>JACLAD010016663.1_pt1 | contig 129118 bp, 98 predicted proteins | sample 8027901 | NCBI WGS metagenome assembly JACLAD01 (sample SAMN15725071, study PRJNA655200) | protist metagenome | isolation source: fluorescence activated cell sorting (FACS) single amplified genomes of... | place: Spain: Blaines Bay Microbial Observatory, Mediterranean Sea | collected 2016-07-05 | reverse complement strand
CTTAAGTAATGAACATTTCGCAGTTTTTCATTAGCCGCCCGATTTTTGCGGGCGTGCTTTCCCTACTTATTTTTATAGGTGGTGCAATTGCTGTCTGGCAACTGCCTATCACTGAATACCCAGAAGTAGTGCCGCCTACCGTGGTGGTAACTGCGAATTATCCCGGTGCAAACCCAGAGGTTATCGCCGAAACAGTTGCAACGCCGCTAGAGCAAGAAATTAACGGTGTTGAAAACATGCTGTATATGTCATCACAGGCAACCAGTGATGGCCGTATGACACTAACAATTACGTTTGCCATTGGTACGGATCCAGATGAAGCCACAACGCTGGTACAAAACCGAGTAAATCGCGCGACACCGCGTTTACCTCAAGAAGTACAGCGTTTAGGTGTGGTAACTGAAAAATCGTCACCAGATTTAACCATGGTAGTGCACCTGACGTCGCCTGATAATCGTTATGACATGCTTTATCTTTCAAACTATGCTGATCAGTTTGTTAAAGACGAGCTAGCGCGAATCAATGGCGTTGGGCAAGTGCGTCTGTTCGGTGCTGGTGAATTCAGCATGCGAGTATGGTTAGACCCTAACAAACTGGCTGCGCTCCAGTTAAACCCTGGCGATGTGGCAGCAGCTATTGCCGACCAAAACCAGCAAGCGGCGGCAGGTAGCCTAGGCGCACAGCCTACGGGTACCAGCGAATTTCAGCTGCTTATCAATGTGCGCGGCCGTTTAAAAGATGAAGCCGAATTTGAAAATATTATTGTTAAGTCGGGTGAGAATGGTGAAATAACCCGTCTTAAAGACGTTGCGCGTATCGAACTAGGTTCAGAGTTTTATGCACTGCGTTCACTTATTAACAATAACCCTGCGGCAGCGGTGCCGGTTTTCCAAGCACCAGGCTCTAATGCAATCCAAATTTCAGATGACGTTCGCGCTCGTATGGCGGAACTGTCTAAGGCGTTCCCTGAAGGCCTTGAATATGAAATTGCCTACGACCCTACCGTATTTGTTCGCGGTTCGATTGAAGCGGTAATTAGTACACTTCTTGAAGCTGTATTGTTAGTTGTACTTGTTGTTGTACTGTTCTTACAAACATGGCGTGCGTCTATTATCCCACTCGTTGCAGTGCCTATTTCACTTGTGGGAACGTTCGCCTTTATGCAGCTAATGGGCTTCTCGCTGAATGCACTGTCGCTGTTTGGTTTAGTGTTGGCAATTGGTATTGTTGTGGACGACGCCATCGTTGTTGTCGAAAACGTAGAGCGTAATATCTCTGAAGGCAAAGCGCCGTTTGAAGCCACCGTACAGGCAATGAAAGAAGTAACCGGTCCTATCATTGCCACAACACTGGTACTTGCTGCGGTATTCGTACCTACTGCTTTCATGAGCGGTCTTACTGGACAGTTCTATAAACAGTTTGCGCTAACAATTACTATCTCTACGGTAATTTCTGCAATTAACTCGTTAACGCTTAGCCCTGCGTTATCTGCATTGCTGTTGAAACCTCACGGTAAAGCGAATGACTGGTTAACCCGTTTAATGGATAAAGTGTTTGGCCGCTTTGTATTTTCACCGTTTAACCGTTTCTTTGACCGCAACTCAAAGCGCTACACTGGTGCTGTGGGTGGGCTTATCCGTAAGAGCAGTATCATCATGGTGCTTTACGCGGGTCTGCTAGGACTCACGTACTTCCAGTTTGCCAATACACCAACAGGCTACGTTCCGCCGCAAGATAAGCAGTATTTGGTCGCCTTTGCTCAACTGCCTAATGCAGCAAGCTTAGACAGAACTGAAGAAGTGATCCGTGAAATGTCTCGTATTGCTATGGAACACCCTGGTGTTGAAGATGCAATTGCATTCCCTGGCTTGAATATTAACGGGTTTACCAATAGTCCAAGCTCAGGCGTGTTGTTTGCAACGCTGACTGACTTTGATAAAAGAACGACGCCTGATCTATCTGGTGGCGCTATTGCTGCACAGCTTAACCAGAACTTTGGGTCTATAAAAGGTGCCTTTGTGGCAATATTCCCGCCGCCACCAGTAATGGGGTTAGGCACGATTGGTGGTTTCCGTTTACAGGTTGAAGACAGAGGGAACCTAGGCTTTGAAGAACTTGAGCGCGTAACGCAAGAAGTGATTGGCAAAGCGTGGGCACACCCAGCGCTTACCGATGCATTTACCAGCTTCACTGTTGCTGTACCTCAGCTCGATGTGGATGTAGACCGTGAAAAAGCGGTAAGCCAAGGTGTAAACATCGATACCTTGTTTACCACCATGCAGGGCTACTTAGGTTCGTTATACGTGAACGACTTCAACTTGTTCGGTAGAACTTACCAAGTAAATGTACAAGCTGATGCCCAATACCGTCAGGATATTGAGAACATTACGCAGTTTAAAGTGCGTAATGCACAAGGTGAGATGATCCCGCTTGGCTCATTCTTGAACATTGAGCACAGTGCAGGCCCTGACCGTGTTATGCACTATAACGGATACGTCACCGCTGAAATAAACGGTGCAGCAGCGCCAGGCTATTCGTCTGACCAAGCGAAGGCAGCTATTGAAGAAATACTGGCTGAAACGTTACCACTTGGCATGACTTACGAGTGGACTGAGATCACCTATCAGCAAATATTAGCGGGTAATGCATCAGCGTTTGTATTCCCATTAGTTGTGCTTTTAGTGTTCTTAGTACTGGCTGCGCAATACGAAAGCCTGCGTTTGCCACTGGCAATCATATTGATTGTTCCTATGACCTTGCTGAGCGCGCTTATTGGTGTGCAAGTTTATGGCGGCGACAACAATATTTTTACCCAAATAGGTTTGATTGTACTGGTTGGCCTTGCAACGAAGAACGCCATTCTTATTGTCGAGTTCGCAAAAGAGCTACAAGACAAGGGGATGGACGCGCTTTCAGCCATTAAAGAAGCAAGTCGCTTACGTCTTCGTCCAATACTAATGACGTCCATTGCTTTCATCATGGGTGTACTGCCAATGGCGGTATCAACCGGTGCCGGCTCTGAAATGCGTCAAGCCATGGGTGTGGCAGTATTCTCAGGCATGATTGGTGTTACTGTATTTGGACTTATCTTAACTCCGGTATTTTATTACCTGATACAGCGTAAAGGTTAACTCTCCCGTCTACCCAAGCGTTGCCCTCTTAAGGGGCTCTTTAGGCCACTCATTTGAGTGGCCTTTTTTTTGCCACCATTGGTCAGCTTTTATCTCGTTTTGTGAAACCGAAAAGCTTATATTCGCTTGTATTCTGTTGAAAACAGAAAGAATGGAGATTCGAATGAAAATAGGTGCGGCGATAGTAATGGCGATGGGCATGGTGGTTGCTGTGTCTTTGCTTGGTGTTCAGGTGTCTTCTGCCATGAACGATATGCAAACGTGGGATAGAGTAGTAACCGTAAAAGGATTGTCAGAGCGAGAATACATTGCTGATCAGGTTATTTGGCCTATTCAATTTGTCGACGCGGGCAATGACTTACCTCAACTATATGAACATATTGAAAAGAATAGCCTTCAGGTGGCTAGCTTTTTAGAAGAGAAGGGCATTTCAGCTGAAAGCATTACTATTGGAAAGCCTGAAATAAATGACAAATTGGCGCAACAATACGGAAGTAGTGAAAAAGCGCCATTTCGCTACAGTGCCATTCAAACCGTTACTGTCTTTTCAAATGATGTTGAAAAGGTGCGAGCGCTTATGCAGCAAATTGGGGAGTTAATTAAAACTGGTATTGTATTATCAGACCAAAGCTACCGCGCTCAGCCCGACTATGTATTTACCCGCTTAAACGAAGTAAAGCCGGAAATGATTGAAGAAGCTACGCTCAATGCGAGAGAGGTTGCGGAAAAATTTGCCAAAGATTCAAAAAGTACGTTGGGCAAAATTAAGCGCGCTAACCAAGGGCAGTTCAGTATCTCAAGTCGCGATAGTCATCATCCTCATATCAAAAAGGTTCGCGTGGTGTCTACCATCCAATACACCCTTATAGATTGATAATCATGATATGATCTTTAGGGCATTTACATGGCATGCGCTGGTGTTCTTGCCTGCGCATTTAGCCATTTCGGTTTAGTGTTGTTTATATGATTTACTGCTAATGTCTACTGGCTAGATGTCTTCGAATACGTTTTAATTTGAAGTAGTACGATTTCAGAAGTAACGGGCACAGCACATTCACCTGGGGTAGAGAGCCTGAAATGACGGACCAAAAGCCGCACTCGCAACAGTTGGAATTTTTCGACATTCCAAGCCCGTGTATTGGTGTGTGTGAGTCCGGCCCCCGAGGTTACTGTAAAGGTTGTTTTCGAAGCCGTGATGAACGCCTTTATTGGCTGAAAGTTGATGACGCAACCAAACGCAAGATAATAAGCGCGTGTGTACGGCGCAAAAAAGCAGTGCTGGCCAAAAAGCGTAAGGCTGAATTACAAGAAAATACAGCACTGAACGAACAGTTTACGTTATTTGGCGAACCGCCAGAAGACGATAAAAATTAAAAGAGACAGAGATTTATTAGATGTCGTTAGATAAGTACGTTGCGTTTGCCGCAAAATCTTTTACGTTGCCCGACATGTGTGTACGTTTACGCTCAACATTGGACGATCCGCATTCTAGTGCTGAAGACATTGGGCAGCTTATCAGCGCCGACCCCTCCCTTACAGCTAAAGTTTTACGTTTAGCGAACAGTTCGCTATTTCGCTTCCCATCCCAAATTGAGACAGTGGCCAAGGCGATTAATGTGATTGGCGGTGAAGCCCTTTATAACCTAGTTGTCGCTGAGACAGCCACAACCGCTTTCAAGCACTTTACTTCTGATCTTATCGACCTAGACAAGCACTGGTACGCCTCTGTCTATTGCGGCATGGTAGCGAAAAGCCTTGCAATGCGGCTAAATGTTCGGGGAGCCGAACGCTTTTTCGTCATGGGTATCCTTCAAAACCTCAGCGAGCTACTGGTTGCAAATAAAGAGCCTCAGCGATATCAGAGCTATCAAAAAGCGGGAAAAGACGTGCTGCCACATGTTAACCAGTTAGCGCATTTCGGTTTTACGTTTGCCCATTGCAGCGGTATCATATTCGAGAATTGGCACTTACCTATTGGGTTGTACTATCCGGTATCGTTCATGAACGACGAAGCTAAATATGCTTCTGATGTTGATATATGTGTTCTCGCGTTGGCAAGTCGTATTACCCTAAACCAGCTTGAGAAAGAAAGTTACGCTAATATTGAACTTTTTACTCCAGAGATAGCCAATAAAGTAAGTCTCGACATGGAAGTGGTAAGTAATTCAATTGAATACGCTGAGCAAGAAACAGCGAAAATTGTTGCGCTTATTCACTGAGCTTTAAGTAGGACAACTCCGTTACTTTACCGACATATAGCAAGAACGTTGCAGAGCTCTTCCAGAGGATTGGTTTAACTAGCGTCGTACTAAGACGTAATCTAAAAATTATAAAAGCTACACGTAAGTCAGATTATGCTCACAAAAATCTTCCGGCCAAGCCTTGTCGTAGGTGTTCTATGCTTAAGCGTTTGTGCTTCAGCACACGCAAGAGATCTCATTGAGACACTTTATCACGCAGATTTCACCCCAGACACTGACGATGAAATTCCCCGCTTTACGCTAGACGGCGAACTTGGCGTGCTGGTTAATACCGGGAATACGTCAGCGGCCAGTGTTAAAGCTGCTGTAAACGCTGATCACGAGACTGAAAACTGGAGCAGTATTTATCTTGCGGAACTGCTTTATAAAGAGAGTGGTAGTGCTACCACCGAGCGCGATATTAGCGCACAACGCTTTTACACCAGCGCTCAATTCGATTATAAATTACTCACGCCTGGCCGCCGCCTTTTCATGTACGGCGATTATGAGGATGACAAGTTTACTGGCTATGAGCATCGCGCCTCGTTAGCCGCAGGTTGGTCTCAGCGAGTTTGGCGTAACGAAGACAGTGAGTTTCGTTATAGTGTCGGGCCGGGGTATACCTTTATCGAGGCTGAAGAGGACAACAACGGTGTTGTGAATGACGGCATTATTGTACGGGCTTCAGCAGAATATAAATACCACTGGAGTTCAGGCGCAAAGCTAAGGCAGTTTGTCAGTGCCGAAGCGGGCGAGGAAAATACGAAATCTCGCTCTGAAACCTCGTTGTCAGCTAACGTCTTCGGCTCTTTGGCTATGAAGCTGTCATTTATTTTAAGTCACGAGACAGATACACCAGAAGATGTGGCAGCGTTGAGTACAGAAACATCAGTTGCTTTGGTGTACCAGTTTTTTTAGTCAATTAGTGTAAATTCATAGGATAATGTGGCCTTTTTAACGGGTTCGCATTGACTGTCTAGGCTGAAAATGTACACTGCGCACCACAATATTAGTGGTGGTTGCCCAGTTCGACGCCGTTAAACCAATTTCTTCAAAAACTCGCGTTGTACCGCCTAGCAGTACCAAAGGTCTCGTGTACAACTGATGGATCGTTAATCAATAGGATTGTTCAATGAAAAAGCAAGTGCTTGCATCTTTAGTTGCCATTTCTCTTTCTCCTGCCGTATTCGCGCAAGACGATGAAGTAAAACCTTTTACAATGGAAGGTGAGCTAGGTTTCATTTCAACATCAGGTAATACTGAAACCACGTCAATCAGCGCAGGTATTCAAGCGCACCAGGAACTTGAAAAGTGGAGCAACGACTACGTTCTTAAAGGTCTTTACAAGCAAGAGACCGTGGAAGGTGATGACGGCGAAGACATTGAATTTACTTCAGCGCAGAAGTTCTTCGGTTCAGCACAGGGTAACTATAAACTAGCTAATCCAGATAACCGTCTATTCGGCTTCGCATCTTACGAAGACGACCGCTTCAGTAACTTTAACTATCAAGCGACAGTGGCTGCAGGTTGGAACCAAAAGGTGTTAGAGAATAAGCGTCATACGCTTGAATACTCAATTGGTCCTGGTTACTCGTTCATTGAAACGCAAGATGGCGAAAACTTAGATAGCGTGATTGTTCGTGCGTCATCAGCCTATTCTTGGAAAATCTCTGATACCGCTAAGTTCACCCAAACCGTGAGTACGGAAGTCGGTTCTGATAACACTAAGTCTCGTGCTGAATCGGCCCTTACTGCAACTATTAGCGGTAACCTATCAATGCGTCTATCATTCAAACTTGATCACAACACCAATGTTGAAGACGATGTTGAGAAGCTAGATACAGAGACCGCTGTTAGCCTAGTTTACAACTTCTTCTAAGCTAAGATATAGACACAACTACCCTCGCGGTAAGTTAGGCATTAGGCCTGTGTGTTAATCTAAAAAAACGCTGCATTATATGCAGCGTTTTTTTATTTAAGCCCCAATTTTCAAAAAAGGGGGCTTAACGACGATAAAGCGGTATTAGTGTAAAATACGGGTTTTTATTGTGCCGTCAATTTGCTGAAGTTCAGCAAGGGCTTCATAACCGCGGTCTTCTTTCACATCTACAACCACGTAACCAATTTCTGCGTTAGTTTGAAGGTACTGGGCTTCAATATTAATGCCTTTCTCTGCAAACGCCTGGTTAATTTGCGTAAGAATACCTGGCTGGTTTTTGTGCACGTGAAGCAGGCGTGAACGGTTCGTATGCTCAGGAAGCGATACTTCAGGGAAGTTTACTGCAGACAAGGTTGAACCATTGTCGCTATATTTGGCAAGTTTGCCAGCCACTTCAATACCAATATTCTCCTGTGCTTCTTGCGTACTTCCCCCTACATGCGGAGTAAGAATTACGTTGTCAAACGCACGAAGCGGAGACGCAAACTCTTCAGTGTTAGACTTAGGCTCAACTGGGAATACGTCGATGGCAGCGCCGTTAAGGTGGCCGCTTTCAAGGGCGCTAGCCAGTGCATCGATATCAACCACGGTCCCGCGAGAGGCATTGATAAGAATGCTGCCTTTTTTCATTTGAGACAGCTCTTTCTCGCCAATCATGTCTTGAGTTTGAGGTGTTTCAGGTACGTGAAGCGAAACAACGTCTGAGGTATTTAGAAGCTTTTCTAACGATTTCACCTGTGTAGAGTTACCGAGCACAAGCTTATCTTCAATATCAAAGAACTGAACACGCATACCAAGGTGTTCAGCAAGAATACTCAACTGGGTACCGATGTGCCCATAGCCAATGATACCGAGTGTTTTACCGCGAGCTTCATACGAGCCTACGGCTGTTTTTTCCCATTCGCCGCGGTGCGCTTTGGCATTTTTGCTAGGCACTTGACGAAGAAGAAGGATAATTTGACCAAGGACTAACTCAGCGACCGAGCGTGTGTTTGAAAAAGGCGCATTAAACACGGGAATGCCGCGACGCTGGGTCGCTTCTAAATCAACTTGGTTTGTTCCAATACAGAAACAGCCGATTGCTACAAGCTTCTGTGCAGCATCAACCACTTTCTCTGTAATTTGAGTACGCGAGCGAATACCTACAAAGTGGGCGTCTTTAATCTTTTCAATCAACTCATCTTCAGGAAGAGAGGTTTTAAGAAATTCAATGTTGCTATACCCATTGCTTTTTAGCGTTTCCAAAGCGCTTTGGTGAACACCTTCTAACAATAAAATGCGGATTTTATCCTTCTCTAATGAAACTTTGCTCATGAACTCGCTATCTCTCACTGATGTAATTTATTTCGCTTGAATAACCCCAGCAGGTCTGAATATGCCAGGGAATGGTCACTGTCGATATGCTATAAAGACATCTAGACGTCTAAACGGAAATTAACAGAAAACGCATTAAGTTGAAAGTAGTTTTTGTATAGCTTTTCGCCGCTTAAGTTTATCGTTTACGTTAACTAACAAAATGATAACGCTGGCGGCGAAAGCCATTGGTAGTTTTTACGTTTTTACTTAAAGGTCTCAACACCGTTTTCTGTTGCACTTAGCACTATATCGGCACCGCGCAGAGCAAAAATGCCGTTAGTCACTACGCCTGGAATATTATTTATCTTTTGTTCTAGTTCCCGTGGATTAAGTATCTCAAGGTTATGAACATCCAAGATAACGTTGCCATTGTCGGTGATCACTCCCTGACGGTACTCTGGGTCGCCGCCAAGCTTAACCAGTTCACGGGCTACGAAAGAACGGGCCATAGGTATCACTTCAACAGGGAGGGGGAATGCGCCCAGTACTGGCACCCGTTTGCTTTCATCTACAATACAAACAAACGTAGTGGCTGCTCCTGCAACAATCTTTTCACGAGTAAGTGCGGCACCGCCACCCTTTATCATATGCTTGTGTTCGGTAACTTCATCGGCACCGTCGATATAAACGGAAAGGTTGCTTACTTCGTTTAGCTCAAATACTTCAATGCCCAAAGCTTTTAAACGCGCTGTTGATGCTTCTGAGCTTGATACTGCCCCTTCAATTTTGTGTTTAATTTTACCGAGTTCTTCAATAAAGAAATTCACGGTAGAACCCGTACCCACACCGACAATACTGTCTGATTCAACGTAGTCGATAGCTGCTTTGGCTACGGCTTGTTTCTTTGCGTTCTGATCCATGGTCATTCTCCGACTTATTTTGTTGGCAGTGTAACTTATATGCCTATATGAACCCACAAGTTCATAGTCACAATTTGTTATATCGACTATTCAGCGGTATTGAAAATTAGCGTGCGTGTGGGAGTAACAATAGCATCAAGGGGAACATCCCACGAGGCTACAGGCAACGCCTCGACTTCTTGCATGTCGTGTGCAATACCAACAAGCTTAGGTTTGTTGCTGCTTATATTTTTTTGTGGATAAACGTTGCGCTGGGTAAAGGCTAGGGTGCGGTCGTAATAGCCGCCTCCCATACCCAGGCGATTGCCGTTAGTATCAAAGCCAACCAAGGGCATAAGGATAACATCGCATTGCGACGTAGGAATAACGCTAGGGCAAACTAAGGCCGGCTCTTCAATATTGTATTTGTTTTTAACTAACGCTGTATGTTGAGTATAGGATAGAAAGAGCAGGTGACCTTTACATATTGGGTGTAACACTGGCAGCGCGAACTGTTTTGCCTGAGGGGCTTGCCATTGCATCTCGATATAGTCTTTTAAATCAACCTCTCCGTCGTTAACTAGGTAGCCCGCGATGGTATTAGCCTCTATTAAAAAATTCAGCGAACAGAGTTGTTTAACTACGCCTTGCGCGGCATCACGCTGCTGTTGTGGGCTTAACGCACGGCGGGCTTCTCGAAGTTGTTTTCTCAATATTGTACGGGCGTTGGCTTTCGCTTCGGGCAGCGTATTACTGTTTTTAACGCGCTGACTAGCTGAAATTGTTGATGCGGGCATGGGTCGATTACTCACACACTTAACATTATCATTCTAATTCCTTTTTACCGCCAAAAATTGGTTGAGTACTCGTACTAACTCATTACTGTCGACAGGCTTTGTGAGTACATCATCAAGTCCTTTTTCGTATAAAGACGCTGGCTTAGTGATGGCATCCGCGGTTAGCGCAATAACTGGCAGTTCGGGTTTCATGATTTTTATCTGAGCGGTGGCCTCGTCCCCCTGAATACCTGGCAGGTTTAAATCCATTAATACAAGGTCTACAGGGTTAGCGTTTACATACTTCACGCCTTCTTCGCCCGTGCTGACAATAGCGTGAGCTACCCCTAATTTCTCGAGCAATGTTTGGATAACAACTTGGTTAATGTAATGGTCCTCAACAACTAAAACCCTAGCAGATTTATCTATATTTATTTGCGCAACGAAGCTTTGTGGCTGTGCATTGGCAAACTCATTTGCTGTTAAGACATCGGAGGGCAAGGTCACGCTAATGCGAGTCCCTTCGTTCACCTTACTGCTCACTTTAATTGTGCCGTCCATTAACTCAATAAGGCGTTTTGATATATTTAATCCCAGGCCTGTCCCGCTAATTTGATGGGCGTTTTTCATTCTCTCGAAAGGAGTGAAAAGCCGTTTTTGATCTTCTTCACTGATACCAATGCCTTGATCGATAACATTGAATATTAACTTATCATTTTTGTATTTTACCTGGGCGTTAACCGACTTACCTGGGTTGGTGAATTTTATCGCATTAGATAATAGGTTAAGTGAAACTTGCCCAAACTTAGTGTCGTCGAAAAACAGTGTGTCGGGAACACGGCTATCAATGGTGGACGTAAATGTAATGCCGCCATCTTCAGCGCGAATCTTGGTAAGTGAAAATAAGTGGGTAAAAAAGTCGTGTGTACTTACCGCGCGAGGCATGACACGCATTTTTCCTGCTTCAATTTGTTTGATATCTAAAACAGAATTTACTATCTCTAATAGTCTTTCACCGCTTTGCGTCACATGTGACAAAGGAGTAGTAAAAGGTTCGGGTAACTTAAGCTTTTGCGCTTCCCCTTCAAGTAGCCGACTGAACGTGTTGATAGCGTTTAGTGGCGTTCTTATCTCATGGCTCACATAAGACAAAAAGTCGGATCTAAACTGACTGGTGCGCTCTAGTTCTCTGTTTTTACGCTTTAGCTCTAAGTGTGCCACTACTGATTTACTCAGCGTTTGTAACGACGCTTTTTGGCTCTCTGTGAGTTTACGGGGCTTGCGATCAATGGTGCAAAGCGTACCAATTGCATGGCCTGAAGGAGAGACAAGCGGTGCTCCGGCGTAAAAGCGGATATCCGGAGCGCCGGTAACCAACGGGTTGTCGTGAAATCGAGGGTCTAGCGATGCGTTGGGTATCTCGAACACGTCATCTTGTAGTATGGCGTGAGAGCAAAAGGCAATTTCTCGAGAGGTTTCTTCTGCGTCTAATCCCACTCGCGATTTAAACCACTGTCTATCAGGGTCGATAAGGCTAATAAGCGCAATAGGGGTATCGCATATTTGGGAAGCTAGTGTGGTTAGGTCGTCAAATAATTGTTCAGCTTCGGTGTCGAGAACATCGTAGCTCAATAATTCAGCAAGACGTTCATCTTCATTATCTGGGAGAGGAGCCGCTTCCATATTCTAAAAAACCTGCGCTGAAATTAAAAAGGGATTGTATATTAACAACCCCTTAAACATATCATAGAGCGTAGGTGTCTACGAATAGTTGTTCCAGCTTTTTGTGGTCAACTTTAGTTGCTACCTTAATCGTATTTGCTTCATTCCAAAGCGGGCTAGGTGTAGTACCCATAGGGGCAACCACCGTTTGGCCTCTGTCTAGCGTGCCAGTACCAACGCGAACGTGACCTTCGGTCAGTTCAAATAGCTCTGGGTGACGAAGGTGAGCAATAGGGAATGCATCGTGGAAAAAGCACACGCGGTCTTCGCGGTTTTGCGAGTAGAAGTCCATATAGAACTGTGCGCTTTCTTTCACAAAACCACCAAGGGTATTGTTCTTCTCTTCTAGTTTTTCAACAAAAGCCGGAGAGAATGGCGTGAAGTTCGTCACGTCCAAACCAAACATGGTAAGCTCCCACTCTGCCGCGAACACAATTTCAGCGGCGTGCGCATCGTTCCAAATGTTTGCTTCAGCTACTGGCGTAACATTACCAGGTACAAACGCTGCGCCTCCCATAATGCTAACACCTTTAACCAATTTAGGTAGGTCTGGTTCAAGGCGAAGGGCTAGGGCCAAGTTGCCTAGCGGGCCGATAGCAACAATGGTTATCTCGCCAGGGTATTTACGCGCCATATCTACAATGAACTGCGCAGAGCTGCGCGGGTCGAGTTCAGTTTTAGGGGCTTCAGGCTTAATGTGACCGAAGCCGTGCTCACCGTGGACAAAGTGGGCGTACGTTGACTCAGGACCAACCCAAGGCATACCAACCCCTTTCGTTACAGGAATATCTTTACCCGCAATTTCACAAAGCGTAAGCGCATTTTGTGCGGCCATCGTTACCGGTACGTTTCCGTAAACTGTGGTTAAACCAAGTACTTCGATATCCGGCGATTGGAAAGCGAAAAATATCGCCATTGCATCATCAATACCCGGGTCTGTATCTAATATGATTTTATGTGTCATCAAGTTGTCTCAAATGCGTCTTGCTAGTTGGCGTGTTTCGCTAAGAAACGATCCACTTCTTTTTGTGATGGAATACTTTGCGCTGCACCCTCACGGGTTACTGCAATTGCCGACGCGGCACACCCTCTACGGAGTGCTTGCTTAGCATCGGTGTGGCTGCTGTAGGCAGACAAAAAGTAACCGATAAAGGTGTCGCCTGCTGCGGTTGTATCAACTGCATCTACCGTAAAGGCGTTAACTTCTATAACGTCGTCTTTACGCAGCATCATTACACCCGCTTTACCCAGTGTAATGATAACTTCGCAATGTGACCATTGTTCTTTGAACACTGTCACAATTTCTTCAAATTCTTCTTTGCCAGTAATAGCCGCTGCTTCCGTTTCGTTTACAATTAGTAAATCAACGCAATCTAACGGGAGCTGCTTAACAGACTCACTCATAGGGGCAGGGTTGAAGGCCACTTTTAGCTGGTTTTCTTTCGCTTGGCGCAGTACTTCTTCAATGCTACTTGTTTCGTTTTGAGTAAGTACCCAATCAGAAGGGCGTGTGTCATCTAGCGCCTGCATTACCGTTTTTGCGGTAATCGTTTGGTTTGCGCCTCCAAACAGTACGATGGCGTTTTCACCACTGGGCGTTACTTGAATGATTGCGTGCCCGGAAGGGACTTCTGAACATTTAACACCACGGCAATCAACGCCTTTTTTAATTAAGGCTTGTTTGAATGATGCATCGTTCTCGTGAATGCTGCCAACATGACGTACGTCGGCACCAGCTTGCGCTAAAGCGATAGATTGGTTTGCGCCCTTACCACCTAATAACGTTTGGTAATGGGTTGAGGCTAGCGTTTCACCAGGTTGCACAAAGTGATCTACCTGATAAACGTGGTCGATATTGATAGAGCCAAAATTTATTATTGCCATTTCTTCTTCCGTCGAAAGAGGGCGCTTCCCAGAATGCCGCTGTCCATGTTTCGCCCGTGAACCGAAAAGTTCAGGGCGGAAGAATCACAATTGCCGTAGGCTTCTCGATACGCGTCGAGCTTGCACAATAGCAGCTGTTTCAACTTCCTAGGTTTAAAGCATCGGCCAGGGACATGAATGAACTAGCAAACATCCCAGGAAACATTGTTGTTGTATTAACGCAACAGGGTATAACAAACGCGAGATCCAGTGAAGGGGATCACTTAATGCGCTTTATAACTATTTTGCGTGGTGAATATAAAAGTCGTTAAAAATTAACATTTTCTTGACCAATTGGTCAGCAATTATACACGCATATAAGATAAGCTCAATAATAACAAAACAGCTATTAAATACTTACAAGACTGTTGCGAGAGGAATTCCGTATCCAACACCAACGATCTTAGATGAATTCACGCTGTGTTACTACCCATAGTAAAGATAATTTTGCCAATTACATACTGATTGGACAGTGAGTATGCAACCTACAAGCCCAATTGAGCGAAGTGTGAACACGAAGTGCCGAGCGGTGTTAAAGTTCGTATATTGCTTGGGGCAAATGTGGGCTTTGTACATTGAATTTTGCTAGTATTAACTCCATCAAGAGATGACACGCTTGTTGGCCTAGCTTAACGAGGCGTTGTTCTCAATCCATTTACAAACAAGAGTACGATTCGTGGAAAAACAGCTCGATTACGATAGCGTAAGCAATAAATTGTCGCAGCAGAGCATCATAGTAGATGCGGCAGAGGTTCATGGCATTTTGTGCGGCATGCTTTGTGGCGGAATGTCACTGACCGACCAAAAGTGGTTAGAAGCCTTGAGCGAAACCATTAATCAAGGTGAAGGCTTTAGTGACCAAACGCAGCATCTTTTAACCACGCTTTTTAATCAAACGTGTCAGCAGTTGCTAGAACCTGAGTTTGCGCTTACCTTGTTACTTCCTGACGATCAGGCCCCAATTAACGACCGAGGCGCGGCCCTAATTAACTGGGTACAAGGCTTTATGCTGGGTTTTGGTTTGCATCAACAAGACTTAATGCAATGTTCAGATGATGTAAAAGAAGCACTTGAAGATTTTTCAGATATTTCACGCATGGAAGAACCGATGGATGCTGATGAAGAATCTGAAAAAGCGCTATTAGAGGTGGAAGAATACGTAAAAATCTCTGCTATTTTGTGCTTTAGCGAGCTAGGTCAGTCACTTTTGGATGATCAACAAGACACGCCGTCCGTACACTAATTAATTGTTAAGCAACAATAAGCTTTATCTGACTTATGTAGGGTTTTCTCATTTATGATTAGTGCGCAAGAGTTTATAGCTCGTCAAGACCGACTATTGGCGCAGTGTAAGCCAAATAGTGTGTGTATCGTGCCAGCTGCTGGGATGGTAACGCGAAGTCGCGATACCGAGTACACTTTCAGACAAGATAGCGATTTCTGGTACTTAACCGGGTTTGAAGAGCCGAACGCATGGTTAATATTGTCAAATCACCCCCGCTATGGAGAAAGCTATCGTGCCATGGTGGTTCAAGAGAAAGACAGAAGCGCAGAAATTTGGCATGGTAAGCGCCTTGGTGCCGAGGCGGCATTAGCGCGTTTTAGTCTCGATGAAGCGTTTGAGCTGCACGAGCTTGAAGAGGCGCTACTTGCCTCAATTCAAGGGCAAGATAACGTATATTTCTCATTAGGCCACAACAAAGCGCACGATACACTATTCACTGAAGCGCTCACCACCTTGCGCGATGCGCCAAAAGAGTCGCTTGCCCCTGGCGCTGTCTATGATTTACGTCCCATCTTGCACGAAATGCGTTTGTTTAAGTCAGCGTGTGAAGTGGCGATGATGAAAGCCGCAGGCGAAATAAGTGCAAGGGCGCATAAAAGAGCGATGCAGTTCGCTTCTCCTGGCTGTTTTGAGTATCAGCTAGAGGCGGAAATTCACCACGAATTTGCTATGGCCGGTGCACGTTCCCCCGCCTACAGTACAATTGTTGGCAGTGGTGATAACGCGTGTATTTTGCACTACACCCAAAATAACGGCCAGATAAATGATGGCGATTTGATCTTGATCGATGCTGGTGCTGAATATCAAGGTTACGCTGCCGATATTACCCGAACCTTTCCTGCAAATGGTAAATTTACCCATGCGCAAAGGGAAATTTATAGCTTAGTACTTAAAGCGCAAAAGAGTGTTTTAGATATGCTTGCGCCGGGTGTTACCTTGTCACAAGCAATGTTACACAGCGCGGAGATTATTACTCAAGGTTTAGTTGACCTCGCCGTATTAGAGGGTAGTGTTGCTGAAAATCTAGAGGACGAGAGTTGGCGCCACTTTTACATGCACGGGCTAGGGCATTTCCTGGGGTTAGATGTTCACGACGTTGGTAATTATAAAGTTGAGGGCGAAGACCGCCCGTTAAAGCCAGGCATGGTGATTACCATCGAGCCAGGTGTTTATATTAGTCAAGACAGCGACGCGCCAGACAAATACAAAGGTATTGGCGTGCGAATAGAAGACGACGTGGTTATCACCGCGACCGGTGTTGAAATTTTAACGTCGGATGTGCCTAAAGAGATTGATGAAATTGAAGCGCTTATGGCCAAAAGCTAAGCGCCCTTGAACTTGTATAACAGCAGGCAAGTAATAAAGGTCCCATTGAATCAGCTTAGTGTATACGACGGTACATAGAAACGCTGAGGTGGGAAAAGAATAGTGCCGCGTTACGAAAACCGTTCATAAAACGAAATTAAGAGCAAGAGAACTGGGCGACAGGAAGGCAAATAGAGTGAAATCAGCAGAACCGGTTGATGTAGTAATTATAGGCGGGGGTATTGTAGGTACCGTACTGGCCAAAGGGCTTGCCGAGAAAGTGGGGCTGTCTGTAACGCTTATTGATGCGGCTGACCCACAGCAAAACAACGCCGCGACAGATGACTTTAATCCATTTACCGATACCCGCGTTATTGCCCTAGCGCGACGCACGGTGAACGAGCTCTCTGATATTGGGCTAAACCTTGACGATTTGGCCAAACAGCACAACGGTGAGTTACCCCCAGAAATAAAACATATTGAGGTAAGTGATAAAGGGCATGTCGGCCTTTTGAACCTAAATAGCCGTGATTACCACATCAACGCTTTCGGACAGGTGGTAAGTTTAAGTGCATTAACCCGACTCGCGGCGAATGCAAGTTCTGCTTATCAACATATCGCACCTGCAAAGGTAACCCGCGTGAATCAGCAAAGTAATAGCGTAGAGGTGCTACTTGATAACGGCGAAACGTTAAGCACAAAATTATTGGTCATTGCTGATGGTGGGCACTCAGGGCTGGCCGAGCAGGTGGGAATGACTAAAACGTCGTGCGATTACCATCAAACTGCCATTGTGTTTAACGTGCACACGCAGCTTCCGCATGAAAACAAAGCTTATGAGCGTTTCACCGAGTCAGGGCCCCTTGCGTTTCTTCCCTTCGATAGTGAAATTAATGGCGTTAAAGCCAGTGGGAATGGTTTTTCAGTAGTGTGGACAGTGGAAACCGATGCGGCAAAATTGTTGATGACTCTGACCCCCGATGAATTCACACAAGCGCTGCAACAGGCTTTTGGTTTTCGACAAGGTAAAGTGCTACGAGTTAGTGAGTTGGCGAGCTATCCCTTGGCTCTGACTAAAGCGCAGAATGTTGCTACCCATCGCGCGGTAGTAGTAGGGAATGCCGCGCAAGCTCTTCACCCTATTGCCGGGCAAGGGTTTAATTTAGGATTACGTGATTTAAGTGCGCTTATATCGGCATTGAGTTCGGCGGCACTAGAGCACACAAAACCAACTGCTAAAAAACAAGGTTGTGCGAATGAGACACTGCTGGAAAACGTTGCTGATAACTTTGACCCGGGCGCTTTTAGTATAACTCAACATTACGCCAACGCACGCAAGACAGACAGAGAGAATACGGTCACCCTTACCGATACCCTAGTGAGAACCTTTTCGAATCAATACTTTCCCACCGTAATTGGCAGAAATTTATCGCTACTCGCGTTAAGCATGATGCCACAGGCGAAAAAAGCGTTTGTGAAACATACCACGGGCTACGGCGTAACACTCGATAAAGACAGAGATAACCATGCAGCATGTTGATATAGCAATAGTGGGCGGTGGCATTGTAGGGCTAACCCTTGCAGCGGCGCTAAAAGACAGTGAACTAAATATAGCGATTATTGATAAATCGCCCTGTTATCAGGTGCTTGCAGATAGGCCAACGGCGCGTGTTAGCGCAATCAATCAGGCTAATATTAAAGCGTTGCAACAGTTCGATGTGTGGCCCCATTTACAACAAGACCGCGCTAATTCCTACACCGCAATGCATGTGTGGGACAAAGACAGTTTTGGTGATATACATTTTTCGTGTGATGAGATGGGTAGCGATACCCTTGGGGTTATTGTGGAAAATCAGGCGTTAGTTAACGCACTAGCCCAAGCTGTTGAAGCGCAATCGAATGTTCAGTTAGTCACTGCCGGTATTGATAGAGTACTTGCAGGCCCTAATCAAACCATGCTGATGCTAGATAACGACGACGTGCTAAGCTGCAGATTATTAGTAGGCGCTGATGGGGCTAATTCGTTTGTAAGAAAGCAGGCTGGCCTGCCAATTACCTTCAAAGATTATGAGCATACTGCAATAGTAGCTAATGTCAAAACCGATGAACCACACAACAATGTGGCGCGCCAAGCGTTTACGCCCACAGGCCCGCTAGCGCTACTTCCAATGGCAGAACCAAACGTCTGTTCAATTGTTTGGTCGCAAACCCCAGAGCAAGCAAGCTCATTAATGGCACTGGATGATGACGCTTTTTGCCATGCTTTGACCGCCGCGAGTAATAGCGTTTTAGGCACTATTTCGCTTGAAACCGAGCGCGCTGCGTTTCCATTAACCATGCGCTATGCAAGGCAGTGGGCAAAAGATGGGGTAGTGCTGGTGGGCGATGCCGCGCATACTATTCATCCGCTGGCCGGGCAGGGAGCAAATCTGGGTATGCAAGATGCGCTAGCGCTGGCTGAGTCACTAAGTAGCCTAAGCGCTGCCGGTAAAGACATAGGTTTGTACAAGCACTTACGCAGCTATGAGCGAAGCCGTAAAACGGAAGCCACGAAAATGATAGCGGCAATGGATGGCTTCAAATTCTTATTCGACGGCAACGACCCGTTGAAGAAATTAGTACGCGGCATAGGCCTTTCAGCCACAGACAAACTCACAACCATTAAAAACGCCTTCGTCAGCCACGCCATGGGCCTTTAAACCCAAAAATTATGGGGTCAAAGTCTGAGGGAACCTCATTTTGACTCCATTTTGTGCTTACCTACTATGCTCAAGGTGATGTATGGCCTTATTGGAAGCGCGAAAGTGACTTCAAAGCAAAGCGTCTACAGGCGTTATCTGGAAGCGAAGCCACTACCAAATAAAAACGCGTGAACGGCACGTAGTAAATTGATTTTAAAGGTAAAGCGACGCTGATGAGTTGGATCTTATTCACATTGGGCGCGGTAATCATGCAAACCGTGCGTAATGCGCTGCAAAGCAAACTAAGTGGTTCAGTTAATACCTCTGGTGTTACGCTATCTCGCTTTATCTTGGCTCCGCCCATAGCCCTTGTTTATTTGCTTATGCTCTATAGCAGTAGTGCCAGCCAGCTGCCGCAATTTACGGGCCCATTTATCACAGTGATCTTGTGTGCTTCACTGCTTCAAATAGCGGCCACTTCTTTAATGGTGATTTTGTTTAAGCAAAAGAACTTCGCTACTGGAGCAGGCTTGGCGAAAAGCGAAGCTTTGGTGGCGGGTGTGGTAGGCATGCTCTTTTTTGGCAGTTACTTAACGCCCCTCGGCTGGGCAGGCATAGTAATAGGCGGAATAGCAGTATTTGTGTTAAGCAGTGGTAACCGAATTCATAGTATTAGTGTGAAAACCATGGTGCTTGGCCTTGCCTGTGGTACTTGCTTTGCTCTAACCTCATTGCTAGTGCGCGAAGCTAGCCACATGCTCGATATACAATACACCCTTGCAGCAGCTTGGGTTCTATTATGGGTGTTATGCGTTCAGTCGATAGCTTTAAGTGGATATATTTTATTAACCAAACCCTTCGTGTTTAAGCAACTAGTGAACGCTAAAAAGCAGGTGCTAGCGATAAGTACGGTAAGCTGTTTAGGCTCAATCTGCTGGTTTACTGCTATGGCACTACAGCATGTAGCCCTTGTTAAAACGCTTGGTCAGTTAGAGGTTTTGTTAACCCTTTTGCTTTCGCATTACTGGCTAAAGAATGCAGTAACAAAACGCGAAATAGTTGGTTTGCTTCTTATTGGGCTAGCCGCTGTTTTCGTTATGTGGGCGTAAAGTAAAGGCAAGCTTTACTGGCTAAACTATAAGCAATTCAATGTTATTCTCATAAAACAAAGGGTTCAAACAACCTCAATTAAAACGACAGGAAGGGACATGGATAAGCGACATTTCTTAAAATTAGCTGGTGCTAGTATTGCGCTTGCACCTATGGCGTCGATGGCTGCATTAGATAAAACCAACACAGCGGGCCTAAACGATATCAATGTATTAACGGATATCACCGCAAGCGCAAAGCCGATTACCGTGGAAGAGCGTAGAGCGCGTATTGAAAAAGCGCAGTCGCTAATGAAAGCCCAGGATATCGCAGCAATATTAATAGAGCCGGGTGCGGCAATGGAATATTTTTCTGGGATTAAATGGTGGCGCAGCGAGCGTTTAACCGCGTTAATAATCCCTAAAAAAGGCGACGTGGCAGTGATTACGCCGTTTTTCGAAAAGCCAAGCGTGCTCGAGTCATTGGCTATAGGCGATGATGTAAGAGTGTGGCAGGAGCACGAAAGCCCGTTTGATGCTGTAGCCAGTATTTTAAAATCGCGCGGTATCACAAGCGGTAATATCGGTTTTGAGAGCAGCGTGCGTTACTTTGTGGTAACAGGAGTTAGCCGTGCGCTGCCAAATATGAAAATCGTTCCTGCCGAGCCCATTACGCTTGGCTGTCGTATGTACAAAACTGCTAGCGAATTGGCACTTATGCATAAGGCCAATGAGGTTACTTTGCGGGCCTACGAGTTTGTTTTTAATAACTTAAAGCTTGGCATGGCACAGCAGGACGTCAAAAGTCTGATGAACACCGCGCAGCAGCGCTTAGGCGGAAACGGCGCTTGGTGTTTGGCGCTCTTTAACGATGCAAGTGCTTACCCTCATGGCACGAGTGCAGCGCAAGCTATCAAAGAAGGTTCTGTAATTTTGCTAGATAGCGGTTGCAGTGTGCACGGGTACCAAAGCGACATAAGCCGTACTTTGGTATTTGGCAAAGCGTCTCAGAAAGTTCAGGATGTATGGCACACAGTAAGAGAAGGTCAGAACGTGGCATTCGCCGCAGCTAAAATTGGTGAGCCCGCGGGCAAAGTGGATGATGCAGTGCGCCAATACTATGCCAGCAAAGGGTACAGTAAGGACTATGAATTGCCCGGGTTAAGCCACAGAACGGGTCATGGTATCGGTATGGAAGGGCATGAAAGCGTTAACTTTGTACGCGGTGAAAATACGCCACTTAAAAAAGGTATGTGCTTCTCTAACGAGCCAGGTATCTATATTCCCGGTGAATTTGGTGTGCGCTTGGAAGACTGTTTGTACATGACAGAAACGGGCCCTGCTTACTTCACTGAGCCACCAGAGAGTTTGGCGAAACCGCTGGGTAGGCTAAAATCTCTACCTGTTTAGGTAAGTGTTTTGCCCTAAAAATACACAAAACTAAGAATAAGTTTTATAATTAAAATGTCCGTACTCTTTGTTGTGCCACCTCGATGTAGAACCACTATACCTAAGGTAACACGCCGCGATTACGAATATTTTAACTCTCGCTGAGTGGGTAATTATCTATGCGGACTGGTATTAATAAACCTGCCTCTCAAAATTTCTATTAGCTGTTACACTTAACATTATTACCTAAGTGAATGATGGATAAACCATGCCTGAAAGAAAATTTAGATTAGTAACCCGAAGTGATTTTGACGGTTTAGTATGTGCGGTCTTACTAAAAGACTTAGACATGATAGATGACATTTTGTTTGTACACCCTAAAGACATGCAGGACGGCAAAATAGACATCACTGAGAATGACATTACAACCAACCTGCCTTATGTGGCTGGCTGTCATTTAGCTTTTGATCATCACCTTAGCGAAACGGTAAGAAACGCGAGCGGTATCGAGAATCATATTATCGACCCAGAAGCACCGTCGGCGGCGCGAGTGGTTTATGACTATTATGGTGGGGCCGAGAAATTTCCCAATATCTCAGTAGATATGATGGACGCGGTAGATAAAGGCGACTCTGCGCAGTTTAGCGAAGAGGAGATCCTAGAGCCTACCGACTGGGTGCTTATGAACTTCATCATGGATGCCCGCACGGGTCTTGGCCGTTTCAGAGATTTCAAAATCTCTAACTATCAGCTAATGATGAAGCTTATTGATGCCTGTAAAGACCACAGTATTGAAGAAATACTGCAAATGGAAGATGTGGCTGAGCGCGTGAGCCTATATCACGAGCACAATGAAATGGCGAAGGCACAGATAGCTAAGTGCTCTACCGTACATGGTAACCTCGTGGTGTTAGATTTAACCGAAGAAGAGACCATTTACGCCACGAACCGTTTTGTTATTTATGCCATGTACCCAGACTGCAATATCTCTATTCACAAAATGTGGGGCCTTAAAAAGCAAAACGTGGTATTTGCTATTGGTAAATCCATTACTAACCGTAGCTCTAAAACCAATGTAGGTGAGTTGTGCTTGAAGTATGGCGGTGGCGGTCACATGAACGCCGGCACGTGCCAGGTTGAAACCAGTAAAGCGGAAGCTGTGCTTAGCGAGCTTATCGACACTATTACCAACGATGGGTAATGAATAATTATTTAGTAAAGGGCAAGGCAGTACCCTTGTCTTGCCCCTTTTGTAACACTCGTGCTTTATTATCGCCGTTAGCGGTAAATACTTATCAAACTAGCCCCTAAACTGCCTACTAAAATGGCGTATATCGCCAGAACCCCCGCCGCTTTCTTTAATATAACGCCATCTTGACCTTTAAGCCCTAAAATTGCGGTTACCGCCACGATGTTGTTGATACATACCATATTTCCCATTGCAGCCCCTACACTTTGAAGGGCGAGCACGACCTGTAAAGGTAAAGACAATTGTTCAGCGATAGCGTGCTGAATTCCTGCAAAGGTAAGGTTCGAAATGGTGGCCGAACCGGAAAAGAAGCTACCAAGCGCGCCAAGTAGCGGTGCGAAAAGGGGCCAATTATTACCCGCTAGGAATGCCATGTGTTTGCCAATCACTGACACGGCCGACTGTTCGCCGCCCAGCATCATTAAATTTACAAATACAAGCGCGCCCAATAGCGCAAATAGTGGTTTTGTCATACGCACTGCGGTTTGGGACGACACAGATGTTATTCTGGACCCCCATTCCCGAGAGCCAAAACTATAAACACTGGCAAACGCCACGACAATAAAAGGTATTAAAGACGGAACGTAAAGCACGCTATGTTTCCATTGAATACTGGTGCCTAAAATATCTGTTATCGATATAACCAAGCTAGCGCTTACCGATAAATTGCCTAATATGCCCAGTGATGCCGTTATATTAGGGTCGCCATCTTGTAACAAGCTTCTAAGTCCAAGCTCTGGAAGTCGAGTAAGTAAAAGCATTATTACAGTGCCCCACAAGGGAAAAGATGCCTTGGCAAGTTCTCTTGCCCTGGGTGAGGCAGTCTTTTTTAGTGTATCAACCTTTGTTTCAAACTCATTAGCTGCCGAGGAAAGTCCAAACCCTGATTTAGCCATCAAAACAGTAATGATAAGGCCAATGCCGCCGCCTAACAGCGAGGGGAATTCAACACTGTAAAAACTTAATGTGAAGAAAGGCAGGGTGCATGCGCATGTCGAAGAAACGATAAAAAGCGAATGCCTGAATATGATTTTCCAAGACGGTATAACTAATCGCAATGCCATAAACACAATCGCTGGTGCAACAAGCGTGCTGATTAATGCGGCAAGGGTAGCGGTATCAATAATAGTGTCTTCTCGCAGTGATAACAGCGACATACCAAACCACACCGGCGTACCCATGGCACCGAAAATGACCGGAATGGTATTGGTCACTAAACAGAATAGGGCAACGTTTACAGGCGCAAAACCTAAACTAAAAAGTATGGGCGCCGCTATCGCAGCAGGCGTGCCGAAACCACTGGCACCTTCAATAAGAAATGCGAACGCCCAGCCTACAATCATCAACTGAGCAACCTTGTTCGAACTGATTGTATTTAAACCATTTTTCAAGGTTGCCAGTGCGCCCGTTTTTTCCATGCACAGAAACAAAAATATGGCGCCGGCTATAATTGATAACGGCGTTAACGCCAGTAAAACGCCTTGTACAACGCTAGCATGTATAAGCGTTAAAGGTGAGTGACCGTTAAAAATCACAATTAAATAAGCAGCTAAGGCGCTTAAGGGCAAGGCTTTACTTGACGTCATACCGTTTGGCTTCACCATCAGGTAAATGAGCAAAATTAAGGGCGCATAAGCTGCGATAAGCAAGTTTGTGGCAATCATTTATTGTCTGGATTTTACTATTCAAAACGGGCGCGCGAACTCAAACTTAAGCCCAAAATGCGTGGTGCTTCAACTGAAGCTTACCAAAGCTCCAGAGCGTTTGTGAAAAAGCGTGACTGAGCGAAGCGCGCATGCATTTCAATGAACACGATAGGCTATTTGCTCATAGTTATAGCACTAATTTTTGGTCTTAGAATAAAGGTTTTGCAGGAAATAAGTGCGTGTTTGACCAAGAACAATATACGTAAAGATTATTATTTGATTGCGACTTGAGTGCTTGAATTTTGTTGGATATCCAAAGCCAAAACAAAGGGAGAATCTGGCGTTAAACAAATTACCCTCTCAACCGCACCTTAAAGAATTCCGCCAACGTCTTACTGATAACCGGATGCTGTGTATCTTGATTGAACAGGCAAATATTCACTTTACCAAGCTTAGGCAAATGCGGGTGGTTTAACACCGCTAAGTTGGCAGGCAAGCTTGATTTCGCGAGCGCGGTGACGCCAAGACCTTGCTGAATAGCCGCTACCAGCCCGCCTAAATCAGCGTTGGTATAGCTAATCTTCCATGCTAAGGTTTGCTGCTTTAACTGCTCAATTACGCGGCTTCGATACATACAGCCATCTGGCGCTAACACTAACGGAATGTTATGTCCTACCAACGGATGAGCGTTGTCGCCAACCCATACAACGTCGTCTTCGAGCACGACTTCACCTTCGGTTTGCTCGTTGGGGTTTACCAGCGCCAGAATTAGGTCAAAGTGATCGCGCTGACTCGGGTGCAGGAGGTCGCGGCTTAATGCCGACGTGACTTCTAAAGACACATCAGGGTAGCGTTTTGAAAACTCACCAATTAAGCCCGGCAATAGGGTAGAGGCGAATTCGTTAGGAATGCCCAAACGCAATCGCCCGCTTAATGGAGCAGGGGTTAAGCTTCGAAAAATATTGTCGTTAAGCTCTAGTAGCTCTTTCGCTTTTGGGTAAAGCCAGTTGCCATCGGCACTTGGTATGTGGCGCTGACCGACTTTGGTGAATAACTTTCTGTCTAACTGCGACTCTAGCTTTTTAATTTGCAAGCTAATGGCAGGTTGAGAGCGACTCAAAAAGTCGCCCGCTTTTGCGTAGCCACCCAGTTCGATAACGCTTACGAAGGTACGTAATGTGTCTAAAGAAAGCTGTTTCATATTTATTAGCTTTATTAATGCATGTGCTTGTAGTGATTATATTTGCAAATGTATTGGAGTGAAAGCCCAGGTTCTTTACTCGATTCATTTTGAACCTGCTCGGCTTTGTACATTTTACGCTTCGGGTGCCAAGCGCTTTGCTGTAACATCGCGCACTCTACCCATTAAAACGACTTACTATAATTGCGAGAACGTGTCATGAACTCTGAATTGTATTTTATCGGCATAGACGGCGGCGGCACCAATTGCAGAGTTACATTGCAAGATAAAAACGGGGCGCAGTTAGGAGAAGGCATTAGCGGCCCTGCCAATATCATGCGTGACGGAGAGCTTGCTAAAACATCCATAATGGATGGCGTAAACAAAGCTATTGCATCTGCCAATGCCTTTTTGGCTTCACAAAGCAGCGACGCCACAGTAAAACCCATCACAGCATCACAATGTATCGTTGGCGCCGGGCTTGCTGGCGCTAATATTACTTCTGCAAAAGCGCGTTTTGAAAGCTGGGATCATCCGTTTCATTCGCTGTTTGTGCTAAGTGATTTACACGCTGCCTGCGTAGGCGCGCACAACGGCATGCCCGGTGCAGTAATTATTGTGGGTACGGGGTCGGCAGGAGCGGTATTTGCCGAGGGTAAATTCACCGATGTCGGGGGGCATGGCTTCCCTATAGGCGATGTTGCCAGTGGCGCTTGGCTGGGTTTAAAAGCCATTCAGCACACCTTATTATGTATAGATAATATTCGAAGCCCTGATGTTCTAGCAAAGCAGGTGTGTGAAGCGCTTGGTACAACAAACGCAGATGACATTGTGGCAAAGTGCGCAGGCTTTAGCACACATCATTACGCCAGTTTAGTACCCTGCATGCTGCCACTTTTACAAGAAGCAAATGACGGGGTGGTTCGTATCTTTAAAGAGGGCGCTGAATATTTAGAAGCAATGGCCCAGCAGCTTTTAGGGGAGAATACCTATAATCTTGCCCTAATCGGTGGGCTAAGCAAAGTGTATGTACCGTACTTATCTGAAAAAATTCGCGCTCGCGTGCAAGCGTGTGAATTATTGCCTCAGCAAGGTGCTATTAAGTATGCTAAAGCCGTTTATAACGAACGCTAGTCTTGAAATAAATTAAGCACAACGCAAAAGAGTTACAGACAGAGAATGTACGCAAGCTAGCGTTAACCCGCGCGTTAAACATAATGCTACAACCGCACCCAATTAGGAAAGTGAAAGCGCAATGATGAAGACTATTTTGGCCGAAAATATTTTGATAAAAGGTACATGGGAAAAAGACCAGGTACTTACCATCGAAAATGGCGTAATCGCTAACATTGAAACGCTTTCAGGGTCACAAACGCACCGCGAAGCGTTTTCTACGCGAGTGCACAACAAACTTATACCCGGGTTTGTAGACACCCAGGTAAACGGTGGCGGTGGCGTAATGTTTAATCACGCGCCCACATATCAAAGCATAAAAACAATGGCCCAAGCGCATCGCAAGTTTGGCACTACAACGTTCTTCCCCACACTTATTACCGATGATATTACAACCATTGAAAGCGCGGCCAATGCGGTAAGTGAGGCAATAGAAAGCGGTCATTCTAGTGTTGAAGGTATTCACTTCGAAGGGCCGCACTTAAGCGTTGAGAAAAAAGGTGTACATCTTTCAAAATATATTCGCCCGCTTACCGACAGAGAGCTTGCCACTTATACCCGCAAAGACCTCGGCAAGGTAATGATTACCTTAGCGCCAGAGAATACTTCGTGTGATGTTATTCGCGACTTAGTAAACCAAGGCGTTATTGTAGCGCTAGGGCACTCTAATGCACCGTTTGAAGTGGTGGAAAGGGCGATTGAGGCAGGCGCGACTGGATTTACTCATTTATACAACGCGATGTCGCCGTTCACCTCTCGCGAACCGGGGATGGTTGGCGCAGCGCTTCTAAGCAATAACACCTGCGGCATTATTGTCGATCATCAGCACTTACACCCTAAAGCGGTTGAGCTTGCCTTTAAAACCAAAGGGCCATCCCAATTAATGCTGGTTACCGATGCCATGGCCCATGTAGGGGCTGATAAAGACGTTATAGACTTTTTCGATACGCATATTACCCGTGTGGGTAACAAACTTACTACACCTGATGGCACGCTGGCAGGAAGCTGCTTAGACATGCACGGCGCGGTTATTAACTGTGTTAACGACATAGGGATTTCGCTAGAAGAAGCGAGCCTCATGGCAAGTGCAACGCCTTCTGCGTTTATGGGCATTAACGAAAAGGTAGGCAGCATTGCTGTAGGCCAACGGGCAAACTTTGTAGAACTGAGCGAAGACAACGCGCTTGCGCACGTTTGGCAAAATGGCGAGGTGTGCGTTTAGCACACTTGCTGTCGAACAACTTACAACAGGCTACTAGTAAGTATTTAAACATTCCTTACAACGCCCTCAACAATTACGCAGCAACCACTCAGCAACGTTTCAAAAAAGCTAGGTATTAAATTGTAACTCACTGTTCTAAACACCATCTGATATTAAGTTTTTTCAGGTTCGATAGTCGTGACTGCGATCTTCGTTAAGCTATCTCAATGCGTGGTAACCGCTTACATATTTGCTTTCCTCATGTTTTCCCAAGAATACATTTGCTTTTTAAATGTATTGATAAAAATTTCCAATTTGTTGCATAAACGTTAGCTCACTATACTCAATCTCGTTTTCTACCTTTCAAATTAAAAAGAGTAAGTGGAATGTCTAGTACCACCGCCCTACATGCAAAGCACCTAGAAGCCGGTGCGAAAATGGTCGATTTCTTCGGCTGGGATATGCCAATTAACTATGGTTCACAAATTGAAGAGCATCACGCTGTGCGTCAAGACGCCGGTATGTTTGATGTGTCTCATATGACCATTGTTGACGTAAAAGGCGCACAAGCCAAAGCGTATCTTCAGTATCTTTTAGCCAACGACGTGGCGAAATTAAAAGACAAAGGCAAAGCGCTATACAGCGGCATGCTTAACGAAGAAGGCGGTGTTGTAGACGACCTTATCGTTTATCACTTCGACGAAACTAACTATCGCCTAGTGGTTAACTCAGCGACACGCGAAAAAGACATGAATTGGTTAATGAGCAAAGCAGAAGGCTTTGACGTAACCATCACCGAGCGCCCTGAGTTTGCCATGATTGCCGTACAAGGCCCTAACGCAAAAGAAAAAGCAGCCACCTTGTTCAGCGCAGCGCAAAAAGAAGCGGTAGCGGGCATGAAGCCATTCTTTGGTGTACAAGCAGAAGACTTATTTATTGCTACCACAGGCTATACCGGTGAAGCAGGCTATGAAATTATGGTGCCAGCTGAGCAAGCGGAAAGCTTCTGGCAAGCGCTACTAGACGCGGGCGTTAAGCCGTGCGGCCTAGGTGCGCGTGACACACTTCGCCTTGAAGCAGGCATGAACCTGTACGGACAAGATATGGATGAAACCGTATCGCCACTAGCCGCCAACATGGGCTGGACAATTACATGGGAACCGGCTGATCGTGACTTCGTAGGGCGTAAAGCACTAGAAGCGCAGCGCGAAGCGGGTACCGACAAGCTAGTAGGCTTGGTAATGACTGAAAAAGGCGTGCTACGTCACGGTCTTAAAGTGAAAACAGAAAGCGGCGAAGGCGTTATCACTTCAGGTACGTTCTCTCCAACTTTAGGTCACTCAATTGCGATGGCACGAGTACCACGTGATGTTGGCGAAACAGTAGAAGTGGAAATGCGCAAAAAGTGGGTTACAGTAAAAGTGGTTAAGCCCTCCTTTGTTCGCAATGGAAAAAGTGTTTTATAAAATTACTTCTTAAGTTTACAAAGATTAACAGGAACGATTATGAGCAACATCCCAACTGATTTACGCTATGCCGCTACGCACGAATGGGTTCGCCCTGAAGGTGACGGTGTTTTCACTGTAGGTATTTCCGAGCACGCACAAGGCTTACTTGGCGACATGGTTTTCGTTGAATTGCCAGATGTTGGCGATGCGGTAAGCACTGGCGACGATATTTGTGTTGCTGAATCGGTAAAAGCGGCGTCTGACGTATACGCGCCAATTTCAGGTGAAGTGGTTGAAGTAAATGAAGACCTAGAAGATTCACCAGAACTAGTTAACTCAGACCCATACGGCGACGGTTGGCTATTCAAAATTAAAGCTGACGATGCGGCTGAAGTAGAAGGTCTACTAGACGCTGAAGGCTACGAAAACAGCATAGACGAAGAGTAATTCGTTACGCAGTTTTAAAAGAACCATATTTTGAAAAGGGGCATGAAGATAATTCAGCCCCTTTTTAACTTAAAGATTTAACGCGCCCTTGCGGCAACCATTACGAGTGCTTAACAACGTTATGTCGAATACTTCCCCTACATTGGCTCAATTAGAGCAAAAAGATACATTTATCCGCCGCCACATTGGCCCGGGTAAAGGTGAAATTGAAGAAATGCTGTCTGCCATTGGTGCAAGCTCACTAGACGATTTAATCGAGCAAACTGTACCGGCAGGTATTGCGCTACCAGAGCCACTAAAATGTGGTGAAGGGGCGACAGAAGTTGAAGCATTAAGTGAACTTAAAGCCGTTGCAGAAAAGAACAAAATTAACCGTTCTTTTATTGGTATGGGTTACTACGATACTCACGTACCCAACGTTATTCTTCGCAACGTGCTAGAAAACCCAGGTTGGTACACAGCATACACGCCTTACCAGCCAGAAATTGCCCAAGGCCGTTTGGAAGCTATTCTTAACTTCCAACAAGTGACCATTGACCTAACAGGCCTAGAGCTAGCATCGGCATCGTTGCTTGATGAAGGTACAGCGGCAGCAGAAGCCATGGGCCTTGCTAAGCGTGTGTCTAAGAACAAGAAAGCGAATGCGTTCTTTATTGCTAACGACGTCCACCCACAAACGGTTGACGTGGTTGAAACCCGCGCTGAAATGTTTGGTTTTGAAATCATTAAAGGTGAAGCAGAAGAAGCTGCTGAGCACGATATTTTTGGTGCGCTACTTCAATACCCAACTTCTACAGGCGAAGTAAAGGACATCAGCGACATCATTGCTGCGGTACAAGCGAAAAAAGGCATTGTGGCAGTAGCGGCTGACCTTATGAGCTTAGTAATGCTTAAGTCGCCAGGCGAGCTAGGTGCAGACGTTGCACTTGGTAGTGCGCAGCGCTTTGGTGTACCTATGGGCTACGGTGGCCCACATGCGGCATTCTTTGCTACACGCGACAGCTACAAGCGTTCACTACCTGGCCGTATTATTGGTGTAAGTAAAGACACCCGTGGTCGCCCAGCTCTGCGTATGGCGCTACAAACTCGTGAACAACACATTCGCCGTGAAAAAGCGAACTCAAACATTTGTACAGCGCAGGTGCTGCTAGCCAACATGGCAAGCTTCTACGCGGTTTACCACGGCCCACAAGGCCTTAAAACTATTGCTGAGCGCATTCACCGCTTCGCCGACATTCTTGCTACTGGTTTAAACCAGAAAGGTGCAGAAAAAGGTATAGCTCTTAAACATAGCACGTACTTCGACACGCTAACTGTAATGGTTAACAACAAAGAAGACGTACTAGCAAGCGCCTACACAAAAGGCATGAACCTGCGTGCAGACCTTGACGGTGCGGTAGGTGTGTCGTTAGACGAAACTACCACACGTGAAGACATTGTTGCGCTATTCGACGTACTTCTTGGTGAAGAGCACGGCCTAACGGTAGAAGGTTTAGACGCAGAAGTAACCACGCAAGATGTTAAATCTATTCCTGATGCACTAGTGCGTACAAGTGATTACCTAACGCACGAGGTGTTTAACAAGTATCACTCTGAAACAGAGATGCTTCGTTACATCAAAAGCCTTGAAAACAAAGACTTGGCACTAAACCACTCAATGATTTCATTGGGCTCGTGCACCATGAAGCTAAATGCAACGGCTGAAATGATCCCAGTAACATGGGCTGAATTCGGTCAGCTTCACCCGTTTGCTCCACTAGACCAAGCAGTAGGCTATCAAGAAATGATTGCCGAGCTAGCCGAGTGGCTCATTAACGTAACGGGCTACGACGCGCTTTCAATGCAGCCTAACTCAGGTGCACAAGGTGAATACGCTGGCCTATTGGCTATTCAGCGTTACCACGAAAGCCGTGGCGAAGGTCACAGAAACGTGTGCCTAATTCCAAGCTCGGCCCACGGTACTAACCCTGCTTCTGCGCAAATGGTTAGCCTTAAAGTGGTAGTAGTGGCTTGTGACGCTAACGGTAACGTAGACCTTGACGACCTTCGCAAAAAAGCAGAAGAAGTGGGCGAGAACTTATCGTGCGCCATGATCACATACCCGTCTACCCACGGTGTATATGAAGAAACTGTACGCGAGATTTGTGACATTGTTCACCAATACGGCGGTCAGGTTTACATGGACGGCGCGAACATGAACGCGCAGGTGGGCATTACGTCACCTGGCTTCATTGGTTCAGACGTGTCGCACCTTAACCTACACAAAACTTTCTGTATTCCACACGGTGGTGGTGGCCCAGGTATGGGACCAATTGGTGTTAAATCGCACCTTGCGCCTTTCCTACCAAACCACACGGTTGTTAACGTAGAAACGGCAGGCAAAGACTGTGGTGCGGTATCGGCAGCGCCATGGGGCAGTGCATCAATTCTGCCTATTAGCTACATGTACATCAAAATGATGGGTAGCGCTGGCCTTCGCCGTGCAACCGAAGTAGCTATTCTTAACGCTAACTATGTGGCTAAGAAGCTAGAAGGGCACTTCCCAGTGCTTTACAAAGGCAACAATGGCCGCGTAGCGCACGAATGTATTATTGACCTTCGCCCGCTTAAAGAAGCAAGCGGTGTAACAGAGCTAGACATTGCGAAGCGCCTAAACGACTACGGCTTCCACGCGCCAACCATGAGCTTCCCAGTAGCGGGTACGCTTATGATTGAGCCAACAGAGTCGGAAGCGAAGTACGAACTAGACCGTTTCATTAACGCGATGGTGAGCATTCGTCAAGAAATTGCGAAAGTAGAAAGCGGCGAGTGGGATGCGATTGATAACCCACTACACAATGCACCACACACGCTAGCTGACATCTGTGACAGCGACTGGAACCGCAGCTACGACCGCATGCTAGCAGCGTACCCAGCACCAGAAGTACACAGAAACAAGTTCTGGCCAACGGTTAACCGTATTGATGACGTTTATGGCGACCGTAATTTGATCTGTTCTTGCCCTAGCATTGAGAGCTATATTGAGGAGTAGGTTGGTTGTCAGTTTCGAATGAAGTTTGTGTTGCTTAAATAAAGTTTGTGATTCAAATGAAGTTTGTGAAAAGGGCCGAAAGGCCCTTTTTTTTTGCTAAACCGACACTCCGATTTCTGATATTATTCGAAACCAAATTTTGATACATACCACTCAATACTCTTCTGATGTTCAGTGTTTAATCAAGCAGTAAATATTATATATTCCATGCACAAACAAAGTTGGGTTGGATTTAGTGTTTTTGGTAGTAAAAATAGTATGATGGAAAGGACGCGGGGATGAATAATCCGATTAAAGTTATTGATTTATTTTCTGGACCGGGCGGTCTCGGTGAAGGGTTTTCATCAGTACTTGATTCAAAAAAATCACGAGTGTTTAAAATTGCAGCGTCAATTGAACGCGACGTCAGTGCACATAGAACTCTGAAGTTAAGAGCGTTCTTTCGACAATTCAAAGTTGCCCCCATAGAATATTATGAATTTTTAAAAGGGAATCTTGGCACTGCTCCAGAGGAACGATTGTACAAAATACCTAAGTTCAAAAAGCAAGTTGAAGCGGCAGATAGAGAGGCACTGAACCTTGAGCTTGGGAAAGATAACGACGTAATATTCACTGCCATTTCAAAAGCGGTTGGTAATGATGAATGCATTTTGATTGGTGGCCCCCCCTGCCAAGCATATTCGGTAGCGGGTGTTGCAAGAAACAAATCTAATACAGCGTATGATCCCTTGCTTGATAATCGAAACTTTCTATACAAGGAGTATTTAAAAGTAATTGCGCGATTCCAACCTATGCTATTCGTGATGGAAAATGTCAAGGGTATGTTGTCTGCTAAGGTAAACGGAGAACTAATATATAAGTCCATCTTTCAAGATTTAGAAAATCCATCGTCCTCTTCAGGAGAGGACATCAAGTCTAAGAAAAACCTTAAATATAAGATATTTTCATTAGTGACTGCTTCATCTGGGGATTCGGTACTGAGACCTCATGACTATGTAATAAACTGTGAAAATTTTGGTATTCCGCAAAAAAGGCATCGAGTAATACTTTTAGGTGTTAGAGAGGATTTAGCTGAGATGTGGAATGGACTTACCTTAAATACATGCTCTGATGAAATCCCGATTAGCAGCGTTATCCACGATCTACCTAAATTGAGAAGTGGGCTGTCCAAAGATGTTAATACTGATGGCAACTGGTTAATGTCGATCGAGACAGATGCTAAAAAAACAGTGGAGTCCCTTAAACAACATGGTCAAGATGAGATTGCTGATAAGTTTATTGAAGCAGTTGATTCTGTTACAGTCCCTTCCGATGGGCAAGGTGCAAACTTCGGTTTATTGCGTAGTAATTCGATTAACGAAACTGACTTAAGAAATTGGTTTTATGACGATAATCTTGGCAAGCATGTGTGCAATCATGAGACAAGGGGACATATTCACCTTGATCTTCAGCGTTATATGTTTTGTAGCCTATGGGCTTCTGTAGCATTTGAAAAAAAATGGCCTAGGCTTAGCCCGAAAACAAATGAGTTTCCAGAGGCGTTAGTTCCGAATCACAAGAACTTTAAGTCTGGTAAATTCGCAGACAGGTTTAGAGTTCAGCCTTGGAATAAGCCAGCAACAACAATTACTTGCCATATATCTAAGGATGGTCATTACTATATTCACCCCGATTACTTGCAATGTAGAAGTCTGACAGTCAGGGAGGCTGCTAGAATCCAGACATTTCCGGATAATTATTTTTTTGTGGGTAACAGGACTCAACAATATGTTCAAGTGGGAAATGCTGTCCCTCCATTGTTGTCAAAGAAGATAGCTACACTTATCTATGAGTTTTTATCCGACACAATATTTTAATTCTATTTTCTAAGTTAAGATATTGATAATCGAAACTTAACTACTCTTCATCAAATTGATAGTGTCCACTTTTTAAATGGACACTAGAAGAAAATTTTGACTCTTTAAGAACTAAATAAATATTTGTAATTTCGGGTGCTCACTCTTAGTAGCTTGGATTGAGTATAGTTGCTAATCCAAGCTTTAAGTATCACAACTCAAGTTAGCAATATTTAGATTTCAAGTCACAAGAACTTAGAAAATCTTATAAGAATATTAGAGCGGGTAGAAATTAAATATAAAACCCTTCTTCAAATGCCTTTTTTTCTATATCTAATAAGGACAGGCATTGCTTTTCAGTAGGAATTTTAGACGGTATGGAAGCAGCTATGTCTAATATGCTCTTTTCTTTATGGCTTAGAGCAAATGACGACTTGTTCCACTCTATGATTTGTTTCCAGTACATGCTGCTTTTGTCGAAAACGTATTTTTGAGCTTCAATACCATTGTCGATGGACTGAATCGCTACAGCATCTTTTCTTTGTTCCTTTGCTTCATTAGGGTCTATGAGGAATTGTTCAACATCTCCGTTCAATATAGCTGGCGATTTTACAACATTATTCCAACAATCTTCCTTTTTACACCATTCACCTATATTGGTCACATGAGTTGGTGTGGTTTTTATTACATCGTTCACGACCTCAGCAATCTCCAATAAGTTCCGTAATAGCTCTTCAGGAAGCTTTTGCTGCCTCCATACTGAGATCAGATCAAGCTGTTTATTAGCGCTATCTGTTAAATCACGGAACTTCGCAATAGTATAAGTAACTATGTTGGCCTTATAACCGCCATACCAGTCTTGCTTCATGATATTACGGTCTAAATTTTTAAATATTATGGCTTTTGCAATAGACTCTTTAAAAAACATCTCGTTAAATTGAGCTTCACTTTTTTCCCATTGACTAGTCATCGAATCAGCAAACTTACCAAAGTTTTTCTGGGCTCCCAAACTTACTATGTATGGTACTTTATCCCACGAGTTATAGAACTTTGCGAGGTCTGTCTTCGTTATCATCTGATTCTTAGGGTTAATTTTCTCAAATTTTTTCTGCTCAGCTGGCGTGAGTTTCGTTTTTGCGGTCATATACTGGCCTCGAGCGCGTTCGTAGAACCAATGTGTTTCTTGAAGCCCGCCGTCAATAGATGGTGCCCAAACTCTCCTTGATAACTCTTCAAAGCGCCAATGAAACGGACTATTTGAAAAGAAGTCTGCGGCGTTGACCTTGTTTTGAGTATTTGCATACTCAGATATCTTTGGAACAATATCTTCGACGTTTTCTGGCGGGACTATGGTAAGTTTTACTTGGATGAAAACTTGGGATAAATCGGCCTTTTCTTTTTTCAAAGTGTTATAGACTGCCGCTGTGGTCTGCCCACCGTTAACTATTTGTAGGTTTTTTAGTTTTGAAATTAATGAGATACCACTCTTTTCTATAGTTTCTATTTCTTCTGCTGTTGCAGTTAGCCCATTATTGAACGCAAAAAACATGTTTGGCTCATTAACTATAGTATTTCTCATTCCCTTATTAACTTTGCCTTTAAACTGCAAAAAGGTTCTAACGTTTTGCTCCAAAAGCCTCTCAGTGTACTTGTCGTACAATTTCGATAACAGGTCACCCGGTAGAGCCAACAAATACGATTGAAATTTGTCAGATTCAGAGAATGCTTTTAAGCAAGGTAGACATTTTCCGAATTCACTAGCAAAATCAATCTCTATTGCTTCCTTTCCTAAGTTAGAGGAATCGAGCCGGTAGATTCTTTCGATGTCCCAAATATCGAACGCTACATCTAGTTCGCCTACTTGAGTCGCAGGTATGCTTTTAATCGATTTGCTAATTTCAGAGTTAGTAATGATTATTACTCTGACACCAGATATTGTCGCAGACTTCAGAGAAATAGTTCTCACGAGAGGATAGGCTAGGTCACTTTCTTCCATCGACTCCATAAATGAGATATCTAAGCAACGCTCGAAAAAGCGAACGGGCCTCTTGGAGATTTGTAAAGCTAAAGAGGTAGTTAATCTCTCTAATTGATCACCATAGTGTGAAACTATAAGGGTGAGTGTTCCATTGTCATTGTTATGATGCCAAGCATCTACTTTTAAACCTAATGTTTCTTTTTTATAGCTGCACACCGCATAGTTTTCTATAACAGCCTGTTCAACTAAATAGTCACAAATTTTTTCTACGAAGACAGGCTCATTGAATTTACTGCCTACTTCCGCTTCGGTGTAGATATCTTGCATAAATTTCGTGTAAAAGTTATCTAGGCTCATATTTCTTCCATCCATGAATCATCGGCTAGAAAGGGCTCGCAAGCTATCAATTCGAGATCAAACGTTATATTGGTTAAACCATTAGGAATATCAGAAAGGTCTAGTCGAGGAAAACCGTCCTTGACTTCATAGAACTTTTTAGATGAAACAATGTAGCAGTATGATAAATACTCATCACTATAGGTATATCCCAACTCGAGTAAGATATCTTGAAGCTTTTCTAATTGTTGTGTGTTACCGGCGTTTATCAACTTTTGTTGAATTTCCGAGATTAAAGAGGGCAATGTGATCGCGCTTGATGCTTCAGGTTCAGTCCTTCCTAAAGTAACAACAAATAAGAATAGCCTGCCAAGTTGGCCACAGAGTTGCTCAGGAGAAGAAATTTTCACCTTTGGTGAGGATGTTCCGTCTTGGCACTTCACTTCAATGGCTGTGTTATTAATACTAAAATCTTGTGTACTACCTTCTGGGCCAGTCCAAAATTCAATAGCTTTGGCGATGCCGAACTTCGGTGAAACGAAATCTTGTATATATATTAACTCTCCAATTAATCCTTTGATTTTTCTTTCGCTTAGGATTTTCTCCTTATCCTGCTTTAAGAATTCACGCCATCGTTCGATTCTACGAAATATCACCGAGACAATGGCTGAAGGATCAAGCGCTCTTGTGGCTGAAATGATATCATTACATAGTGAAAAAAATAATTCCCAATCAGTCGATTTTTTTAATGTCAGAACTAACTGCTGATTATCAGGAATCGAAGTAACCTCAATTCCAAGTAGCGCTGGGAACTTGGGAGGGAGTTTGCATTTGTCAGTTAATTTGCAAACAAAAAGATATTTACCTGCTCTGTCTTTCGCCCAGTAAATATCTAAAGGGTGTTTATGGTCAATGCGACGAGCTGATAAATCTGATTTAGGTGTTTTAATATTTTCCCACGGGTTATTCATCGATTGTTTCCTCTTCATCTAACAGAGTTCCAAACTCTTGATTCCACCACGTAGTGTTAACAACATACTCAACCAAATCCTCTGGCTTACCAGTGCCGGCCACTCCGGGGAAACTAATACTCCATGCTATGGCTAAATTGTCCTTAAGTACTCTCTCATTATCGTTGGTGACACAATCTATTAAGTAAATTGAAAGTAATGGGCGCTCTCTTACCTCTCTAAGAAGTTTACCCGTCAATGATTTCGATTTTGATAGCGAGCTCTGAAGCCCTTTAATAACGGCTTGATCAATTCCTGCTTTTTCCCAAGACGGAGAACTAAATCGTCGTTTACTTGACGTTATTGAGTTATTTGTATTTTTATATGCGATGACTGTCCTAAGCACAGGGTCCATTTTACAGAGTTCTGTGATGGTAAGAGATTTGCTCGGGTCGTGAGGTTTCGAATTACTAATTAATTGTACATCCCAAGACTTATTGAGCTTACTAATGAAGTCTAAAATTGGCTTTGGTTCGGTCATAATTGAGCCGGGATGATTTGAGAAGCTTTGTACAAAACGTTTTATAGGGTTATCCGACACAGCTTTGAACAAATAGTTACTGTTGTTCGCTGTTTCTAGTTGATAATTATCGAGCAAGCTTTTAGCTAGAGTTTGAAGAGACGCTAAGTTGTTTTTCAATACCGCCTCTGATGATGCGAGAACAGTCGTTTCAATATGCCTTCCATGAAGGCTTATTTGACGCAAAACATTGGTGCCTGACCGCATTTTGTTCCTTGCAGTGACTATAAGTGATTCAGGATGGCTCCTAACACATAGACCGAATTCTTCCGGCGTCAATCTTGCATTCTCCATTCTTTTAAATTCATCTCTTAACTCTTCGGTTACATCCGATATGTGCTGATACCATGATATCGCGTCACTTGACATATAAAGTCTGCATAAATCATCATACCCATCACGATACCCAAACCATCGTCCCATCTGCATTAAGGTGTCATACATTTGCGTGTTTCTAATGAAGTAACTGACGGTTAGTCCCTCAAGTGTGAGGCCCCTAGATAGACTTAACCCCCCTACGGCGATAATGCTTCTTCCATTAGGATACTTTTCTTTGCTGTAATCGAGTGGTTCAGAGCTTTTTGATGCATTCACCTCAATTGTTTTAACTGGAGAAACAGCTTTTTTTAGAGTTTTCTGAACAAGCTCCCAAGAGAATTCATTTTTTGAGAACTCATTATCAAAAGATGTTTTTAAATCTTTTATAAAATTGTTCTTAATTGCTTGATTAATATCTAATGCATAGTTGTTTATAATATTCGTACGCATTTCATCAACGTATTCATGAACCTGTAATTTGACATGGCTTTGAATATCTGTGAAACGACTTACATTGATTAGCATAGAGTTATTTTTAGTTTCCTGATTCCTCAATATTCTAATTGCTCGTACTAATATAAATATGCGTATTGCTTCCTCTAGAGAACGAGGAAGGGCTACAGGATATTCGTCTTTTTTATGAGATGCGGGTATCAAATCTTCAAAGTCGTTAATCTCCCTAACCATATCCAGATCTGAGTCTGAACTGAATATTCTTTTTGAGCCAACGTAATTAGTTGGGGCATCTAAGCTTATAATGAAGTCTCGTGGAAATAGCTCATCTCCAATCATCTCATCATTGCTATCAGGATCTATAAATATGTTTGCAAAGGGTGTTGCTGTGTACCCAAGGTACATATTCTGGCGGAATAGTTTTAACAACTCTCTTATTTTACTATTTATTGCGGTAGCATCTTTATCTTCTTTGTTGGTATTTATTGAGGCATGGTCTGCTTCATCATCGACCAGTAAAAATGGGAATTGGTCTAAATCTAGATTATTGTTATTCAACCAATTAATGAGATTTTGGAGTATTGACTTATTTTTCTTAATTACAAGAACGACAGGTTGATTAAAGTTACCAATTCCAGAGCGTATTTGTTGAGCTATAGTGTTCTTAAAGTCATGAACAGTTGTAGTAAATGAAACTGGGACGTTTTCGTAAGAATATTCGCCTACTCCAACCAACCTCTTTTTGAGAGGTATATTATCTAATTGTGTTGAGCTATCTACTCCAATAAAGCCTTCATCAATTCTTTCTTGAGTTTGGCTCCTTAGCGCACTTAATATGCCAGCTAAAACGATTATTACTTTGTAACCAGCATCGGCAGCTTTGTTGATAACTCCAGTATAATTAGCTGTTTTTCCAGATTGCACATGTCCGACTACAAGACCCTTACGGGACCAGTCCCCAGTTTTCTTAGGGTATTCAAGATGGTCCAATATTTTATCTGTAACGAGGTCTAGTTGTGTAACAACCTTAGGGGGAAACCCTGAGTTTGTGAGATGTCGTTTGTACCTCTCCCAAAAAAACCAAGATATATCACCCCTATGCTCTTCCAACCAAGGTGTGTAGTCTTCAGCTTCAAACGCAACACCTAGCTCCATACTTATATCAAACCGCTCCTCCAGTTTTGATGTAATGAAATTTAATTCTTCTGTATTAGTAACATTTAGATTCTGTGCCATCATTTTAACAGCAGAAAAAATTTGCTCACGAGTGATGTTTTCAAGGTTTCTTTCACCTAACTGAACGATTAAAAACTTTTCAGTTAAGTCTTCTATTTGATTTAACTTCGATATATCAGTCATAGTTCAACTTCCATTTGTTCTATTATTTTAGCGGTGGCCTTTTGATTTGATGCCATTGGTTCTATTTGTAAAAGCTTTGAAATAATTTTATCTTTGTCTAAATTTTCAGCCTTAAATAGTGGATAGAACATATCAATGATTCCTTTTAGTTCATCTTCGCCAACCACTGGCTTGTCGATGCTTTCAGGTGAGTTCGCAAAATCGTTAAAATACAAATCAGAGGGAAATGATGCTTCTATCGATTTTAAAATAGCTGAGAGGCTAGTGTTGGACTGAGTATCTAGTTGGTTTGTTATCGACATTATCATCGGATGTTGCCTGTTGATGAGATAACTGACTTTGCCTGAGCTAATTGTGCGATGCCAGAAGGGTTCGAGAATCTGGGACTCTAATTTATACCCTTTTTGCTTGAATACTCGTTTCCCAGAATATTCTACTTCAGAAATTATTTGCTTTAACCCTCGTTTTACTGCTTCTGGAGGGCTTGCATTTGATTTTTTAACATCTATTTTCCAAATATTATCTAAAGAGTTTGGAATATCTACGCGAACTCTTATAAGTTTAGTAAGCTCTTCTTTCGGCATAAGCCTAAACCAAGTGCTTTTTATTATTAGACGTTTATTCCTGTATACGTAAAAGCCCTGATTATGCAGGTAGCCACCGTCTCCTGCATATTTTTCATATTCTTCAGCAGATACTTTTGTGTAGTGAGGTAACACATACGGTTGAACTTGAATCTTTTTAGAATCAACCTGAATAATTTGAGAAGGAAGTTCAATAGTTGCATTGCTGGACATATTGAATGGATCTCTCGCTATCAAAGGATCGCTATTGATTGAAATTTTTAAAGATTGTTTACCCGGCCCCGCAGCCAAGAACCTGTGAAAAATCAACTCTAAATGATTCCTTGAATGGTCAATTAATTCATTTAGTTTCTTTTCTCTTACTTTTAGGGAGTCAAAGTCGTCTAAACGGTCTAACTTCCTCCACAGCACAATAGTTCCGCTTTCCTGTTCGTTAAGAGCTGTAATTAAATTTGGAATCTCTTTAATTAGTTCAAGATCTGTCTCTTCGAGTATGCTTACCCGCCAACCTTGTTCTGAATTATCCTTTATTGAATCCAAATCCCATTCCATAGCGTGAACAGTGTCTTGTTTTTTAGATATAACCGTAAGCTTTCTGCACTGTGAGAATGTCGCCGTTTTCAATCCTAGACCAAATCGGCCCAAATCATTTGCTTTACGTTCATCAAGAGGATTAAAACTTCCTAACTTCATGGCTAAAAGCAAGGTTTCGTAGGACATGCCACAACCATCATCTTGTATGGCGAGCCAAGGTAAACCATCGTTCCATGAAAAATCGATATTTATTTTCTTTGCTTTGGCAGTGATTGAATTGTCGATTACATCTGCTAAGGCTGTTTCCATTGAATAACCAATATCTCGAAGAGACTCTATCAGTGAAGATGGTGACGGACTCAAGTTTTCATATCGCATTATTTAATCCATTTACTTACATGTATTGACCAGTATCTTTTGTGTATCAATTGTTACTACGAACAATGATTTCTGTGATACTTATCAGCCGTCAAAGCTAAATTTTAATAGGGTTGGCATAGAAGCTTCTTAATTTTGTGAATAGTTGAGCGTCTCTAGTTTAAAATTTTACCCTTGAGCCAATATCTGGCTGAAATATTTATATAAAACAGTATCTTCTTGTCTCGTATCTCTTCTCTCGAAGAAATCGTTGAGAGTATTCTCAGAAGATGCCCATCTGATAATGTTGCTCGTTACCGATTCTATCAGTTCTGGTGCAAAGCTAACGTAGCCCACCGGAAGTGAAATATTTCTATCATCCGTTATTGGTAGGTGGAGCAGGCAAGCAACCATGATATTGGGTAAAAGTAATACTTCACAGTTTTCTCCACCGAATTGCCTTTCGCAGCCGATAAGCGCTGGGTCGATATCACGATTCCGGTAAACTTTCCGTTGCTCAATGGCTTCGTTGACACTTGAGCATGGAAGAGCTAAAACCGCTTTGGAGGTTTTCTTTCTGTTATCAAATAGTGAAGTTATCGATTCTAGCAGAACGCCAAACTCTGAGGTTCGCCCCCACGTTGAATTGTCCCCTTTTGAAAGCCAGATTAGTCCGCTCGATTTGGGCTTTCTCGAGAATATTTCTTTTAACTTCTCAGCAAGAGCCTGAGAGTTGAAGTCTGAATACAGGTTGCCGACAATGAGTTGTGTATCTTTTGAGTGATGGGCCGTTCCATCAGCATAATGCTTAAGGAGTAACTCAATATTGACACTTTCGGTTTTGTCGTCCCAGTACCGCGTTAAAATCGGATCGTCGGTAGCGCTTATGTAATCGCTAAAATCTCTCGTTACATCACTGTAGGACTTAGTACTGATTGCTGAATCCATATAGTTAAACAGTGATTTGCTAATGTCCCACTCGTCAAGATTCGAGTCTTCATATGCAGTTTGCAACACATCTGGAGCATCAGTTTCAATGTAGTACTCAACAGGAATAGGGATTGAGATATCATACTTACCATTTACATGGTTGATTTTGTATAACTCTTCTCTTTCTGAGTATATATCTTCACCTTTAACAACTTCTCGAAAATGCTCAAAATTGCTGTCAAATGCAGACATGGCTTTGTCATTTAGCTTTGAATAGCAATCATCGGGTAACGGTAGCGATATGGAGGTGCTGTTTATGCCGCTGCGTTGTACTGTCTTCGGCAACATCCTGAATTCGCTAAGTTCGAAGAATACGTTGTCGGTTTTATCTACCACCTCGAAAAAGCGGGGTAGCATATTTCCTTCTATTTCTTCAAAGTTTTCCAATGCATGAGCCGTGAGTTCTATTTTATTGTCACTCCACTTGATCAAGCTCTCCTCTATCAAGTCGTCTAGAACGGCGAGCGTTTCTGCCGCAGTGAATCCAAAATAGTTCTGAATGAGCGATACAGGAGACTTACCGACAGAATGCAGTACACGAATAATAAACTCTTTTACTACGGGGAGTTGACGCTTCTGGCTGACCGTGTAATCGATAAAGAACGCCTTTGTTGGCAGTCCGAAGCTAATTCTGTTTAATTGTATTTTCATTACTGCGAAATTCCTTTTACCGGGCGGATAGAATAATCAGGGGAATTATTGTCCTCGATAAATTTAAACACACGTCCAAATGCGGAGGATTGATTATGCTGGCTCCACATTTGACTATTGCCAACAATAAATAGGCATTCTTTCGCGCGTGACAATGACACATTGGCTCGATTTTCAGATGATACATAGCCCTGTGTACCCCTTGCATTACTTCTTACCAGAGAAAGAATTATGATGTCGTTTTCTTTACCCTGATAGCTATCTACCGTATCTACTTTCACAATACGCCTTTCAAGCAAGCTTCTCGCCCACGGCATACTGTTAATTTTTCTAATCAGGTGTCTGACTTGTTCTCCATACATGCAGATGACCCCGATCTTAGGCTCTTCCCCTTCTTTAAATATCTCACCATCGCTATCGCTATCATACATTCGCCTGATTATTGAGATGATGCAGTCAGCTTCGAGCGGGTTAATGAAGCTTTTTTCGTTAACGCCCTTGCCTTTAGGCGTAGCCTCCCTGTTTTGATTCCCTTCACCCGATGTGTCAAACCATGTCACTGGAGTGGCGAATGAATTTATTAAATTCTGATAGTTTTCAACAGTTAGAGATCGGCCTGTTTGCAGAGCACCATCATAGAAGTTCTCTGACACGAGTTTACCGATTGGTGGGGCCATCCGATATTGAGTGAGAAGAGAACGACCAACAGTTTTGCCATAGTCAGAAACGAAAGCCCTTTCAAAATCACTTCGCTTCAATTCTTCTTCATCTAACTTCGGCAATTCTCGTTTTGCGGCTTTAATGTGCGCCTCATCAAACAATGGCGGAAGTTGTTTATGGTCTCCAACAAGCAATACCTTTTTTCCTACCTGCATGGCAATCGCTAATTCACTGGCTGGAGAGCGAGCGGCTTCGTCGATAACGACAAGATCATATATATTTTCCTGTACACCGTAATGGTTCCGACCAATACCGACACAGGTGCCACACACAAGGGTTCTGGTTTTGGCAAGGAAGTTTTGGAACTGGGCTTTTCCTGATGCCATTACACTTAACCATTCGTTAGATGTCTCAATAAGGTTGCTAACTTTGGATATCAGCTCCCCTGAGTAAATATCGAAATGTTCAGCGAGATGTTCTAATAACGTGCTTCGTATCTTAGAGAGTGGAACTCCGGTAAAGGAGGGAGAGTCAGGTAATTGTCTGGCCAAGAAATCGTTAAGGTTCGATTTTAGCTTTGATTCTCTTTGCGTAAGTTTAGCTGTGCCAGCCTGATCTTCATCCTGAGCTTGGGATAGTAACTGGTTAAATCGTTGACCGTACGAATCCTCAAATTCTGAAATGATAGCGGACATCTCGGCTGGTATGCCAATGTGTTCAAGTAGCGTACTTAGTCGCTCTTTATATTCAGCCCTAAACTTGTCACGATAGTGTTCTTGAAGTGCTTTTTCACCAACATCAGTCAATGGTGCAGATAAGTTTGATTCATCACCGAGACGAACTATATCGATTGCTTGCTCCGTTCTTCTAAAAAGTGAACGAACTCTCTCACTGGCATTATTGACGGCTTCGTGAGATTGACTCACAAGCAGAACACGTCGAGCTCCTTTCATTATCGAATAATGAATATAGGAACCGATAAAGGCTGTTTTACCCGTTCCGGGGGGGGCCTTGAAGCAAAGCAATAGGACCATATTTGTACAGTGCCTTAAAAGCATCTCGTTGTTGTTCGTTTAAGGCGAATGAAATGCTGCCATCTTCTTTGTATTCAGTATAGGAATTTAACTCATCTTCAGTTGGTGTTATTCCTTCTATAATTTGAGCATCAAGTCCGGGTGAAAAATAGTCAGGGAGATCAGGTATTATTGCTCTACCTGTTATTAATTTTGTGACCGCTCTTTCTCGTTTCGAAAGTGACGCAGCAGTCATACTTCCCTCCAAAATAAGGGTGTCGCCTGCTTGAGGTGTATTATTACCGCGAGTTTTTAATATGAGGTTGTCTGAGTTTAAATCTTCAACAATACCGATTACTCTTAGTTCGCCCCGTACTTCCATTTTTACATTCACTCGTTCGGTTCGTAGGTCGAAGTCGAATTTGCTGTCATCTAATGAATAGCGGAAACTGAGTAGCTGATTGGCGTTGTAAACAGGGTCAGTCACAACCTGAATTTTGGGATAGCTTTCTTCCTCTGTATCTACAAGTACTTTCCAAATTTCGCGAGCATCCAATACCGCTGACTTAGCCATCTTTGGTAGTGACAGAGTGGGTCTTATGGGCCCTTTGGCTTCAGCATTCGTCTCACCGGAAGTTCTGGCTAACTCTTTGTAGGCATCACTTTCGAGAATGAAGTTGATGAAATCTTCGGTTGATCCATGAATATTGTTCGAAAGATAAATTTCACCAGTTAGCTTTAACTGAGAATCGCGCTTATTTCTGATGAACTGGTCATGTCGAATGTCATTTTCTCTGAAGCTGACAATAAACTTTCTATCTTCATTAATTAACAAGCTTATATTTTTCTTGATGCCACTAAGCTGAACACTTAATAAATCTCTTTCTTTACCCGCGTTCTGCTTAAGGGTCATGTAATAAGCGCCATCGTCTGAGGTCAATAGCTCGGTTACCGTTCGACAATTCTTATGATGAATCTCATATTTTTCAACCGTAACTGGAGGAGGCGGATTGACAATCTCATCGAATTTATCGAGTAATTTTTCTAGTTCGCTTGTCGACACCTCAGGGAGAGCGAGTAATTCTTCCGCGTATTTGGCGAGATGAAGTGAACTAATTACCTGTGCTAATTCATGTATTATTTTGATAGCGGCAAAACGATCAATGGCAGTCTTAGCTAGACTTTCATACGAAGACGGAACATAGGCAGGTGTATGTTTATCAGCGTTGTTTAAGTCATACTCCACTAAGTCGATGAAACGAATATTTTCATTATCGACAATTATGTTTTGAGGGTGTAAGTCGCCATGATGAAGCTTTGCACCATGAAGTTTGAGTAAAGCGGTTATCAACGCTTTAGCCAGTTTATAACCATCTGGCTTCTCTATATTTTCAACTGCTTTATCCCACGAGACTCCCACAACCCATTCGTATTTAAAGTATGCGCAGGTCATCGTTGGGTTAAACCCGAAATCTAAAATTTTAGGAAGGCAAGATAAAGCGGCTTTATTGATGCTTTCAAGCCTGCTGAAGAACATCAGAAGCTCATGGTTTATTCCACCGGCTCCGTTTGTGTCACTGAGCCCAAACCATGCTTTTACCCCAAAAGAGTCATCAGGGGCTTTTAATAAATGACACGTTCCGTTTGTTTTAAAGGGCACTGCGCCAAGTTCTGTATAGACGTTTTTATTGGTATGGTATTTTGCTAGGAGTGATAAGGTTTGCGTAGGGTCTTCTGCCCCTGTTCTTACTAACTTATTTAGTTCTGTTTGCGCAACACAAAGATCCTGAAATCTATCTCTGGAGTCGAGTTCAAGACCACGAGAAAACCAGTCCCCTAGCTTTTCACTAATTTCATTGCCCTCAATTGGGCTCCAGACATAGATGCCTTCTTCTTTTTTAGGCCAAGTATCAAACGCTATGAAGTGACAAGCCGCAGTCGCTAAATACACATCTCGGCTAAATGCAGTTGCATGAGAGGTTTCTTCAAAAAGCTCTTCAGGTGTCTCGACTCGTCCATGCTGAATAATTTTTCTGACTGGAGAAACTGTCTTTTTGTCGGGATCTGGGTAATACGCTGTCAAAAAGTTTGAGAAGACCACTTTACTAGGTAGTGATAACCAAATGCTATGTGGACCTAGGTCACGGTGTGCAACTTCAATATCATGAAGTCGAGATAGCTGACTAACTAGAACTTGTATTAAGTCCAATCTATTCTGTGTTGTTAACTTTTTGTTGTTCTTACGAATAAAGGTGTCGAGCCTTTCTTTCTTATTGGGCCACTCGTAGAGCTCTACGAAGTCTTCCGTCAAATCTGTCGGTATATGAAGCAACTGAAGGTGACTGTCCTTTAAATCTTCATCTTGCGTGTCAATATAACCAAGAACACTAGATTCCCTTTGAGCAATTGTTGCACGCTGTTCAGGTGTTCTAGAGTGCTCGATTATGCAAGGAGCAGTAAAGTCCCATCTTCTCATTAAAGCTTGGTAGTTGGCGTTTTCTGCCTTTTGGCTTCGATATTCGGCATACAAGTGATCTTTGTGCTGAAAAAGCGATGTGCCGTTTAGTACATAGCCATTTGATGAAAAGGCTTTTGCTTTGAAGTCTGCGCTATTATTGAGAAAAATCCGATTCCAGACTGTAATATTTTTAGTTGGGATGTCTTCTTTTCTATCAAAGTTGAATGGGCGTCCGATTATTTTGGCGTATATTTTCTCATCGCCAATGTGTTTAAATTCATCCAGTGTAAAAACGCACTCTCTTTCTTCTTCTGAAAGGTGAGACGCATCAGCTGAGCCGCACAACACTACGCGTTTATCAACGTAGGGGACATATTTGTTGCCGAGTTTTTGTTGTAGTCTCGACTTTAGGATTTTCGCTGCTCTGCTTGCTTGGGAGACTGCGTTGATGCGGCTCTCTTGGCGCCCGTCATCGTACTCCTGAATCCACCGATTGCCTCTTGAGAAAATCTTACCCTTATAGTTTTTAAGCTCAACAACGATAATTCGATCATGAGTGACGAGTATTAAATCAGCCTCAAAATCCTTACCCTGACGGCCAAGCATTTCTAAAGAAGAGTAGCCTATCCAGCTATCAGGTAGGTGCTTTGATAACACTTCGTTAGCTTTAAGTTCGAAACTATTGATTCCTTGAGGATCGAGACATTTTATGTCCATACTGCTTCCTTGAAGAGTGATAACTAAATCTTGACAAATATAATTAGGCTATCGCAGTAATTGAATGGCTTTGTGCTGACTCACGGAAAAGCTTGTGATGAGAACGAGTGGGATAACGTTCAACTTTGATAAGCGCATTCCATTTCTGCTTATTAAAACGTTTTGTCGACGTTCTTCTTTATTAGACTAAAGTTTATTTTTGTTGATAACGATAACTCTTAATCTGTTAAACGTAAAGCTCAACTTTTACTTGCGTTAATAATAAATTTAGATTGAAAAAGTTACTGGAAACAAACTAAAAAACACCAGACTTTCATATGACTACAAGAGAATCTCAGAAGAGATACAATGGAGAGCGTCGAAGCGCATTTTGGAGAGTCGGCGTCGATGGATGCAAAGCAGGATGGTTTTATGTTGCCAGCAATGGCGAGCAGTTTTTTTTCGGTATTGTTAGCTCAGTTGCTGAACTGATGCCTCTTTTTCCTGACGTGGGCCGGATTGTTATTGATATACCTATTGGTCTGCATGATAAAGGTAGTCATCCCAGAACCTGTGACATTGAGGCTAGGAAGCTTTTAAAGCCTAGAGGTTCGACAGTTTTTCCTTCGCCTGTAAGACCTTGCCTTTACGCGGCATCATATATAGAGGCATGTGAGGTCAGCGAGCAGTTGACGGGTAAAAAGCTATCTAAGCAGGCGTATAGCATCTTTAATAAAATCCGCGAGGTGGACGAGCTGCTCATTGACAACCCAAAGCTTCAGGCTGTTATCGGCGAAGCTCATCCAGAGCTAGGGTTTTGCATGCTTAACAACGAAAAACCGCTACTTTCAAAAAAGAAGCGGACAGAGGGGATTCAACAGCGTCTCAATTTGCTCAAAAAGAAACTCGAAAGTAGCGAAGAAATATACTGTGCAGCGCTGGATAGATATCCGCGCAAGTACCTTGCACGGGATGATATTGTAGACGCTCTGATGTGTTTGTGTATCGCGCTAGCGTCTGACGAAAAACTGAAGACAGTTCCAGCGGTTCCAGCGTACGACCAGAGCGGGCTACCGATGCAAATGTTGTATACCGAGTAGCCTTTATCTAATGTCTGTCTGTGTGTAAACGTGTAATTCGTCTTTTAAGGCCTTAAGTTCAATGGAACTGAACAGCATCAGGCGCTCTATTATCTCCCGGTAGAGCGGTAGTTCCTCCATCTTTAGCACGACTTCTTTAAAACTGCTGGTTTCCTGAAACAGCTTCTCAACCACCTTCTGTTGTTCAAGGGGTAGTTCAGTCAACTTTCGAATTAGAGGCCAAAGAGGTTCCTGCTCTTCAATTTCTCTAGCTAACGCTGGTGTTACAAAGCCGCCTACCGCCAGTGCTTTTCTCTTATCAACACCATAAATTTTACAAAGTCTGGTAATTACTGCGTAGGAAGGTGTAAATGCGTTGCTTTCGATTCGTGTAATAGTACTTCTGTCATAAGTTGCACGCCTCGCCACAGCTGATTTTGAGTAAAGTCTCTTACCATATTTCGCTACCAGCTCTTCACGGCATTGTCGCAAATAATCGCCAATCATAATGTTTCGTAATTAGAAAACAAAATAGCTTACCGTAAATGTTTCCCTGATAAAAGTGGTTATATTTTGTTCGTATTAAGGCTGTGACTTTAGAAACCTTTGGATCTCAAAAAGAAGATATAAATAAAACAAACAAAAAAGATATGTATATAACTTTATGGAATTAAAAGGTTTTTACAAGTTAGGTCTGGTGTCGTATTTCGGAGTTGCAGTCATATTATGATAGCTGCACAAAAAAGATATAAATCAAGGGTTTAAATAATTATCGGATTTCTTGCCAGCCTATTTTCAGCGTCTATAACTGATAGTCCAAACCTAATCATTAATGGAACTATCACATGGCAGACAGAACCAGAGAAAACCCCAGAGAGAAATTGCTAATTACTGAAGCTGATTCTACGCGATACCGGCATTGGGCCGCAGCGAGGGAACGCCGTGAAACTTATGAGCCTTTTATCCGTGCTCGCTCAACGCCCTCACTGGGACGCAAGCATTATTTCTTTTGCCCGGTGCTTAAGAGACACGTGAAGCTTTTAAGCGATGGCGAGTTATTGGCTTACAAACATCTGATATGGCAGCCCGGCGTTATCAATATCGAAGAGCAGTATGCGCTAAACCCGATTAGAACATTTGAGATAGCTACTGAAGACGGTGTTCTGCATCCTTACTCATACAAGCTAAATATCCATCATATTATGACGACGGACTTTCTTGTCACCTCGTTGAACGATGAGGGGATCCCCGTCAAACACGCTTATTCTTTCAAACCAAAATTTGACCCATATAAGCCCTCGCGTACGCGGCAGAAGCTTGAACTAGAGCGTAGGTATTTTAAACAGGAAGATATCGGCTATCGCATTCTTACCACGGAGCATGTGACCAAAGCATGGTTTATGACGTTGCGATTCTGCGAACTACATTATGACGAGAGCATTCCACTAACGTATTTGAGTGAATTTGCGGGTGAGCTTGAGACTGTACATCTGCAAAATCCATGGCAGCCCCTCAGACTGCTTCTTTCACGCGTTTCCAAATTACTATCCATTTCATTGCGGAGCTCAGAGTGTTACTTCAAAAATAGCGTGCTTGGGGGCTATCTGCGTCCTCGTAAGACGTCTCAGGTGAAGTTACATAAGCCTCTTCTTTTGGAACATCAGCAAATGATGGAACTTGAGGAACTGCCGTATGCAATATAGACGACATCAGGAGCTTCGTCTCAGAGCTGCTTTCGCGACAAAAGTCAGATGGGCAACGCCACATGATGTTCTCACTATCGTATGGGTCGACAGTAAATTACAGCGTGCGGCCATTGCTAATATGTCGGTTGTATTTGGCTGGGATGTTGATGGTAAAACAATGGCGGAAGGTGGTAAGCGTAAAAAAGCACACCAGATACCTAAGCCAAAAGTGTTTAGCTTTGACGAAGTTTCTCGCTATTTTGAGTGTGTCAAAGTTGGAAGTGGAATCGGTTTTTTCCGCTTGCCTAAAGTCCTGCGGGAGCCCGAGGAAGTTCTTGGGTTAGAGAAATGTTCAAAATGGCAAGTAAAGAATGACACTGCGTTAGAAAAGCTCGGTGATCTGGTATCCGATGATGTTGTTGAATCTTACCTACTTGGTTATGGCATTAAAGAAAAGCTGGAACGCCGTTTGGAAGAACTTGCCGAAAGCACTATGAAGTATTCGTACTCTTCACCCACATTCCTAATACGTTATCTCAATCAATACATCACTTTTTCTGGGTCTGTTCTGCCGTTGATGCCACTTGGCTATCTAAATAGTGGATGCAACTACAAACACAGTACTGACAAGGAAATCATAAAACGCGGAGCCGGAGGTGCTGATGGAAGGAATGCCACAACAAACTTCAAGGGCGTAACACCGGTCGACAAAAAGCTGATCAAAAGACTCGCTAGACAGTTCGGCACGTCCAAACGAAATGGTGCACTTCGCTACACCGAAATGTATTTAATCTATTGTGTCGAAGCACTGGCACTAGCGGGTGAAGAAATGCCCGAAGTTGATGAGTTCGGAAACAGGGACGTGAATAAATTTGAGTCTTCCATCATTTCTTACGGCGCGTTCAGAGAGCACTACCTCAACATGCTTTCTTTAACAGAGCGTCTTATGCTGCGTTACGGAAAAATAAGAGCACAACGCGACTATATAGATAGACAAGGCCATTCCATTGATATGAATCTGGGCGCTAATGATGTTGTCGAGATTGATTCCACTGAAATTTCGCTACACGTACGTGATCCCCGAGTCGGTGAGAAAAGAATGTCCGGCGGACGTCTTTTTCTCTGTCTGGCGATGTGTGTGCGAACCCGATACATACTCGGTTACAGCCTCTCTTTTAAGCCACCTTGCTGGGAAAACGTCGCAGAATGTCTATACAACATTCTCGAAGACAAGAAGGAATATTGCGCAAAGTACGGCATTAAATTAAAGGATTTTCACTGGGTATCTCATCACATGTTTAATGTGATTCGGGTCGATAATGGCATCGAGTATCCAGAAGAAGAAGTTGATGGATGGATTGCCAGCGAACATGGCTGTAAACGCTGCGAGACGGTAACCAAAGGCCGTGGCGACTTGAAAGCCGTCATAGAACGAGAGCTTGGATTCGTCGATAGCAAGGTTTCCACAATGGAAGGGGGTATTGAGGCAGATCGTGACAAGACCGAGCAAGATGCGTCTCAACGTGCTTTGCATTCAATTGATGATGTTCATAGAAAAATAATCCGCGAAATAATCACTCAGAATTTACGTAAAAACTGCTCAGACCTCATGGACAGTGACATGGCGGCTCAAAATATTGGGACCTCTCCACATAGTCTGTGGACATATAGCATGGAATATCAAATGGGAGGTGGTCATCCAGTAGATAAGTCTGATTTACCTAAATTCAGGTATGCACTGCTTCCCAAAGTATCCGTAAAAGTCAGCGAGTTTGGTATCGAATACAACGGCTTACTATTTCATGGTGACTTTGCGAAGTCACAGGATTGGTACATAAAAGCCAAATATGCCGGTAGCTTTCAAAAACGCATGGCCTACACGCCCAGCCTTTGCGACGCCCTTTTTTATGAAGATGATAAAGGCACCATTCATACTTTCGCTCTAGCCGAGCAGCGTGAGCAATTCTCTGGTCTCAGCTGGGAAGAAGTTAATCTTCGCAGGGCTTACATTGCTGAGCTTAGCTTAGAAAACAAACGGCAGAAAAACGCAGATAGCGTGGCTAACGCCATAGAAGACAAAAAAGACAGAGATAACGCTAGTAATGCAGCGAAACGTACTCCAGTCAACGATCAGAACGGCTATCAGAAAGGGACGAACGACCGTCGCTCTGAATTAGCTGCGGCGCAATCCAAAGCCAATGCGTCTGCTATCCACCAAGAACTTACACAACCGTCAACACCCCCTACAAGCGAAACAAGCATATTTTCAGAAGGAGATGCTATCTAATGCGTGATGCTACCTATATACCACATCCACTTGCCGTCTATGCGGGCAACCCACTAATCGAGACACTGGATATCATGAAATATCCTGAAGACTTTGAGAAGGTGATCGCGGAACGGCCATCGATTCCAGATGACATTATGTCTTATGACCCGTTCCTAGCAACCGGTCTTATCGGAGAGCTGGAAGACACATACATTCCTCATCCAAACGCATGGCACATGTACAAGCAGTTCACACAACAAATAATGGCTGGTTACCGGAAAAAGAATCCTGCTGCTCTGAGTGGTAAACGCTTTTTAAATAATATTGTGGTGCAATGCCAAAATGGCAGTACCGTGGAAGTCGAAAAATTCTTCGGTTCAATGTCCGGTACTACACTGTGTTCGCTAGCGACAGGGCTATCGGGAACAGGAAAAACTGAAACAGTCAGGCGAATTCTAAGATGTATCCCACAGACTTATCGTCATCGCGTTTATCAAGGGGAAACGCTGAATTTCGACCAGCTGGTGTGGGTCTCATTTGACGTGACCTCAAGTAACAGTCTTAAAGGCTTAGCAATGAACTTCTATGAAGCTGTTGATGCCGCTCTTGGTACAACCGCATATCAGGATGAGTATAAGCTTAGCGAAAATGTTGATAAACATATCAGCAATATTCGAAAGATATGTGCACGACACTATATAGGCTTAGTGCACATCGATGAATGCCAACATCTTCTAAAGAGAATTGGTAATCCGAATAATGCCACGCTCGACCATCTGGAGAGCCTCTTCAACCGGATAGGCGTCCCTATGCTAACCACTTCAACACCTGAAGGCCTGCGACTCTTCTTTGATCAGGATTTGAAGAATGCCAAGTTGCAAAGTACCCGAAGGCTTATTTCACACAACGTTTTGGACTTTTCTCCCATGGGCAGGGAGTCAATTTTTTACAGCTCATTCTATGAAACTTTCTTCCCAAAAAATGTATTTGAAGGGACTTCAATTCTCTCAGAAAGTTTCAAGAATGATGTGCACTATAAAACGTTTGGGCTACAGGCAATCGCTGGTCACCTGATGCGTCTATTTTTCACCGCATTGCAGGCGAATCCCAAATATCAAGAAGGTGAACATTGTTTTGAATTACTCGATAAAATATATGCCCAGCATTTCGGTGCAACAGCACTGGCTATCAATGACCTAAGGAAGCACAAGGCACAACGATATGAAGCTGAGCGAGCTCTACAACAACAAGCAGAAGCACAGTTAATTGCGTTGGAAAAGTCTCAGAGTAAGCGAGGTCAGCAGTCGAGAACCAATCATTCCTCACGACGTGGGCCAAAAATGGCGCAAGCAGCAGGCTTGTGGAAACTCGCAGCGATGGATAAGAGGCTGGCCAACATTATTGACCACCAACCCTTGCTTACTGGATTTGCAGAGGTTCATAAATGATGCAACGAACCTCGACACCATACTTTACATCAGAGCTTCCTGATGAACATTACATATCGTATTTATGGCGATGCGCGAACTTGTCTGGCTATGCAACGATGGCAAAAATGCTTCAAGTTCTGATAGGGCGATGTCCCACAAAAGTGTCAGGTTTATTAGGCTCAAAATATCTAGCAGATATACTGAATCATTTGCCTGAACATATTTCGTGTCTGGGCTTTATGCGCAACCACACGCAGGAAAAGTATTCTCAAGCACTAACTTATTGTGAAGAAGGAAAGCGAGAATTCAGTACTTTCGCATCAAATTCGGGCGGTGAATTAGCTGCGAAGCATTTACGATGGTGTCCCGCATGCGCTAAACAGGATCAAATAAACCTAAACGTTTGCTACTGGCACAATAGTCATCAGGATCCCAGAATCACTCGATGTCAAAAGCATGGTTTAAAACTGCTGAGTGTTTGTAAAGCGTGTAGGAATAAAAAACTTAATACAAGCAAGGTGGGTCAGTCACCGAAATTGACTGTATGCCAACTCTGTGGCGATTCGCTTGAATCGCGGCGAGTAGAGTTGGTGACCCCATTTCAGCGTTGGATGGAGCAACTACACCACCTGAGTAATCACGGGTGCAATGTAAATCGTATTGCGTTACTGAAACGTGTTGATGAACTTGTTGCTCAGGAAAATGCTTCTCTGACGCTATTACCCAACAAACAAAAAGTTGTTCCGGAACGGCGTTTCATCGAGGCCTATAATACAACATTGGCATGTGCTCACCTTTCAACTGATGCAGTAAGTTATGACGTCATCGCTAGCTATTCGCATTTGCGATTGAACAACGTACTAAACTCAGACATCCATTCATCTCCGGTTATCTATGCCCTTCTTGGGTGGGTATTTTTAGATGCAGACGAGCGTGATGCCCGCTTTGGTTTTTTTGATGGCGGTAAAGCGATCCTCAAGGTTCAGTAATGACGATTTTGAGGCCCTTTAAAGATGAAACCATATTCAGCTTTATTCAAAGAGTCGTTGTCATGGATGCTGCCGCTACAGAGAAAAAAGCGGCGAAGCGGCTGTTTAACTCATCGTCATTACAGTTCTTCTCACCATTTCCAAGTTTTATTCCACGGCTGGCTGAACTGAGTGATTTTTCTGCCAACGAATGGATTGACCAGCACACCGTATTGCCTGCCTATCGTGCGTTTACGCCCATACAGAAATACGAAGAAGCGTATCGGAATTTGGAAAACGGCGAGGGTGAAAAGGTCTTCAAGGCACTGTCGTTAATTGCAAACCGACAGTGCCAGACCGGAAGACTAAATTATTGCCCGCAGTGCGCTATCGACGATTCCAGTATTATAGGGATCGCTCATTGGCACGTTTGTCATCAATTTCCCGGTGCATATCAATGTAAACACCATCGTTGCCGGTTAGTAACAGTGGCGGTCTCAAGACACCGGTTCGATAGTTGGCCTTCGCTAAGTGTTAAGTCAACATTACGGGCCACAACAATTGAGGAAAGGTTAACTCGCTTTACCGAATTTTTTCATAGTCGGGGACAATCTTTTGTTGCATCGCTTCAGGATGTTTACTTACAACGCTTGGCTGAGAAAGGATTTCTGACTAGGCATTCTCATATCAGGCTTCGTTCATTAAGGCAGTGCATGCTAAGCACTTACGAACAGCTGTTACATCATTCTGAGATAAGCTCTATTTTTGATTGTTCACGGGTTCCTCACTATCCTACTTGTGTTATACGTAAGCAAGCCTCAGTGCTCTCTCCGCTCAAACATTTGCTGTTACTCGCGTTTCTTTTTAAGTCACCCGAAGAGCTTCTGAACTTTATCTCTGGTCAAAGGAATGAGAAAAAGGCAGTGGAAGCGAAGACGATTAATAGCAATGAAGTAGATGACACTGAGTCTATTGTCAGTTTACTTACTGAAGGGGAAAGTCTTCGCCGCACCTCTCAGGCCATAGGGCGCTCGGTTGCCTATATTAAGAAGTTGGCAATCAAGGAAGGGCTAGGTTTTGAGTCTCGTGCGCAAAGGCTGTTTTCGACTGAACGCCGCTTAATCGCATTTCTTCTATTGGCGGGTTACCCTACCGATGTTATCGCAAGAAAGTTTGAATGCTCCAAAGGGGCTATCGAACAGGTCCTGAGCCAGCATCCTGATATTGTTCAACTGAGAAAGCTGAGAAGGTATTTTGATAAGCGACAGGAGATGCGCAGTTCTTTGTTAGCAACAAAGGATTGTCTTCAAAAGCCTCGCCGTCAGGACATTAAAAAAATGAATAACAAGGCTTATATGTGGTTGTTCAAGAACGATAAAGACTGGCTATACAATCACCTGCCTTCTGCTACACCAAGAAGTCAGCGACGTATACGCTGAAATCGAAAACGAAGAGGGCGGAAAAGGCTGGAGAATGACGCTAGCAACCTCTACAATGATCTTAAGAGGGAGACTAAGTCGAATTGAAAGATCATCCCCGCCCGCTGATTAAAACGGTGGAATGAGCGAGTAACGTCGTGTCATGCCATACATCAGCGTTCACGTAAGACGTGGGATTAGTAGGTGATTCGGATGCCTTATCAAAACGAGCGCTGTTTTTCTCAGCGCTCGCAGTCGAGAACACTGCTAAACCTCTATTCGTCTTCCCTCCCTGTGGCGTTTGACCTATACATCTTAAATACCTCTCACACAAACTTTATCAGGATGCTTCAGAGTCATGACAAACCGCAGATATCAGTTATAGTTGGATGAGGTCGGAGCAAACTTTTACGGAGAAGCAAGCGATGACAATTTCAGAAGAAAACCTGATGTCCGAAATCGACACTTTTTTTGAAGATGAGCGGGAGCTGAGAGATGAATGGTTAAACACCCCATTACCGATACTCGCCGGAGAGCCTCCTATCGATTATTTCTCTAGTGAAGAGCGAAGAGCCCGTTTAAAAGAAGTCATCGGGGAAATGAAGTTTGGTGAGACTGCATGAAGTTGGCTATAAAATTATTTTTTTGTTTCTTCTATATTAATAAGAATTTATTTCAAGTGCAGTAGGAAGGCCTGATTTACATGGCCCTGATGAAGGGGCAAGATGTTTTTAAATTAAAAGGAATTTGATTTTGAAGAATTATACGCTTCGCCGCCATGAGACTCTATTTAAATCGCTTGAAATTTCATCTGAGGGGCTAAGTCTTAATGTGTCCTACAATGATTTTAATTTTAAAGATGCATTTCTGGGCGATGAGGGGCCAATTTTAGTTGCAACATTTTTGCCCCCTAAGAGCTTTTCAATCCCCGAAATAATGGAGGGGTTAGGAGTATCTGAAGCTCAAAGTAAAAGGACCTTGCATTTTTTTTGTGAAGTTGAAAATGTCAAAGATATTGCTGAGGAAATAGTAGTTCTAAAAAGTTCACTAGATAATTTTTTTGACGCTCATATCTATTTAACAGTTTTCAATCATTCAAAAATGGTTGTTTCAAGCAGTGTGGCCTACATTGGTTCTGCAAATTTTGGTTATGGCACTAAGAACCGTATTGAAGCTGGTATTACTGCAAGATTGAAAAAAAACAATACCCTTATTGAAGATGTTTTTTTTATTTTAAGGAGTTACTCAGTAGAACTTGATGTATTCGTCAAAGGTGAATTCAACGACTGCGAAAATAGAAAGGTATACAGAGAAGCTTTCCGTGCTTCTGAATTGGCTAAAGCAGAATTCAAAGAAAAAAATGAGTTGCGTTCTAATTTGCATGGTTTTAAAAAATCGTTGGAGGATTTGTTGGTCATCTTGGAGAAGCTGGATTTCAATTTTCCCTACAGTAACGTTTTGACTTTTTTAGACTCTTATGAAGGCTTTTTGGATACTAAGCGCTTGAACCCGATGACTGAAATTTTTAAGGCTGTAGAGGAAATTTCAGACCCAGAACTACGTGCAGAATTGCATGCTTCGTCTTTGGATTATTTGGAAGAAAGGTATTGGAAGGTGGTTGCGGATTGTGAAAAGATAAATGAAGAACGAGAGGTTGACTATTTCGTCTTTCGTAACGAGGTTTCTGAAGTCATTGACCTTAGTCTGAATATAAGCCAATTGCTCTTTAATTTATCCATAGTAGATAATTATTAGGTTAGTTTGCTGAACCGTGTTTGTAACGATATCACTATAGGGGAAGGTTATTTTAGCGCTGTAACTACATCAGTTGCGCTCAGTGTGAGTATCGTCAAGTCCCTCAGGAGGGACTTTTACGTTTAACTGACAGCCGCGTTAATCCCGAAATTTTCAGGTTAGAACTAGCTGGCTAACAAGCCTTTAAAAAGGACTTTAGGGTGTTAAACCCTCCGGATACATCAACCTTATAAGCAACCGCCTGATGCTCATTAGAAGTTAACTGAGGGGAGTATCCTTTACTGTCAAACCCTTTGTAATTCGAACTGGATATATAACGTGATCCTTTGCCGGGGCTGATACTCACGCCGCTCATTTTGCTCGTCATACTATCCAGCTTAGAACTCATGCTGGGATGTAGTGTGACAACCAGTACCCCTTTTTTGAGTCCTGTTTTACGACTGATATAGGCGACGGTATTATCACCACGTACTATGGCCAATTCTTTTGATGTTCTGGATTTGCTTGGTATTGCTTCAAGGCTTAACTCAGCAACATGCTCACGTATTTGTTGTTCTATGTTTTCAAGCATAAAACCGTCCGCAGCTGACACCATTGAGCTGAGGCTGGCAGCAGAAACTGCCTGACTTTTTTTCTCAATACCTTTTTCGGATGGGGCACTTATTTGCGCTGCCGATATTATTCTAGAGCGCTGTTGTGTGCCTCCGTAGCGTTTCAATGGCTCGCCACTCAATTTCTGTCGATTGAGTTGAGTTAAAAGCTGTCGCTTAGCGTCGTCAATCGTGTCAGCGTTAGTTTTATCTGACAGCTTGTCCCGAGCTTTCTCTCCCAAAAAGTAAGCGACCCTTTCGGCGTTTGCACCCGAGGGGTGTGGCAAACCGATGAGTAATTGATTCCTATTTAATAGTCCACGCTCGCACAGAGCGAGTAAAATCTTATCTACGCCTTGACCCATAGGAAGATAAAATGCTGATTGAGGTAACTGACGAACCTCGTCCGCTAGACAATTGTCAACCATTTGCTTTAGTAGCGGGTCTGAAAGTCCTTTTTTGGCTGAACTGATAGGCTTACCAGCCTGCAATGTCGGATAGCGAAAAACTGATGTACTGTGAAGCAAGTGTTTGTTTTCGTTAAACAGCGTTTCACAGCTATCTATGCCAAGCTTACTGTTAATACCAATGTAGTCCAGCAAGCGAATAAGGTTATTTCTTAAAGCGCCACTGAATGCACCGGATTGCTTAGCCTTTTCGGATATACTATCTATGCTCTCGCCAGTTTTGATTAGTGCAGAGGCCTTTAGATTGGCTATATTAGCCTGAGTTGCGCCCGGCGATATGCCGACCAACACAACTTTTGCTTGCTTGTTCACGTGTTCAAATGGCGAAAAGTACACATCAATGTTGCCACGAGACTCGATACTAAGTTCTTCGCAAAAAGGGAAACCGTTGGCATACACGCTAAGCGCTTCGATATGTTTATTTAATTGATTGTTGTCCATATTGTCCTCAGTGGTTTCTTGTCAAACGACGTGCGGTGTAGTGCCCGCATGTGATCACTGTGTCTTCCTCGTCATAACTTACAAAATAGGGCTGGTTCTTAGCACTCAGTCTCTCAATAGTACGGGCAAGTACTTTGCGTACTCGTTTTTTTTCTTGCAGGGGGATGTTCGTAAGGCCACAAAGCATTGAGAGAGCCTCTTTTATTGTCCCAATCCATTTTGCTTTTTCAGCCTTCGGAACAATTGACAACGATGTGCCACCTTTTTGTTCAACGACAACACCAATCGCAGCAAGAATTTTCAACTCCTCTTCATAAAAAGAGCGCTGTGCAAGGCGGAGCTCGGCGTGATTCGTTATTTTCACTTTTCATCCTCCAATATAATACCGAGAAGCATCAGGATAAATTCTGCGTCAGCAGAGATACGCTTTGTGGATACTGCTTTCTTATATTTAACTTGTGATTTCACGTGAGCCCACTCCCTTTTAATTAAACTTCCAAAACTTCATCTTTAGAAATAAACGTCCATTCGACGGCTGTAACAACGCCAAAATTTCCCTTATCGTTTGGTCGGCGCCACTTCGCTAGTGGCATATAAAGTAGTTCATTTCTAGCATCTATAAACGACTCGATATAGCGCTCGGCACCTTTTTCGCCAATTTTATATCCTCGAGTCATTCTGCATTTACTAGAGAAGTAAGTACCGTCTTTTGCAACAGGCACGTAGAAAGTATTATCACGCTGCTCACGCTCGTGCAGCTCATTAAAGTTTATTGTTGGCTTGAAAGAGTTTCGTTGTTTAAGCCAGCTCTTAGCTTCCTCTACAGAGGTATAGTGTTTTCCGCTTATAGACTTAAACTTTATTGGCGTAGTGCTTTTTGAATTCTCATTTCTGACACTTTGGACTGACATATCAGCGATAGAAGCGAGCTCTCGCAACTCTATCTGGCCACTCGTGTATTCAAAATCGTCGTCTAACTCGTACAGCTCACGCATACTGACACCATCGTTTATCACTAGTTCGTGACGTGCTCTGGCTGCCAGCTTTATTGTCTCAATAACGGCTATAGAGTTATCATCGAACGCGTGAAACGGATAGCCTGCGTAAAGCTTTTCTAATAATGAAAATATCTCCATCATCGAAAAATCATCGGGTAACATTTCGCCTTCAAACAAGTGTCCACAGATCCCGTAACGGAATTGACGCTCTATTGTGTATTGCAATTCGTCTGCATAAATGTCTCCTTCAATTTTTGGCATGAAAGAGGTCATGCATTTACTTGCCTTAATATGAGCACTAAGCAATTGCTCTGCTCGCTCTTCAATAAGCTTTTGGGTAATGAGTTTATGTTTAATCTGCTTCATGCTGGCCTTAATGTTATGGGTTTCATTAATATATTGGCTGGTTATTCTACGGATTATTCTTTACTTTGCAAGTCGAAATATTATGGATGTGAATAATATTTTGGCGGCCTATCTCAAGTTTTTGAAAAATAAACTATATTTTTAGCTGGTTAAGCGCCTTTTCAATTTCTGAAGGGGTGAAAAGTAGTTCTTTCAGAGAGGTTCTTTTAAGAGAGTGATGCCTCTGAGCGAGCCAACTCTCAGCACAAGTGACAGTTTGCTGTGTCGTCAGAAGAGCATTATCCAAAGAATAGAGAAGTAGTGCGTGCTCGGGGGATTCCGGCTGAATATCGGCGAGAGAAGGACATTGTAACTCAAGAGGAAATAATATCTCAGGTAAGTACTTTTCAAACAATTTTAGATCGTTCTTAGACCAATTAACGACAAATACGCTAGGCCAACTGTGAGTTAGTAAGACGGCGCCATAATTGTTAGCGAAGCACTTATAGATATACTTTTCATCAGTAAGCTTTCGGTACATCGCTAGCCCGTATGCTTTGTCGATGTGATACGATGCGTAGTGTGCAAACGCGGATAATGTGTCGTGTGATATTATCGCTTCATCTTTCTGTTTAAGCAGGGAGTCTTTTAGACGGCCATAGAAAGGCTTGCTGACCTTTAATATCGGCTCGATAAGGTTTAGATATATTGATTCGACTGACGTAAGTTCAGTATCAAAAGATATGTGACGCCACTTTGATGCTGTACCTAGGAAAAAATAGCTCAGCACAAATGGGTTTCTCTGAACTTCAATTTCTAATACTTCATATCCTTTGTTTTTTATAGATTCTGTGTTTGCTTTCGACATATAGCTCAGGTTGGAAGATACCTGCACCAAAATCTCAATGCCCAGTGATGCTGAATACATCCCCAGCTCACCCCATTTAGAAACATAGGCAGTAAAGCCTGACGTTTTAAATGCTTTCAGCATTAGCTTGAGCGCAGGATTGATTACATTGAAGAATTCTCTGTCAGCGGGTATGCAAGGTTTGATGTCCGAACCGTAGATTGAGATGGGCAGAAGCTTTCTCGACTGGCGTATCGACCTTAGCACATTATTAACGTTCATTACTGGACCTCAACGAAACAAAAGCCGTTTCGGTGCGTTTTCCGAGAGTTCCATTTTTCAGTGCTTTAATACCGTCTAGAAATAACGTTCCATCATGATAGCGGATTGAGGTTATCTGGATCTCCATATGCTTGTTGTCGATTTTAGTCTGCGTAACTATCCTATCGCCAACAGAGATACCCAATACTTCTTTACAGAGGTATTGGCACTGCTCTTCAATGGAATGCTCAAGTTGCTCTGTCTTTTTCTTAAGCTCCTTAATTTCACAACTTACCTCAATAGCAAGGTTGCCGATTTTACTATTTCGAACGATAAGGCTTGAAGGTTTCAAGTTATCAAGCGATTGAGCGAGAGATTCAAGGCTATCTTGTCTATCCCAAGCTATTTCCAATTCTCTTTCCAAATTCTCGATATCACTAATTATACTCTGCGATAGGCTCGAGGATAACAGTGAAAGATTGAGCTCTTTGGGAGTGAGCTCACTCGACTCGATAGCTGAGAGCGGTAGTCTGGTAGATACAAAAACCGGGATCTTGTCTGGGGCGAAAGCGCCAGAAAAATAAATACTGCGACTGGTGATGTGAAGGCTAGAGTAAATCTCCTGAAAGATTACATTGTTGAGCGAGCTAAACCAGTTTACATCGAATGTACGAAACGCGACTTCTTCTAAGTCGTGTTCTTCGATTAGTTGCTGTGCCTTATAAATCGTATCGATGAGTTTTGTAGTGACAATGGCACTACAAAGGCGAGGGAAAGGTAACCTGAACGCGTATGCAGGCCGCGCATGCTCATGAGCCTTAAGCAATTCTACATTTAAGCACAGCAGTTTCTTTTTCATTGGCTTGCGTCTTCTGAATAATTAACACTATTGTTGCACCTGTCATCTAGGGATTTGATCTTTACTCGACTGACTGCGGAAATTTTGTAAGATCCGCGGTCAGATTAAACTCGTTTCGTAGTAATTTACAGAGACAGTATATTATGCAGAAATGATGTGAATTGAGTAAAAATGAGGAACCTAATGAAAGTGGTTCGGTTGCATTTCAGCCCATCCAATAACAGCTTCTTCTCCCACTAGACCCTCAGCTAGCATGTCGTTGATTGATTTACATGTGTTGTCTATCACCCATTCATTTTGTACTAGACATGCAAGTTTTTTGTGGCCCTTTAAAGTTATAAGCGCATAACGTGTGGGAGAAGGTGTGGGTAATGTAGAGATGCTAGCTTGCCTTAAAGTTTTGTTTTTTAACATAATAGTTCCTTAGAGAAAAAGTTAAGTTTATGAGTTAGGTAATGTACTCAGCCTATTCAAACTTAAAGTTCGAATAAGAATTAAGTTGACCCACTTTTATGTGTGGAGACGCAAACAATTTTAATATGAGCCGTACATGCCTGTGTTCACTATTTCTTTGTAAAGCTTTCTTAAAACGGTACCTGTTTGTCGATTAATGAAATGTGAGGACGTAGCCCCGTGAGGTTGGCCGAGTAAAAATGATTGCATAAAGTCCCAGCTCTCGTCATAACGTGACTCGTGCCAGCCTCTAAGCAATTGTTCGAGCATCAAAGGTACTGCTACAGACGCATCAATGAAATCACTAGTAGCATTTGGTCGAATGCTCCAGTTACATTTTACTAAAACAGGATGTGCTGACTTTTGATAGAAGTGAACATCAGTAATGAGTTCAGCAGATATTGAGGCTATAGCCTTGTGTGGCAACCGTTCAACGGATTCCAAAACTTTTTCAGGCTCAACGTATGGACAGGTGATGAAACCATTTCGAAAATAAATAGTGTGGTCAAGTCCGAAGTAACCATTTTCTTTTTTAGGGAGTGTGGTAGGAGCATGGTCGTTTTCATAATGACTAACGAGAGGGTGCCACATTGGATAAAGTTCAACAACTGGCCCAAGTTCCTGCTCTATTTGTTTTAACCTTTCTAAACTTTGGTTTTTTTCTACACTGCTAACCTCTGAACCGAGTCGGTCAATGAGGTAGTTTTTCGCTCTCGCAAAACCAGATAGTTGGTTCTCTTCTTGTCTGAACATAGCATTATCTCACTTTGATTTTTACGTATAATGCCAATATATACATAAATGTCAAATTTTATGTAGATATCGTTCTTTTGTGTTTTCTTTTGTTGTGTGTGGTTCTCTTTGAGTAATAATAGATTTGACGTTAAGTAACTAGAAATGAAGTGACGATGGTAATAAGAAATAAAATATACGTTTGTTAGAGGGAATAAACATTAGTCAGTTCTAATTCATCATTCAGTCTATTTCTTTTAGGAATATTGGGAGCTGATAAAATTTCGAGTGTTAGCTGAGGTCGAATTGAAGTAAGTAAAACCACCTTAAATTTTCAATAATCGCAAGCTGTTCGTTTCAAAGCATAGTCACTGCTACCCTTTCAGGGCAGTAATGCGCGACTACTTTTTAATTCATTCAACCTACCGACTAGCTCAAGAATAAGTGCGGCATCTGCCGCATCTGTAGAGAATTCGCACTTATCACCAAACCCGAACGCAACTTTGCCGTCGCGAGTTACCACGCAAGCTGCTAGCGCATCGCTTATTAACGGCGAACAGATTTCGCTAACGAGATTTTCGTTTGGTTGCTCATCGTTATTCTTCATATTGTAGCTCCAGTTATCCAAAAGTTTAGGTCAGCTAGTCATACTTGTGACAAGTTTGACGTTGTAAATCACAAAGGATAGGTCTATGCTAGTACGATACTTAAGAATAAGAAAATATTTTTATAAATCATGTCGTTAAATAGAGTTTTGGCAGGTATAAGCCTCTGATTTGATAAGCTTTCACAAACTTAATTTGAGAAGGCTGGAGCGTGTGTTGCGTCAGCTGGTTAAATTCACAAACTTTATTTAAACACCTCCTCTCCAGAGCCCTCTGGAATCAGGAGGGCAGTTCACAAACTTCATTCGAAACTGACATTGGTTTGGCAGCGTTGCTGTTAGAGCTTGATTGATTTGAAAGGCGAACTTGGTGGTTCGCCTTTTTTTTGGGATTTTAGAAAAATATTGGTTTGTATGTAGCAACGTTATATGTAAAGTTACCCTTGTAATACTGATTCGCTCGTTTCTGTTAACAGGCTAGAAATGTAACTCTCAAATATAATTTATGTTTGTTCGAATTACTCTATTGACGTGACTTAAATTTATCTTTTAATAGATAAGGTAAAATACGTTGATATTGAGGTATGAAAAATATTTCTATATTTAATTTTTATCGGTTTTGTGCTTGATAATTTTTGTACTGACAAAGAGTCAAAAATAATATATGAATTGATAGAATGAAAGGAAAGGCTAGAACCTAGTGTTTTTAGCCATAAAAGGATTTAAATTTAAAATGAAGAAAATAGATTTACATATACATACCATAGCTACAAAATCTGATGCTAACTTTGACTTCTCTTTTGAGCAGATGAAAGAGTATGTGGAATCAGAACAAATAGATTGTGTTGCAGTAACAAATCACAACCTTTTTGACTTGAAACAATACAAAACCATCTCAAAAGGATTGGATATAAGTGTATTACCTGGGATAGAGGTTGATCTCGAAGGTGGGCACCTGTTAGTAATTGCAGCTCCTGATGACGCAGAAGACTTTGCTTCAAAATGTCATAAGATTCATAAATTAGCCACCTACCCTCATCCCAACGTCAATTTAGATGAGTTTAAAGAAGTTTTTCCTGATCTCGGCTCTTACATATTAATTCCTCATTACGACAAGTCACCAAAAATTAAACAACATGTTTTAGAAGAGCTCTCAGACTATATCACTGCGGGTGAAGTCCAAGCACATAAAAAATTCATTCAAACTTATAAAAACGAAAACTCTCTAGTGCCTGTTTTGTTTAGTGATCTAAGAATGAAGCCTGACTTGAAAATAATAAAATCAAGGCAAACATATATAGATGTAAGTGACTGTAGCTTTAGAAGTATAAAGCTAGGCCTAACAAAAAAAGAATACGTAAGTTTGACAGAAGAGGAAGGGAATCAATTCATAGAGATTCCAAAATCAGATATCAAGATATCTACAGGCTTAAACGTGATTTTAGGTAGAAGATCTTCTGGGAAGTCTCACACTCTGAACTCTATTAATATTAGTTCAGGAGAAGATGATGTGAAATACATCAGGCAATTTGAATTATTAGAAAATGATGAAGAAGCGGATAAAAAAGAGTTTGACGCCCATGTCCATAGAAATAGAAGTGATGTTACTGAAAAGTATTTGAGTCCGTTTAAACTGGTTTTGGATGATATTTTAACTGTTGACTCAAGGAGCGACGAAGGAGACCTAGAGCGATATCTAAATTCATTGATAAGCTACGCAACTAATCAAGTAAGAAACGATGCATTTTCAAAAGCTGCACTCTTTTCTTCCCCTTTATTTTCTTCAAAAGATAGCTCAGTTCTAAAAGATTTGATTAGTGCAACAGAAAAGATTTTGGATAATTTGGAATATAAAGCACTAATTGATACGCACCTTTCACGAGATTCTCTAATCAAACTACATGCAAACTTGGTTCAAGAATATAGGAAGGAACAAAAACAAATAAAAATTCATAAGTTTACCAATGAGTTAGTAAATAAAGTTAAGCAAGATTTAAATAGAAAGAGTTCGCAGTCACCTATAATTGATGTCAATTTTAGAAGCCTGGCCTTGAATAGAGTCAAAATAAAAAAATTTAACGAAGTTGTCGGTTCGATAAAAAGTCCTAAACAGATAGATGAGAAGACACTATATGGATATAAAGTAGTAGCAGAGAGAAGCGAATTTAGTAATGCAACTGATTTGGGTAAAGTGCTTAAAAAGAAAATGAGTTTAAGGCAAGCCTTTAGTTATTATCATAAACCTATTGAATATATCGAAAAACTACAAGAGGCTGGTATCGAAAATACTGAAATATATAAGCATTTTTCAAAGGTTTCGTATCGCATTTTAAATAAATATGGCGCTGCTGTATCGGGAGGGGAAAGATCAGAGTATAGATTGTTGAAAAAGCTACATGATGCAAAAGATTTTGATATCTTGTTAATTGATGAGCCAGAATCGTCGTTTGACAATATATTTTTATTTAAAAGTGTAAACTCAATTATAAAAGACTTATCCAAGCAAATGCCTGTTGTCGTCGTAACTCATAATAGTACGGTTGGCAGCTCGATAGACCCTGACTATCTGATTTATACATCGAAATCGATAGAAGACGGAAATCTAGTATACGATGTTTATTCTGGCAGACCTACGGACAAGTATCTATATACCAAATGTGGAAAAAGCAAAGAAAACTACCTTATTCAATTGGATGCACTTGAAGCGGGCTTAAAACCTTATAGACAAAGGAATGAAGATTATGAAAATATTAAAAATTGAAAGTAACGGAATACCTAAATTTACCTCAGACGGCAATGAGTGGAAAAATATAGAGGATATTCAAAAAGAAGATATTGCCTCAATGCTTGATTTCTGTATTGATCATGATGTTGTACTAGAAGGTTACAATGATGAACTTATCAAGAATCCAGTACAAAAAATAATCTATGAAAATATTTATAACAAGTTTAAAACCTTTATCGGTGAAAAAGATAACTTTATAGATGAGGTAGACGGTTTGTACAAAGATGCTTTGGAAAAGTATAGAGTGAATTGAGTGTTTAGTTATCTTGGAATGCTTATAGTGTCCACTTCCCCAAACAGAGACCGATTAATTCAACGTTGCTAAGAACTTTGTAAAAGGCACAATATCTTGTTTTACGCTGGCTGTTTCCAACGCTTGCATATATTCATCTCGTCGTTCGACGGGTACAATCGTCCATGGATAGCCACCAGACGCCATCATTAAATTCATAACAAACCTTCCCATTCTGCCATTGCCGTCAAAGTAAGGGTGAATGTAGACGAAAATGAAGTGCCCCAGTACCACTCTGACGGCTGAATTTTTCTCTTCGGCGAGCAGGTCGAAGAGTGTTGGCATCATATCGCGAACCGCTTCTCTACCTGGTGGAGTATGCATAGATTGACGAATATAGACTGGTCCTGTCCGGTAACCAGCCAAGTCCGACTGCTTAATAATACCAGCAGCCACACTTGGGCCAAATAACGCGAGGTACCAATCGCTGTGTGTCTGTTCCAATACATCGCCAGCGTTCTTACCCTCTAATACCGCTAACACGGCTTTTTTAACTTCCTGAAATGCATTCCAGTAGCCTTTAGCGGCCATGGCATCTAAATGCCTTTTACTTTCGTCAGAACCTTCAGCTTGCCAATTACCAGAGCGAACCAGCTCAATCAATTCGTGAGTCACCCGATAGCCTTCAATGGACAGTGAGTGGTATGCGTCGGTAACGTATTTGTCTTCCACTTCAGCCATATAGGTTTCGATATCGACGCTTTGTTGTATTTGTTCAGGGAAGTGCGCGATAACATTTTTACGCATTTGTGCCCACATTAACCGAATTCGATTAACATAGGGTGACACATCACGACGACCAAAGCTTACCTGCACTTTTTCTGCAAATGGATCTTCTTCCTGCACTTTCAAATCGGCCGCTTGCATGCCCTTTAAGATATTGTCAGCAATCAGATTCCGGCCGATATTTCTAAAGGCGCCCACTAAACGGCCAGCAATCACGCTGTGATTACCTGCAAGTAAAACGGACAATACGTCGGATGCATCTGTCACCATCGATAAGGCAGTACGTATTTGGATAGGCGCATTTTGAAACTGGTTCGCCGAAGAGTAAACAAGCGCTGCTGCTAAGCTGTAAACATTGAGCCCTTCCAAGTTTTCAATGTATTCTGTGGCTGGCATGTTCAATCGAACATCAAAAACCGAGGTGTTGTGTAAAAAGGCGGTGGGTTTATTATTGCCTTTAGGCGAGCGCACGAGTAATTGCTTAGGCACGGTTCTATCGCCGATATGCAGGCTAATTGATTGTTCAGGTGATAGACACCAGACATTGTCGAATCGCTGTGACAAATAAGCGCCGCAAAAGCCCCAGAAAGAAGTATACCAAGATGTACTGTCACCCGGCTTTTCATCTGGCATCGCCGATATGTACCAACCCCGGATGACTTCGCGAATAAACCCGTGCTTCAATAGCCGCTCTCGATGCACTCTGCTAAGTTGCTTTGACTGGATGGCAACAGTCCCTGACTCTTGAAGTTGTTGTAACTGCTCGAGCGAATCTGCTAATTTTTGTGATATGTCATTCATGTTCGCTCCAACTATTACTCATAATAGTGACCAGCTATCAATCATTGTTTATAGGTTTTAGTGTTATATCAATTATAGGTTTTAATGTCTTTTTATTTATAGGTTTTAATGACTTGTTGTTTTAAGGCTTTAGCGCTTTTCTTATGTCATCGAATTCGATGATGTTAGATAAGGGGCCGGTTTAAGTGATTTTACACTGAAGGTCGGGTTTAAACTCTGCTTCATTGAAAGAGCTTGACGATTAAAACAAGAGTTTCAAAATTGATCGTGAATATTCGACGCAATCCGACCAAGTCGAATTACTTTATTTATACCAGGGCGGTAAAAAAGCCTCACATTCCGAGAACACTCAGTCTTACCGCTTACTATTCCTTAACACTCCGAATATTCCCATCCATCACAAGCGCCTCAACCAGCCCGTTCTTTTCATCCATCTCAAACCGAACACTACTCCCATTCTTCGCAAAAAATAGCCCTTCACCTTCATGAAAATACTTTTCATTTTCAATATAAGGTAAGGCATTAAGCACAAAGCCACTGGCTGTTTTTTCTAGCACCACATCAACACTCACAGGGTTAGTTACCACGTAGGTTCCAATGTATTTACTTAGCTCTTTTGGGCTTATGGGTACTAACTTCCTAACCTCAGCTTCCGAGTAACCTACGTCTAACGCTTCTTTTAAACGTATCTCTAGCTCACTAATTAACTGCATACCATTATTGCCGTTCGTCATAATGGCGTAGCCGTTGCCCGTATCTAGCTCGATGTATAGCTGCGACATAAAGCCAGCATCTGCGCCGCCGTGACCGAAGCCCAGAATTTCTCCATCGTCACTCATGTTGATAAAAAAGCCGATACCAACATTAGGCGGCTCAATACTCGGCGTATTGTTGGTTAACATCTCCTGCGCGCTGGCTTGCGATATCCAGTCGGTTTTCTGCCCTAAGTACGCGCTACGAACGCCGTTTGCCAATTTCAACATGTCTGATGGTGTGCTCCACATACCGGCTGCCGCAAGCGTAGCGTAAGTATGGGCGCCTCCTTTAATTGGCGCACCATCTCCGTCATATGGCGTAGCCATATTATTTGATAAGTTGGTCGATATGGGTTGTTCGAAGCCAGAACGCGTCATACCTAAAGGTTTAAACAAAAGCCGTTGCGACATGGTTGGCAAAGCTTCGTTAGCTACGTCCTGCAAGGTAAGTTGAGCTAGCGTAGTGCCACCACCTGAATAACGCATTTGCGTACCCGGTTGAAGATCAACAACAATCGCGTCTGTATTGGAAGGGGCTACACCTTCTAGTACTTGCTGTAAGGTAGGTACTGGTTCGCCCGCCGCGTAACCAGGAAAGCCATGTACTGTGGTACCTGCCGTGTGGCTTAATAATCTGCGCAATGAAACAACGTCTTGCCCAGTCCATTCATGTTCAGGCAACTGCCAGCTGGTGAGTAAGGTATTAACATCTGCATCTAAATCTAGTGGGTTATCTTCGCGGTACTTCATCAATACTGCTGCAAATGCGGGTTTTGAAATACTGCCTGCTTGGAATACCGTGTTTTCATCAACAGCCAATTCAGAAGTCAAATCTTTAACGCCGCTTTGCATGGTCCAAGCTAGTTGCCCATTTCTCATAAACGCGACAGACACACCGGGCACATCATAATGCGCTTGTCTTTGCTCTAAAGATTGGTAATCAACCTCTTGCCCTTCAATTCGAATGCGTTCAGCCAGCCCCGATTTTAAAAGGTCAGCTTCTTTTGATTCTTCACCTCCCGCAATCTTCTTTCGCAAGTTAGCCAACCGCGTTTTAAAAGCACCATTTTCAACATTTTCTTTATAGCTCATTGCTAGCGCTTTTTCTCTCATTTCAAGCGCCATGCCTAATTCGCCGTTAGCTTCATAGCCGTCTGCTAGGCTGTCGTAGGCATCAGATTTGTTAGGGAAGCGAGCTATATTTTTCTTAAAAATTGTAATGGCGGATTCAAAGTCTTGTTTGTTTAGCGCCGCATAACCCGCGTGGTTTACTGCTTTATATTCTGGCTTTGCTTCAAAAGCGTATTTTGCAGAAAGGTTTTTATAGTATTGCTCTACCGCAGGAATGCCTTCTTGTATTATCGCACCTGTTGGGCGTAACGAATTAAGCTGTTTTTGAAGCGCCAAGCTCATACCTGCAAGCGCAGTCGTATTGTGGCTTTCAGATGTATCCAGTTCGGTATCAAAGGTAAACCCTTTTCGTTCGCTGCTATTTAGTAGTTCAACGTAACGTTCGTATGCGCTTAGCATGTGCCCATCTTCGTTACCCATATTTATGTATAGATATTTGTTAAGGTCGCTATCTGACGCATAGAACGCTTTTGCCTCTGGAAATATCACTTCTTCGTGCCACCACAAACTTGGGCTGAATGCGAAGTAAGCTTGAAACAGTTCAGGCCTCTCTTGCAATGCGTACACGGTAAAAAGGGCGCTTAATGAATGCCCGGAAATAATCGCGTAGTTATTGGTGCGATAGTTTGCCTTTATATAGGGCTTTAGTTCTTTTTGTAGAAAGTCTAAAAAGTTGCCGGCACCACCAGATATTCCCCACTGGTTGTAGCTTTCATCATAGGTAGGTGTAAAGTTTCGCGTGCGCTCGGTGTTGGTAATACCGATAACAATCATTTCCTGCGCCATTCCAGACTGATTTAGCAGATCAAGCGTGCCTACGGTATGGGCAAAATTACGCTGCCCATCTAGCAAATACAAAACTGGGTAGGTGGTGTCTTTATAGCGGGAATAGTTATTTGGTAAGTGAATAAGTAGTTCTCGCGACTCATTCAAAACTTCTGACGTAATTGTTGTAACGTGAGCCTCACCTCGCACTTTGGCGTTTACGTGAAAGCTAAGGCTTAGGGTGAATATGGCGCCGATGAAAACGCAGGCAAGCTTTTGATACATTTGAAATTCCCTTTCCCGCTATCAGGCGCGAGCTTTTTATAATTTGTTTATCCTACGCTGTCATAGTCGCTCTTGCTTGTCAAAAAATAGCCAAATAAATGGCCAGTTAAAAAGAAAAAAGCCGCATTCAGCAACGTGATGCGGCTTTCCGAGCTGGGCTGACTGGGCAACCTTATAGAGCAATTGCGTAAAAGGGGTTAGCTAGAACGACCCTCACTCATAGCTGCCTGTTCAAATACCTTAACTCTCGACATATGATCACCTCCTTATCTTCGTTGCTAAAACTAATTCGAACATAACATAGGCGGGGCTTAAGTAAAGTATGACGTCATTAAAGAAAGTTTAGAGAAGTACACACTATTCAAAAAAAGGAATAGCAAAACCAAGGCGACAATATAAACCTTACTTATTAAATCTACGTAACCAATGCTAACTGAAACCCTTTGCGCCGCTCGTTGACGTGATATTAAAGCCTCAACGTGTAACCAGTAGTACGCAAATTCTCTAAAAGGTTAGAACGTAGATGCAAACATTAAATACGCACAAAACCAGCATGAGCCGAAAAGTCGCATTATTGGTTACGCTTCTTGCTACTTCATTTTTCACCTTTGCTCAGTCAGGCTCTTCTGAGCAAATTGAAATGACAGGCAGTAATGGTTCGTCTGTGATGGGGAATGTGCAGTCGACCTTCGACAATCCGTGGGCGATGGCTTTTTTGCCTGATGGGCACAGTTTGGTAACGGAAAAAGCCGGTACACTTTGGTTGCTTGATAAAAATCAGCAAAAGCGTTTTGCTGTAAGCAATGTGCCAAGTGTTACTGCACGCGGGCAGGGCGGTTTAGGTGACGTTATTATTCACCCAGACTTTGCGTCGAACAACACCATTTATATTTCGTATATTGAACGGGATGAAAAAGACGATGCGTTTAGCGGCGCAGTCATAGAGCGCGCTACGCTTAGTGTTACCGATAGTGGCGCGACATTATCTGATAGAACGCTTATCTGGCGCCAGTCGCCAAAAATGACCGGGAACGGTCACTATTCACATCGCATGGCGTTTTCGCCTGACGGCTATTTGTTTATTACCTCTGGCGAGCGCCAGAAATTTACGCCAGCCCAAAACATGGCAATGAATTTGGGTAAAGTTGTGCGCTTGAACGAAGATGGAAGTGTGCCAGAAGATAATCCGTTTTATGGCCAAGGCAGTGTAACCGAACAAATTTGGACATTAGGTCACCGCAACCCTTTAGGCATCGACTTCGATGAGCAAGGTAATTTATGGGTTCACGAAATGGGGCCGCGCCATGGCGACGAACTTAACCTTATCGAAAAAGGTCGCAACTACGGTTATCCCACCGTGTCGCAGGGAGACCATTATTCAGGCGTAAAAATCCCAAATCACGAAGATATCCCTATTTTTAAATCACCTGAATTAGCGTGGGTACCTGCTATTAGCCCCGCCGGTTTTATCATCTATAAAGGCGATAAGTTTAACAGCTGGAAAGGTAACGGTTTCATCGGTGGTTTGTCTTCAAAGGCACTGGTTCGTGTTGCCTTTAATAAAGACGATAAAGGTAAATGGAAGGTTGAAGAAGCAGAGCGTTACGAGTGGGGCAAGCGAGTGCGTGAAGTCGAACAAGACAGCATGGGCAATATCTATGTGCTTGAAGATAAGGAAGGCGGGCGTTTAATTAAATTAAGCGAGTAAAACGCGAGTGCATTATCAATTAACTTGTCGATAGGATAGTTTTCGATTCATGCTCGCGTATGACGGACAGATACAAACTTTAGGAACTCTATGATTCAATCTCCTCAAAACTTTAACTTTGAACGTTGTGAAGACGAACCTATACACATTCCTGAAAGTGTACAAAGTTACGGTTTTCTTATCGCGTTTAGCTATGACGATCTGAATATTTCAATCGTCAGTGAGAACTGCGAAACAATATTTGCTGAGGGGATTATTGGGAAAAACTTTTTAGATATTCTTTCTTCTAATACAAACGAGCGCGCTTTTCTTGAAGAGACGTTCGAGAGGGTATCGAAGAGCAAAATAAGGCTGCCCATTAAACTTCATTTGAAAGCATCACTTTTAAATGAAGGTACGGCAATAGATTATTTAGCCGTTGTTTATGACTCGGGTCATCATTATGTGGTTGAGCTAGAGCCTGCTACAGAATTTAGAGACACCTACAGTGCAGAACAATTTATAAAGCTTTATGCGATGTCTATAGCGCCACGCTTCAAAGAAATGACGTCGTTAGGTGAGATGGCGCAAGAGATGGTGTCAACCATTAGGTATCTCACCAATATGGATAGAGTCGTACTTTATAAATTTAATGAAGACTATTCGGGAAAGGTTATAGCAGAAGCCAAAGCTGAAGATATGGAGTCTTACAAAGATTTGTATTTCCCCGCCTCAGATATACCAAAGCAGGCCAGGGAGTTGTACAAAACAAACTGGGTAAGGCTAACTCCTGATACTGAGTTGCCCCCAGCTAGGTTAGTGCCTTCTGTGGAGGAGTCGGGACGAAAGCGGTTAGATTTGACTCGTTCGCTTCTGCGCACGTTCTCGCCTATTCACCTGCAATATATTAGAAACCAAGGTTTGCGGGCTTCATTTTCCATTTCGTTAGTCACCGATGGTAAGTTATACGGGCTCATTTCCTGTCATCATCGTGAGGCCTGCTATATTCCTCAAGATGTAAGGCTACAGTGCGAGAATTTAAGCCAATTGTTTAGCTGGCATTTGTTGGCTAAAGAAGAAGAAATTGCGAAACAGAAGAAGTTTGTCACCGATGAAGCTGTTGATGCCATGCTAGACAAAATTGGCCCAGCTAACCCTATTAGTCGCGTGGTTAAAAGCGGCGAACGGGCTTTTTTAGATGCGCTCAATAGTTCAGGGTTTGTTTACTATTCACAGTACGAAACCATTACGCTTGGCTCTACCTTACCGATAGACCTTATTAAAGACATCTTTTCTAAGGCCAGTAGTGAAGGCGGTTTTCCTTACACAAACGATTCACTTTATGATGATTACCCGGAAGCACGAGAGCATGGTATTGCGGGTATTATGATCATTCCACTGTTTGAAAAAAAGCAGTACTTTACCGCTTGGTTTAGAAAAGAAACCCATCGCATTCAAAAGTGGATTGGCGCTGAAGATGAAAAGTCAGAAGAAGCACCAAAATCTGAGCGCCTTAAACCTCGTTCGTCTTTTACTATCCATACTCGAAAAATTGAGGGGCGTTCAACACCTTTTGATAAAGCAGATGTTGATACCGCCAATCGGCTAAATAGAATGTTTTTGGTATATGCTCTTGATGTGCAAGAGCGTATGCATATAAGCATCCAAGAACTCGAAAAACAAGATAATTACAGAAATGAATTCCTTGCTACCTTGGCTCATGAATTACGAAACCCATTGGGCCCAATCATGTCGGGGGCAAGCATTTTAGAAACGGTCGATGATGATAAAACGCGTAAAAGAGTAACGGCAATTATTAATCGACAAGCGGAATACATGTCTAAACTCATCAACGACTTAATGGATGTATCTCGTATTACCCGCGGCAAGGTTAAGCTTGAATTTGAAAGATTGAGCATTCAAGACGTCCTTTCTGACTCGCTTGAAATTGTTGAGCAGCAAGTGAAAGCCAAGAAGCACGATATAACCGTAAATTGTCTTGATGAAGATGTGACCGTTTACGGAGATAAAGCGCGCTTTAGCCAGATTTTCTCTAACATTATTCATAACGCGACTAAGTATACAAAAGAGTCGGGGAAGATTGTTGTAGATATCAGAAAAGACGGAGTAATGATTGTTGTTTCTGTTAAAGATAACGGCATGGGCATCCCTGAAGATAGGCTAAAAGATGTGTTCAACATGTTCACTCAAATTGAAGCGCATTCTACACATACCAAAGGCGGGCTTGGTATTGGGCTAACATTGGTGAGTAAGCTGGTGGCATTACATCATGGCGAAGTATCTGTAATGAGCGAAGGCGTCGGTCAAGGAAGTACTTTTGAAGTTAGGCTACCTATCTCCAAAACAGCTTTTGAGCAGTCTGACAACAAAGAAATGGAATCTGTTGTACCAAATAAAAGTAAAGTGATGTTTGTGGATGACAACGCCGATCTTATCGATGCTTATTGCTTGTTAGCTGAGTCGATGGGGGTTACTGCTTTGGGAATTACCTCTCCGACAGAAGCGGTAGAGAAATTTAAAGCCTTTAAGCCAAACTGTGTATTCCTTGATATCGGCATGCCAGATATTGATGGTTATGAGCTAGTTAAAATGCTTAAAGCCCTACCAGAAGCAGACAGCGTTAAGTTTTACTCTCAAAGCGGGTGGGGGTCAGAAAAATACGTAGAAGACTCTAAATCTGCCGGGTTCGATGAGCATTTTGTGAAGCCCTTATCTAAAGAGACCATTAAATCGGTACTAAGCTAGTGTTGCCCCGCGCAACGGGGGGCAAACAAAGAAAAGTATTCGTAAGTGAATATCCACAGTGAAACACGCTATAATAGCAGGCAAACGTAATTAGGAATAAATATGAAAGTCTGTGGTATAGATTTAAAAGGTAACGAAGCAATTATTAGTTTGGTGTCGCTAGCTGACGGTTTGTTTCATTTGCCCGACTGCCGTACGCGCCGATTAACACTGGCCGATACCAGTGCCAAGGGGCTAAAAAGCTTTCAAAGCACCTTCGCTAAGCTTGTCGAAGATTATAAAATTGATGCTGTGATCATTCGTCAGCGTCAAAGCAAAGGTAAATTTGCAGGAAGTGCAATCGGCTTCAAACTAGAAGCAGCTATCGAATTGATTGATGGGTTAGAGGTTATTGTATTTAGCCCTACAGACATCAAAGAATCGCTACGCAGAAACCCATTAGCTGTGCCGTTCTCTGAAACTGGGTTAAAGCAGTTCCAAGAAACAGCCTTTACCACGGCTTACGCATGGCTTATGAAAAATGAGTATGCGTCGCAAGAGGCTAGTGAAGGGTAACAGGTAGCCGTTCGACACATTCGTGAACAGTGAAGCTTATACCAACCTGTAGGCTTCGCTGCTTAGCCCTTCATCCTCTCAACCCTTGCACTCAATTCAACCAAGGCGTTGTGTAGTATTTCCAACTTGTCATTGAATTCTTCGTCTGCTTCGTGCTCGTTGCGCTTTATGGCTAATTCTATCGAACTTGCTAATTCTGCAAGCGAAAATGCGCCGATATATCGAAGCGTCGTTGTGAATATATGCGCTATCTTTGCGATGGAAGGGTAGCCATGGCTATCAATAGCTTGTTTGAGCGCGCTAAGCTCACCCTCTAAAGCCACAAAATCGTTTAGTAAGTCGCTGTATAGGGTTTCGTCACCTAGCAATGTTTTCAACGCTGTGGGTTTGTCTATAAAGGTCAATGTTGTGGGCGCTACACTCGTTTCGCTGATCACCTCTGTGGTAGCCGAAGACTGCCTTTTATCCAATACCTCAACAAGTACATCAAAAAAGCGATTAGGGTCGACAGGTTTGTTAATATGACCATCCATGCCAGCCGCTAGGCTTTTATCAATGTCTTGTTGCATGGCATGCGCGGTTGTGGCGATGATAGGTAAAGTTAACTTCAGCTCTTCTCTGATGTGTTTGGCTGCAGTTAACCCATCCATTACCGGCATTTGAATGTCCATCAACACCACGTCGAATGCGCTGTCTTTACGCAGTATGCTTATTGCTTCCAAACCATTATTGGCCACTTCAATAGTGGCATGGGTGTCGCTTAACAGTCCAAGGGTTACTTTTTGGTTAAGTGCATTGTCTTCTGCAAAAAGAATGCGAGTGCCTTTTAAGTTAGGCACTGTTGGTTTGTCTTTAGGCAAGGCTTTAGTTTTTACGTCAAGACATAGCTCTTGCAGTTTATCTACTAACTCACTGGTGCTAAATGGTTTCTTAATAAAGTTGCGAATGCCTAGTTGGTTAGCTTGCTCTCGCATGCGTGGCGATTCAAACGCATAAAGCATAATTACTTTTGGCTGCTTAATTGAAAACTCTTGATTCATAATGGCCGTTACTTCAAGACCATCAATATCAGGCATATTCCAATCTAAAATAAGCACGTCATAGGGCGTAGATGTCGCTAATGCGGAGCGCATTTTAACAACCGCGTCTTTGCCTCCAGTGGCAATGTCAGCTTGAATGTTAGCCATAGAAAGGGCTTCTGAAATAGCATCTCGCGATGCTTCAATATCGTCAGCTATAAGTACCTTCAGCGCGGAAAGCTGTGTAGAAGGGGATATGATCTGCTGAGATGCGTCCTGCTGTACTTTCACCGTAAAGTGGAAAATAGACCCTTTTCCTAACTGGCTCTCTACCCAAATCTCACCGCCCATTAACGCCGTTAACTGTTTGCAAATTGCTAAACCTAAACCTGTACCACCGTAACGCCTAGAAATTGTTTCATCGCCTTGATTAAATGGTTGGAACAGTAACGCTTGATGCGCGCTACTTAGTCCAACGCCCGAATCCTTCACTTCAAACTCAAGCTGAATGTCTTCTGAGACTTGCTTGCATCGCACGCTCACTGAGATAAGCCCATCCTCGGTGAATTTAAGGGCATTGCTTAATAGGTTGTTAAGCACCTGCTGAATGCGCAGTGGGTCGCCGATTAAGTTAAGCGGCACATCTCGTGAGATATGTTGTATAAGCTCAATATGCTTTTCTTGTGCACGGGCAAGATGCAGCCTAATGGTTTGGTTTACCAGCGCGTCTAAATTGAACTGCGTCGATTCGATATCCAGTTTTCCCGCTTCAATCTTCGAGAAGTCGAGAATGTCGTTAATTATACTTAGCAGTGTCTGCGACGCGCCCTCAATTTGTATCAAATTAGTTTGTTGTTCTTTGTCTTCAGCGGCGCGCTGGGATAGCTTAGTAAGACCAATAATTGCGTTTAACGGCGTGCGAATTTCATGGCTCATACGGGCCAAGAAATCAGACTTTGCTTTGGTTGCTTTGCGCAAATCTTGAGTGAGGGTGTCGAGAGTTTTTCGTTGCTGCCGAGCTCTAACTAATAGACCAACTACCAGCCCTAATGAAAGGATCACAAAGCCAATAAAATAGAGTTGCTGAGTATTCTTTTTTTGTTGAATAAGATTGCGCTCTTCTTTTAGTTGGTTGTCTTTCTCTAAAAGCTTGATGGTTTCTTCTTTTTCAGAAATGGCTAAACGCACGCGGTGCAGCGCCATCAGTCTTGACTGCTGCTCGTTAAAGCTTTGCTTAAATACTTGTTGATACTGTTTCGAGTATTCTAGAGCGGCCGCTATATCGCCTTTTTCCTCGTAAAGCGGAATAAGTTTGTTTAAAACATCGATAACCAAAGCTTTATCATTTTTAATAATGTCTTTTTTAAGCCCGGCTTCAAGTTCGGTAATAGCAAGTTCTACTTCGCCTTGTTGCTGGTAAATGTCTACCAAGTGAAGAAGGTGCGACCCTTCGTTGTACCGGAATCCTACCTGGCGGTCAGCTTCTGCTGCTTGATTGAGTTTTTTAAGGGCTTCACTCAAATTACCTTGCGCGATGTGAAGCTCGGCCATGGCGCTATGTACAATGCCAATAAAAGGATAATCAGCTTCGCGAAGCAGGCTTTCCGCTAATAGCAGGCTAACTTTAGCATCTTGGTATTTACCGAGTGCTCGCTGCGCGTACCCTTGGAAAAAGTATGCGGTTCCTTCACCTTCTTTGCTATTAAAACGCTGGGCTGCAGACAAATACTGATGCCCGAACGTAAGCATAAGTTCATAGTCTTTAAGCGACATGTAGACGTTACCCATGGCGCTATAAACCAATAAAACGCGGTCACTTCCGGCTTCGTTGTAGATATCTAAAGCCCGATGCATTGCTTCCAATGCACTGGCATGCTCGCCAGACAAATCTAGGATCAACCCTTCTAGGCGATACGACTCTGCAATGTCTAGCAAGTTTTTTCCTGACGTCGCGTATTTACGCGCTTCAAGTAATGCTTCGTAGGCCGAAACATAGTCTTGCTTTAGAATATGAAAGTAGGACTTAATGTTTAAAAAGCGTGCATGCCCATCATCATTAGGGTGAGCTGCAAAAAATGCATTTAATTCTGCGAACGTAGTTTGAACGTTTGGGTCGTTTTCCTGAATGCGTGCTTTAAGTCCGTCAAGTTGAAGTGTGGGAGGTGAAACCTTGTCTTGTGGCTCTTCGAAAGCGCGAGCAGGTAGTGTCATTGATAAGGTAATGACACTAACAATACACAAGGCAATACGTTTCATTTTTCTGTTGCTATTAGTTAGTAGCTAATAACGCGAATGGTTTTACTGGTGTCGTCAAAGCGCTTAGAAAGCTCGTCCCAGTTTTTATCCGCAATAATCTTTACTTCATCGGCAGGTAATCCGTACTTCTTTGCGGTTGCCACAGGGTCGCTTTTGTAAGCTTCCATTAGCTTGCTGTTGGTGTCTAATTCAACCAAAAAATCTTGTATAGATTTTGCCATTTCTTATTATCCTTTTTTAATTTAGGGTTGGGTTTCTATAGTTAGTAACTTGTTGTTCTGTTAGCCCTAGCTTCGCTAAGCGGTCTTGTCGGTATGCTGGCATTCCCTTCGATGGAACAACGAGCGTCGACACCAAGGTGGGTTTTGCGAATTCGAGCTCACGAAGCATGACTTTTTCTATTTTTGGTTCGCAAAGAGGAAGCGTCGCTGCTTCATAAATAATGAGTTCGTGATCACTTGGATAATGCTCGGCCAGTATATCTGCCAGCATAGCCAGACCTGATTGGCTGTGATTGGCATCTAGCACGCTTAACGTTGCTTCTCCTGCTAACCCTATTTGCCAGATAATTTGCGTCATGTGCGGGTCTATGCGGTAGTCGCGGAACAGAAATTGGGTGGCCTCGTATGACTGGCAGCCATAGCGAGAAGGGTCTATGCCCAAATCGGCAATTAAGCAGTCTTCGGCGGAAACGCCAGGCAACATTTGCGCCTCTAAACCTAGCTCTTGTACTCGGCGAATAGCTTCATGTGAAGGCGTGACAAATACGCCTGGGTGACCATAAAAAGCAACGCAAACCTTGTTACCTTCTACCACTGATTGCACAATTCGGTCGGCCATTTGAGAATAGGTGAGGGCGCGAGATTTTCCTTCTTCATAAAGGTCGTCTAGCGAGACGCTATTAGAGTTAAGTTTGGTTACCACATGTTCGCCGATTTTATTCATGATACCCATGAAGACGATGTCGGCATTCTCAATGTGGCTTCTTGCGGCAACGGTCATTTGCCCTGCAACACTGATACCTGTGCCGACCACAATAAGCGATCCCTTTTTAGTGGTGCCCATACTTCCTATACCGTTTTCGACACTGTTGTTTTTCCTACTATAAAATAGAATTAAGGGTATTGCTATATTCACAGGTTGGCTAATGAAGGATAAGTTTTATTAAGTAAACGTTTGATTGCGTTTAGGCTATTATTGAAAAATATCGCTAATAAAAATGTATAAAAAAGGAATAGCGCGTGTTTTCAATTCATGTAGAACGAACCATAAACAAACCTATCGAAAAGGTTTTTGCCATTTTGAGTGATCATGCTAACTATGCACAGTTCAAAGCTATTGAGCAGTCAAATTTACTGATTAAAGGTAAACATGAAACCAATGGACTGGGGGCGGTACGTGAGATTATTTCAGGGGGCTCGAACCTTCACGAAGAAATCGTTGCTTACGAGCCGCCTTATAAACTAGGCTATAAAGTCGTGAAGTCCAAGCCATTACCATACAACCATCAATTAGGTGAGATTACGCTTAAAGACAAAGATGGGAAAACACACGTTACCTGGCGCTCGCAAGGGCACATTACCATTTTTCTTTTGGGAAGCCTTTACTTCGATAAGCAGATTCAGAGCGTAGGAAGCCGTGCTTTTGGCAGTATCTTAAAGCAAATTGACAATTTGGCGTGATCAGGCGTTAGGCTTATGAAACAGTTTGCTAAACGGGCGATAAACATAGTTCATACAACCGGCAGACAGTAAGCCAGATAGCTAGCGCAATCTGACCTCTTTTAACAAAAAGGCGCTAGCTCAATTCAATACTGGCTCGTTATCGACGAGTCAACAGTCAGTCCTGCCAGTCATTGGCATAAAACTGCGTTCACTTCTTGTAAAACATCTGCATACCGGCAGTGTTCCAAGCTACCAAACCCTTTAACTTGTCTTATTTTTAAGCGACTAAACAAAGGCATAGTCATGCCAGTTAGGAAGCGACAATAAATAGAAGGGGTGATTGGGCCTTCAAACTTACCGCTTAAATGCGCTTCTAGCGCTGTCATAGCTTCAGATATCTGCTCTCTATCCGGTATTGGGATTGGTGATGAATAGTTAAGCTTGGCCACTTTACCTTGGCACACACTGCAATGCCCACACGCTTTCGGTGCTTGAGTATCATCAAAATACGCTGACAAGTTGTGGCTTAAGCAAGTGTCTTGTTCGAAAAAGCTGACAAGTGCGGCGATGCGCTCGACTTCTTTACGCTCGTTTTCAGAAAAATAGTGCGCTAGCTTGTTTGCCAAATCGCCGTCTTGCAGTAATTCGTTGTTAACACGGTATACATCGGTAATTAAACGTGATGCAAGCTCTATATGATTGTGCTCGTGCAAGTATTCTAAGGCTGCCACTACTCTAGAGCGTTCTGCGCCATAGTGCTGATAAATACTGTCGAAATCGACCACGCCCCATACTTTCTTCATGTTTGAATGAGAGAATACCGCATCTAAAAAGCGCGCTCGCTCTTCTGAAAACAAGCCGAGTATGGTGGCTTTGTCTGAAAGAAAGCGGAATTTGTATTCTGCAAAATAGGCAAATAGCGGGCGAATAACATTGGCGAGTTCAAGCTGAACAAGTAAGGTTTTAAGAGGAAGCTGGCGAATATTACTGGCGCTCGATAAGCTATTTATTTGGGTTTCCCATTGGTAAACCTTGTTTTCTGCATTGATGAGCGAGTCATTTTGATTAGTTGTATATTGCTGTGCTCTATCTTGCTTTGGTGTAACTTGCTTGGCTCTATTTTGTTCAGCTGGGGCTTGCAGCTTGATGTCGTCGATAACCCGTTCTATTGCGCTTTTATCGGGTGTGTCGCCGTAAACGAAGTTTTCTATGGTGACTAATCCGTCGAGGTTCGCTAATACGGTGCAATTTGCCGCTTCGCCATCGCGCCCACCTCTGCCGATTTCTTGGCTGTAGTTTTCAATAGATTTAGGTAGATCGTAATGGATAACAAAGCGGATATCAGATTTATCTATACCCATGCCAAAGGCAATAGTAGCTACAACGACTTGAATCTTGTTGCTCATGAAATCTTGTTGGATACCTTGCCTTACCTCACTGTTAAGGCCTGCATGGTAGGCCTTCGCAGCAAACCCTTGCTGCTGCAAAAAGCGCGCTACATCCTCTGCGCTATTTTGTAATGTAACGTAAACAATCCCAGCACCTTGTTGTTTTTGAATTTCGTCTATCAGCGCTTGATTTTTGTTAGGTTCAAGTACGGGGCGAACAAATAAATTCAGGTTGGGGCGATAAAATCCCGTTTGAATAATGCTAGTTGGCGCAATAGCAAAGCGTGCCGCCATATCTTCTTTTACTTTTTTAGTGGCCGTTGCTGTAAGTAGTAATACAAGTGGGATATTCAACTCTTTTTGGTAGGCAGGAAGCTTAAGATAATCAGGGCGGAAATTATGGCCCCACTCAGAGATACAGTGCGCTTCATCGACCACCAACATACTTACCTGAACGGACTCGATGAATTGTCGGAATCGTTCGTTCTTAAAACGCTCCACTGACACCATTAAAATTTTACACTGCCCTGAACGCACGTCGTTCATCACCTGCTTGTTTTGCTCAGGTGTTAAGGTGGAATCGATGCTAGCCGCCGCAATGCCTTTGCTATGCAAAAATTCTAGCTGATCTTTCATCAGCGCCAGTAATGGAGAAACCACCAGAGTTAAATGTGGCAGCTGCGTAGCAACGAACTGGTAACACAAAGATTTGCCCGAACCAGTCGGAAAGATCGCTAACGTTGAATGCCCACTAAGTAGAGAATCCACCGCCTCTTTTTGCCCCTCGCGAAACGCTGAGAAACCAAAAAGCTGTTGTAAAATATTGGGGGCAGAAGACATTCTTTTTATCCAAGTAGGTGATGATTTACGTCTAACTATTTCTATCTAGTCGTATGTTGGGACAAGATATATTAGGCAATTTAAAACTTGTTATATGGTGTTGTGGTAATAAACGCAACGATACCTGTGTCCAGTTTCAGCCTCAATTAATCTTTGTAGCCCCAGGGCGTACTGGGAACTGGGAATGTGTTATCTAGATCGAAATCAACTTGTACTTCGCGCGCAGGGCGAATCAATCGATAGCTAAAGCGGTTGGGGTAAATCATCATTTGCCACACGTTATCGGTGGATGCTGCAATCCCAGATTCTATAAATAATGCTTTCGAGTAGGCGTCCGCGGGGAATGACTGAACTTGGGCATATCCTTCATCTACAGTATGCCCGCCGTACATGGTAGAGGAGTGAAAACTGCCGTCTTTATTTCTGTGGTCGTGTTTTAACATAAGACCAGCGCCAGTCTTTGTTAATATCCAGGTGCGGGATGCGTCGTCACCCACGTGAAAAGGTATCTGAATTTCTGAGTCTGTGCACTTTCGTATGTGCATAACAAGTTCTGCATCACCGAAGGTATCACCTACATTATCTTTACTCACCTTCCCTTGAAACGCTTTACCGCAGTGCTCTTTTATAGAATTAAAAAACGCGTCGTGGGTAGGAATTGAGACCAAAGGTGCAGCTTTACCAAACGCGATATTGCTTATTCCGATGAGTCCTAGAAAGAGGTAGATACCATGTCTTTTCATTTTTTATTCGCTATTACAAGTCGATACACGCTTTGTAGTGTAACTCATCTAAATAATCGGGTGTATAAACCATCGAAACGCATATGTATTCGAAATATAAATACTGCTGATAGTGGGGGCGTGTTAGCTTAACAGTACGTAGAGCGTTTAATTTTTAGGGCACAAGAGCCGATATGAATAAATCTAAACAACTATTTACGCTAATTACATCAGAAGGTGAGCTTCAGGTATCGCTAAAAGAGGTAGATGTTCCAGAGCCGAAGGCCCATGAGGTGATTGTGCGCATGGAAGCCTCTCCAATAAACCCGTCAGATATGTGGCCTATGTTTGGTCCAGCAAGCCTTGATAAAGCCACTTTCGATGCTGATAAAAATGCATTGGTTGCACCGGTACACAAGCCTTTGTTGAGCCGTATTAAGTCTCGTCTTGACCAAACTTTACCTATTGGGAATGAAGGTGCTGGTACCGTGGTTGCCGCAGGCGACAGCCCTGAAGCGCAAGCTTTAATGGGAAAAACCGTGTCTATTCTTACCGGCGCAGCTTATACAGAGTTCGCGTGCGTGCCCGTGCAGGCGTGTTTACCTCATATGGATAGCACTACACCGCAACAAGCAGCGTCGTCATTCGTTAATCCACTGACCGCGCTAGGTATGGTTGAAACCATGCGTATGGAAGGGCATAAAGCCTTGGTTCACACTGCAGCTGCGTCTAACCTTGGGCAAATGCTAAATAAAATTTGTTTAGAGCAAGGCGTAGAACTAGTAAATATCGTTCGTAGTCAAGAGCAGGTAGACCTACTTAAAGGTATTGGTGCGAAAATTGTGCTTAATTCCAGTAGCGATAATTTCAAAGCTGAACTTTACCAGGCCATAGACAGCACTGGCGCTACACTTGCGTTCGACGCCATTGGTGGCGGTGAGCTAGTTAGCGATATCCTTACCATGATGGAAGCGTCGGGTAGTAAAGATGCAACAGGCTTCAACACCTATGGTTCTGACAGCAATAAACAAGTGTATATCTATGGTGGTTTAGATTTCTCTCCGACTATTTTAAACCGCGCTTACGGCATGACGTGGGGTATTGGCGGTTGGTTGTTAATGCGCTTCTTAGGCAAGCTTGATAAGAAACGCGTGGGCGAGCTTTATAAAAAAGTGGCTACGGAGATTAACACTACCTTTGCGTCATCCTACAGCAAAGAGTTAAGCCTTGAAGAAGCGCTACAGCCTGAAAACGTAGCGCTATACAATGCGAAAAAGACGGGTACTAAATATCTGATTGTGCCCAATAAAGGCGACTAACGACGCAACTTTGAAGCTTCATACTTCAATTAAAAGAATTAAAGAAGAAGGGCTCGTTGATCTTTGATGTACAAACTGCGGTTTAAAGGTACATTAAAGGCCACCGGGCCCTTTTTGTGTTAAGCAGTATCGCATTTTGATTGGGTTTTGCGTGTAACCCAATCAAAGAGGTGAGGCTACGCTATGCTTCAGCTCGCCCTTCGCTTTAAAAACATAAACACTAACAATACGCTCAAACCAAATATGGCAATACATAGCGAGCCTATTGTGGCAGCTCTAAAGCTATAAAATTGCGCCACTGTGCCTGCGCCAATAGTGCCAAGCATCATACCCACGCGGGTGGCGTTCGAATAAAAAGCTGAGGTGAAGCCCGTTAAATTAGGTGCCTGTTGCTGCAGAAGCGTTAAGCCTATGCCAGCGTATAAACCGTAAAAAAGTGCATTTAATATTTGAAGCGATAATAATTCCCAGCTTGATTGAGAGAAATATACGCCAATATAAAAGCAGCAGCCAAATAGAAAGGCAATAGCCATAACACCAGCAGGTGGAAAGCGTCGTGCGAGCTTAGCGGCAATTAGCATAGTAGGAATTTCAAGCGCTGCGACCACGCCCATCATAAGGCCGGGTAAATTTTCAGGCAAACCTAGCTCTTGCATTACGTATAATGGCATTGAGGATAAATACATAACATTACCGGCCATTCCAGCAAGCACTGCCAGCCCTACAAGCCAAAAAGGCAGTGAAAGCGACCCCTTTAGTGTGGTGTTTTGCGAATGTTGGCAGGCTTGTTGAGGCGGTACCACCTTAACCACGAAAAGCGTAGCGGTGACTACGCACGCAATAGCCACAGAGAATGAGGCGGCAAAGCCAAAACTAGCCACTAATGTAAACGCCATTGGCGGGCCTACTACCCAAGCTAAGGATATGGCCGCGCGTACTTTTGAGTTAAATGCTGCTAAATCTATATCTTGGTTTTTGGCCCATAGCCCTGAAACCGTTAGCATTTGCGAAACCGCCCCCGCGCCCACAGACATAAACAACACGCCGGCAAGAAATACGTGCCAAAACTGGTTGCTAAAGATAAACGCTACCATGGCTATGCCAACGCAAATCATGGTGAGTCCGTAGAGGCGATTAGCGTTAAAACCTTTGTCGGCCAAGTGTCCCAAATATTGGCTTATCACCAGCCCTGAAAGCGTAACCGACACCATGTATACACTGATGTAAATGGGTTCAACGTTAATCTCGTCAATTAAAAAGTAGCTCATGAGCGGCGTGACGAACGATGATGTTAAGCCAGTAAGTAAACTCAGCAACAAGAAAGGTAGCTGTGGCGAAAAGGCGTGGCGGGATGACATGAAAATACGAGCTCCTAAAAACGAGGGCGCATTATAAGTGCTGCGTATTTCATGTCTATGATGATAGCGAACTAACCTTGCTTATTTAACAAATGTTGTAGTGTTGTATTAATCATGCCCGTAAAGTCTGCGATGCTAGGACGAACAAAAAGCTACGCCTATAAGCGTTTATAAAAATCAAAGAAAACTAGCTATTTCGTTGAGTGACTTCTTTTGCTTCGCATGATTAGGAACGGTGGCATCGTGAGCGGGGTAACCGGCAACAATTAGCATATAGGCTCGCTCATTGTCAGGGCGCTGGCACACTTCGGTTAAAAAGTTCATTGGCTTTGGCGTATGCGTCAGGGTGGCTAGACCTGCGTTGTGCAACGAGGTGATAAGCATGCCCACTGCAATACCGACTGATTCATGACATAGTAGTTTTGACTTCTATCTCCTGCTTCTGTTTCCCCGAATTTCTGGCTGAAAACAGCAATTAGCCAAGGCGCAGTTTCCAGATAAGGTTTGCTGGCATCGGTGCCCAAAGGTTTGAGATCGTCTAACCACTGCTGCCCAGCGCGCCCATCATAAAACCCCCGTTCATGAGCTTCAGCTTGTTCCCGTATTTGTTTTTTTACAGGAGCTGAATGGATGGCAGAAAAATGCCAAGGCTGGTGGTTGGCACCACTAGGCGCAGTGCCCGCCGTTAAAATACAGTTTTCGATAATGGCTTTATCAACCGGTCTGTCACTGAAAAGACGAATGCTATGTCGGCGCTGCATAGCGTTTAAAAACTCAGCGCTTCGAGCAAGCATGCTTTGTTCAGAGTATTCGATAAAGTCGTTAAGCGGTGAGTGGTTGTGAGGCTGCATCTATTTTCTCTTTTTTCTGCCGTTTTAGGTCACTTTATCGTTTGTAGGGCTGTATTCAAAATAAAAGCGCGCAAAACGAAGGAGTTTGAACTATATCGCGTAAACTAAAAAGCGACCCATTCAGGCAAAATGGATCGCTTTGGTGCAGTTTATCGATGTAGGTAACGCCTATTAGTTGCGTTTAAATGGGGGGCGAGTACCACGCTTTTGTTTTTCGTTTTGTTCTTCTAGTACTTCAAGTTGAGCAATGTCATAGACAGGCATCATAGTCGTTACTCTGCGATAAGGTGGTTTACCGCGCATAATGACTTCCTTAACCTCAACATACTCAATGGCTTCTTCACCCACCGATTCAAGCTGCGCGACATCGTTAACACTCATGCTGACAACTTTGCGTTTAAAAGGCGGTTTTCCTGAATAATCCACGACTTGCACTTCGATAGTATCGCCGGTCGAAGCTGGCATAGCCTGTGCCGCGTTGGCAGTAAAGCTAAGTGTAACCGCGGTAAATAAAGAACTCACTAAATAGCGTAATTTCATATCGTGTCCTCATATTGATATCACTACTTTTGTCTATTATATGAACGAAATCGTTTCAAACAATAGAGATTGGCGATAGTTATTTACTATCAGGTAACGGGTGATATAGGAAATGTGTAATCAGGCGTGTTAAGAGTAAGTGCGTCAAATAGTCTCGCTGCGATCACCTTTGGTGCGAAGCGGGCTTAGGTTTTGCACTATTTAAGTGCTTTTGACTTGTGACGTGTACAGAGCGCTAAATAAATCAAGCAATTAGCGATTGGTCTTCATCTTGCTGTTCTATTTCAATCAGTAAAAGCTAATGCGTGGTGCATGTAAGATGAAAAGAATAGTAAAAAAAGCGGCGAAGGCGTCACTTTTAACATCGCTATCTTGCCTTTTAGGGCTCGCTGCACCGGCATCAGCAATCGAGCAAAACATCCCGCTATCTCAAAGCAAAGGCGGCACCTTGTATTTAGAAGCAACCCTTGAGTCGCAAGTTAACGCTTCCTTTCTACTTGATACCGGTTCGAGTTTATTAACGCTCAATCAAGCCACGTTTGACGCACTTACCCGAAATCATACGTTACTCGCTACCCGAACTTCGGCGGCAAGAATGGCAAATGGAAAAATCTTAAAGGTATCACAATACCAACTGAACTCTGTTCGTATAGGCAATACTTGTGAAGTCGGCCCAGTGGAAGTCGCTGTGCTTCCTAAAGGCAATAATATTTTAGGTATTAATACGCTATTACGCGTTGCACCGTTAACCATCACCTCTAGTTCGGTGATATTGGCTGGGTGTGAGTAGGTTATAGCAACTTTTTAACCAAGCTACAAAAAAGCGAACCCTAAGGTTCGCTTTGACGCTTTATGAGCAATAACAGACGTTATTAATTTTCACACTCGCTCACATCGCCGCCCATTTGTTCTTTCATTTTTACGCATGCTTCATAGGCTTTTTTCGCTGCGGCGTCTTTAAATTCGCCCGCCTTTTCGGCACTCGCGTCATAGGCGTCAGATGCCATTTCTTTACCATCTTCGTAGGCGTCAGATGCCATTTCTTTGCCATCTTCGTAGGCGTCAGAAACCATCTCTTTGCCATCTTCATAAGCGTCAGAGGTTGCGTCTTTGGTTTCATCCCAAGAATCGGCTGCGCTTTCTTTTGTGTCTTCATAAGCGTCAGATGTCGCTTCGCCTGCCTTTTCCATCTCTTTACTTACTTCGCTTTTCGTTTCTTCGCTAGATTCAGTACAGCCCATTAAAGACAGTAGTAGTGCTAACGCCATTGCTTGTGTTTTCATTGTGAAGCTCCTTTTGCTGGGATAGTGGCTTGTTTAAAGCCGATCAACATGGGTAATTCAAATATTCGGCGCAATAGTGCGCACTGCTTGCCGTTGTTATTAATATTAGACTAGCCAAATATTCGACGTTTCCAGTCTAGCCTAATTACTATACAAAATGTAACTAGACTTTGTGTGCAAAAAAAGGGGGGAGGGTGGCTAATCTTTAGGTCCTTCAATTGTAAAGATTAAATGCCTTCGCCTGTCTTTTAACACTACGCCTTTTTTAAGTAACGCTGCGCTTAGCTGTTGCTGCCATTTTTTTAGCTCGGGCTCTGCTAATGCTAACGCTTCTTCGTTTTTAAACTGGAAGCGCAACAATAAAGACCCAGGAAACTGATGGTATTGAACGTCAAACCAGCACTGCTGCATACCTTCAAGCTCATCTCTTGCTTGTGCTTCTAGACGGTTAGCAATATCAAACACCAGTGCTTGCTGTTTAAGTTGTACGGCAGAGAGCTTTTTCATTACATCCTTTTCTCAATGGCAACTTCAACACTTTCAGTAACATCAGCCCCTTCAATGGTAAGCCACATTTGTCCGTCTTGAATGGTAACCTGAATTTGCATCGAGCGCTGTACGGCGTTAGCCAGAGTAATGGATAACGATTCAGGTAAAGTAAACACCGACAAGTTTTTTCTTGTTTGTAATTTGTTTTGCTCTTTACTCCACCAAGCTTCAAAGCTGTTGTCCGCGTATGAATAAATCATCATTTGCTGACTTTGGTTACAGCCTTTTTTAATGCGTTGTTCAGAAGGTTGACCTAGTTCTATCCACAGCTCTATTTCGTCGCTAAAGTTTTTCTGCCAAAGGTCAGGCACATCATCGTCAGATAAACCTTTAGTAAACTGCAAACGCTCATGGGCATTTACAATAAAAGCAATAATGCGCAGCATCATGCGCGCATCGTTTTCAGACGGGTGGCGCGCAATCGTCAGGTTGTGGTCGCTGTAATAGTTGCGGTCCATATCGGTTATCGATATGTCTGCTTTGAAAATGGTTGCTTTGAGAGCCATGATGTTCCTGCTTCGTTTTGATAAGGCCTGTTGTTAGCCTTGAGTTGCTATGGCAACAGTGGCATAGCAATACTTTGCGGTATAGTACCAGTAAAAAACGATTTTCGCTGTAGGTGAGTGCGGTGCTTTTTGACAGGTATGTTGATTGCGCATACGGCAATGTTCTATTTTATGTGCTTTTCCCTGTGCTTCGGTTTAACTTGTTCGTCGCCTTTACAAACTTTCACAATGCTAAATAACGGTGATAAAAACTCAAAGCCCTTTTTTGCTGGAACAGAAAAATACAAGGGGCTTTTAACTGGGAAAGACATTAAGCTTTTTCGCACAGCAGGTGCAAATAAATGTCACTAAGAAAACCACCGATGCCGTCAACACAATTTCAGTGTATCCATCTAGTTTGAAAACAGACGAAAGCGTATTTTGAATACATACAATGGCTACGATAATAGTAAGCATATAAGCAAGATACTTCGCTATCTGTATAAATGCATTTTGCATTGTATAATTCCTTTTATTGGGTTACCCGACATTGGGTAATATAAAGGTATACAAATCAAGAATGATGGGTAACTGAATATAGGTATAGTTTTATACTAGTTACAAATGGCACGCTCGTTCTAAGCCTTTAAAACCTATGAGTTGATAGCGTCAATGTTTTACGTCATCGGGGGTATGGTCGGCTACGAAGGCATTTCTTTCACCCATAGGTTTGTCTTCACCTTTAGTACTGTCTGCCGTAGTTTGAAGCTCTATTGCCGAGTTAACCTCGGCACCAATAAGAATAATGTAGGCACTTAGGTAAAGCCACATTAGCAAAATAATAATTCCACCTACAGAACCATAGGTTTTGTTATAGCTTCCAAACTCGTTTAGGTATATCGAAAAACCATAGGATGCGACCACCCATAGTACAGTGGCAAAAATGGAACCGGGCGTTACCCATCGCCATTGCGCTTCGCGGCGATGTGGCGCATATCGATAAAGTGCCGACAAGGCTATGTTAAATAAGCCTAGCATAACAGGCCAAGTAACCCACATAGCCTCTTTCGCGCTAACAGCATTTCCCGACAGCCACTGAATAGACTCGGGTAAAATTGTAATGCAAGCTAGGGCGACGATAACGGTCAAAATCATGAAAACAGTGCAGGTAACGCGAGCCAGTATGCCTTTAAAAAAGCCCCTGCCTTCCGATTCACTATAGGTAATGTTACACGCTTTAATAAGCGCATTGGCCCCTTTACTGCTACTCCATAGAGATAGCACAAGGGTGAATAAAAAGCCCCACCCCAAGGTGGAGTTAGACTTCTCGATCAAGTTGGTCAATTGCTCTTCAATAATATATCGGCTGTCAGTGGGCACTACATTTACAAGAAACGTCATATGACTTTGCAGTTCTTGTGGCGATACCATCAGCCCATAAAGGGCTATCGTGGCACCTAACAAGGGAAAGATAGCTAATAGGCAATAAAACGCGACACCAGCAGCAATCAGGGGGATGTTGTCCTTTTGAACGCTACTAAAAATGCGCTTTAAAATGCTCCACCAACTTTTCAGCGAAATCTCAAATGCTGATTTTGCGTGGTTAAATCTTTCCTTGCTCATAAATCCTCTAATCGTTCTTTTACGCTTCGTAGCCTTTGTAGTTCTTCATACATAAAATCGTAGTAGTCGGCTTACTTCGCCCTGTAAATCATTCATGTTTATCTGCAAATGTGAGTGCTTAATAGGGTTAGATGATAACGCGGATTCTTGAAATAATTAATTTAATCATGGGGTTATGTTGTTTCTTGCGCGCTGGTTTGTAATTTGCAACTTAGTTTTGCAACTTAGTTGTGACGCAGGATTAGTAGCTACGTAGGATTAGTTAACACGTAGAAACGACGAGGTACAAAGTGGTATACCACTATAAAGCCTTTGGTTAAATAGCGTGGTTTACCTGTGTAATTCAATGCTTTAAAAAAGGAGTGATATAGATGAGCAATACGCAAAATCTACAGGGTAAGAAGATAGCCATTTTAGCAACAAACGGTTTTGAGCAAAGTGAGCTTGTTGAACCTAAAACCTTGTTCACCGAGCAAGGCGCTAAGGTAGACATTCTTTCCATTGAGGACCAAACGACGATTAAAGCCTGGGATGAAGACAATTGGGGTAAAGAGGTAGATGTCGATTTACAAGTATCGTCAGCTAACCTTGAAGACTACGATGCCCTTGTACTACCAGGCGGGCAGATTAACCCTGATGTGCTTCGAACTAACAACGATGCGGTAGCCTTTATCAGCAAAGCCAATGGCACCGACAGTATTAAAGCTATTGGCGCAATTTGTCACGGCCCATGGCTATTGGTTGAGTCGGGACTAGCTGACGGCGCCACGCTTACATCGTTTCCAAGTATTAAAACCGATTTACAGAATGCCGGGGCGACCTGGGTAGATGAAGAAGTGGTAAATCAGGAGAAACTGGTGACAAGCCGTAACCCCAACGATATCCCCGCATTTGTTGCCAAAATTAGCGAGTTAGTTGCCTAACAGGGTAAACGCTAGCCCGTTTCAATTTTAATGGGCTGGTAGAAATGTATCTGTCTTAGGTAGGTACAAACGAATCTATTGCCCCTTGATGACGTTACACGTCATCAAGGGGCAATCAACTAAATAGCAACGACTTACGAGTGAAGGAGAAGGTATGACGAGTTCAACGTCAGGTCAGAAAGTTATCGTGATCACAGGGGCATCTAGCGGAATAGGCAAGGCAACGGCAAGACAGCTCGTTGATGAAGGTTTCAAGGTTGCGCTAATGGCTAGGAGTGAAGATAAATTAGCGGCGCTTGTGGACGAGTTAGGCGAAGACAATGCCTATGCCGTTAAAACAGACGTAAGCGTTTTTAGTGAATTAGAAGACGCCTTTAAAAAGGTGAACAGTCACTACGGCCAAGTTGACGGTATCTTCGCCAACGCAGGGCGCGGCGCCAAAGCAGCCGGTATTGAAAAAGGCGAGGTAGATGATTGGGAGGGAATGTTAGGCGCGAATGTTAATGGCTTGCTTTATACCGCTAAGGCAGGTCTACCCTATCTTCGCAACAGCAAAGGCCATTTCATCATTACCAGTTCAGTGGCTGGCCGTATCGCGCTTAAAGGCTCGGTTTACGGCGCTAGTAAATGGTTTGCTTATGGATTTGGTCAAAACTTGGCAGAAGAAATGCGGGAGTGGGGCGGTAGGTGTACGACAATTTGCCCGGGCATGGTAAATACCCCATTCTTCGACGAGCCTAAGGAAGACAAGCTGCAGCCTGAAGATATTGCCAATACTGTGCTATTTGCTTTAAACGCTAATAGCTCGGCGTGTGTACGAGAAATGTATGTTATGCCAGCGAACTAACATGCCGGTTCGCCCGTTGTTTTAACTTTTACTGTAACCAACAAAGACAGTTTTTACATACGTTAGATTATTAAAGGGGCTTACACTTGCCCCTTGCCCTTTGCAACACCCCTCACTATGCCCGCCATCAATTTCGTGAAGTCATAGAAATTAGCTAAATAAAGTATATTCCCCGTTTGAACCCTCCTAATCTGTTTATTACAAATAGTCCGCTTTTTTCACTGTGCGGGATGCGACGAATAGTCGTGTGTCGCGCAAGGTATGCCTTTAGAACACAGAACGGTGAACACTGCGGCACAACTATAACAGGAGAATAAAATGTCGAACGAGTTCAATGGTAAAACGGCAATTATATCGGGCGCGGCTGGCGGCATCGGTTTGGCTTTGGCAGAGGCGTTAGCCGAACAGGGCATGAATATAGTGATGGGGGATATCGACAACGCTGCGCTAACGCAGTCGGGAAGTGCCCTGCGTGAAAAAGGCTATAATATTCTTACCTGCGCGTTGGACGTGACAGACTACTCCCAGTGGGAAGACATTGTTGCTAATGCGAAAGATAAGTTCGGCAAAGTTCACATGGTCATCAATAATGCTGGTGTGGGCGGCACCCCTGGGAAAGTCGAAGACTCAGAGCACGAAACGTGGCGCTGGGTAATGGATGTTAACGTAATGGGGGTGCTTTACGGTGCGCAGGCTAGCGTTCCAGCCATTAAAGAGCATGGTGAAGGCGGTTGGGTGTTAAATGTGGCTTCAATGGCTGGAATGATGGGAATGCCCTACGCAGGGGCGTATTGCGCGTCTAAAGCCGCTGTGGTTTCAATGACAGAAAGCTGGATTGCTGAGCTTAAACCTTTCAATATTCACACCTCTGTACTGTGCCCAGCCTTTGTGAAAACGCGAATCCATGAGTCTTATCGAAATCGTCAACAAAAGTACGCCGTCGCTCAAGAAAATCGCATTGATAAAGAAAAGCTTAAAGCGGGGGCGCAAGCGGCTACCATGGCGGTTGAGTCTGGGATCCCGGCAGCTATGCTAGCCGAACGCGTAATCGAAGCCCTTAAATCAAAGCAAACCTATATTTTTACGCACCCAAATTACCGCAAAGTAACAACAGAGCGCTTCAACGCTATTGATAACGGGTTTATCGATGCTGAAAATAGCGCTGTTGTCGGGCACCTTATTGATGACGACATGGTAACGTTTTAAAGCCGCCAGGTTATTTAAAAATAGCCAACTCTTTTAGTGCCCAGAATAAACGGCGCGCTCAAGCACAGTGATTTGATTGCGCCCTTTGGATTTTACGCATCAATAATACGCTAATACCATCTGGAAGATTTTTTAACCTTCATAATCGTAGTTTGGTCGTGGAGTGCATTGAATTATCCAGTGTTTATAAGTAATGCTATAAAGTTGTTAACAACAAACTTGTAAGGGCGTGATGCCCTTTAAACACACTGGATAATAATAATGAAAAAGCTTCTTAAAGCGGCAGTTGCTGTATCAATAGCACTGTCGTGCTCGCCCACCTACGCAGATAAAAACGACAAAGACGAAATATTTAGCAGCTCAACGTTTAAAGCAATGGAGCTCAGAAACATTGGGCCTGCGTATATGTCGGGGCGTATTGCTGATATTGCAATCGACCAGAATAACCCATCCACATGGTATACCGCCGTTGGTTCGGGCGGCGTTTGGAAAACGACTAACGCAGGTACAACCTGGACGCCTATTTTTGACGACCAGCCGGTCTATTCCATTGGTGACGTTACTATTGCGCCAAGCAATTCAAATATCATTTGGGTTGGTACCGGCGAAAATAACGGTGGCCGGCATATCAGCTTCGGTGACGGCGTTTACAAGTCAGTAGACGGCGGTCAAACCTGGAAAAATATGGGGCTGTCTAAATCCGAGCACGTTTCAGACATTATTATTCATCCTACCAATTCCGATATCGTTTGGGTATCAGCCCAAGGCCCTCTATGGAGTGGTGGTGGCGAGCGCGGCCTATACAAAACTACCGACGGTGGCGAAACATGGAAGCAGGTCCTTACCCCTGCTGATAAGTGGACAGGCGTAACCTCACTGCTTATCGACCCTCGCAACCCTGATAAGCTTTACGCAGCAACCTGGGCGCGTCAGCGCTCTATTGGTGCTTATGTGGGGACAAACGAAGGGGCAGGTATTCATACATCAAACGATGGTGGCGAAACCTGGACCGAACTTAAAACCGGCTTGCCAGAAGGCAATATGGGAAAAATCGGAATGGCAATATCGCCTATGAACCCCGATGTTATCTATGCCACTATTGAAACCGACAACCGCGGTGGAGGTTTTTATCGCTCTGCCGACCAAGGTGCCAGCTGGACCAAGATGTCGGATGAAGTAGGTGGGGGAACCGGTCCGCACTACTACCAAGAGATTTTCGCAGACCAACACCAGTTTGATCGGGTGTATATAGCGAGTAACTACAGCAAAGTGTCAGACGACGGCGGTAAAACTTGGACACCCATTAACACCAAGCGCAAGCACGTTGACGATCATGCCATGGCATTTCACCCCACCGACCCAGACTTCGTGTTAATGGGTTCTGATGGGGGAATTTATATGTCGCACGACAGAATGGCGAACTGGCGCTTTATGGCTAACTTACCGTTAACGCAGTTCTATAAAGTGGCGCCCGATGATTCTACGCCTTTTTATAAAATTTATGCCGGTGCGCAAGATAACTCTACCCAAGGTGGCCCTTCGCGAACAATGCGAGAAGAGGGGATTAAGAACAAAGATTGGTTCCTTACGCTTGGTGGTGACGGTCACGGACCGGCAACAGAACCAGGCAACCCGGATATTGTGTACTCGCAGTGGCAACAAGGTAACTTGACCCGTGTAGACATGAAAACCCGCGAAGGGGTTTACATTAAACCGCAGCCGCTACCTGGCGATCCCGCAGAGCGTTATAACTGGGACGCGCCTATTAATGTTTCGGCCCACGACCCTGCGCGTATTTACTTTGCGTCTCAGCGAGTATGGCGAAGCGATGATCGCGGAGACAGCTGGACGGCGGTATCAGGCGATTTAACGAAAAACGGCAATCGCATGCATTCGCCATTAATGGGACGTACGTGGTCAGTGGAAGCTGGCTGGGACCTGTACGCAATGACGGAATTTCATACCATCGCTAACTTCGCAGAAAGCCCGGTAGATGAAAATATATTGTGGGCAGGGACTGACGACGGCATTATTCAAGTGACCACTAACGGCGGTAAATCTTGGAAAAAGATTGAGTTAGACGATATTCGAGGGATTCCTGCGAACTCGTACGTCAATGATATCCGCGCCGATTTATACGACCCTAATACGGTTTACGTCGCATTAGATAATCATAAATATGGTGACTACAAGCCGTACCTGATTAAGTCGACAAACCTTGGTAAAAGTTGGACATCGCTTGCTGAAGACTTGCCTGAAAAGCATTTGGTTTGGCGCATTGTGCAAGACCACGTAAACAAAGATCTGTTATTTATTGGCACCGAATTTGGCGTGTTCTTCTCGGTGAATGGCGGCAAGAAATGGGTTGAGCTTGATGGCGGTATGCCAACAATTTCAACACGAGACGTAAAAATTCAGCGTCGTGAAAATGACCTGGTTGCTGGTACCTTCGGTCGCGGGATCTACATTCTTGATGACTACGCACCGCTTCGTTCATTAACCGAAAAGTCGATGCAGCAAGACGCGATTTTGTTCGGGCCAAGCCGCCCAGTAAAATGGTTCCAGCTAGATGATAATCACACCGACTCTGACGGCGACGATCGCTTTGTAGCGAAGAACCCAGAGCATGGTGCAACCTTCACCTATTACCTTAAAGACAGTTTGCTAACAGCCAAAGAAAAGCGCCAAGAAGCAGATAAAAAAGCAGTAGAAGATAAAAAGTACCCTAAATACCCGAGTTGGGAAGCGGTTGAAGCGGAAAATCAAGAAGCGGAACCTGCGGTTTATATTGAAGTGCGTGATAGCGAAGGCGACATTATTAAACGCGTTGATGGCAAGACCAAAAAAGGGCTACATCGCCTAACGTGGGATATGAAGTATGCATCTACTAACCCGTTAACGGAAAAAGACAGTAAAAATAATGGTCTGATGGCACTGCCAGGCAGCTATACCGCTACCTTGTTTAAACGCGTGGGTACTAAGGTAACGCCGCTTTCTGAGCCGGTTTCATTCGAATTGGCTGCTATTGTTGAAGGTGCACTTGAAGGTGCAACACCACAAGAAATGGAAGCCTATGGAAGTGCGGTTAGTGATGCACAAAAACGTGCGATTTCAGCCACAACAGTGCTAAAACATCTGAAAGATACAATGGCGTTGCTGCGCACAGCCATTGATCGTACCCCAAGCGATATTGCAAAGCTTGAGGCGCAGTTTGCTGCAATTCAAGAAGAGATACATGCCGTAAACAGACAATTCTACGGCCTTAAGTCTCGCGATAGAATGGGTATAAAGCCCGCTAATATCATGAGCCGTTTACGATATGCTCGTTCGGCACTAGGCTCTTCCTACGGTCCTACAGCGCAGCATAAAGATCAGCTGGGTTACGCAAACGATAGCTTAGACAGTGCGGTTGCGCGTATTGGCACATTGCAAAGCACTGCCGTGCCTACACTCCAACAAGCCGTAGTTGAAGCTGGCGGTCCGTGGACTTCTGGTCTACCTGTTATTAATAAATAGCGAAACGGGCAAAGCGCATGGGGTTACCTCATGCGCAATGTCATCTTACCTTTTTATAAGCCAGCGAAAGGCGCGGCGGTAATGAAATTGTCGTGCCCTGGCTTTTATATTTTAATTTTAAGTCTTAGTTTTATCCCTAACTTGTCAGTTTAATGAGTGTGCTTTTGTCTTCTTATTCCTCGCCTTTTTTTCTTTTTCTGTGTTTCTACTTTATCTCTACACGAGGTAAAAACGCTAAAAACACCGTGACGTTTTCAGGGCTATGTGCGGGTTTATTCTTTTCTTTTGTTTCGCCTTTAAGCCTCGCGCAACATGCAGATATCAGTCAGTTAGAGCGTTACACCGTAACCGCAACGCGGCCTTATTACGATGAAACCTTATCCCGTATATTTCCTCAGTATCAATTTGATAAAAGTCACCTGGTGACGCCCCTACACACCAACGAACTTTTGTTGCAAGCGCCTTCCGTATCCCTCAACGGGCAGGGCGGTCAGATACAAAGTATTAGTATTAGGGGGTACTCTCGTTGGCGTATTCAAACGCTGCTTGATGGTGTGCCTATTGTCAGCGATAGGCGAGCAGGTTCTAGCATTGGCTTTGTTCCACCTGAATTTATAACGTCGGTTTCTGTATTGCCTGGCGCAGCTTCTACGTATTTGGGGTCAGGTGCACTAGGAGGCGCGGTTAATTTGCAGCTAGATGCCACCGAGAACCCTTATCTTAATGTGGGGTACAGTAGCAACCAGCAAATGAAAACCCTTAGCTACAAAGACAGTGTCGGCAATACAGATTGGAATATAGCCTATCGCAATGCTAATAAGGGAGAAGATGCTAACGGCGCTCTGTTATTTGATCAATTTGAACAGGCCGGGCTTTTCTTGCGACATCGCCCTGAAAGCGGATTTATAAAAGAAGCGTGGACCCTCTATTCTGACAACAATAATATTGGTAAATCGAGCAGCGATTACCCTTTAAATCGAATTTCTACTTATCCAGATAACACGCACTGGCTAGGCAAGTTGACGGTTGGAGCGGATAACTACACAGGAAGCATCTGGTGGCATCAGTCTTATTTAGAGACGTCGGTGTTGCGCCCGCAAAGCCGTATTAACGATAGCGAAAACAAGGCGCTTGATTATGGCTTTGATATTAAGACCAAGGGCAATTGGCAAGATTGGTGGTTTAACTGGCAGTTACAGGTGTCAGGGCGCGACGGCGTAGAAGCAGACGAAAAAGAATTTAGCTTAACCGCTATCCCGGTTAAGCAGGGCGATGGGCCTGATTCTAGCGCCCTTTTAGAGGAAAGGGCGCCTGTATTTGCTTATGAAGTACGTACACTGAATGCAAATGAAATAAATGCTGCCGGTATTGTAGATGCCTCACGTCAATGGAACAGCACCTCATTGGCGCTAGGCGCGCGGGTGGATTGGCAGCGACAATCTGATAATACCGGTACCAATGAAAACGTCACCGCCACAAATTTAAGCGGTTATATCGGAGTAAACTATCAATTAGCAAAGCGTTGGGCAACAAGCTTGTATGTATCTAGCGCATTTAGAAACCCGTCATTAACCGAGCGCTTTTTCGCGGGGGAAACGCCCCGTGGCACAGTAATAGGCAGTACAAAGCTGCAAACCGAGAGCGCCCTAAACTCACAAGCTACTTTTGCTTACAACAGCGAACAGCTGCAGGCCGCTATCGACGTATTTTATCAGCAAATTGATAATTACATAGAAAGGCAAGCGATAGCTGACGACGTTTTACAATATGCGAATTTGGATAGTGCCACCATTAAAGGGCTAAGCTATCAGCTTAGTTGGCAGTCGAAAGTTAACAACATTGATGCGACATTAAGTGGCGCATGGGTAAATGGGCGCGATGAGTTAGGTAATGCTATTGCTGATATACCTGCCGATAATCATCGGTTTAATGTTGGTATGACATTGGGCAGTGCGCGCTTTTTTACCACGGTGGTTTATCGCGCTAGTAAATCAGATGTCGCAGAGGGAGAGCGAACCCTTGATGACCTTATTACGTTGGATGTGGGCGGTAGCTGGCGTATGAACGAGCGTATTGTGTTACAGGCCAGTTGGGAGAATTTAACCAATCAGCGGTACTATACCAGTACCGACGATAAAGCCCCTTTTGCCCAAGGTAAAAGCATACAGCTTGCATTAATCTATTTGCTTTAACGACTAACGTCGTTGGCGATTTTTTTGCTGATATTTTTGCTTTCGGTATTTGCTTTTCAACGTTGTTATCAGCATAACCAACCCGGTTACCCAGAGTACAAACAGTAAAATGGCCGCGGGTAGAAAAAACCAAAGCTTAGCGCCTTCAAAAAACCAGCTGCCGTCGTGAATAGCTTCTATGGTATCTGTCCGGCGATAGGCCACTTGAAGCACTTCCCCCGTTTGCGCGTTTAACTGCACTTCCCAGTGGTTCTTTCCTCTTACCTTGATAATGCCTTTGCCAGGGCGTACGTCTAAACGGTCAATATCCTCCCATGTCTTCAAGTTTGTTTGGGGGACTTGTTTAACTGTTGCTAATACGTCATCGAATGCTAGGGTTGGCGCGCTATTTTGTGCCTTTTGTGTGGGTGGTTGGATCCAGTCGAACTCTTTTTTTACTTGCAGCAATAGGCCGCTGGCGATAACGATGATCACCGGAATAAAAATAACAAGCGACAGCCATAAATGAATACTTCGACTGTATTTACGAAGGGTAACCGACATTAAACAACACTTAAAACGAATAGGTAAAAACACTCGATACTATACGGTATTCGGCGGGTGCAGTAAAAACACCCTAACGCGCCGTTTACGAGATTGGTCGGTTTGGTAATGATGAGCGAAGAGACGGCCTTTAGAAAGCCGCCTCTATTTATCATTACTGTTGAGGGTCGCTGATGCCCAGCATCACCTTATCCATGGTTATAGGGAAGTCCCTAACTCGCACTTTGCAGGCATCATAGATTGCATTGGCAATGGCGGCGCCTGCACCGGTTATGCCAAGCTCTCCGATACCTTTAGCCCCAACGGGGGACGCGGCATAATCAGGCTCTTCAAGAAAGTCTAAGTTGACTTCTGCAATGTCGCGGTTCACGGCAATATGGTATTCGCCAAAGTCTGGATTAACGAAACTTGCCGAATCGGTGTGGTGGTGAATATCTTCAGTCAGTGCATAGCCTGCGCCCCACACCATTCCTCCTTTAATTTGAGAAGACGCGGTTTTAAGGTTCAAGATTTGTCCCGCGCTGAACATGCCGTACTGTCTAAGCAAGCGCACTTCACCGGTAAGTGTGTCTACTTCTACCTCTGCGAAATGTGCGCCGCATGAGTACTGCTCTTGGTCGCTTGTGTCGTCTTGCGAAACACTTCCTGTTGCAGAGAGAGGGAAGGCACTTTTATCAACAACATCCAACAGCAAGGCCGATTTAGCTGAAGAAGCTGTACTATTATCTGGCGCATTAGTAACAATAAATTCGCCTTGTTCCATGCGCAGCCGCGCGTTTTTATATTCGCCCGGTAAAGTCGCCATAATTTTTTGCGTTAACGCTTCGCAGGCTTTTTTCACTGCAGAGCCTGTGCTGGCCGCGCCAAATGAACCGCCCGAGCCACAAGATGCAGGAAAGCGGCTGTCTCCTAACTTTACAATAACGTTTTCCACCGGTGTAGAGAGCATTTCTGCAGCGATTTGAGCCAAAATGGTGTAGGTGCCGGTGCCAATGTCAGTCATGTCTGAGCGAACGATCACTTGTCCTTCAGCGTTAATTTCAACGTCGGCAGAGCTTTCTACTAGCACGTTCATTCGCATAGCACTTGCTACGCCGTGCCCAATGACTTTGCCTTCAGACGGTGAGGGTTTATGCTGCCAACCAAATTTTTCCGCGCCTTGGCGTAGGCATTCCCCTAAATTATGTGTAGTAAAGGGGCTGCCTTTCATTGGGTGCACAACGGGTAAGTTCTTTATACGAAAAGTAAGGGGGTCAATATTTGCTTTATGGGCTAACTCATCGATAGCGGATTCAAACGCAAGCGAGCCTATGGCATCGCCAGGAGAGCGGGTTGAATCGATAAGCGGTAAGTCAACATCCTTTACTCTATGTGTGCTTTCGATGTATTGCGATTTGTAAGTCACCCGCGCGCCTGCGCCTGTTGCTTCAGCAAATTCATACCCTTTCGCTTTCGGCATAGCGCTTTTGTGAGTGATATTGGTAAGCTCACGGTTTGCGTTTGAAGACAGCGAAATATGCTGGATGCTATGGCCTCGATGAGGGGTATTGTAAAATACCTGGCGTCTACTCAACGCAACTTTAACGGGCTGTTTCACGTGTCGAGCACCAATACACGCCAGTATGGCATCGTAGTGTAAACCTAGTTTTGAGCCAAAGCCGCCCCCCACATAAGGGCTTTGCACCACGATATCCTCCGGCGCCATTTCTAGAGTGATGGCTAACGCTTCTACGGCTGACGCGATAATTTGCACACTGCAATAAACTTCTAATTTCCCATCTTTAAAATCGGCGACAGTGGCATGAGGCTCCATGGCTGCGGAGATTTGCGAGGGCGTGGTGTAAACACTCTCTATTTCACTGCGAATATCATCATCGTGGGGCTTGTCACCGCTGGTAACATCGGGCTCAAAACCGCCATCAAGAGACGCTGGCTTTTGTTGTGCATCATCAAACGATGTCAGTAAATCGGGGGCGTTCCCTTTAACGGTAAATGTGACTAAGCTTGCTGCATAGCGCGCTTGTTCTAGCGTATTGGCAATAACCAGTGCCACAGGAGCACCAAAATGACGGATGTGTGGCTCGTGTAGCACCGCTCGACTTTGCGTAAACCGGCTTTCGTCGGCGGGCTTACTGAAAGGCTTAAGCGGCCCTGCATTTTTATAGGTAATTACCGCACTCACACCGTCTGCACGTTCGGCTTCAGTGGTATCTATATTCGTTATTTCCCCTACCGCGGTATCACTTGACACAGGCCAGCCTATCAACGGATTACGCTCACTCATGTGTTCAGCCGCATAACGAGCTCTGCCGGTGACCTTCAAAGGCCCATCTACGCGATTAACAGCTTTACCGATAACAGGTTGATTATGCGTGGTCATATAACGCTCCTTCGTGTTTTGGGTGTTTCTCCTGATGAGCTGCTATTGAAGTCAGTACGCGTACCAAGGTATTGCGTAGTAACGTGGTTTTAAAATTATTGCTGCCGTAAACTTTCGCATGAGACAGCTCTGCTTCTGCGGCTTGCGCAATAACTTCTTGAGAAAGCTCTGCGCCTTCGAGTACACGAATGGCGCTTTGTGGGTACCATGGCTTAGTACCTACGCCGCCAAAGGCAAGAGAAAGTGTGTCAACACGCCCTTCTTTCAAGGTTAAGCCCGCAGCCACTGACACCAGCGCAAACGCATAAGAAGAGCGGTCGCGCACCTTATGATAATACTGGGTGCCGTGGCGAGACTTTGGAATAGAGATATGAGTAATTAACTCATCGTTCGCTAACACGGTTTCTATCTGCGGGGTGTCGCCAGGCTCTCGGTAAAACTCACGTAACGCTATTTGACGGGTATCATTATTTGCATTTTTTACGTTCACTTTGGCATCAAGGGCTATCATCGCAACCGCCATATCTGAAGGGTGTGTTGCGATGCAGTGCTCGCTTGTACCAAAAATAGCGTGAATACGGTTCATACTATTAAGTGCGCTGCACCCAGACCCCGGCTCTCTTTTGTTACACGCTTTAGTGGTGTCGTAGAAGTAATAACAGCGCGTACGTTGCAGCAAGTTGCCTGCGGTGGTGGCACGGTTTCGAAGTTGAACGGTTGCGCCACTTAAAAGCGCTTGGGCTAGTAAAGACAATGAAGGCTCGTCGTGGGAAAATTTTGCCAGTGCAGAATTACTTACCATAGCACCAATATGATAGTGCGCTTCATCTTGCGTAATGGCGTTTGCTTCTTTCCATTTCGCTAGGCTAATTAGCGTGTTGGGTGTCTCAACCTGAAGCTTCATTAAGTCGATGAGATTGGTCCCACCGGCTAAAAAACGCGTCGTGTCAGTAAGTGGAAGCGAGTTCAGTGGCGTAGAGTGGTCATAATGGTGTAGGTCAAAAGGCTGCATTATTGACGCTCCAAAGCAATCACATCAGTGATTGCATCTACGATATTGGGGTAGGCGCCACAGCGGCATAAGTTACCGCTCATGCGCTCACTAATGTCTTCTCTGAGTGAGGCGCGGTTGCTGTAGGTGACCGCGCTAGGGTCACCACTTTTTAGCTCATTGAGTAATGATACGCCCGAACAAAGCTGCCCAGATGTACAGTAGCCGCATTGAAAAGCGTCGCGTTCAATAAATGCCTGTTGAAGAGGATGAAGCGCGTCGTCATTTGCAATGCCTTCAATGGTGGTTACCTCGCAATCTTCAAGCTGGAAAGCGAAGACTAAGCAGGCGTTTACCCGCTCGCCGTCAACGATAACTGTGCAGGCTCCACACTGGCCGTGATCGCAGCCTTTCTTGGTGCCAAAAAGTGATAGGTGTTGATGAAGAAAATCAAGAAGCGTAGTTCTGGGGTCTTCGGGAAGAGAAACGTCTTTCCCGTTAAGTCTGAGTGTAGCCATGGATATGTCCTTCTACCATTGTGCTCAATTTCGGTACTCCTTTGAAATGAGCTTGACGAGAGATTTATCATCATTACGGGGGGAAAGTGGTTTCGGTTTAGGCTGTGAAAATTAAGTCTTCTGAAACCCGCTTGCGCGCTAATAGATGCCAGCGTGTAAGTGGTGTAAAATAGTGAAATTGAGTATTTTGCTCTACGCTTTTAAGCGCCACTTCATATTTCAGGCCTACTTACATGATTCACAACGATGTTTTACGTCGCCTTCGTTATGCACTTGCCATCAACGATACCGCCGCTATCAGTATTTTCAAATTAGCTAACTACGACATGGAAATAGATTATTTGCATGCCGTTATGAAGCGAGAAGGTGAAGAAGGCTACTTGCCGTGTCGCGACAAAATTATTGGGCTGTTTTTAGACGGATTAATTATTAAGAATCGCGGTCGCCAAGAAGGGCAGGAGCCGAAAGTCTTGGGGCCAAAAGAACGGTTAAGCAACAACGAAGTCATGCGTAAAATTCGTATTGCGATGAGCTACAAAGACGAAGATATGATTCACGCACTACAACTCGCCGACTTTAGAATAAGCAAAAGTGAGTTGTCTGCATTTTTTAGAAAGCCTGACCATCGTAACTTTAAACCTGCTGGCGATCAGGTTGTAAGAAACCTCCTTCAAGGCATGGTGAAGAAGCATCGCCCAGATTCAACCGTCTCGCACCGAAACGCAAAGCCAGATGATAGAAAGCCATCTAGCGGTAAACCGAATGAGATAAAACCTGCTAAGAAGAAGGCAGCAACCCATTCGCCAAAAACTGAGAAAGGCGAGTTGAATAGCAGTCATACCAACGCAGTACGAGAAAGCAGCAAACAAGCAAATACCTCTGTATGGGGAACGCTGCCCTCTAAAAAGCGGTGAACGAAGTGCTGTGTTAGGCGGTCTTCATTTAGTAAAGGGGAAACGGCATAGTAAACCCATTTTTGACACCGATGAGTACGTGACAAAAGTGGTGGATTTTGTGAAAAACATCAAGCGTAAAAGTGATTAAATTGAACTTAAGTAAAGGAGAGAATATGAGTCGCCATTTTGAACAAGCGGATGGTTTGTGTGAAGAGATAGACACCGCTACCCAAGGGTTCGTGTTTAATCAAACTATGCTGCGTATAGCTGACCCTAAACGCTCGCTAGACTTTTACACACGAGTTATGGGCATGACGCTTATCAAGCGCCTAGATTTTGAGGAAATGAAGTTCAGCTTGTATTTTCTTGCGGCAGGTGATGACTTTTCTGATATTTCTGATGACGTTGAAAAGCGCACGCAACAAACATTTGGCCGCCCGGCAATGCTGGAATTAACCCATAACTGGGGCGATACGCCAGAAACAGTTAGCTACCACAACGGCAATTCTGAGCCAAAAGGCTTTGGGCACATTGGTTTTCACGTACCTGATGCCGACGCAGCGTGCGCCCGCTTCGAAGCGCTCGACGTGCCTTTTCAAAAAGGGCTCAACGAGGGGTCTATGAAAGGCATTGCCTTTATTAAAGATCCCGACGGCTACTGGATTGAAATATTTGATGCATCAAAAGTGGCACAAACGTGTGCGCCGCATTTGAAGAAATAAAAGCCGGACAGATAAATACAGAAACGTTTAGCGCGCATTCAGAGCTGGCTAAACTTCTGTTAAAAAACTATCGAACACAACGAAAACAGGCAGCATAGTAATATGCTGCCTGCTTTGTTTTATCGATGGTAATGGTTTACACCTTACACGAAGTTGGAAAAGGCGCGATGGCTACTTTGCCTCTAAGGTTAACTCCACACCGCTAAATTCAGTATGTAAGTCGTGCTGAGTATTAAGCAAAAACAAACGATTCGCTTCAATTTCAGCGTCGTTGGCCAAGTAACTTTTTACCGCTTTACTGCGCGCATCGGCCAGCAGAATGAGTTCACTTTCTTCAATATCGATGCTGTTGCGTAGTTTGTTGTAACGCGCGATGCTTAACGCGCGTTTTACGTCATCTTCTTTGATTACACTTTGATTATCTTTAGTGCTTACCTGACTTGGTTCTTGGCTTTCGCTTGCCAACTCTGGGTATAGCTGTGCCACCATGTTGGTGTACTCTTGGTTAAGGTCTGGCGTAAAAATGTCGACATAATAAGCTAATAGCGCGTCGGCTAATGGGCCCTCTAGTGGAATGCTGCTGCCGGTTATGGGGCTAGCCTGCGAACTATTAACAGCACCGTTCACGGGCATATCTGCAGTGCCCGAAGTGCTGGATGAATCAACGAGCCCGCTTCTTATCAACAGTGTATTGTTTAACTGGCGTTGTGCCAGCGCGCTTGCATCAGATACGGCATTGACCGTACCTTCAATGTTTACGCGCAGGCCAGGGCGCTTGTTAAGCGCTTTAGCAAGGGTATCAAGTTTTTCTTTCACGGCTGGAGAAAGGGTTGAGGCGCCAAACGCAAACTCCGCACTGTCTAATTCATCATCGCTACCCACAAGGTTAGCAAGTAGTGAGAAGGGGGCGGTTACCGCTTTAGTAATAATATTGCCAATTGCGTTTAATATGATAGAACCAAAGCTAAAGTCTGGGCTGTCTACATCCCCTGAAACATCCAAACCTAAATCGATAACGCCGTTTCTGTCTTCTAACAGCGCGATAGCAAGGCCTAATGGCAGACTTAATGCTTGATCTGAATTAGACTTTTTCCCCAATGTAAGCTGGTCGATAATCACATGATTTTGGCCATCTAGCTGGCCACCGTTGAGCTTGTATTGCACTGCTAACGATAATAGCCCCTTGTCAATGTAGTAGCCCATGTAGGTACCAGAGTAGGGATTAACCGATGTGAGTTCAGCCCCTTTTACTGAAAAATTCAGGTCAAGGTCCAAATCCTGCTTCAATGGGTGAATTGTGCCAGCAAGTTTCACTGGCGCATAGTTGTCTATTTTACCGGTAATATCAACGCTGGCGGGGTCGTTCGAGCGAGAATCTATGCCCGATATTTTACCGTTTAGGCTTTCTATTGCCGACGCAAATTTAGGGGTTAATGAGTGATCGGCAAAATACGCCCTACCGTTTTCGATAGAAACACCGCCAACTGCAATAGCTAATTCAGAGGAAGCGGCTTCGCTTGTCGACGATGTCGCACTTTTACTTTTTGCTTCACCATTACCATTACCGTTGCCATCACCATTACTATTTGCAGCGTCTTGAGCCGCTAAATTATCGCTTCCTTCCCTATTAGTGCTTTCATTCTTAACAACGTCCTGTTCACCTGCAGCAAAAAGTTTGCTTATGTTGGTCTGCTTAGCCTCATCAATGATTAACCTAGCAAAAGGGGCTGTAAGATGAACTGTCTCTACGCGCAATTGATTGGCGTTACGGTCAAACTTAATGTCTTCTACGCTCAGTGCTTCCCATTGCAATAAGGGCGTTTGAGCGGTGTCGAGTATGCTTAAACCTTCCACCCGTGTGCTCGCATTTACATTAAGGTCGCCAGCGGCAGAGCCTTCAAACGTTACGTCGAGATTAACAGCGCCACTTTCTAGCGTGACTTTGGCGTACGGCGAGACGTATTGCTGAAACTGACTAAGTACTAGCGCGTCAAGGGCTGCGCTGCCCTCTATGGCTTGCTTGGCGATTGTTACACTGCCAGCGCTTGAAAACGCGCCCTGTGGGACTGAGCTGAAACGCTCGGCATTAGCAGAAATCTGTAAATTTGTGCTATAGGAAATAGGCGCCGACAAGTCTGTCGTAATGCTTCCGGTTTCAATATTGATATTACTGACTCTAAGAAACGTACCGGCACTTACACCGCGTTCTTCAATATCCAGGGTGCCACCGTTAAATACAAACTGCTGTAATACTACCTGCCACTCATTTCGGTCGCTTGTATTTTGAGCCGTGCTTTCAGCATCTACTTCAGCGCTGGGTGCGCTTTTTGCCGCTTGCGCTAATGGCTCATCGGCTGTTTGAACACCACTGTCTTCCTTTGCAGATAGGCTTGCGGGCTGGCTAGCGGTAAGCGATGAATTATCTGCTGCGGTATTCGTGTTGGCGTTAACACCTGGTACGTTTTTCGGTGTGAATAACCGTTGTAAATCAATGCCTGACTTATCGTATACCGCTGAAATATGCGGTGCTTCAAGCGACACGCGTTCAATATTTACCTGTTGCTGCAGCGCATCTACATTGATGTTATGAACGGCAAAAGAAGGTATGGAAAGAATGTCTTTGCCACCTTTGCTGTTACTAATAGGGGAGCGCTTAAACAGCAGGTTATTAATTTCGAATTCACCATGTTGCAGTAGAAACTGGAAAGCGTCATTTTCTTCAAAAATTTTAGCATGTAGGCTAACGCTGACCGTGCCATCGGCTAAATTAGCGGCTATTAGGTGTTTACCGAGGGACCAGAGCGGTACAAGGGCAATATCATCGATATCCACTGAGGTGGTCAATTTTAAGGGAGATAACTGAAATTCGCCATCAATGGATATTTTACCTTTTTCGGCCGTTACCAACGTAAATTGATACTGATTAAAAGCAGATGTCGACCCTTTCGAGGCTGCATCATTCGCGCTTTGCACAGACGTAGATTGAGCTGTGTCTTTAAGTACCGCATGGGTGTCTAAATCTTGCAATGCAACTTCAAGTTCTGGGTAATTAAGTAGGGTGCCCGTTACCCTATCTTCGATAATCACGTGGCCATGAGTCAGTGAAAATTCACCTAATGTAATATGCGGAATTTGGCCATTTTCGCTTTCGGATGGCGCGCCGTCGGTTTCAGGTGTCTGTTGTGCTACGTGCTCGAGGATATCGGAAAAGTTGAATGTTTGGGTATTATTGGTGTTATTGAGGCGAGCAACAGTAACAAATGGCGCATCAATGGAGAGCTTCTTAACTGCTGGCGTTAGCGTAAATACTGAATGCCAAAAACCTACGTCTAATGACATATGCCCCACGCTGAAAAAACGGCTATCGGGCTGTGTATTGGTAGTTTCTTTCTCAATCTGGCTTTCAGAGAGAACCCCACTGTGAGCTGAGGCGTAAATAGTGAAGTTGCGAACGTCTACTTTTAGTAAAAACGGGTTAATAGCAATATCTGCTACGCTGGCTTTTCTCCCTGTTTGTTCCTCAACTATTTGGGGAAGTTTGGTTTTCAATATAGCAGGGGCTAGAACGCCTAACAGCAGCGCGTAAGTGAAGTAAACAAGCACAAGGTAAGTAGACACTCGAAACCATTTAGGCTTAGCAGCAAACCAAGATATTGCATTTTGCATAGGCGTTTATATTGCTTTATTGGGTTAATAAGAGAGGCAAAGGCTAGTCTCAACAACGGAAAAAAGCCTCATCTGCAAAACAAGAATGGTTAGATTACAGAGCCGTTAGCAAATTATCTAGGCCAGACTTAAATAAGGCTTGGGTTTCACTATCGGCGTTTACATTTAGGTAAGTACTTATTTGTGAAACAAAGCTCGCAATCATATCAGTTGATAAACCAAGGGCTTCAAATTGCTGTTTTAAGTCATTGACCGACTTAACGGTAGAGCTATACTCCGAGGCTTTGTTTAGCAACCCAGATAGCGAAGAGCTTGAGTTTGGCGCCGAACTGTCAGACAGCGCGGGTACGTCATCAAGCAAGCCGTCTAAGCCAGGGATGTTTTTCGCTAGCTGCGAGTATTCACCGTTAGATAAGTTGCTTTGTACGTAGTTCATTACCGACGCAATGCCGCCCTGCGATTGCTCGTTAGATACATTCAGATTACCAGAAACAGCGCTGACTAAGCTGGCTAAGTCGATGTTAGATGCCGCACTTGTTGCCATTTGTGTAAGGCTGCTGGTGGTAACAGTTGTATCAGCTTTTTTATCGCCTAGAAGGCCCTTTAGCTCACTGATATTGGCGTGGGCTGAATGAGTAAAGCAAGTCAATGTAAGCAGAGCAGGGGCTAAAATAAAGCGTTTCATATTGAATATCCTTTTTGAGGCTGCGGGAATAGCGAAATGTAAATTCACCTCGAAAAAATTTGAATCAAGGCTATTCAGGCATTCCATTAATTAATAGCTAGAGCGTATGTAAATACTTACATTCTAACGCAGTAGTACCGCAAATACTGTAGAGAAAATGTAAAGGTGCTTTACATTTTCGCGAAAAGAAATGATGTGGGCCGAGTGGATAAGTCAATTAGACAAAACACTAAAAGGAGCGATTGCTCCTTTTAGTATTCTACTTTGTAACACGGCATAAAAGTGGCTGTTTTAGCTAACGTTACCTATTGCTACTCACCTCTTTTGTACCTTTTATATCCTAGGGCGTATCGCTAATTGGGCGCGATAAAGCCGAAAAGCATAGGCGTGGTGGCTTTACTAGAATAATACGCGTTAGTGTGTAAAGCACGACGCTTGCCAATAGACGCCCATGTCGTTAGGTGGTGCACCAAAATATACGCCGTAATAACGCATACCCCTATCCCCCAGGTTATGAACAAAGGCGCGGCGTCGCGAGTGGTCAATGTAGGAGTGATCCCTACCACATATCGGCTGAAGTCATTCGATGGAATTGCTATTATCGACATAGGGATGCTGTTAAGCAGCAAGCAAACGGGGATCAATATCCATAATTTATACGTAAGTGATGCGCCGAGCTTCTGTGTTAAAAAATGCTCTGTAAATATAAGCAGTGCAAGTGTTACAGAAAGCATGCCCTGTTGAGCAATAATCCAATCAATCATTGTTCTGTTCCCACTTTTTTATTAGGGCCTTGAGCTCGTCCACATCTTGCTGTGAAAGTGAGTTTTGGTTGGCGAAGCCCGCTACCATTGGGGCTATTTTTCCTTTGAAAAGTCGACTAACGAAGCTTGTGGTTTCTTTCTTCGTGTAATCTTCTCGCGCTATTAAGGGGTGGTATAGATATTGGCGGTGTTGCTTTTCAAACCCCAGTACCTCTTTTTTAACCAGCCTTCCTAACAGTGTTTTTACGGTTTTTTCATGCCAGTTTTTTTTATTGTTAAGGCGTGCGATAACTTCATTCGATGTGGCAGGGTGGTCTTCCCATAACACGTCGAGTACTTCAAATTCCGCATTAGAAATTTCAGGTTTGTCCGTCGATTTATTCATAATAATAATGTCTAATTAATGGATTACATTTGTAGTCTATGACTTTAGATTACACTTGTAATTCTAAAGTGCAAGTTTTATTGCGTATTTTTTAGACGGGATATACAGAAAGTGGGAGAGGGCTAGTATAAAACGGTGAAGTTAAGTTCATGGGCCTCTAAAAATTCACCTAAAATACGAGCCTGTTGATTACCTCTTGGCACCATAACGTAGCAAGGTGGGGCTGGCGAGACTTCTTGCAAGTCGTACCATAGTGTATCAAGTACTTCACTGCCGCTTTTTAGAAATGTTTCGCCCCAAGACGTGCTGTAGATAACCGATACGTCTTCTACTGTGGCTTTTTGCCGTAGTGTAGGAAAGTTTACAATTGCAAAGCACGCGGTGATCCGTTCTGGAGCGAGCAGGTTATTTCGCGGAAGTGCTGAAACCTTTACCGGTGGAAAATACTTGCATAAGTGCTTAAGTAAGTCGTTTAAATCAAGTTCGCTGACTTCGCCGTAGTTGTAGTCGAGGTAAACTTTACTGTGTGTATCGATGATTTTGCTTGATACACACCACACCATGAGTGCAATAGCGCTTGATGCCTGCGTAATTTTTTGCGACTCGTCGATAATACCCGACTTACTCAATAAATCTCCTGCATAGGCCGACCATACTTCCTCACCGTTTTTAAGCTGGCGCATGGCAATAGTGACCTTTTCACAATAAAGGCTTTCGTCAAACGCACGGCGAAGGAACTCAATTTTATCGGCTTTTTTCGCATAGTACGTGCTTAACCGTCTGCCCAATACCGTCATGTCTTTTTCATCCATGACTTGCTGGTGGTGACTAAGCTCTTTGGAAATACGACGGTAGCATTTCAATAAGAAACGATGAATGCGACGACTTAATTGCACTCGCTCGCTGAAATTCCATTCTTGCTGATTATCAAAATGACTAAGCTGCTTTCGATTCCATCCCCATTGTCTGGCATAAGACGCCATAATTCTGCGTTTGAAGTTGGGTTTCTCATCTTCCATCAGCGGTTGACTAAGGGCACAGCCGCATTTCAAATACAAACACTCTCTTAGTACGGCAATGTCTTCGGCTTGCCCATGCTCACTGTAGTGGGTAATTAGCTCATCAAACATAAGCGAGTAGGGGTCGATGTCTGCCACATGCCCCGGTGCTTCAGCGCCTCGGTGTACATGCTTTTTAAGCAGGTTGCACAGTGGTTGTCCCTCGGCGATATTAGCAAGGTAAACCTCTAACTTTGCCATTTTTAGCACCGACTTAAACGGCGAGTCCATCGCTTTTCCTAACTGCCAGATAGCTGCCCCAAAAAGCTCGCTGGCATCTAACTTTTCTAAATGGCCTAAATCCATAAACCAATCTAGATCTGGTGAACCACCTTTTTCAAGGCTGTTGTATATGGCTTGATACTGTTTTTCTGATGTTTTTTCTGGGGTTAGCCACCAAAAGGGGGCTTTACCTGCCACCACGATATTGGTGTTATAAAACTCGGCTTTGAGAAATAACGCTTGGGCGGAACCCGCACTTTCTCCTTCGGCAACGCCAAAGTCGTTTTGTTTTACTTTGTCTATTTCAGACAAAAAGAAATGCACTTCTATACCAAAGGTTTGGTCGGCCCACTTTTCTATAGCGGTAAGCTTTTGTTGCAATAGCGAAAGTGCGGTGGAAGTGAATTGTTTTCCGTCTATGCATACCCAGAAATCAAAATCGGAATCATCGGTTTGAGCGATAGTGCCTACACTGCCCATAAGTACCAAAGCATCGACGGCGCGTTGTCGCGGCCATATCTGTTTTATGTCTGCAAACAAATGGCTTTCTGAAGGGAAGCATCGTAAAAGGGCTTTTTCTATATCAGTCCTAAAGGAATAATTACTGATCCCAAAAGGTACACTTTCGCCCGTTGAGAGGGGCGCGACAAAGCCGGGAAGCGACTCGTGATTGACGTGCACCAGAAAAGGAAGCACGTGAAAAAGAGGTCTGTGCTTTTCAGGCATGAGTGTAAGGGCACGCTCAATACGCGCTTTGTTGTATCTCAGTACCCGCAACAAGCGAATAGTGAGGTTTTGCTGAACGGAAAGCGGCTGTTGCGCTGCCATTATTTAAATCTGCACTTCATCATTACGTCAAGCATAGCGTTATTTTACGTCGACTTCCTTACATTTCGTCTTCACAGAGTGAAAGTTTATCGGCTTTTAGCCGTTTTTTTACCATGCCTAGGTAGCGACACCTCTACGCACAAACCGCCTTCACTAGGGCTTTGCATAGTTAGGCTACCGCCATGTTTTTTAATCGCTTTTAACGCAATGCTAAGTCCCAAACCAAAGCCTTCAGTATGCATTTGGTTTCCTGCCCGGTAAAAAGGTTGCATCAACTTCTCGATTTCCTTTTCATCAACGCCGGGGCCTTTATCCTGAACCTTAATGAGCATAGCTGCGCTAGTCGACTCAATAGCCACACTCACAGGCTGCCCTTTATCTGAGTACTTACAGGCGTTGCCAATAATATTATCCAGCGCTTGATGAATAGCTTCGGGGTAACAGCGAATCAATCGTTGTTTTTGCGTGCCTTTCGGCGGTGTCAAAACCGTTGGAATGCCAGGATAGTTTATTGCCATGTCATCCAAAATCCGCTCACATAAGGCTGCTATATCGCAAACTTGTTCCTCGGGTTGGGCGTTTTCCAATGTAGAAAAATTTAATATCTGTTGGATGAGCTGGTCTATACGATGGCAGTCATTATGAATTTGCTTTACATGGCGATTGTCAGGTTGATTTTGTTCTATCAGTGCTGCAGAAGCCTGTAAACGAGCCAGCGGGGCGCGCAATTCGTGAGAGACATCGTGAAGAAGCCTTTGCTGGGCGCTCGCCGCTTCATGGGTTTTACCCACCATAAAGTTTATATCTGTCGCTAAGTCACCAAGCTCGTCACCGCGAGCAAGCAAAGGGGCTGGTAACGGCGCGATGGTTTGGTCATTGGCGTAGCGGCGACTAAATGCCCCTAAATACGTTATTGGTTTAACGATAGTCCAACTGAGTAGGGCACTGACAAGGGCACATGCCACAAAAATTAAAACAAATTGTATGGATTGAAAACGGTACAGCACTTGTTTATACATACGAGGTGCCTGCGGTTGGCGAACCAATACCGTATAGCGAGTATTTGAAGGCCCATAAACATGCTGTTCAATACGCTGCTCAGAGGGCACCTTATTCATTCTATAATGATAAATAGATTCACCTTTAGCATTGTAAACTAGCATGGGAATAAGCTGGCCACCGCGGTTTTCTCGCTGCCGTATCCACTCTTTTATCTTTCTTTTGGCCTTGCCGTCAACAAGCACTTCATGCTCGTAACGCCACACAATTCTTTCAGCTTGGGCGGTAACGTCGTTAAAAAAGCGTTGATTGTATTCGGTGGAGGTATATTCGTTTATTAATACGTAGCCTGTAGTGGCCATTACCGCGAGGCTAGCAATCCAGAAAGTAAGGAAAATACGCCAAAATAAGCGCTTGAATCCGAGCCCTTTTTTTATGTTTTTCCACGTAGTGCCTGCAGCCATATCACGTACCTTATTATTTTTGTGACTGAGGTGAGGTCAACATCTGATAGCCCACTTTGCGAATAGACTTAATCACATTATTCACACCCACAGCAGATAGCTTTTGTCGAATTCTACTGATGTGTACATCCATGGCTCTGTCATAGGCTTCCAGCGGACGGCTTAGCACCTCTTGCGTCATTTCCTGTTTCGAAATGGTTTGCCCAGCACGCTCCATCAACAAGCAAAGCGCGTTAAACTCTGCGCCAGTCAAAGTAATAGGTCTTCCCTTTACCGAGGCTGTCCGCGCGCCAATATCTAGTGAGATGCCATGTAGTTCGGTTATCACAGTCGCGGGCGCTTTAAGCTGTTGTGTTCTGCGTATTATTGCGCGAATGCGCGCGCCAAGTTCTCTTGGGTTACACGGCTTAGGTAAGTAATCGTCTGCACCCATTTCTAAGCCGACAATGCGATCAATATCATCACCCCGCCCGGTTAACATAAGAATGGGCGTTTGCTTTTCGGCTCTAACGGCTCTAAGCACATCAAGTCCCGACATACCTGGCATCATAATGTCTAGCACTACGGTGTCGTACTGATTACTGCTTAGCAGCGTGTTGACGGCCTCTTCGCCGCTGTGAATAGCATGCACACTAAAACCATCGCCTTCTAAGAATTCGCTTAGCAGCGCACAAAGGTCGACATCGTCGTCGACAAGTAATACGTTAATTTTTTCATTTTCCATGATTTAAGCTTACACTTTTACGCTGGGTGTTTTTTTCAACTTTACCGAACTTTACACTAGCTTAACCCTACTTATCGATTGATTCACGCATACTTCATTTCGTTGATGAGACAACATTATTTTTAACGTCATGCATTATCATGACAAAACAAGTAGGAAGATTAAGATGAAAAAATTAATTACCGGTGTTTTATTAAGTGCATGTATCGCAACGACTGCCTATGCAGGCGGTAAGCATTCTGATGAGCGCAGAGGCGGGAGCGTTTTTCCGCTGCATAAAATGGAAAAAGTACTTGCCCTTACCGACGAGCAAATAGCACAATTTCAAACGTTAAATGAAGAGCTTAAAGCGGAACGCCGAGCTAAAAAATCGGAAATGCGTGAAGAGGGCATGCGTAAAAATAGAAACCTTTTGGCTGGCCTAAATCCAGATGATGCAGACTATCAGGATAAAGTGAATGCCATTGCCGAGGAAAAAGCGCAGCAAGTAAAAGCGCGCTTTCTAAAACGCGCGGAGATTCGTGCAAAAGTTGCTGAGATCCTTACCGATGAACAGCTAGAAAAATTTGATGAAATGAAAGGGAAGCGTGGAAAAAAGCAGCGTAAGCACAGCTAATTAGCCGCCGCTTCTCGATAACATTGTAGGTAAAATGCTTAAAATAAATGCCCCCTTCAATGACAAAACTCAACGAAGAGGGTGTTTTAATTCCCACGCATTTTTGATTTTAAAAGTCTTAAAAAAAGGCTCAAAATAGCGAAAGGGCCGGCTCAACCTATTGGGTATTTAGCGTTGTATTTGGGTAAGGGTTGAGTAACTCACTAACAAGTTCGTTCAGACTATTTTGTATACTGATACTGTCTTTCCCATCTAGTTCAGTGCTTCCAGCTGCGCTATAAATAAACTTTCCGTCTTTTACCATATCAATTTGCAGCCCTTGCTGAAGCGACGTTTGCTCTCCCACGGGAATGCTGAAAATGCTGCCTAGTGAAATACCGCCAGAGCGGCCATAGCTACCAGTACCTAACCCTAAATTTAGCGTAGTGCCGTCTTCTTTCGTGCTTGTGGAAGGCACGTATCCCACAGCGATATCGGCGTCTTCTTCAGACGCCGGTTTAAGACCCTTTGCGATGAGGTTCTCAGTGATAGCCGTTGATAGATGGTTGGCAAGCGTTGCGTTAATGGGGTTCAGCGGAGGCTGAATGTAAAACGTTTTGATGTCAGCAAAGTTTTGGTTTTCATCAACATTTATCTGAGGCTTATTACTACTGCAGGCGCTTACGATAGCGACGCACATTAACGCTAATAGGGTTGTTTTAATTTTACTCAGTTGATGCGTTATTCTGCTCATCACATTTTTCGAAGTGCTGCTATACATAATATACCCACTGTAAAATACTGCTTTATTGAAGACATGCTTAACAAAGCAAAGTTCGACTCGTTGTATCTTTAACGTGTTTTTCCCAGGTTTTGGATCGCATAGGCCTTACGATCGAAATAAGATTTGGAAATGTTGATAGCATTTCTGCAACGAAATACTGCTAAGTGCTTTGATGGAGCAAGGCGTTGAAGTGATAGTGTGTGGACAGTCTGCCGCAGCCCATGGCGTTGAAAAAAGTGTATTGATTGATGGGGTGAAAATGGATTTATCTGCCATGACAGCACATGCGCGTTTGGCGCAAAAAGGGTATTCGGTTAACCCGTTTTAAAAGGCCGTTTTCTTTTGTGATAAACATTTGTGCATTGCAGATATCCAATGCACTTCATCAGCGCGCTGATAATCGAGCTGAACGAAATAATTCAATCATTACACATATAATCTCAAAGCTATTTCAAGATAGGGTTTAGCTAGAAGAAACCCGCCCCAGCGCGATAATTTTTTCAAACGGTGTCGTATCGGGGAGTGTACCTAAAGCGAAACCGCACGCATTGCCGAGCCGTGATTCACAGAATGTGTGAGCAATGTCGTTATGGACGTTTTCTTTAGCAAGAAAGGTGCATGTAGCAAGTAACGTGCATGCTTGGAGCGCTAGCGCCATTTGCTCTGTTAAATAACGGCTGCGCGTTTCCATATTCTGCGTATTTGATAACTCGTCTAATAGTTTACTAAGGTGAATATCGTAATGTTTATTTTTGCCGGTTTGCGTTTTAAGTTCGTTAAACAACGCTTCTTTTACATTGGGCTCTTTAGCGAGTGCGCGAAGTACGTCTAAGCATTGCACGTTTCCACTGCCTTCCCAAATTGAGTTAAGCGGTGCCTGACGGTAGTATCGGGGCATGGGGTTTTCTTCAACGTAACCAATACCGCCTAAACACTCCTGAGCTTCGTTCACAAACATAGGCGTGCGTTTACAAATCCAGTATTTTCCAATCGCCGTGGCCAGCCTTGCTAATGCTGCTTCATAGCTATTACGTGATGCGTTGTCGACTGCTTTTGCAACGCGCATTGTGAGCGCAGTAGCGGCAGCGCACTCGATGGTAAGGTCTGTTAGAACGTTTTGCATTAAGGGCTGGTTGACTAAGGTTTTGCCGAACGCGTCGCGATGACTTACGTGATGTAACGCGTGTACCAGTGATTGCCGCATTAGCGCTGATGAACCAATCATGCAGTCTAAACGGGTTAACGACACCATATCGATGATCACCGGTACGCCACGGCCTTCTTCACCAATTAAGTATGCCGTGGCTTCTTGAAATTCTACTTCTGAGGATGCATTGCTCCAGTCGCCTAGCTTGTCTTTCAAACGCTGAATTCGCACGTTATTCAGTTCACCATTTTCGAGTATTCTGGGCAGCAGGAAGCAGCTAAGCCCGCCTTCGGCTTGGGCAAGAATGAGGTGGGCATCACACATGGGGGCAGAGAAGAAGAACTTATGACCTACGATACTATAGCTGCCATCGCGCTGCTTTGTCGCAGTAGTGGTGTTTCGCCTTACGTCTGAACCGCCTTGTTTTTCCGTCATTCCCATACCGATAGTAACCCCGTTTTTTTGACTTGCGGGCAGGGAGCGAGGGTCATAAACACCGTTAATGAGTTTATCTAACCAGTAAGAGGGAAGCGACTTACCATAGCGCATTGCCGGCACAGCAGCATGTGTCATGGTAAGGGGGCAAGACGTACCAGATTCGGCTTGATAGTGCATGTACATTAACACCGCGCGAAGGGTATGTGCGCCATCTCGTTGTTCATTTTGCCATGAATAGTTGTGTACGTTGTGTTTCATCGCACTTTGCATTAGCGCGTGATAGCTTGGATGAAAGTCAACGTGATCAATACGCCTGCCGTAGCGATCAAAGGTACGAAGCTCGGGTTTATTTTTATTAGCGAGCTCGCCATGCTCCATGAGTTCATTGCCTGCAAGCGCGCCAAAGCATCCTAAGAGTTCTGCATTCCAATGCTGCTTCTCGGGTAATTGCTGAGTAACGTATGTCTTTAGTAGTTTGTCATCGCGCCACAAGTTGTATGAATTTAGAATAGACGGCTGGTTTTCTACAGTATGTGTATCAAAACGGTTAAGTGAGGTCATAATGTGGTGCCAAAAATAACAATATTAAGATCATTACACTGAATGTTTTAATTAGTCAAATTATGTAATGTTTGTGCTCGACAACCCTTTGTATAATGATGGTTTTTAACGTTGACAGAAACACAGACACGTAATTAAGCCACATGAAGAAGTAGTTATACGGTGCAACAAGCAATAGTGAAAAAGCCAGTGGCGAGAAAGCTACTGTTGAAACTTCTCGGTTCGCGAGAAAATATACAAATGAATGCTGCTTCTGCAGTGAGGGTAGGCGCGTTATTTGGCATTTCTGAAAATAACATTCGCGTTACGCTAACGCGTTTACAGTCTATGCAGCTGATCACCTTAGTTGAGCGTGGTTATTACGCGCTTGGGGAAAATGGTAAGCAGTTTGCTAAAGAAATTAGTCAATGGCGCAGCGCCGAAGACAGCCTTATTTCGTGGGGTAACGATTGGGTGGTAGCGCAGACCAATACGCTACCAAAAAGTGATAAGAAGCAGCAAAGAACTAACGAACGTGCGCTAAAGCTAGTGGGAATGAGAAAGCTAGTAAGCGACATGTATATTAGACCGAATAACATTCTTGATGGTGCAAAAGGGGTAAGAGGAAAACTTCAGACACTGGGGGTGTCCAAGAAAGTCATGGTTTTTAGTGCCACTGACTTTGAAAACAAAATGCATAACAAGGCAATGGAGTTGTGGCGTCAGGATGATCTTGAAGGGCTTTATCGCAACGGATGCGAGGAAATTGAACAGTCGCTGAAGCATCTGCATCGCTTACCTCTTGAAGAAGCCACCAAAGAGTCATATGTCGTAGGTGATAGCGCGTTATATCGACTGGTATTCGACCCTTTATTACCATCGCCACTGGTGGATGTAGCTTTGCGTAAGCGCTATCGAGATTTGGTAAAACACTATGACGATGTAGGCGCAGAAATATGGCATCGCTTTTTATCAAAGAATTAGGTCAATAGACCCCTGAATTAAATTGGAAGTAGCCGAACTGGAAGTAAATATGACCGCATCAAGACCGTTATTTAAACATATTCGCAATCACACCGCGCTTTTTAGTGAACTATCGCAATATAGAAATGCAGCGGTAAAAACAATGGGGTTTAACGGTTATGAGTTTCACAAAACGCCAAAGTTTATTACTGAAGATGGCAGCAGGTTAACCATAGAGCCAGAGCGCAGTATCGTTCTACCAAAAGTGAATACATTGTCGGGTTTGAAAAGAAAACTGACGCAAGCTATTCCCACTTTACATATGGTTGAGCACAGCGAAATTGGTTATCGGTATCCGACAGCCGCGCTTGCGGGTCTAGATGCCCCATTTATTAAGCGTATGCGCTCTGAATATTTTCACAAAGTAGATGAAGATCGCAGTATCTGTAGACCCGTAAATTTATCTTATGGCATAAAAAGCCGAGGAAAGGCCGATAACCGTCAAGAATACGAAGTATGGATGCCAGATGAAGCACCGGATCAAAACCCGTTGCCTTTACTCATCGATCTTTACGGTGAAGACCTGCCAGATGACGTACGTCACTTTGTAGAGCAGCCCTCTAAAGTTCACGGTTGGATGGGCGTTAAGCGGGCTGCGTTTGAAGCCCTGTATACCAACCCTCAATATTGCGGTGATCTCATTGTTTGTGTTGCTATGAGTGTTGATGCATACAATATTGGGGCTAAGCCGGATTTAGCCTATTCGCCCGAAGCAGAAAGCTCTATTGCAGTAAGTAACGCGGAATTTGAGTGGGAAATAGAAGGTTACTACGCACCGCGTGGATGGGCGTTTGATCACGACGATGTGTGGTCTGCAATCAATCATACGTTAGAAGCGGTTAATGCGCCATTAGACGAGCTGTACGGTAACCAGATTATTCCCATCGCAGAGAGTAAGACTGAGCGTATCCTCTCTACCCTGAAGTCTCTTGGTGTAGAACAGCAAGAGGTTGATGATTTAAATTTACAGCCTTGGGAATTTATGCGTACTGAAAGTGCGCACAGAATGAAAGCACACGATCCAAGTCGGTCGGTAAATTTACTGGGTAGGTTAAATAGACTGTTTTACCAACCTGAGCAGCAACTACCTTCCATCAATTGGATGCATGATTTAATTTCATAGTTCTGTGAACAAGACTCTGCATTATTGCTCAAAGAGTCTTCCAATAGATTTTTAGTTTCAGACGCGCTGAGCTCTCTTGCCAGCGCGTTTTTGTATCTACCGCTCAACCGCATCTGCCAGCATTATACCCAACTTATAAATAGCCAAAGCTGTAACGAAAAAGACTTATATGTAAATGTTTATACAAAACTTGTTATTTTTTGTAAATAACTTTCAGTTTTGGCGTGATTTGTCTGTTTATTTTGTTTTTTCTGTAATTTAATTACGAAAATTGCTTTATTTTTTGAAAGTATTGTTCATAATGTACACATCACTTAGGTGATATCTAATTTAGTTACAAAATAGGAATTCAAAAAATGAAACTGTCTACTTTCGCTATTGCTTTAACGCTATCTGTTGCTGCAACTCAGTCTTTCGCAAAAGACATCGCACTTAAGCCAATTAACGATAATATTGAAACACAAGCGTGTTTGACTGCAGCTAAAGATGGTTTTGGTCCTGCATTGCGCCTTATTCGCTCAAAAGGTTTTAATGCGGAAGAGTTTAGTGCATCAGTTCGCTGTAACGGCGAGTCACTTCGCACGTTCGCTTACATGTACAAAAACAACAAAGCCTCTGACAACGCTAAAACTGTTGCTCTTGTTGCTAAAAACAAAGATGTAGCTTCGCAAGCATGTTTAGAAGCGCTGTCTGTAGGTAAAGAAGCGGCACTAGCAAAGTTTGATTTAGAAGGTGAAAACATTATCTGTAACCACAAAGCAATTTCTGACTTTGTTCGTGAATACAAAACGGAAAACGTGGTTGTTCGCACTGCAGCTGAATAAGTCTGCGAAAAGGGTAGCAACCTACTGCTAATTCTATGTACAGTTTCATGGCCTTTCGCTTAAAAGGCGAAAGGCCTGACACTTTACAAATTTTATCTCTCAGTCTCTTTTCCCTTACTGGCTATTCTTGCCACACGTTAGCGCTTATATTTCAAAATAAACTCAACGGCTCACGTATAGTTATTGCGCTTCTCCCGAATGAACTAAGTGAAACTCAGTCTGTCTATTATCTAAATACGTCACTGACTTACCGTCAAAAAACGCATCTTCTTCCAGCATAATTCTTATCTCTTTGTTCCACTTCTCAATAAAACTCGCTGCATTAAGTTCTATAGAGTACGCCGTTTGTGCAAACATTGGGTAATCACCTTTAATAGGCACTCCTTCTTGTGCATCCCACATTCCTATAGTTGGGCCAGCTGCATGCCCATGAAAACCAAGCGGGTGAGTGTAAATAGCGGGCGTGATACCCTGTTCTATAGCCTGCTGTCGCGACATATTTAAAATAGTGTCACCTGTTCTTCCTACTTTAAAATTACTGGATAGTATGTCTTGCAACTGGTTACCGGCTTTGAGCGCATTTTTGAGTGACGCTGGTGCGTCTTTTTCTCCGGGCTTTAGCACGTAAGCATGCTGTTGTTGGTCAGTGTTAAGCCGAAGGTAAGTAATGCCAAAATCAACGTGAATTAAATCACCAGGTCGAATAATATTTTCTCCAGGGCGCTTACTAAACGCACTGATTTGATCAAAAACTTCGCTGTCTTTACGTTGGATAGAAACAGTAGGGTGGAACCAGTTAGTTAAGCCTAGTGCGCGAGTTTGATCGCGAAGCCACCAAACCACGTCATCGGTTGTAGTGACATTAGGGGTAATGACTTCATTAGAAAATGCCGTGGCGATAAGCGAATGGCCAATTTGCGCAAGAGCAGGGTAGTGCTTCATCTCTAACTCACTACGCGTCTCTAGCCAACCAATAGCAAGCATTTCACCGCTTACCACTCGACGTTTGAATTCATCAGATAGTGTGGCCATAAACCTATTGTATTCGGTTGATGTCATACCGTCTGCAAGGGCAAAAGCATCGGAAGTATTGATGGCAATTTTCGTTGGGTTTCGCGATTCTATAATATGTTTCAACGCTTGCCATTGATCGGGTTGGGCTTCTTTGTCCCACGCCTTTTTAAATAGTGAACCTACTGCGTATCGCGCTACTGCTAACTTTTCAAGGGGGCGACCATCCCCAGGATTATAAATGACTAACATGGTATGGCGCCTAGCAGCTAGCCATGTAGAGGGCAGCATGGTCTTTAAAACAGGATCTTCATTGTACTCTCGTGACATCAGCACCCACATGTCGATGCCTTCACGCTCCATAATTTCAGGGAGTACATCACTGAAACGTTGCTCAAGAATAGTGTCAATTAATGCGCTACGTTCTTTCATTGAGAGAACTGAGTTAGCTAGTGCACTGAAACTGAAGAGGGTGAGTAGAATAAATATAACTTTGTTCATATGCATTCCGTTGATTTTTTTCATAACTTTTCTATTTTCTGTCTATTATTTATATCGTTAACACGTAAATTATGCTTTGTATATATAAATCAATTGAGTGGCTATCTTGATGAAACTACCTTAACCTCTTGGGTCAAAAATAGCGGCGCTGACTAGTTTGAAAACGTCGTTAGAGGGGTGTATTGGCTGTGGGTGTTTGTCATTAGAACGCTGCAGGCTATACAATAACGACGATAAAGTGGCAGCCCGGGGCTGTGGCGCCCAGTTGCTCGATGATAACGTGCAGTCTCAATTTCTAATTTCCAATAAAAAGTAGCGCTTCATGCACCCAAGAAATCTTCACAAGAACGGCTATCCCATGGATGCGCTGTGCCAGTCGTATCCCGCACTTAAACCTTTCTTAGTGCGCGCAAAAAGTGGCAAAACGAGTATCGATTTTACCAATGCCAACGCGGTAAAAGCGCTCAACGCTGCGCTGCTTTTCCACTACTATAAGCTTGAATATTGGGACATGCCGGAAGGATATTTGTGTCCGCCTGTTCCAGGTAGAGCCGACTATATTCACGGCATTGCCGATTTATTATATCAATCTGATGAAAAGCGAGACGCTGTTCGGGGTCTCGCTGTTCGCGGTCTAGACGTGGGCGTGGGTGCCAATGCAATTTACCCCATTATTGGAGTGGCCTCGTATGACTGGGAATTTGTGGGCAGTGATGTAGACGGCCAAGCGGTTAAAAGTGCTACGCGAATAGCGAGCAAAAATAAAAGGCTAACCAATAAATTTAGCGTGCGAAAACAAGCCGATAGTGCACATATTTTTGAGGGTATTATTAAGGATAACGAGCATTTCACTTTTACTATGTGTAACCCACCTTTTCATAAGTCTGCAGAAGATGCGTTACTCGGCACTCATCGAAAAACATCAAATTTAGCCCGTAATAAGCACAAGCGTGGTGGCAAACTACCGGCAAAATCACCAAAGGGGTTCGCTCATAGCGCGAAATCAAAAGGGCATAACAAGGTTACAGAAAATGTCGCGAAACAGGCCAACCTAAACTTTGCGGGTCAAGCGAACGAACTGTGGTGTGAAGGCGGCGAGCTTGCGTTTATTCAACGCATGATTAAAGAAAGTGTTAACGTAAAAGACAATGTTGAATGGTTTACCTGCTTGGTATCGAAAAGCGCGCATTTAAAGCCACTTAAAACGAGCATTAATTACTACGGCGCACGTGAATGTGAAGTCATTGATATGGGGCAGGGGAGTAAGGTAAGTCGCTTTATCGCGTGGTCGTTTTAACGACTATTTAGCGGCAAAATTCAACAAGAAAAGCTATAAAAAGCGTGCGCATTAATAACGGCATGCGCACGCGTTAACTTTATGCTTAGCCCTTGTTTTCTATATTAGAAAATAGTGCTTAAAAGCAGGCTTTAGAAGCTAAACGTTTTAGATACACCAAATACAATACGCTCATCAGCAGTATCGTAATCTAAGTTAGTATTTTCAGCCGCGATTTCGAAATCAAACCCTTCGTAGCTCGTTTGATAAGCTAAGCGGTAATGATAAAACGAGGTTTCATCGTCTTGCCAAATCCACTTGTCGCTGTCTAGCGAGTTCGACACGTCGAAACTTGCGCGTAAATAGTGGTTCGGGGCGAGTTCGAAGGTATGGGCAACCATTGCGATAGCGTGTTTAGCGCCAGTGCCAAAGTAGTCCCATGTGTACCAAAAGTTAAGCTCTGAACTTCCGTAATCGTTAGCGTAACCAAATTTAGTATAAACTTCCGGGTAGTTACCGTCGCTTGAATTGTCACCACCGTGATACGAGTAGTAGGCAATACCGTAGTCGATGCTAACGGTGTCGGTAACCATTTGATAGCTACCTACGTAAAAGTCCCATTCAAGGTTGGTGTCGCCACCAAAATCTACGTTAGATGCCCACGTGCCAGCGTAGCTTCCGTTTTCGAATGCTTTATCAACGCCGCCCTGTAGCGCTGGATCATTTTGGGTCTGGCTGACTCCGTTAAAGGTATAGTCAGAAACCGCTGAGATGTTCGCGCTCCAATCTGCGACAGATGCTGATGAATAAAGTGTTGCAGCAATAGCAGCAGTGAATACGTAAGAAGATGTTAAAGACGCATACGATTTTTTCATTGTTA
>JACLAD010002849.1_pt1 | contig 130502 bp, 125 predicted proteins | sample 8027901 | NCBI WGS metagenome assembly JACLAD01 (sample SAMN15725071, study PRJNA655200) | protist metagenome | isolation source: fluorescence activated cell sorting (FACS) single amplified genomes of... | place: Spain: Blaines Bay Microbial Observatory, Mediterranean Sea | collected 2016-07-05 | reverse complement strand
CGGCTCGTCTGTCAACATTTCAGCTAAGCCTAAGGATATCTTCGTATTCGATCGTTTATCTGGTCTCTGCCTGGGAAAAGGACGGAACTGATGGTTGATATTGTAATTGAAAATATCACGAAAAAATTTGGCGACTTCAAAGCTGTTAGCGATTTGAAAATTGTATTTGAGCATGGGCAACTTTCTTGTTTGCTTGGACCATCTGGCTGTGGGAAGACAACCTTAATGCGTATCGTTGCTGGACTTGAATCACCCACCTTAGGACGTGTGTTCTTCGGCGACAAAGACGTAACTGCCTGGCCGGCACGGAAACGAGAAGTTGGGATGGTTTTTCAATATCCAGTTATGTATCCCACATTGTCAGTTCGTGAGAATATATCCATTCCTTTGAAGCACAAACAATCTTTGAGCAGCTCCAATATTGAACAGCGTGTAGATGAAGTTCTAGAAATCCTTGATCTCAAAGACCAAGCCAGAGCTTTCATTGAAGAACTGAGTGCTGGTGATCGTCAAAAAGTGGCTGTTGGACGTGCGGTGATAAGACGTTCTGAAGTTTTGTTATTTGACGAACCAACAACCAATGTTGAAGTTCAGGCCAAACTTCAGCTCATTCGCGCCTTCAAGGAAGTTAGTCGACAGTTTAAACAAACAACTGTCTACGTGACTCACGATCAGACGGAAGCCATGACGCTAGCGGACCGCATCGCGCTGATGAAGGATGGACATATAGTCCAGTATGATTCGCCGCAAGAGATTTACCAAAATCCATCTACAGAATTTGGTGGATGGTTTATCGGAAACCCTGGTATGAATTTCATCCCAGCTAAGATTCAGAGTGGATTTTTGCAGGCCACAATTCTGGATGATTCGGTTCGAGTAGAAGGTGATCTTGGGAATAAAAGAGTTATGATTGGAGTAAGACCTGAATCAATTCAGATTTCAGAGCATAACAGTCCTGATGTCGTCGTTGCAAAACTAGTTGACCAGTCAATTGGAATTGCTGGATATCGCTTAATTCGTGCTCGGATTGGTGATCAGGAAGTCAAATTGAAATCCAAAAAGCCTGTTGGTGTAGAAATTGGGGGGACTATCGGCCTTCGATTTCTTAGGGAAAAATTGTTACTTTTTGCGGACGGGAAAAGGGTAGATTTCCAAATTTGACAACCTGTAGGACTTCTCAACGATCCAACAGTTTAGTTAAATATTAATTTAGAGGTTACTATGCTTTCAAAAAAATTAATTAACGATCCGGCCAATGTAATTGAGGAGATGCTTGATGGGATGATTGCGGCACACCCCAAACATTTACGCCAGTTGCAGAATTCTCCAAGATCTATCATTGCTGCAGACGGCCCCCGTCGGGGCAAAGTAGGTTTTGTTATTGGTGGTGGTTCTGGACACGAACCCACATTTGTTGGATTTGTTGGCAAGGGTCTCGCTGACGCAGCCGTAATTGGTAATGTTTTCGCGTCACCGCCGCCGGATCCCATATACGAATGTGCCAAGGCAGTCGATGGTGGAGCCGGTGTTCTCTTCATGTACGGGAACTACGCCGGTGATGTCATGAATTTCGATATGGCAGTCGAGATGGCTGCTATGGATGATGTGGAGGTTCGGACAGTTTTGACCACTGACGATGTGGCATCAGCTCCGCTGAATGAGAAAGAGAAGCGTCGTGGAATTGCTGGTAACTTTTTTATTTTCAAGATGGCCGGTGCTGCTGCAGATAGAGGGATGTCTCTGGATGAAGTCGAAAGAATTGCAAGAAAGGCTAACGAGCACACTCTCACAATGGGTGTAGGTCTTTCAGCGTGCTCATTACCGCAGACGAGGAAGCCCAATTTCGAGCTTGGCCCAGAAGATATGGAAATAGGCCTAGGCATACACGGTGAGCCAGGTGTTCAACGGGGACCAATCAAAACAGCTGACGAAGTAACAGATGAATTGATAGACCGCATCTTTGTAGAACTCAATGCATCAAAGGGAGATCGAGTGGGGGTACTGGTAAACTCTCTGGGATCCACACCATTGATGGAGTTGTACATTATGAATCGACGTGTAAAGCAGCGACTTGAAAATGTCAGCATCAAAACCCATGCAACTTGGGTAGGGCATTATTGTACCTCACTAGAAATGGCAGGTGCATCAGTAACACTAGTTCATCTGGATAGCGAACTGACTGACCTCTTGGATCATCCTTGCGACTGCGCTATGTTCAGGAATAATTAATTCCAATTTTGGAAAACCAGTTTACAGAATTCAGATAAGTTAGAGTGAACAATGACACAGATTTTAACGGGCACCGACTTGATTAATATGCTCGAGAGGGTAGCAGATGCCCTAGAGCTTCAAAAAGCCGAACTTTCACGTCTTGACGGTGAAATCGGTGATGGTGATCACGGTGTAACTATGAGCATTGGATTCACAGCGGTTCGGGAGGCTTTGACTGAACTTGATCCTGAAACGATCAATCCAACAGTGGTCTTCAATCAAGCCGCAAAATCGTTCCTGTCAGCAGTTGGGGGATCAGCAGGGCCATTGTATGCAACCGCTTTCATGCGAGCAGGCTCCCTCGTAAAGGGCCAGAATGTTGTTGGTGTCGAGGACATGCGTAAGATTGTCCCAGCAATGGCTCAGGGAATACGTGATAGAGGTAAAGCCGAAATTGGAGAAAAAACAATGCTCGATGCATGGGTGCCTGCAGCTGAGGCTGCGGTAGCTTCATCAGAATTGAGCATACATGGTGTACTACACTCTGCAGCGGCTGCAGCCCGAAAAGGTGCAGAATCAACAAAGCCTATGAAGGCTACTAAGGGCCGCTCGTCGCGCTTGGGCGAACGCTCTATCGGCGTTTCAGATCCAGGAGCTGTTTCGACTGCTATCATTCTTGAGGCAATGGCAGAAGCAACTCTGGAAAAATTATCTTAAATTCGGATTAGATCTGATCGCCGACACCTTTCATTCCAAGATCCGTCCTGATTGCATAAACTTTATAGTCTGCTCAAAGTCAATGACTCCGGCATCTGAGCCCAGCGCTGTCGCAACTAGTGCTGATGCGGCGGTTCCTAAACGACACGATTTTTCAAGATCAAACCCTTTGACCAATCCAGCAATAAAGCCACCGCAATAGCTGTCGCCACAGTCGGTAGTATCAGAAACCTCTACTTCGTATGCTGGCACACGAAAATGACAATCTACATTAGCAACGTAAGACCCTTTCGGTCCCCACTTGAGTACACAAGTTCCAACACCAAGATCCATGAAAAATTTTACAATATCGGATGGCTCGCTCTCACCAGATAGAATTTCAGCTTCTTCCATAGAAGGCATGAAGTAATCTACATGCGGAAGAATTGGTTTCAGCAGTTCTACCGTTTCCGTATCCGGTGCGATTAGGTCGAAGGTTACGGTTAATCCCTTTGCTTTAGCGTATTTCAACAGCTTTGCACTTTGACCACGATCCATAGCATTTAACAGACCAGTACCACCATGGTGCAAGACCTTTGCATCGCAGACTTTATCAAAGTCATCTTCCTTCACAAAAAGATGATCCGAAGCCCCACGGCAATGCAAAGCAGGTCTTTCCCCGTTAGAGCGGATTGGCAAAATTGTTGCCGAAGTTTGGGCAGCATCTGTTATCTGCATCATCGAACAGTCGATACCTAGCCGTTTATAGTAATTTAAAATAAAATCACCTTTTTCGTCTGAACCTACACTAGCAACAGACAGACAATTTAGTCCTAATTTAGCTGCATTTATGAGAGAACCTGACGCAGTACCTGCGGGATTCAATTTAATTTCTTCAATAAATTCGACATTGCCACCCACAGGAATTTCCTTTACTGGTCGACCTGATATGTCTAAGATGGTTAATCCGACAAAGCTAGCATCATAACTCATGTTGATTTTCCTGCTTCTGAATTAGTCCTCGATTTTGGGGGAGAGTAGAATAACTAAAGATGATTTTACACTTACATTCTATTTTATAAGGAATCTTTCCAAATCTACTTGACGTTAATAAATGTCTAACCCTGTAGCTTTTTGTCCCCTGCATAATCGTAAATGCGCTGAATCTTTGGTGCAGAACGGCCGCCTGGCTCATAACTAGACCCAAACCAAATATCTATCAATGTCTTAGCTGCCTCTGGTCCAGTGACCAAGGAACCAAACGTGAGAATGTTGGCATTGTTGCTTTTGATGGATCGTTCGACTGAGTAAGCATCTGAAGCTACGACGGCGTAAGCGCCAGCCACTTTGTTAGCAGCAAGGTTAACTCCAATGCCAGTACCACATAACAGAACACCACGCTCAAATTGCCCTGCAGCAACTTTTTCAGCTACCTCAATAGCAACATTCGCATAGACTGGATCGTCTTTGCCAAAGTCTTCAACAAAATATCCTTGTCCTAAAAGATGAGACTTTAATATGTTCTTTAGGACGGTAGCATTAGGATCACTACCTATCGCGATCTTTTTCATTCTATAGACCTCGCCTTTGCATTACTTATTTTTCAATTACACCTTCGAGCGCATGGACGATTTTTATAAAACCTTCGACTTTCCAAGCAGCGCGACCGATGAAAAGGCCATCAACTTCGCTATGAAGTAAGTAACTGACAGCATTCTCGATATTGACACTACCACCGTAAAGCACTGGAATTTGCCCGCTGTAGTGGCTGCCAAAAAAATTTTTAAGAAGTTGCCTTACAAAACTAGTGATTTCACCCACGACTTCGACAGATGCTGGTTGCGCACCCTCACCGATAGCCCATACTGGTTCATATGCAAAAATAATTGAACTAGATTCCGATGGAGAAATACCTTTAACAGCGCTCAAAACTTGGTTTTTGATCACATTTTTTGCGTCACCTTTCGATTTCTCTACCGCACTATCACCAATACATATCAGAGGACAGAGGTTGTTGCGAATTGCAGCCAATACCTTCAAATTAACTGTCAGGTCTGTTTCTCCAAAATCTCTTCTCCTCTCCGAATGGCCTATTTCAACAATTGTCGCACCACAATCAGCAATCATTGGACAAGAGATTTCTCCTGTAAATGCACCACCCTGTTCCCAGTGGGCATTTTGGGCTCCAACAAGAATCTGAGACTCAGCCACAGTCTTGCAAACTGTTGACAAGGCAGTGAAAGGGGGAACTAAAAAAATATTGCCAGGAAATGGATTTTCCTGAAGATAGGAGCGCAACGTACGGCTGTAGACCACAGCTTCATCAAGCAACATGTTCATCTTCCAACCAGTACCTACCCAAACTTGGCTCTTCTTAGAAGCCGAAGAAAAACCGAAGTTTGTTGTTTCGATAACCATTTGTAATCATCAGAAAACAGAGGTTTAATAGTATTTTCGTAAGCGACGACTTAAGTGACTTGGATAAAGTAATTAAGTTATACTCTGTCAATATTTATAAAACAAAAGGTTAAAAATCAATCCAACGGAATTTTAGGCTAGCTCATTGGCTAGGCCTTGAGAACACCATCGGTTTCATAATACTGGTTTAATTTTCAAAGAGTCATTTCTGAATTGGATCACAAGTTCGACTCTCGCCACCTCCACCATTTTTTCGAATTTAATCACAACTTCTTCCTCTTCTTCCCTGAAACAACCAACGATTCCTCGGTTTTTCCTCCAGTCAAATTCACTTATTCCGTCCATACAAACTGGCTGAGTGGCACCTATCGTGACACCCACAACATCCGTCTTCTAAATGAATCCGTCTCTGGATCGTCAGATTGGATATTCAGCAAATCCCGCTCATCAACCAGTTGACATCTGCGCTGCATCGAATCAGTCTTCTGTCCTACCTGCTTCATCACGATTTGCCACCTGGACGAGCTGACCTTTTCTTCAGGATAACAGATGATTCCAGAACAGTTGTTTACCAAGGAAGACTCCAATGATGACCGTCTTTTTTATGCGAGCCCAAGGCTAGTTAAACACATTGACGAAAATGCCTGTCAAGTTCTGAGAAACTACTATGATCAGTTACTGAAAGATGGCGATGCCGTGCTCGATTTGATGTCGAGCTGGGTTTCGCACCTGCCTGATCACAAGCACTACTCTAGGGTTTCGGGTCATGGAATGAATCAAATTGAACTGCAAAACAATACGCAGCTCACTGATTTCCATATTCAGAACCTAAACACGGAGCAGCAGTTGCCATATGGTGATGAAGAATTTGACCTTTGTACGATTGCCGTATCAGTTCAATACTTAACCTCTCCGGTACCGGTCTTTAGAGAGATTTACAGAGTCTTGAAGCCGAATGGGACCTGTTGTATGAGTTTTTCAAACAGGATGTTCCCAACCAAAGCAATCCTGGCTTGGAGAATGTTTAGCGGCGAGGATCACTGTCGACTCGTTTCCTGGTACTTTGAGAAGGCGGGAGGGTTTCGTGAAATTCAGTCTGAGCAGCTTGTCCGTGAAAACAGCAACTTTGATCCTTTGTATGTCGTAACAGCCAAGAAAATCTTGGTTTGAACCATCATCAATCAACAACAATTTCCGGTTGGTAGCCATGAATCAATCAAAAGAAAATTCCCCCAGTGGTTCGGATCTCCAAAGATCAGAAATCAATTTTTCTTTCAGAGACAACAACTACAAAGGATATCTTGTGGCGCCGAGTGCGGAACAAGGTCCACGCCCACTCGTGTTGATTTTTCACAACTTTCAAGGACTCAAGTTCTTCGAACTGGATGTTGCGGAGTACCTGGCAAAATTGGGGTATGTTGGACTAGCGGCAGATCTTTATGGGAATCTCGTGCCACCTGATCAAAGATTATGTCCAGAAGATGAGCAGCTTATGCCCGCTTTCAGGAAGCGGTGTTTTGAGGGTCTCGTTTCCCTGGATCACGATCATGAAAAATTCAGAGCTTTGCTGAAGATTTGGTTGGAAAAAGGCTTGGAGAGTCCTTTTGTTGACAAAGCGTTTGCCCCAGCTGCGATCGGCTACTGTTTTGGGGGAATGGCGGTGCTGGAGTGTATCCGAGGTGGCTTGGATGTTGGGGGAGTGGTTTCTTTCCATGGTCTGTTGCAAACCGGAGAGGATCCGAATGCAGCAAAATATGTTGCCGCAATACCACCGCTGAAATTATGTGAAAACCATTACAACACAAAAGCCGTCGTTTTGATTGAGAACGGTGCAGCTGATTATCTAGTGACAAATGAAAGCAAGGAAAGATTCTATGCTGAAATGAATGAGGCTGGAGTTGATTGGAATTTTCATGATCACTCAGGGACCCCTCACGGATTTGCGCTGCCCCCCACGCTAGGGTCTCCTGGGCATTTGCATTTAAGCTCGGATCGACGTTCTACGATGAACATGTTGAGCCTATTTAAAGAAATATTTCCGGGAGTTCCACAAAATTATGTTGCCAGAAATGCCGCTGGCACCGCCATTCCTGTGTAAGGAGAGAAGCAGAGACAAATGGGAGATGGTGTAATTGCGCCGTTTGGTCCAACTGAGTCGTCTCTGCTACTTGAGATCTATCGATGTAAAGCTCTCATTGCGCTCACTCAAAATACGTTGAATCCTGCTGGCAGCTGACGGGTGCCAAAGCTTCCTGTTACTGAAAGACCTGTTCCTTTGATGACCTATCAATTCTTTATCTGTGACGTCTTCACCAAACAAGCTTTTCAAGGGAATCAGCTCGCAGTCGTTCCGGAAGCCAGTGGTCTGAACGATGAACAAATGCAGCAGATCGCCCGTGAATTCAATTTCTCCGAAACGACTTTTGTCCTTCCTCCTGAACAAGGCCAGACCAAACAAGTGAGGATCTTCACGCCTACCTCGGAAGTACCGTTTGCAGGTCACCCCAATCTGGGCACTGCCTTCACGCTCTATCACAACGGATATCTTGGGGATGCCCAGCCTCCGCTGCAGGTTGTCTTTGAGGAAAAGGCTGGTTTGGTCCCAGTCACCATAACGAATCCGAATGACGGTCATCCCTTCTTTGAACTACAGGCTCCCACGCCCCTCTCGCTTGGAGCGGAGATCAGCTTGGAATCGGTCAGCCAAGCGCTGAATCTTCCAAGCTCAGCGATTCGTGCGGATAGACACAGACCACAGCTTGCCTCTGTGGGTCTGCCTTTCTTGATGGTCGAATTGAAGGATCGAGAGGCACTAGAGAAAGCGAGGCCAAATCTAGACGCTTTTCCAGTACTCCAGGCGCAGGGTGTAGCGATGACGCATCTCTATGTGCGCTCTGAGGATGAATTTGATCTGCGAACTCGGATGTTCGCTCCGTTGGATGGGGTGACCGAAGATCCTGCAACCGGAAGTGCCAATTGCGCCTTAGCTGGATTACTCGCTCACCTGGATGACGGGGTGGACAGAGATTATGGTTGGAGGATTGCCCAGGGAGTTGAAATGGGTAGACCAAGTGAACTGAGAGCCCGGGCAAGCAAGCAAAATGGTGTGGTAACCACCACTTGGATTGGTGGGAATTGCATCCAAGTAGCAGAAGGCACGCTAGATATCTGAGAGCAAATTCTCCTTTATCCCTAGACTGTGAAGTCGAGAATGATTTTCAACAGCGACACGAGTCTTCAAAAAACCTTGTAATTCCGAGCATACTACAAAGTTCAAGTGTTACCACCTCCACCAATTAAAAAAAGTTCAGGATATCCACAATTCCGAAGTATCCTCCACCGCCAATCAATAGATCTGCAACAATTACTAGGTATTACGTTCAAACATTCCCGTTAACAATTATTGTAGCTGAATCATTCTCGATCAAATTTGATCCACCAACAAACCGATATATTAGGGCTGTTATTTGGCCGGATAGGCTTCAAATAACACCAACAGTTGTCATTAGCTTGGGAGAAGTTCTAACTGAAACTGTTTATTTTCCTACAGATGGAATCAGACTGTACAGAGTCTGATTCTGTTCCGAGCCCGCTATTCTGTACTGCCGGAAGAAAGAGAGTTTGGCGAACATATTTGCATAAGCACCTCTTACGTCTCTCTGGAAAAGTTGCTGATGATTTTTTAATCCAGCATTATCTCGGTAACGCTCCACAATAACGTAGAAAACGTGATTTTCAGATGCATAACTCTTCGTAATGGTCAGGCTTTCTAAACCATTTTCTTCTTTACCCATAGGATGAGTATCCCTTATCCAATTTGACCACTCGATCAAGCCTTGCTCCACTCGTTCAACTTCTGCTACTGGAACTTTTAGAACTGCCCCCCAACCTGTGTCAGGTATCGGTTCAGAAGCAAAAGCAAAAGCAGATATCACAAGTGAAAATACTAGTGTAGTTACAAGTTTGTAAGCTTTCATGAGGTCTCCAATGTAGGGGTGTGAAAACATACTCAAGGTAAATTTAGTGTCCTGACATGGCACGCTTGGGAAGACACTTCTTAAGCTGAGGCTGGGGTTACCTGATAGACAGTGTGCTTCAAACCCATTTCAGCCTCAATTTTTTGAAATTCTGGATCGGACATCATTGCTGCCATTTTTTCTGGAGCAAACACATCCGCACTGACAATTGCAGTATGTTCATCCACTTTGCCGACAATGATATCCTTCATGAATTGAGCATCGGTTTCGGAGTCAGCATCAAAAGCCTTTTTCCAATCATCAAAAGTGCAATTACCCATTTTTATGATCACCATTGTATTGAGCATTTGTGAGTCCTTGAATTTAAAACTTTTAGGGCGAGTGTCATTTGACCAATTTGGGCTGTCGGTCTATGGCTAACAAAAAGCAGATAGGATTCTGAATAAAATTATCTCGGTGAAGGTGCAATCGATGTGGTTGCAGACATTTTCAGATCAGCACCACCAATCTGAGCAATCTTGCCAAACATAGACTCAAATGCTTCACACTGAATTCCTTGATCACGTAGAAATGCTTCCTTAGTGGCCCATCGTACAACGTGGGTAACGGATCCATCAGCATCGACTACGATATCAACTGAGTGCTGCTGAGACATGAAGCAGTCTGATGCATACCATTCGTCAACAGCTGTCTTGAATTCAGAGTGTTGCTGTGGGGTGATCTTTTGCCCGGTGACCATAAAAATAACAGGCATTCCGTCCACAAGATGATCAATTGGGATATTGACATGCGCTCCTGCAAATAACACAGGAGTATTGATGATTGCAGCGGCAAGAACCGCTAGACACTTTTTCATTGTGATGCCTTAGAAAATTAAATTTGAAAAATTAGCTTAGACACAAACAGTCGTAACTGGAAGCTTGAGTTTGACTCACAAAAAATCGATTGGAAGGTAGCCAAAAAGCAAGAAAAATTATCAATAATGTGTGGAGTTAGTGATCTGGTAGAAGGCCTCCATGATTGAGATTGAAAGCTTAGATTGAAGGATTGCACAACTAATTTACCAGCTAAGACATTGAGTCACCGGTTAGTTAGTTAAATTTAGATTGAATTTAAACTCAACCACAGCGATCGCAATTCTATATCAGACATCACTGCATAATGAGGCCAAGGCATTTTTTCTGGATTTAATGTCTTACCTTCTGGTGTTTGACCAGTTTGCATAGCTTTCTTGAATTCCTCGAAATTCCAATTGCCAGGATTGCCTTTTCTAGTGATGTTCGGACCAGGTGAACCTTCGGAGTCTGGGTCTTTTCCTGCCAAGTTCCCTCCATGACATTCGTAACACCCTGTAATTCTTGTCAAATATTGACCATATTCAAGGGACTCATCAATAATCGGTACTATTTTTCCACCAACTTCATCATGAGGAATTTGATTTGCGGGCCATGAATCATAAGCAAGAATTCCAAAAATAATTGATCCAGGAAATTGAATTTCTCGTGAGCCAAATTTATTTTCAGCGGGTGGTAATGTTTTCATGTAAGAAATGAGTGCAGCGAGATCATCATCACCATAGGCCGAATAATGGTTTGAGGGCATAATCACCATTACCCTACCATCTTTCGCTATGCCATGCCGAATAGCCTTCACCCAATCTTCATCTGTATAATTTGCGACAGGTCCAGCAGGGGTGAGATTAGGAGCCGGGACATATCCAATAGGTGCCCCGTTTATAAAATCTTTCCCTTGAAAATTTGCCCCATGACAACCGTTGCACCCACTAATGGTTGCTAAATGCTTCCCTCTCTCAAGGGCAACCGAATATTCACTAGCTTTTACTGTTGTAAATCGATCGAGTTGATATGCACTCAAATTCTGTAATCCATAAAAATGTGCACCTCCAACAGCAACGAATAAAATTACGACTATGCTAACTAGAGCAATGAAAAACTTTTTCATGCTATTTTCCTCAGTGATTAAATGAGAAAATTTCTGTTTTTAGTAGTGACTCTTTAGTCTGCAAGAGGAGTTACTTTGATACTCTCTACATTCACTCCTGAATCAGCGATTGCCTTTGCATTATCAGGGCGCTGCATAAACTCCTGCATTGCTTCCATAGAAGGAATTTCAACAATCAACACTACATTGTTTGGATTTTCTGCTTCATGACCTACAAAGATGTCCTGTTGAAATCCAACTCTTACAGGAGCGTGAGCATCGTAGGCTTTTTTCCAGTGATCCCAGTCTCTACATTCCACTTGCATCATTACTTTCATTGTTCATCCCAAATTAGAATTAGTATTTCATTTCGTCACGTTGGCAGATCATTCTTTTTTCAAAGCAATTTAGCTGAAATTCTTTTTTAATTTAAGGCCAAAAAATTGAAAATATAAGAATATGTCAATTAGAAAAATTAGTTGATCTAAACCAACCATCATTTTAACACAGAGGATCAGCGGGACCCAATTTGATTGGGTCCCAAGGTGGTTAACTAGTACACGCTATTCACTAGAAGGAGACCAAATAACATCTTGTGATGGAAGCATGAACCACTGATCGTCAGCGCTTTCAACAATATTCATCATAGCCTTGAAATGAGGTTGAAACCCCTCAAGCTTTACCAGTCTACTTCTACCTATAATTCTGTCATCAATACTGTCAGAAATGTAAAAGAAGCTAAATTTGTTTGACGGCCCCGCTACTGGAACAAGCATGGTAAGAATACCATTCCCTTGGAGGAGTTTGTTATTGACAAAATCCATTACACCTCTTGCAACCTTTTCAGCCTCTACTGAACTCACCCCAGGTTTCAATTCATAAGTACGGATCCACATGAACTGCGGTTTTTTCTCATTTGAATGACTACCCCCAAAGATAGGTGTAGCAGATAACAGCGCCATGATAAGACAGGCAAAAATCAATTTTCTCAGCATTTGGTCCTCTAGATAATCAGATTTAGCGTTGCGATACACAGTGTGAGATCACAACTCACATGAGTCGGACACTGCGGCATCAGGCCCAAGTAATTTGGGCAGAGAGCCCAAATATCAACCAGAAGGTAATTAAAACACAAGCAATCTGTTAGCAAAAAATTGAATTGGCCAGTTTAAACATATAACTCCAGGAAACTAGCCAAAAATTTTGGCAAAATTGCTATACAAGATGCGCAGAATCACCAAATTGAAAAAAAATGAATAAGATAAAAATATATCATTCAGTAGATAGTGTAAAGACAAACTATGCGTTCGCAAGAAAGTAATCAGACTACTTTGGAGGATCGTCTTGATAAATTTAACGACCTACCAACGAACTCAGGATGAGTGGCGTCTCTTACAATTTATGAAACCTATTCACCCAGAACCAATCCTTCTCTACGTGGATCTGCCCCACCAACCAGTCCACCTGATGAGACAACAATCCCCTGAATTCCGCTCGTGAGTGAACGCACACTAACTTTGTGTCCCCGTTGTTCCAACTCTGCTTTCAGTTGCTCTGCAGGGGTTTCTGCTTCCCAAGTCTAGGGTACCAAAATTTTTGGCTAGGTTCGGCAGATTAATCGCGTCCTGTATATCCATGTTCCATTCAAGTACCCCCAACAGAGTTTTTGCAACGTATGGAATGATCCGACTACCGCCAGGTGAGCCAACAGCCATGTGTAACTCACCTTTTGCGTTGAACACAAGTGTAGGAGACATCGAAGAGCGAGGACGCTTCCCGGGTTCAAGTCGATTGGCAATCAAGCGACCATTCTGTTCCGGTCGGAAAGAGAAATCGGTTAATTCGTTGTTGAGCAAAAACCCCCTGGTCATCAGGCGAGAGCCAAAGCCGTTTTCAATAGTGGTCGTCATACTGACAGCGTTGCCTTGAGCATCTACAATTGCAAAGTGACTCGTAGAGGGGAATTCTAGCGACATGTCAGGACTAAGTTGATAACTCAAAGCTTTCGGCGGTGAGCCAGCAGACAGATTACCGGAGGCTTTACTCGGATCGATCAACTTGGACCGCATCTCTAAATATTCCGGATCAAGCAAACCTTCAGTTGGCATGTCTACATAGTCACTATCCGCCATGTAAAGACCTCGATCTTTAAATGCCAGTTGGTTGGCCTCTGCAAAAAGATGGGTGAAGTTCAATCCGTTTGGAGACAGGTCTCGCAAATTGAAGTGACTTAGCATCCCCAACATTTGTCCAATGGTAAGTGCTCCTGAAGAGGGTGGTCCCATTCCACAAATTTGATACTGCTTGTAGTCATGGCAAATTGGTTGTCTCTCAATAACCCAATAATTTCTTAAATCAGCGAGTGATAGTTTGCCTGGGTTACCCTTTGCTTCTTGAACAGTACGAACAATGTCCCTCGCAATTTCACCATAGTAAAATGGGTCGCTACCCTCTGCGGCAATCAGGCGCAATGTTTTGGCGAAATCTGGATTACGCAACAAAGTTCCCTCGGGAACTGGCGTATCACTGTCTAGGAAGAAATATGATTTTGTTGCTGGGAAAGTTTTCAAACGTTTTGCATCCCTCTCCACCGATGCCGCTAGCCTTTTGGAAACCCTGAAGCCCTCTTCAGCAAGTTTAATTGTCGGTTGCATCAACTCTCGCCAAGGGAGAGAACCAAAGTTTTTATGGGTGACTTCTAGGAGTTTCAATGTTCCTGGTGTTCCAACAGAGCGACCCCCTACAACACCTTCAAAAAATTTCAGAGGGCCGCCATCCTCTTTGAGAAACAAGTCTCCCTTTGCCTTGAGTGGTGCTGTTTCCCTACCGTTAAAACTGGTAACTTCCTTCCGTTTGGCATCATAAAACAACAAGAAAGCACCACCACCAATCCCAGAACTCTGTGGTTCCACAAGATTCAGCATGAGTTGAACACCAACCATGGCGTCAATCGCATTGCCTCCCCTGCTTAGAATATCGTAGCCAACTTGGGAAGCCACTGGATTTGCAGTAGCTACCATGTACTTGAGCGCTTTCTTGGAGCTTTGGGCAAATGCCGGATTCCACAAGAAAGCAACAAAGACCAAGCTAGAGAACAGTCTATTAAAAATCATAATCCCTTCTTTCTTTACTTGGGTTCATCAAGGATAAATTCATTATTTGAAACAACTTTTGTACTGAGTACTCCGGGTCATTCTTCAATTATAATTTTTCATCTATCTTCAGCAGGTAATGAGAGATTGCTTTCAAGAATGATAGCCAATAATTTTTGTAGCTGAAGTATTCTTCGGCAAATTTGATCCACCAACGAACTGGTATGATAGAACTGATATTTAGCTGACTAGATCCCGAGTGCATTAGCAGTTACTAAGCAAGAGATAGTTGGTAGTTCCATGAGCAATAGGAATTCTTGCATGGGGGTGAGACTCTAGACTTCCATGATTTCTGGGAAAATCTCTCGAGGAACACCATCAATACAATCTGCAAAAATTTCCTCAAACTCTGCACCAGGCAAGCGCTCTGGGTCTTGGCCATAATTTTCAAAGTCTTCCAGCTTTTCCCATTTCTCCCACAGGTGGAAAGTGGTTTGACCCACACCATCTTTCGATAGTCCAACTTCTGCCGAAATGAAACCCGGCTTTGATTTGGTGATTGCAAAGCCTTTAGGGCCGTTTACGAATTGAAGAAATCGTTCTTCCTTACCTATTTTCAATTTGGCTTCAAAATAAAACAGTGTTGGCATTACTAACCTTAATCATAGAAATTTTTAAAAATTACCGGCCTCAGCAGAATAAAATACCAAGCCCAAAAAATTAGAAAAAGCGTCGAAAGTATCATTCAGTAGATAATGAAGTAGCAAGCAAAGTCTGGAGGCTGGACCAATGGATTCTGTTCCGGTAAGTATTCTCTTCATTAGCTGAATAGACAATATTCCTAAAATTAAACCTAATTGCCTGATTTGAACTAAGCAGATCCAAATCTGTTGACTCAAATCGAAGCATGGCCCAAACAGATTCATAAACTGAGTAGCGCAATGAAGCCAACACACACGTTTTATGGTTGTATTCCTGCCCTAATGACTCCCTGCGACGAATCTGGCATCCCCAATTTTGATGCGCTAGTCCGCAAAGGCCAAGAGCTGATGGAAGAAGGAATGAGTTCAGTAGTGTACTGTGGATCAATGGGCGACTGGCCGTTACTTTCTGAGGAGCATCGTCGCCACGGAGTGAATGCCCTGATCGATGCTGGTCTTCCAGTTATTGTGGGAACCGGTGCTCAAAATACTCAGAACGCAGTTGCTCATGCTGTCCATGCAAAGGCAAGTGGAGCAAGAGGGTTGATGATCATTCCCAGAGTACTCTCCAGGGGCACCTCACCCACAGCGCAAAGAGCACATCTGGCTGCGGTTTTGGAAGCTGGGGTGGACCTTCCCTCTGTGATTTACAACAGCCTATACTATGGATTTGAAACGAAAGCAGAGTTGTTTTTTGATTTACGGAAAGATTACCCGCATCTTGTTGGATTCAAGGAGTTTGGAGGTGCTAAGGCGCTGAGTTACGCTGCAGAACACATCACCAGTGGGGAGGAAGCGTTAGAGCTACTGGTTGGGGTCGATACCCAAGTTTGCCACGGAGTACTTCGATGTGGTGCCATTGGGTTGATTACTGGGGTTGGCAACGTTCTGCCACAACCTGTGCTGAAGTTGTTTGCACTCTGCCAAATGGCTCTCAGCGGAGATTGCCAAGCAAAAAACTATGCGTATGAGCTCGAAGACGCCCTAAAAACGCTATCCACCTTTGATGAAGGCCCGGACCTTGTGCTATATTACAAATACCTGTTGTTTCTCAAGGGCGATGCTGACTATCAACACCATCTCAATGCCTTTGATGAACTGAGCCCAAGCCAGAAAGATTTTGCAGCAAGCCAGCTGGCTTTGTTTGAACGATGGTGGGATAGATGGCCAGGAAAACAACATCCTGTGGGATAGTTTCCAAATTCTGACCGATGTTCTCAACCAACGAGTTGAGCTCGTTCATTCCTCCAGGTTGTCAATCACAATCGGGTCAATCGGATCTGCCGGGTGGAAGCCAAAAATACGGGAATAGAAATACAACTCAAGCTCCAGGCAGCGCTTGATGTTCTCTGCGATGCGGAAGCCATGCTGCTCTTTTTCAAAGGGCACATACGCCACGGGAACCCCTTTCGTCCGCAGTGCTTCGACCATCATCTCTGCCTGGTTGGGGGGCACCACTTGATCCTCCAACCCATGAAAGAAGATGCAGGGGCTTGAAAGTTGATCTAGATGATTGATCGGTGAACGAGCCTGGTAGACCTCTTTCTCTTCGGGGTAGTCGCCGATTAGCCGGTCCAGGTAGCGCGATTCGAATTTGTGAGTTTCCTGGGCTAGAATTTCCAAGTCACTAATGCCATAGAGGCTCGCTCCTGCTTTGAAAGTATCCGCGAAGGTCAAGGCGGCCAGCGTGGTGTAACCTCCGGCACTACCTCCCCGGATGGCCAAGCGCAGTGGATCTGCTTTTTGCTGACGCACCAAGTACTCCGCCCCAGCGACAGCGTCCTCTACGTCGATGATTCCCCACTGACGGATCAACTCATCCTGGTAGGCTCTTCCGTATCCTGTAGATCCCCGATAATTCAGATCGAGCACTCCAAATCCACGTGTTGTCCAGTACTGCGTCTTGAAGCTCAGCACCGCGTGGGTAGCGCTGGTGGGACCACCATGCAGCGTCACGATCAGCGGAGGAGTTTCTCCATCCAGACCCTGAAAATCTTGGTTTGTCGGAGGGTAGTAAAACCCGTGGGCAACTGCATTTCCCGCAGTGGGGAACTCAATCGTTTCTGGGACAGAGAGGTAAGCCTGATCCAGCTCCAAATCCGTCGAGGTTTTGATGGTTTGTATCGTTTTCGTGGAGAGATCGATTTCGATGATTTCTTGAAAAAGCGTTGGTGAAGATGCCACTGTCAGGAGTCTGTTGCCCGAAAGAGAAAGATTCCCGATGGAGGTATACAGAAGATCTAGGTCTTCCAACTCGCCTGTCTCTGGATTCAGCAAGGCCAGTTGATCAAGGTTCTTCTCACTGTAGCAACAAATGATTTTGCCTGAATCGAGAAACTCGTAATGGTGCATTCCAAACACCCAGTGAGGACCACCAAATTCAGCTTCTCTTGGACATACGCTCTGTCCGGACTGCTCCCGATACAGGTTCCAGTAACCACTCTCATCAGAGATGTAAAAGAGCTCTCCAGTTGCTGAAAACTGCAGTTGCTGGACAGAGATTTTCTGCTCTCCTTGCTTTCCACCCGCTACCGGAATCATTTCTCTGGGCATACCTGCTTCGTCTAGTTCAGTAACCCAGATTGTCGATTCGTCCCAGGGCATGTTGGGATGATCCCAAGTTATGAACGCCATCCTTGATCCATCTGGACTGATCACTGGGGAGCTATAAAAATCGTGACCCTTGGCAAGAATCGTCAGCTCGCCTGTTTCTAGATCAACTGCGCCAATCAGGTTTTTGGGTTCCCCAGAGACGTTGTGGCCTTCAACCACATAGATCATGCGGTTCCGTAGGGTATCGACAGAGCCATTCGCAAAACGATAGCCCTCAGAATGTGTGAGTTGAGTCGGAACCGGATCTTCCCATCCCTGGCGATACAGTTGCTGATCTGAAAAATTGGAGAAATAGATGCTATCTCCATGAATCAGCGAGGCTCCCCCTCCATACTCATGCACTCGGGTTCTGATGTTGAAAGGAGCTGGTGTTACGTCATGGACCTTGCCGTCTGGATCCTGTTTGACTAGTACCGACCGACCTCCTTCCTGGGGCCGAGACTCAATCCAGCAGCGACCATTTTGCAATGCTTGAGGGGAGGACAAGCCAATGGAACCAGCAACGATCAGATCCGTGCTGATTGGTGACTTCCAGGAACCGTAAGGAGCTTTAGCCATATTTCGTAATCGATGAGGAAAATAAAAGGAATGTGGGTTTGTTTTCAAGCGTTTCGGTCAGCAAAGAATGATTAACCGATTTGTTGAAAAGGTTTGGGTATAGCACAAGAATTTTGAAAAGACCTTGGTGTTGCCAAATGAAAGGTGGTTGCTTGAAGCCTCTCAGTGACCAAAATTTTCGTCGATATGCGCTAACAAGGGCTCTTCAAAAACTCCAGAATGGCCCTGTCATTCCTAATTCAGCAAACATTGCCTGTGTTGAGTCACCCGAGCGTCTTTCCCAATGTTTTTCTGCTCGCCCAGAGTACCACTGAATCGCCAATTGATGGCAGGTTTGAAGAGAAATCATTGCTCCATGATTCTGATCTGTTCTCTTCAACCAATTCTGCAAATGTGCTTTCGAACTGAAAGCGAGGATGGTAGCTCAGGTGAAACCAATTTTTTCCCAGAACTGTCTTGCAGGAACAACAAAATGCACAACCCATTCGGAGGTAATTGGCTGGTTTTTACCAATCAAAAAATCCAAATGATCATTACACTCTCCACACCCGCACGGAGTGTGACCTTCGGTATTTTTGCCCAGGATGGCAGCAATACCGAAGACATCCCAAATTCAATTGCCGTAATATTTTTTCCCGTCTATTTTGGCCGTGTAGTTGGTAGGCAAAGCAGAAAATGGATGAGCCATCCAGATCGAGTGGCTACCAGGAGCCAGTGCAATATCATGTGTAGCCGCAAGCCGCTCGAAAGCGCTTTCTATTTTATTAATCGGCAGTTGAAATCGTTTTGCAGTTTCTTCTGTCGTCGGTGGTCTCAATGCACTTATGAAGGTTTGATATATGAAGTGCCTCACCTCAGTATCAAGCGTAGATTCTTCAGCCATGGTTCTACTCCAAAATTCTCAGGTTACATGTTTCCTGATTTGAAAAGGACATTCTAACGTGAATTCTCAGTATAGAGACGCGATGAAGGTGGTTTTTATTTGGTGAATGCATGAACTTGACTGAGCACACATATTTTCCATGAAATCTTGTGATCAGTGTCTCAAAGAAATGAACACCCTGTTTCGAGTGCGTGTTTCCACAAGCAAGGAGTGGGTCTTTGTCTGTAGAGGATGCCTGGAAGTTGTACGGCCAAATAATCCAAACTATCAATATGGAGGAACGTGGAAGAACCGAAAAAATAAAAAATGAAGACTCACTGAACCCAAGATTACTGAATGTAGGGCTGCTTCAACACTGATCATCTCTCATTTCGCTTCTTCTCATTGGCATAGTATCGATCAGGGAGAAAATATCTTCTAAAGAGGCAGTACTCGATCTTAACTTTACCCCACCATCTTTGCCCAATAGCAGTAACTGAAATCCTGAGCTTGATACCGCAAATTGTTGGCTCATCTCGTCAAAGTCCTCTGACCCTTGAAGCAGATCTATGTGCACAAGATTTCTGTCTATAAATGCACAGGCTTTCTCTTCCATTTGCTTTTGAAGTGCAAGACGCTCCGGTTCCTTCACCGATGCAGAGAATGTAATGATCACACGGTTTTTCCAAAGATGGTCTTTCAGTGGAGTGGCTTGAAGCGACATGGTAATCACAAGATTGGTGAGCGTGAGGAGCAAAGCAATCGCTAGACGATGAGACATCACCAGTCCAATCTCAATCAGGCATCATCTGTAGAAATCTTGTTCTCAACACAGAATCTCCGAGCCAGAGCCGTTGAGAATTTCATCAGCCTGCAAATCCCACAGTTCGTACTCGTCCAACTCCTCCAGTTCATCTAGTTCCAACGCTTTCTGACGCTGCTGATCTTTCTCAAGAATCTCATCAATGCAGATCACACTCATATTTCCTCACTGTAAATGACTTCCACCCAAGTAATCACTTAAGAATCTTTCCGGATCAATTACCGGCGATGCTGCTCTCGGTCAAGTAGAAGCATCTGTCTCTCTGATATTCTAACAAGATCACTCTGGCAAGCTGGAATCTATCTCACTGTGGATTTTCGAAAAAGATCAACAGAAACCCAAGGAACGCAATTGCTGCGGCCAGAGAACTATAAACAACGATTGCACTGACTATTTTGCGAATTTTCGGATTGATAAAGACTGTCTCAGAAAACATGAATTTTCCTTGGATATAGAATTGGTCAATTAATGGGTAAAAACTTGATTTACAATTATGAGTGACAGCTGAGCTGAAAAACAAACAATTCTTTTCCAAATATTTTCTTCCGTTCGTCCACAAGCTCGATAACATTCGACCAAGGAAATCATTTCTCCAGGTTCGCAAAGCCAAATTATTCACTATCTGCAAAGCAACAGAAGGCAAAAACAACTGCTGTAGCCACACATCGAAAGAGCTACCGATGGAATGCTAGCTGGTTGGCAAACCTACTGATCCATCGTTTCCTGAGAAAATCATTATCAACGCCTGCATTTCTCACTAATTTTCTCACACAATCTCTTTTCTTTTGTTCTTAAAATTAAATAATAAATAATTTCAGTATTTTAATTTTATATACTACGTGGCAAAGAGCTTGAAAAAGGTTGTTCCTGCCAACTATTGTCCTCAATCAGCAGATTATCAATACAGCAATCAACTGGAGAATTTCATGAAAAATCCCCACAAGGGTGTGCACAAATCATATGGCGTTCATTGGACAGACATTTTGGAATTGAATGACGCTGAGGAAATGGCAAAACGATCTGCCATCTCGGTCGGCTTGATCTGTTTTGGATTCATGGGCGCTGCTAGCTGGATGTTATTCTAACTCGAAATGTCCTAGTCGCTGAGCAAGTTGTGGGCTGTGAGAGCGAACTTCTAGTTGCTTTTACTCCACAACAAAAAATGCACTAAGATTATAACTGGCTTTCATTTAACCCCTATGAAAATTTTTCAACAATAATTGCCACTTCAAATTCAATAGTAAAAAAGAAAGAAAATGTCATATTTTAACGGAAATAATAAAACTCTATTTCATTCAACTTTAGTCTTCGTCATTCTACTGATGACATGTGCCTCACCGCTGATGCTACAAGCTGCGGGTGGTTCAGATGATGACTTTACATCACAAAAATCAAGAGATTATCAGCGAGCTGTCAGCTATATAAAGAAATTTGACTACAGTGCAGCTATTCCACTATTGAGGAAAGAATTAGAAAAAAATCCAGGAAACGCGAATGCTCATAATTATATGGGTTACGTGTTGCGCAAAATGAATGACCTGAAAAATTCTGCAATTCACTATGAAAAAGCACTTGATATCAATCCCAAACACTTGGAGGCTCTGGAATATCAAGGAGAACTCTTCCTGACAGTAGGCAATCTAGACCTCGCGAAGGCTAATTTAGAGAAATTAGATAAATTATGTTGGCTGGGCTGTGATGAATATGACGATCTAAAAGCCTCTATTGAGGCTTATCAGCAAGGAAGAAAAGTCAGTAGATATTGATGGAAGGATAGATTTACATCGAACATTTTTACTAAAATTTTTAGATCATAAATATAAACCTGAAATGAAGATCAAAACATTCATAGTATTCACAATATTCTCATTTTTACTAGTTGGATGTCCTGGTAAAAATGTTCCACCAAAAAATAATCAATCTGAGTACTCTAAAAAATCTATGTACTGAAATTTCTTTACAGTTGAGCTATGAACTGCATTACTGGTGAGGTTACGATTGTAACCAATCCACACTCAATCATCTATGGAGTAGATTATGTCATCAAACACCCCCGATAACTCTCGAAGACGCTTGCTAAAAATGGCAGCCACAGGAGCTCTGCTAGCACCCTTCGCAAAATTTACCAGCCAGGCAGCATACGCCAGTGGTCATGAGAAGAAGTTGGAGTTAGACAATCCACAAGCCAAGGCCCTTCAATACGTTCACGTTGCCACTGAATCAACAAGTCCTCTCTACAAGGATGGATCCATCTGCGGCAATTGTATTCAGTGGAAGGGAGGAGATGCTGAGTGGGGCCAATGCGTTCTTTTCGCTGGCGTTGTTGTAGCGAATGCCGGGTGGTGCTCAGCATGGGCAAAAGGATGATCTCATTCGGCTAGTGCTGCTTCGTCGAAAGATTCCTAAAATTTTTCAAATCGCAGGGCAGACAACCATGCCCTGCAGCCTCGCTGGGACAACCGCCTCACAAGCTTCCAAATTCCCACCAATTATTCCCAGATAGCCCAGAACCAGTAACAAATTCCAGATCACTAACAGTAGCAAGACTCGGCGGAGACGTCCACCAATCGACAAGGCTTTCCGCTGCCGATTGAAGAGCAGTCGCCCACTGAGCAGAATCGGAAAGAGCTGCGCAGCAGCCCACGCAAGCCAAGGATTCCAGACCAGCACAGGTTCCTCAGTTCCCAGAACACACCAGTCCTTGGACTTGGTTCCGCCAGCATAAGCCACGGCATGCCCCTCTTCCAGCAGCAGCTGTGAAAGATCACGACCATCAACCTTGACCTTGGCAACTACCCGAAAATACTTGTCTCGTTTCACATCCACGAGATCAATCTGTTGGGCCTGTTCGAGCAGTTCCCGTACACGATCCCGGGCTTGCAACGCCATTCGCTCTTCCTGAGCGCACTTGCCCCGAATCTCCGGAGCATCAATGCCTGCCACCCGAATGCCAAGCTCCTCACCAAAAACAGATGGTAGGTTCTTCAAATTCACGGTGAGTGTATCGGCATCGTAGGCACGGACATACTGCACACCTACAAAGTCGTCCACCTTTACTTGAATGGTTAATAGTAACAGGCAGAGTGACAGCAGCTGGAAATGATGGGAGAAGGGGGGCTAGCGTAACGAGCGGAGTGGATCAACCGAAAGCCTTGGAAACTCTGTGCGCTCAAACTCACGGCGGTCGGCTTTTCGACGATCATTGGCTACAGGAATGCTTTGAACCCGGCGATCCGTAGGCTGGCGGCGGTCGGCAATCGTTCCACGTCGATCACCCCTACGGCGATCCTCCTTGATGCCTACCTCAGAGAGGTCCACATGAATCTTGCGACGCTCCACACGGGTTCGACGTTCCGGTAAATCAGCTTCAATGATTCCACCAAGGGTTAGATGAATCGAATCACCTGTCTTTGTCTTTTTCATAGATTTCTCGGCTCGCTCATCGACTCTGAAAGGACTGTTTTCGTGAAACCGTTGGTCACATCAGGGAGGCCCATCAATGATCCTCAGTCTTTCAAGTCGGTATGTTGATTCTGCTCTCAAGGTTTAGGATCAACTCCTAAGATCAGAAGTTTTCCATTTTAATAGCGAGATATACTCCAAAGGAAATCCATTGCCAATTCTTTCTTACCAAAGCAACTTTTTTGTAATAGTTCTAAACTAACAAATATAGAACAAGACAAGCCCAGCAGCAGAATGTTCAATCCTGAACAAAGGCAGTACGAAGACAAGTCATCCACCCCTCGAAAACTCGTATTCTTTATCTAAGCAGCACTCCATCTTCTTACCCTCTCAATGATTGCGTGACGAGTCTTCAGAAAACCGATAATCTTGGCACAGTTCAATCAGATAATTTGCTGATCTCAGGCAACACCCACCACTAGTTTCCTGCCAATCATCCTGATCTCAGAGTTGGAACCCTGTTCCGTTATTTTCCATTCACTCCAAGCTCCTTTTCTTCAGAAGGAGTCGACTCACGCAGGCCCCTATGAACACCGTTGCTATTCCTTCACAAACGTATCGCTGGGTCATGCTCTTTGGAGTTTGGTTGATTTATTTCTGTTTTGGGCTGACGGTTTCGGCGCTTGCTCCATTGGTGCGCCCTATCACAGAAGACCTCTCGATGAGTTATGCGGCAATGGGGAGTGTACTCGGAGCTTGGCAACTCATTTACATTGGCACTGCTCTACCGTGTGGTGCGCTGATTGATCGCTTTGGTCTGCGGCGCTCACTACTGATGGCTTCACTACTAATGGGGGCCTCTGCGCTGTTACGTTCACAGGCTGAAGACTATACGATGCTGCTGGTCGCAGTAGCCCTGTTTGGCTTAGGGGGTCCACTGATCTCAATTGGTGCTCCAAAGCTGATCAGCCTCTGGTTTGAGGGCCCACAAAAAGGACTGGCGATGGGTCTGTATGTAACAGGACCGGCATTGGGTTCCATTGCTGCCCTCTCGCTAACGAACTCCGTTGCCATGCCCTTCTTCGAGAACCAATGGCGCAGCGTACTTTTCAGTTACGGAGTGCTCGTGCTGCTGTCTGGAGTTGTCTGGTGGGTGATTAATCTGGAACCAGGAAGTCGGCAACTGGAGCAGGACAGTCTAAGAGAAGCTCGACCAGCCCAGTGGGGTCTATTTCTGCAGTTAAGTCAAATTCGTGCTGTGCAGTATGTTTTACTGATCAGCATCGGCATTTTTCTTTATAACCACGGTCTGAGTAACTGGTTGCATGAGATCCTGATGACCCACGGTCTGAGTTCAGAGAAAGCCGGAATCTGGGCTTCCCTGCCCACAATGATTGGTGTACTGGGGGCGCTGCTGATTCCTCGCAAGGCAACACCGCCCTATCGGGTTCGCATTCTGGCCACTTTGTTTCTAATGGCGGGTTCCGCCTCGCTTTGCCTTCAGTCTTCGACAGAGTGGATCCTGCTGCTGGGGCTTATCCTCAAGGGCATCACACAGGGATCAATGATGACGATCCTGTTGCTGGTACTGATGGAAATCCCAGAGGTGGGTGCGAAGAACTCTGGCTCAGCAGGAGGGATGTTCTTTGCCGCAGCAGAAATCGGTGGGGTCCTCGGTCCACTAGGGCTCGGAGTCTTGTCGGAGTGGACCGGGAACTTTCAGGGAGCGCTTGGAGGATTGACCTTCGTCTGTCTCGTAATGATTCTCCTGCTTAACCTGCTTCGGCGTTCCGATGAACGCGCTACTTGACTCTATGAGGAATCAACGCATCTCCACGATTTTCAGTCCAATCTCTGCCAGTTGCTGAATGGGATCGTCGCTATAGGTCATTGCTTGTTCGAGAGCAAATACGGCAATATAAGCATCATCTTTCTCAGGCACATCCAGCAGGGGTGAAGCACGACCTGAATTGATCTGTTCTCGTAGTTGATAAAGCGTCCGGAAGTAATTCAACTGTAGAAACTCTTCGATGAAACGCCGAGTGACTTCCTGATTCTCTAGGTACACCACGAGGGTTGCTGTACCACTGTCAAAACTTTGCCGAGTCCGTCCCTCTATCAGGGCAACGAGCTCCTGGCGTGAAAAATTTGGAACCGAGTTGGAAGCCATCCAGACTTCTTGTGCCTCTACTGAACCCAGCAAGAGAAGCCAGGCTCCCAGCAGGGCCATCAGCTTTTGCATAGATTCTCAGAATTCATAGGTCACCGAAATTGCCTGGGCTTGCCAGTTCTCCCCCATCTCTTTACGCCACTCTGAGGATTCGGAAGTTTTTTTGTTTTGTGAGTAGCGCAGGCCGAAGTAGCCAGTCTTGTCATGGAATTCATACTTCAGGGTCCAATCGTGGTGGGGCTTGTATTTCAGACCAGCGAAGCGATGAGTACCCCCAAATCTTTGCTCATTGTTTTCCTCAACAGACCAATCCCCGTAGCCAACATGACTAGTGAGTTGCTCCATGTGCAGTGTCAACACAGCAGAACGGTGAGTGTCCAGCCGCTTGCGAAGACGTGAATCAGCTGCAGCAGTGACACACTGCATGAAGGAATAGTAGTCTTGCTGTGTACCCTCTGTCTTGTAGTACAACCGTGACTGCTCCAAGGTCAGCTGCCATCCTTCCAACCACAACTCCAAGCCATCGTAGTCAATCACATAGGGCCGAGTGAATTCCCCAGTTGGTAAAGTTCCACAAGCAATTTCTGCTGCCTCAATCTCTGAATTTATGAACGCTAGCTCTCCAACACCTAGAGCATCCAAAGTTGTACCAGTTGGTAAGAGTCCCCTACCAACCGCATCCTGAACCGTAAGCTTTTGGTAATAAGAGTAGGGAATCTGAATGAAATGAGTGGGTTCGTGGTGATCCTTGCGAATCCGGAGCATCTCCCAGAGTTCCAACTCCACCGAGGCGAATTGGTTTTCCTGGCGATCCAGTCTCATATCCAATTCGGTCAGGGTGGTCAGATAATCTTCCTGAGGCTCTGGGTCATGGCGAACAATACGACCTAGTTCAAATTGGGCCTGAAAGCTTGAACTTCTGGGTGTGTAAAAGTAGGTCATCCAGCCATCACCTCGATCGAAGATGGCTGCATTCTGTCCCCAATAGATTTGCATCGGCTGGGCGTGATGAATACCAAGCCGATCCGCAGGATTCAGGCGCTGCATGTTGTAAAAACCATAGGGCAGCTGTAGCCGCCCAAAGCGAGTACCGACGATGCTTTCACCAAGGTAAGTGTTTGCATCCAGCAGCAAGAACTCAAATTCGCTGTCCGGGCCGTCATTGAGGTAAGGCTGGTAGGCATAAAGGGCTCGGAAGGCAAGCCACGGCTGTATGACCCAATCCAGGCGCAGCGCAGCTTCCCAGCCGTTATCCTCCTGCTGTGGGAGACGCAAGGGCTCAGGATCCGTCTGCATCCAAGCCTTGGAGATCCAGCCACTCCATTGTAGTTTGGCGAATGGTGATGCCGCTTCATCAGCCCAGAGCACACAAGGCCAAAGCAGCAAACACCAAAAGATTTTTCTCATGATTTTCTCAGGATTGTTGTCGAACACCGCAAACTATACTAAAGTATTTAAGTGTCAATTTATTGTAATTATTTTGAGTTCCTAATTCTGACTGACGAATTCAATGTCCAGGTTTCTTGAACAACTCCGACGCCAACCGCTGAATCGACAGCTCAGCTTGTCGATCTGGATACTCTTCATTGGCACTGGATTGTTGTTTGGATTCGGCCTCTACCACTACATGGAGGACATCACTGAGAAGAATTTTCAGCAGAACCTTCAGCAGGATCAACTACTTGCCCAGATTTTCCTACAGAACCAACTCAACGAATTTACTGATGAAACACAGGGCATCGTCAACACCTACAATTTCCTGCTGGAAGTCACAGCCGAAGATCCAGACCGTAACCGCTCTGTCTTGAAGGCGATGTTTGCAAAGCTGAAGGAATCTCCTGGATTTCTCTGGTTCTTCGATAATACTTGTCAGCTCCGGACTTCCTACAGCAGTATCGGAGAGTTCCCAGCACTACCCAATCTTTGTGAAGAAGCTGGAACACTGCTAAAGTCCAGCGAAGATTCTCAGCAAGCTTTCCTGCTTGCCCACCACATCCTGCAGGACCGAAAGGGCCTGCCTTATGGCCAATTACTGATCGCCAAAAAGCTCGATCTGCAGGAGTGGGAGCAGCCATCACAGGTGCTTCATATCTCTGCTGATCTCGTACGCCTCACCATGGAGCCGTTGACAGCAAATGCTTTGGGCGGTTTCCGAGTTCACAGCCTACCTGTACCCACCACCCGCGATTTCTATCTGAACCTCTTTTATGACAACAAGCGACTTGAAGCAACCGCCATCAACACCACTGCAGTTGCCATGCTTGTCTTTCTGATGATGGGGCTGATTCTTTATCTTGGCGTGCGGCTGGTTCTTGAGAAGACCATCACGGGGCCAACCAGCCAATTATTGGGAGATGTGTGGGCATTTGTGGAAAACGATCATCAGGTTCCTCTTCGTAAGCAACAATCCCAGGAATTGGATCAACTCTACCAGGCGATTCATGAGATGACAGTAGCCATCCAGGAATCTCGTAAGCGGCAACTTGATCAGTTGGAGAAACGCCTGCAAATGCGTTCTAAGCTGGAGATTGCGGACGCATTGGGTCATATCAGCCATGAAATCAATCGCTACCTTGGTGCGATCCGCATCTCTGCAGAGTTTTTGCGGCTCCTTCCTGACCAGGACCCTAAACCTCAACTACTGCAGATTGAAGCTTCCGTCGACAAGTGTGCAGCAACACTGAGAGAAGTGATGCAAGCCTGCCGCTCCGGTCAATTGGGATCCTTCAACCTCAAGAAATTATTGAAAGAGCAACTTCCTCTTTACCAGTCCCAGGAGCAGACCCCATTAAGGCTGGACTACTTCACCAACGTGGAAGAAGTCTATTTTTCCCGTAGCCTGATCAGTAGTTTTCTGGAAAACTGCATCCAAAATGCAGCAGATTCCATTCGTCAGGCTCAGCCCGCTTCCCCATCCATCCACATCGAAGTTGGAGAATACTTCCAACAGGATCGTCCTTTCCTGCGTATCAGTGTCTATGACAATGGAACTGGTATTCCCGTAGACATAATGGACCAGCTCGGCAAGCAGTCCGTCACCTCGCTCAAGGCAAGCGGAAACGGCTTTGGTCTCTATTCTCTAAACAACCTGCTGGAACGGCATGGAGCAGTGCTGCACTTCACTAATCTGCAAGAGGGAGGTGCGATGATTCGCCTCATCTTCCCGCTGGATTTAACCCCAATTGATCCAAATCTGCGCAACTAAAGATCACGCCAGTATTTCTCAAGAAGAGTCGTGTGAATTTACTAGAAAATGGGAAGGGGGAACTTCTCAAAGAAGCAGAGAAGTTCCATGCGAGGAGTGGGGGACTTCTCAACCAGAAATGGCAAGTCCATCCAGTAGCATTGGCGGTACGAAGACCTTGCTGAGGTAAGGCTGGTAGCAGTTGCCCAAGCCTTGAATTTGGCCGAGTAGATCAAAGAAATTTCCGGCAATCGTGATACTATCCACGGGTTGCACTCTCTCTCCCTTTTCCAGCAAGAAGCCCTGCACACCAATAGAAATATCACCACTGATAGAGTTGCAGCCAGCTGCTCCTTCCAAGCTCGTCACCAATAAAGCTCGCTCAGGCTGTTGGCAGAGTTCTTCCAGAGAGTAGCTTCCTTTCTCCATCACCAAATTGTGTGAACCCGTTCCAATACCGCTATTGTAGCTACGCCGTGCATGACCAGTGGACGTGCGCTGTTCCTTACTTGCAGATTCAACGTGGTAGAGAAAGTTTTCAAAAACTCCCTGGTTCACGAGTGAGAGCTTCTGAGTCAACACCCCCTCTGAATCGAGGTGAGAGGAACCACGCGCTCCAGGAATATGTGGATCATCATACAAGGTGACGTTCTCTCCAGCGATTTTCTCTCCAAGGCGTCCTGCCAGTCGAGAGGTTCCCTTCTGTGCAGCATCTGCATGGAAGGCTCGGAAGAACATCCCCAGCAATTGAGGAGCACAGTATTCATCCAGAATCACTGGCATCTTACAGTTCTGAATGCTCTTGGCTCCTAACAGAGAAGTTCCCTCCTTCACCGCTTTTGGGCCAATGGCCGCTGCCTCTGCACGGTTCCAGTCTCGCATCTGCCAAAACCAGAAACCTGTTTTGCGAGACTCGCCTTTCTGCAACAAGGCCCCGCAGTAAGTTGTTGCGCTGTTGGCTCGCTGTCGATAGTGTGTCCCCTTGGAGGTTCCAAGAATCCATTCACCTGATTCCCGAGACACTCCCAGATAGGGAAGCGTAACCACCCGTTGGTCCGTTTGCTTGGCGGTAGCTTCGATCTCCAAACCTACCTCAGCCAGCTCTTCGAAGCTCAGTTGCTCCAACTCCGGGTTGTAAAGCTGAAGAATCTCCGCAGCAGGAACATCCCTGGCAGGATCCGGCAAGTTCACCTCTAACTGATCCTGTAATTCTGCATTTTCCAGTGCTTCATCCAGCACACGGCGCAGCGCTGATGCTTCTAAACGTTCGGTGTAGGCTAGCCCTGTCCGCCCATCAAGCAAGACTCGCACACCTAGGCCCAAGCTCGTCGATTGATCGACTTTCTCGACCTTTGCATCACGGATTTTCAAGCCCAGTGATTCTCCACGCTCCACGAGAACATCTACTTCTGCCAAACCACTTTGCCGAGCAAGGCCCAGAACATGTTCAATGGCCGCTTCCGGTTGCATCAGCGCCCTCCTACAAGGATCGAGTCAATCTTGAGGGTAGGCTGACCAACTGTGGTCGGAACCATTCCACTAGAAGCACCACAGATACCTGCAGCTAACTCCAGATCATCAGCAATCATCGAAATCTTGGGGAGCACTTCGTAACCCTTACCAATCAAGGTTGCTCCACGCACTGGCTCTGCGACCTTTCCCTTGCGGATGATGTAGCCTTCCTGCACTGCAAAGTTGAATTCACCTGTTCCCGGATCGACAGAACCACCACCCAGTTTCTTGGCATAGAGTCCGTGATCGACGGAACGGATGATGTCCTCAATCTTGTCCGGTCCCTTGTCAATGTAAGTATTCCGCATTCGAGAAACCGGCGCATACTTGTAAGATTCTCGCCTCGAAGAACCCGTTTGGGGAACACCTACCTGGGCTGCCCCCACTCGGTCGCTGAGGTACTGCTGAAGCACCCCATCCTTGATCAACACCGTTCGCTGCGCTTCGTTGCCTTCATCGTCAATGTTCAGTGAGCCCCAAGCGTTGACAATCGTGCCATCATCCACAGCTGTCAACACTGGACTGGCGATTGACTGGCCTAGCTTACCCGTGAACGGTGAGGCATTCTTGCGAATGGCTTCTGTTTCCAGCGGATGTCCGCAAGCTTCATGGAAGATCACACCACCAAACCCATTGCCCATTACAACAGGCATGACACCCCCATCGATGTAACCCGCGCCTGCCATGCGCAGCGCTGTTTCGGCTGCTTCTCGGGCCAGCTTCTCCAGATCTACCTCTTCCAGAAATTCATAGCCTCCCAGCACTCCTGGTGACTCAGCACCACCCTGAGGTCCATCTCCAGTATCGGCAATCGCAGACAAGCGAACTCGCATATATTGTCGGCTGTCTTCTCGGAATAGCCCCTCACTGTTGGCGATCAACATTGAACGCTTCTTCTCAACAATCAAAGCACTGACCTGCCGAATCGCTTCTCCATGGCTGCGTGTCAACTGGTCCAAGCGGCGGAGCAACTCGACCCGATCCGTCTTGCCCACTTTTTCAGGGCTCAGTCGAATTTGGTGCTGGTCGTTGACCGGAGCCCGTCGCAAATCTTTTGGAGTGACCCGCCCTTCTCCACGCTTGGAGCGCGCCAGATTTTCTGTCAATTGCAGCAGACCGGCTGGATCTGGATCAGAGCTGTAGCCATAGCAGGACTCGTGACCAAACAATAGGCGGATTCCGATGCCATACGAATTCCCCGAATTGATCTGATCGATCTTACGATCCAGCAGATCCAATGAACGGGAAACTGAGTCCTCGATGAATACTTCGGCAAAGTCGGCTCCTTGGCGGAGACCATGTTCCAGCACTTTGGCAATCGTTTGGTCGGCAAGCATGGCAATTCTCGAAAGATTGGTTAGAGAAAATAAAGGCTATTGTGACCTGTGAGTTCGGCGGGACGCAAGAGGAAAGACTCCCAGCCAATGAGGAAGAAGGTCTTGGTTCAAGCTGGAGTAGGGCTACGGCGCAGTCCCTCGACTAATTCGGCATAGTAGGCTTGATCCGCATGAAGGACACCATGTCGCACTAGAAAGTCCAAGACTACCAGGTTGCAGTTGGTCTTGATTTCATCTGTTTCTGCTACCAGACGCACCACCTCAGCAATCGGCATCAGTTGGAATTCTTCCACTTCTCCGTCCTGATTACAGGGTTGAAAAGTTTCTGGAAGTTCCAAATCGTAGGTGTAGAGGATTTCGCGCCTCAACTGTCCCTTGGAGTTGTGATGGCATAGCGTCACTAGTCCCACAGATTTTAGCGTCTTTGCCAGTGTCATTGGGACTCCAGCTTCTTCCTGGCATTCTCGCTTCATAACCTGCTGAGGGCTCTGGTAGGCAGTCATCCCTCCAGCAACCATTTGATCCAACTTGCCAGGATAGCGTGGTCGGTTCCTGGCACGTCGCGCCATCCAAAGCCAGATCCCATCAGTACGCTTCACAAAGCCATTGAGGTGAACACCAAGGTTCAGCACTCCTAGCAAGGCCGTTGCGCTCCGCTCCACACTGAACAGGGGAGTTCCCTCATCATTGCTGATCAGGTAATGCTCATCTCGCCAGCCAGTGATATGTCCTTGATCTCGCCATTGTCGCAGGCATGCATCCAGCTGAGCCGATCTTTCTTTCGGTGATGATGGTTCTCCCAGCAACACAACACTCTCTGATTCAACCACAAAGAGTTCTGGTGACTGTTCGAACAGCGGGAGATCTTCTGGACGAATCCAACCGACCTTGTATCCGGCAACATAGAAAGGTCGAAATTGATTCAACTGATAATTGTGACACCGTTGAACCCAACGGAGCAGGGAGCGTAGGTCATCCATTTTTCAGTTCGCATGACGTGACTGGTTACGAACCTCCAGGGCGAGACGAGTACGTAAGTCGAAGAGCCCACGCTCCATGCCCACAGGATATTCATGGGGGTTGACAGTACGCAGTACCCCGCTATGGAAGCCATTCAACTGTGACTGTACTCGCTCACGGATACTGTTCAAGGATGGCAACTCCTGAACAGCTTTCCCTTGCCGGAATACCGGCTGCAACAGGTCTTCCCAGTTTGCATCAGACTCAAAATGTCGCTGGCGGGTGATGTCGAATGGATCCACCATTGTACAGGGAATGTCGAATCCTTGCTGCACATCGTAGATCATATCAGCAGCGTAGTGTCCGTTCTGTCGATATCTTCTGACTTGCTGAATGCCCGGAGTGGTCAGTTTGTTTGATTGCTCAGCAATCTTGATCTTATATTGCCAGTCTTTACCTGGATCTCGAATTGCTCCCATCTTGTAGACACCATCAAGCGCCGGCTGATCATAAGCGGTGACGAGCTTAGTGCCAATTCCCCAGGCATCGATCTGAGCTTGTTGGAGCTGCAGAGAATCCACAACAAATTCATCCAAGTCGTTACTGGCTAGTATCTTCGTTTCCTGAAAACCATTCTCATCAAGCATTCGCCGAGCTTCCACACTGAGGTAGGCCAAGTCTCCTGAATCGAGTCGAATTCCAGCCAATTCATGGCCTTGTGCTCGTAGTTCTCGCCCAACTTCAATTGCATTCTGAACCCCTCGCAGAGTTGAATAGGTATCGACTAGCAACACTGTGTTATTAGGCATCACCTTGGCGTAGGTCGCAAAGGCTTCCCGTTCATTATCGAAAGACATCACCCAACTGTGACCCATCGTGCCTCGGACTGGGATCCCGTAGTGCTTTCCAGCGAGAACATTCGATGTCGCCACACATCCACCGACATAGGCTGCTCGACTGGCAGCCAGGGCGCCATCCGACCCTTGTGCGCGGCGTAGTCCAAATTCCAGCACAGGCTTGCCCTTTGTCGCTATGCAGATACGAGCTGCCTTTGTAGCGATCAGTGTCTGGAAATTAACGACATTGAGAATGTGGGACTCCAGCAACTGACACTGAATCAACGGTCCCTGAACACGTAACAAGGGCTCATATGGGAAGACCACCGTTCCCTCGGGAACCGCATCCAGATCACAGACCAGTTCCATCTCCTCGAGGTACTTCAGAAACGGCTTTTCAAACAATGGCTTGCCATCACTGCCCTCTAGAGTTGCCAGATAGGACAGGTCGGAGTCGGTGAAGCGAAAATTTTTGAGATAATGCACCACGTCCTCCAAGCCACAGGCAATCGTGAACCCACCCATGAAAGGAGCGGTACGAAAAACCATATGGAAGACGCCTTCTCGATTTTGCAAACCACTCTTCCAGTAGCCGTAAGCCATGGTGATCTGGTAGAGATCCGTGCGCAGAGCAGAAAATTCAGACAGCATGCAGAGTTCAGGAATTTGGTTCTGCGGATTCCAGTGTGGTTTCTATGGGAGGTGTTTGAGCGGAGTCGACCTGAGGCTGGCGCTGCCGGTCGTAGACCTTCTGGAGAACACTATTAACAAAGCTCTTGGTCTTTTCATCAATGAAAGAGTCTGTCAATTCCAATGCTTCATTGATGACAACCCGGTGTGGTACTTCGTTCGCCTGAAAAAGCATCTCGTACACTGCCAGTCGAAGGACGTTACGGGTCAGCACAGAGAGACGGCCTAATTTCCAGCTCTCTAGATTGTGCTTGATCACACGATCCAGTTTCTTGCGATGGAGGGAAGCACCCTGTATCAGGTTGCGAGCGAATTCAAGAGTTTCCTGTAGCTTCTTACCGAACTCCTGGTGCTTCGCATCTATTTGTTCCGTCGCGGACTTGTCTTCCTTGAGACGACTACGGAAGTGTTCCCATTCATCCTGACGAGTTCTGGCGAGGAAGGCATCAATCAGATCTAGTTCTGTGGTCTTGTGGATTTCCAACTGATAAAGGCCTTGCAGGGCGATCTCGCGGGCTTTGTGGCGCATCCTACTTTCTCATGACGAGTTAGCTCGTACTAGGGAGTTCTGGGGGATTCAGGCGACAAGTTGGAAGTCTTCGTCACGCATTAATTCGAGGGAGGAACCAACCAAATCACCAGATTCAAACTGCTGCAGTAAATCTATTCCAGTCTGTCGGAGTTCGGTGTCCAACGGGACATAAGGTAGTCGAAAAACTGGCTTGGTAGCGCCAGTCATTGCCAAAGCAGTGTTGACTCCAATTGGATTAGGATGAACAAACAGCCAGTTCATCAAGGGTTCCAATCGGTCAGCTAGGGTTGAGTCTGGCTCATCCATCAAGCAGCGCATCAAGCCAGGCACTACGTTGGCAGTGACAGAAATCACACCATGTCCACCACAACGGTGTCGAGCTTCCCATGCCTGATCATCATTCCCAGACCAGCAAGCGATTCCTTCTTTTTCGTAGGCTGCAATTCGATCATTCCCTGCGCATTCCTTAACACCCAACAGGTTCGAATGTTTAGCCAATTCACGAATCAGTTCTGGAGGCAGGTCTTGTCCAGTGCGAGAGGGTACGTTGTAGATGATGGCGGGGCCCAACTCCAACACTCGCTGGAAGTGCTCTTTAAGCCCTGTTGGGGAGGTCTTGCCGTAGTAGGGATTGATCTGCAGTGAAGCGTGCATCCCTGAAGCGAAGCCGTATTCGGTGGCCTTGAGTGCTTCCCGCGTGTTGTTGCTTCCGGTATTGCCAATCACCTTCAGCCGATCTCCAAAATAATGAACGGTATGAGCAATCAACATCAGGTGTTCTTCCCAATGCATCAAGTGACCTTCTCCCGTAGTACCGCCAACTATGATTCCCTCAACACCGTGTTTGATCTGCTCCTGCAGTAGAAAATCATAGGTTGCTAGGTCAATTGATCCATCAGAACAGTAAGGCGTCTTGATTGCGGTCATCAGGCTGGCTGCCAGCAAGTCGGCTTTCATGGTTTGTTTTAGGACAGAGTTTTAGGGAGCTTTTTGGAGATTGGATTCGTAGTAGCGAGTGTATAGCCCGGCTTTCTCCGGAAAGCGGATACCGTAGACGTTGCTGCGCAATTCTGGTCGAAAGAAGCTATTTTCAACTAATCCAACCCAGTCATGCGTCAAGTGTTTAGGAAGATTGATCTGTACCCGCTCTCCTTCTTGAAAGCGAGGATTGATCGGTTTGGGCATTGGACAAACTGCCTCTCCATTGGAAGTATCTCCATAACAGATCCAAGATGCCCGAATGATCACACCAATCCGCTGGGGACCCCCATTCACCTGAATAAAATCACTCGGGGAAAACGAAGTAATGACGACCCGAGAACGATTATTGATACGATCAAAAATTTCTAGCTCATAGGCCCGATACTCCGCATGAGCTGTACCAACACAAAGAAGGGTAAGCGCCAGCAATCCTAGCCACCATTTCATTGGGTCACTCCCTCCAGGTTGGCTCCCTTCATCAGAGTCCCCTGTGTCTCGGCACCAGTCAAGTTGCTGCCCTGCAAATCCGATTGTAGAAAGCTGGCCTTGTTGAGCTTGGCGTTCGTAAATACCGCTTCCCTACCATTCACACCACAGATCAAAGCATCTTCCAGATTAGCTTCGTGGAATTGTGCTTGAAACAGCTTTGCCTTGTAGAAATTACTACCCTTCAGCATCGCTCTGTTGCCCGAGACGACTGTTAAATCACAGAAGCTGAATGAGGAATTGGCAATCACTGCCTGCTCCAAAGATGCCGCTGTCATCAAGGAGCCTGTGAAATCTGCCTTGGTGGCCATCAGTCCTTCAGCTTCCGCCAATGAGAAGTCACAGAGTAGGAACTTACCCCGCATCAGATAGGCCCCGTTCAGCCGAGCTTGTGAAAAACTCGCTAACTCAGCATTCACCTCAATCAGAATCACTCGCTCCATCCTGGCGCCGCTGAAGTCGGTACGCACCAGTGAAGAAGAACGGAAACTCGTCTCACCCAAACTGGAATTCTGAAGATTGGTACCGTCCAGATCACAGTTCTCCAGCGCCGCTTCACGCATGCTCGCCCCACGCATATCGCAACCACCGAGGATACAAGCCTCAAAACGAACTGCGTCTAATACCGTGCTCAAGAAAGTGGTGTCGTTGAAGCGGCATCGTCGAAACACACCACCGGCCAGAGACATCCCATCCAGCTTTATGCTACTCAGGTTCAGATCACGCAGGGGTTCCCGACGACGGATTCGGCGTTCAATTTCATCTCGGTTGATATCCGCCATGATTCACTCCTCTGGCAAGTCGATCAAGTACTTCTGGTAAAGCTCCAGAACTGGTTCGTAGGGCCGCGTCTGCACACCATTCTGAGAAAACTGATAGGCCATCCCTTCTGCGTCACTAACCAGATTGAATCTTGTTCGGCGTACAAAGATGGATGTTCCAGCGATAGCTTTGCCTGTCAGAATGACTGCACCTCCATCCATTTGTTCACTGATATCGCTAATCCGCTTAAAGCCTCTGATCTCCCGCATGTAGCGATGGGTCTTGCTCACTTTCTGGGCTATTTCCTCTCCAAGAGGAGCCAGATCCTTCTCATCATTTCCAGTAGGCTTCCCCTTACCCCAACGACGCACGATTGCATCCACTGCTTCGCGTTCTTTACTGAAGTCCGCAACCAGTGACTTTAGCTCATCTTCACGTTCTCGGATCCGCTTCCGCTCACTCAGTGAAATGCCAACTTCCAAGGTTGATTTCTTTGCTCCTTCCTGAGCTCCAACACTTGGGACCAAGACCACGTATCCCCCTTCGATCTTACTTCCAGCAACGTCTCCGTCCTTGTTCAGGATGCGCACACACTCCCCACCACTTACAGTCGAATCCGTGATATTCCCCAGCACAAACAGGTGCTCTCCAGCAGTAACAGTGGCCTCCATCAACTCGTTAGCACTGAAGGAACCTCCTGCTTGAATCGTCCCTTTCAAGACATTCTGCTGTACATGTACGTCACTGGTCGCCCGCACCACCGACTGTCCAATGGAACCGCTGACCTCAATACGGAAGGCTTCCACACGGCAACTGTCTCCAATGTTGCCCTTGACCTGCAAGACCCCGTCAAATCGAACAACACCTGCATGGATATTGTCGACTGTCTTGAGGTCGTGAACATGGAGGGCACCATTGTGGTAGCAGACCACTCCATCCTTATCAGCCACAATTTCGTTACGTGCCGTACCATAGCGTGCATTCTGTCCAGGCACCAATTGACAGATACGTCCTGGAACGGCACTGATCGCCCGTCCCTTGACAGAGTATCCATCATCACCATCGGTAGGTGCGTATACGCGTGCCAGGACTTGTCCAGCCTCAACCTTCTGCATCATCGGCACGGTACGCAGATCAATTCCCGAGAGATCGTCATAACCTGAGCGATCCATGAAAGTCAGTTCTGGGGTTCCGTTTGTACCGTTGCGAGCTCGGCCACCCTGGGCTACACAGATGAAATCATAGTAGCTCTTCTCATCAATCATCTTCTGCACGGATGCCGGATTGAGGCCTTGCACTACGTCATGCTGCTCCAGAAAATGCTCGACTTCCTCAATCGTGACAGTTGCATCGTCTGCCGCTGGTGGAATCAAATTCAGAAACGCGCTTTGCTCATCATGACTGATTTCCACCTGCATCAAAAATTTGCCACTTGTCAGGTCACTGAGTTCCTCAAAGTTCCCTGTGCTTCGTTCGTAAATTTCCAGTAGGCGTTCCGGCAGATAGGGCACATCCATGACGTGCAACTCACGCTGGATGTCGTCCAAATTGGCGACTTCAGCCCCAACCAGCTGTGGTGGAACACGCAACAACAACCTGTCATCAACAACTGCTAACTTGTAAAGTTCCTTCTTTTTTGCCACGTCAGTTTACAATCAAGATAGAGGAGAGGCGAATTGGGTGATTCACTAACTAGGATTACCAGCAAGATCGAGCAGTTGCTGGCGCTCTTCCTTGGAGAGAATCCGATGTTCTCCGGGTCGTAAGGCCCCCAGATCAATACTACCAATCCGAAAGCGCTTAATCTTGAGCACCGGATAGCCCAACCCGAGGAACATTTTCTTAATTTGCTGGTTTGTGCCTTCGTGAAGAATCACTTCCAGCCAAGTTTTGTCATTACGCTGATGAAGAATTTTGCTCTGGACCGGCATGTGAGAGCGTCCATCAATCACAGGCCCACGACGCAATGGCTCCATCTCCGAAAACTGAATCAGGCCGCGTACTTTCACGAAGTAACTCTTAGCGATCTTGAAGCGCGGATGCATGATGCGGTGAGCAAATTCACCATCGTTTGTCAGTAGCAGCAATCCTTCTGCGTCGTAATCTAGACGACCCACTGGAAAAAGGCGCTGCGACTTGCGCGGGAAGTAATCAACGATCGTTCGTCGACCTTCTGGATCACTCAGAGATGTGATGCAATTCTTGGGCTTGTAGAGCGCGTACACCTTGCGCTGTCCGACTTCTGGAAGCCGAACCTTCTTTCCATCAACCACCAAATGGTCCCGACCTGGGACCATTCGGTGACCCAACTCTGTGACTGTCTGACCGTTGAGACTGACTATGCCCTCAAGAATCATCTTCTCTGCAGCACGTCTGGAAGCGATACCAGCCTGGGCCATCACTTTCTGAATTCTGACCGCAGCATTCTCAACTACTGGAGGAAGACTTGTCATGTTTCTAGCTTGTGGAGGACGCTTGGGCAACGAGGGTTTCGAATGCTTGCTGGGCCGCTCGCTGACCCGCTTGTTTTTTGCTTTTACCTGTTCCACGACCATATACTTTCTGTTCTACCAAGGCTGCCATCTCGAACTCTTTCTGGTGATCGGGTCCGGTCTGGTGTATCAACTCATAAGTAACCAGTACACCAAAGTGCTTCTGGACATATTCCTGTAATTCTGACTTAAAATCCCTCACAGCGACATCTTCGACCCGATCCGGCAGCACACTGCTGAAGAGTTTGTGGACGATTCGCGTCACATCTTGCAGTCCCTGCTTTTCTCGGCTATCCAAATAGATCGCAGCAAAAAGTGCTTCGACGGCGTCTGCCAACAGAGATGCTTTCTCGCGCCCACCCGTCATTTCTTCACCTTTGCCCATCAGTAGAAACTGACCGAGCTCCAGCGAGTTTGCAATCCGGCGTAACCCACTTTCGTTTACCAGAGAAGCACGCAATTTCGAAAGACCACCTTCCGACAACTCTGGGAATCGATCCATCAGCAATTCACTGATCAGCAGATCCAGTACCGCATCTCCCAAAAATTCAAAGCGTTCATTGTTCTGTTGAGGACTCCTGGCGTTGCCATCATGAACACAAGATTTATGAGTTAGTGCCTGCTTCAGCAGTTCAGGTCTGCTGAACTGATAGCCGAGTCGATCACAGAGTTCCTGCGTTGGAGCTTGGGGTGGCATTCCGATCTCCTGAACGATTCACTTTTGGTGATGGAGGGGGTCCTGAGGCAGGTCAAGGATACCAAGCTTACACGGCAAGAGTGTACTCAGCGCGGTCGCTGGCACCAAACTCGAACCGTCTGGGGACTATACATCCCGAGCGTCAGATAGTGAAAGGCTCCATCTGCGGCTGTCTGTTCCACTTCCATCTGGGAGACTCCACCCGGACAGACAGTGCGCAGGGCACGCGCTTCTTCCAATTCGGTCGTCGCAAACAAGGTACTGATCTGGCGTACCACGGCATCGGGCTCAGGAGGTTGCTCACTGGCTTCCAAATATAGGTGCGTTTGATAGCAGCCGCTAGTACCTAGCATCAAGATGACACTGAAGAATGCGGTCCGTTTTGCATTGACCATGGGAAGATGATCTTTGTAACGTGAAAAGCCTATTTGACTAAAAATTTCCATCCTAATGATCTTCCCTGTGATGACAAGTTTTATCGATACCCATTGCCATCTGGACAAACTCGCACTTTCTTTGCCAGAAGCCCTTACCCAGGCTAAGGCCGCCCAAGTGAACAAATTGTTGACGATCTCAGTAGATTCAGAATCGATCAGCTTTGTGACTGAGACAGCAGCAAATCATGAGGAGGTCTATGGAGCTCTGGGAATCCATCCGCACGATGCCGGTCAATACAATGACACTGTAGCAGAGCAAATTCGCGGCCTTGCCAATCGGACAGAAATTGTTGCTGTCGGAGAAACTGGCCTCGATTACCACTACATGTATGCAGAGAAGGAGGTCCAACAAGCTGCCTTTGCCGCCCAATTACAGCTTGCTGAAGAACTGCAACTTCCGATCGTCCTTCATAGTCGTGAAGCAGAAGATGACACGATGGTGCTTCTGCACAAGCATCCCCCCAGTCGAGGTGGAGTGGCTCACAGTTTCACTAGTTCTGCTAAAATGGCTCATCAGTTGGTAGAAATGGGTTGGCTACTGGGAGTCAATGGCATCGTCACTTTTCGAAATGCACAAGAACTGCGAGACACTCTGAAGCGAGTCCCCTTGCGTCACCTGATCTTAGAAACAGATTCTCCTTTTCTCAGCCCTATTCCCCATCGAGGCAAGCCCAACGATCCTTCTCGTATTCCCATTGTAGCCAGCTTTCTCGCAGACTGGCTAGAGATCCCCATTGAACAACTAGCAGAACAAACCAATGAAAATGCACAGCGTCTCTTCGCTTTCTCGTAGAGGTACTCGCTTCCTGCTTGGTCTACTCGGAACCTTTCTACTTGGGGCAACTCTGGTACATGCTGAACCCTATCTAGTGGTCTCTGGTGATTTGCGTGGTGAGATCAAGCCTTGTGGCTGTGCAGAGGAAGGTGATATGGGCGGACTCCAGCGTCGGGGAACCGCACTGAGTAATTGGCGCTCAGAACACTCTGATTTGCTGTATCTGGATTTGGGCAACAATTTTCCCGAGCCCTCTGCTCAGGGAAAGCTGAAACTAGACTTGATTCAACAGGCGCTGAAATTACTGAAACCTGCTGCTATTCTTCCAGGACCTCACGAATGGAACTATGGTCAGGCAACCTGGGACACTTCCTTACCCTATTTGCTCAGCAACGCTATCGATTTACCTTGGCCTCAGGTCATCAGTCAGAACGTTAGTGGAGAGCGTTGGGAGATCTGGGGCTACGTCACACCCAATTTGCTCTACCAGAACGAAAACGATCTACCCAACGTTCTTCCAGTCAGCAATGCACTGATTCAACAGTGGCAATCCCAGAGCCAACCAGGAAGCAAGCGAATGCTGCTCTTCCGTGGTACATCTGTAGAAGCAGATAGATTTCTGCAGAGCGGTTGGTTCGATCGAATTCTTGTTGGTAGCTCCAACGATGATGAATTGAATCAGGTCACAACCTTTGCAACCGCAACTCAGCCCTTACAGATGATCCCTACCAAAGGGCAGGGACTCTATCATGGCTTCTCTTCGAGTGATCAGTTAGATGTTCGCTGGCTCCGTCTGGACACTGCTGATTGGGAACCCCTCACACCACTGTTCACAAACTATGATCAAGAGGTCAAACAATTATTCCTGAGTGGATTAAAGCGGATGCAGCAACTGCAACAGGAAACACGATTTGTTGGAGCTGCAGCTTGTACCACCTGCCACACTCAAGCTCATCAAAGTTGGGAATCTAGTCGACACAGCCATGCGTTAGCCACCCTGACAAGAGTCGGTAAGGATTTCGATCCTGAGTGCTTGCAGTGCCATGTTGTTGGATTTCAAAAGAAAGGCTTTCTCAGCAATCAACTCACACCCCAACTTGCTAATGTGCAGTGTGAAAACTGTCATGGATCTGCCCAAGAACACCTCAAGAATCCACTGAACCACCCACCACTGGATGCTCGTCAAGCCTGTGTGAACTGTCATGTCGGCAGCCATTCTCCCAGCTTTGACTTCTCAACTTACTGGCCTAAAATTCAGCACAAATAGATTTTCTATTTTTTGGCACACCCTCTGCAGAAGGTAGAGAAAATGATCGAACACAAGCCCACGGTTCGATCTTCAGATGTACAATTTCCCGGGTCCCTGACGTAAACCGAATAAGGAGGTTAGGATGTCACTGACTTTGCGAGAGATGGTTGGCAAACTGGAAAGCCTGACGCGTCAGCAACTGACGATATCGCAAGGCTTGGATGTGCTGGAAGAGCAGGCCATAACCTGCAATGAATTACTTATTATCAACGTGATGCGTGACGCATTTTACGAGACGATGTTGGAAGAACAACTAGCTAGTGGAGCTTGAAGTGTTAGTAGAAGGCGTGCTGGACGGAAGTTCTCATTCATTTGCTGGACAAATGCACCCAACTTGGCTTGTTGACCGAGATCAACGCTTTGTCCAGTCGATTACAAGAGATCGTTCTGATGCCGTCGGTATTGGAATGATTGATTGCTTTGATATCGCTAGCGAACAAGAATTCGAGTTTGAATCCGCCGTTCTCTGCATCAACGGATAATCGATCTTAAGAACCTTACGTCTTCAGGTAAGATGTGAGAGAAAAGGCTAGATAATTCTAGTAGAAGGTATAGGTGATTGCTGCTCTCATCAACACCCCACGTAGGTGAACGCGGTCCGGCACTTCTGTCGACATGTAAGTCACATATTTAAAGTCCTCACGTGGGATCGGTCCAATCCCATCTGCATAAGGATTGTCAATCACACCTGTATCCCCAGTGAAAAGAAAATCTAAGTTAAATCCGTAATTCTCTCCATTCACTGTTATGCCAGCACGCTGAAAAAAGACCACTCCTTGCGAAGCACTCAATTCTGTCACTGCTTCACCTCCTAAATTATATCTAGTTTCCCAAGGTTCAGGTTCACTTGCATCTCCCAAAATAGAAGCCCTTCTAATTCCTGCCCTGAGAGTACTTTCAATGCGCATCAATCCAATCCCAAAGAAAATATCAGTACTTCTTGGCTCTGGCATTCCAGTCAGGTAAACAGAACCTCCAAAAATGTAGTAATGGGAGCGCAGTCGAATCAGCGGATAGATCGCACTGTTGTTTTCTTTCTGTGGATTTTTACCAGACTGATCTGTCAAGTATGTCTGAGTATAGCCTCCCATGACGCTGATCGCAGATTCAGCGAAACCAAGTTGGAAAGGAACAATATATTCGATTGAGAAGGGAGGTAAGCTATGTAGAATTTGTTCAACCTCACTTTCCACTTTTTCATGACCGTCAATGTCTCCACCCATTAACAACATCTTCTCGTAGTTCCAATCTACCGATAGATTTCGAGCTCCACTTCCCCCATCAAAGCCTCTGAAACCAGTCATTTGATAGAAAACATGATCTTTTCCTTCTCGGAAAGTCAGCACATCGAATTCAAAAAAACTCAATCGATAGATGCCACCCATATTGCCAGTTTGAGCCTGCTGGTTCTGCTGTTGTTGCTCTTGTTGCTGGGCAGAGGCCAACCCAATCATTACAACGATTAGTAGGGTGAGAGATATCAGAACTTGCCGCAGCATTTGGTAGAGTGAAGGCAGCATTCGTATTTGTCCGTCAGGATTAGGGGACTTTAGGAAGGGACTTTAAAACTTGTTCCCAGTGCTTGGCTCGCTGAATCGTTGGATGTTCAAAATCCTGATTAAACGGTCGGCTCATCAACCAAACCCAAGCCTCGGGAAAGTTCTCTTTCACATCAACACAGTTCCGTGGGTGATCATCCACGAATAGGATCTGTTCTCCATCCTGAACCAGATCAGCAATCACCTGAGATTTTGTACGTGGTGGTTGCTCATTGAACGAGAGAAATCCACCTGGATGCACGGACTCAAAGCGGTATCCCACTTGGTTTAGATTCTCGCGTCGAGCATCCATATGTTCAGGCGGGATGTTGGTCACGAAATGCACGGGATATGCCCCAAAAACCTCGTTAAATCTGGGCGCAGGGACCAAACTTTTCAACTCTCGAAAGGCATTACTGTTGACAAAATACTCCCAACCTTCGAGTTGCTGTTGTTCGGTCAAAAGTTCGCTGAAATCCCAACGGGTAGTTTGAAAATTTTCAGGGAGATCCAGTTGAAAGTAAGCACTAATCACACGTAGATAAGCACTCTCAAAATCTAGCACCACTCCGTCTACATCAAAAAAACAACGTAACATACGTAAAGCCTCCTCATCCGATTGATTTTAAAATTTTTGGGGCTGCCTCTTTTCTAGCAAAGCTATTCGGGCGGCAACCTGATGTTGAGTTTTTCCCAATTACTCTGCCATTGCGCCAGCAAAGGCATTAGTTGCTTTCGCTCAGAGCGTAATCTCTCCAATTGTTCTAGCACACCACTCAGGTCTGTTTGGCAACCTCGAGCTGATTCTTGCCAACAAACCAAAATGGTCTCTAGCAGTTGTTGAGTCCCAGACCAAAGATATCGGTATTTTAAGTTTTCCTGATAATTCAACACATCAAAATCTAAGTTCTCTCGCAACTGACGCTCTAACTCACGCTGGCTTTGCTGATGAAACTCCGCCTGAAGATTTCGCTCCTTACGCCAAAGGGTGCGGAACCAACTCTGACCATAAAGTAACCAACTACGCAGTTGCTCTGGAGTTTGAAACGCCAACGTAGTCGTAAATGAAATCGGTTCAACCTCTGGAAATTGCCAGTATACTTTAGGACTTTCAGTAGATGATAACGAACCCTTCTGCAATCGGCTATGAAGTTGATACTCTCTTTGTTGTAGTTCGTCTAGAATCTCAAAGAACGGTTCTACAGCTTGATTGATCAGCATTGTTATTTCACTGCGTAATCTTGCTATTTCTGGCAACAGGGACACATTGATTTCGTCCACGACCCAACGCAGCAGTTTTTCTCGAACTTCTTGCACCCAGAGCATGCTTTGTATGTTTGGTGAGAAGTCATCCTTTGGTGGCGTCAGTTCCACTTGCCTGAGAAATCGATCCAAGCTACTCCAAACCTTGCCTTCTTGACGGTCAAATAACGCCCGAACGCCATAGTCAATATGCTGCCTCCACTGTTTCTCTCCGCCCTTCAGAGTATGCCGCAGATTTTGTTCATGATAGCGCAAATATCGCTGACGATGCTGGAGTTCACTTTGCCATTCTTCCCAGTCTAGATTCTCCGTAGAAAGCGTTACCTGTAACCGTTCAACAAATTCGGACACTTGATGATGCAATCTCTGCCAATGTGTCCATTCTCCTGCTAGTAGTGTCTGTGATTGCTGATGTACCAACCTTAGATGGAGTTCCTCCTGAAACATTTTCCAAGCAGTTGCACTGATCTGAAAAACGGAGTGATTTTGCCAAAATTCGAGTTGCTTTTGTTCACGAGTTGTAAGTTCTAACTTACGTTGCAACAACAAATGCAACGCTGAGAATGTAAAATAGTGAGGCTGTTGCCAACCAAATTGACGTAGATCTCGCAGAATCTGTTCTGTAATGCGATCTACATCGGCTTGTTCCTCATGCTCGTTGAGATCTAAGTTGATTACAAAGATGATCTGATCTGCCAAGCCAAGCTGATGTAGGTTACGCAAGAGGCGCACGTCTGCTTGACGAATGCCAATTCTGGAACTGATTACATAAATGAGCAGGTTGCTGCGTGAAGCATATTCCTGCACCTGCGCAAAATGGAGAGGGTTTGGTGAATCGCTCCCCTGACAATCCGCAATCTCAGTGCCTTGCCAGGTCCAACCTGGTTCTTCGAGTAGAAGATCTTTCAAAAAAACTGCCCGAGCGTCTTGCTCAACCCAAGCTTGGTGTTGATCACTTTCCTCACCAGACCAAGTTTGTACCCGCGTGGAATTACTAAGATAGCCTGCAGCCTCAGAATAGCCGACTAAGCACGCTCTCAGGAAAGCACGCTCCTCACCAAAATGAGCTTTGTCTTCTGCAACAGGTTGTTCATCCAGCCAATGAAGCAAGGATTGACGTTCTGAGGCGTGATCTAGTTCGCAGGAAGGGAAAGATGAATCCGACGATTGTAAGAAAGCTAGGGCAGCTTGAAATTGGCGATCAAGTAACGATTTGGATTTGAATCTCAAATGCGCTCGACTGATCTCCCCAGGCTGAATCCGGGTGACAATCGACGTGAGAATGCCAGCCCCACGGCGGAGGCGATCTGCCCCCAACAAGGCATTAAGTAGCGTGGACTTACCAGATTTGACAGCACCCAATACGGCAATCCGGACTTTTGCTTGCTGCAGCCTAGCTTCTGCATGTTGCAAGGTTGCCTGCCAATGGCCCAGTTGGGGAGCATCCTTCCATTGAAGCAGCTCAGCCAGTTTTTCTAATTGGGAACGTGTTTCAACAAGAGGAGGAAAGAGCGAGAGCTCCGGCGAAGAGTCATCAGGCATCAACAGAGGGGCCAGACTGGCGAAGTTGCAAATGGTAAGAACGGATTTTTAGGACAGCACGACCAGCTACTTGACGTGCTTCTGAGACAGGGATGCTCAGGGCAAATGCAATGGATTCCAACGATTGGCGATCCTCTCCAAACCCCAGGTAGCGTCTTGCAACTTGAGCTTCCAACTCATCAAGCAAGTCTGCAAATTCTGAAAACTGGCGCTTCTTTTCCTGATCCCATCCGTCTTCTACATCATCGGAATCTGCAGCTGGTGTTTCTAACGCAGACTCTGCTTCTACTGGAGCCATCTCTTCGAAAATATCAACTTCAATAGATTCTTCTTCTGCTGAAAACTCATTAGAGACTTCTTCATCATCTTCCAGCTCATCGAAAAGCATCAAATCTGCTTCGTCATCTTCGAGTTCCACAGAATTTTCAGGAACTTCCTCAGTATCATTAAGTTCCTCTTGACTTTCTAGGTCCTCTTCCTCTGCTGCACTTGTCTCGATAGAGAATGAAGTAGAGAACTCTGTTTCTATCAGAAGTTCTTCTTCATGATCTACAGAAGAGGGTTCCTCAGCAACTGGCAGAGTTTCTACCTCGGAAGTTTCTGAAGTAGCCTCTTCCAGCAGGTGTAATCGTTGCTGCAGTTCCTGTTTTTCTTCCAGTATCCTCTGTAGTGAGCGCTCTTTCTGCAGGAGCAGTTGCTGGAATTGATCTGCTTGTTTGAGCAGCCCTGTTTTTTCGCGACTATTGGAATCTAGTTGCTCCTGCAACCAATCTGCACGACGCTGTGTTTCTACAAAGCGCGCTTCCCAACTTTGTAGTTCTTTTCGGCTGGACGCGTCCCGCTCAAGATACTGCAAACGCTCTTTCTGCCATTGCAGGCGTTCTTCACTCAGACCTTGTAACTGTTCGCGAAACTGTTTGAGTTCTTTCAGTTCTTGTTCAACAAAAGCTGAGGCTATCCCGCTACTGTTAGTTACAGTTGTATTGGTGTCACGTCGGCGTGAGTTGCTACGCCGCTGTTTTCGGATCTGCTCAACCTCCTTGGCAGTGAGCCCAATCCGTCCTTCTTTTTTCTTTTCAATTTCAAGGCGCTTGATCCAATTATCTAAGGCAGCGCGACTGATTCCAAGTTGTTCGGCAGCTTCTGAAAGTGTCAGCATAGTCTAATCTCTGTGACTCTGGGGAAAGACTTTGCAGTTTCAGCAAGGATCATTCCTTGAGGCGTGGGATCAACTCTGCAAAGTTACAGGGGCGGTGACTTGCGTCTAACTGAGAACACAGAATTTTTTCCCAGCCTAGTCGACAAGCTCCTGTTGAACCTGGCAAGCAGAAAAGATAGGTCCCGTTCGCCACTCCTGCAACTGCCCGGGATTGTACGGTGGATGTGTCAATTTCCTGAAAGGAGAGATAGCGGAAGAGTTCACCGAAACCCTCAATGGTTTTATCAAAGAGGGGAACCAGTGCTTCTGGTGTGCCATCTCGCCCCGTCAAACCTGTCCCTCCCGTAGTCAAAATAATTTCAACGCTTGGATCAGCAATCCACTGGGAAACGACCGCCCGGAGTTGATAGATATCATCAGGAATCAAATTACGAGCGATTAGCCGATGCCCGGCTTGCTGTAGTTGTTCACTGAGATAATCACCGGAAGTATCATTGGCTACAGTACGAGTGTCACTGACAGTCAATACTGCGATTTGGAGGGATTGAAATCTAGCATCTGACGACATGGAATTCTCCAAACATTGATCTCATGTGTGAAGGGATTGTCGTCAGAGCATCTCACGGTTTGGAATGGGAAGCAACGCCTTCTACATGCTGCTCATGCTGCTGGAAAGGACGAGCCAATCCGTTGGCCATCTGATTTGAGTGTAATTGCTTTGATTCAGAATGGCCCAGATTCTCTGTTACAACCTCAGTGGTTAAGGTAATAGTAGAGCGCGAGGCGAGGTCCTCAATAGTCCGCTGGCGCCGTTGCGCATTGCGTTCTCGTAGTTCCTGAAGCCTGCGAACACGATCTTGAAGCTTGGGGATGGCGGGTGGACTGATAGATGGTATGTAAGGTGGATCTAGAAACTGTCCTGCTCGACGCTGTTCTGCATAATCAATGGCTGGGTCTGGGACCTGGAAGTCGCTAATGCGCTCCAAAATATTTCTTGGAGTGATTCCAGTGTCAACGGTTGAGTTAGCTGCAACATATTGCTGAGCTTCACGGCGTGCTTCGCTGGTCAAGCGAGTTGGGTCAGAAGAACCAAAATGCACATGATTGCCACGTCGTAGACGATGCCAACGCTCCAAAATATGCTCTACCTGATTGACTGTCAGCCGCATTGGATGATCCTCAGAAAATAGTCTTGCGACGTCGTGGTTGTGGGCGATTGCTTTTCACCGCACCATAACTCAATTGCTGGAGCAAGGTTTTGATTTCAGTAATTGTCACATTACGTTCCTGCGCAACACGTCTTGCGAATTCCTGCTCAGCTCTACTGATTTTTTCTAACAAACGCTGTAAGCCTTGGGGCTCCAAAATTTCATCTAGTTTAGTGGGGAAGCTTTGATCCCAATCCTCTAATAGTGAGTCGATACGCTGCAGGTCCTCCAGACAATCTTCTTTTGCCTCTAGTAGCGGTAAGGCATCGTCAAGGTGTGACAATGCCAGCTGCTGCTGCGCTAGCACATCCCATCGCCGCAACAGTGCGCGTTTTTTCTGTAGCAACAACATTCCATCACTGTGCTGCAGCCTATCATTTGCCAATACAGAACTCCGCGAAAACCCGACTCAGCAAATCATCTGCTGTCGTTTGCCCAACTATATCACCAAGTGCGTTTAAGGCTCTCCGCAGTTCAGCAGCCACGAATTCTTCACCTGTCCGCTGCTGAAGAAGATTTTGTGATATCTCCAAACTCTCCGATACTTTTTCGACCGCTGCCTGTTGACGCAGATTTGTCAACCAGGATTCTTCCAAAGGCGGAGCATTTTCTGAAATGCTGTTGTGGTAGAGAGCTTCTTCCAGTTCCTCTAGCTTTCCTACCTGATGGACCGAAAATGGAATCCATCGAGATTGAATACTATCTTTCCATTTCGGCAGTTCTTGGTCCCACAGATCTGCTTTTGTAGCCACAATCAGGGAGGGCTTATCTTCAACTTCTGCTAATAGTTCTTGATCTTCTGCTTGTAACTCCTGAGAACCGTCGAGTAGCAACAAAACAAGATCTGCTTGCTCAATAGCCTTTTTTGTTCGCTCTACCCCTTGCTTTTCTACAAGATCTTCCGTTTGCCGTATTCCCGCAGTATCGCTGAGCCGAAAAGCCACTTGGTGAATTTCTAAGGACTCTTCAATTACATCCCTAGTTGTACCTGGAATTTCCGTAACGATCGAGCGATTTTCACGCAGCAGGGCATTCATCAACGAAGATTTGCCTACGTTTGGTCGACCACATAGAACCACATGCACACCATTGCGCAGTAGACGCCCTTGCTTACCTTTCTGCAACAGTCCTTCCAATTTGCTGCGTAAGGACTGGAGTCTGCGCTCACAATCAGTTTGACCCGTGAATTCTTCGTCCTCATCTGGAAATTCAATCCAAGCTTCAATCAGCGAAGCAATCTGGATGAGTTCTTCCTGTAGTTGCTGAATGGTCTCGTATAGCCGTCCTCTTAGCTGTTGGGCTGCGAGTAGGACCGACATGCGCGAATCTGCATGGATCAAGTCAGCAATCGCCTCTACACGAGTCAGGTCCAGTCGTCCATTGAGAAATGCACGGCGAGTGAACTCTCCGGGTTCTGCCAAACGCACACCCAGCATCAGAATTTGCTGCAACACCATCTGGAGCATCTGAGGACTGCCATGGCACTGCAATTCAACCACATCTTCTGCGGTGAAGGAATGTGGCCCGCGCATGACAACTAGCATTGCTTCATCAACCAGCTGTCCCTCTATATTCAGCCAACCATGTCTCAGCTTTCTGTTCGGTGATTCTGCAACCGTTCCACCATGACTTGGCTGAAAAATGGTTTCTACCGAGGTAATTGCCGTAGAACCACTGACACGAATTACTCCTAATCCACTGGGTTGTAGTGGTGTGGCAATAGCGACGATAGTATCAGCGAACATACCTGTTCTAACCAGACCTTTCCCTAGGACTGTGACTGAACCAAATGCAACAGATTTCTGGGCAGTACGTTCGCTTGTGCGGCTTGTGCGACTGCGAACTGATTCATGATTTGGAGACGTGTAAATTCAGCAAGTTCCATCGCTACATCAGCATCGCGTATTATCGATTCAGCGGCAGACAAGTTTTCTGCATCTAATCGAAGGCTAACCAAATTGCTTTGCAGGGCTGAGCGCTGTAAGGCACCTAACTCTCCACGTGAACTAGCAATCTCACTGATCGCTTTATCTACAATGCTGATCGCAGATGCTGCGCCTGACGGAGTACGAACATCAACCTCTGCCAAACTCGAACCCCCATCCTCAGAACTACCAATCCCCAATTTGTCGGTGGTAATGTTTGGCAAAGCCAGCTTGAGCGTATTGCCTTTATCAGCACCAATCTGAAATTCCAATTCTGGGTTTGTTCCATTCAATAGTGGCTTGGACCCAAATTGCGTGTTCTGAGCAATTCGATCGATCGAACTCAGAGCGTTCTGAATCTCAGACTGTGACGCTGCAACAACTAACTCATTATTCACACCGGTATTTGCTGCAGCAACAGCGCGTTGACGAATATTGACCAATAGTCTCGAAACTTCGTCCATCGCACCTTCTGCAGTTTGCACTACCGACGCCGCTACTTCACTATTCTGAGCAGCTTCCTTCAAACTACTAATTTGGGACCGTAAACTCTCTGAAATTACTAGGGAAGCCGGGCCATCCGTGGCTGAGTTAATTTTTTGTCCCGATGCTAGTTTCTCAATAGATTTTGAGAGCATCGCATCATTCTGGGCTAAGTATCGATTAGCAGTCAGCGCCTCAATATTTTGATTGATTCGCAGGCTCATACCAAGTTCCTATTGTTGGTTTTATTCTTTAATTCGAAACCTCATCCCAATAAATCTGGAGTACGGTTGCAAATTTGAGAATCTTTCTCACCTAGTGATCAGGCCAATGGGGTGGAATCACCACTGGCCTAAGACCTCTTCTTCATTGAGAAGAAAGCAAGTGAGCTACATTTTGAGGCATTGCATTAGCCTGAGCCAATTGTGCCGTAGCAGCCTGTGTCATGATTTGGTTACGTGTGAAAGCAGCCAGTTCAATTGCAACATCAGCATCACGAATATTAGATTCTGCAGCCGTTAGATTTTCAGTCGCCACTCTGAGACTGGTAAGATTTGACTCCAGGGTATTTTTCTGGAAGGCGCCCAAATCGCCTCGACTCATGGTTACCTGACTGATGGCCTCATCAATCATGCTCATTGCGGCATTAGCACCTTCGCTGGTTGTAACATCCACGTCAGCTAGACTAGAAAAACCACCATCGTTTGGTGCCCCCTTGGCCAATTCTGTCGTGATTATGTTTGGCAAAGCAACACTTGCTGTCTGGCCTTGATTTGCTCCAATCTGGAAAGACAGATTCCTCTGCGTTGGATCTTCTTCACTTCCGTTCAGAAGCTTCTCCCCACCAAACTGAGTGTTCTGAGAAATTCTGTCTATTGAGCTCAGTGCGTTCTCAATTTCCTTCTGAGAAGCAGTAACCATATTCTGGTCATTTACTCCCACATTAGCGGCTGCAACTGTTCGCTGTCGCATATCAACCAGAAGCCTAGATACCTCATTCAGTGCACCTTCAGCGGTTTGTACAATTGAAATTGCTGACTCATTGTTTTCTGTCGCTTGGTGCAAACTCGCCACTTGCGCTCTCAAACCTTCAGAAATAACCAGAGAAGCTGGGCCATCAGCACCTGTATTGATTTTCTGTCCAGATGACAGTCGTTCAATCGATTTCGACAGCATCTGGTCATTTTGAGCCAGATTTCTGTGAGCATTCAGGGCTTCGACGTTGTTGTTGATTCGCAGACTCATTTTCAACTCCTTGTAATTTGGAAATATAATTTCCTGAGTGACTTCCTTCCGTGAAAGCAGCGGGGATACATCCGTAGCACCCCACCCAGATTCGATTTTTGATTTCGAATCTCTGTTCCTCCTCCATGACGAACAGCACAAATCCATTGCTCGGCTTTGGGCCGAAAGGAAATTAACAGGGCTTGAACCAAAATAATTAGATTAATCTAAATTATTTTGATTTTGATAATACAGGCCATCAGAAGACTGCTTGGCCTTCGCAATCAAATGGATAATTACTTCGAATTATCCAGAAAAAGGTTAAAGACCAATCCAAACAAGTTGGATCGGAATATTTGATGTCAAAGAACGAAGTGAAGATTAGCAGTCAATTGCTAAATCAATATTTATTCGGAATTCAATCTAGATAACTTTAGTTATCTTCCGAAATTAAATAGCAGTATCAATTTCATTTAGAATGTGATTTTTAATGTCATCACCTAAAGAATTTGGATTGCTAGATAGATGAATTCAAGTCTTGGAATTTTGTCACAATCACTAGAGTTAGTACTTGTGTATGACCACTACGCTAGAATTTCTCTTCAACTAGATGAATTTGTCCTATCAAGTTAAGAATAGAGAATCTAAATTTTCCAAGATCGAGCAACCACACAATACAATCCACCCGATATTCCAAAGTGCTATAAGACAGGAAAACCTCTTAAACTAACTATGTCCAGATCCAAACCCTCACAAACTAATGTCTTTAAGGAGAGCTGTTAAGTTTGTTTTTATAACAAGTTCCAGATTCATAATTGAGCTTATTTAGCTCTTTGAAACTAGTCTTGTTCCACTTTCAAAAGGTTTTAACCATTCTAAGTGCATACTCTAAGTCACTCCTACGAGCGATCAAGGACCTACATAGCTATTATTCCAGGATTTCTTATCAAAGACCCCAATCAAACCTACACTACTGGCTGCCTAAGAGAGCCATCACATTTTTGGGCATTGCATTAGCCTGGGCCAACTGGGCGGTCGCTGACTGTGTCATGATCTGGTTGCGTGTGAACGCTGCCAACTCCACAGCCATGTCTGCGTCACGGATAGTTGACTCTGCAGCTGTCATGTTCTCCGAGGCAATTCTTAAACTGGTCAGGTTTGACTCCAGGGTGTTCTTCTGGAACGCTCCTAAGTCACCTCGAGCGACCGCAATCTCTTCAATCGCCTTGTCAATCACTCCCATCGCGTCCTCAGCACCCTTGCCGGTTGTTACATCCAGATCTGAAAGGCTTGAAAAACCACTGTCATTGGAAACTCCTACCGCCAACTGATTCGTCGCCACATTCGGCAGACTCACGCTGGCAATCTGACCCTGGTTCGCTCCAATCTGAAACGACACTAATGGATTGCCGTCAGCATCCAAAGCACTGCCATCCAGCAAGTTCTTGCTGCCAAACTGGGTGTTGTTCGAAATTCTGTCAATTGCCTCCAGGGCATTCTCGATCTCTTTCTGAGAAGCATTGACCGAGTTCTGGTCATTGATCCCGAGGTTGGCTGCAGAAACCGCCCGTTGACGCATGTCCACCAACAGTTTTGACACCTCATTGAGTGCTCCCTCCGCGGTCTGAACCAAAGAGATCGCTGCCTCGTTGTTGTCAGTGGCCTGCTGGAGACTACCGATCTGGGCCCGCATCCCTTCAGAAATTACCAGGGAAGCCGGACCATCGGCTCCACGGTTGATCTTCTGACCGGATGACAAGCGCTCAATTGATTTGGAGAGTTGCTTGTCGTTGTTGATCAAATGCCGGTGGGCATTAAGGGACTCTACGTTATTATTGATTCGCAGACTCATACTAACTCCTTGTAGGTCTGTTGATTGCGATGACGGTCGTCTCCTCCATGAGACCACACTACAGTTCAATAGAGCGAACTGGTCGTCTGAGAATACACCCCATCCAGGGTGAAATTAATTGCGGAAATACTCCGCACAAAGAGAGATCAATTGATAAATCAAGATAACAAAGATTATCTTGATTTATCACAGAACCAGAAATCCTGAACCATCAGGTACCTATTTCATTTTGCTAACTAGTCGTTCTTTGGGCTAAACCAAACTCATAAAACTAAGTACTATCCGAAAATACCTTTGAAAATAATCCTAAGAAGCTCTGATTATTGACTGGCAAGCAAGGCCATCACATTTTTGGGCATTGCATTAGCCTGGGCCAACTGGGCGGTCGCTGACTGTGTCATGATCTGGTTGCGTGTGAACGCTGCCAACTCCACAGCCATGTCTGCGTCACGGATAGTTGACTCTGCAGCTGTCATGTTCTCCGAGGCAATTCTTAAACTGGTCAGGTTTGACTCCAGGGTGTTCTTCTGGAACGCTCCTAAGTCACCTCGAGCGACCGCAATCTCTTCAATCGCCTTGTCAATCACTCCCATCGCGTCCTCAGCACCCTTGCCGGTTGTTACATCCAGATCTGAAAGGCTTGAAAAACCACTGTCATTGGAAACTCCTACCGCCAACTGATTCGTCGCCACATTCGGCAGACTCACGCTGGCAATCTGACCCTGGTTCGCTCCAATCTGAAACGACACTAATGGATTGCCGTCAGCATCCAAAGCACTGCCATCCAGCAAGTTCTTGCTGCCAAACTGGGTGTTGTTCGAAATTCTGTCAATTGCCTCCAGGGCATTCTCGATCTCTTTCTGAGAAGCATTGACCGAGTTCTGGTCATTGATCCCGAGGTTGGCTGCAGAAACCGCCCGTTGACGCATGTCCACCAACAGTTTTGACACCTCATTGAGTGCTCCCTCCGCGGTCTGAACCAAAGAGATCGCTGCCTCGTTGTTGTCAGTGGCCTGCTGGAGACTACCGATCTGGGCCCGCATCCCTTCAGAAATTACCAGGGAAGCCGGACCATCGGCTCCACGGTTGATCTTCTGACCGGATGACAAGCGCTCAATTGATTTGGAGAGTTGCTTGTCGTTGTTGATCAAATGCCGGTGGGCATTAAGGGACTCTACGTTATTATTGATTCGCAGACTCATACTAACTCCTTGTAGGTCTGTTGATTGCGATGACGGTCGTCTCCTCCATGAGACCACACTACAGTTCAATAGAGCGAACTGGTCGTCTGAGAATACACCCCATCCAGGGTGAAATTAATTGCGGAAATACTCCGCGCAAAGGAACCTGTAAATAAATCTGAATAATGAAAATTATTTTTATTTTTCCAAAGCAAACAATTACTGGCTAGCTCACCTAATTCTTTTCCTCTCTAATCCGAAACTTTCATGGTCCTGCTTAGACGAGAAGTACCAGATCTCTTCCATGAGGAATTTGATAAAATCGACAAGCTGATTGGCTTCTCGAATAATCCAAAACTTGGGTGAGATTCCGCACAAGCTTCATTGAGGACCCACAGTATTCAAAAATCAGAACAGGCCACTTTAGATCACTATAAATTCTCTAGACTAAGCAATCTTCTGGAGACCAATAGAAACCAGAGACATGCTGGTATAATCGTTCGATCACTTAATCCAGATCCAGATTGATTCGCACCAATTTATGACTCCAAGCCACAAAGAACTCTATTGACACGAGAACTCTTTGTACTTACGGGTTAAATCGTTCCAGAGCGAATCGGCATAGTGTCTGTTCACAGTGATTACGTCTAAAGATCCATCCGCCAGTGGCAGATCTTCACAACTTTAAGGAGCCAGAGGCCATAATTTGGAAAAGCCTGTGACAGTCACTGATGATTCAAACCAGAGCCAACTACTCGATGAAAATATTAGCAAATTGCAAGAGCGGCTTGTCCACTACCAACACTACAATCCCAAGTTGTTTGATAACTTGGACTGTAATCGACAATTTTTTGGAAAAGTTCTGAAAGGCAGTCAGGACGAGAATGTCGTTACAGCCCTTCATGCCGAAAGAATTTCCACTTCTCAGGACAAACTGCTACTTACAATGACAACTCTTCTTCAAAAGCCAGTAAATTCAGACTGATGAACAGGCTTGCCAGTAATTTTTCAGTAATTTCAAAGAACACCTTCAGCGCAAGATAGCAGTACTATCTTCCACAAAAGAAGCTCTCAATGAGTCCAAAGAATATTTTCTCCGGTGCTGTCCTAAGAAAAGACAACACCAGGAAAATAATTTGAATCAGGCTGTTAGTAGGCTGATTACATTGCGCGCATTCTGGTTTGCGTGTGCAAGAACAGACATCGAAGATTGCTGAAGAATCTGGTTGCGTGTAAATGCTGCCATTTCTGAAGCCATATCGGCATCTCGAATTACAGACTCAGATGCAACCATGTTCTCTACAGCAATACGAAGAGTGCTGATATTTGACTCTAGAGTATTTTTTTGTAGAGCACCTAGTTCTCCACGAGTTGAGGTTGTATCATTGATTGCTTTATCAATGATTTTAATAGCGTCTTGAGCTCCTTGGAAATTTTGCAGATCGATATCCTCTAACGAAAGAAAATTACTTTTATTAGCGACACCAGTTCCCAATGAGCTAGCTTTCATATCTCGTAGAGATACTGAGACTGTTTGACCCGCATTTGAACCAGTCTGGAAAATCAGCGAATTTTGCAGAACAGTGACAGTCCCAGCCTCTTCAGAAGCTTCTTCACCTGTGTAGCGAACCTTCAGACCTTCCGTGTTCTGATTACCACTGCGGCCAGCTAGGATTTGACCATCACCAATCGCTTCTTCTCCATTTATAGTTCCAGATACATCTTGACCAGGTGCTGCCTGATCCGTTACGTTTGCTCGAGCTGACAGAACACCTGGAGTTGAACTAGAAACGGAAAATGTACTTTTGCTACCATACTCAATGTTGCGTAGACGCAAGATACCGTCATCAAAGCTTTCATCAAGGACTTCCACTTTGAGGTTAGCATCACGTATTTGGCGCTTCAGTTCGTTGATGGTACTTTCAACAGTATCACCTTCTTTTGTACTGAACTGAATGGTACGACCATTTTCAGTTACAGTCAGACTCTCACCAGCATTAATGATATCTTGGTCTAATGCTGTACCACCTTCCATTTGAGCTCTTGTTGCAGCTTGTGTAATTGCTACTTCATAGCCTTTAGTCGGTGAAGTTTTTGTGTTTGGACTAGCAGACACAAATTGTAGACCGGCACCATTAGCAACACCGTTAGCACCACGGCTTCCATCTAATAGTTGCTTGTCGCCAAACTGAGTATTCGTTGCAATTCGATTGATTGATTTGACTGAATTTGCAAATTCAGACTGATCAGCAGCCACCATTCTCTCGTCATTCACACCCACGTTGGATGCGTGTACTGCTAATTGTCGCATATTGGTCAAAAGACGATTAACTTCGCTGAGTGCACCTTCAGCAGTTTGCACCATGGAAACCCCATTTTCGGAATTTTCAACGGCTTGCTTTAGACCACTGATTTGTGAGCGCATAATCTCAGACACAACTAGGTTGGCTGGGCCATCAGCAGCTGTGTTGATTCGCATCCCAGAAGAGAGACGCTCCAGATTTTTTACAGAATCAGCATTAACTTTTTGTACGTTGCGATGAGCATTTAGGGCAGCAACATTTGTATTTACGCGAAGTGTCATAATACCTTCCTTAGTATGTGTACAATTAAAAGAATCGAGATTATTTCGATCATCCATGATCTGTGGAATCCGGCTTGAACACATCCATGTGTCACAAATGGACTCCTTTTCACCACCTTCCCCTGGCAGTGATTTCAAAGGCAACAGATGGCAGACCTATTCTCAGCAATTCTGCTCAAAACTGTTTTCAGAATAAGACAATCTAAAATACTTTAGTAATCTAGATTTCTTGCAATTCGCCAAAGCCTGCGCAAAAAATTCAGCAGTTTACGAGTCTACAAGACTAGCAAACTGCTGCACACTTCTCGGCGAGTTCATTACTGCCTATTACTTTGAGCTAGCTTGGATCATCCGAAAATCAGAGATTGACATCTCAAATTCGGAATCTTGCCAGAATGCGGTCTATCCGAGATAGATTCAGATGTAGATGAACGGAAGCAATCCACAGAATAAAACCAAATGAATTCAATTGGTTATTTATTCACTTGCGGACATCTTCCCCATCAACACTTTGTCATGGGTAGACTCAAGCTACTGTAATAGACAGAAAAACCAGGTTTCAAAGAACAAACTTTCCCATTTAAGAAGGGAATGATGAGAAAAGAATTTGCCGATCTCACTCAACAAACAACTCGTGAGTAAGTTTGGCAATTCCAGAAGAAAGACTTCGGAAGTCCATCTTCCGCAACTGCAATGGTTTATTTTACAGTTATGGCCCTAGATACTCGGAGATCTATGGATAAGCTTACCTAGAGTAAAATTTTAAGCATTTTTCTAGCTCATCTAATCTCCCTAGGGCATCTGACTCTTTTCCCATTACGCGTTCAGCAGTGCCAACACACTCCTTGGGTGGTTATTTGCCTGGGCCAGCATCGACACAGCAGACTGTTGAACAATCTGGTTTCGAGTAAAATCTGCCATTTCCTTGGCAAAATCTGCATCTCGAATTAAAGATTCTGAAGCAGTTACATTTTCAGCCGCAATTCGCAAATAACTCAGATTGCTTTCCAGAGTATGAGTTTGGAAAGCTCCAATGCCCGCACGAAATGAGGTTGTCTCATCAATTGCTTTGTCGATGAGACGTATTGCATCCTGAGCTCCTTGAAAACTTGTTAGATTCAGGTCTGCCAGGGATCGGTAGTTGCTCTCATTGCTGATTCCGTTAGCCAGAGAAGTTGGCTTCATATCTCGAAGCGAAAGCATACTGGTTTGCTCTTCATTTGGTCCAATCTGGAAAATCAATGAATTCTGTGTGACCGTAACATTTCCAGCCACTTCACCGGGAGGAGCTAGCTCTCCTGCATAACGGACAGTGAGCCCGGCAGTATTTGAATTCCCATCTCTCCCCTTTAGAAGTTGCCCTTCACCGAGCGCTTCTTCTCCATTAATTTCCCCAGCCACATCACGACCATTATCTACATGGAATGGCACGTTCCCTGTTTCAGACAAAACACCTGCACTGGAACTCGCAACTGTGAATGTTGCACCGCTGCCATAATCCTGATGTCGTACCGTGAGGATGCCATTGTCATCTCCGGACAATTCCAAATTGAGCCCAGCATCCGTCGCCCTCCGCTGCAGATCATTGAACACCGTCTCCACAGTCATACTTTTGTCTGTCTGCATTTGCACAGTCCTGCCACCTTCCGTCAGGGTGAGCACTTCACCAGCATCGATCATTTCCTGAGTGAGGGCCGTTGTACCTGTTCTCGTCGCCTGCGATGCTGCCCGGCTGATAGTAACTTCATAACCTTGAGTCTGAGAACTTGTCGTGTCCTCTCCAGCAGCCACAAAGTAGAGCCCATTTCCTGTGGCAACTCCGTTAGCTCCTTTGCTGCCATCCAATAAGGCTTTGGTTCCGAATTGGGTATCTTTGGCAACCCTTTCGATCATCTCAATGGAATTACGCAGTTCGGCTTGATCGGCTTCCATCATCTGTGGATCATTCACCCCAACGTTTGATGCGTGCACCGCTAATTGGCGCATATTGACCAACACTCTATTGATTTCTGTCAACGCACCTTCAGTCGTTTGCGCCAGAGATACGCTAACCTCACTGTTCTCAATTGCTTGATTCAAGCTAGAAATCTGACCCCGCATCCTTTCAGAAACAACAAGAGAAGCAGGTGAATCCGCCGCACGATTGATCCTAAGACCAGAGGCCAATCGCTCCATATTTTTTTGTCCTGCTTCGTTAACTGCCAGCAAGCTGCGATGCGCTCTCATTGCAGGAATGTTCGTATTAATGCGCGGAAGTGTCATAAATCCTTTTATTACTCAAGTAGTCTGCTCATCAATGACCAGAGTGTCTCAAAATCTTGCCCCTACAAGATTAAGAAAACCTTTCAATGAAAGCTTTCTTAAATATTTTCCCAAACAAGAAACTGTATTGAATAGATGCTATTGAACGGTTTGTAGGGAATCATCTATCAATTCTTTCATAGTCAGTAACCCAAGATCTAAAGGTGTAGAAAAAGCTGCACTATGGTTTTCTGCAGCGATTTTTACATGATCAATGTTGTTCTCAAGACTCTGCTGCATTACTTTTGAACCAAGTGTAGATGGATTAATAACAATTGTTTTCGGTCCAGCAGCTCGATCAATCAGCTCCAGAGCATTCAATAACTTTTTGTTAGTTCTTGGCGAACCTCGGTCAACCAAATTTTGTGCTGTGGCTCTCATCTGCTGTGTTCTCAACAGCAACTTGGAAAAGGCTCCAGATTGATTGAGGGACAGAGAATTCGCTTCACGAATACTGTTTTGTAGTTCGCAGTGCATTGCTGACATGATGATTCCTTTCAAATAGAGGTAGCACTCATCCATGAGTAATAGTTTAAGAAAATCAAAATTTTTCTGCGATCAATACCGAAGCAATCGCGGTGTTAATCTTGATATAATTGGCTGTAACCAACTAAACAGTGTTCCTTCAGGTAATGGAAGCTTTGAGTTTCCTAAGAGAACATCCATTGGATAGACTTCATAATCTTGATCAACACATTTACCAGTCGTCAGAAGAGATATTTGGTCTGAAGAGTAGTTGATTAGATTTTGGAATTCTAATTTGTTAAGCTTTGAATCTAATTCAGCAAGATATTCAATTTGTTCAAAGCCTCCTAAACAACGTATTCCATTACAAAAAGCCAGAATCCAGAAACATAGAGTAATTCCAGGACAGAATCTATTTTCGTTCAACGCAGAAATAATAGATTCAGGCTCTGCAGAGATTGATATCGTTTTGCTTTCAAACCATCTATTCTGCAGATGAATCTGCTCAACTTTCTTTTTACCCTGCTTCTCTACTTCAGTAACAAACCAGTTATTTGCTAATTCTTTTTCCAGATATTTTATTTTCCAGGGATCTAGAAATAGTTGAGTAATCCAATGTGAATTATCCTTTAGAACATTTATTAAATACTTTCTAATTACTTCATTTAGGTTGAAGAAATAGATTCGATCATTATTCAGTACAGAACGTGTTAATTTTTCAGAAAAGGACAAAGCCCAATTATCATAATAATTTTTTGGAGCAATTGATCTAAGTGAGCTTTCTCGCACCCCTGGAAGAAGATCCGAAAAAAGTTCATTCAGCCTATCTGGGATAGCACTTCTATCAACAAGACCATCTCTCCACTTGCTAGGAATTAAAGATAATCGAGGATGATCACCATCTCTAATACGATCAACTACTGCTGCCTGAGCATGTGGAAATAATGGATTCGATGGATGTAAAATTTGCTCTAGCGAAGTCTTAGTTCCATAGTTGATTGCACCTGACCATGCAGCATTAGAGAAAGGGACACCTGAATACGCTCCGACAAGATAGCTCGAAGTTTGAGGTTGTCTGAGTGTTGCCAACTGATGAGAAGCCAGAAATGTAGGGCCTTCTGTAGGAGTCAAGTGCATGGCTGTTTGCAGCAGACGCTTCTGCTCTAATTCCTCGAGCAACTGCTTAACAAGTACATCAGCCCAGCCCATTTGCTGCCAAGTCTCTTTAAATGCTTGGATCAGTTCCGGCTCCAGTGGTGGGGGCCGTTTTGGTCCTTGCCACCAGATTTGACCATATCCTTCCAAGGATTCATTGCCCCATTTCTCAATCACTTTCAATAATTGCGGACGGTTCATGAGTCGTAAAGACGCTATGATAGAATCCATTTGGGGAGTCATAACTCTCGGCCAAAATAGTTAGTTTCTACATGTGGATTTGCTTAGTAGTCACCACTACTGAGATCTGTGGTTAAATAATCAGGGGATTAGTAGTCCTAAATTTTAGTTTATTTAATAATTATAATTATCTGAATAAGAATTAAAGATTGGTCCTTTCTACCACGAGGCAAGCCAGGACAGGATAAGGCACTGAATTAAAATATAAATATTATTTTTCGGAATAATCCGAACAAACGACTACGTGCCGTTTCAGGGGAATGAGACTTAAATTGATTTGACGGTTGCTAGTCTATCTCAAATCATTAGGCAATAGACCGTATGATACTAGAGAAAACTAGTGTCTAAACTTACATCAGATTTTAGCTAGTACTTGGAAGCACTCTTTAAACAATCTTGAATTCATGAAGCTAGGTTTCACCACCTTGCACGAACAAATTAGCCAATATAGAAATTTTATAGTCTCCGCATGAAGATAGAAAAAACTAATTGACTCCAGTCGAGATTTCTCCATCTATTTACAGAATTCAGTTCGGAAAAACTGTATTCATAGGCATGATAGACTACTTAACAGACGAAGACCCCAAGCTACATTTTGCGGATAAAATTGATCATGAATATCAAGTCAGAGAGAGAACTTGACTTACGCAGAATGCAAGAAATCGAAACGGAAGCTTGGGTAGCGATGATGAACCACCCAAAGCTTGCTAAACACCGCCCTTTGCTCAGAACTCCCTTTACACTTGAAGACGCAAAGGAATTTGTCCTAATCAAAGAGTCGTATTGGGAAACTCATGGGTATGGCCGGCACTCCTTAGCCAAAATAAACTGATAGGTTGGGGAGGATTCCAGCCGTGTCAAGAGCAAGCTGAGTTAGCTCTGGTTCTCCAACCTAATTGGTGGGGTTGGGGTAAAGAGTGTCTTCAAAAATTCATTGAACACAATTCTTATTCACACCTCGCACAAGTAATAGCTCGGTTACCCGATTCAAGAAAAAAATTAAGAGGTATGGAGCGGCTAGGTTTTCAGTAACAAGGCGATATTTTTATCAATGGAAATCTATTTTTTCAGCTCTTTAAAAATCTAAAAACCAATAATTAATTCAAATTTTTAGTGGGGTTAAAGCAATTGCGTAGTTTGGACAAAGAAAGTTGTCTCTGAGATTTTTGAATCTAATGATACAATGTCTTCATTGTTTCCATAGATGAAATCTTCTTAGATAAGTATTGAGTGGCTAAAAGCTAACTTTGCCGAGTTTTTTTGACATATCTTTTAGGAGAGACACCAACGGAAGAATCCCACCATCAAAACACAGATTCAAAACCCATGTTTAGCTGGACTACGATTCAGAATTTTCAGGATACTTTACAAAATGATTTTCCACTAGCTTATTCAAACCGCGAAGTAGTTACTTATTAACTAACAGAAGAGGGAAGACTTCTTTTTCATGGAGTTTGGTAAACTCTATAAATTGGTCGTTAAGGAATTTTAACTGCTAGGGGCTGGTAATGATTGATTTTATTTTTAGCAAAGTATTTAGTTTTTAGTCATAGATCAAGAAAAAAATACTTAGACGGCTCTTTGAGAAATTGATGTTCTTATCAACCATGGACTATGGTTCAGATTTCCTAAAAACCTAAAACGTTTGACTCCAAACAGATTAGACTATTCTAGTAAGATTTTCACTACACAGATCAAATTGCTAAAATTTAGACTGAGTCATTACATGATCAGTCTATGCTATTAAACTCTATGATAGGGTATATATTAAAGAATACTAAATTTTATTGAAACTATCTAGTAATCAGACAGATAAATCTTAATGGTGTTATTTTGGATTTTGGCATTCTTACTATTGAATTTGTTCACGCTCTTTTCAACATATTTGCAAAAATAAAAATACAGTATTTGAAATTGAGCTAAACATCTTTATTTTGGAAGGCAGGGAATCATTGTCCTTACAGGTCAAATCAGGGGTCTGATTCTCAATGGTAGTTGATGAACGGTGTAACTTTTTTCTGAAAAAGTCTAAACGCTAAACATGTACAATCTTGGTTTTTCTGTTAAAGCATACTAATAAAGACAGTTAGAAGACACTTTTAGTGATTGATAGAGTTGTCTAACATGGTTCATAACGTAGACTGATATATGATTAGTTAATACTCCATTTCTATATCTTACTATCTCAGGGCTATCATCACTCAAATCAATACTTTCAATTGTTTACTGAGATATTACCTAGCTAGACTTCGCTGTAAAATATTCTGCAACACTACATCCAAAGAAATATTAGAAATTTCTGAAAGTTGTGAATCTATAGTCTTGGCATGATAAGCTCTTACCGCTTTATTCTAAATCAGAATATTTGGCTTCACTTCCTCGATGACGAGTAAAACCGCATGGCGAAAAGATGAATCAAGGTTCGCAGATATAAATTTCGCAGCTTCTGGGAACCCTAGATATAGACGAGGCTATCTTGTACCCTGCGAAGAAGAAAATAAATCGGAGTGTGTTGGATGATGTCAGATGTTTGTAATTCAATCTTGGGGCAGGCAAAAAATGGAATAAAATTACGCAAGTATTGATTCAGTTCTTCTAGCAAGACAAGGTTGATTCTTCAATGAATGGTGTTTCCACTCAGTTTTTGTGTTTGCAAAGTACCAAACTTCCCAATACCCAAGAATTTACAACTATTTTGCGAGTTGTTATCAAACCCCAAACTTCCCATACCCTTTGAACTACTTCTTCGAGTCACGCCTTGACATGCTCGGCTAGCTCACTACGTTCCAACAGCTTTATCAGATTTTGAGCGACGTTTGCCTCTAGTGGACTTTCAAAGCCACAAGCATTACAGCGAAGGCCTTCCGAGCTTCCTCGAATGGAAGTTTGTGAACCGCCGCGTTGACTACAGCCATAAAGCAGTTCGGGCGTGTGAGCAAAGTTCAATTCCCCACCACGCCACTGCATTTTATAGCTGAGTTGTTTGAGAAAATCATCGACACCCAGTGACGGCTCATCAGATTGTGCTGAGGCTAACAATCTTCTCAGATCGGTCACCACCAGCGAACGAAAACGAGAAGCTAGTTGGGATGTGATCTCATGCCGCATTGATTTTAGAGCTGCGGCACGCTTGTGATGCAACTTTGAAATCTGCTACCTCTGCTTTTTCCAATTTTCCGAGAATTTTTCTTTTCTCGATAACTGGCGCCGTCTCTTCTTGATTTTCTGATCCAGGTTTTCAATCAAAACTCAGGTCTTCTCTTGTTTTGCAGTAAGAGGGTACGCAGTTCCATCATGCACACCGACAGGACTACCACCACCCAGTGTGACGAAGCCAATATCTTCTTCAGCCAATTGCCAATCTACGTTTTCCTCCACCGTAAATCCAATGAACCAATGTCTATCAGATTCTTGAATCACAAGCTTCTGACCAATCTTGGCCTCTACAGAAATTAGTCGGTCCTGACGCATCTTCATAAGCCCTGGGCACTTTGGCATCCTGATGTAGGAAAAGTAATCTTTCCCTCCACATGCCTTTGAAAACGACCTGATGCTGACATCATTCGGCTTCCAGAGAATCGAAAGGCGCGATTTGCGACGTGGAACAGGATAACCAAGTAGGTTTTTGGCAGCTCCTTGAATCCGTTCACCATTTTGGGCACGACGATAGAAGTGCTGGAAGACTTGGTGAAGATCAACAACCAAGGCATTTTGTAGACGACTGAATGGAATTTTCTTCAACCAATCCACTTGTCTACGTAGCACAGTCAATTCCTTACTCTGGGCCTGACCTGCCCAACCTATGCTGAATCGGCTTCTGCAAGTGATTCTGATCACTCCCAAGTGAAGATTGCCTGGCTAGTTTTTGATGAGCCTGAGGCGCTGCTTTCTGCTGCTAAAGTGCCAGCAGACGCTGGTGGTACAGTTCGGTCAGACTGGGGAGACTGTCTTCACGAACAAGGTTTCGTTGTTGTGGTCCCAAGTTGTAAATATATCGGTAACCCATTGGCCGCACGCAGTAAATACTCTTCCTGCAAGGGCGTAAGTTCTAGCCGAAATTTGTAGACTCGGGATACCAACATAACTTAGAGTTATGAGGAGAGTGGGCATCTGGGTTCCTGCTTCGTCGAAATAATGCAGCAGACTGATAAGTCGGCTTACTTTTTCTCCACAGGTGTAAATTTCGATAGTTTTCACCGTATTGGCTTCGAGGCCAGTAAATTACAAAAAGAAATGCAACTACTCAGTAGATAAGTTTATTCGTAAATGAATAAAAAACTACTTGTATAAATAATAAGCATTCGCTTTCTGATAGCTTGCACAATCATCAGAGTAGCGTCGTCAATTCTTTTTTCCGATTACACGACTCTTGATACTGCGTAGAGTAACAAGTAATCAACTGTGAACAGACCATTAAGGCAACTCACAGAGAGGAAAATTAATGATTCGAAGAGGAAATCTCATCTTTCATTTCGAAGGGGGTAGAATACTGATTATCAACAGAATAGATAGAGTGTATCGTAAAATAGCTTCTTGCCGATTGGTAGAAATCTTTAAAAAAACTGGGAATTCATATAGAGATTCAGAAACGAATCTTAAGTAGATCTAATTTATTTCATGACCTTTTTGCGAAAGAAACCAGTTTGCTAAATTCGAGTGGTTCTGGATAGGAGTTTTTTTGAGGTCATTGACTTTAATTAATTTTATCGTGACAACGAAAAACTTAGGAGAGGCAGAGAAATTTTTAAGAGCTAAAAAAATCTCCTGCTATCGACTGTGTTAATTTAGTTGATGATACTCGATTAATCCTTGTTACACTTTCGAAAGAATCACTCCATTAAGCATAACCAAATATTCTCACTACTAATTTATATATCTGAGAAGGTCTCATTTAATTTTTGAACTATTTATCTCTAGCCCTCTTATTGTTAGAACTTTAAATAGTACGGTATTATCTATACTCAGATCTACAAATTTTAATGTTTTTAATATCTAAGGCTTGCTGTATTTTTCATTCAAAGTTCTATACACAACTAACTCTAATCAACATTTGAGGAAGCTCTTAGGGAAAATTTAGCGTATCAAAGCTTTCGAAACTGATCACTATAGTTCTATATTTTTTCTTAATTTACACTTTGCCAAGGCAAGTCTGCTGGAAGAACTCAGCGTGATTCAAGCGAAGTAGTCTTATTTCTACCTTGCTTGAACTATTGCTTAGCCGAGAGACTTGCCGGCAATAGTGGTTAATTTTTCAGATTCAATTGTCAAAGATCATCTCTTGGAGAATCTTGCCAGATTCCCCAGATGAAGATTCCCTGTACCTACCCGAAGATAAATGCAGAGAATCTTAAAAATTTAGTAGGGTTATAACCTACTTATTTGCTCAAAAGCCGACACCAATTGGCCAAAGAGTTTGACCAACATCGGTTCGAAAATAACTATGTAAACAGTGAAGTTTACTTATGTTTTGATATGCACTCTGTAGTGCCTCTTCAACAGTTTTCCCAAGGCCGTTCACATCGGCAATTCGATGCCCTTTATCTAGGCCCTTATGAGATTCTGTGTAGATACCGAGTGAATCTGATCGGACTTCATTCCACCAGAGATCACAGTCTATCTCTCCTTCTATTCGCACTGGTAATGGCGGTACATCTTCAACAATGTAAGGATAACCATATCCAGCCAGTGTAAGTGTTCCTCCTGCTTGGATAGAATCTCGCCATTTGGTTTTGACAGCCTGGTTATTAGCTACCTCACACAACGTCTTTATTGGATTTTTTAACATGCGTAACCAGAGAGCACCGGACGTCACTCCCATCCTCACATTATATTCAATCGGTACCCAGTGGTCTTGTTGCCTCATTGCAGTGACTTGCAACGGACCGTGAAAGTTCACTTTCTTTAGCCACGGTTGCAGCGGATGAATTAAATCTTTTGCCAATCCATATCGATCTGCAGGATCCTGCTCAACAATCCCTCCTAAGGGAGCTCCAGCGACAGGCCCCATGTTCCCTGTGAAAGCCCGCTTGTACTCCTGATTACTGATCTGGCTAATAATTTCGCCATTGCTTACAAAAACGAAGTGACCTGCTTCCACATTTCCCAAATACTCCTGGAGAAAGAGTCCTTCTGCGTAATCAACACATTTTATCCAGCCCCACGTGTCCTCTACTGTTTCGCAAACAATCGTATGTACTGGACTGAAGGGTGAACAAATTGGATTTTTTAGTACATAAGGCCTTGGATCATTACGAAGAATCTCTTCAGCCTCCAAACGATTTCTAGCATAGTAACTACGTGGTATTGGGATACCGTATTGCTCACAAAGCCGCATTGCGAAATCCCTATCTACTTCCAATCGAGTAGCTTCTTTAACCGGAGAGAGAATGGGGATACCCCGCTGTACCAAATCAGGTCCCCATGATTGAGTTTGCCAATCGATTGACATTGGGATCACTAGATCTGGTGGATGTTTGTCAAAGAGCGTTAGCAGTTGCGGATGCCTCCGGGCCTCATAAACCTCTCCACAAAGAGAAGCTCCATAGTGGCCATAATTTCGAGTCAGGTAAGTATGGACCTCAGCACCATCTTCTCGACAAATTTGTGCCATTGCATGAGCAAACGATCCCACGCCCAGAATCCAGACCCGAGCCATGTTCTAACTCTTTTACAATTTACATCCATGTAACATCTCGCGTTTTTGCGCGAAGCCCTTGATCTTCTTCATCACAAAGCCAGAGTCTTCCAGACCCTTTCTCACATGACTGGCTGCCGTGTAGGTAGCACAGGTTCCTTCAGGACAAGTGATCCGAGCCACTTCTCGCAAAACATCCATTGTCCACATCTCAGGATTCTTTTTGGGACTGAACCCATCCAGAAACCAGGCATCAACTTGGTTTGGTTGCATAACTTGCAGCGCTGGCAATACCTCTGCGTGATGCAACCTTAACTTGATTCGTTCTTCCGGCCACTCCTGCCAGTCAGGAAGCAATTTACTGCTCGAATGCTTTGCAGCCAGGAGCATTTTCGAGAGAGTTTTCAGTTCTTTCCACTCTTGGTGGATTAACTTCAACTGCTCTCGATCTAGTGGGAATCCCTCAATCGATTCAAAATATAACCAGCTATCCTGAGCTCGGGTTTCCCGCCACAGCTGCCAGGTAGCCAAAAAATTCAAGCCTGTCCCAAATCCAGCCTCACCAATACGAAAAATACTTTTTTTCTGCCATCTTTCGGACACACGATTCCCTTGCAGAAAGACGTATCGGCTCTCTGCCAGACCATCACTCCGAGAAAAATAAATGTCCTCAAATCTTTCAGACCAAGGAACTCCATTGTTCCAGTCAAGCCGCTCTGTCATCAGAGGCTAGTGTTGGAACTACTCCTTACTGAGCCTGTTCTTCTGGTGGCGGTTCTTGCTGCTGCTGTTGAGGTTGGGAACCTCCGCTACTTAATCTGGATACATTCTTGTAATTGTAGCCAATCGTGAATTTGAAGCCACTCTCAGAGTCTCGACTGAACATGCCAACACCAAAGGCCCAACTATCTGGATACTCCCATCCGAGCCCAAGTAATTGCTGGTCATAGTTCTTGCCATCATCCATTTCGAGGAAGAAATTCAACTCGTTGGTCTTGGCCTCAATCACTGTCAATGAAGTAGAATAGGCATCTTCCGAAGCAGATAGACTGGCATACTCAAACTTCCATTGCAGGTCTGTCGGATTGCCTGAAACAATGCCGAGCCCAAGACCAGCAACTGAGTAACTGTCCTCTCCTGCCTTACCATCTCGCGAAAGGAAACTCGCATAGATATTATCGAAAAATTTCAGACCCAGGCCTAAGTCACTCGTTTCATTAGAAACATCACCACTGTAGGTTCCCATTCCATAGCCAATTGCGAATGCTTCACCTACCTTAAACCCACCTCGGAATCCAGTCCCATTGGTTGAATTTGCGCCACCATCAACTGTTTCGTTAATGACGAAATCAACTTCACCTCCAGCACTTTCTCCGATTAGCGAGAAACCCACATCTTGTTTGGCAACATCTCCTGCATCTAACATGTTGTAACGTAGGTTTCCAGTCTCTCTCCAGACTGCTCCAACTGGATTAATATGACTACGATTACTTGAAAGATAAGGAGTTGCTACCTGTGCCTGAGCAACTTCAGCTAATCCTAGTGCTGCTAGAGCGAATATCCATGTTCGCTGCAAGCGAATCTTCATGACGGTTCTCCACCTAAAGATTTTAAATGGCGATTCATTTCCCCACTAAATTTGGTTCACTAATACTTTGGCTGAGAGTGCTCCCACCGGGACTCGAACCCAGAGCTTCGGATTAGGAATCCAACGTTTTATCCGCTTAAACTATGGGAGCGCAGTTGCAGAATAGACTATTCAGAGATTTTATAGTCTATTTATTTTACACTCCTTACTCTGGAAAACGAGCAATCCATTGCAACTCTACATTACAAATTTTCTAAGATGCATCTAAATCAATTTTCTTGTCACTGAGGATTCTTTATTTTCTAATTAACTCCTATTATCCCACCTTAATTTAATCATCACATTATTAGTTAATGCTGCTATAGACTATTTTATAAATCAAAATTGATTGGCTTTCTATTCCCAGCTAAAGTTTACTGGCTAGGAGATTGATTCGTGTTTCAGCTCACTTTTTTCATCTTAATTATGATCGCCCGGACATTATATAAAAAATTCTATCCTGAAAAGTAGGCCTATAAATTTCCTCTGAAGGAACATACCAAGTCTCATTGGTGGGAAGATCAGAACTTGTTACGAGAATCCGTTAGCTAAGCTGTTCTTCGGAATAGTTATCCAGACAGCCAACAATTCAAATCTGATTTTTCATTCTACACTAGGTTCTACTTATATTTTTTGAAGGATTTAGCCCTATCAACCTAGTAAGTATGATACTCAGTGCTATTGCCAAGCTTTTCCAAGTATTTTCTAGAAGACACTACGAGATAATATCCCATAGATTTTTTCCAAAAAAATTCTGATAAATAATATTTTTAGGAAAATTTTAGTTCTACTATCCGACACCAGAGTTCTTTCCATAAAACTTTGCTGGGTAGGTAGTCAGGGTCTTGGTAGAACTTGAACGAACCTAAATCCCTGATTTCATATCAATATTCTACTTCCATCTTTAGGCGGAAAAAACGCACATAGTACTGTGGTAATTTCTCTTCCGATTCTCTTATTCAGAATAGGATAACAGACAGAACTTCAGAATGAATGTAGCTGAAAATCTAGTGCATATTTCTCGGGACGGCACTGTGAGTCAATTCAGCTAAGCAGAGAATAGTACTCCGGGACAGAACTAGGTGATCCCGCTATTAGTACTTGAGATGTTCTGGGTCAGCAGTCGGTGGGGATGCTTCCCGAAGAGATTTCGGTTGTGGCATCGGCAGGCGAGCACCCGAATGGTGGGCAAGCTGCGGTTCGGTCAGGCACCTCTCCTGGGTGCCTCCATTAGCATATCAAAGACCTCATCCGTGCAGCCGAATCTTACGCTGTCTGACGATCTCGTCATTAGCAGAAGTTTGATGCTTCTGCTGGCGCAGTTGGGCTTGCTGATCTTTCAATTGGGTCCAGCCATCGCGTAGGTTCTGAGCGATTTTCAGGACTTCATCAACTATCTCAGCATCTTTTTTCAGGTTTGCTTCGATGATTCGACCAATCATGAACACATATAGAGAGCGCAGGTTTTGCGCAACCTTGTTACCTTCCTCAACTCGAAGGGTGACCAGTAGCTCGTTGACGATGTCACGGCTACGTGTCAGGTAGTGATGTGCTCCTTCGTAATCTTTTTCAGCAATCTTGCGCTGTCCCTTCCGCAAAAAGCGGGACAGTCCATCGTATAGCAAAATAATCAGCGACAACTGATCCGAAGTTTGGATCTTTGTCTGATTGTAATTCTTGTACGGCAACTGGGCCATGCTGTCCTCTAGGAGACCTGATTTTTAAAAACAGTGATTGGAAGAGAATTTCACTGCTTCTTATATCGGTCACTCTAGGGAAAAACTTTAGTACTCCTTCACAAGAGAGGTGGATTTTCTACTTCAACCTCTCAAATTGATTCTCCGTTCGCCTGCTTGTGCTGGATTGCTTTGCTGTGGCCGTGGACTTCCCCCCAGTGCTGCCGCAGCACGCGGCGCCATTCCCGGTTGTGGTCCCATACTCGGCTGTGGAGTAGCAGCGGCCGGCTGAACTCCAGCACTCTTCTTACCAATGGCAACCCAAGCCTCACGTAATTCCATCAACAGTTTACGGACAAGCAACGCAGGCTCAGGATTCTTGCTCATGTTCGATTCAATCAACTGCCCGAACATGTAGCTATAGAGCGAGCGTAGATTTTTGGCGACCTCACCACCTTTATCCATGTTGAGCGAAGCCATCAATTCGGCAACAATATTTTTGCTTTTGACTAGGTGAGTGTGAGTTTTTTCTACGTTACCCAGACGCATCTGCTCTACACCGAAAGTGATATTTTTAATCGCCCCATCGTAAAGCATCACGATTAGCTTATTCTGGTCCATCGTATTGACCGAAGCCCGCTTGTAGGCGTTTTGATACTTCCCGTACGCACTCATGACTTTCCTTGGGTTGATACGTTCACAAACCTGCTCTACTACTCTTTCTTTTCACCGCCTTTGCTGCCGTTGAGAGCAGACAACTGCTGCGTGAGATAGCTCTGCTGAGCCTTCAGACGACCCATTGTATTATCCAATTTGGCAAACTTGATCTGCAGGGACTCCTGCTTATTACTAATTCGTTCATTGAGCGTCTTAATCTGCTTATCATAAGATTGAAGCTGCTCGCTCAAGTCATTCGTTACTTGCTTCAGGTCTCCTCCAGCCGGGTCAGTGATTCGTCGTAGGATATCCTTCAGCTGCACCGCAATTCCCTTGGTCACCACTACATTCGCTTCTGGCTCTCCAGCTTGGACTTGATCTTCAGGGAGGGTGACGAAGAGCCGTAGACCCTCAGCCCCACTTCCATCCGCTCCAACCAGCAACTGTCCTCGACCCGTTGCTTCGATACCATCGATAGTACCAACCACATCTTCTCCGGTTTTGGCATCATACATCCCTAGTCCTAGCCCAGAGAGGCTCTTTTCTTCGCCTGCTTCAATCTCTAGGGTTGACTTGGAGCCGTAGATATCAGAGATAAACTGCAAGCCTTCTTCTTTGACTTCCACTCGGATACTGCGTGTTCCTAATACCCGATCCTGGCGAAGTTGCGATTGGATCTCACGAGCCAGTGATGCTGGTGTGTAAGTACCCTCACGTATCTCAATCAACTCTGAACGCTTGTTGCCACTCGAAAGATAGAAGGCATTGTTGCTAGAGTTGATCAGAACTGTGCCTGGCAGCGAGCCTCCTGTTAAAGTCCCTCTAGTTGCTACCTTACTGACTTCGACATCGTATCCTTCCGGATTAATCTGAGTTTTATCAGTCAAGCCTACAAACGCTACTCCCGGTGCATCAGAATCACCATTACTGCGAAAGACATTGGCTACCAGCTCAAAGTTTTCTGCAATCTTCTCGTCCAGTTTGTTCTCATCAACAGACATGACACCTTTGTCATTAATGCGAATCCCAAGTGCAAAGAGCATATTGTCTGTCTGTGGCAAACCGGGTACTGAACCAATTGCTGTTGTTGCAATTTCATTGGTCATCTGGGCCACGTTTCGATCGCTTAATAAGGGAGCTGCAGTTTGTGTAGCAGCATCGTACTTGGTCACTTCGGTCGCAGTAGCGTTGAATGTGTTGTAAGCATCGACAAAGTTGATGATGCTCTCGCGAGCCACCTCAGTGTTATCAGATACTGAGATCGTGATTGGTTCTTCGCTGGAATCTAAGATTTCCATACGAAGTCCCGGAACCAAGTCATCGATCATGTTATTGTCCCGCCGAATCTCTAGTCCTCCACCTTCCCGAGTTGCTCCAAGGCGTAACACCAAATCCTTAGCCTCTCGAACCGTTGCTGTCGTAGCACTGATCTCAAATTTATCACCTGCGAGCAACTCTCCTTCCCCAAGCATCAAGGACAATCCTGAGTCGAAGGGAACCGCATCACCCGGCTGATAGTTGAGTCCAAAGTCGAGCTTGCCCTCGTTGCCTTTGTCGTCTTCCCACTTCACCTCCAATTCTGTCGTCACTCCGACATTCCCTCGATCTACAACGGTGAAGGTATAGTTCTTATTTTCACCGGACATGTAATCGCCACTGATTGCGATCGGTGCAGTACTGAAGACTTCATTGGTTTGTATTCCATCATCCAATGAACCGTATCGACTTTTAGGCTTACCACCTGATTCCTCAGCCGCTGCCTCTAGTTCATCTTCGTCAAATTCATATGGTTCAAACTTGATGAACTCATCGACCTTGCCTGTACTTACCTTACCGGTGGTTTCGCCTGATTTTTCCTGCCACCAGAAGTTCACTGCTTCAGGATCACTTTTTGGTTCTACTTGGACAGTTGCAGTGTCACCATCTGAGACCAAGCCCGCTGGTATTTTGATCGAAAGTCCATTGCCGATAGAGAGAACTCCATCACCTTTGCCGGCACCAAACTCCAAGTTAAACAGTTCTTCTCCGTCCATAGCATCGTAGGCTGTTGCTGTTTCGGAAGAGCCTGTGCCACCAGAACTGAAGTATGGTTCAGAGATTCTCAACTTCCCGTTCATTCCACTTTCGATAAATTCATAGTGAAGATAAAGGGACTGCTGCCCACCGACCTGACCAGAGCCTTCGACCCGGAAGATCACCGTGTCTTCTTCTTCGCCCGTGTATTCTCCGAAGACATACATCCCACTACCTTCAGCTCGTGTCTGCCAATCTGTTGGGGGATCAACTTTTGCGGCACGTTCTCCTTCGTTCAGCCACCACATTGCTGGAGATTTCTCTGTGTGGGCCTTGACTTGGAACGAGTCACCACTGACTACCTCACCCTGACTCAACCGCAGGCTCAATCCATCGGCGAGTTCCAATGCATCACCAGCTCGGTAGTTGAACTTGTTTATGCGAAATTCCCCAGTTCTACCAAGCTCATCTTCCCATGCCAGTACCACATCATTTTCACCTGGTATGACGCCAGCCTGAATCACCTGTACTGTGAATGTATTATCTTCAGTTCCAGTGTAATCACCTGTGACTTCTGTAATCGGTGTCGAACTCATCAGATCTTCACCAAGCGCAGCGTCTTCCAGTGTGCGTCGACGCATCACTCCTTCCCATTCAGCGGTCTCATCATACTTGTTGCTGAAATCCAGAATCGGGGCATCTTCCTCGCTGCTCTCGAGCTTCACTTCAATCTGAATTGCTCCCGCAGCTCCTTTTCGCTCACTGGTTAGCAACAACCGGAAGGGGTTATCTCCGTAGGTTTCTGCTACAAAAGCTTCCACTTCGGCTCCCGAGTCGTTGATCGCGTCACGAATACCTTCCAAAGTGTTGTTTTCTTCAGTGACGTTGATGAATATTGGTGTATCACCGTCTTCTTCACCAACTTGAATCTTGATCACACCTGTTCCAAAGACTGCATCCTTACTTTCAAATCCTGGTGAGTTCAGTTGGTGTGCAGTGGCAATCGAATCAATAGCAATCGTTGTCTTGCCAGGATCTGCAGAAGCACCTCCCGTCACAGTCACTATGTCTGGCTTGCTGGAAGTGATATTCTTAGCCTCCCAAATGTCTTTTCGGTCCAGGGAATCAACTGTATCTTTGAGCTTGTTGATTTCCGTTTGCAGCGCAGCCCAAGCATCTACTTGCTGGAGCTTTTCTTCCTTACGTTGCTCTACCGGCTGTAGCCGACGTTTCTCAATCTTGATAAAGCGGTCAATGATTTCAGAGGTGTTGAGCTTTGAGCCCAATCCCATGACCGCGTTCGGGTTCATCTCTGCCAAGAGACCTCCCTAATCTGTATGGGTGAGGGTGTCAGTAACCACTGGTTCTGACTGGAGTCGCATCGTGCGACTGATTGTGGGCTCATTCGATACTCGCTGTCAACTACTCTTGCATGGGTGAATTCTCACCGGCTTAGTTCAAAATGTTGTTTCTGCATCATGTTCGCTCTAACAAGGTCAGTACCGACTGTGGTACCTGGTTAGCTTGAGCCAGCATTGCAGTACCAGAAGACATCAGGATCTGGTTGCGTACCAGACTACTCATCTCTTCGGCCATGTCGGCATCAGCTAACGTAGACTCTGCAGAAACAAGGTTTTCTCGAGTCACTCTCAGACTACTCAGGTTCGACTCCAAAGCATTTTTCTGAAAAGAACCTAGATCGCCTCGCAAACTGGAAATCTCACTGACCGCCACATCGATTAGTTTCAAGGCATCTTGAGCTGAATCCACATCCAACACCTCAATATCATTCAAACTACGAAATTGGCTATCGTTATCAATATTTCGGGCCAGCTTGGTTGGGCTGATGCTCTGGATAGAGATCTTTCGTTGTTGCCCCTCACTGGGTCCGACCTGAAAGGCCAAGGAGCGCTGAGAGACATGCACGTAGCCATCGATGTCCTCTCCAACCATTGCACCACGCTCCATCTGGCGTAGAAGAGTGCCAGCAATTTTATTTTCACGACGGTTGAAGACTTCGTAAATTATATCATCAGGCTCTCCGCCGTAACGAACTGTTACACCCTCTGCCACAGTTCCTGGAGCTGCACTTAGCAGTTGACCTCTACCAATAGCAGGATCACCACCACCAAACTCAGGGTTGCCTCCGATGGTTCCCTCTACGTCTCGTCCAGGGATAGCAGTCACCGCCTTATTCGCTGGAGTATCCATATTGAAAAAGTCATCAATCTCAGTTGTAACAGTAAACGTTGGTTCACTGCCATACTCCCGATGACGAATGACAATCACTTCTTCATTGGCCAATTTGTTGAACTCGCCCAGAATTTCTTCACTAGGATATTGCTCAAGCTTGTTCAATACATCTTCCAAGTTGTTGAAGTCAGAGAGGGTCTCACCCAGTGTATCCAATGGTTTGTAGACCATGACTTCAAGATTAAGACCGGCTTGATCAATCTGGCGTTGCATTTCGTTAGCAACGAGCTGCTGTAGGGCCAGTTCTGTTTTCTCTTTGAACCCGGGCTCTAAACTCGTGTTAGCCGCTTGGAGTAACCGCTCAACATCTCGATAAAGATCTAAGTTGTCTTTGACATTCACTTCTACAGTCCGGCCACCTTCACTGATGACGAAGGACTTGTAGATATCTTCCATCGCTAAGGTGTTTTCGGCGACAGCCATGGCTCGAGTTGCGGGCTGAGTGATATTGATCTTGTAGCCTTCAGCTGGAGAAGCTTTTGTAAATTCCTTGGCTTCCACGAAGTCCATTCCATCGCCTACTGCAACACCGCTGACGGAGTTGCTACCATCTAACAAGGTACGGGTTCCGAACTGAGTATTTTTGGAGATGTTGCTCAAGGTCACCAAGAGATTTTCAATTTCACCCTGGTTGGCCTGCAACATCTTTTCATCATTAGTTGCTTCGTTGGCAGAGTGTACTGCAAGTTGGCGGAGATTAATGAGAATGGAGCTTACTTCACTCAGAGCACCTTCGGTGGTCTGCATCATAGAGATGGAAGTTTCGGAATTTCGAATCGATTGTTCCAGGCCAGTAATTTGCGCCTTCATCTGCTCTGAAATCACCAGTTCTGCTGGGCCGTCAGCTGCTCTATTCAATCGACGCCCTGAGGAGAGGCGCTCTAGATTGCGGCTGAGTTCTTTCTCGGTGTGATTCAGATGGCGCAAGGCGTTTAGTGCTGCGACGTTTGAATTGACCCGAAGTGCCATTGAGATTCCTGACTCAAAAAGGGAACGACGAAAACGAAATCCATTTGCGGTTATTATCGACGCCAGAGAAAATTTCTTTAGCGTTTTTTGGCCCGGCGCTTCCGATGCACTGAATGCCTGATGAACATATCGACCAGTGCTTGGATTTCTTTAGTCTTTTTTTCTTCTCTCAGATCTTTTTATTTTCCAGAAAATGCCTCCTGCCGAATTGTCTCAGTTACAGAACGCCTTGCTCATCTGGTTTGCAGAACACAAACGAGATCTCCCCTGGCGGAAAAACTACCCAGCTTACGGAGTCTGGATCTCTGAGATGATGCTACAGCAGACCCGGGTGGCAACCGTTCTTGACTACTATGACCGCTGGATGAAAGCCCTACCGAGCATCCCATCCGTAGCCGCAGCAAACGAAGCTACGATTCTCAAACTCTGGGAAGGTCTCGGTTACTACGCACGGGCTCGCAACATTCATCGGGCAGCCAAACAAATCTGTGAACAGCACGCAGGTGAATTTCCCAACGACTATGAGGCTATTCGGCAACTTCCTGGAATTGGACCCTACACCGCTGGAGCGATTGCCAGCATTGCTTTCGAGCAAGATCGTCCCGTTGTTGATGGTAACGTGATCCGTGTACTTTGTCGGTTGCTCAACCTAGATGCCGATCCAAAAACTGGCTCCACCCAAAAAAAACTTTGGCAAGTGGCCACTGATTGGCTCCCAAAAAGACATGCCCGTAACTTCAACCAAGGATTAATGGAGTTGGGAGCAACAGTCTGTCACGTCCAGCAACCGAGTTGTTTGCTCTGTCCGATACAGCCTCACTGCCAAGCATATGTTCACCAGACCACGGAAACGATTCCACGTCGTACTCGACGAAAAGCACCCACTCCTGTAACGAAAGCTGTGCTGGTACTCGTGTGCGAGAATCAAGTACTATTGCGACGCCCAGAACAAGGTTTGATGCAGGGTCTCTGGACGTTTCCAGAAACCCTTGTAAACGAAGAAGAGCCCTTGGTCGAGCTGCAGGCCGAATGGCAGCGCCGTAATCGGCCTAATTTTCAACTACAAACAAATTGGCCTACCCTGACCCATGCCTACACAACTTTCCTAGCGACCCTGCATCCTTTTTATTGTACGCTGACATCTATTCAGGCTGATTTTCCATTGGAGGCAGAGGAACAGTGGCATCCTTTGCAAAGTCTACCAAAACTCGCCATGGCCAAAGCGCACGGACAACTACGTCAAAGCCTGCTGAATCAAAATGATCAGGATTCCCCATGACATTTCTGGAGTTGCACCAGCATTTGGAAGAGAGAGAATTTCGGCTATGCTGGGAACGTGGCAGCCAACGTACTTATTATAAGGAGAGAGCAAAGTGGCTCATTCGTCTAGATTACCGACCCAAGCAAAGTGTCCCACAGGGTATTGAACGATATCTGTTAGATCTACTGATTCGAGAAGACCATGCTTGATCTCCCCTACAGTCTGATCATCGAAGCTACTGAAGATCCGATCATCTTTGGATTTTTCTCAGAGGAACTATCCGGATTCACAGGAGTAGGACACTCAATTGAAGACTGTCTGTATAAGGCACGCTGGGGAATGCAGGATCACGTTGCACTATTACGCGACCAGGGACTACCTGTCCCTCCCAAAAACCCAGACCCTCAGGTGTTGATTCGCAATGAAACACCACAACTGCTGGCCTAATCGAGCCACTTTTTTAAACAACCATAGATGGCACAATTGAAACGTTTCTTTCGAAAATCGACGCTGACCAGCCTCTCTAAAACCTGCGGCTGAGCGGCCAAACTCAACCCGGTCGGGTTGAAAAACCTGCTCTCTTCCTTGCCGCAGCAAGCTGATCCAAATCTGCTGGTTGGTTTTGAAACGAGTGATGACGCTGGTGTCTATCAACTCAACGATACCCAAGCGATAGTCACCACAGCTGACTTTATCACTCCACCCGCTGATGATCCGCGACTCTTCGGTCAGATTGCTGCGGCAAACGCCCTCAGTGACGTGTATGCGATGGGGGGACGGCCACTCACATGCTTAAACCTGCTGGCTTTCCCAGCCAATAAACTGGGACAAGAGATCCTACACGGCATTATTGCAGGGGCGGCAGAAAAAATTTTAGAAGCTGGAGCTGTATTAGCAGGAGGGCACAGTATCGAAGATGAAGAACCCAAGTTTGGCTTGGCAGTCACCGGCATGGTTCATCCCCAAAAAATCTGGAGGAACAATGGGGCGCGGGTCGGCGATTTACTGTTACTGACCAAGCCTCTGGGTAGTGGAGTTTTGCTGAATGCCAATCTGAAGGGCTGGGTCAGTCAGGAAGCAATCGAAGCGTGTTTTCGGCAGTTGGTAACACTCAATCGGGTGGCTGCCGAGACACTACAAGCCTTCAATGTTCATGCAGCAACCGACATCACTGGATTTGGACTGGCCGGCCATGCACTGGAAATTGCTCAAGGCTCTACGGCGACAATCGAAATAGAGACTGAAAAATTACCTTGGCTACCAGAAGCGGCAGCCATGTATGAACGTGGAATGACCACAGGAACTAACCAAGCAAATCGCAAACTGGTGGAGGATGATGTTGAATTTCCAGCTCAGCAAGTGATGCAGGAACTGCTGGTTGACCCACAAACCAGTGGAGGTTTATTGGTCAGTCTACCCGCTGAAGAAGCAGAAAGGGCTCTGAACCAGCTCCACAAAGCTGGAGTGCCAAACGCCTGCTTGATCGGGCAAGTCATCCCTAGAGGTGACAAGGGAATTCGATTTTTCTAATTGAAGAAATATCTCATCTGAGACCGAAGTATTCATCAAACAACACACTTCATGTTTTTCACGAACACAGAATAAATCTTCATCTAGAGAGCCCCACAATGAAAATCATGCTGAAGCCCTTCGCAATGCTACGGGAATCCTTGCCACCTGAAGCAAAAAACCAGGAATTGGAAGCTGGGAGTACAGTGACTGATCTACTGGCGAAATTACAGCATAACCACCCTACGCTAAAGCCAGTACTCCAATGCACAAGAGTCGCTTACCAGGATACGTATTTGGTTGCTGATGAAGTCTTGGAGGAAGGAGGAGAGTATGCTTTGATTCCGCCGGTGAGTGGCGGTTGAGAAGTGGAGAGAGGTGCCGACCTTGTTGAGGGCACCTAGAAGATGATCAGCGCTTAGAGAACTGATAGCTTTTGCGAGCTCCAGGTCGTCCATATTTTTTACGTTCTACCGCTCGAGCATCTCGTGTCAGGAAACCTTCTTTCTTCAGTTGAGGGCGTAGTTCTTCACTTGCTTCCAGCAGAGCACGTGAGATGCCGTGCTTGATGGCACCCGCCTGTCCTGACAAACCACCACCACTGACGTTAATGAAGATATCAAACTGATCAATATTTTCAGTCAGTTCCAGAGGCTGTCGAACCACCATTTGTAGAGTGCTTCGGCCGAAGTACTGAGCGAGAGGAACTTTGTTGACCAGAATATTGCCTGTACCCGGTCGCAGATAGACACGAGCAACAGAGGATTTTCGACGGCCAGTGCCGTAGTATTGCACAATTGCGTTCATAAACGACTCAAATTTCTAACGGTTTGGGTTGCTGAGCCAGATGGGGATGGGCCGATCCTGCATAGACCTTGAGGCGGCGCAACATTCCACGGTTGAGAGCATTTTTAGCCATCATTCCCTTGACGGCTCGCTCAATCAAGGTTTCTGGCTTGCGGGCTTGTAGTTCTTCGAAACGCGCAGACTTGATTCCACCTGGATAGCCCGTGTGGTGATAGTACATCTTCTTCATGCTTTTCTGACCGGTCACCTCAATTTTTTCTGCGTTGACCACGATGACGAAATCCCCAACATCACTATGTGGGGCGAACACGGCTTTGTGCTTGCCACGCAGTGCACGGGCAATCTGTGTAGCCACTCGTCCCAGGGTTTTTCCCTCGGCATCGACGATCCACCAGTTGCGCGGATGCTTGTCACCGGCTACGTCTTCTTTGCGTACGAACGGAGTCCTCATAACTTTCATCTCAAACGGAAGCAGCGGCTTCCCGCAGTTCTCTCAGGAGAGCCAGAATATTTGGTAAACTTCGAATAATATGGAAGCTTGGCTGCGAATGCAAGGATTTTTGTATTAGGCAGCCGTACTTTGCAGCATTTCTGCTCCGATTACTACGTTGCGTCCAGCTTCCTTACCCTGGTAAAGGCATTCATCTGCCCGCTTGAGCAACATATCTACGTTCTCAGCATCGAAGGGATAGGTGGCAACCCCAAAAGTTGCGGTCAGGTTGCCCGACGGTTGCTGTTCCTGGTAGGGGATCTCTTCTTCCTCCACTGCCTGGCGCAATTTTTCAGCAATCTTGAGGGCGGCCGGTTTATCACATTTTGGCAGGAGCACGACGAATTCTTCCCCACCGAAGCGAGCCGCCAGGTCGCCACGCCGCACACTACGTTTGAGGATTGCCGCAATCGAAGCCAACACAACGTCTCCCATCTGGTGACCGTGGGTATCGTTATAGTGTTTGAAGTTATCGACATCCGTGATGATCAACGAGAAAGGCTGACGCTCCTCTGGATACAGCGTGACCAGCGCATCTAGGAACTCATCCATACGCCGTCGATTGGCCAGGTTAGTCAGCCGGTCGGTGTCAGCCGCATGCTCCACCTGCTCCAGTTCTCGTTGTCGATAATAGGCTACCTTGAAAGCAGAAAGCTTGTGCCGCAGATCGAAAGTCGAGTAGGGACGACCAAGAAAATCTCCAATACCCATTTGAGCGAGCTTCTCACGATTGCTTTCATCGTTGCACCACTCACTGACCGCAAAAACAGGACAGTTGTGCAAGCCCACTGACTCACCGAGGGCTTCGAGTAACTCCTGTTCGTCATGGTAGTCATGGTCATAAAGTGGATCAAGAATGATCAGATCAAAGCGCCGCTCAGCTGGAGTCTCAATGAATTCCTTGGGGCTGGCATATTCAACGATCTTCATTTCCTTCCAGAGTGTACTCAGGGTACCTCGGATCACTCGTCGCTCGCGGCTATCGATATCCACAATCGCAATGCAAGGTGGTGTGGCATTTCCTTGAGGACGAGCATTGCGTCGTAATTTGGCCTGGGCTTCTGTGATCCGCAGTTTTTCCGCAAGAATACTGGCAAAGCTGAGGTAAATTGCTGGAATGTGGCTCATCTCTTCGGCCACACGAAACACATCATTTGGGAACGCAAGCACACGGGAGTCAACCTCGGCAGTGACGGTCATGGTGCGAGCTTCTGGCGAGAGAATTGCCTGCTCTCCAACTACATCTCCTGGTGATTCCAAGCGAGAAATGAACTCTCCCTGTGAGGTAACCATCAGCGAACCATGGAGCAGGATGTACATTTCAGGGGGATCCTTGTCGCCCTCGTGCACTAGCTGCTCATCCTGAGACAACATCACAAGCTGTGACAGGCGCAGCATTTCCAGCAGCAGGTTCATCGGAATCTTGCGGAAGTAGCGACGATCTTTGATTGCCTCAGCGAACAAGTACAGTTCCGTGTGCTCTTCCTGGCGCAACATTGGTATGCGGTTCATGCGATACTCAAGAATCTGGGAACAGGTCGTATACAGAAAGATGAAAAAAATGAAAAAACATGCCACGATTCCCAACTAATCGCAAACCCTTGGAGACAAATCATGCTTTCAATAGCTGGATTGCTGATTGCCCCAGGATTGATGTGGGGATGGCTATTCTATCGTCTACACCGTTACCAGCGGGCTAGTCTACGCCGATTGGCTGCGCTATTCGTCGGTGGAATGTGCTGTGGACTGATTGCCCTGTTGCTCAACCACAGCGTTGAAAAGTACACGCTTTTTTGGCCTGGAGCCGAGGAAACCTTCCTCTGGATGGACCAAGATTGGCCACTCTACAAAGCTGGGTTCTGGATGCTAGTGGGTTTCAACGAGGAAACCGCCAAGTTGCTTGTACTGTTGTTACTCAGCTTTCCCACTCGGCATCTGCGTGAACCTTTTGACGGCATCCTGCACGGTGCAGTGGTCGCGCTAGGTTTTGCAACGTTAGAAAATGGCTTCTATCTTCAGCAGTATGGAGTAGGCATTGTGGCAACTCGGACTGTGGTCACCCTTCCAGCTCACGCCTTCATGAGTGTGCCCTTGGGTTACTTTGTTGCCAAAGCTCGCCTTAGTCAGCTTCAGGGAGCAGATGCTGCGGCCGTCACTCGCTTATTGCTGGGAGGTTGGCTGATTGCTGCTGTACTCCATGGGACTTATGATCTCCTGCTCTCTTTCGGCTTCTCCAAGTGGGCCTACGCGCAGATTGCACTGATGGGGCTTTTCAGTCTATGGCTGGGGGTAAGCAACTGGCGCCACTCTGCGTACCTGCCAAGTCTGCACAAGACTCAGCCGAGCAATCGCTGGTTAGCTTTTCTGCTGGGAAGTCGTTCTTGATGAAGTGGAAGTCTTGGGTGGCCAGGGAATGAAGGCACTCGTTCGCTCAACATAATCCCGATATTCCGGCTTGGCGTCCACCAGTGTGCGTTCCAGCAGTCGAACTCCTGAAACCTGAATGATCAGCCCGGTCATCAACAGAGGACCAATCATTGGCCAGTAACTTCCACTGGCCACACTGAACAATCCATAACCCCACCAGACCGCAGCATCGCCAAAGTAGTTTGGATGACGCGTATACTTCCAAAATCCCTGGTCTAGCACCTTACCTTTGTTGGCAGGATTGGCCTTGAATTGTGCCAACTGCCAGTCTCCTCCAGCCTCAAAAGCAAAACCAACTCCCCAGCAAAAGAGCGCCAACACATCAAACAAGCCGAAAGGATTTTCTTCTGCAGCAAGATACGGGACTGCCAGCAAGGGAGCCGAGATGAACCAAAGCAATCCACCCTGCAGCAAAAACACCTGAAAATAACTGTACCACCAGTAGCGTTCCGGTCCAAAATCCTGACGAAATTGCTGGTAGCGATAATCCTCTCCCTTGCCGTGGTTACGCCAGCCGATGTGCAAGGCAAGTCGTAGTCCCCAGATCGTCACTAATCCAAGCAGCAGCATGGAGCGCCACGAGTCAAACTCACACTGCCAGGCGTACCACCAAGCACAGACCACAAAGCCTGGTCCCCAGAAGATATCAACAATACTGGCATTTTTTATCCGAACACTGACTCCCCAGAGAAAGGTACCTAAAATCAAGATAAGGATCAGCGCCTGTAGCCAAATTTCCCAAAAAGTCATTAAATCATCTCTCTCTTACACCAAGGGTACAAAGGCGTAGGAACCATGACGGGTGACGTGTCGTTTGCCGTCGCTCTTCTCCGCCCTAGTCATTACGCAGGAATAGGGATCTCCCACCGGAACCACGAGGATCCCTCCTTCAGCCAATTGCTCCCAGAGATCATTGGGAAAGCGAGCCGCCGCTGCGGTGATAATGATCCGATCAAACGGCGCCAACTCTGGAACACCAATCTTTCCATCGCTATAACGGACTTCCACATTCTGAATGCCCGCTCGACGTATATTTTGAGAAGCCATTTCAACCAGTTCCCTTCGACATTCCAGTGAGACCACCTGCTTGGCCAGCAGACCCAGCATGGCAGCGTTGTAACCGCTACCAGCGCCAACTTCGAGCACTCGATGTTGTGGAGCCACTTCCAGCAAGCGGAGCATCGTCATCACGGTAGTGGGTTGAGAGATGGTCTGGTTGGAACCAATCGGCAGCGGGTAGTCCATGTAGGCGTTTTCCCGGTGAATCGGGCTCACAAACTCTTCTCGAGACAACTGGCGGAACGCCTTCAGCAAGCGCTCGTCACAAGTCACACCGGTGTCTTGCCAAAATTGCTGTAGTTGTTTCTTGGCCTGAACCAAGGCACTTTCTTCTCGATCTTTCATGAAACTCAGGTCAAACAAGGAGGAGGCTGGCAGTATTGGCCAGGAAGCGGGTCCGCCCTTTTCTTCTTCACCCAATGTGAAAGCGAATTGATAAAAGTGTCGTGCTGGTCGATGAGCTGATTGCTCTAGGAGATCGGCTTTCTAAACTAGCCGAAGTGATTCTGATGATCTATTCATTCAACGAATCCAAGCTCGTCACGGTTTGGGCAGGCAGTTCCCAAAATGGTATCGGGAACTCCCGTAAGATCAACAAATTTTGCAGATGAGCCAGCATCTTCAAGGTCTTGGAAACTGCCAAATTGTTGTGCAGACGCAGCTTCAGCTTCCACTGCTACCAAAGCCTCCCGCACCTCGGACAGTTGCTCCCAACTCACTGACAACTTCCACAGTAGCTTCCTCTCGGCAACGTAAGATCAGCTGAGCCACTCGACGCCCAATCAGCTCTGCTGCAGCGTCCGCCCCAGATTCTTCTCCCAAGTATCGTAGCGCTAGCCGAATTCGACCTCGGTAGTCTGGATCAATGATACCAACTGAATTGGCCAGAATGAAATCCGTCTTGGACAAACTGGAGCGAGCAACCACCTCCACGTAATATCCTTCCGGAGGTTCGACCGAGACACCTGTGTCGATGAAAAAAAGTCGTTCATTGTGTGGCTCCACCGCCATTGCTGTTAGGTCAAGACCCACATCCTTGGGATGAGCCCGCTGAGGAACTGGCATGTCTGGATAATGAAGTTGCAGACGCAGTGTGGACATAGCTTACTCAGAGAAAAATCGGACAGAGGGTGTAGGATATATCTTCTGCATCTGGATCCAAACGAACTCCTACTCCCAAACAGTGCTGGGGTGGTGACATCGGCAGATCACGACCAGGACCGAGGGAAAAAGAGATAGCTCCGACTTCTTCAACTAGGGTTTGATAACTCCCACTTCCGGAACGACGTTGAAGTTTCTTATCAGCAGCACGAAAACGATAGGAGATGCGCTCTCGGGTATCATTCAGGTCCCCATCACGATTGAGATCTGCCAGTAAGAGTACTTCATCTGAAGAGACTTGTACTGGTTCGGCATCATCTCCCAGTGCATATCCAGCCTGGATCAACTCCGTCTTGAGCATCAATAGAAAGCGATCCAGTTGGCGTTGCTTCGCGGAGGTAGTGTATTGATCGGTGAGTAGCGAGGAGAAGTGCAGCAGCGGTCCCTGGGCGAGTGCCAGAAAGACGGCAGCGACCGAAGTCGCCAGGAGGAGTTCCAGCCAGGTAAAGCCGGATCTCATTCTGGCACGAGAGTCTTCAATGAATCGATGGCATGGACTGGTGCGTGTTCCCCAGCCATCAGTTCGGTCAAAGCACCATAGACTAGCCGTTGCTTAGCCAGCAGACCCTTGCCCTCAAAGGCTGAGGAGATGACCTCCAGAGAAAAGTGACCACCACCGCCAGTGACTGCCACCTCGGCGTCTGGAAGGGCTATCTGAACGGCTTGTTTGATTTGTTCGCAAAGTTCAGCGCTCATCGGTTTTACCAAGTGGGTTGAAAGACGTTTTCCTGAACAGGTGCTTCAAACTGGAAGGAAGTTTTGCAGCCACAGGAAGACTTTGCGGAAGGGTTGTTGAAGCGCAATCCACGATCCATCAGGCTGTAGCTCCAATCAATTTCTGTATCCTTGATGTATAGATAGCTCTTCTTGTCCACAACGACCTGCATCCCCTGTGATTCGAAATCGAGGTCAAAGCGAGTTTTACGGGCATCGAAATCAAAGGTATAGGTGAAGCCAGAACATCCACCACCCTTGACTCCCACTCGGATGAACACATTTTCTTCCAGCTGCTGCTCCTGCATGATTTTGCGGATCTCCTTTGCCGCATTTTCGGTCAGCGTAATCATATCGTCCTTTCAGTGACCTTCACTCACCAGGTTGCGATTCCAATCCGGAATTTCCACGACCACATCACTCGTTCCATCAGGCACACACTGACAGGCCAGTCGGGAGTTTGGCTGTAGTCCAGGGGCCATGTCCAGCATATCTTCCTCATCCTCAGTAGCTTCATTGCAGCTTTCCATTCCGGAACGCACCCAGATGTGGCAGGTCGAACAGGCACAGACCCCTCCACAGGAATGATCTATGTCGAGACCAGCTTCCAGAGCACTGGCTAGCAGAGAGCCAGGGAGCCCATCCTGAGGATGAGGCAGCGTTGCTGGCTGCACCTCAACCGTGACATCAGCCGGTAAGAAAGTGATCTTGTAGGGCTTCTGCGGGAGGACAAAATCGGGTTGCTGGATGTAGGGATTGACTCCGGACATTGTGCTGTTGGCTCCTGAGGCGATGCAGATGAGAAGTAAATAAATTAGATTAGCAGATGAAAAACAGGTTGTCTATTTTGAGAACTGGTAGGAAGTGTCCTCGATGCTTCGAAGCGAAATTGACCCCATTCCATTTCAGGTAATCAAAACGTCACCGTAACAAAGCCTTGCGCAATTTCTTTTCCAGTTCCACGAAGCATTGACCAAACTGGGTTTGTTGCACCATCGCTGTTTCGAAGCTTGCACGAAGCAAGGATTCAACATCGGCTTGTGAGAGATTCTCTCGTCCAAGTGCGTTCAGGTGCAAGGCTAGGAGTTTGCTGAGGTCATGACCCCGACAGAGATTCCAGCCTGAACCGTACTCTGCAAACAGCTGCTGAGCCCGATTGACCATCCAATCGTGATCAGGTTTGTGGAGGGCGCTGGCCACAACGATTTCCCTTAGTTTGTCTTCTTGAATTTGTAGGGTGGGTGGGTCCAAAAATTCGGCTGCACCAATCTGCAAAGCATCTCGATCCCAGTACCCACGGTGAAATTCAGAGTAGAAGAATTGAGCCGCAGCACGATAGGCACCAATCAGAGAAGCAGCCTTACGCAAGGCTTCGCGTTGTTGCTTCAGGTAGGCAACCAGGTCTTCCTGCTCATCCAGAATCCTCTCTGGTAATTTCTCGTAGAACAGCTTACGCAAGGCATCCGAGCGAACCAGTACTCCTTCCAGATCATTGGCTTCGGCTTCTTCCTCCAGGCTCCGTGCCGAGACATAGATAAAGCGCTCATGTTCAACCAGTTCACGACCCAGCAGCTGGTCGTAGTCCAGATCGACCAGACAAATCAGCGGAGGTTGGATTGGTTGCTTACAAGCCAGACGCCAGACGGCTTCCACTTGCTGGCGACCCTGCAGAGGTTCAACACGCAGCTGTTCCTCCCGCAGCCAGTTGAGAAAAAACTTACGATCAGAAGGCCCCTCGACCAGTAGCGTCAACTTACGAGACTGGCTGTGGCGCATACGGACCTGGTTGAGAATACGAACCGGATTGCGCTGACTCGCTAGCAGCGTACTGGGCATCAGTTCTCTACTTGATCGGCAAGTTCACAGACAATGTTCCAGTCGTCACCTACGAGGGAAGGAGAGTGCGTGGCCATCAACAGATAGCAGTCGTTGAGTTCGCAAATCTGCTGAAGCAGCGGAAGGAAGTCGTCTTGCCAAGCTGGATGCAGCGAAAGTTCGGGTTCATCCAACAACACGAGCTGCTTGGGTTGAGTATCAAAGATCAACAGGCCCAGCAGGTAGACCAGTTGTTGTTCTCCGGAAGAGAGCTTGTCCAGTGAGAGGGACTGCCGTAACTCACCATTGCGATCCATAACACGCAATTCGAGTTGGCCCGTGGAATCTGTCTGGAAATGCTTGCGATGTAGCCAGAGATTGAGTGTATCCAGCAACAATTTCAGGCGGTGGGCACAGTGCTGAAGCGTGTGAAAGCGCTCCAGGATGTTCTCACAGTAGCAGCATAACAGCCGCCCCTGTTCAGCAAGGTAGTTTGCTCCTGTGGGTAGAATGCTCTCTGTCGTACCCGAGCTGATCAGTTGCAATTACTCCAGGCATCGCTCCTGCTCCTGAAGACGCCCAAATAGATCTCGTAATTCCTCTGTTGAGACCTCTTCCTGACCCTGCAAGGCTTGAAGCAGAGACTGTGGTAGGTTGCGTTAGTGTTCACGAACCGTCTGGGCATAATCTTTCAAAGACTGTTGCACCGAACGCTGAATCTGCTCCCGAACGGTATCCAACTTCGACCCTTCGGACATTCCACCCATTTCAGCCCACATGCTTAACTGGACTGGCAGACGCACCGAAGGCAGCATGCTGACCCGCTGTAGTCGCTGATGCCAGGCCTGCACCCAGTGAGGCACATGAGCACGGGGATCCGTGGGGTTCCGAAATTCCTTGCGGCGTTCTGGCCACTCTGTAGCAACCGAATCAGTCTCTTCGCTCTCCCAACGCGCCCCCCATTGAGGATGAACCGCCACGCTGGCCCGCTGTTCCTGCTCAGTGCCGAGAGACCGTTCCTTCAAGTCCATCCGACAGATCTCTGAGTTCCCTTCCATGTTCATGCGAGTGACTATCATTTGGGATTGATCTGCCAGCTGGATCTCCAGCGAGTCGAAGGTGTAGCAACTCAACTCCAGGTAGTCCTGACGGGCCAAGGCATCAATCATGTGCAGCAGGTGGGTCTTACCATAGCCATTGGGGGCCGTCAGAATCGCAATCGGGGAATCCGTACGAGTGATCGGGAGATCATAATCGAAGCGGCCGAAGAGACCCCGCACCTTCAGCTGGACTAGGTTCTGTGGTTCAGGCATCAACATCTCAGCAAGAGGCTTAGAACTTATCCGACAACAAAAAGATTACGTTTCTCCTGGATCCTGATCATCCTTTTGGGACCCTTAGCACCTCCCCTTTGATCAGGAGAACCAGATGGCAAGAACCAAGACCTGGGAAATTTCCGCTGCCTTCTGGGAGTTGGTCGAACCGTTGATCCCGACAGATACCCGAGATCCTCACAAAGTTTACCGACGCAAACGAGGCGGTGGCCGCATACCCAAGTACTCCAACCGTCTCTACTTCTCGGCCATCGTCTACGTCTTACGCACCGGGATCATCTGGAACGCTCTGTCTCGAGAGAAATTCGAAGGGCTCGGTTCCTCGGCTCTGCATCAGAAATTTCAACAATGGGCCGCTGCCGGTCTTTTTGAAAAACTTTGGCAACGTGGACTGGCCGAATACGACGAGTTGCAAGGGATCTCCTGGGAGTGGCAAGCCGCTGATGGCTCGAACCTCGAAGCGCCCCTGGCCCATGAATCTGTTGGTCCGAACCCGACGGATCGGGGGAAAAAAAGGAACGAAACGACACATGCTTGTCGACGAACTTGGCGTCCCGCTCTCGCTACACGTCAACGCCGCCAACCGGCATGACAGCGTGGCGCTGGAACCTTTGCTACAGACCGCTGTGGTTCAACCACCGGCCACGGAATCCTCAGAGCGCAACCTGTGTCTGGACGCTGGGTATGTTGGCAAAGAGGAGACCGTCCGCCGCTATGGTTTCTTTCCCCACATCCGACCCCGAGGAGAGGAAAAAAAAGACATTAAAAATCGTCCGAAATACAAGGCGAGAAGGTGGGTCGTTGAATTGACTCATTCCTGGTTCAACCGCTTCCGCAAACTCCTCCCAAGGTATGAGAAAACCGACCGCTCCTACTATGCCCTCACTGCTCTAGCCGCAGCGATGATCACCCTCAACAAGGTGAACGCTATTTACGGATAAGTTCTTAGAGGAATCCCTGATAACGCAGAGCATCCAACGCATCCGTGACTGCAGCCTGGCACAGTTCAGCACCAATCTTGGCAGTTGCGCCAGAGGGATCAGAGCCGATCCTACCATCTGGAAACTTGCGGCGATAATCTACTGCGCTACCGAATGAACCTCCACGGGCCACTCGCGGTTCCATTGGCACGGCGGGCTTGGTGTGTTCCGGGTAAGCATGGAAGGTCAGTGAAATTTCTGAAGGCGTCGCATGGCTACCCTCGATCCCGGGGAAATAGCGATTGCTCATCTCGGTCACTCGTCGTCCCTGGTACCAATTGTGGAGCACCAGCTCCAGCTCTGGTTGCTGAACAGGGGCTCGTCCAAGGCTGGCCTCTGCGTGAATTTCTGCGAAGGCGGCCTTGACCGTGGCGATGTTGCCTCCGTGTCCGTTCAAAAAGAAGAAGTGTGTGAAGCCATGCTTCGCCAGACTTTTCACATAGTCTTCAATGATCGAAATCAACGTGGTGGGGCGGACGGTGATGGAGCCGGCAAAGCCCAGGTGATGCTGAGCCATGCCCACTTCGATGGAAGGGCCGATCAGGATGTCGGTTTCCTGGGAGAGGTCTTCAGCAACCCGTACCGGACAGATGATATCGGTGCCGATCATCCCATTGGGGCCGTGCTGCTCATGCGAACCAATCGGTATGATGATGCTTTGTTTTTGCTGCAGGTACTGTTCGGTCTCGCGCCAGGTCAGGTGCTTGAGGTACATCGTGATTCTCCGCTGTAGAGCCAAAAAAGCAGGATTTCAAAACTGACTAAAATTCTAGTCTATCACGAGTACTACCCAATTGTCTGCGAAGATCCGAGGGAGAGCCAAAAGCTGCTTTCCTTTTTCAGTTTTTCTACATTGATTCTAAAAGCTGTGCTCTTGAACTTTAGGACTGCCTCAATCCAGAGTAGTTCTGCCTACTTTTCATGGACAGTAGCTTAAGGTACTTTTGAGCTTTTCTGAGGAGAGTACCAATATCGAAGACTGTCAATCTTCCTGCAAACATTCAACTATCGCTCAACACCCTAAGAAACCTCTCCAAATCCTGCTCATTGATATGAAGATGGGGAGCAATCCTCAGCGACCCTCCTCGGTAACTAACGAAGATATTTTGCTCAGCCAGTTTCCCCACAAAGTCTTCAGACACTCCTCGCTTTGACAACGCTCCCAACAGGTGAGGACTGCGGTGTTGTTTAGGAACCGGAGTCCAGCCTCGTTCTTCCAGCACATCAGCGATGCGGTCATTGATCGCTTCCAAAGTGTCTGCGATGTTTGTCACTCCCCAGTCCCCCAGTTGCCACAACGCAACCAATCCCCCCGGCAACAAGGAAGGAATGCTCTTCTGACCCATTTCAAAGCGTCTTGCCCCTGCTTGATAACTAGCCGCGTAATCCAACGGTCTTTCAAAGACGTCCGCACCCTCCCGACTGAGCCAGGTCTCCTCCAACGGACGCTCCCCATGCCAGCGTGGATCTGCATAGAAGAGGCTCAGTCCATACGGAAAGAGCAACCACTTGTAGCCGGCCGCCACCATGAAGTCGGGACGTACTCGCTCGATGTCCAAGGGTAGAGCACCCAACGACTGAGTAAGTTCCAGGCTCAGGCAAGCTCCCAATGAATGTGTGGACTCACTGATTGCCAATAGATCGAACCGTGCACCATTTGTCCAGTGACAATTGGGTATGGCCACTAGCTTGGTTTGAGATGTGAGACAATCCAGCACAGCCTGAGTCCAGTTGAAGTCTTTTGGCGCCTGCACAACTACCAGTTGGGCTCCGGTAACTTGGCTGAGCCGCTGCCAGGGTAAGTATTCTGAAGGAAAGGCTTTCTCCAGCACAATGATTTCATCGCTTCGACCGAGCTTTTCCTCAAAGATCCGGGCCACCGTCGAAGTCCCGTAACTGGCAGAGGGGATCACTGCATAACATTCCGCATTACCACCCAGTGCTCTTGCAGCCAGCTTCCGGAATTGCTCAGCATCGTCAAAAAATTCGTTGGGCTTACGCTGCCATGGTTGGCACTTCGACAACGCACCCTCGACCAACACCTTGGCTGACTCAACCAACAAGGGTGCATTGTAAGCACAGTTGAAGTAGGCGATCTCTGGAGGAATCTCGAAGAAGTGACGCTGTGATTTGAGTTGGGCCATCGTTGCTTTCCCTGATGCGATGAATGGATAGAACCGCTGGATGTGCTATCCATTTTACTTTTGCAGTCAATCCCCCGATGATCTCTGCTTTCCGGTTTCAATCCAGCGTTGTCCCTCGGAGAAGAACTTATCGTTGCTGCTTCCACAGTTGGAGGACAGCTATTGATCACAACCCAATACCCTTGAAGATTCATGGCAAAAACCAGAATGGTGATGGAGTTGGGCATGGGAGTATCCCTGGTCAGCCAGAACTACACCAAGGCTGCCTGTCGAGCCGTCCAGGATGCTCTCTACCGCAACTCACTCAGTCTTCCCTTTGTTTTCGGAGGAACTCCAGCAGACATGATTGTTGAACTAGAGGTTGCTGTACAGCAGCCCGACCAGGTTGACGTGGCGCAGGTTCAAAAACTGATTCCCCACGGCAAGAGCTCGGTGAGCGTGGTCCACGGGGGACTCGACATTCCCCAGCCGAACGGACTGGGCACAACCACGGTCGCCAATGTTGCCATGATTGTTTACCTCGACCTTGAACCCGGAGATCGCTGATGCAACGTCTTATTCTTGAAATTGGTACCGGCAATGATCTCTACGGTAGAAACTACACCAAAGCCGCCTGTCGGGCCGTCCAGGATGCAATTCACCACAGCTCGCTCATCTTGTTCCGCTCCCTCGACATCTCCCATGAGAAGATGCAGGTGAACGTCACCGTCGGGGTGCAGGAACCCGACAAGGTCGACCGGGATGTCGTTGCCCGTGAATTGCCGCGTGGAAATGTGTCAGTCAAAGTGACCAAGGGGGGAATGAATGTGGTTGACGAGGTGCACGACACGGTCTCCGTAATCGCCACCGTCGCCATTGAAGCCTGCCTGGAAGTTCCTCCCGGCACGTGGAAGGTGCTCAAGAGCTGATTTCACATTTCTGTACTCACGGACTTGGGAAAGCTCGGTTGCTAAACCCGTTGACAATCCTTAGTGGACCATGAGAGAGTATTTCCGGAAATGTTTCCGGAAATACTCAAGAGTTTTTATGAACAGCCCACCTAACAACTATTTTGTCCGTCACCGCAAGCGCCAGAAAAGTTTGGGGATTGTACGCGTTGAAGTACAGGTCCCCGCCGAGGATGCTGCTTTACTCAAGGTAGCTGCCAAGGCTCTCAAGAATCCCCAACGCGCCCATCGCACTCGTACACTGCTGCGTGAAATCGCGGCCAGTCCTGCTCCGACTCTCAAAACTCTATTAACTACTGGCCCTGATTTCGAGGATCTGAACCTTGATCGTACTCAGGATCTGGGACGAGTTTCTGAGTGGTGAAGTATCTACTGGATACCAACATCATCTCAGAAATTCGCAAAGGGCCACGCTGCCATCCTAACGTGGCTGCTTGGTACAGCAATCTAGAAGAAGAGTCTCTTTATCTGAGCGTCCTGGCACTTGGAGAGATTCGAAAAGGCATTGAAGAGACGCGGGGAAAGCCAACGTGTTATATCTTTGGCTCGAGCAACTCCAAATAAGTTTCCAGAGCCAGATTCTTCGCGTGGACATTGCCATCAGCCAGGAATGGGGCCGTCTCTCATCTCTTCATACAGTTCCTGTCATTGATGGACTGCTAGCAGCAACGGCACACGGACTGGTGCTCGTGACACGCAATACCCGAGATTTTGCAGACCTTGGCATCCAGTTAATCAACCCGTTTGAGACCAGCAATCTGGTTTAAAGTAGGGTTCAAAGTTCCTCTCCAGTTTAGAACTGAACCCCACGAGTCAAGGCACCATCAGCAACCAAGTTGGTTCCGGAGATACGAGACGCTAATGGATTAGCCAGCATCAATACAGGAAAGGCTTGTTCTTCAACCGTGCCCATACGCCCGGTTGGGTTGAGATCCATTGCCAGCTTGAACAGATCTGGTTTGCCCTGCTCGATGTTTTCCCAGACCCCACCAGGGAAGTAGGTGTTGCCCGGAGAGACACTGTTGGCCCGAATGTTCTTTTCAGCCAATGAGAAGGAGAGGTGGGCGGTGTAGGCGATGATCGCAGACTTGGCGGTGCCATAAGGTCCACCAGCAAAGTCGGCTTCTCGTCCGGAAACACTCGAGATGTTGACGATCGAAGCCGAGTCGCTCTGCTCAAGATAGGGGATCGCCGTGGTACAAGTCCGGACCGTGTGCATCACGTCGATGTTGAAGGAAGCCTGCCAGTTCTCTTCGCTGGTTGGAATCGCTAATGCGCTGACGTTGCAGACGACGATGTCCAGACCACTCAAGGCCTTGGCAGAATCGTGGACCCATTGCTCCAGCGCTTCCTTGTTCCCCACATCGAGAGAGGTTCCCAGCACAGTCGGGCCTTTGCCACTCAGGTCTTTCTGGGCTTGCTGCACTTCGGCGGCATTGCGTGCGCAGAAGGCCACGTGCGCGCCCTCTCCTACAAAAGCCTCCACGATCGCCCGTCCGATTCCCTTGGTGCCACCGGTCACTAACGCTTTTTTGCCCTTCAATCCAAGATCCATCTGCTGCTCCTGTTGGTAAGTGTTGAATCGCTGATGTGATCAGCCAATTAGCCAGAGTGTACTTTCCTCTTCCTGTTCAAACAATCATTTCCCGCTGACCCATTTGATCACGCAAGTCTTGTAGTAGGTCTGCGTTGTCCTGTGCAATTGAACCGTCCTGCTTCCACCAGCCATTCTCAAATCCCACGCGACAATCCCAACCCCGCTTTGCCGCTTCGACCAGGCAGGGGATTTGGCCTAAACCAAAGGCACAAACCATCACTTGTTCCGGAATATCGGTACCCAGCGCTTGCAGGGTAGTCTCAACCTGACTCAGTTCAGCAGGATCACTGTTGCCTGTGACAGAGTAACGCCCAAAGACCCAAAGAATCGAGAGAGATGCTGGACGAAGAACCATGCCCTGATCAATCCACTCGAAGAGCTGTCGAAGATCATCAGCATCATAGAGGATATGTTGGATGCGAATTTGGCTTTGGGACAACTCAGCGTAGAAATCTCCCACAACCTTGCTGTCTGGTTCCCTCGCCATTTCCCGAACCGACAACGAGATCCAATCCGGACGCAAGTCCAACACCAGTTGGCGTTGTTCAGTAGACTGATAGATTCCAGCAGATTCAGTGGTCACCTGAACTTCCAGTGCTGGGACTGTTTCCTTCAACAGAGCGAGAAGTTCTCGGTAGCGTCCAGCATCCAATAGATGTGACTGATCTGCGTTGCGGATGTGGGCATGTAGACCCTGCGCTCCCGCCTCCCAGCAAGCCAGGGCGGTCTGTACTAATTCTGGCGAAGTTACGGGCAGAGCAGGATGATCGGCCTTGGTCTTACGGGCGCCATTCGGAGCCACCATCAGATATGTCATGCAGCTTGATCCAGTGCAGGGAGGATCGCATTCAGAGTGGAGGAGAGGCGTTCCACAATCAATTCCAACTCTGCATCGTTGATGATGAAAGGCGGGGCCAGTAGGACGTGATGTCCCCTTCGACCATCAATCGTTCCACCCATCGGATAGCAGAGCAGGCCGTGCTGCATTGCGGTATGGCGAATCTGTTCCGGAAGGTTGAAGTTCGGATTGAGAGGCTCTTTCATTTGTTTATCTTGGACCAGCTCGATCCCAAGGAAGAGGCCGCGACCACGGACGTCCCCCACATGCGGATGTTCGGCAAATTGATTTTGCAAGGCTTGGTATAGGCATTCACCTTTTTCTTTCACTTGCGCAGGGAGACTCTGTGAAAGCATCTCCTGGAGAACAGCAACCCCAGCGGCACAGGCTGTCGGATGTCCCTGGTAGGTGTGTCCGTGTTGAAAAAATCCGCTCCCCTGGGCAATCGCCTGGTAGATCGTGTCTGTACAGAGCATCGCTCCAATCGGTTGCAATCCAGCTCCAAGGCCCTTGGCGATACACACAACATCTGGCGCAATCTCTTCCTGTTCACAGGCAAAGAGAGAGCCAGTGCGGCCCATCCCACACATCACCTCATCCAGCACCAGCAGTACCCCGTATTGATCACAAATCTCTCGGACTCTTCGGAAGTAGCCGGGAGCTGGTGCGACAGCTCCTAACGTAGCTCCCACCACTGGTTCTGCAAGGAAGGCGGCGACTCGTTCCGGACCAACCCGCAGGATCTCAGCTTCCAGTTCATTCGCCACTCGCAGTCCATATTCTTCTGGAGACTCACCAGGTTCAGCGCCACGGTAGTGATAGCAGGGTGAAATGTGTGAAACTCCACTGGAGAGCAAGGGTTCGAATGGTTGCCGTCGCCACTGGTTGCCTCCTGCGCTGAGCGCCCCCAGCGTGTTGCCATGGTAGCTCTGACGTCGAGCAATCACGTGACTTCGCTGTGGCTGATTGATTTCCAGAAAGTACTGACGACATAGCTTAAGTGAGGCCTCCATCGCTTCCGAACCACCACTGACGAAATAGACCCGATCCAGGTTACCAGGGGCATGTTGGATCAACAAATCAGCCAACTGCTCTGCAGGCTCCGTCGTGAAGAAGCTAGTATGGGCATAGGCCAGTTGCTGCAATTGTTGACAGATCGCATCCAGCACCGGTTTGGCCGAATGACCGAGGCAGGATACCGCAGCACCTCCGGAAGCATCCAGGTAGCGCTGGCCCTTGGCATCCGTCAACCAGCAACCTTCGCCAGCAACAGCGGTGGGCAACTGAGAATCTGAACGACGCGGAAAGATATGAGAAGCCGACATGGTCACCCTTGAGCTGAGGCAAGATGGGAGCGACGACGTTGAGCAAACCAGACTAAGGCCAGCAAAGCCAATGCCGGTAGATAAAACCACTCCTTGGCAGGTCGATTGGTTTGTGGCTCAAGCACCGCAATCAAGCGTACGGGATCATCCATGTAGAAGTCAAAACGCTGGAAAGGCTGGAAGTAGGTGGAACCAGGCATGGGTTCTTCAAGAATAACATTCTCGGCACCCACCTGAATTAGAATTCCGTTCTCATCCAGCGCTTGCTGCAAGGACTGGTTGGCCTTAAGCTCCAGCAGAATTGTCAGGCTGTTCAGTTCTTCTGGACGATCAAAATCAGGCCCTTCGACATCCAGCCGCACTGTCAGGTCACGCCCCGTCTGTTCCAGTTGCTCTGTCAATTCTGTTCCAGCATAGCGCTGCCAAGGTTCCTGCCATTGATCTAGCCAGTAGCCTGGACGGAACAGCGTGAAAGCCACCAGCAACAGGACAATCGTCTCCCACCAGCGACACCGCACCAACCAGTAGCCCTGGGTTGCAGCAGCGAAGAGCATCATTGCCGAAGCAGCTACCAGAAATACTAAAATTCCTTTGAACCAGCTGACATCAATCAACAACAGCTCGGTATTGAACAGGAAAAGAAAGGGCAGCAGCGCTGTTCGGATATCGTACGTGAATCCTTGAATACCAGTTTTGATGGGATCCCCTTGACTGATTGCAGCTGCTGCAAAAGCGGCTAGTCCAACTGGGGGAGTGTCATCTGCCAGGATTCCGAAGTAGAAGACAAACAGGTGTACCGCAACCAGTGGTACGATCAACCCGTTCTGAGAACCCAGAGACACAATCACCGGAGCCATCAACGAGGAGACCACAATATAGTTGGCTGTTGTGGGCAAGCCCATCCCCAGCAACAGGCTCATCACAGCGACCAGCAGAAGCATCAGGATCAGGCTACCGCTGGAGAGCATCTCTACAAATTCCCCAATCACCTGGTGGGCCCCAGTCAGTGAAACCGTACCGATGATCACACCAGCCACTCCAGTCGCCACGCCAATGCCGATCATGTTCTCAGCACCTTTGGCTAGTCCGCGCCAAAGATCCTGCATTCCCTGTTGAAAGCGTTCACTCCATTGGTTTTCTCCACGGAACCAAGCCTTGAGTGGATGTTGGGTGACCAAAACAGTCGCCATCACGATTGTTGCCCAAAAGGCAGACAAGGCCGGTGAGAGTCGTTCGATCAATACGCACCAGAGTAACACCACAATCGGTAACAAGTAGTGCAAACCTGTGAGGGCAATCGTTCCTGCTGGTGGAAGCTTCTCCAGATCAATCACTTCTCCAGATTGATCCAAATCCGGTAGCTTCGAAGCCAGCCAAACTAGAAAAAGATAGAATCCAGCAACCAACAAGGCAGCAGCACCGAGTGTTAGCCCAGGTAAAACATCTTTGAGCCAACCAAAACCAAAGTAGACCACCATGCTCAGCAGGCCCATTCCCACAAAACCTGCCAGCACCCCAGTTACTCGCTGCAGTAGTGTTGTCTGAGCAGGGGGACGTGGGCGCCCTTCCAGTCCAAGCTTCAAGGCTTCCAAATGCACAATGTAGAGCAGGGCGATGTAGGAGACCAACGCTGGCAGGAAGGCGTGACGAATCAGCGAGAGATATGGTGTTCCGGTGAATTCAGCAATCAGAAAGGCCGCAGCTCCCATCACTGGAGGGGTAAGTTGGCCGTTTGTCGAAGAAGCGACTTCCACGGCACCAGCCTTCTCAGCAGTAAAGCCGGTCTTCTTCATCAATGGGATTGTGAAGGTGCCAGTGGTCACCACGTTGGCAATCGAGGATCCAGAATAGAGTCCTGAAAGACCTGAGGCCACCACTGCCGCCTTCGCTGGACCTCCACGGAAGTGTCCGAGCAGGGCAAATGCGAGCTGGATGAAATACTGTCCGGCCCCGGCCCGTTCAAGCAAGGCGCCGAAGAGGACAAAGAGAAAGATCATTGAGGAAGAGACCCCCAGTGCGACCCCGAAGACGCCTTCCGTCTGCATCCAGAAATGCCAAAGCGCCTTGTTCAGTGAGGCCCCTTTCCACTGAATGACTTCTGGAATGAATGACTTGTCACCGAAAAAGACGTAAGACAGGAACACTCCAGCTACAACAAGTAGTGGCAAACCAAGAGCACGGTAGACCGCCAATCCAAGGCAACAAAGACCAATCGTAGAAATGATCAAATCAGAGGTGGTTGGAAGTCCTGCACGATCTGCAATGCTGTCTTTGAGGACGAGCAGGTAGAGGCAACTACAGGCTCCCAATGAGGCCAGCAGGATGTCGTACCAAGGAATGGGCTGAGTGCTGTTTTTTCCAAGAGGGTAGAGCAACATCGCGAGCACCAAGCCGAACGCAAGGTGCAATTGGCGCACTTCCTGATTGTTGAAGACAAGGCTGATTCCGGTCAGGCTGGAGAGCCAAAAGGGAATGCTGCTGGCAACATAAACCTGGAGAAGGGACCAAAATACACAGAGAAGAAAGACGGCACGGGCAGACGTTCCAGAGAGAACACGTACCCGCGCGTCACCGATCGGTTGATCTGAGGTGGGAGGAGAAGTAGACATGCAACTCGGGAGGCATCAAGGCAGTCACCGAAGTCACTGCCTATCAGCTTACATCCAGCCGCGCTCTTTGTAGTAGCGGACTGCTCCGGGATGCAGTGGAGCAGAGAGACCATCACTGATCATTTGGTCTTCCTTCAGATTCGCAAAAGCAGGATGCAACTTTTTGAAATCAGCAAAGTTGTCAAAGACCGCCTTGACCACGATATAGACCACGTCGTCCGTAACGTTTGCTGAAGTGATCACAGTTGCACCAACACCAAAGGTCGATGTCTCCTGATCATTTCCAGCATACATACCACCCGGGATCGATGCGACTCGATAGAAGCTGTTTTCACGTACCAGCTTATCAATTGGGGCACCTTTGACATCCACCAGATCCACGTCACAGGTGGTAACCGCTTCGGTGATCGCTGCCGCTGGGTGGCCAACGGTGTAGATCATCGCATCGATTTTGCCATCGCAAAGTGCCTGGGCCATTTCGGAACCTTTGAGTTCAGCTGCCAAGGCAAAGTCACTCATCTTCATTCCAAAGGCTTCCATGACGACTTCCATCGTAGCACGTTGACCAGAACCAGGATTACCAACATTGACCTTGTATCCTTTCAGGTCTTCAAAACGGCGGATCGGCTTATCGCCACGAGAGAGCAACGTGAAGGGCTCCGGATGAACCGAAAAGACCGCACGCAAGTCACTGAACTTGCCTTGATCGGCAAACTTACTCGTACCATTGTAGGCGTGATACTGCCAATCAGATTGAGCGACACCAAATTCTAGTTCACCTTCACGAACGGTATTAATGTTGTACACCGAACCACCTGTGGATTCGGCCGAACATCGGATGCCGTGCTTCTTGCGATCCTTATTGACCAAGCGGCAGATTGCCCCACCAGTTGGGTAGTAGACACCGGTCACACCACCGGTGCCAATTGAAACGAAGCGCTGCTGCGCTTGTGTGGGCAGAACCCAGCTTGCGACCAAAGCACCTGCCAGTGCCAAGTGTTTCCAATTCATAAAGCCTCCTGAAAGATCGGGGTGGCTGTACCCCAAAAGAACATGATTCAGACTGACCAACTGTCAGTCAAACAGCATTACCATGCCACAATTAGTCGGGAGGTGCAAATGAGAGAAGTCTCGTACTACTACTCAAGCAGAAATTAAGATGGGAAAACACATTAATGCACTTTATCAAAAGGCAGACATATTTCTTTTTATCTCATTCTTAACTTTTATCCTTCGCCCAAATGGATCAGATCTTTTTATACTCCCATTAGTAATTTATTTGGTCCTATACTTAACCGAGAAAAAATCAAGAAATTTAAACATAAATAAATTTTTATATCTTATCTGGCTTTCATTGTTGATTTTATTTCTTGGTCTTGCATCTCGATATTTTTCGTTCTCATTTCATCATTTAGATTTGGGAATCTATCATAACATGATAATAAATTTAGTAACTAATAATTATTATTTTGACGACATGAATCAAATTCATGGATTTGGGATTCATTTTGAACCTTTATTTATACTTATTTTTTATCCTCTCTATTCTTTATTTATCAGCTCTTATTGGTTAATTTTACTAAAATTTTTAGCTATATTTTCTTTTTTTCTTATAATTTATAAAAAAAATATGATTGACAAAGGTGTTTTTTTCTTCGGATCGATTATTATGATTTGTTTACACCCTCATTATAATTCTGTTTTAAGGTGGGAATTTCACTTAACAAATTTATCACCCTTTTTCATAGCATTAGCATACATCTTCTATCGAGATAAGAACTTTGCTTTAGTTACTATCATTACTCTTATCACGATGACCCTAAAAGAGAATGCTGGCGTCATTACAATGGGTTTTGGATTACTGATGATAACGTCCAGAGATTCAAGAATTTATGGGATAATTTTATTTTCTATAAGTTTGGTTTACATGCCTGTAGCTAGATTTTTGATTGTCCCTTACTATCTTGAAAATAATCAAATTACAGCTTCCAATGTAATTCTATTCCAAGGATTACCTGATAAGCTAATTTATTCGTTACTAGTTTATCTTCCATTTCTTTTTCTACCCTTACTGAACTGGAGATGGTTTTTACTAACAATACCTGCCTTGGGTATAAATCTAATTGGGAAGCCTGAGATGTATTCTGGAAATTTCCATTATGGGGACATGTTAATTCCATTAGTTGCAATAGCAACATTCGAAAATTTACAAAAATACAAAGAAAAAATTATTTTGGTTTTAGAAAAGAATCGAATTTTGATAGGTATTCCAGTTGTTTGTATCCTATTCAATATGCCAGCGTCATTGAGTCAGGTATTGATACAATATTTTCCAAGCGAAAAAGACCGAGTCGCAACTGGTGAAATTATCTCTTTTTTAAGAGAAAATTCTGAGGAAAAAATTTCAATAAGCTCAAATATTTCGCCATTGATTGAGAGAGGTAATATAGAAATTTTTTCAGATGATTATAGATGTCAAATTAATACAGAATCGAAATTTATTATTACTTACAATAAATCTTTCAGAGATAAAGAAAAACTGCTTAGTTGCATCAACAAAATAGAAAGTAATATCTTGTGGCAGAAAAAATCAGAGTTTAGCCATGCAATAATTTATGAAAGAAAATCATAAAAATTATGGCGTCATCTTTAAAAAAGATCTATCACATTTTTTATTCATTTTTTTAGCAATCAAAAATAATCCTTCCTTTTGCGGTGGTAAATTAAAATCTAACAATATTTTTGGAAAATTTTTCAGTACTAAATTGAAAACAAATTTTATAGGTTTGTTTCTTGTTTTTTCGCTAATAATTCCTGCAATATAGCGGATTGTAAAAAACTTATCTGCCGGCTTTATACAAACAACCTGAAATCCATTTCTTTCGAATAGTTCTGTACAAATTCTCGGTGTAAAATACCAGAGATGATCATGATGGATATGGTACCATCCATCTCTCAAGAACTTTGCTCTGCCAGAATCAGCATCGATTGTTGTTAGCATTACTAATGAATTTTCACTCATTAACTGGTGTAATTCTGTAAATAGCTTTGAAAGGTCTGGTAAATGTTCTAAAACTTCCATCAGTGTGATTACATCATATTTTTTATTCTTTGCTAATATCTCATCTAAATTTGTGTATATTTTTTCATGTCTCTGCCGAATTTCATTTGCAACTACTTCGTTAAACTCAACGCCTGTAATTTCATAACCTTGCTCAACTGCTGAATCCAAACTATATCCAAGTCCACAACCAATATCTAAGATCGTGTGAAAATCTTCAAATTTTCCAATTTCCAGAAGCTGTTTTTTATAGGTGTTCATCTTAATTTCACGCAGAGCGCTCTCTGCTTCTTTACTTCCCCACTCATCAAAATAGTTTTCAGAGTAAATCTCTACTAGCTCCTCCTTTGTAGGCTGTGGATACACAAACATGAAACCACATGACTTACACTGCAGCAGCCACCTAAATTTCTTTATATAAGGATACGAAAAATGATGGTTTCCACATCCTAAGCAACTAACCTCCTCAGAAGAATAATTGAATGAATTTTGATAGTTGTTGACGACTCCAGGGCCTCGACTGTCATGTCCAACCAATTTCCTTAGCATGAATCGAAATAACGCTCCTAATGCCCCAAGTCCAAGTAAACCAGCCATGTTCACGGTATTAAGGACAAAGAAAGCAAAGCCCAGCACAAAGATGTACTCAGCAGTTGTAATCAACGTGAAACTGATCCACGGAAAGCCAACTTCTATTTGATCGGCGTTGTAATGAACATATCTCCCAAAAAAGAAAACATTCGTTGCGATGACCCCAAGGTAACTCAGAGCAACCGGCACGATAACACCCTCTGGATCAGGTAGAATCAGCCATAGCAAGAGCATGAGACTCACTCCCAATACGTTGACGATTAGATACTTCAGCGCTGCGCTCCACTGAGGATGACTGAAATCAAATAATCTACTGAGGTGATTCAGATATTTTATCTGCTCACGCAGGTTCAACTTCGACTCACCTTTTGCACGTTCTCGGAACGTGATCGGTACCTCAACCACTCTCGAGCAACCACACTTCACCAGTAATTCCAGAAGGATCTTATAGCCAATCGGCTTGATGTAGGCAGCCCGCAGGTAGACCTCCTGACGAATGCAGAAGTATCCAGACATCGGATCTTTCACGCCAAGATCATGGATCACCAAATTCGCCAGCATCGTCGAAATCTTGCTGTTCCATTGGCGATATTGATTCCATTGCCCAGCAAAACCCCCTTCGTCAACGTAGCGACTCCCCACAACCACTTCTACGTCTCGCTGGTACTCCAGAACCTGGATCATTTTGGGTATGACTGCTGGCGGGTGAGACAGATCAGCATCCATGCAGACCAGATACTTTCCAGTTGCCCGATCCATCCCAAACTTGACAGCTGTCGCCAAACCTCGATTCTCCAGGCGTTGAAGCAACGTGATATTGATGCCCTGTTCATAAAGCAGGCGGATTTGTTCATCAATTCCATCCTGGCTGTTATCATCAACCACCAGAATTTCTAGAGAATCTCTGTCACAGTATTCCAGGATTTCCTCAGCTAAGTTCTTGATGTTGCCAGCTTCCTTGTAGGTGGGAATGATGACTGAGAGGAGTGGAGGATGATTCATTTGCTGTTATCAAAAATGACTGATGACTTCCAATTTCTTGGATGTTGTAAGTATACCTAAAGCCAGTCTTCGTCTGCGAAGCTCACATAACGTTCTTCGCCAATCACCAAGTGATCTAGCAGCGGAATCCCGAGTAGTTGACCGGACTCCTTGAGTCGCTGTGTCACCTTGTGGTCTTCTGACGATGGTTGTGGATCTCCAGAAGGGTGGTTGTGCAGACAGACTAACGCAGCCGCTCGTTGTTCAACGGCTTGGGCAAGCACTTCTCTTGGATGAACCAAGCTTCGATTGAGTAGGCCCTGTGTGATCAATTGTTCACCCAAGTAGCGATGCTTGTTATCCAATAAAACGACTAGGAAGACCTTTTGTTTAAGCAACCTCAACCGATGACGAAAGTGACGGAATAGATCTCCACTATTGTGGAATGTCTCTCCTGGTTGCAGACGTTCCTCGCCGTGACGTCGACATAGTTCCAGTAATAGCTGGGTTTCTCGAAAAGCGTTCTCACTTTGTTGTTGCCACTGCTGAACAGACCAACCCTCTACTCTGCGCAAGAGGTTTCCTTCCTTTGTCTGCCCTGACTCTTCGGGTAGATTCAATGTTGGAATCAGGGTCTCTATCAATTGTTGGGTCGATACTCCTTGGAAATCCTGGGCCTGCCAGGCTAATTCTACATCAATTGGGGCTGTTTCCTCCTGAGCCCATCGACAGTGCGCTTGAATTCGACACGTTGCGCAATTGGGACTGGTTTGGCAAGGGCCTTCCTGACGCAAATGTACTCCAGCCCATCGTGCGACCTGCTCTTCCACTTTGGTGATTTGGCAACCTCGTTTCAGAGCTACCTGCTGGCATAAGCTCACCCACTGCCTTGGATGTTCTGGTACAGTCTGCTTACCTTGCTGAAAGCGCCACCAAACCCGCCAAGCCTCCTTTCGCCATGCGACATCAAGGCCCCAACTGCGCATCAGCTTCAGTTGATCCCACGCAAACGCTTCAGGAAGCGCCTGCCACCAGAGTTCCAGCATTTCCAAAGTACAGAGACGGATTGGTTGCAGCTCGCTGCTCCTAACAATCTTCAGGAATACCTGCAAACCGTCTGTCAGTCGTTTGACTTCTCTCTCCTCAAAAACACCGAGTTGACGTAGTTCCCTCTCTAGTTGGTCACTACGGCAATACTGCAGAGAAATTCGCTCAGTCAACGAATACAGACCTCGTAGTTCCTCCCAGCGCGCGGCTACATGTGTAGGGAGTTTCCAGGCCTGCAGAAAGAGATCCAACCAGTCTGCGAAGAGTTCCTGCAAGCTTGGCAATGACGGCGCTAGTTGGAATGACTCTTCGTTCCCTTCTTCAAAAAGCTGATCGAACAAATGCAAATCGGAATTCATGTTGCATAAGGTAGTTAAATGATCTGTCTTCAACAGGCGATCCACGCCCCAGTCCTAACGGAGTTCATGCACACCATCGTTGCCATCGCTCGGATGAAGGTTCCGGACATCGGCTACATTCCGGTGTCGCCTGATCCCATCTTCTCTCTCTCCTACCTGCCACCAAACGATGCGCGCTGAGTTCAAAGTTGGCGGGCTGATCTTACTGGCAGCTGGCCTAATCGTCACAGCTTCGATTGTTGTCACCGGCTGGAATCCTGAGTTGGATGAAACCTACCGTATTGGCGCGCTCTTTCGCAACTCTGGCGGCTTACAAACTGGCTCCGCCGTGCGCGTTGCAGGAATCAAGGTTGGAACCGTAGATGCGATTGAACTCGAAGGTTCCGAAGCGCGGGTTATCCTTAAACTCTACGCCAAGTATCCGATTTACCGTGATAGCGCTGCGACGATCAAGTCTGTTGGGATCCTTGGAGACAAGTTTGTCGAAGTCCTACAAGGTAACTCGATGAGTGGAACCATGCAGGATGGGGACGAGATCGAACTGGTGATTCCAGGAAGTGACATCGACAGCATGATCGATAGCCTCGGTTCCATCCTGCGTGACGTGAAAAGTGTCACAGGTGCGCTGGACCGCTCACTTGGTGGAGTCCAAGGTGAACAGCGGCTGACACGGATTCTCGACAACATTGAAGGGCTTACTCAGAATACCGAGGAGTTGACAGGAACTGTCAACGAGCGAATTGAATCCATAATGCGCCAGATTGAAACCTTCAGCAGTGATCTTGCCGAAATCTCTGGTGAAAACAAGGGAGAGGTCAAGATCATCCTGGCTAACCTGAAGCAGTTTTCTTCTCAACTCGAAACCATCACCACCGAGAATCGATCTGGACTGCGGCAGGTGGTTGACAATCTCAACAGTTTCACCGAATCCCTCGCCGAAGACGGGCCCGAAATCACAGGCAATCTCCGTGGCATTCTTGAAGAAAACCGTAGCTCTCTTAAAAGTAGTGTCGATAATCTGGACCGCTCCCTGGCCAAGCTGGATCGTACGATGGATAACGTGGAGTCGATCAGCGGTAAGATTGAAAGAGGGGAGGGCACCATCGGCAAACTTGTCAACGATGAGCAAACCGTCGACGAGTTGAACGAAGCCATCGGCAGCATCAACGGATTGCTCGGTGATGTCAACCGCCTCAAGCTCGACATTGGCGTCCGAGCTGAATTGTACGGCTCAAATCAGGCTGCCTACGGTCCAGAAAGTTCTTCAAAAGGCTACCTGAGCGTCCAGTTACAACCGCTCAAGGATCGTTTCTATCGCTTGGAATTGGTCGATAATCCACGTGGAATCAGAACCCGTACCAAGGATTACATTACACGTGAAGAGAATGGCCAAATTACCTACATTGAGGAAGAGCGACTGGAAGTTGAACAAAGTTTACAATTCTCTGCTCAAGTTGTGCAACGCTTCTACGACACTCTCTTCAAGATTGGACTCTTTGAAAACAGTTTTGGACTGGGAGTGGAACAACTCTTTGGCCGTGACGAACAGTACCGTACCTACCTAGACGTCTGGGATATTGGAGGTGAATTTGGCACCCATCTCAAGGCAGGAGCCAGTTGGCGCTTCCATTCCAATCTCTTTGTCACTGCAGGGGCAGATGACTTCATCAGTGAAGAAGAATCCTTCCGTGACTACTTCATCGGTATTGGGGTGACCTTCAACGAAGACGTCCTCAAGCCTTTCCTCAGCAGCGTACCGTTAGACGCCATCACCAACTAAGCTTCCCTACTTCTCTTTTTGTACCACAACAATTTCTTTGAACCTTTATTGTGGTGAGATAAAAATTTTGGTACAAATAGTCTTTTGATTGACAGATACAGACAATTATCTGACCAGTTGCTCTGCAGCAAATGCTTTCTGGCAGGGAAGTATCGTGAGAGTGGGCCTCCCCGGACTTGAACCGGGAACCAACCGATTATGAGTCGGGTGCTCTAACCGATTGAGCTAGAGGCCCATTAGGTAAGGCCATCAGAAAAACCCAAATCAAGCTTAGTTTGCAAGATTTTTCGGATTTTTATGAAGAAATTAAAATACATCGCGCTGGGGTTACTAGGAAGTGGATGTCTCGCCTGCGCTCCTCTCCCCCTCCAAGAAGAGGGTTCATCCTTAGCCATCCCCCGTGATGTAGCGCACCAAACTCCATCCCCTCAATGTGAATGGGAGCAGGCAAATTGTGAACTGAGCGTCACTGTTCAGAATCAACCCTTCCGCTTGTACTCCGAAGTCGGTCTGGTTCGTATGGAGAGCTTCGATCCACAAACTCAGTCCTGGCAAATCGAGACAGAACGTGCCACCGGAGAGGACTATCGCGTGGTACGAGCCGCAGCTTTACGAGAATTTATCTACCTCACGGAATGCGATCAGAATGGGAATCGCAAGATTCAACGTTATCGACCTGCTGACCAGAGTTGGCGACAATTGAACTACAAGTCTTTAGGTTGCCAGTTGTAAATTAACCCAACCACTCCTGGCGTGGTTGGCTGTATAGCTTTCCACGCCAGCACCAACATAATCGGTCTTCTTCCACCCATAGCAGAGTACCTTCCAGCATTTTCGGCCAATCTTCCTCATCTAATGCTTGACGGCTATTCAACGCTCCTAGGATCAGCGATAACATCGTGTCATGCGTTATAGCCACCCGACAAGTACCTTCCGGCAGGCCTTCCTTCCAGAGATCCTGCAACAGTTCCTGCGTCGCCACTCGTACTGGATTCAGCCCACAATCACTGTCCCCACGCAAGCCCGCATTGACTAATCCAAGTGGACCTTGCTCCACCATGTACTGATGATTGCGATCTGAATCTTGAACAAAAACCCCTTTGTCCCCAAGCTTCGGATTGGCTTGTACTTGTACCGGTTGACCAGAACCACGACCAATCGCTTCTGCCGTCTGCAGGCAACGACTAGACGTGCTGGAGTCCAATGAGATCAGCTGAGTTCCCAATCGTGTCCCCAAAGTCTCCGCCAGCTGAACCCCCTCAGGGGTCAGATCCACATGAAAATGAAAAACTCCTGGGGGAAAAGGTGGCCTTACCGAATGGCGCATCAACAGCAGTTTGCCACAGGTCAGTGATGCTCCATGGGCTAGCGTGGCTTCCAGGTCACCTGGAGTTTGAGAGTGGTAGTAGATCATGGGAGTAGGGCATTAGGTTTGGAACAAAGGTTTGTCTCGCTTTTTGCATGGGGTCATGCGAATTCAGACAGGATTGCGGATACCATACCACGTGACCTCTACTGCCAACCAGCTCGCTCATTTAACTCAACTAATCAACAATTTTTCTCAGTGACTGATCTCATGTTGAAACTGCGAAAGCACTTCCTCGTTTTGTTAATCGGCATTCCACTTTTGCTGCATTTGAGCGCCTGCGCTCCAGAGAGTACACAAGGCACCACTCCCGATCCAGAGTACGGGAAAGGGAGCCTGACTGTGACTATTTCAGACACAGATCTTGATGAAAACGGTCGATCCGCAAACATTACAGTCAAATTGGACAATCCTCCCAAAGAAAATGTTGCTGTTATTGCTACCTCAAATGATCCAACCGAAGCTCAGTTTGTTGTTAATAATCAGTTTCAATCTAGCGCGGAATTGCTCTTCACAACTATTAATTGGGATGTCCCACAAATACTTAAAATTCAAGGACAATATGATGACATCATTGATGGTACAAAATATCCTTCTGTGAGCCTAGGAATTCTATCTGATGATCCAGTTTACAGTGACCCAGACATCAACCTGATAGATCCCACTGGTGGACCAGCAAATCTTGCTTTCCGGAATTTTGATAATACTGATCCTAATGGAATTGCTCCAATTACACCAGTGGGAACTGTCACTGAGTTAAATCCCAATGAACCTGGATTTGAACAAGCTGTTTTTCCTATTCAACTGACTAGTAACCCAGAAGAAAATGTAGAAGTTTCAATTGATTTTATCTCTGGCACACCAGAAATAGCAGAAGCTTTACTCAGCATATCACCACCAAGTAGATCACTTACTTTCACACCCGAAAATTGGCAGATACCACAAAGTTTTATCGTTACAGCCAAGCAAGAAGATATCGATTATAGCTCAAACAATAACTTCGTTCTCAATATTAAATTTTCAAGCTCTTCACCATATTTCAACAAGCCTCCCCAACAAGTCACTATCACCCGTGAAGACAATGATGTTCCTGGGCTCTTTATAGATTATCCGGGCTCAATGATCACTAGTGAGTCTGGAAATAAGGTCTCACTCGGCGTTAGACTAAAAATGAAACCTGATGAAAATGTAACTGTCAAATTTGTTAGTAGTGATATCAGTGAAGGAAAAATAACTTCTTCAAATCAAGGAACTTTAACTTTCAGCAAAGATAGCTGGAACACAACTCAAACTGTAGAAGTTACTGGACAACCAGATGGTGCTGCTGATGGAACACAGAATTACAATCTTACATATACTTTTAGCGGTGATCCAATTTATGAAAGTATCAATTTTAAAGGTCTTCTTACAGATACCATTACTAATCAAGATAGCGACAGCTCAGGTTTCACGATGACACTGGGTAATCTCGGACTCTCTGAATCAGGAAATTGTGAGTACTTGGCTGTTCGTTTAAATACAAAACCTATGAATTCTGTAACAGTAACGCCTAGCATAACCTCTAACTCTCCTAATAAAGAAGCAGATTTTGTAAATGACAGAACAAGCTGTACAAACAGTAATCAGATCATTGGAAATTGTCAGCAGTCCCCTTTATCTTTCAACTCCAGCAACTGGAACCAGTCCCGATTTTTGTGCATCAGAGGTGTAGATGATTCAGATATTGATGGATCTCAACAAATAACTCTGACTATCAATTCATCTAGTGCCGATACAAACTATAATGAAGAAAGAGATTTCTATCTAACTAATACAGACAATGATTACGCTGGAATCCTATTAGGTTCAGTCCAGTACATGGCTAGCCAAGGAAAATACATCCTCCCTGTTCAATTACGTGCCAAACCAAGTTCCCCAGTAACTGTCCAATTAGCAAACGATACTTCGCAAATCATCAAAGATGTTTTCGAGACCTCAGCAATTAATTTTGATAGCAACAAACCTTGGAATGTTCAGCAGTTCTTCAAACTCAGGACAGGAATAGATTTAAGTGCAGAAGTAACTTTGCAAGCTACAGGAGGAGGATTCAATACCACAGCCGCTACTTTTATCAACCTGAGAAGTGATAACAGCAGTGCAGCTGCAGGTTACGAATTCGTCTACTTCAAAGAAGAAGCAGAGAGGTTCACTAGTGATGATGGTGGTGTCTATGCCTTCCGTTTGAAACTGAGAAATCAGCCGACAGCACCAGTATATCTAAAGTTACGGTCTGACAAACCTGGAATTGGCAATCCTCATCGTACTGGAATCACTCTGGACTCTACTAACTGGAGCCTAGGCGAAGAGATCAAAGTGATTGGGCTAGATGATAATTTAAATGGAAACCAAGCTTATCGAATTCAATTCTATGACATCTCCAGTGCTGATCCTAACTACGATAATCTGCTCCCACAAGATGTCCATCTTGTAAACCTTGATGACGACTATCGACCCTCACCACTTTCCTCTGACACCTATGAGTTCGATAACACCTTACCTACTGGGAGCTGTAACGAAGCTGGAAAAATATCTGGCGACACGCCTGATTTTAACATCTCACTGCCAGTAAGTATTCTGAAAGAAACTGATTCACCCATAGCTACAATCAAGATCGCGCTATCACAACCAATTGAAGGCACTGTCAAGCTAAGAGCATTTTCTGAGGATGAAAGTGAGGGCTATCTGATCGATGGAAGTAATCGTATTATTAATTTTCAAGATATTATTTTCAATGAATCTAATGCTACTACATTTCAAGATATCAATATACTGGGTAGCCAAGACTGGATTGATGACGGAAACCAACGATTCAAGATTCAAATCTCTGTGTTGAGTACCAATATTTTCGATTACCTTGGAAAAAGTGTGTCTATTTGCCTTGAAAATGAAGATGATGACAAAGCTGGAATTGAATTCAATTTTGGTATGTCCGACGAAACCCTCCTCGCTACCTCTACTTTCCAGAATAATACTACACTTGGGGTAAGATTACTTTCCGAGCCTGAGAAAGATGTCTCATTGAATTTTGGATCTACAAATAATTTTATTACTTCTCCTAACACATTAACCCTTAGTGCTGAGCGATGGAGTGAATTTCAAGAAATTACAGTTACAAATAAATCAATAGTTTCGATCTCAGACAACTTGAACATTACACTCGACACGGACGATCCTGTTTATTCCAATATCTTTTCATTTACAGATGTCAATAATTCTAATTTTCAAAATAAAATTCCTGTTTACTACCAGGATGATGCACTCCAAGATCTTCTAATTGAGATGCCTGAGAACGAATATGTTAACGAATCTGGAGTTCAACAAGAATTTACGGTTAAATTGAGAAGCCAACCAGTTAAAGAGGTGTTCTTGCCCTTGAGTGTAAGCGATTCCTCAGAAGGCCGCGTATCTCCTACAATACTCATTTTTGATAATACTACTTGGCAAACTGCCCAAACTGTTAGAGTTACTGGGATAGACGATTATCAAATTGATGGTAATCAACAATTTGAAGTGGTAATAGGCATTGCAGATACAGCGTTTCCAAATGCAGATCCTAATTATAAAACCCCAGAGCGGATTGTCCGCTTCATCAGCCTAGACTCAACAGAAGCTGGATTTATTGTATACGCTTTAGATGAGCAAACTGACGAAGCTGGTGGGGATGCAAAGGTTACCATTCAACTCAAAAGTAAGCCCAAAGCTGATGTGATCATCAGTGCTTCTTCAACAGATACAACCAAAGCTGTCATCACTCAAGGTAGCTTACTCACCTTCACTACCAGCAACTGGTTCCAACCCCAGACCATTACATTAATTGGACTCGCTGATGGTTCCACAGCAAATGACCAAGATTACTCCCTTGAATTCTCTAATTCTTCCAGCGATGACATCAACTATGACGGGCTTAAAATTCAAAGCGTACCCCTGAAGCATCTTAACCTGAATTGACGATGAGCCCGGTACATTTGGAACAACAGGATGCCCTGGCTTGGCTCCATCTCCAACGACCTGAGGCCTACAACGCCTTCACACGAGAGATGGCCGGAGAGTTGTTGGAACACCTGTTTCAACTCCGACAGGACGAATCTGTCAAGGTAGTGGCCATCACCGGAGAGGGATCTGTGTTTTCAGCAGGAGGGGACCTGAAGTGGGTCGGTTCACATCCACAGGGTCCCAGTACGGCCTTTCATGAGTTGGCCACCCGTGTTCACCTCTGCATCACTGAAATCCGTCGCTTCCCTAAACCTATCCTGGCAGTTATCAATGGAACTGCAGCTGGAGGTGGATTTTCTCTCGCACTGGCCTGCGACTTTCGACTAATGGCTGAGACAGCGTGTCTGAAACAAGCCTTCACCAGTCAGGGGCTCTGTTTGGATGGTGGAGGAACTTGGTTTCTTCCACGTTTGGTTGGACTTGGGCGTGCCCTGGAGATTGCGGCATTGGATGAATGGATCTCCGCAGAACAAGCCCTAAACTGGGGATTGGTCAACCGAGTTGTGCCTCCAGAACAGCTCACAGCAGAAACCCAGAGTTGGGCAATTCGTTTAGCTGAACGCTCCAGCCACGCCTTCGCAACTGTCAAACAACTACTCAACGAATCCTGGAACACCCCGCTCGAAACCCAACTGGAACACGAACGTCAGGGTTTGGTTCGCACTGTCGAGCATTCTGATGGCCAAGAAGGACTGTCTGCTTTCCTCGAAAAACGGTCCCCACGCTTTGCCTGAAATTCCCACAGATCTCCACGCACTTAGCACAGCCTTTCAGATTTCACCTCGTTTCACAGAACAACAGGAAGCCCTTCAACTAAAAATTGACCAGAAAACCAAGCCACTCAAGGCCCTGGGACAACTGGAGATATTGGCGCTACAGCTTGGTCAAATTCAGCAAACCCCAACCCCTCAAATCAAAAATCCTACCCTGTTTCTCTTCGCTGCAGATCATGGGATTGCCGAGAGTGGAGTCAGCGCCTATCCACAGGAAGTCACTCGCCAGATGGTCTTGAACTTCCTCGCTGGCGGAGCCGCGGTCAACGTATTTTGTCGACAAAACGGCTGGGACTGGAAAATCATTGATGCTGGGGTTTGCGGCGAGTTGCCTGCTGATGCAAATCTCATCTCAGCAAAAATTGCTCAAGGTACGCGCAATCTACTCACAGAAGCGGCCATGACACCCAACCAATGTACTCAAGCGATCTCGGTTGGAGCTCAGTTGATAAGGGATTACCATGCGCAGGGAGGAAACCTAATTGGTCTCGGAGAAATGGGAATTGGCAACACCTCTTCCGCCAGTCTGCTGACCAGCCGCTTACTCAATATACCCCTGAAAGATTGCCTTGGGCGCGGTACGGGTCTGGATGAATCAGGGCTAGCGCACAAGCAACGTCTCTTGCAGCAAGGCCTTGAATTCCATCAGGATATTCAGAATCTCTGGGAGGTTCTCGCTACTTTTGGGGGCTTTGAATTAGCGATGCTCTGTGGGGCTGCGTTGCAGGCAGCAGAATTGCAGATCACAATACTAGTGGATGGATTTATCGTCTCAGCTGCCCTTTTGCCGGCCCTGCTGAGCTATCCACACCTGGTTGACTACTGTATTTTTGCCCATTGTTCACGAGAACCGGGCCATCGCCATTTGCTGGATGCCATCGGCGCGACCCCCCTACTGGATTTGAACCTGGCCCTCGGAGAAGGTTCCGGTGCGGCCCTTGCGTTACCCTTGTTGGAGTCTGCAGTGCGCTTCCTCAACGAAATGGCTTCCTTCGAATCTGCTGGAGTCAGTCAGGCATGTCCCTGAATATCCCTGACTTGCTGGATCGCGAATGGCAAGCGTTCTGGCTCTCCGTCAAGTCCTTTACCCGCCTACCAACCCCTCACGTTGCCTATTCCACTGTTCAGATGCAACGGGCTTCCAGCTATCTGCCCTGGGTGGGCTGGGTGATCGGTGGTATCTGTGCGCTAGCCTTTCTTAGTCTACAAAGCTTGTGGGGCACTGGCTTGGCCATTTGGGCCACCTTGGCTCTTGGTATCTGGATCACTGGGGCTTTTCACGAGGATGGCTTCGCCGATTTCTGTGATGGGATGGGAGGAGGCTGGACTACGGATCAGGTGCTGCGAATCATGAAAGATTCGTATCTGGGCACTTTCGGTGTACTCGGTCTGATCACTAGTTTTCTGCTGAAGGGCAACGCAATTTTGTTGCTGGAGCCAAGTCAGATTCCTCTAGCCCTGGTGCTGATGCACAGCTATTCCCGCTTTGGAGCCGTGCTGTTACAGAATATCAGTAGCTACGTACAGCGCGATGAACACAGCAAGATGCGACTACTGGCCGCACCTCACTCTCCGTGGCGTCTGCTAGTTGCAGGCTTGGCCTCTGTTGTGTTGGCAGCTTTGCTGGTCGAAGGTATTTTCTTACTGAGTTTTCTGGTGGGAGGCTTCGTGATCGTACTGTTGATGCGTCGCTATCTCAACAAGCGACTCGGAGGCTACACTGGTGATTGCCTAGGAGCCCTCGAACAAATCTTGGAACTCTTCGTCGTGCTATGGCTAGCGCTCTTCTAGATTTCGCAACTGCGTAATGAAAGCTTGCACCCCTTTCTGCCTTGCCGCATCTTAATTTCCTAAGGGGACCTGCCCCAAGCCCACTCGCCTGACTGGATCGAACGCAGCTTTTGTCACAAATCAATTCATCTTCATTTTGACCACTCATTGCTGCTATCTAAAAAGATCCTTCATCCTTTTCAGACGGCGAATCTCCGGCAGTCGATCCCTGTTTCAAAGACAACTAGAAAATTTCTGGGGAGGAATTTTGTCATCTCACTACCAAGGATGTCATGCGGCAGGAAGAATTCGTCTACCAGAAAATTAGTGAAGACTTCAGCTTTGTGATGGACTGTTTCAGCACAATGCTGGACGAGTTGGGTGAAACCGACTTAGCCCAGCAGATGCGAGCCCATCAACAGCGGCTAGATCCAGAGGCTGACTTCCACTTGGATCGGACCGCACAAGCCTACTCGATCGCCTTTCAACTGCTGAGCATGGTTGAGGAAAATGCCCAGGCCCAATACCGCCGAGTCGCAGAAACTCATCCAGAATACGAGCAAGAATCCGGTTTGTGGCGACGCATTCTGATATCTCTGAAAGAAGCAGGACTGACTGGGGAGCAGATTGCCACTCGGCTTCCGTACCTTTGGGTGGAACCCGTGCTGACCGCCCACCCAACAGAAGCCAAGCGGCCAACGGTGCTGGATCATCATCGGGAGTTTTACCTGCTACTGCTCCGGCGAGAAAATCAGATGTGGACTCCCAGTGAACAGGAGCGCATCCGCCAGGAAATCATCACGATCCTCGAGCGACTCTGGCGTACTGGTGAGATCTACCTTGAAAAACCAGGACTAGAGCAGGAACTCGATAACATCCTGCACTACCTGCGTAACGTCTTCCCCAATATATTGCCTACCCTGGACCAACGTCTCCGTGAAGCCTGGCGAGAGGTTGGGTTTGATCCAGCCCTGTTGGATGATCCCAGTCACTTTCCACGGCTGAGTTTTGGGAACTGGGTGGGTGGTGATCGTGATGGACACCCTCTTGTCACGGCAGAAGTGACTGAAATCTGCCTGAAACGTCTGCGCACCACTGCTCTGGAACTACTGCAACAACAACTGGAGACATTGCGCAATACCCTCAGCCTTGCTGAGCACCGGCAGCCCGTTCCAACAATCCTACAGCAACGCATCACTGAATTGCAGAACGCCCTCGGACGTCGTGGCGACAAGGTTGTCTATCGTTTCCGCCGTGAGCCCTGGAGGCAGTTGGTCGAGCTATTCTGCAAAGCATTACCAGAGAGCAGCGCCCGGGGAAATCGCAGTGAATTCAGCTACCAACGCTCTCAGGATTTGCTCCAGGATCTACGCTTACTACGAGAGTCTCTGCTGGAAGTAGGAGCCGGCCGAATGGCCCGGCAGGAAGTGGATCCGGTCATCCGGTTGGTACAGACCTTTGGATTTCACCTAGCCGTTCTCGACATTCGTCAAAACAGTAGTTTCCATGACCAAGCTATTGAACAACTACTGGAAACTGCGGGATTTGCTGACACCAGCTTTGGTAGTTGGTCAGAAGAAGCACGTCTCAATTTCCTGGAACAGGAGTTAAAGACACATCGTCCCTTTGCCCTGAGTACCACACCAATCGGTCCACAAGCCACTGCCATTCGAGAGTGCTACGGAGTGCTACGTCAGTACATGGAAGCACATGGTGAGCAAGGAATCGGGAATTTCATCGTTAGTATGACCCGCAGCGCCTCAGATCTACTGTCTGTTTATCTTTTGGCCAACGAAGCCGGGCTACTGCGCCAAACAGAAGATGGATTGATCTGTCCGATCCACATTGTTCCTCTCTTCGAAACGATTGATGACCTGATTGCCAGTCCTGCGATCATGCAGCGCTTTCTAGCAGATCCATTAACCCAGCGCAGCCTGCTCTATCAACAGCAGGCCACTGGTTGGGATCGACCAACCCAGCAGATCATGGTCGGCTATAGCGACAGTAATAAGGACGGGGGTATTCTGGCGAGCCAATGGAGCTTGTTCCGAGCCCAGGAGAAGTTGTTGGAGATTGGTCAGGCCCACGGGATTTCTCTACGCTTTTTCCACGGACGAGGGGGGACAATCAGCCGTGGTGCCGGACCTACACATCGCTTCCTCCGGGCCTTGCCTCATGGTTCCATTGGTGGCAATCTCCGTTTAACTGAGCAGGGGGAAACCATCGCCCAGAAATACGCCAACCTGGGGACAGCTCACTATCAACTGGAAATGCTGGTCGCTGGGACTGCTGGATCTTCCTTGCTTCAGGAAAATCAGCCCCGCCTGCACAATCCGATGGAAGGGGTCATGGATGACCTAATGGAGTCCAGCCGACAGGCCTATCGGCAACTACTGGAAGCAGACGGGTTCATCGATTTCTTTCGTGAAGCCACGCCGATTGACGTTATTGAATCCAGTCGGATTGGTTCTCGCCCCTCACGGCGGAGTGGGCAACGCAGCCTCTCTGATTTACGGGCGATTCCCTGGGTTTTTGCCTGGAGCCAGTCTCGTTTCTTTCTCTCCAGTTGGTATGGACTAGGGACGGCCTTATCGCAGTTACGAGAAGCCCAGCCCGAAGTGTTCGGTAGACTCTGTGAGGAAAACCTGAGTTGGCATCCGTTCCACTATCTGACCAGTAACGTGGCGACAAGCCTAGCAATGGTTGACGAAGACGTGACCACACAATACGCTAAATTGGTTGTTAATGCCGAAGTCCGCAATCGACTCTTGCTGCAAATCTTGATGGAGTACCGACGAAGCCGCAGCATGCTAGAAGTGCTTTATGCAGGTCCCTTGGAGGAACGCCGAGCCAAGATCCAAAAAAGTATTGAGCTACGGCGCAACGGACTGCGTAGTCTACATCGGCAACAGCTTGACCTGCTACCCAAGTGGCGTGGATTAAAAGCTGAAGGTTATGACGAAGAAGCTGAGAAATTGCTGGTTCCACTGCTGATCACGGTCAACGCCATTGCCAGCGGACTGCGTACAACAGGTTGAATCAATCCATGAGCCTGATTGCTGAATAATGAAACTGGTAAGTTGATCCTCTTTTCTCCAACCGAGTTGCTCTCATGAAACACATTGCGCTTTTGCTGCTGACGGTAGCGCTGGTAGCCTGCTCAAAATCTAAACCAGAACCACCTCCTCCAGAGGAATTCCTCACCCTTGCTGATGTGTCTGGTCGCCCAACACTGGCCGAAGATTCCCCAGATGTTCGAGTGATTCAGGTCAAGACCAAGTCCTTCATCAAGCAGAACGATCTACGGGCTGCCAAGACCAAAGCTGTCGAGTTGGCTACCGTAGTTGCTGTTGATGAAATGGTGCGCGAGTTATTGCCTTCATCGACCTATAATGAGAATTACGAAAAAATTGAAGACTACCTCTCGCGAAACATCAACAACTACGTGGATGATCAGGAAGTTGTTGGTGAGCGTCGTATTTTCATGGGTCAATACTATGGCATCTCCGCTGCGTTCAAGGTCAATCGCCAGAAGGTTCTGGTCGCCCTGCAAAAGAACCTGAAGTTGATCAACACCAGTCAGAATGCCTTGGTAGCGATCATCACCAACCGGAAGAATATTGACTTATCGAGCGCAGGTTTCACGTTCACAGATCTGGAAGAAGCCTTCCTCAACCAGATCCAGACCGACATGAACCAGCGAGGTCTGCAGATGATGGACTACCGTAATGCCATCACATCAATGCAGAACAATGAGGATGCTGTACGGGAGATCGCCACCATCTCCAAGGATCAGTTCATGGCACTCCTCAGTGATTCCAACAGCGATGGGAACCTGCTGGCTGAACAAATTCAGCTCAGTGACGAGTTTTACGAAAGTGGACTCAATGTCCTACGCCAACTGGCCAAGGTAGTGATTGAGGTCAATATCTTTGCAGTGAGTGGCAACGTACAAGGAGACCTGGCTCTCTCGCTCAATGTGACAGCCAAGAACATCGCCAGTGACCGTGGAGGAGCCTTCGCCAACACTGTTATCAACGTCTCACGTCGTGCTGGTCCAAACTCTGTGCAGTCAGCAATGATCGCAGGGCTTGTGCAGGACGCCTACCAGGAGATGCAACAGGAGTTTGTACCTCAGGTACTCAAGGAGATGTCGACCATCTCAATTGACCGAGATGCTCTGGTTGCTTATGACCTTGTCTTCCGAGGTTTTGATAAAAACGACGGGGGACGCTTGCGACGCATGATTCAGGATAAAGAGGACAAGAGCTTCCGCTACCTCAGCTTTGATAACTCGGTGCCTTCGATCATTTCGATTCGGGTACGACACGCTGGTCGTCTGGAAGACCTCGCTGATCGCGTCATGCGGATGATGGAAACCAACAGCTTCAAGGTGGAAGAACCTATCATCGCTCCAGATATTCGTGACCTGGTTTTCTTGCGTAACAATGACTGATACCTTCACACAGCGGCGGGGTGGGATTCTACTCCATCCAACCGCTCTCCCCGGTCCACATGGCATCGGAGATCTGGGTCCAATGGCTTATCGCTTTGTCGATCTGCTTGAAGCAACCGGCCTGACACTCTGGCAGGTCCTGCCACTTGGACCTACCTCTTTTGGCTACTCCCCTTACCAATCTCCCTCTGCATTTGCCGGCAATCCATTACTGATCAGCCTTGAGTTGCTAGGGGAAGAGGGCTATTGGGAGGCTCCGGAATTCCTACCAGATTTCCCTATTGATCAAGTTGACTTTCCTCAGGTTGCTTTCTGGAAACAGTCTCAGCTACGTCAAGCCTTTCAAAACCTTCAGCAACAAGCGTCTAAAGAAGATCGAAATGCCTTTGCCGATTATTGTTTGCAGGAAGTCCATTGGCTGGGTGATTTCGCACTCTTCATGGCAATCAAGGAACATTGTGGGGGAACATCCTGGGATCAATGGCCCACTCACCTCAAACAAAGAGAACCCCAAGCACTGACCCAGTTTCGAGCCGAACACGCAACCACAATCACCGAAGTACAATGGCAACAATTCATCTTTGACCGTCAGTGGCAACGTCTACAAGATTATGCCACTCAGCGGAAGGTTGAATTCTTCGGAGACATTCCAATTTTCGTAGCCTACGACAGTGCCGAGGTTTGGGCTCATCGACAATGGTTTCAACTCGAGGAAGACGGGCAACCTTCCCACGTAGCCGGTGTGCCGCCTGACTATTTCAGCGAGACAGGCCAACGCTGGGGCAATCCTCTCTATGATTGGCGGGCTCTTGCAGCAGAAGACTATTCCTTCTGGAAACAAAGACTCTCTGCGCTGCTGCGCTGGGTGCAATGGGTAAGGATCGATCACTTCCGAGGATTTGAGTCCTTCTGGTCTATTCCTGCCAGTGAACCCACGGCTGTGGTCGGTGAATGGGAAGCTGGTCCAGGTTTGGAGTTATTCAAATCGCTGAGAGCTGCGCTGGGGGAGTTACCGATTGTAGCCGAGGATTTGGGTCTCATCACCCCAGAGGTACACGCCTTGAGACGTGACTGTGGCTTTCCAGGAATGAAGGTGCTGCAATTCGCTTTCTACAATGATCCCCAGCATCCCTTCCTACCCCACAGCTATAGTCCTCGAGCAGTCGCCTATACAGGCACTCACGACAACAACACCACTCGTGGATGGTGGCAGGAATTGAGTGCTGCTCAGCAGCTGCAGGTTCAAGATTACCTTCAACAACCCGTGGACGAAGGCACTGTCAGTCCTGCCCTGATGAGACTGGTCTGGTCTTCTCCAGCAGTCTGGGCGATCGCTCCATTGCAGGATTGGCTCAACTTGGACGCAAGTTGCCGTTTCAATATTCCGGGTACTGCAGAAGGAAACTGGCAGTGGCGCTGCCGCTGGGAATCCTTGGAATCCCTGGATCTGACGTCACTCCGCCAGTGGACACAGATCTATGGCCGAGCACCTGGGTGAGATGCGTCTCCCCGCATGGCGTTCTAAACGCTGGCAGGACTTCCACACCCTGCACATCTGGTTAGGAAAACACTCCTGCTGTCTGATCCAGGCAAATCAAATCCTCCGTTGGCACCAACAGACGGAGCCCATCCAGCCTACAACAGTTGTTGAACTGCTCAAAGACCAGCAATACAAACGCTGTCGACTGCTACTAGAACTCCCTTGGATTTGGCTGGAAGCAGCAGAGACCCTCCCTGTCCGTACGAAAGAATGGCCCTTCTACCTGCGTCATCGTCTTCAGCTACCTGAACTACCCGGACCACAACAACCTGTCGGTTGGCAACACCTCAAAGGTTCTCCCCCAAAAACTCTCCTGGCCCAACTCAGTCCACAGGCTCACGAGCTACAACGTTTACTCACACAAGGAAGATCACGTCTGCTACAGGTCTTACCGGCACTCCTACCATGGTCCCAGACCCTGCCCACCGAAGGAGACTGGCTGCTCAAAGGCTTGGAACAGACTACAATCCTTCGTTGGAATGGTGGAAGCCTGCAACAACTCTGGTCACTACCCCAGTGGGAACGTCAAACCGAGGAACTCTGGCGGGAAGATCTGCTTGATCAGGTTCCCTGACAGGAACAACGCTTGGTCGATGACCACGGAGAACTGAACCGCTCCCTGCTTCAACAAATTCTACAAACACCACATCCCGAGAAGAATTTTCAGTGGTATCGTCCGCGAACTTCGCTCAAACGTATCCTTCGTTGGGTGGCCGTCTTGTTCGTGCTGCTCAGTACTGCAGGTGGGGCTTTCACCATTCATCACTGGGAATCACGACGAGATCAACTGCGCCAGGAGCTGCGACAACTGGAAGCCTGCCTGGAACAACACCGTAAGGAGAATCCCTCGGTTGATCTACAACGCGAGCAAACTCGTAAAGCCTGGGAAGCTGAAATCGCGGCTCGTCCTCGTGTAAACATTGATTACCTGGATGCGATCTCAAACGCCTTGGGAGAATCCTGGCTGGAGCAGATGCAGCTTACCCCCACTGGTGCTAATCTGATCCTGTTGCTGATAGACCCGATTCACATTGCTAGCATTCTACAGCAGTTTGAAAAACTCCCCTTTGTCGACACGGTTGAACTCAATCTGCAACGTTCCATTGAGTTGAAAGGGCAAACAGTCCAACAATTGCACGTGCAGCTTCAATGGGTCAGCAAATCGCCCTAAACATAACAATTTCTGGTTGTTGTGGCGGCAGCGCTGACGAGTTGGGTATGCCCCCCTTCAGTACGACAATGCTTTTATCGTAACTGAATCGGACAACCCAACATACTTCATGGATGAATATTCTTCAGATCGGGAGTATCCCTATGCGCAAGGAAAAGGCTCCTTCCCAAGAGCTGGATCGGGAAAGTACGGAGTGGGTGCAGTTACGTAGCTTGTTTCTGGATGAATCAACCCGAGAGCGGGTCATTGCGTGCCTGATACAGTGCGATCAGGAAGTGCCCCTGAGTTCGGTTCCAATCTTGAGGCCGCTATTGATGAATCAGGAAGTTGCGCTGGGAGTGCCGCTGCAGCAGAAACCCGCAGTGACACGACGAGAGGAAGGCCGGCGTCGACGTCAACCACAACTGTGTAGGGGCTGAACGTCGACTCAAGAGGGAAGTTACTTCATTTTGCCGAACATGCCGATGTTGCTGACTGGAGGAATAATCGGTTTGTCTTCCTCTTCAGCTGGGGCCTCTGGAGCGGTCGTGGTCTCAGGTAGCTTTTTCTGGGCATCTGGCAGGGCTCGTTGCTTAAGGGCCATGAGTTCGTCATCCATATCTGGAGATTCGTGCTCCAGCTCCTTGAATTTTTTGTCCAGGCTTTCGCGACTGTCTTCCAGGCTCAACTCCTGATACGCCTCTGCCCGTGCTGACATCTGCTCGATCTTCTCTTCCGCCCGGTCAATGGCCTCCATTGCGCTGACGTTGTCTCCAAGCCCCTCTATCGTTTGGTAGATCTGTTCCTGGGCTTCTGCCTGCTTCTGCTTGGCAACGAGCAAGCTCTTCTTACGTTTGATCTCTTCGATCTTGTCTTCCAGTTGCTGATAGCCATCTCGGAGCAAATCTGAGTTGCGAGCATGGGAAGCAAGCTGCTGCCGGAATTCTTCGGAACGACGAGCGTGCTCTTTCTTGCGCATCAGAGCGTCTTTCGCCAAATCATCTTTGCCCTTCTGTACCGCCAGCACGGCCTTATCTTCCCACTTCTGCGCCTCAGCTTCTTCCTGCTCCGTCTGGCGCTCAAATCGTTTTTGCAGGGCCAGCGCTTCAGTCATCCGCTGCTTGGCCTCTCTCTTTTGGGTTTCCAGATCGCTGATCATCTGTGTCAGCATCAACTCCGGATCTTCAGCTTGGTCCAATGCGGCGTTGGCGTTGGCGCGCAGGACGTTGACGAAACGATTGAAAATACCCATAACTGCTTTCTCAGAACAATTGTTTGCGTTTATTGGAAGGCAGGATATTGAGTGCCTCCCGATACTTGGCAACCGTACGGCGTGCAACCTTGATGGAACTGCGTCTTTGCAGGATATCCGCAATCTGCAGATCTGTATAGGGGGAACGCACATCTTCGTTCTGGACCATTTGCTGGATCATGTCCTTGATCCGCTTGGAAGAGACGGCTTCACCCTGCTCCTGATCAATGCCGCTGGTGAAAAAATATTTTAGTTCAAAGATGCCCTGTGGCGTATGCACGTACTTGTTGGTCGTGATACGACTGACCGTTGACTCGTGCACATCGATATCTTCCGCTACATCCTTGAGTACTAGCGGTTTGAGGAAGTGGATGCCTTTTTCGAAGAAACTTCGCTGGAAGCGCAGAATACTCTTGGTCACCTTGTAGATCGTCTTCTGTCGCTGCTCGATACTCTTCATCAACCACTGGCCCGCTTTTATTTTCTCTTGGATGTACTCCTTCGTCAAGTTGCCGTCTTCTGCCATGTTGTCCACAAGCTCTCGGTAGTAGTTGCTGATGCGCAACCGCGGCATGCCGTGAGCGTTCAGAGCAACCTTGTATTCGTTGTTGACCTGGTAGATGAAGACGTCGGGGATGATGTAGTGGTGGGAAGGGGGAGGGGTGAAAGAGCGACCAGGCTTGGGTTCCAGTGCCATGATTTCACGGTAGGCCTCCAACACTCGCTCCAGATCCTGCTTCTGACGACGTGCAATTCGTTTCAGATCCTTGCATTCCAGCAGCTCCATGTCATGCTCAACGATTCGATAGCACAGTTCATCACTCCGGCCCAACAAGCGCAATTGGATCAGCAGACACTCCTGCAGACTACGGGCTCCCACTCCATTCGGATCAAAGGTCTGAATCTGAAAAAGCACCTCTTCCACAAAGGCAGCGGCCCTGCGTGAAACCTGTACCTTGTTTTCCCGATCTTCCTCTTGCTCTTCTTCCTCAAAAACTGGTGGTGGAGGCTGATTCTTCGCTCGACGAGACTTTCGTTTACCATCACCCATCGCCGCTTTTTCCTGCTGATAACGCAGGTCCATCCAGTAATCGTCCATCTCACGCTCAACCGTGAGTTCATCACTGTCCAGCGCTTCCAGAATTCGATCCTGCAACTCCGGATTGCTTTCCAGAATTTCTCGGATGCTTGTGACCAGGTAGCCATTGTCAGCAATATTGCCAGCCAGGTAGTGAGCGACCTCAACCTCTAGCTTACTCATACGCAACATACCCACTTGCCACAACAGATGATCCTGCAATGACTCATCCTGAGCTAGCGTTGCTTCTAAAGAAGGAAGTTCGTCGTCATCACCACCACTACGGATACGTCGGTCCTGGTACTGACCATACTGATCGACCTGCTCCACATACTGCTGCCAGTCCACCTCTTCCTGGGCAGTCGTCTCCTCTTTCTCTTCTTCTCGAGCTGTTTCGTGGGTCTCTTCGCTGACCGGCACTTCGGTCTTTTCTGTTGTCATGTCGCGCTGTTCCTCGCTGGGATAGGTGTCGATATCCATCGACTCTTCCAACACAGGATTTTCAATGAGCGACTGATCAATCAGTTCTTCCAGTTCGGCGCGTGACAGCTGCAATAATTTGATTGCCTGCTGGAGCTGCGGGGTCATGATGAGCTGCTGCGTCATCTTCATTTGCAGCTTCATGTGCATGGCCATAGGACGTCTCGGCTGGGAAATTGAGGGGATGTTACCAACAATCCGGTTGGTCTTGGCGAGCTTTTTCCAAAAGTAGACAATACCCTAATCGATTGGCATTTAAATTGCTAGAGGAAAATACAAAAATTACTCAATTTGCTCTCAAAAAGCGAAAAACTCGCCCAAATAAACCTTCCTCGCCTGCTCATCTTTCGACAATTCTTCCGGTGTTCCACTGACTAAGAGCGTGCCCTCGTTCATGATGTAGCCTCGATCAATGATGCCAAAGGTCTCCCGGACGTTGTGATCTGTGATCAGCACCCCAATGTTGCGCCGTGCGAGCTGTCGGACGGTCTCCTGGATGTCTGCAACGGCAATCGGATCAACCCCCGCAAAGGGTTCGTCCAGTAGGATGATTGAAGGCTCCAGCACCAGTGCACGCGCAATCTCCGTACGACGACTCTCCCCCCCGGAGAGCGCATAGCCCTTGAGATGTCGTACATGGGCAATTCCCAGCTCTTCCAACAACATCTCCAGGCGTTCTTTTCGCTCGGCCTTGCTGATTGGCAACAGTTCAAGAATCGCCATCAGATTGTCCTCAACAGTCAGCTTGCGGAAGATTGAACGCTCCTGTGACAGATAACCGATCCCACAACGCGCCCGCTTGTGCATGGGATAGTGGGTGATCTCAGTCTCATCCAGGTAAATCGTACCCCGATCCGGACGGACGACTCCCGCGATCATGTAGAAAGTCGTTGTCTTGCCAGCGCCATTAGGCCCCAGCAGGCCCACAATGCTACCCTGCTCGACCTCCAGCGAGACCCCTTTGACGGCCTGCCGACCTCTGTAGATTTTGACCAGTTGCTCTGCAGAAAGTTTACGTCGTTCCATGACTGTATTCCGAAGCTCTTTTTTCAGTGAAGTGGTTGTAGGATTTTAGGAGAGCCTACATTTGCAGTCGCTTTTTGGTAGGAATCTGCATTTTCTTTAAGAAAAGAAAGCAGTTGTAGTCGTCATTGTCGAGAAGAAGAATCGTGTTGAGGATTTGTTGGGCGGGAACGGAAGGGTCATCAGTAAGAAGGGTGAAACACCGCAAACGCTCTCGGGCAATCGGTGTTGTTCCGACAGCCCGTAGCATTCGCTGATTCTGCAGAGCCTTTTCCACTTCCGGTAACTCAGAAGGAATAGCCAGCGCTCAACTGCAGTACATTGGCCTTGCCCTTGTACTTACCAGTCAGGTCTGGATTAGTTCGTGTTTCACTAGGTAGGAAGTCACTCACTAAGTAAGCCAAATCCATCAGGAAAGCTCGGCGCTTATAACCAGCACCGACAAAGAAACTATTTCGCCCAGCTCCATCTGGAGTGATAGGCCCCAGTGTCGACTCTGGAATTGGACTAGCCGTTTTGTAATAGCCTCCTCGAACCTTCAGGTAATCCGTGAACGTATAGAAACCACCAATTTTGTAGTCCACAACATCTTCCCAATTCTGCTTAATCACCGTTGTGTCACTTGGCTTTCCTTTTTCATAGCGAATAACAATTTCATCGTAGGCCGACCAACCACTACGCAATAGGCCAGCCTCAATCGCGTAAGCCCCCGGGATATAGCCATCACCTGATGAAAAAGACTTCCAAGAAACAGCCATCTCCAATAAATCAGGATATTTGACGTCGAAAGAGATACCACCATCTGGAAATTCATTTGTATAAACTGGAGGAGCACTACTGGTATCAAACTGAGCGTCACCATCTCCACTTATGGTAAAACGAGAAGTGTAATTTGCTGCTGCTGCGATTGTTCCACCGTCGTAGAGAATCGAAGCGTTATAGCCATTTGCAGTACCTTTACCCCCAAGAGTTACAGAAAAACTATCTGTCCCACTGTAGATAACTTCTTGGTCAAGCTCGATATGGGCTGCATAGAAGTTGAGCCCCCCTCCAACTGAGAAATCTCCGAAACGTCCAGCTACCACGATGGGTTGGTTCAGTGTTGCCAACTTGATCCTGGTCAACACATCTCGCCCTGCCCAATCTTCAGGCCACTCTACACTGGAATTGAAGGGCAGGTTCGCACCCGTTCCTACTGCCATATCTCCATTGTTGTAGACAGCATAAATGTGTGGAGCTACTGATGGATCAGTCTGGGAATCTGCACTGTTCCCTCCATTAAGATCTGTGTAATTGTATTTGGTTTCGTAGCGAGCAAAACCACCGTATACATGAATACCCGTCTCTAGCTTGACCATCGCTGATGGATTCTGAACTACCAGACCAGCGTTGTCAAAAAACGTGATACCACCCTGTCCTTGAGCTGTGTAGGAGGCTCCCGACTGGGGCGTGTTGAAACCAGCTGCTTGAACAGTACCGCCCAACACCACAAAGGAGAGAGCTGCGAGAAAGTGACGTAGCGCTTTCATGATGATTCTCCTTAGTTAGCGTTGGTGTTGGTGCAAGTTGTGATGTCAATTACCTTTGATGGATCCAAGACTTTCCCAGTTGCTAAGAAACAGGCTGCTTGTTGCTGTCCTCGCAAAGTTGCTTCAGATTCCCAGTCAAGAAAGAACGAGTGATCTGCTACACCTTCTTTGTAGCTGTCTGGGTGCAAGATCCAATAGCTTCTATTCACACCTTCTAGAAAATCATCTCCATCTGTGTAGGTAGGTAGTCCCATAGCTAGTGCTAGAAGTTTGGAATTCGAATTTGGGACCGTCATACCTCCTTTAATTTGCTGAAGAAGTAATGGAGTTGCAGCTGAAGAAGATGCCGTGACTAATGGATCTATACCACCTTTGAAAAGACCATGAGCCATCGTAAGTTCTAGACCTAAAGCTGTACTGTTTAATAATTCTTTTCCTGTTTTAGTAGTTGGGTCGATACCTAAACCTAAAGCAATTAATCCAAGTATATCATCTCGATAATTTCCATTTAGCCCAATATCAGAGATATCACCACCTGAAGAACTTATTACGGCACCATCTATAGGGAAACCAGTATTAGCAAAGTTGCTACCAACAAAACTACCTAAACTATGTCCCACAAAGTATATCGGAGGCATTTCCGATACAGATCCAACTATTGCAGTACGAATATTTAGGTTTGCTTCCAACAGTGTACGGAGGCGTAACAAATCAAATTGGGTTTGAATGATATAACCTGCTGTTAGTGATGGATTGTCATATCTTGTTGTAATTATCAATGAATCATTACTATCTAAGCTCCCATTTCCATTCG
>JACLAD010005722.1_pt1 | contig 132898 bp, 119 predicted proteins | sample 8027901 | NCBI WGS metagenome assembly JACLAD01 (sample SAMN15725071, study PRJNA655200) | protist metagenome | isolation source: fluorescence activated cell sorting (FACS) single amplified genomes of... | place: Spain: Blaines Bay Microbial Observatory, Mediterranean Sea | collected 2016-07-05 | reverse complement strand
AGCCTTCGGGAGAAACTGCATTCGGTTCAAAAAGGACTGATTTTTATTGCCGAAAACGGCGCAATTATCATGGAAGACGGAGAGCAAAAGCACCTGCAGCCTATTGCGCGTGAAAGAGCTCTGGAAGTGATCAATACCGTCAAGAAAATAGGAGGGAAGTACCTGGTGTTATGCGGAAGAAAGTCTGCCTATATTGAGGAAACAGATCCTGAATTTATGGATCCGTTCTTAAAACACTATGAAAAATACGAAGTAGTGCCAGATTTAACCCTGGTAGAAGACGACGATATTTTAAAAATTACCATTTGTGATCTATCTGGTGCAGAGGAGAATAGCTATCCTCATGTAAAGCATTTAAAAAGTGATTTCCAGGTGAAATTATCCGGGCAGATTTGGATCGATTTTACGCACAAAGAAGCCCAAAAAGGAAACGCTCTAAAAAAGGTACAGGAATTAAAGAATATTTCACCTGAAGAAACCATTTCGTTTGGCGATTACCTAAACGATATTGAACTATTTGATCATTCGCACTACAGCTACGCCATGGAAAATGCGCACGAAGAGGTAAAGGCAGCCGCAAAATTTTCAGCGAAAAGTAACGATGATTTGGGAGTTTTAAAAGTTCTGGAGGAATTGCTTCAAAGCAGAGAAAATCAGCCGCAAAAAGCAGAATGATTTAATTTAAAAGTTCAGATGTATACAACTTTTCTTCCAGTCTTTCGGTAAGGATCAAAAGCTCGCGAAAATTCTCTTCCTGCGGTTCTTCAGAAAATTTCTGGTACTTTTCGTTGAATCGTCTTGTAAGTTCCAGAGTGTGCAGACTTAGGGAATAAAACTGCCCGTTTTTATAAATTTCGTCGATTTGTACCTTTACGAATTCCACGTTTCGCATTTGTTTCTTTACAGTGTCCTGAAATTGCACATCCTGTTCCATCTAAAATAGGTTTTGGTTGTGCCATTTGTAAGTAGAAAAAGCCCTTAAAGGCATATTTTACTGTAGATTGGGAATCAAATATAACTGCTTTTTATAAATTCTTCCTGCAGGTAAATAAAAACTCTATAAGATCATAATTTTTATCGTTGAAGTGCAGCAACATTTATAAGTAAAACTAGAAAAAGGTTCCAAAAATGACATTCTTGGAACCTTTTTTACAAAATCAATAATTTGTATTCTAATATTTTGCCGGCTCTTCCGGAGCAGGTAAACTGTTTTCTATGAATTCCCGAATATCATCATTGGCATTTTTAAGGTCTTCGCTTCTAAGGTACATCATATGCCCGCTACGGTAACCTTTAAAACTAAGGCGGTCTTTCATCTTTCCGCTCGGGTCAAGCTGCCACATGGAGTATTTGGCATTGAAGTAGGTGGTGGCACCATCAAAATACCCGCTCTGTATTAAAACATCAAGGTTAGGATTCTGGGCCATGGCCTGGCGCAGGTTCTCACCGGTATTGTTGCGGCTGCGATCCCATGGATGCACAGGACCAAACATATAATAGGTAAGATCTGTCTTAAAATTCAGCTCATTTCCGAGGTAATGATTAATTGCCGGCGTAAAGGAATGCAGCCAGGAAGTAAGTTCGGCATTATAGTCTGGTGAATCACCCGCTTCCCGACGGTCTATCCCCAAATACCTGGAATCAAGCCGACCAATAGTGGTACCGCCTTTTTCCCGAAGCAGTTCCTTCCAGAAGGAGCGAAAAGGAACTTCAAGATTATTCTGCAGGATCACCTTTTCTGAAAGGCCTGAATAAAATGCCATTTTTGAAGCTATTTCTTCCTTTTTTTCACCTTCCATGAATCCGCCTTTCACCAGTGCGGGGAGCAACTCGTTGATGGCGTAATTTTCTACTTCGGGAAGAAGTTCTTCTTCAAGATCCATTTCCTGAAGTTGAGAAGGAAGGGCATTGTGGTACCACGCGGCAGCGGCGAAATATGGGAGCCTGTTAGCGACTTCTACCGGGCCTTCGCGATCTATACCAATTTCTGTTGGAGAAACAAGAATAACTCCGTTCAGGTACATCCACTGGCTGTTTTGAAGTTCTAGCGCCAATCCGGAGACGCGTGTGGTTCCGTAACTTTCACCTATAAGATATTTGGGAGACAACCAGCGATTATTTCTTGAAACGAAAGTGTTGATCCATTTTCCGAGGTAACTTATATCGGCATTTACCCCAAAGAACTGGCTGCGGTCTCTTTCTTTGCCGTCTTCCTGCGGAATGATCCTGGAATAGCCTGTATTTACCGGATTTACATACACAATGTCTGCAACATCAAGGATGGAATGAGGATTTTCTTTTATACCATAAGGCTGTACGGGAAAACCTTCGTCATCGATCTTTAAAACACGAGGTCCCGTGTAGGCAATGTGCATCCATACAGAAGCAGAGCCCGGGCCGCCGTTAAATGAAATTACCAGCGGCCTGTTGGAGCGGTCTTTAATATTATTTCGTTTGTAATAGGTGTAAAACAGGGATGCAATGGGTTCGCCCTCATCATTCCAAACGGGCTGCATTCCTGTAGTGGCCGTGTAAGGTATATTTTCGCCGCGTATCGTGACGCTGTGGGAAGTAGTAACGGTAGTGTCAATGGGAACTTCAATTTTCTGACTTTTCATTTCTGAAATTCCCAGCAAACAAACAAAAAGTGATAAAGCTAATCTCTTCATGGTGAAATTTTGGTTTAAAAAGCTAAAAATAGCATTTTAAAACTGAAATCCCACCGGGACTAAAGTGACTTCTGAAATTCTAAAAAGTATAGCTTAAGGCAATTCCCTGATATTCAAAACCCATGTAATTTCCAAAAGTAGGAGTGAGGCTAATATTTGTATTTTCCTTTTTATGGAGTTCAGGAATGAGGATACCAGAAAAGGCTCCTATCCCATAACCTAAAATGTTATCTGTAAGGAAATGTTTTCCTGCTATATGCCGAAGGTACCCTACATAAGCGGGAACTGCAGCTGCTACTGCCCAAACGTATGGAGTGGCCCAGGAGTCTGGGTGAAAATCGCTGAATACTTTTGCTGTAAAAAAAGTCGCGGCGGCCGTTGCTGCGGTATGACCAGCGAAGAAAGATCGTGTAGAACTGGCCGAAGTTCTTTCACTCATTGGTGCATTTTCATCGTAAACCAAGGGGCGATACCTGTCAATCAAACCTACAGACATGCTGAACAAAGCTCCCGTGGTCGCCATTGTCTCCACGTACATTACAGAAATCTGGCCCATGTGTGACCTTTGATCTTTATCTGCCAGCATCATTACCACAGGTGCGGCAAAAGAACCAAAAAAAGGATAATAACTTATTTCATCGGCGTTTGCAGAATAATTTCCTGCAGACCACCTGTCGATGGCCCAGATATCATCCTTATTTAAATTTGCAACCTGCTCTTCACTCAAACCTTCTTTATTCTGAATAAGGTAAAAACCTACCCCGGTTAAACCCAGACTGCCGCCCAGATAAGGGCCGTCAAAACTCCAATCGAGTTCGTAAGGCGACTCAGATGTTGAAAAACTATTTTGAGAATAAGTAGAAAAACTAAGAAATGTGAATAGGAGCGCAATAAGTCTGTTCATAGTGTAAGCTTTGTCTCAAAATAAACCTTTATTTTTTTAAATGCCTTAAGGTTTAACCATCTTATAAGAAGGTAAAGCTCAGTTTTAAAAGATTTTTTAGAATAAATGCTTAGAAAAGGGCGTTTTCCAGGTGATTTTTTGAAGTGAGCCAGAAAAAATAAAAAAGATATCTAAAAATGAACTGTAAAAGATCATTTCCAGATAGCTTCTGAAAAAAACTTTGTAAAATTTAAGCTTTCTGAGCCTCCTTCTGCTTTCTATGGCTAAAGAGGTTATATTCCTTGATCATCTCGGTCGTTTTTTCTGGCAGCATATCTTCCCAGCCACTTTTTCCATTTGCAATCATTTGAAGGACTTCACGGGAATAGATATCCAGGATATTAGGGTCATATTCTGTAATATCAACTACTTTTCCGTTGTACTTGAAGAACTTGTAAAGCTCCTTCATTCGCGGGTGAACCTTAAGGTTTTCACTTGTAGTGATCTCACCGGTTTCTTTATCTTTTAGCGGGTAGAGGTAGACCTTTAGATCTTTAAAAAATAACTTACCAAAGGCTTCAAGAATTCCACCGCTTAAATGGCGGTAATATTTTTCATCAAATATATCCACGAGGTTTTGAACACCCATTGCAAGTCCCATTCTTTCCTTCGTATAACGGGAGAAATATTCTACCACACGATAATATTCCTGGAAATTAGAGATCATTACGGTTTGGCCAAGGGAACAAAGCAAACGTGCCCTATCCATAAAATCCCGTTCATCAATTTCTCCTTCAGCGCGCAGGTTTGAAAGCGTGATCTCAAAAATAACTTCTGTATTATCTTTGGATACTTTATTTTCTTTAATGAACAACTCCAGAGATTGCTTGTACATATCCATGTTTACCTTGGTAACGGGCCTAAAACTTCCGCGCAACGCCAGGATATTCTTTTTATACAGAATCTTTGCAGGAAGAACATTATTACCGTCTGGAGCGAACATCACAGCTTCGGTCATTCCATTTTTGACCAGCTGCAGACTCATAAGGCGATTGTCTACTTTTTCAAAACGGGGTCCTGAAAAATTGATCGTATCAATCTCAATTTGATCTTTATCAATATGATCGTACAAGTACCGTAATAATTTCTTCGGATTATCGTACTTATAGTATGCTCCATAAATGAGGTTCACACCTAAAATTCCCAGGGTATTTTGTTGTAAGCGAGCATCGTTTTCGTGAAAGCGTACGTGGAGGATGATTTCATTATAATCCTCTTCCGGGTGTACCTGGTAACGTATTCCTACCCAGCCATGGCCTTTGTATTTTTTGGCAAAATCAATGGTCGCCACTGTATTTGCGTAGGTAAAGAATAATTTATTGGGATGTTTTTCCCGGGAGATACGTTGTTCAATGAGAGAGGTTTCGTGGGCAAGCATTTTGATAAGCCTTTCTTCGGTAACATAACGCTTATCCTCCTCAATTCCGTAGATGGCATCACTAAAATCTTTGTCATAGGCACTCATTGCTTTCGCAATAGTACCAGAAGCACCACCAGCCCTGAAGAAATTACGTACCGTTTCCTGTCCTGCCCCAATTTCAGAGAAGGTACCATAAATATTTTCATTCAGGTTTATGCGTAATGCTTTACTTTTTATCGAAGGAACGTTTTCAAATTCACGATCCCCCATTATGGTGATAGGCATAGCTTTTTTTTTTAAAAGGTCAACTTGAAATAAGTCTTCCCAAAGGTACTAATAAGCTAGGCTAAACAAAAAAATAATCCTTAGTTTTGTGGTAAATTTAGCTTCTTGGAGATAACGTTTTTGGGTACCGGAACATCACAGGGAATTCCTATTATTGGGAGCAACCATCCCGTTTGCTTAAGCAAAAATACTAAGGATAAAAGGTTAAGAGTATCCATTCTTATAACTATTGAAGAACTGAATATTGTGGTAGATTGCGGACCCGATTTCCGGCAGCAAATGCTGGCTAATAATGTTGATCGTGTAGATGCGATTTTATTTACACACGAGCACAGTGACCACACGGTAGGACTTGATGATATTAGGCCTTTTTTCTTCAAACAGGGTGACATACCGGTTTTTGCGCATGAAAGGGTGATGAATTCTCTCAGAAAACGCTTTGATTATATATTTGCTTCAGAAAATAAATATCCGGGGGCGCCCAGCGTGAAGGAGAATATTATTGAGAACTCAACTTTTAAATTTAAAAACATTCGAATCACCCCCATAAATGCAATGCACAACAGGGTACAGGTCTTTGGGTTCAGGATTGGAGACTTTGCATATTTGACCGATGTTAAGACGATTGAAGACGAGGAAGTTGAAAAATTAAGGGGTGTGGATGTTTTGGTGGTTAATGCCTTAAGGAAGGAGCCTCACCATTCGCATTTCAACCTTGAAGAAGCGCTGAATTTCATTAAAGAGATCAATCCCGAGCGTGCATATCTCACGCACATTAGCCATATGCTTGGCTTTCATGATGAAGTACAGGCAGAACTTCCCGAGAATGTATTCTTGGCTTATGATAATCTAAAAATTACGGTAGATGCGTAAATCCCTTCTTTTATATCTTTTTGTTTTTGCAGTACTTATTGCCATTTTTCAATACGTAAGTTCACGAAAGATGCTGGAATCTAAAGATGAGAAAATTTCAGCAGTAGAGCAGGAGATGGAAGAATTGCGCCTTAGATGTGATTCCGCTACTGCGGAAAGTAATGACGCTGAGATTTTTTCATTTGCCGAAAATGACGCCGCTTTATCCTATTTTGAAGACCGCGGATATGATCCTTCTAAAATAGCACAAAGGGTAAAAGATCAAATCATTGGAATGAATAAAGCTTCCGAAGATAATGAACTCGTACCCTTTGAAGGTATGGAAGGATATATGAGGATCAATAACATCAAAATCCTCAACCATAAATGGATCATTGCCAGTTTTACAGACGGTTCTTATTGGGGCGAGGTCTTCATCAAATATTCTATTGACGATGAGAACAATCTTTTCCTTGAGACGCAGGAATCGCTGCTGTACCCACTTCAGTAGATCAAACCTTTTTTTTCAGGAAACTCTTGATTTCAGTAAAATTTTGAGGTGCTACCCCGTGGCCTACGGGAAATTCTGAAAAGGTATTCGCAATACCAAGCTCATCCAGTAAAGGCCTCGTTTGCCGTGCCCAGTCTACAGGTATCACCTGGTCTACGGTGCCGTGGGAACTGTAAACCGAAAGATGTGAAAAATCATTTTTGTCATATCCTTCCGCAAGAATATTGCGGTCAATATAGCCGCTCAATCCCACAACGTTTTTTACTTTTTCGGGATAGGACAGTGCGACCGCAAAACTCAGGATACAGCCCTGGCTGAAACCAACCAGCGTCACATTTTTTTCATCTACAGGATATGCTTTCACGGCTTCATCTATGAATCTCACAATTTTCTCCCGTGAATCTATGGCCTGCACTTCATCGGTAAATTTACCATTATTATTATTCCAGTGGATTTCATACCAGGCGTGGCCATATGGTTGTAAATCAAGTGGGGCACGAACAGATATGATAAAGAATTCGCCGGGCAGTTCTTCAGCAAAGGAGAAAAGATCTTCCTCGTTACTTCCATAACCGTGAAGCATGATGAGTAAAGGGGCTTTTTCAGAAGGTATTTTTGGTTCTCTTATTTTATGAAATAAATCAAGTTCTTTTAGCTGCATTATCTAATTGTATTAAACCATTTTTGAAATTTATCTCCCAACAGCGGCACTTCATTATACTCTCCCTGGATGGCTCCAACAATTCCATAGCCCACCAAAACAAGGATGAAGACATAGAAAGGGAAGGAAATCCACCAGCTGTCAAACATAGATACGAGCATCCCTAAAACATAAAATGTAATGTGAATTCCCAGTCCCTGCCGAATATGAAAAGAGGCAAAAGGATTTTTCTCATCATTGTTCATAAAATAGGCAATGATGGTTCCAATAATTGTAAGGTAAGCCACAATGGCTGCCGGCTTTCCCTGGTTTGCTGTTCGATCCATAGGCCTTTTATTTTTCATTAATTCTGAAAACAAAGATACGCTTTTACAATTTTTCAGGGAAGAAAAGCAATTGGAAACCTGTCGCCTTAGGCCGGATAAAAATCTCCTTTGGAAAAGATACCCAAAACCTTTCCTTTCAACTCTTCACCCAGAAATAAACTATTCTTTGAGGTGCTGGAAATGTGGGACATATCAAAAGTATATTCAGCTTCGGGATCAAAAAAGGTGAAATTCGCTCTGTTTCCTTCATCAATAATATCTTCTGATAAATTAAATCTTGACTTACCGGAATTCACAACCCGAATAACCGTCTTTAAAGAAAAGATTTTTAACAACGCCCCAAAAGCCGATTCCAATCCTAATGTTCCAAAAAGGGCATTATCGAACTCTACTTTTTTATGTTCAATATCCATGGGAACGTGGTCGCTGGTAACCATATCTATAGTTTCGTCCTTCACGCCGGCTATGAGTGCTTTCACATCTGCCTTTGTTCTTAGCGGTGGCAAAACCTTGGCATTCGTATTAAAATCTTTCAGCACATCGTCTGTAAAAAACAGGTTGTGAATTGCAACACTGCAACTCACGTCCAGGCCTTTTTCCTTTGCCTCCCTAATAATTTCCACAGATTTCGCCGTGGAAATGGTTGGAATATGCAATTTCCCACCGGTATATTCGAGGATGTAAAGATCTCGCGCTATTTGAAGTTCTTCGGCCAGTGCAGGAATGCCTTTAAGACCTAAGTACGTGCTGTTCTCGTTCTCATTCACACTTCCGTTGCCGGCGATTTTGTTCTCCTGCGGAAAAGATTGCACCAGGCCATCAAAGTTCTGGCAATACTGCAATGCGATCTTCAATAAATTAGGGTTTGATACGGCTTTTTTATGATCTCCAAAAGCCACTGCGCCGGCCTGCTGCATGTCATACAACTCTGCCAGGTCTTTTCCATCGCTGTTCCTGGTAAGGCTACCAATGGGATAGAGCATTACCGGGCTACTTTCAGCTTTGCTCTTCAAAAATGATACAGCACCTTTATTATCTGTTACAGGATTATTCCCAGGATTGAGGGCGATGGCTGTAAAGCCACTTTTGGAAGCAGTTTTCAATCCGTTTTCGATAGTTTCCCTGTCTTCAAATCCCGGTTCCCCAAAACTCACACTGCTGTCAAACCAACCCTGGGAAACATGAAGGTTTTCAAAACTAATTTCTTTATCTGCATCTGTAATTTCTATGGAGGAAGAAACTTCGCGAATAATGCCATTTTCCACCAGAATATCCATCACTTTTTGGTGGTAAGGACTCTCATTATCAATAATCCTGGCAGATTTTATTAGAACTTTCATCTATAATATTTTAGTATGAGCATTTCAGTGAGCAGCATTAACAATCCAAAAATAACAAACCATTTCCAAAGTGCGTCTATCTCATTTTCTGATTCAATTTCTCGAAATACTTCGGAAACTGAACTGTGGACAGTATTTTCAGAAGTTGGTAGATCCATGTACACCAGATTGTTTTCGCTTCGGTCAACATTGAAACTTATCTTTTGCAGTTCCTCTTCTCCTTTAAAAATGACATAAGTTCCCGGCATTTCAGGAGCTTCATCAAATTGAAGTGTAACTTTGTTCTGGTAATTTTGCTGGCGGGGAATAAATGTATAGTCTTTAGAACCTACTTTTAGGATTTCATCTCTTCCCGCCGCCACAGAAACATCTACCGTAGCCGGATTTCTGAGGATATAATAGAGTTGTGTAGATTTTAGTGCAAGATTTCCCATATTGAAAAGCGTAGGAACAATAAGCGGTGACATTTGAAAATTAGAATTCCCTGTATTTATTGGTGCAGTAAAAATATAACTGTTTTCCCTTTGAAATAGAAACGGATGCCCGTTCTCATAACTTAAAACAGGCCTGTGATAGCCGTTAATCCTGTAAGATTGCTGCACTTTTGGATATTCAAAATTATAAACTTCTTCATTAAATACCGTTTCATACAGTCGGTGCTCAAAAGATATTTCAGAAATGAGATTTTCCTGCTCAATTTTCCCCCGGAATTCCGGTAAGCCATTTTCCTTAAAAAAGGCATTATAATTATCAATTTCAGCTTCTTCAGAAGGTATTATAACAAGGTAAATTCCTTCCTGTAACAGGCTTCTTAAAGTGCCGGCCAACGGCGAAGAAATTTGGGAAAGCTCATTGAACACCACAAGATTTGCACCTGTGAGAACATCATAATTTACCTGATTTCCCGAAAATGAGGACACATTAAAATCTGGTGACCGATAGATCCTTTTTAAAAAAGAATCTTCTTGTGCTCCAATGATTACAACTTCAACAGGTTCATTTTCATTAATGCTGAAAAAAAGTTGATTGTCAAACGGGAGGCCGGCATCTGCAATCTCAATTCTCCCCCTGGCGAACTCTCCTGTGGGAATGCTAAATTCAATTTCAGAAATGGAATCTCCCGGAGCAGCAGTTTTCTTGGCGATAAGCTGAGCCTCGTTGTAAAGGGAAACAGGAAATTCTTGTGAAGAGGTACTATAAGCAGATAATTGAATATTTAAGGTAGTTTCATCTATTGTCCTGGCTGATATATAAGCGGTGTCAATTGAGGTATTAGTTACATTTTGCGGTTGAACCTGCACCAGTCGGGTATTAAATTCAGCAGGCAACATAAACTCATCTCTATTTCCTGTTTTCTGAAAATCTGAAATTGCTATGAAGTTTATGAAGGAATTTTGATCTTTAGAAGTAAGATCTTCGGCTTTTAAAAGAACGTCCTGCCAATTGAGGCGTTGAGCCGCATACTCCAATTGTTGCAGTTCATTCTGTATCGCTTCTACAGTAATATTTTTCCATTGCTGGTCATTTGTAAACAGCGAAAAAGGACGTTCCTGCGGAAGATTCTCCAGCAAATCCTGAATGCTTCTTTTCAGAAGAATGCCATTGGCTCCCTTTGCCTGCATGCTGTAAGAATTATCAAGGTAAATGACAGTTTCCCGTTCCCTGCCAATGTTCCCCGATTCAGATGGAAAATAGGGCTGGGCAAAAGCTAGAATAACAGCAGCAAGTAGAAGCAATCTTGTGCAGAGAATAAGCCATTTTTTGATCCTGGAGCTTTTTCGTTTTTCCTCATTTATTTTCCGAAGAAACTTTACGTTGGTGAAATTTTCTTTCCTGAATTTTCTTAATTGAAATAGGTGTACCAGTATTGGGATGAGGAGCAGGAAGAGCGCATAAAGTAATTCAGGATGTTGAAAATGCATTCTACGGCAGAAATTTATCAAATATAGAAAATGATAGCTTACAACCTTTTTATTTTAAACTTAAAATTACTCCCGAAGTTCATTTTAGATTCTAAGGAAACACTGCCGCCCATGTGGGTTATAAGCTTGTGAACCGTCGCCAATCCTATTCCGCTGCCGGGATTCCCATCTCTGTCGTTATGATTAAGCGTTGTAAAGAGTTCAAAGATTTTTTCAAAATCTTCTGCAGGAATACCGTTGCCATTATCTTTTACTTCAAAATTGTAGTATTTATCAGTTTCGGCAAAGGAAATTTCTACCTCACGGTTTGGTTTGCTGTTGTATTTTAGCGCATTGCTAATGAGGTTCATAAAAATTTGAGTCAACGCGGCCTTATTAACTTTATGAAGTGTTCCTTGAGAAGGATAATGAATGTTCACATTAGAATTTACCTGGTAAAGATCTGCGATTCCTTTCAACATTTTTGGAAGACTCACATCTTCGTTCTCTTTCTCCAGGATCTTTTCACTCCGGTAAAAAGTGAGGATTCCATCTACGTAGCTTCGAAGGCTATACGAGGATTGAATGAGGAAATCAAGATATTGACGGGCTTCTTCATCAAAATTATCTTTATTCTCATCCCTCAACAATTCGGTAAGTGAAATAATATTTGCAAGCGGGGATTTAATATCATGTGAAACAACGCTGGAAAACTTTTCCAGTTCCCTGTATCGCTCCTGCAGTTTCTCCTGAACTTTCAGAAGTTCATTGTGCTGTTTGTAATAATCTATCTGGTTTAGAACCTGTCTCGAAAGAATGTCAAGTGCAACACGTTGGCTGCCATTCATTGCTCCCGGCTGGCGGTCTGCAACATAAAGCACACCTACCGTCTGGCATTTGGTTATAAGCGGCACTCCTGCGTAAAAGGTAAATTTATTTTGCAGCGACTGGAATTCCGGATGTTTTTTAAGATCTTCAATGCTCAAGATCTTTTCCTGTTCCATAACAGGTTTCCAAAAGCAGGGGTGTAAGAAAGTTTCAGTTTTTTCTGAACCATATATGGATTTGATCCAGGGTTCATCGTTAGTAACCCCAATAATAGCAGCTACAGATGCTCTACAAAGCTGGGATGCAAGTACCAGGATATCCTCAAGATCTTTGTGAGGGCAAAGACTCAACAGGTTTATATGTTCTGGATGTAATCGCTCTTGCTTGTCTGGCAGCCGTAAATGGGAGTCAATCATATTCCACTTTGATACTTATAAGAAGATAAAGATATTAAATATGATAACTTTTATCCCTATCAGGCTAAAAAAAGTCATTATTATCTCTAATATTTTTCGAATACCCCCAACCCAAAAAGAGCAAAATCATACTTCACAGGATCAACGGGGTCTAATTTTCTAAGGTTGGTATCAAGTTCTAACAATGCCTTCGCATCGTTCTGCTTTCTTTTTAATAAACCTAATTTTCGGGCAACATTTCCCGAATGCACGTCCAACGGACAAGATAACTGCGCAGAAGATAGTTTATTCCAGATTCCAAAATCAACGCCAAAGTTGTCATTTCTCACCATCCACCGTAGGAACATGTTAATCCTTTTTGCAGGGGAATTTTTGAAAGGATCACTTATATGTTTCTCTGTTCTCGTTTCATGAGGTAGTTCAAAAAACACCTTTTTAAATTCATGTATGGCGGGTTGCAGGGATTGTGGCTGTGCATATTTTGAAAACAAACCTTCTAAACCATCATGATGAAGGTAAATATTCTTTAGTGATTTTATGAAATAAGTGAGATCTATGCCATTAAAGGTTCTATGCACGAAATTCTGAAAACATTCAAAATCTTCTTCGGAATGCTGAACAACAAAGTCGTGCGGTGACTGTTCCAGGAGTTCCATGAGCTTATGAGCATTGTTCAAAATACTCTTGCGATTTCCCCAGGCGATGATAGAAGTAAGAAATCCCGAGATCTCAATATCTTCTTTTTTGCTGAACAAATGCGGGATTTGAACAGGATCTGAAGCAATAAATTCGGGGGTGTTATATTGTTCAACTTTAAAATCAAGAAAATCCTTTAATTCAGCTCGTTTCAAATGAGTTTATTTAATCGTTTTTTCTAACCTCTAACCTCTAACCTCTAACTTCTAACTTCAAATAATATTTCCGTCAACCATCGTCAGCTTTCTGTCTGCCATATCTGCCAGCTCCTGGTTGTGTGTAACTATGACAAAAGTCTGTCCAAATTCCTTCCGAAGTTCAAAGAACAACTTGTGAAGGTTTTCAGCAGATTCACTATCCAGGTTTCCGGAAGGTTCATCGGCAAAAATGACTCCCGGGTTATTAATTAATGATCGCGCTACCGCTACCCGTTGCTGTTCCCCGCCACTTAATTCATTGGGTTTGTGATTTGCCCTTTTTAAAAGGCCAAGAAAATCGAGTAGTTCTTTTCCTCTTTTTTCAGCCTTTTCTTTAGAAGTTTTCCATATATAAGCCGGAATACAAACATTTTCAAGTGCCGTGAATTCGGGCAGTAATTGATGAAACTGAAAAATAAATCCAATATTCTCATTTCTGAACCTGGACAGCTCTTTAGAAGAAAGGGCATAAATATCAGTATTATTAACAAATAGTTTACTCTCCTTTTTCCGGTCTGGAAGATCGAGGGTTCCCAGAATTTGAAGTAGAGTGGTCTTTCCTGCTCCCGAGGCTCCAACAATAGAAACGATTTCTCCTTTCGGAATATGCAAATTGACACCTTTTAAGACATGAAGGTCATTATATGACTTGTGAATTTCGCTGGCTTCTATCATGCTGTAATTTTATCTTTTGCAATATTAACCTTTAAAGACGTTTTTTACCGAATTATAATCAAGAAAATATACAATCCTCAATGAAAGATTATGCCTGGTCGGCTCCTGGAAAAGCTTCTCCAGACTTTCAGAATAGGTGATCTTGCTTTGATCATCAAGATTGAAAATAGAATTACGGTAAAGCAATATAGCTTCACTTCCCGGTGCAAACCGCCACCGGTAGCTTAGATCAAGATTCCATATATTAAAATTGGCATTAGGATCATTTGCTTCGGAATAGGTGTAAGTTTCCTCCTCCAGGTTTCCGTTTTTCTGAAGCCGGTAAAATTCCTCATCATAAAATCTCGCTGCAGACCAGAAATTCCGAAAGCTAAGATCCACGGCCTGTCTTGTGTTAAAATTATAAGTGGTTGTAAGCTTGTTTTCTATGCTTTGCATGTCGCGATTTCCAAAGATGATATCCTTTCCCGATAGCGCAACAAAGCTTTTCCTGTTATTGGTTTGTTCAAAGTTTAGCTCGTAAATCGCTGTAATCCTGTTGCTGAAACGGTAGCGCGGCGAGATGCTAAGTTCCCAAAAATGCTGATTTACATCAAAATAATCCTGGTATCCTGCACGAACATCGTAAGCAAATTTCTTGCGGTAATCTGATGACACCCAGAAGTTACCTCCAAAGTTTTCATTGTAAGTAATAAATCTTCCTTCTACGCGTGGCTCGAAGAAATCCTTGGATTCTGAAAGCCAGTCCACACCACCGCCATAATAAAACCGGTTTCTTGTACTTGCCATAAAACTTAAACCTGCGCCGGAAAGGGTTTCTACGTCGGGTTTATATCTTCTTTCATGGATTACCGAAAGATCTACCCGAAATTCATTGAAGCTTTTTACCGGTTCAAAGATCTGGTAAGAAACTCCGCCACTAAAATTGTTGTAGTTGTTGTAGAAATTAAGTCCCAGGTCATTGATATCATAAGTTTCATTGGCAAAGCTATGGCCGGCATAATACCTGATATTTCCCTTGGTTCGGTTTACCGAGAATTCTGTTGCAAAACCAGTTATATTTCCTGAAATGAGGTTTACATTGCTCATTTTTGCCTCCCCGTTAAACCTGAAGGAATTGGAACGATTGAACACGTCAAACAAAAATCCAGATACATTTCCATCTCTAAAATTTCCTTCACGAGTCACATTTGTATTGATGAGCGTAATTGAAGAGTTTCGGTTAAACTGCTGGTCCAGAACGAGAATATTGTAGTTCGTAAAAGGCTCTGTAACCACTTCTCTTGTGTAAGAATTGCGCTCGTCACGCAGTAGCGCCACCGTTTTTTGAGTGATGGCATTAAAAAAACCTATTCCCAAATCACTGTCTGTTCTTCCGGAGATCTTCAAAGCATTAAATAATTTTGCCTGTTCAGGATTGTCGACAATGACCTCATCCTCCAGCAATTGCTGCTGAACGTTCCCGAAGCCGGTGGGCGTATCTCCAATCCTTCTGGAGTAAAAAAGTCCGCCTTTGTTGAAAAGTTCGGTTCCTTCGGTAAAAAAGGCCCTGTTCTCGTTGAACTGCTGCTCGAAGGGAGAAAGATTTAATTCCACGTCGTCAAAGGCAGTCTGTCCAAAGTCTGGTACTAGCGTCGCGTCCAGCGTAAAGGCGTCAGAAATGCCATATTTGATGTCCATTCCGGCACTTAAATTAGACCTTGTTTTTCCCTCGAAATAATCTGCTTCCGCAGAAGCATATGGATACAGACTTAGTCTCACCGGCGGATTCACATCCCGGATTCCGGTTAAAAGCCCCTGATGATGACTGGCTTTACCTACAGCCTTGTCCACAAAGTTCCAGGTATAAACCTCATTAAGATGTTTAATTTGGCGGGCGAATTGTACACTCCAAAGCTGCATCTCTTTTTCAGGAAAACGTAGGGCAGAGTAGGGGATCTTCATTTCGGAGTACCAACCTTCTTCATCAAAGGAAATTTCTCCCTGCCAAACCACATTATAACTGTAATCTTCAGAATCTCCTTTCATGCGGGCATCTGCAAGTGCCCCGGCAGAAGTAATGACAAATCTCGTATGGTTTTCCCCGTCATTATATGTGTTGATGTCTACAAGGAAAAAATCTGATTGTCCAATAATATCCCGCTGTGTAAATTCCCTAAGGATCCTGCCTGGTTCATTATCTTTCATGTAGGCCCCAATATAGATAGCTTCGTCATCATAGATAAATTTTACCCTGGTGGGATGGGTTGCTCTTTCGGGAGAAGTGCCGGGATCGATCATAAAGAAATTCCTGGCAACGGGAGCGTTGCGCCAGGCTTCATCATTTAAAATTCCGTCAATTTTAGGAGGATTTTGAACCCGTTGTGCTTGAAGCGATTTTGTGCCGCGGTTCCATTCTTCCTGGGCAGTAACTTCGCAAAAAAATAAGCTAAAAAGAAGTGTAAGGGGGAGTAGAGATTTCATTCAAATTTTCATTCGCAGCACAAAGATGCAGCTATTCTTAAAATGTTACAAACAACAGGGCCTGCAATTACTTTGGATGTCAAAAAAGGGTTAAAAAACAGCAGTTAGATAGCTGTAGTCTTTACTTTTGAAACCGAAAATAGTATCTTGATAAGATGGAAGAGAAAAACTTAGAAAAAGCAACATTTGCCGCAGGATGTTTTTGGTGTACTGAGGCTGTTTTTCAGCGGGTAAAGGGCGTAGAAAAGATTGTTTCAGGATTTACAGGTGGGTTTATAAAAAATCCGCCATATCGTGAAGTGGTTACCGGCAGAACCGGGCATGCAGAAGCCATACAGCTGTTCTACGACAGGGCGAAAATCTCTTATGAAGACCTGTTAAAGATCTTCTTCACCACGCATGATCCTACTACTTTAAATCGGCAGCAGAACGATGTGGGAACCCAGTACAGAAGTGCCGTTTTTTATCATTCTGAAGAACAGAAAAATACTGCGGAAAAAGTAATTAAAAATCTGGAGGAAAAAGGCTATTTTCAAGATCCCATTGTGACAGAAGTTACAGAGGCCGATGCTTTTTATGAAGCTGAACAGGAGCATCATGATTATTACAATCAGCACAGGAATCAGCCTTACTGCCAGATCATTATTGACCCTAAAATTCAGAAACTAAAGGATTCTTTTTCAGACAAGATGAAAAAGTAGCTTCTCAGAAAAGAGTTTCTCTGGCACCTTTTTTGCTTCTTTATTTGAAAAACATACTATGAACAGGTTAAAAAAGAAGTTGCTGATAAAGGGTATCATCTATGATGCATTAGGTATGGCCACCATGTCCATTCCTTTAGTTGGACCTTTGCTTGACCTTGCCTGGGCACCTTATGCAGCTAAGAAAATGTCCCAAATGTACCCGGGCAGAAACGGTAAACTAGCTTCAGTAATCGTATTTCTTGAAGAAATTCTTCCTTTTACAGATGTAATACCAACTTTTACACTTATGTGGTTGTACACCTTTGTATGGAGAAAAGAAACAGCCGGGCAGGAAGATTACATCGAAGTAGAAGCAGTATAGAAAATTCTAAAGTCCCCCTAAATAGAAGATCCCTGGAAAATGTCATTTTCAGGGATCTTTTTCTTTTAAAGTTTTTTTTACTAAAAGGTAGCTTTTATTCCCAAAGTTATATTTCTTCCCATGTTTGGAATTCCGTCATATTTTAAACGGGAAAGGTGAGAAGTGTACACCTTATCAAGCAGGTTTTTTCCGCTAAGGCTAAGTTCTAACTCAGTACCTCCCAAATTTAAGGAACCGCCAAGACCGGCATTCAGCAGGGAATAGGCACCGGTTGCAGTTTCAAAAGTGCTGGTGTTATCCTGTTCAAAAGCGCTTTTTACACTAATAAAACTGTAGCTGTCATTGAGCCAGAACTCCTCTCCAAATTCAAATCTTAACGTATTCAAAACCGACTGGGCAGGAATTAATGGTAGGTAATTTCCGTTTTCCTGTTTCCCGATAACCAGTTCATAGGTGCTTTCAATGTGCAGCCAGTCCAACGGGTGTGGATGAATGTGTAAACCGGCTTCTCCTCCATAAAGTTCAGCATTGTTTTGGACGTACTCAAAAACGGGATTTTCATCTATAAATTCTCCCGTTGGATTGAGGTAAATGTAATTGCTAATACGGTTATAGTAAGCATTTGTAAAGGCTTCAAAATGCTCATTCCTGTATTCAAGGGCAAGATCCAGCTGATAATTCTGTTCGTTTTCCAAATTTGGATTTCCTATTTCATACCGGTTCGTACCGTGATGACTTCCGTTGGAAGCAAGCTCTGCCAGGTTAGGAGCCCGGAATCCTGTAGCAAAATTTATTCTTGTAACAAAAGTAGGGGTGAAGTTATATTTGACTCCAAAGGCGCCATTATAGCTGTTAAATTTACGGTTTACTTCAGGAATGAATCCTTCTTCATTAATTTCACCGTAGGATTGACTGTCAATAAACCTGTTGTCATACCTAATTCCTGCTTGAAGATCAAGTTTTTCACGGTGGTAATGGGTAGTAGCTAAAATCCCATAGTCCCGGGTGAAAGCATCGGGAATAAGTATTTCTTCGCCAAGATTGGTGTTTGTTTGAAACATTCCCTGAACACCAACAATGGTTTCAAAATCCCCCATTCCTGGAAAATGGTATTTCACATCATAATTTATGGTTTCTAAATGCGTGTCTAAAGCTGCTTCAGCTCCATGCGCCTCATGCTCCTCATCTTCTTCATGTTCTTCGTGCTCATGTTCATGGTGATCTTCAAACTCCCTGCGATCATTAAATAGATAACCCAGCTTCACATCTAGCCGTGAATTGTCAAAATAGAACTTGTTATCCAGGCTAAGGACGTGATTCTGAACCTGCTGGTATGGCTCAAGTACATCTTTAGACAAAGACTGCAATCCAATTTCCTCCGGAATCCCGGTGCGACTGGCATTGAGGTTATATCTTAAATCTCCCCTGTAAATGCCCTTTTTCAAACCTAAGCCCGTCTTTAGATCCCATTCATTGAAGCGGGTATTGGTCACCCGTTGGTCATCACCGGTTTCATAGTCACTGTGAGCTTCATAATTACCACGCACGAGAAATTTGAGATTATCTGCAGAAGTTTTGAATCCGGCATTTGTGCCGAAACCTTCGGTGTTGCTGTAATAATTGATCTTCGCATCCAGGTTTGTTTCTCCCGCCATAGCATAATTTTCGGGATTGAGATAAAGAACGCCACCCAAAGCATCGCTTCCGTAGAGCAGGGAAGCAGGGCCTTTAATAACTTCAACACTTTGAATTCCGGAGGAATTTACTCCAAGGCCATGTTCATCTCCAAACTGTTGATTCTCAAGGCGAACTCCCTGAGTGTAAACCAGCACCCGGTTAGAGCTTAAGCCCCGAATCACAGGTTTGCCAATTCCGCTACCGGTGGTTATATTGTCAACACCGGCCAATTGACTGAGTCCTTCGGTAATGTTTATTGCTCCGGTTCTATTAAGCTCTTCCATGGTGGCTCTTTCCACTTTCATGACATTATCGCTTTGAAGTTGGTGGAAAGGTGTGGAAACTATGACTTCCTCCATTTCTATGGCAGAAGGCGACAGGCTTATTTGCAGACTTTCTTCCGCAGAAATGGTAATATTCAGGGTTTTACTGGCATAACCAAGAGACGAAATCACAAGGTCATATCTTCCGGAGGAAATATCTTGAAAAGTAAAATTTCCTTCGAAATCTGTAATGGTTCCCAGGTCAAGTTTTGGTATGAAAATAGTAGCTCCAACGACAGGTTCATTGGTAGATTCGTCTGTTATTTTTCCGTGAATAGAATGTTGACCATAGCTAAAGGTGGTCACTACTAAAAATAGCAGTAAAAATATATTCTTCATTGTATAATTTTAAATGATAAGTTTTGAGCGATTGCTTTTTCTAACTTTGGTAATTATACTATGAATGGAGGCCCGCGAAGGCTGAAAGGAAGTTTTTGATGATCACTTATGAAAAAGTACGCGGAAACAGGTTTAGTGTACTGGTTCTCGGGTTCATAAGGTTCATAAGTAAAAATGACTCCTGAAGAAAATGGAGCCTGTTGGAATTTGAACAATTCACAATCTAAGATTTTCTCGTGAAAGTGGCTTTCTGAATAATGATTACAATAAGCATGTTCGTGGTTGGCAAAAACGTGGGCAAGTTTTACCGCTGAAGGAAACAACAGCAGTGACATCATGAATATCAAGCCATATTTGGTGATAAACTTCAACTGCGACTATTTTATTAAGCGTGAAAAACCCATTTTTCCCAACATGTTTTTCTCGAAGGACCAGAAAAATTTGAACTGTCCAAATAACCAGCCATATGTAACCAATAAGACCTGATAAATGGGGAAAACAAGCACAATTCTTAAGGTATAATAACTAATGCCGCCCCACAGAAAATCTGGAGAGAAGTTCATCCTGGATAACCCTATAAACTCAAGTAACGGTTTAGCTACATAAACCGAAGAAGATCCAGTTAAACCAAAGACTATGATGATCAAAATGATCTGCCCGGTAGAGGAAATTCCCCAGCGTTCCTTCAATTTTTCCATGCCGCAAAGATATTAAAAACAAATTAGCCTGCGGAAGAGAATTTAAAATCTAAAATTATTAGTAGTGTCCGGGTAAAGAATATAGATCGCTTCGCTGCAAGAAACAAGAATAAAGATTTGATTGTAACTAATTGGTAATCAAAACAACTTTTCAGTGACACAATTTAGAAAAAACGGAAAAACAAAAACAGTTGCCTTTTAAAAATGAGAAAATACAATAGCCTTTTAGAGGCGTGCCGGTACAGAAAACCGCTGGTTGAACCTGCGGGCGAGATACACAAAATAGTTGTACAACTTATAATTTACTTCATAACCATAGTCAATTTGTGGATCATAATCTATTTGTTGAACGTAAATATCTGGATTATAACGTAAGGGTTGAGTGACCCGCTGGTTATAATCTGTCACCAAAAACTGGTTCTTGTTCTCAAGGTAAGACTGTGAATAATAACCTTCCGGGCGGGCAATGGAGTTTAAAAAAGTGGCAAAACCGGGTTCAATAATAATAATTTCATACTCGAGTTCAGGATTTGCGATCACCACCGTGTCAAGTTCGGCCTCTACCGCAACATCTGTAGTATCATAAGGTTCTGGATCTGTCGTGCCGTAAAGAACTCCATCTGTTGACCGCGCAGTGGAACAGCTGTAAATTGACAGCCCTAAAATGATAAAATATAGCAGGTTTTTCATTTGATTTTGTTTATGTATTAAAATTAAGGGCTTAACCCTTAAAGAAGCCCCCAATTCCCTTATTTTTATCTCTCCCGCCAAACAATTTCCCGGCCACATCTTTCGCAACGCTACCTGCACTGTCTGAGTCCATAAAAGTTTCGAGCAGCGATTGATCGTGTGAGGAATTCGAACCCATTACAGAACCAAGCAAATCTGAAATTCCGCCCTTTCCAACGTTATCTTTTCTTTTCTGTTTTCCCAGGATTCCCATTACAACAGGTGCGGCCATCTTAAGAAGTTTGGTAACTTTAGAGCTATCCATGCCAATTGCAGCACTAACCGCTTCGGAAATCTGGTTCTGTTTTCCTCCAAATACGTGACCTAAAACGCCTGAGCCTTCACTTAAGATCGAAGATAAATCTCCGCTTTTCAGCTTCTCGAGAACAGAGCCGTCATGCTTTTCTTCCTCGAGGGCTTTATTAAGGTTTTCCTTACCGTCTTCAGACTGGCTGTTCTTTTTCATTGCTCCCAGCAACATGGGCAATGCCATTCCCAGGGCAGATTTCACTTTCTCCGGACTTTCATTTACTTCCTTGCTGGATTTCTGAATAAAATCTCTTCCTGTGTCTGAATCTAAAAAGTCTAATATAGAAGCCATTTTTGAGTATTTATGGTTTGTTGTTAATTTACAATATTTTTGACCCAACACCTTATTGCTGAGAATATTTGACAAAAAAAATGCTTCTTTTAACAGAAGCATTTAATGAATTCTTAAATTTAAAGGAACTTATTTCAGCAAAGATTTAATTTGATCTGCGAGCTCAAGTCCAATCCTTTCCTGCGCCTGTTCTGTAGAAGCTCCAATATGCGGACTTAAAGAAACATGGCTGTTCATTAAAATTTTAATAGAAGGGGAAGGCTCATTTTCAAAAGTATCAAGACCTGCAAAAGATACTTTTCCACTTTCTAAAGCTTCCAGCAATGCTTCTTCGTCAACCACACCACCACGCGAGGTATTAATAATTCCCACACCGTCTTTCATTCTCGAGATTTCATCTTTCCCAATGACCGGTTCTTTTTGGGATGGAACGTGCAGGGTTATATAATCTGAATCTTCCAGGATCTGGTCTACATGTTCGGTTTTAATTGGAATAACAATTTTCTGATCATTGTAGAAGTCCAGCATAATTTCAGTTTCTCCTTCTTCCTTATCGCTCGCGATCACTTTCATCCCAATTCCCAATGCAATTTTCGCCACTTCTCGGCCAATGCGACCAAAACCTATAATTCCCAGAGTTTTTCCTTTCAGTTCACTGCCCCCTGCATAACTCTTTTTCAGCTCTTTAAAACGGGAATCTCCTTCCAAAGGCATATTACGATTTGCATCGTGCAGGGAACGAACGCCAGTGAATAAATGAGCAAAAACGAGTTCGGCTACCGAAGAGGACGAGGCTGCCGGTGTATTAATGACATGAATGCCCTTACTTTTTGCGTAATCAACATCTATATTGTCCATTCCTACGCCGCCACGACCAATAAGCTTGAGGCTGGGACAGCCATCGATAATATCTTTTCGCACTTTTGTGGCGCTTCTTACCAGCAAAGCATTAATTTTATTTTCGTTGATATAGGTCTTCAACTGTTCCTGCGCGACTTTTGTTGATGTCACTTCAAAACCTGCCTTTTCAAGAGCTTCAATTCCGCTCCTGGAAATAGGGTCATTAACTAAAACTTTCATTTTTTTTTTGTTTCTATTGCTTCTAAAATTATGCTTTGCGTTCCAGTTCACTCATTACGTCTACGAGCACCTGCACACTTTCCAGCGGTAATGCATTGTACATGGAGGCTCGATAACCACCAACACTTCTATGCCCGTTAAGTCCGTTTATTCCTGCTTCTTTCCACATCGTGTCAAAAGTTTCCTTAAGATCATCGTTTAAAAGGGTGAAAGTAGCATTCATTGTAGAGCGATCCTCTTTTTCGGCATAGCCCTGGAATAGAGGATTGATATCAATTTCTGAATAGAGTAAGGAGGCTTTTTTCTCGTTTCGTTCTTCCATTGCTGAAATACCGCCGTTCTTTTTAAGCCACCTTAAAGTTAACATAGATGCATATACCGAAAATACTGCCGGTGTATTAAACATACTTGCTTTATTGATGTGGATTTTATAATCCATCATAGAAGGAATAGATCTTTCCACTTTTCCTAAAATATCTTCTTTGATAACTACCAGCGTAGTGCCTGCGGGACCCATATTTTTCTGGGCTCCTGCATAAATGAGATCGAATTTTGAGAAATCCATTTCCCGCGAAAAAATATCGCTGCTCATATCGCAAACGATTGGTTTCGGCGTATTTGGAAATTCTTTTATTTGGGTTCCGAAGATGGTATTGTTACTGGTGCAGTGAAAATAATCAACATCTGAAGGAATGAAATAACCTTTTGGAATGTACCTGAAATGTTTATCGGCCGAAGAGGCTACTTCTGCAACGTCTCCAAAAAGTTTAGCCTCCTTAATTGCTTTTGTAGACCATGTTCCTGTATTCAAATACCCTGCTTTGACCTGCAGCAGGTTATAAGGGGCCATAAGAAACTGGGTGCTGGCGCCTCCCTGAAGAAACAATGCCTTATAACCTTTGCCTTCAAGCCCTAAAAGCTCAAGCGCCAGGCTTCTTGCTTCTTCCATGACATCTACAAATTCCTTACTTCGGTGAGAAATTTCCAGAATTGAAAGTCCGGTGTTATTAAAATCTAATATTGCCTGAGACGCCTCCTGGAAAACTTCCTGCGGAAGAATACAGGGGCCTGCACTGTAATTGTGTTTTTTCATGTTGAAATTTTTAACAGTTACAAATATGATGAAATCCTTACGTTTTACCTGTTAGGGAAATGATAATTTCAAAAATTTCAACGGCCTATCTCTCAAAAAATTAGGGAATTTGTGGTAAAAATGGCATTTTTCAGACTTTATTGATCAGAAAATCAAGCGTATCTACATTATCGGCATAATCCCATAACTCAGGTTGCTGTGTTTTTCCAAAATCTACTGTGCCTTCAGTTATATTCTTACCAACCACGCACTGTATTTCTTCCTGCCGTGCATTTAATTCCTTCTGAAGTGATTCAGGATCGTTATAGGTCTCGTAAAAGAGAGTGGCAATGGGGGAGCCAAAGCTTTTATCTTCTTTCAGGATCAAAAATCCGTTTTCCAGGAGTTTGAACATGCTCATTAAATAAACCGCCTTGTTGTAATCGTAATTGTTAGCGTATTTCGCCTGATTTATAATTGGATTCCAGGAATAGATAGCTTTAAAAAAGGCGTCAAAATCGTAATTTTCGGGAACATATAATTTGGAAACATTTCGGCAGCCAAGACCGTAATACCTGAATATATCTTCACCTAAAAGAGCGAGTTCTTCTTCGGTTTCATTCCCGGTCAAAACAGCAACCGAATTCCGGTTCTTCCGAATAATGGAAGGTTTATCCTTAAAATAATATTCAAAGTACCGGGCGGTATTGTTGCTTCCGGTGGCAATAACAGCATCGTAATCCTTCATTTTCTCTGCACCCGCTGTTGAATCCTTCAAAAAGTGAACATGATCTGCAAATTCCGGGGCAATAGCGATAAGATAATCGGCAAGAACGGGCAGCAGCAATTGATCATTAGAAGATTGCTTGATCAAAGCTTTGTTCCCGCTTATCAAAATTGAAAGGAAATCATGAAAACCTACCAGGGGAATGTTCCCGGCCATAATAATGCCAACAGTTTTAGGTTCTTTTTCCTGAAAATCGTATTTCGAAAGCCATTTTTCAAGGTTTTCAAGCGTCAGGGCTTTGCTCCATTGCTGTATGGAAAACAGGATATTCTCTTTAGTAAACCAGCCGTTATGGTGAACAGCCTGCTCTATTTGTTGTGCCAATCGCTCAAAATGTCGATCGTTGTAGGGGAGGGAATCCAGCTTTTTATTTCCATTGATACTAAACTGACTCAGGAATAATCCCAGTTGAGCTATGTTTTTCTTACGCTGTTCGATTGTCATTCCCATATTTGTTTAAGAACTGTTTTGGCTTTAAATTTGTGCAAATTTAGAACAAAAATAAGCTATGGCAATTATTATAACAGACGAATGTATAAACTGCGGAGCTTGTGAGCCGGAGTGCCCAAATACTGCAATTTATGAAGGAGCTGATGACTGGAGATATGCAGACGGAACAGACCTGAAAGGGGATGTGGTGCTGCCAAATGGCAAGAAAGCAAATTCTGAGGAAGCCCAGGAGCCGCTAAGTGATGAAATTTATTATATCGTTCCAGATAAATGTACCGAGTGTAAAGGTTTTCATGACGAACCGCAGTGTGCCGCCGTTTGTCCTGTGGACTGCTGCGTACCCGATCCTGCCAACGAAGAAACCGAACAGGAACTTTTGGGCAAACAGTCTTTTATGCACCACGACGAATAGGCAGGAATACGGAAGAATTTCTTTTCCTGATGTCTCGAAAATGACAAAATTCCGTTGCATTTCTGTAACGGAATTTTTTTATATCAAAAAAACCTGCAGAATTTTTTCTGCAGGTTTCAAAAGTATCGAAATTGAATTTCTTATTTTATTTCAACTACTTCAAGATCAAAAATAAGATCTTTTCCTGCCAACGGGTGGTTCCCGTCAACAACAATAGAATCATCTTTAACTTCAGTAACTACTAAGTTCATTTCACGGCCATCAGGGCTCTTTGAAACCAGTCCCATACCAACTTCCGGTTTGATTTCTTCGGGAAGCTGACTCTTATCTACTTCCTGAACCAGTTCTGGTCGTGGTTCACCGTAAGCCTCATCTGAAGGAATGTTGATGGTTTTCTTTTCATTCACCTCCATGTTAAGCAATCCTTTTTCAAAACCAGGAATTAGTTGTCCCTGACCCATAGTGAATTCAATAGGATCTCTTTCCAAAGAGCTATCGAAAACCTGTCCGTTTTCTAATTTTCCCGTGTAATGTACTTTTACGGTGTCATCTTGTTTTACCTGACTCATAAAATTGTATTTATCAATTAAAAATTTATACTGAAATGAAAATAAAACCAGATGAAAAAGGAGAACCTCTTGCAAAAATTGCCTATTCCACATTTCAGACTGCAAAGGTACACTTATTAATACCAAAGACAAATCTAGGCCGGTTTTATAGCATTTTCTTGCTGAAAGATTAACGAAATGAAGATTTTCTATACATTTTTCAGCTCTTTTTATCCAAAAATGGAATTTCTAAACCACTTTTTTCCACTTCAATTTCAATCCTGAATTGGAGAATAGAAATTTAGTTCATAGATTAGTCATTGCTTCAGAAAACTGAATCAACTTCATCTAATTTTTAAGTATTATATAACCAATTCCAGCATACCATGAAAAAAAGCGATTCCCCTAAAGAAAATTCCCGAAGAACATTCCTAAAAAGTACAGCACTCGCGGCCTCAGGTTTTATGATCATTCCCAGGCACGTTATGGGCGGGGTTGGTTTTACCGCTCCCAGCGACCGTCTTGTGGTGGCGGGAATAGGTGTTGGAGGAAAAGGTGAAAGTGATATTTACAGTTTTGCACAAACCGGCAAAGCAGATATAGGTTTTCTATGTGATGTGGACGACAGGCGTGCCGCTACTTCCGTTGCACGTTTTCCAAAAACAAAATATTACAAGGACTGGCGTGAAATGTTTGACAAGGAAGCTAAGAACTTCGATGCAGTTTCAGTTTCCACCCCAGATCATAACCATGCGGTACAGACTCTTGCCGCCATGGAACTTGGTAAACATGTTTATGTACAGAAACCGCTTACTCATGATATTTATGAAGCCCGTAAACTTACAGAAGCAGCCCGTAAACATAGGGTGGTCACACAAATGGGGAACCAGGGAGCTTCCGGCGACGGGGTGCGAAAGTTAAAGGAATGGTTCAACGCAGGGCTTATTGGAGATGTACATACCGTCTACTGCTGGACAAACCGCCCCGTATGGCCGCAGGGAATTCCCTGGCCGCAAACAACTTCTGCAGTGCCCGCAGGTCTCGACTGGGATCTATGGTTGGGAACTGCACCTTACAAAGAATATATTGATGGTTTAGTTCCTTTTAACTGGCGCGGCTGGTGGGATTACGGTACCGGTGCTTTGGGTGATATGGGATGTCATCTTATAGAAGCTCCTTACACTGTGCTGGAATTAGGGTATCCTAAAGATGTACAATGTAGCGTTGGAAGCGTTTATGTAGATGAATTCCAGCGAGGATATTTCCCTGAAAGTTGTCCGCCTTCGAGCCATGTCACCATGACCTTTGCAGGTAATGAAAGAACAGACGGCGATCTAACCATGCACTGGATGGACGGCGGAATCCAGCCAACGCGTCCCGAAGAACTGGGGCCAAACGAAACCTTTGGAGATGGAGGCAATGGTGTTCTTTTTGAAGGGACCAAAGGGAAAATGATGTGTAGCACCTACGGGGAAAATCCAAGGTTGCTACCTACTTCAAAGACAGATGAAGTAAACGTTCCGCAGCAATATGCAAGAGTTCCCGGTGGTGCAGATGGTCATTACGGACAGTGGGTTGAAGGCGCCATTGCAGGCCACGGGAAAAAACAAATGAGTTCTCCATTCGAGATCGCTGGCCCGCTTACAGAAACCTTGTTAATTGCCAATCTTGCCATTAGAGGAACAGACATTCAAAGAAAAGTGACAAATGATAAAGGAGAATCTCGCATTGCTTATCCCGGACGTGATATTAAAATGCTCTGGGACTCAGAAAATATGCGGGTAACTAATCTCGAGGAAGCTAACAAATTTGTAAAAAGAGACTACAGAGAAGGCTGGAGCCTTGGTTAAGATTTCGTGATCAGCAATTTTTTTCTTATAATGTAGATAGATGACGAAATCTAAGATGTACAAATGTTTCAGATAAAAACTCTTCAGTTCCTGGGTGTTGTGGGAGGCCTTTACGTGCTTTCAGTAATAAGCTCCTGCGACTTTTCTTCAGAAACAGAAGAGGAAGAGGATGTTGTTGTTTTTACTGATACTATTTCTGTGACTGCTTCAGCATATAATTCATTGCAAAATCAGGGCGAAGGCAACGTGAACATTACGGCATGGGGAGACACCCTGGTGCCGGGAATGAAAAGCATTGCCGTATCAAGAGACCTGGTGAGAAGAGGTTTAACCCACGGCACCCCTGTAGCTATTGAAGGTTTTGATGGCTTCTTTGTGGTGAACGATAAGATGCATCAAAGATGGCGAAATAAAATAGACATCTATATGGGCATTGACAAAACAAAGGCCAAAGAGTGGGGGAGAAAGAAACTTAAAATTAGCTATCCCGGAACAAAACCAGAAGAAGTAGAATAACAAAATAGAAATATGGGAACAGGATTAAGATCCATTATCAAAGACAGTATTGAGTTTTTAAGAAAGAAGTTTTCCAAAGAGAATGAAGAATTGTCCTTTTATCTTATCATCCTGATTTCATTCGTAATTTTTGTTGTAGGTACAAACTTGTTCGTGGAGCTGACAGAGGAAGTGACCGGCAACTCCATAGAAAGTTTTGACCAAACGGTGACAAATTATGTTACATCATTTAGAACTCCCGGCCTCAATTCCTTTTTTATTTTTATAACAGATCTTGGTGATGTATATGCGTATCTGGTCGCTATGATCCTGGTGACGATCTTTCTTTTTATAAAACTGCGCAGCTGGAAGTTTATTTTTCAGTTGCTTGGGGTTTTGGTCCTTTCCGCATTATCAAACATTGCCTTGAAAAAGGTGTTTAACCGGGCACGTCCAGATCAGGAACATCTTGTAGTCATAGAATCCCTGAGTTATCCCAGCGGGCACGCCATGAGTGCCATGGCGTTCTACGGATTCCTTATTTATCTTCTATACCAGGTGAAAATGACGAAATGGGTACGATTTTCCCTAACTCTTGTGTTTTCACTGCTTATCCTGGCGATAGGTATTAGCAGAATATATCTTGGCGTTCATTTTCCTTCAGATGTGGCCGGTGGATTTATTGCAGGCCTCATTTGGGTCGCCTTTTGCATCGTACTGTTCAATATTATTGATCTTCTTCGGAAAAGAAATCGATCTGAAGTGGAAGAGAACATGGAAACCGGTTGAGAGGTTTCAAAAAGGTTATTTTTATCATACCTTTAAAAATCCTGTAGCAGATATTTTGCTACCTTTCGCTCAAATCTGCCTATGAGCCTTAATCGAGCCTATTATTCAAATGCCTATATGGTTTTTGAATTTCTGCTATTTTTCATTTTTATCCCTTTTATAACCGCAGAATTTCTTGAAGGCTGGTGGAAGGTCATTCCGCTGTTGCTCATCGCGATCTTTTTTCTTGCCATGCTGTTAAACGACCCCAGCTTTGATAAAAAAAGATTTGTTAGGTTTGATCTGTCTTATTTCAGGAAAAGTATTCCCAGGATCGTTGTAATTAGTATCCTTTTGGTGTGGTTCACTTTCTGGATCTTTCCGCATCTTTTCATGCAGTATCCGCTGCAGTATTTTTATAACTATTTAATCACATTTTTTCTGTATCCCGTGGTTTCTGTACTTCCGCAGGAAATTATCTATCGAATGTACTTTTTTCACAGGTACAAAAGCATTGTACCAGAGAGGTACCTGCTAATGCTTAGCAACGCCATCATCTTTGCGCTCACTCATTTCATTTATGGAAACTGGGTGGCACCCATTGCAACTTTTCTGGTAAGCTGGATATTTATCTTTAATTATCTGAAGTCAAAAAGTCTGCTGAATGTGAGCCTGGAGCATTACATCTATGGGCTCATCATGTTTACGGTGGGATTCGGTCATTTCTTTGCCTGAAACTGCTTTTAGATTAAAGTTTTAGACTAAAGTTAAAGTCCGAGATTTCCTAACAACCACCACAGGATGATGAAAACAATTATAATTCCGAAGCAACCGCAGCCGCCTCCAATTTTTTTTGCGCCCCATCCTGCAATGATGGCTCTCAGGATCTTTTTCATAGCAATTAATTTCCGCGGTCTAAAGTAGCAGAATATGAAAGTTTGGTAAAGATCTTTGTGAAAACTTTAGTGCTGCGCTTTAAATGTATCTTAAAGGAGCATTTTTAAACTTTTTGTATATTTAAACTCACTAAACCGGCTGTATATGAAATCATTAAATAAAATTTGCTTCTCTGTCGTTCTGGCTTTGATGCCACTACTTTCTTTTTCTCAAACCGCTGAGCCCTTTCAAAAGGCCCAGGGTTTTTCCCATCCCGAATCTGTAATCCTGGATGAAGATAACAATGTGCTGTACGTGTCCAACATGGCCGACAAGGAAGAAGGGGACGGCTTTATTTCAAAAGTAAAACCATCGGGAGAAGTTATTGAAGCCAGGTGGATCACCGGCCTCAATGATCCCAAAGGCCTGCTCCTGGACGGTGACAAACTTTATGTTACAGATAATACCGAACTTGTGGAAATGAGCATTAGCAATGGAGAAATAAGTAAAAGAACTGCAGTCAAAAATGCCGTTTCCCTTAACGATATTACACAGGATGAAGCAGGTAGTATTTTTATTTCAGATATGGGCCAGAACAGCATTTATATGAAGCCGGGAGAAATGGCTATAAACAATATGATGATGAGCGATCATCAAAAAGGGGAATTTACAGAGCTTATTAAAAGCGATCAATTAAGTACACCCAACGGTCTCCTGGCTGTTGGAGATCATCTTTACGTGGCGTCCTGGGGAGAAAATCAGGACGGGAATTTGCTGAGACTGGATCTTGACACCGGGGAGATCCAGAACGTTACCAATAAGGGCATTGGAAATCTTGATGGCATTCAAAAGGCTTCAAATGATTCTTTCTATGTTTCAGACTGGGCTACAGGCAGCATCTACAGGATAGACAAAGATGGAAACACGCAACAGGTGGTTTCTTCAGAAAAAAGTGCCGGAGACATTCTTTTTCATGAAAAGGAGAATGTGCTTGTCCTGCCTATGAACCTTCAGAATGAAGTCTGGTGGTACCGGGTGGACTAAAAATGGCTCTTTAAGATGCTTTTATTTCGTTCATTAAAAAGAACGCCTGATTCACATACTCGCTTTCCAGGAAGAGACTAAAGTAGTTGGTGGTGGAAATGATCTCATACACCGGGATTCCTTCGTAGGCCAGCAGCTTGAAAATGTAAAAATACAAACCAATGGTTTTTGTATTTCCCTCGGGCAGGGCAATTGTAATGGAGGCCAGGTCATTCTTCTCGTTCACCTTTATTTCATTCTGAAAATTTTCCTCCACGATCTCCTTTAAGGAAGTAGAAACCAAAAAGTTGCTTTCCTGGTAATTGCTGGAATAGTTCATGTAAATTCCCGCCTGGTCCTTCACCGAATCCAGCAGTTTTGCCTTGTTTGCAATAATGGTCTTGGAGTTGAGATACGTATATTCTGTAATGCCAGATCGCACCACGATATCTCCCAGTTTCCTGAAATTATTATTTGTGAATTTGCTTCTTTTGGGGCTGTAACGCCGCAGGGCCATGATAATGGAACCCTGCTTGACAGGCTTGCGCATTTCCTTTTCCACCTGTGGCTGAAGATCGGCGGCAAGTGAACTAAAATTGATGATATTCCTGGCGAGCGCATCATCCAGGAAAGGTTGATGACGAATAATGTCATGAACACAAGTGCTGATCGTTTTCATAATGTTAAATATTAAACAATTTGTGCAAAGGTATAAAATATAGATTCAATTCTTTAAAAACCTTGAATCAAACCTTAATTATGCAATTGAAAAATGTTCTAAAGGATGAAGGTTTTAAAATTTGGAGGTACTTCTGTAGGTTCTGCTGAAAGTATCAGGAATGTTAAAGATATTATCACCGGCCAGCCGGGAAGCAAGATCGTGGTGCTTTCGGCCATGTCTGGCGTGACAAATGAGCTGGTAAACCTGGTAGAATATTTCAGGCTTGGCAGCGAAGGCTCCAAAAATGAGGTTTTGGAGCGGCTTTTTAACAAGCACAAGGATCTTATTGAAGAATTGTTCAGTGATTCCGAAGCTAAAAAGGAAACTTTAGGCCACATCGAACAGTTATTTGAACAGCTTAGGGAAATTATCTCCGGAAAATTTTCGGCAGAGATGGAGCCGGTGGTGCTTACCTTTGGAGAAACTTTCCTCACCTATATTTTCTCTAAATATCTCGAGGCCGAAGAGCAAAATAACACCCTTTTAGATGCAAAGGAATTTATGCATGTGCAAAGCCTGGAAAACCCTACCATTGAAACTGTTTCTACGCTCCTTAACGAAACTTTGGACAGAGAAATAAGGTCTGAAATTTATATCACGCAAGGTTTTGTGCGTATAGATCGTTTCAGGAATATAAACACCCTCAAACGTGGCGGGAGTGATTACTCGGCCACCATTATTGCAGCAGCCTGCGGGGCAAAAGAGGTGCAGATATGGACAGATATTGACGGTTTCCACAACAACGATCCGCGGCATGTGGAGAATACGAAAGCTCTATCTTATCTCACGTTTGAAGAAGCAGCCGAGCTTGCTTATTTTGGCGCGAAGATCCTGCACCCACAAACGGTGCAGCCCGTGAAGGACAGGAATATTCCTATTTATTTAAAGAATACCTTTACTCCAAAAGCTGCGGGTACAAAAATCTCTTCGGAAGTAAAAAGCACCGGATTAAAAGCCATTTCGGCCAAAGACGGTATTACGGCCATCAAGATCAAATCTAACCGAATGCTGATGGCCCACGGTTTCCTCCGGAAGATCTTTGATGTTTTTGACAAGCATCAAACCGCGATCGATATGATCACCACTTCTGAAATTGCCATTTCCCTCACCATTGACGATACCCGTAATCTGGACCTTATCGTGAATGAACTGGAAGCCTACGGCGAAATTACGGTGGAGAAGGACCACAGTATCATTTGTATTGTGGGAGAATCTGTCATCGAGGACAAAAGCAGCTACAGGATCTTTGAGATGCTAAACGATATTCCCGTGAGGATGATCTCTTACGGCGGGAGCAAAAACAACATTTCACTGCTGGTAGATACCCGCAATAGAGTACAGATCCTTAAAAGCCTTAACGACAAGCTGTTTTCTCAAAAAGCTGCAGCAAGCTCTTAAAGAACAATACTTTCCTTTGTTTTTATAATGTCGGCCGCCCGGTTCCTTAGTGAATCGGGCGGTTTTTTTGTTTCATTCTAATGAACGCATCTCCTGAAAATGCAAAGCAGTGCAAATATTTGCTTTTCGGTAAAGTAATACAAAGTTTGGTTCTTGATTCTTGCAGTTCCGCCCTGGCGGAAGGATCCTGATTCTTTCCCGGGCAATATTATTTTTTGTTCTTTAGTTCAATATATTTTGACATATAATAGCTGCTTTTGTACAAATGATGTTGCAGCATGGCGCCGGTGAAATTTTGCTTTCGCAATTTTTCGAGGTTTGATTGGACATCTTCGATCTCTTCCAGAAAAGCTGCTTCAAACGCCCTTTTTGAGAACCTGGTATTGATGATCCTAAAGCCGTTTTCCTGCGCCTGCTTCCATGCGTTCTCTTTTTGGTACAAGTCTGCGGCGGCATTTGCGAATGCCTCATTATCATCTTCAATCGCTCCATTCCAGGGCAGTTCCCCGGGAATTCCTTCGGCACCAATGCTTGTGGTGACAGCGGGGGTTCCGCAGCGCATGGCTTCAATGAACTTTCCTTTTAAACCCGCGCCAAACTTTATTGGAGCAAGACACACACGGGCAGCTGTCATGACTTCTTCAGAATTTTCGGCTCTTCCTTTTACGAGAAAACCTTCGGCTGGATTGTGCAGGTTAAATACCTTTTTTGAAGGATAAGCGCCGTAAACGTGCATTTCTGCCTGCGGAAGTTGTTTCCTTATGAGCGGCCATATCTTTTCTTTCAAGGTGAGCACTGCATTCCAGTTTGGCTCATGCAGAAAATTGCCGATACTTATAAAATTCCTTCTGTTAGAAAATGTGGGGAGGGATGCAGCATGTTCTTCAGGAATTTCTTTGAACATAAACGGCAGGTAATGCAAAAGCCGGGGTGGTACATTAAATTGATTTTTCAGCAACTGCATTTCAGCTTCAGAAATGATAAGGCTAAGGTCACAGCGGTAAATTGCTGCAATTTCCCTTTTTGCCAGGTCAGATTCCAGCATAAAATCCTCTTCAGAAATGCCCTTTTTGAATGCCATTTCCCGTGCTTTCCGAAGAAAATGAAGGTCTTCGGTATCCAGGATCTTCAAAGCACCCGGACAAACTTCTGAAACGCGCCAGCCAAACTGTTCCTCCATCATAAAACGGTCAAAAAGAACGATTTGAGGCTGTATTTTGGCTATAAGATCATCAAAAGCGGCATCGTTGACCGCAATTTTTGCTGTTTTAATTCCTTTTTCCTCAAGATCTTCAGCAAAAGGAGTACGGGCAGCACCTGTGGCAAAAGTGATCTCAAAACCACTTTTTTGAAAGATATTCAACAACTGCATCATTCTGCTGCCGGCTGCAGATGAGCCGGGCTCGGGCCAGACATAACCAATGACTACTAATTTCTTCATTTAAAAAAGCTTCAGAAAATGTGATTTTTTGTGCGAATTTCGGGAAAATATGAGGAAATCAGGTTCCACAGCAATAATATTGCCGATAAATAAAAAATCAGTATCTTAATTTATTCGAACTTAAAGAAATGAGCAGAGGATTTGTTAAAGAAGAAGACCAGGAAGAAGCGCCGTTCATACCACCGCGCGCCGCGTTACCGGCAGGAGTGACAAATTATGTGACTCCGCAGGGAATGCAGGAATTACTGGAGGAACGAAAAGAACTAGAACTGGAACGCGCAAACCTTGAGGCGGAAAGCGACACCGAACGCCGTCGCGCCATGGCGGTAATTGATGGAAAGATGAACCTGCTGCAGGAGCGTATAAATTCTGCACGTGTTTTGGAGCCCAATGAACAGCCCAAAGAGGAAATAAGGTTTGGAGCCAGGGTAACACTGAAGAATACAGGCAGCGGTCAGATTCAGGAATTCACCATTGTGGGAATTGATGAGGCCAATGTTCAAAAGCAAAAGATCGCTTTTGTAGCACCTATTGCACGAGCCGTTACCGGCAGGAAAAAAGGGGAAGTGGCAGAATTCAAACTTGGAAACGAGTTACGCCAACTCGAGATCCTTGAAATAAGGTATTAAAAGAAGTTATGCGCGTTTACATTGTCATGGGAGTTTCAGGGGTGGGGAAGACCACTATAGGAAAAATGCTTGCAGAAAGATTTTGTGTGCCTTTTTTTGATGCCGATGATTTCCACCCGCTTCGGAATGTCGAGAAAATGAAAAACGGTATTCCCCTACAGGATGAGGACCGAAAGATATGGCTGCAAACCTTATCTGAAAAGATACAGGAATGGAGCCATGAACGAGGTGCCGTGCTGGCCTGTTCTGCTCTTAAGGAAAAATACAGGAAGCAACTTCAATCTATTCCCAAAAATGACATTTCCTGGATCTTTTTACATTCAAAATATGAGGTGATCCTGGGACGTCTTACTTCTCGAGAAAACCATTATTTTAAACCGGAATTACTGGAATCGCAGTATTCCACGCTTCAAATTCCCCGGTACGGGATTCATGTGGATGTAAATACTTCCGTAGAAAATATTTTTAATGAAATTATGCAAAAACTGGAGAAAGAAAGCCACAAATCCAAAATAGGCTTAATGGGTTTGGGAGTTATGGGAAAGAGCCTGGCCGTGAACCTGGCTTCTAAAGGAGTAACAGTTTCAGTATATAACCGGCACGTCGAAAAACTGGAAGTAGATATTGCGAAAAAATTTGTAGAGGAACATAAAGAAAATTACCACTTTTCAGGCTTTGATGATTTGCAGTTATTTGTTGAATCCCTGGAATATCCACGTAATATCCTGTTAATGGTAAATGCAGGAAAACCGGTAGATCTTGTGATTGAAAGCCTTCTTCCGCTACTTCAGGAAAATGATCTCATTATTGACGGTGGAAATTCCCATTATAAAGATACTGTTCGTCGTGAACAATTTCTGAAGGAAAAGGGAATTCTTTTTATGGGCACAGGAGTCTCAGGCGGCGAGGAAGGCGCCCTTAAAGGTCCCTCAATTATGCCCGGGGGCTCTTCCGAAGCTTACAAACGGGTAGGAAATTTTCTTGAAACCATAGCTGCCAAAGATAAGAACGGGAAAGCCTGTTGTACTTATGTAGGACCTGATGGCGCCGGTCATTTTGTAAAAATGGTGCACAACGGGATAGAATACGGCGAAATGCAGCTGATCGCAGAAGTTTATCACTTTCTCAGGTTTCACACCCAATCTACTCCTGAAGAAATAGCAGCTCTTTTTGAAGAATGGAATGCAGAAATGCAAAGCTATCTTCTGGAAATTTCCATAGATATCTTAAGAACGAAAGAGGTTGAAGAATTTCTCATTGATAAAATACTGGATGCTGCAAAACAGAAGGGGACAGGTGGCTGGTCTACAAATGCAGCATTAGAACTTGGTGTTCCTCTGGATACGATCACCGCCGCGGTAATGGCAAGAAATATTTCTGGGAGAAAGGAAGAGCGAATGGCAGCGGAAAAGCAATACAAATCCTCAACATCCAAAAATGGCATTTTAAAAGAATTTTCCAAAGAATTTTTCCAGGCGTACAAGGCTGCCAGCATTATTAATCATGCCATTGGTTTTGACCTTATTAAAGAAGCCGGAAAAGAGTATAAATGGGAGCTCAATTTATCTGAAATTGCACGCATCTGGACCAATGGCTGTATCATTCGATCGGCGTTCATGGAAGACCTGGTGGATTTATTCAGGGAAAATCCGGATAAGAATATTTTGATGCATCCAGAAATTTCAGCGCTTTTAAAAGATTTCAGCGAGCCGCTTGCTGCCATAGTTGCGCGGGCTCTCAAAAATGGCTATCCTGTCCCGGTTTTATCTGCAGCGGCAAATTATTTCCTCAGCTTTACATCGGGGCAATCTTCGGCCAATATGATACAGGCACAGCGGGATTATTTTGGTGCCCACACCTATGAAAGAAGTGATAAGCCAAGAGGAGATTTTTTTCACACCCAATGGAAATCAACTAAAGGATGAATATAACATTACTATTCGCGGTTTTCGCCGGAATCGCTCTCTTACTTTTTCTAATCCTCCGACTCAAAATTCAGGCATTTTTAGCACTCCTCATCGTTTGTATCGTGGTAGGTATTCTTGCCGGAATGCCGGCGACCGAAATTCTCGAAACCATGAAAGACGGAATGGGCGGCACGTTAGGTTTTGTGGCAACAGTGGTAGGTTTGGGAGCTTTGTTCGGCGGAATTTTAGAACAATCTGGCGGGGCGCAACAACTGGCCTCTTACATGCTGAATAAAACAGGAGAGAAGAATGCGCCATGGGCAATGATGATCACAGGCTTTGCCGTAGCAATTCCGGTTTTTTTCGATGTAGCTTTTATCATCCTGGTACCGGTAACTTATGCCCTTAGCAGGAAAACCGGGAAATCCCTTCTCTTATACGCCATGCCGCTGCTGGCGGGACTTGCCATTACACATGCCTTTATCCCGCCTACGCCGGGACCTATTGCTGTTGCAGATATTTTGGGAGCCGATCTTGGCTGGGTGATCATTTTTGGATTTCTTGCAGGACTCCCGGCCGCTATTGTTGCCGGACCCGTTTTTGCAAAATACATTTCAAAGAAAATACATATTGAACCGTTGGTTTTTGATGAAGAAGACGATGAAATTAGAATGAAACCTTCTCCAGGTTTGATCATTAGTATTATTGTTATTCCAATAGTATTGATCGTTCTGAATACAGTAATTGGAAGCCCACTGCTCGATGATTTTAGTATTCCGAATAGTATTTTATATACCATCCAGCTTATTGGTCACCCGTTTACCGCATTGATCATTGCCAATTTGATTGCCTGGTATTTTCTGGGGATAAAACGTGGAATGTCAAAGGAATATCTACTGAAAGTCGCCACAAAATCCTTCCAGGCGGCAGGAATTATTATCCTGCTTACCGGTGCAGGCGGTGCTTTTAAGCAAATCCTTATCAATACAGGAGCAGGAGAAATGATTGCCGAAGCACTTAACAGCACCTTTTTTAATCCGTTGCTGTTTGGGTTTGTAGTGGCCGCTTTGGTACGCGTCCTGCAAGGCTCTTCAACCGTGGCAATGATCACTGCGGCGGGTATTACGGCTCCCGTGCTTACAGGAAATGCGTTTTCAATGGCACAAATCTCGTTGATCGTGATCGCTATTGCATCGGGAGCATCCGTAATGTCTCACGTAAATGACAGCGGATTCTGGCTGGTGGGCCAATTTCTGAATTTAACTGAAAAACAAACTTTTAAAACCTGGACTGTAATGACTACTCTAATTGCGGTGGTGGGCCTTTCAGTTTCCCAAATACTCTGGCTTATAGTTTAAGGATTTTATTTCAGGTAAAGCATTCTAATTTTTTTCAGAAGAGAAGGTTAAAATGCTATTTTTGGAATCTTATTTTTCTTCGGAAAGAACAAATTCAAGATCGTCTACAATATCACCATATTCAGAAACTTCAATTTCAAAAGTGGCGTTGGAAGAAGTTGCAGTATAGCCTAATTTTTCGAGCTGGGCAGCATCAATTTCCGCAGTATAATTTCCCGGTGGCAAACCAAGATAAGTGAAGTATCCGTCTCCCTCGCTCAACACCTGCGTTACAAGTTCGTCTGAATCATTAAAGAAATTCACCAGAATACGTCCCTGGCCTCGTACGCCTTTTTCATTTTTAAAATATACCATTCCTGCTACTTCACCCAATACTTCCACTGGTACAAAGATTTCCTGAAACTGGTTTGGCACCGTGTGCACCTTAATTTTAGGATTAGGAATTCTCCACGCAATATTGTCAAGGCTGGTAGGATCAACTTCCATCATTACATCTACGTAAGGTTGTAATTCAGTAATTCTTAGAACAGTGAGATCTTCATTATAGGTAAGTCGGCCGGAATTCTTTAACTCAAGACCAGGCACGCCGGGCTCCATAACGTCTTTAATACCGTTGTTATTAAAATCCAGAAACGGAATGATCGTTAGCGACGCTTTCGCAACAGAAGTCCGGTTATTTGCCATGACATAACCAGTATTGTCATCCAGCAGGAGACTTCCTCGCGCCGATTGCACAAAAGAGGAATTTCGGTTACCAATTCTGGACGTAAATGCGGTTTGAGCAAAATCAAATGTGTATCGCATTCCAACTTCAAAAATATGGGCTTTCCTGGTAAAATTGCTCTCGTAAGCGAGGTTCAGAAAGCCGCCGTCAAAAACAGGCCGTTCAAGTTCCAGCGTAAGATTATTGAGCCTTTCTTTGCTGAAATCATACTGCAGTTGCGGGGAAAATAAAAACCGGTATGGCAGGCGATAGGTTTGAGAAAGGGAACTGTAGATTGTTGGCTTTTGTGTGCGATCGTTATAAATTCCATAGGTGGTGAAATTGGTGCTTATTCCCATTAGCGCGCCTGAAAGTAATAGTTGTGCCGTTGTAAATTCGGTCGTGGGCATGATGATCTGGTTAAGGCTAAACCTGCTGAACATCGAAAAATTCCTGGTGCGAACGGGTGCCGAAAAGCTTATTTTTCGCTCCTCAAGGTAATTGTAATTGATGGCCGTTTGGTCCTCATGATATTTCACGTAGTTAAGGTCTACCTGGTAACTTCGCGGACTGCGGTAACTCAAAATTCCTTCCCCCTTTACGCCGTACATGTATTCCCCTGAAAACAAGATATTTGAAGCCAGCCGGAAGGAGGTATTCAAGAATGGCATAAATTCCCCGCTTTCTACTTCCGAGAGATATTCCACACCACCGCCAATGGTCATGCTGTTGCTGAGCCCGTAATTGAGGTTAAAACGTGAAAACCTGCGGTTGTCTTCGTCTTCTACAATCCCTGCAGAAAGTGTATATTCCACTTCATTCTTCGGAACAAAATTATATGGGATATTGATCACGCGGTTCTCCACACGTTCTTCTCCCCAGGGGCCGTAGAAACGCAGGCTAACGGCAGTATTTCCATACATAAGAGGCACTTCAAAAGAATAAAATCCTGAAGCATCTGCCTGAGTAAAATCTACTAAAATATTGTTTACATAAAGTTCAACCGTCCAGCGGGGTTCTGTAAAATCATTAAGGGCATACGTTCCAAAGGACCGGCGGTTTTGCATGGGGCTGTTGCTTACCTGCACCCCGGCAACCGGCGCGAATAGGGAAGAGGTGGCGCGTGTAAAAATTCGGCCGGCGGTTACCTGTTTAAAAAATCTGCTGTCATTGTTGACATATCTCCACTGGTAAAACTGGTTACGGGAATCAAAATCTACCCTTGTAGAATAATTGAGCAGTACATTTGTTTCGCCGCCCAAAAGCACAGTTCCCAGGCCAAGAGTAAGCCGGTTGTCATTCTCAATCGCGCTTTGCTGCGTGGTAACCACTCCCCAATCCAGCATTCCGGCTTTAAAAAAGGGATTTCTTCGGGCGATACTGGTATCGGGCTTTACAACTCCTTTTACCTGGTCCAGGTTTTCCCGCATTTTTTTCAGCCGCATTTCCTTTATTACAGGTAGTTCAAGATCGGTTTCCATATTTACGGAAAGGCTTCGGAAGGAGAAATTTGTATAAAGTCCGAAAATCTCACCAAAGAAATTCGATTTCAGATATAGCGTAGTGGGTGATTCTATAAAATCTGAAGAATCAAGCTGAAAAACTTCATTTTTAAAGGAAATTTCAGCAGTTTCAGGATTTATTTGATATGTTGAATCTTGATGAATAATAAACCCCGAAATTCCGTTTTCGGTTTGTTCATTTTTGATCTTCAGGAATTGAAAAAGATCTGTGACCGGCAAAAAAGCATCCTGTCCCTTTATGGCAATAGGGATTTCAATCATCCCAATCTTTGGGATATTCATTTCCACACTAAGCTCGTCGTATTCTGGAAAATCTTCCTGGGCAGAAACGTTCATGCCAAACAGCAGGCAAAAAAGAGTGGCTAAAAGCACATTTTTGAAACCTTCAGAATAAAAAGCGGGGTAACCTTTTTGCATTAGAATTATAAACTTCTATTGATGTATAAAAGTGAGGTTAAAAGTCCCGTTATACCGGCCTGCAGGTGCTGCGCTCTCGTTACCTATAGTCAATGTGCCGCCAACGAAAACTTCATTTACTCCCGGCGGATTTGCTGTGGTAATAAAAGATTGTCCTGTACTAAAACTATTAATATCCAGGTAGATATTTCCGCCATTTGTTCCTTCTAATTCCACATGGCCAGGCGCAAGGATCTGTAAAATAGTACCCGGGTTTGCAGTGACATCAAAAAGGGCCGGGGAAGGAGATGCTCCAAGGTTAAGCAGGAAAATATTTCCTGTCTGGGTTCGGTTTCCATTAAAATCCACACTTACAGTACCGCCACCTTCTCCTGCCGTAAATGCTCCAAAATTGAGAAATTGGGAAGTATTTACTTCAACCTTTACAGGAATAGGCGGATTTTCCTGTGCAAGCACCGGAAAAGCTCCTAAAAGAAAAAGCAGCAAAAGTGCTATTTTCAAAAGGTTTTTATTTGCAGCAGTAGGAATTAATGCGATCATTTTTTTACCAGTACTTTTTTAGTGAACGGCGCTTCATTTGAAAGGTAACTGATGAAATAAACTCCTTCACTTCTTATTCTTTCTATCTCCACACTTTCCTGTCCCTGCACTTTCAACACATCCAGAATCATTCCGTTGACAGTGCTTATGCGCAGGCTTCCTCTTTCAGAAAGGTCAAGATTCATTTTCACAGTGACTTTTCCATTAGTTGTCTCTACGCTAAAAGGTTCATCGAAAACCACTGCGGGATCTGTTAACCGGGTTGGGGAGAACATAAGATAGAATCTTGAATCGTTTTGCCCTTTTTGAGCCTGAAAGCTATATACCGGTTTCTTAATAAGATCCTGTGCCAGTCTTTTGTTCTGATCCACCAGATAAACATATGAAGCAGGTGAATTTTCAAAATCTTTTAGCTCTATTGCGATGTTTCCGTCTTTTTTGGTTTCAATTCCCAGGGGAATTCTTATCGGGTTTTGATATTCAGGATTGGAAATGGCATTAATTGCCAGCTTTTCATTTACAGGCGTAATACTGTAGAAATTAGGAACATTTACCGCAGTATTCATAAGTTTATGTGCGTCCAGCTCTTTTTCAAAATTTAGAGTTGCAAAGGAATTGAAATAAATAACAGCAGGATCAGCCATTTCCTCACCTTCAAAAGCAGCAGTGAGTCTTATCAATTCCTGTTTATTTTTAAGTGATCGCTTCAAAAATGGCTGAGAAAAGTCATTAATCCTCACCTCGTTCGTCATTCCAAGATTTGCCATGGTAGGAGAATCATCGGCCGTGACATCACTAACATGCACGAAGAACCCTTGCATAGAAGGTATAATATTCGAAGACCTGTTATCAACTAGATCAATAGAATCCATCGCCGATGTAGAAATATCATTTACATAAGCAGTATAGGTTCCTGTGTAGCGGTTTTCACTTCCTGCCGTGAAAAAATAAATAGCATCATCAATGTTTGTTTTGGTCCAGCCGGCTGCAGCATTCCAGTCAATAGGAGAAGGGTAGGGGTTTCCTACAAGATTAAAGCCTTTTGTATATTCCCCATTGTGGTTGTAAAGGGTTCTTGAAAAATTGCCATTGTTTACTATTCCCGTTATTTCCACAATTTCGGCAATTTTCTCGTCACCAAAATTGAGGGCATAACCTTCCAATGCATTTAACCCTGAAGTTGTCGTTGTATAATTTTCCCATCCGGTGGCATCGTTTCCTTCTGCATCTTCTCTGTTCTCGTCATAACTATAGAAATTTGGAAATTCAGCTGAGAGATCAACAAAGCCTGCAAAATCGCCTACTGTGGAATTCTGAAAAGGAACACTGAAATATTTATACCCAAAAGAGTTGTCAAGGTAGCGCTGCATTTTTACAATTCCCAATATCTCACCATTGCCGGAGCCGTCTATCAATGCAGTTTGAATTTCATTGGAAATCAAAGTGAGTTGGCCACCGGTTTCAAAAACGCCATTTTCAGCCTTTAATATTCCCGTAATTTCAATAATGGCTTCGGAAGTTACTCCGCTGTTGTTGTTAATCGTAAGATTTTTAATCCTGTTGTTTTCAAATGCGCCTGCAGGAATGATTTGCGAAGAATTTCCAACAAAGGCAACAGTTCCATTTTCAGAATTAAAACGTCCTGAATTAGAAAAAGTACCGGCAATGTTAAGTGCATTTTCTAAAACCTGAACGGATGTTCCCTCTTCAAGAGTCAGGTTTTTTGAAAGTCCGACCTTTCCACTGTTCAGGCTTGGATAATTATCCAAGCCTGAAGGAATGAGCACATTTGTTTGCAAAGTAGGAAGGGCATTACAGCTCCAGTTCGCTGTGTTATTCCAGTTGGTATCTTCAGCGCCAGTCCATTCCCATTGGTTATTCACCTTGATCGTGAAGGAAATTTCGGGATTTCTATTTACACAAGATGTTCCAAGATCCGTAATCTTTTCTATTACAAAGTTTGTGGTTGTGTTAATAGGAAGAATTTCAGAAAATTCTTTATCAGAAATTTCAAGATTCTGAAAACTATTTCCATTCATTTGGAGATCAATGCGCCAGGGACCTGTACCTGTAAAACTTCCGGTAATATTGGCATTTTGACCCAGGCAAACAATTTCGGGAGCATTTACGACTGCAGTCGGTTTAGGATTAACTGTGATCTTTAACACATTTGAAATGTCAGCTTCACAATTTCCGGAATGAATAATTCGTCTAAACCAGGTGGTTTTAGAAAGATCTCCAGGAGAGTAATTGGCGTTGACAGCTCCTGAAATTGGGGAAAATTCTTCATTTTCAATACTTGTAGTTGACTGCCATTCATATTCAAATACACCCGTTCCACCGGAAGGAACGGTACCTAAAATATCTTCTGAAGAAGTGCCGGTACAAAGGTCCAGACCAGCACCTGTAGTAGTCTCGAAAGAAATTGAATTATTTGAAAGTGCCGGGTCTACAGTTATCTTAACCACATTCGAGCCTGAATCGCCACAAGTACCTGATTGTATCATTCTTTTGAACCAGGTGGTTTGAGAAAGCATATTCGGGTTATAATTTAACTGGTCATTCGTTCCTTCCGCAGGTACAAATCCTTCATCGGGACCGGTAGTGCTGCTTAACCACTGGTACGTGTAATTTCCACTGCCTCCATTGGGTGTACTTCCTGTTAAGGCTTCCGGATTTACAACTCCACAAAGGTTTTGGGCTCCTGCAATGGTATTTTCTGAAATTTCCTGGTGAACAGTAATAGTTACAGAAGCATTTGGCGCTTCATTTATGCAGCCAGAAGACTGGTCACTAATGCTGGTGATTTTAAAGGTAGACGTTTCAGTTACGGAAAATGACATGGAGAAATCATTGTCATTTACAGCTATATCATCTGTGGTAGCGCCATTAATCTCTGCACTTATCAAGTAAGATCCACTGCCGGTAAAAGCTGCCGAAAGCGTCACTTCACCTGCCCCACATAATTCAATGGGACTTGCATTGAATTGAACTTGGGGAGTTTCTTCGATTACTAAATGCGCAGGACGTGATACATGTGTCGTCGTATAGCTATAATTATTGTTTATCCTGTTGTTCGCACTGTTTACGCTCACCTTTCGGAAGATATAATATTCACCAGTTTCATTAAATGGCGAAGCGGTAACATCTGGAGTGAAATCTTTTTGATCTGCTCCGGAAATGGCAATTTTTTCACCATTTATAGAAGTACTGTAAAACCACTGGAAACCCGTTCCTACTGTGGTTATTCCATCATACAAGGTAATTTCATCTCCCTGTATGGTGGCAGCAGATTCAGCACCACAAAGACTCTGTTCAACAGCACCGGTTAATTTATTTTCTGTAACAGGTACGAAATTTCGAAATTCCACCACGTTACCACCACCATTTTCATAATATTCATAGGTAAGGAGGTTTTCTTCCTCGTTGAGATTTACAAGAACATTTGAGTCAGTTGCAGGAGATCTATCCATCCAGTGGTCGTGAACCATTTCTCCGTTGACTTTTAACCTTATCCCGTCGTCTGATCGTAAATCGGCCACATAAATACCATTTTTGGAACTTCGGTTAAGATAGCGGACGGAGAACTGCTGCGTATAAATAAAGTTAGAACCGGTCCCGTGGGAAACTTCAAAACAATTTGTATTTCCACCAAAACCCTGAGAAAATTCTTCCTGTTCGGAATAAGTTCCAACGTAGGTTTCAAAATCTCTCTCATCGTATACATGCCCTATCCAGGAATCTGTACCAAATGCATTTTCATCTGTTGAAGGGCTGGTATAAGAATTAACATTTACTACAGTGGTAGCTGTTTCACTGGTACATCCGTCTAGTGTGGCAGTGACAGAATATTTTCCGGCATGACGTTCATCAATATTAGAAATTGATGGATTTCTTTCTGAAGAACTGAAATTGTTCGGACCTGTCCAATTATAAGTAGCTCCTTCAATATTAATTGCATTAAGATTTAAAGTAGCACCAATACAGAGAGAGCCGTTATTAGAGGCTGTAGGAGAGGGAACAGGATTAGTGACTTCAATTTTAATTGTATTGGAAATACTAGCAGCACAATCTCCGGAAATTACTTTTCTTCTAAACCATGTTGTTTCCTTTAAAGAACCCGGGGCATAATCTTTAGATTTATTATCTCCCATGGCTGCCGAAAAACCTGTTGAAGATCCCGTTGTACTACTTTCCCAAAGATAAGAGAAGGAATTACTTCCTGCAGGTAGCGTGCCGGGGATAAGATTTGGGGTTTCACCACTGCATATAGTTTCTAAAGTTCCTTCATAGGCTGCCTGTATAGCTAATTCTTTTACCGTCCCCACACAAGGGTCACCAAATGTGCTATTATTTGCAGAAATAGTAGCTGTGTTCTTACCGATTAATAGATTTTCCACAACAGATTGACTGGAAGTGGAATGGCATGCATTTCTTTTAAAACTTCCGCAAGTGCCTGTAGGTTTTCCATAGCTGGCAAAAATTACGGAAGTAAAAATACCACCTTCGGGCGCTGTCATGGTTAGCGTTCCATTTTCGCTTACTCTTCCACAAACTGTGGGGCCAATGCCATTATTATAGATTGGTTCATCTAGAGTGACTGTAGTTGAAGCTGGTTCGCTGGTACAGCCATTTACTGTGGCAGTGACACTATAGGTTCCGGCCATAGCAGAGGTGGCATTTGTCCTTATAGGATTTTGTGCAGTTGAGGTGTAGCCATTAGGACCTGTCCACCTATAAGTTGCTCCGGAAATAGTTGATGCATTCAATTGAAGAGTTCCTCCCACACAAAGCTGCTGGTTGCTAATGACTGTAGGAACAGGAGGCTTGGATCTAACGGTAAAAGTATTTGAAAGAGTTTGAGTTGAAATATTTACCGAAGGATTCCTTGAAGATAAAATAAATCTATAATTATTACGCGGGGCAATATTATTGGGGAGTTGAAAAGTATAGGTTAATGTTCTGGCTTCATAAGCATATTTCGGCGGTCCAACTAAACCATCAATCTCTACATTTGAAGTCACATAAAATGTAGAATTCACGAGGTATCCCAAATCTATGCTATAAATTGTTTCAGTATCAAATCCCACAGTTCCTCCTCCTCCATTGGTAACAGTGAAGGAAACATCAATCTTATTTCCTGAACATAAAACATTTTGTGAGACGGAAACATTATTTATACTCTGCCCCTGCACAAAGCAACTTCCAAGCATGAACATGCAGATCGTAAAATAACGTAGAAGAGTAGGGGGGAAGGTCATGTTAAGTAGAAGTAATTTTTTTCTATAAGTTTCTTTTTAAATTATAAATCAACAATTTCCTTTGCCAGAGTCTCTCCCTTTTCTTCGGAATAGGAGATTTCCAGTTTCCCACTGCTTAAATCAACTTCTCCGGAATTTCTTAGTTCAAATGAAAAATTCCTTTTTGAGTTTGGAGTATATACTGAAACTCCTTTCACCATTCCTACTTCTGTAGTTACTCCGTCAGGAGAAATATGTGCTACTTTAATGTTTCCGTAGACAGACATATTTCCGGAGCGTTTAAGCACCAAAGACAACTTTGGGTTTTCATCTGTCTGCTGCAATTGAATATTGCTCAGCTCCATCTGCGTAGTAGATTCCCCATGCCTGATGATAATAGGGATACTGATACCGAAAACAGTTTTAATATTGATTGAAATTCCTTCTCCTTCCTGAACTTCCTCTTCGCCTAAAGCTGTTTGTTCTTCAACTGCTCTAAAATACATATGAGAGCGATATTCTCCCTGCTCGAGATTTCCGGTGCGGGTAAGTTGTACCCGAATTGTTTGAGCTTCATTTGGCGCCAGACTTACACGACGGGGGAAATATCTAAGAAAATCTTCGGCAAAACGCTGTCCGTCTTCAGGAACTTCTACCTGTTCAAAGTTTCCGTTTTCGGTCATTTTATAGTTGACGAAAGAAACAGCATACACAGCAGTATCACTTCCTGTATTTGCCAGGTTAATTTCCTGAGATCTCTGAGAGCCGTCAAAAACAAGCCTTTTGGGCATAATCATAAGATCACCCTGGGCTGTGGCAATTTCTGTAGAGAAAAGTAAAACAATTAGAAAAGAAAACGTGGAAAACCTGAGGAGTTGTTTTTTCATGCGGGGGCACTAAATTCTGTCAAACATTATTACTTAGCACAAATGTAAGTAAAAGAAGACAAGAACGTTAAGGATTTCTAAAATTAATTGTAGGTGACCGTAACATTGAACCCTGAGGAATTGGTGTAGAAACCAGACAATTGATTTGCTTCCAGGGTAAGGGTCGCACCAATTTTAATCACATCTGAAACCGTACCTTCTTCCGGTTGGACGGTAAATTGATCTATGATCAGTGTCTGGTTAGGATTCTCCTGATTGTACAACGTAAAAGATTCCGGAAGGGTAATAGAATAATTGTTGTTGCCATGGGTGACTATGGCAGCTGCCGGATTCACTGTACCAGGAAAAGAACTGGAGATGTGCACACCCTGCGCAATTCTTGATCCCTCAGGGGTAAGAATAACCGTTCCCGGAGTATAGGCACTTACCACATTACCAAAATCAAGATCTACAGTTTTATCGATTTTAATAGGATCAATCACCGTAGCCCTACTTGTCACGGTAGCAGCAGCGGATGCTTGCGCAAACACCTGACCGGAAAAGAACATTGTCAATAAAACGAGGATTAGCTTATCCATTTGGTATTGATCTATTAAACAAAAGAGTTATAAGAAAAAACGCCGCCACAAGGGGCGGCGTTTTAAATTTTATATCTTAAATTTTATTCGTAAGATACAGTAACTTCTACAGTTCCCGTATAATCTCCTTCTGCTTGATTAGCATTGACAGTTAAAGCACCACCCACTGTTAATGTTTGGTCAGCTCCAGTACCTACCACATTTTCATTACCTAAACTACTAGTGAAAACAACAGGCATATCATCTCCGTCTCCCTTCAAGTTAATTTCAGGAATTTCAATTTTATAATAATATCCTTCAGCAGCTTTTATAGTAAAGGAAGAGGCTTGGACATTTGTACTTGGTGCTAATAGATCATCATTATCTGCAGTACGTTCCCCACTAGTTTCAACGGTAACAGTACCTCCTGCCGCATTTCCAATAATTCTTCCGAATTCCAGATTGGAACCCTTTGCAGTAATTGAAATAGGGCTTACGATTTCAGCATTAACTGTAGCTGTACCATTCACACTGCTTTGTGCAAAAGTAGTTCCGGCGATAAGAGCGAATAAAATAAATGTAAATTTTTTCATGTTTGTAGGTTTAAGGGGTATTATTATAATTATTTTAATTTGGGTTTGTTATTTATTAACACTGCAAACATATAAGCTAAAGAAAACCCCTACAAAAAAACTCGATAAGGCTAATAGAAATTCGTTGAAATGCACAAATTTGGAAAATATTGGCAATTTAAGACTGTAAATGTGCAGATTGAAGTGGCTTAAGAAGAAACAAGAGGAGGGAAATAAAACACCTACACAATCTTTCTATAAGAATAGATAAAAAGAAAACCCGAAATGCTGTAAATCACCAGGTAATTTGTTCAGATGTTGTGAGAACTATAGTTGACCGGAGTAGATCATATCGATTACTAACTGTACCAGAATGGCAGTTATTACAATAATTCCTGCGTAAGAACTTTTTCTACCCATTGATTTAGCTGTACTCTCAATCGTATTTTTCATTTTCTCTGTATTAAATAATTTTTTAATCCTTTACAATCACCTTAAATAACCATGGGCTATTTAAAGAATACTTCGAAGTAGGTAGTGAATCTGGAAAGTGGGGTAGAAGATTCAGGATCAAATGTGAAATAAATGTAGGAAAGAGAAAAATTTAATCGTTACAGCTTCAAAATAAACGATGAAGTACGTTTATTTAGAAAATTTTAAGAAATTTGGATGACAAATTCAGCGAAATCTGAAGGATGTAAGAAAGAAATTTAGTTATAATTCACCGTTACATTCATGGGAGCGGGGCTATTATAAACTCCGGGTGTTTGATTAGGATTTACCTTTAATGTAGCTCCAACTCTAACGGTTTTTGAACCTCCCGATAAATTTCCCCCTTCAGCCAGGCTACTTGTAAAATCCTTTATGATCATGCTTTCCGTCCCATTCGTAAGGACGTACTCACTTTCCGGTAAGCTTATGGAAAAAGCAAAACCCTCTTCTCCTGTTACTTCAAAAGCTGCAGCAGATACGTTAGAATTATCTGCAAGTGCCACATCACCTGTACTTAGTCTTGTATTATCAGGTGTAAGAATTACCGCTCCACCAGATTTTGCATCAAGGTTTGCAAAATTCATATTAGAGGTGGTCGTAATTCCTATGGGTTGAATTATAGTTGCTGAAGCAGTAAAAGAGGCCGAAGCACTGGATTGAGCATAGCCTCCAACTGCAAATAAGATGCTTATAATGAAGAATATTATGGAGCCAGCTCGTTTCAAATTCCTGTTTTTCGTTCAATACAAATGTAGAAAAATATTTTAATTATCCGATGAAAAACACAATTAATCGATGAAATACACAATTTCCTTAATTTTATTAACTTTATCGAAGGAAAATCTTTCTTTTTGCTTCGCCTGACAGAGATTCTTTGTTGCTCAGTTCCCTCAGTAGGAGATATTGATTGTGAAAAGAGATAAATATTCTTACAAGAAAATAGTTTTACTATCTTCATTGCCAAAAGCTTTACATATGAATAAAACATACTCCACCATTCTTGATCTTCAAAAAGTGGATTTTGGTCTTCTATTTTTCAGAGTAGCCATTTCCTCACTCATGCTTACCCACGGAATTCCAAAACTTATAAGATTTTTTGGAAGTGATGAAATAACCTTTGCCGATCCTATAGGTTTAGGTCAGACGAGCAGTTTTGCACTAACGGTCTTTGCAGAATTCTTGTGTTCTGTCTTAATCATTATTGGTCTGGGCACACGGCTGGCTGCTATCGCGTTGATTGTTACCATGGCAGTGGCAGCACTTATTGTTCACATGCCCGATGGTTTTGGACGGCAGGAACTTCCTTTATTATATCTGTCGGGTTATATCCTCTTATTATTTACAGGTAGTGGAAAATTTTCCCTGGACCATTACTTTTTAATAAAAAGAAGAAAATAACACATTTCTGATGCCTTCCTGCAATTCGTATGCTAAATTCTTTCTTCAGAAAAATCAGAAGTTTTTTTAATTACCTATCTTAAAAAAGGTAGATACTTCCTCTTTAAAAAAAGAAATTTTTCTAAGAATCTGATAGATTAGGAGAAAAGAGATTTTTCAGCTTATTTTATAGAAAAAGGATATTGAAGATGAGAATTAAAAGAAGAGATTTTTTGAAGAAGTCGGGGCTTTTTGCCGCAGCCGGACTACTACCTGCAAGCTTCACCGGGATAACTGCTGCAAATAGAAGCTTCAACAAAAGAACAACTGCTGAAAATTCATTTGCCATTACCAACGCAGCCATTATAACTATGGATGACGAATTAGGTGAATTTGATAAGGCAGATATCCTGATTCAAAACGGGGAAATCGTACAAATTGGAAAATCCCTCAGCGTTCCTTCAGGAGTAGAAATAATAAATGGGGAAGGATTTTTAGTGATGCCCGGTCTCATTGATTGCCACCGGCACATGTGGACTTCGATCTTACGCAGTATGGCCGGCGACAAGAAAAGTGAAGGCTATTTTCCTATGACCACTCGTTATTCCTCTCTTTATACTCCCGAAGATATGGAAATTGCGACTCGTTATGCCGCGGTTGAAGCCATAAATGCCGGAATCACCACTGTTATTGATTATAACCATAACGCACGAAACCCCAAATATGTAATGGCGAGCTGTAATGCCCTTTCTGAAACCGGGATTCGCGCGCAGGTACTTTATGGAAATTACAGAGATAAAAAAGATGCTGCTTCTACGCCTTTTGAAGAAATTCAGGATGTTCAAAAAATACTGCAAAATGAAGAAAAATTCAAGCTTCTGAAGTTAGGCCTGGGATCGCGAGGCGCCACTTATGACCAACTAAAAAACGACTGGGATAAAGCCAGAGAAATGGGTTTGGGAATTAGTATTCATGCCAGCTCCAACGCCAGTCAAAAAGGGCAGATCATGACCCTCTCTAAAAAAGGTCTATTGGGACGTGATGTAAATATCATCCATGCAAATGCTATTACGCCTGAAGAAATAGAAGTTGTGAAGCAAGCCGAAGCAACTATAACAATGACCCCATTTTCTGAAATGCGTATTGGCTATGGTTTTCCCAAAATTAATGTATTACATGAAGCGGGAATAAATCTAACCCTGGGAGTCGACACTGTGGCCCTTGCCGGAAATGCAGACATGTTTTCCTTAATGAAATTAATACAAAATCTTGCCAACGCCACGGCAAAGAATGAATTTTATATAGAGCCTGGAGAAGTTATAAAAATAGCTACTTTAAATGGAGCTAAAATTTTAGGACTTGAAAATATTACTGGCAGTTTGACACCAGGTAAACGTGCAGATTTGATCATGTTGAAAAGAAATGATCTTAATTTTTCCTCAGGAAGTAAAATTAAGCACCTTGCAGTGGAGGCTGCTCAACCACAAAATGTAGATTTTGTTGCCGTAGATGGAAAGATCCTAAAGAGGAACGGCAAACTTACCCAAATAGACGTAGAGGAAATTATCAGCACAGCAGTTGCATCTTTTGAAAGAATGCACAGAGAGATCAACAGCTAACGCATATATTCAAAAAGGGCAAAATCCTCTCGAATTTTGCCCTTTTTAAATATATTGAAATTTTATTATTCTATTGCTCCGAATCCAGCATTGCCAGGAATTCATCGAGGTTAGGAATAATTACGATCCTGGTGCGACGGTTCTTGGCCCTGTTTTCCGCAGTATCATTATCTGCTACCGGGTCAAAACTACTTCGCCCTGCTGCAATGAGTTTTTCGGGATCTACATCAAACCTATCCTGCAACAATCTCACAATGGCAGTTGCCCTGCGCACGCTCAATTCCCAGTTGTCCTGGATATAAGAACTTTCTACAAAAGTCTGGTCATCTGTATGTCCCTCTACCATGATCTCCATGGTAGGTTCAGATTTTGCGACTTCGGCAATTTGCTCCAGTAGAGGATAGGCGTCTCTGCTTACTCTGTGGCTACCGCTTCTAAATAAAAGTTTGTCTGAAACATCAATCATTACCACGGTCTTATCAACCGAAATCTGAATTTCCTCACTTGCACCACCGGAAATTTCCTGTTCAAGGTTATAGGCGACTGCTACATTTATGGAATCCTCAAGAGTTTCTGCTCCCTGTAATTTAGAAGGGTCTACTTTTCTTAAAGTTTCGCGCATTTTTTCCTTGTTAGCGCGTGACATAGCCGTAAGATCATTCATTTCAAGCATCTGGTTGTTTTCATCCCTAAGAGAATTGATCCTGGCATTGTAATCTGCTACCCGTTCTTCAATGGCACCAAGCCGCTCTTCCAGTTGCTCTTTTTCCATTTGTGTTTGTTGAAGATTACTTCGGGTGTTATTGTAATCTTCCTCTAAAGCAACATATTTCTTTTTAGAAACACATGAGGTGAGCATTGTTGCTGCCAATACTGTTACTGTCAATGTTCGTTTCATAGTTTTTCATTTTAGTTTTAAGAACTCAGTTTTGAGTTCTTTGGAAAACGATTATAACATTCGAAGTTATACAAAAGGCTTTCCCGAAACTTTCATTTTAACGGAAGATTATCAGAATTAAGCAGTCATTCCAAATAAAATCATAATAAAGAAGCATTTTTTGAAGTATTTTTCATTCAAACTTAAAACCCTTTTCCCTTTAAACGTAAAGGTCGGCTAGATTTTCATAAACATTTGAAAGTGAAATTTTTGGGAGTTTAGCTTTTAAGGACGGAAACCGAAAACTCTTGCCATAACTGTTGTCATTTAACAGAAAATTAAGAGGTTAGCTCCAAAATAAGTAAAAGTTTGGCTTCATAATCTCTCTTTTAAGCAATAAATTTGAAGCATAAGCATTGCTGAAATAATTTGGAAGATAACAAACAAAAGAAAGAGAATAAAAAGAAGAAAAAGAAATACAGAGGGCTCAGGATCTTTGGTCGAATACTGCTGGGACTGTTCATATTTATTATTCTTGTACTTCTTTTTGTAAGAAGCCCATGGGGCCAGAATATCATTAAAAATCAACTGATCTCCTCCATTTCAGATAAAACAAATACTAAAATTGAGGTTGACAGGCTCTTCATAACTTTTTCAGGAAATATTTTCATCGATGACCTGTACCTGGAGGATAAACAGGGCGATACACTGCTTTATTCAGATAAGTTTGAGGCAGCGGTTCCTCTCTGGCCCATTATTCGGGGGAATGGAATTGCAGTAAACTCGGTAGAATGGAGTGGCGTTCGAGCAAACGTAACCAGACAAGATACGATCAACGGCTTCAACTTTTCCTTCTTAATGGAAGCGCTGGCACCTGCCGATACTACTGCAACTCAGCCGGCGCAGGATACAACTTCTGGCGGAATGCAAATCACTTTGGGAACCATAGATCTTTCAAATTTTGATGTGGTATACGACGATGAAGTTACCGGGATTGACAGCCGTTTCAAGATTGGAAATTTCAGCATTGAAATGGAAGAAACCGATCTTGAAAACATGATTTTTCATGCGTCAGAAAGTTCTCTTTCCAATGCTGTCATAAACTTTAAACAAACGCCGGTTCCTCAAACTCCCAGTGAGGAAGAGTCACCAATGCCCGTTCTGCGCCTTGAAGAATTAAACATTGATAACGTTTTTGCCAATTATGAATCTGTACCCGCAGGAATGCAGGCGAGGATTGACCTCCAGGAGTTCTATATTGAAATTCCCGAAATAGATCTCGCTGAACAGGTGGTGGATATTGGCGAATTACAACTAAATGATTCTGAAGTTTACTTCAAGACCGGCCCTTCCTCTCAGGTAGCACAGGAAGAAGAAACAGATACCACCACAACTTCTGAAGGTTTCCAATGGCCAGAGTGGAAAATAGAAGTGGCAAAAATAGACTTCAGCAATAACAGGATAACATATATTACCGGTGACGCTACGCCTGAAGCCGGAGTTTTCAATCCCGAAGCAATGCAATTCCGGGAGATGAACCTGGCTGCTCAAAACCTTTACTTAAGGAACCAAACGGCAGGAGCAGATATTAATAATTTTAATTTTTCAGAAGAAAGCGGAATTAACCTGCGGAATTTTAGCCTGGAGGCCGGTATAGATAATACCAGTTTTACCGTAGATGACCTGCTGGTAGAATTGAACAGCAATATTATTGAAGGAAACCTGGATATTCGCTACGATTCTATAGATGATCTTATGGATAATCCGCAGAATTCTATTGTTGAAGCTAATATTTCACAGTTCAATTTGGATCTAAGTGACCTTTTCTTGCTTCAGCCAGATTTAAGGTCAAATGAATACCTGGTCACGCTTAGCCAGAAACCCGTTTATGGAGAAATAAGAGCAGAAGGAACTTTGGCATCTTTACAAATATCTCAGGCCAATGTGAACTGGGGAGCATCTACTTCCCTCGCAGCCAGAGGAAGTATTCAAAATGTTACAGAGCCCGAAAATCTTCAATTTGACTTCCCAAGAATAAGAATGATTTCTCAAAAAGGGGATGTGAGGAGTTTCGTTGATCAACAACAACTGGGCATCAATCTTCCGGAGGAATTCACACTAACTGCAGATGTAAGCGGTTCAACAGAAGCCATAGATGCAGAAGCAAACCTGGAGTCTTCTGCAGGGCAATTCGCTTTGGATGCCAGTTATTCGGGTAGAGAAGGGATTTCCTTTGAAGCAGATCTTGACGTTTCTAATCTCGCCCTGGGAACAATTCTTCAAAATGAACAGCTGGGGGAACTTAACATGAAACTTAACGCAACAGGAAAAGGAGAAACCATTAATACTCTTGATGCCACCTTAGATGCCACGGTCACCAGCTTCATGTATAATGGATACCCTATCAAGGACCTTCGAATTGCGGGAGAAATTGAAGATGGAGAAGGCCCTGTAGGCATAGAATATAAAGATGACAACCTGAACATGAGTCTGGAAAGCATCGTATTGCTTGATTCTGTGGCACCACAAATTAATTTTGATCTTGATGTGGTGGGAGCAAACCTGCAGGCTTTAGGACTGGCACAAAGAGATATAAGAGTGGCTCTTGAACTCTTCGGATCCTTCCGTGGAAATGCAGAGGAATTTGATGTCAATGCCGAAATTAATCAGGGTGTTGCGGTGTATGATAATAATTCCTATTTGTTGGGAGATTTTGCTGTTTCAGCCAGAGTAAGGCCAGATTCTACTGCCGTTAATGTTGACAATCAAATCCTCAACCTATATCTTCGTTCCAATACAGATCCTGCTTCATTTGCCAGCGCCCTGCAAAGGCATTATGACAGTTATTTCACGAATGACACTGCTTTGGATACAGTGGCTGAACCTGTCAATCTTGAATTAAGGGCTGAAATAAATGAGAATCCAATTCTTGAAGAGGTTTTTATAACAAACCTACAGGAAATGGATACCGTGAAAATAGCCGTTGACTTTAATGAAAGGCGAAGAGAACTGGCTGCAACAATTGAAGCACCCTTCATAAATTATATGGGCAATGAAATAGACAGCCTTGCCTTTCATTTAAATTCAGCAAGAGACAGCCTGGAGTTCGATTTTGGTTTTCAGTCTTTGAATGCCGGCCCTTTGGCAATTCAAAAAACTATATTCGAAGGGGAAGTCATAGACGACATTCTTCACCTGGATTTTAATTCATATTACGAGGAGGAACATCTGGTTCATGTGCGTTCAGAAATTACCGGTAGAAACGATACCATCATTTTCACCTTAGACCCTTCTGAAGTAATTTTGAACAGCGTAAAATGGGAAGTACCCGAAACAAATGCAATCCGCTTTGCTGAAAATGCCATTAATTTCGAAGATTTTACCTTCCGCCGCAACAATCAATTAATGGAAGTTACCGATGATCGACAGGGAATGGAACAGGAACATATAGCGCTGCTTTTTGAAAATTTCAGCCTTGCCAGTTTTTTAAGTTATCTCAATCCTGAAACGCCGCTGGCTTCAGGAAGATTGAATGGTAATTTTACCATAGAACAGCCTTACGGAACTACAGGGCTTTTGGCAGGACTGGAGATCAATGAATTTCAGGTGATGGAAGTGCCTATGGGTACTCTCAGCCTTGAAGGAGAAGCTATAGGCACAGAAAGGTATAATTTTGACATGGCTATAAAAGGGCAAAATATTGACCTTGACCTTGATGGTAGTTATGTTGCTGCAGAAACCGGTGCAGAATGGGATTCTCAACTTATGCTGAACCGGGTGGACCTGGCCGTGGTGGAAGGTCTTTTAAATGAGGAACTGTCTGAACCCGAAGGTAGTTTTACGGGAAACATAAGCTTAAGCGGCACCACTGCAGATCCTCAATATGAAGGAGAAATCAATTTTAATGATGCCGGGATCACCGTGAACATGCTGGGAGCCCATTTTGTGCTTCCAAATGAGACGATGAGACTTGATAATGAAGGTGTATATTTTGATAATTTTTTGATCCAGGATCAGAACAATAATAACCTGAGCTTCACCGGGGAAGTTGGTACCGAAAGTTTCCTAAACCCAACATTTGATCTCACTTTTGAAGCAGATAATTTCACAGCGCTAAATTCTACAGAAGAAGATAATGACCTTTATTATGGTACTGTAATTTTTGATGCTGACGGAAGCCTTACCGGAAACATGAACGTTCCTGTCATTGATCTAAATCTTGATATAGGCTCTGAAACTAACTTTACTTACGTCATTCCTCCTTCAGAAATTGGGATTGAGGAGAGGGATGGAGTCGTGGTGTTTGTTAACAGGGAAAACCCTGAGAATATTCTAACTCAAACAGAGGGCGAATCTTTCACGCTTTCAGGAATTGATATGACTTCTCAAATTACAGTAAGTGAAGATGCTGTTTTTAATGTCGTTATTGATGAAGAAACCGGCGATAACTTCCAGGTAGTTGGAGAAGGAGATCTCAGATTTGCAATTACTCCAAGCGGCCAGACCTCGCTCACCGGAAGGTACGTACTGAGTGGTGGACATTACGAAATGAATCTCTACGGACTCGTGAGCCGAAGATTTGAAATTGTGGAAGGAAGTACCGTAACCTGGGCGGGTGATCCTCTGGACGCTAGCCTGGATGTTGCCGCAAGATACAGGGTTGAAACTTCAGCTTCAGATCTTATGGCAACAACAACTTCTGGTGCTTCAGCAACAAACAGGGACAGGTTTAGGCAGGAACTTCCATTTTTAGTATATCTGTACATAGACGGTGAAATTATGGAACCTGTGCTTACCTTTGGCCTTGACATGCCCGAAGACGAACAGGGAGCAGTAGGAGGTGAAGTTTATGGAAGGGTACAGCAAATCAATCAACAGGAACAGCAACTCAACCGGCAAATTTTTTCACTCCTTGTTCTCAATAGGTTTTATCCTGCAGGAACCAGTGACGGAAGCAGTGGAGGAACCCTTGCCATGGCCCGTGACAACCTGAACAGTGCCCTGGCAGATCAATTAAACCTGCTTTCAAATAACCTGTTAGGAAATTCTGGTTTTGAGCTCGATTTTGGTCTGGATACCTTTACAGATTATCAGGGCGATAGTCCGCAGCAAAGAACGCAACTGGATATAGCTGCCCAAAAAAGCTTTTTAGACGATCGCTTGGTAGTAAGTGTAGGGAGTGAAGTAGATGTACAGGGCAGTAGTAACCGTCCTGATGGTGCCAATCCTTTAATTGGAAATGTTAGTATAGAATACCTTGTCACAGAAAATGGTCGCTGGCGCTTAAAAGGCTTCCGAAGGAATCGATTTGAAAACGTTATTGAAGGACAGGTGATCGTAAGCGGCATCGCGCTCATTTTTACCCGCGAATTCAATGAATGGCGGGAATTGTGGAATAATCTCAGCGGGACTCTTCCTGAAGAGGATGAAGAGGAGCTAAGCCGAAACTAAAGCAGCTGAAGTAAGGATCTAAAAATGACAAAAAGTGCATAAATTTTTGAAGTTGAAAAAAGTTACTCATATATCCCTTTTTTGCGGATTCCTGTTGCTGCTGCAAGGCTGCAGTGTGCAAAAATTCATTCCTGAAGATGAACTCTTGTATACAGGAGCGAACGTTGAAATGACAGATTCTGAAGGTATTGAAGATGTAAAAGAGGTTAAGCAATCTGTCGAGCAGGTCCTAAGACCAGATCCTAATGCAAAATGGCTGGGCATGAGGATCCCCTTATATTTTTACTATAAGGCACAACAGGAGAACCCGGGGTTTATAAATAAATTCCTGAACAATAAGATAGGAGAAGAGCCGGTTTACGCTTCTGAAGTTGAACTTCAGCAAATCGAAGAAATTATTCTTAACCGGTTGGAAAACCAGGGATATTTCTATAGTCAGGTTTCTTCAACAATGGTAGAAGAAGAGGAGGAAAAACATGCGCACGCAAATTACACCATAGATCTTATGGAACCTTACGAACTGGCGAATTATACGATTGCAGGGGATTCGCTTCAAATACACAGGGCCATTAAAAATACCATGTCTCAAACCACCCTTCAGGAGGGAATGAAATTTAACCTGTCGCAGCTAAAACAGGAAAGGGAAAGAATTGAAACTCAATTAAAGCAGGAAGGATATTACTATTTCAATCCCCAATTCCTCATTTTCGAAGCAGATACAAACCAGTATAACAACAAGAAGTTTGACCTCTTCTTAGAAATTAAGGAAGAAGTTCCCCCGGCAGCCCTTGTTCCTTATAAAGTATCCCGGGTAAATATTTATCCAAATTATGTGGTAGAAAATGATTCCCTGGAGAGAGATACCATTCGGCTAAATAATAAAAACTTTATTCAGGAAGAAGAATTCTTTAAACCTGAAAGACTTAGCCCCTATGTTCTTATTGACGAAGGAGATTTATACGATCCTACAACTTCCAAATATACCAGCAGGAGACTTGCCTCAATAGGTGCTTACAAATTTGTGAATATTCAATACGATAAAATCGATTCCACCAGTACCGACAGTATTGGATTTCTTGAGGCCAATATTTTTCTTTCGCCTTTAAACAAAAGATCTCTCCAGGCAGAACTGCAGGCTGTCGCCAAATCCAACGATTTTGCCGGCCCTTTACTGGCATTAACTTATTCCAACCGCAACCTCTTTCACGGGGGAGAGATCCTGGATATTACGGGAAGGTTTGGGTATGAATGGCAAATAGCTGGTTCTACAGGCGAAAGTCTTAGCAGTACTCAAATAGGACTGGAAGCAGACCTTATATTCCCCAGGATGCTTTTCCCTTTTGATATAAATTTTAAAAATGACTGGTTTCAATATTCTATACCAAAAACAAAAATAAGTGCAGGAGTCAACTATTTAAATCGTACTTCTTTATATCGTATGATCTCGCTTACGGGGAGCTTTGGTTATATATGGCGTGCCAACCGCTTTATCACCCATCAGTTTGATCCGTTTTCTGTAAGCTATGTGAACCCTATCAATATAACAGAACAATTTCAACAGGTCCTGGATAACAATCCTTATTTGGAAAACAGTTTTGAGCAGCAATTTATTGTCGGCCCCAGGTATTCCTTTACCTACAACGGGATGGTTGATGAGTCTGACACCCATCAGTTTTTCCTTAACACCAACCTTGATCTCGCAGGGAACCTTCTGGGATTGTTCAGCGGGGGAGGCGACGGTGATGAGCCAAAAACTTTTTTGGGATTACGTTATTCACAATTCGCACGCATCGACGGAGACTTTAGATATCACTTAAAAGTTGGATCTGGCCAAAAAATTGCCACCCGCTTATTTGCCGGCTACGGAATTCCTTATGGAAATTCTGAAACCATCCCTTTCTCCAGGCAATATTTTTCAGGAGGGCCTTACAGTGTAAGAGCATTTAGAATAAGAGGCCTTGGCCCAGGTACCTTTAATCCCGAAAGTTCAGGGCAAAATACATATTTTGATCAGGCGGGTAACGTGCGCCTGGAAGCCAATATTGAATACAGGTTCCCGCTCTTTTCCTTCTTTAAGGGAGCCGTATTTGCAGATGCAGGTAACGTGTGGCATACTTACGGGGCCGATGACGTTGAAGATGATTCTGAATACCGGAGCGAAGGAAAATTTGATTCAGATTTTCTTCAGGAATTAGGTGCCGGTGTAGGTTTTGGAGTACGTGTGGAAATTCAGAGTTTCGTAATACGATTTGACCTGGCGGCTCCTGTTAGAACCCCCTGGCTTCCGGAAGGAGAACGCTGGAACTTTGAATATGACCAGCCTGTATTCAACTTTGGGATAGGTTACCCATTTTAATAGAAGTACCTGGAAATAATACCATTCAAAAATGACATTTTTGAATTACTTTCAAAAGATTTTAAAGAAATTAGGGGTGTTGATTAATGCTGCAGCTTTGGGCCAAAGGCAAGGTCTCCTGCATCTCCAAGTCCCGGGACTATATAGCCACGATCATTCAGCTTTTCATCTATGGTAGCAATCCATAAATTGGCATTTTCAGGAAAATGTTGTGCGACATACTCAATCCCTTCCCGCGCACCAATGACCGAAACTAAATGAATCTTTTCAGGTTTTCCCAGTCTTTCCAGGGCCTGTAGCACATTCACAAAAGAACGTCCTGTAGCCATCATAGGATCTGCCAGGATCAATGTTTTACCTTCAAGAGATGGAGAGGCAATATATTCTACCAGGATTTCAAATTTTTCGTCATTATCTGGATGGTGGCGATAAGCCGAAATAAACGAGTTTTCAGCCTTATCAAAATAGTTCAAAAGTCCATTATGAAGTGGAATTCCGGCTCTTAAGATAGAGCAAACCACGATCTCGTCCTGAGGGAGGTCGATTTTAGCCGTTCCCAAAGGTGTTTTTACTTCCTTTGAGCCATAGTGCAAGCTTTTACTCAGCTCATAACCTAAAATTTCTCCTATTCTTTCAATGTTCTTGCGGAAACGCAGGCGATCCCCCTGCACAGAAACATCCCGCAACTCTGCGAGAAAAGTATTTAGAACAGAATTATTTTCAGAAAGGTGGTGAACGGTCATAAAGCTCGAAATTTTGGGAGCTCAAGTTAGTCAGAAATGGCATTTTATTCAAGCTTTCCCGCCGATATATTGTACATAAAAAAAGCTTCAGAATACATGTTAGCTTCTGAAGCTTTTCTAAAATTAAATTTTGCTTAATTCTTAGTGACGATCTTCGTCTGGATTCTTTTTATCATCAATGTAGTTTTCTGCTTTTTCCCCTTTGTAAACGGTTTCGGTATTTTCCCTTGCGTCATCGCTGGAATTGGCAGATTCTTTAGGCTTTCTGTTTCGCTCCACATCGTCGGGTTCATTTCTCGTCTGGTTAAATTTCTTTTCATCCATTTCGGGAAGGTCCAGGTCTGCACCGGCATAATCTATAGGTTCATTCCTGTCTTTGAAATAATCATTCTCGCCATCAGCTCTTTTTTCATCCTTACTCTGGTTGTTCAGAATTTTCTTATCCTCAGGAGTGATATCTGGATTGTAGTCTATAACTTTTGAAGGCTGTTCCCTTTCTTCTCTGTTGCCCTTTGGCATTTGTTCTTTCTTTGTCATAACCTGTTGTTTTTCATTTCTTTTCAAATTACATAATAGGTGCGCTAAACACAATAATTTACAGGTTAAATCTGCGTTAAAGAAGAGTAGGAGAGTGGTTTCAAAAAAGGGCTTTTAAAACTTAATTTTTTAATATGTAAATTTGGGAGAGGTTTTTGATGAATTCTTTTAAAATCCTGAAGTTTCAGAATAGATTTAAAGTTATGAAGAAATTTATCTTTACAGTTGCGCTGGTTTGTCTCTCATTGAAGGTTTCTGCGCAGATAGACCGCAGTACTAAGACGAATACTGTAAAAGGAATGAGTATTCCTGCGGAAACAACTAATTCTTTATCTATTCCTAAGAGTACGGGATTATCCATCCCCAGTGCCAACGGACTCTTACCGGCACCAAAAGACCCTTTTCACAATCCGGATGAAAAAAAACCCATTAGTATGAAAACCGATAACGGACTGATGGAGTACAAGCAGGAAGATTTTAAGCCAAAGGCATTTAAAGACAAAGATGTTAAGGATGCCCATAAAAAAGACCAGTACCTGGGAGATTTTAAAACCGGCGGAAAGTTTGTTGAAGTTTATTGCCGTGACCACGAATTTGTGGATGGTGACCGTGTACGAATTCTTCTTAATGGAGAAGTTTTATATGAAAACCTGGTTTTAGGAGCTTCTTATGCGCCTATTCTTGTAAAACTGAAAGATGGATTAAACACCATTGAATTTGAAGCTTTAAACCAGGGAATGTCGGGACCCAACACAGCCGAACTTAAAATACTTGACGACATGGGCCAGCCTGTAACAAAAAATGAGTGGAATCTTTTAACAGGCGCCAAAGCAAATGTCATTGTCCTAAAAGAGTAGTAAAAACGCCATTTTAAAAAATCCACCTTGATTTCTTTCTATAAATTTCCCTGTGTGAGATTGTAAATGTTGTAGCCAAACATGATTAGGATTGTTAATAAAGCGATCACTGTAGGAACAGGTATATTATTCACGTTCATTGGGATGTGAAAGGCAGGTTTTTCTGTGGGCTTCTTTCGGTTCTTGTATCGAAAAGTGATAAGAGCAATATTTACCAGTCCAAAAACAATAAATATAAAGATGTTGCTTATACTTGCCACAAGTTTAAGATTTCCTAACAGGCCAAAACCTATAGCCAGGATAGCGATAAGAAGAATGGCATAATTGGGAGTATTTCCTATTCCTGAAAGGGTCGTGAATCTTTTTAACCAGTCTACGCCGCTATCCCGGGCAACATCATAAAGTAATCTTGAGGTTCCCAGAATGTTGCTTAATATGGTTTTACTGGTTGCAAAAAGTGCTACTACCACGAGTCCTGTTGCTCCAATTTGTCCTATCCTTGTTTCCACGACAGCTGCCAAAGGACCGTTTGTAGAGGAAAGGTCTTCATAGTTCATAACGCTTATGGCGCTAATCGCAATCAAAACGTAAATAACCAGTACCGCGAGCCCGCTAAAGAGAACTCCTTTTGGCATATTTTTTTCAGGATTCTTTGTTTCTTCTGCCATTTTCACAAGATCTTCAAAACCTATATAGCTAAAGAAAATTAGCGCCCCACCAGAGAGGATACCGTTCCATCCCTTGTCGCTTAAGGTGGTAAGATCTGTAGTTCCAAATTCCGGAATACATACAGCTACGACTACAGCCAGTCCTAAAAGGGTAACAATAGTGGCGACAGTATTATAGTAAGAGCTGTATTTTGCACCAATAATATTGAAAAATGCCATTAATGCAACTACTCCAATTACAATGATCCAGGAGGGAATATCCACAAGCCTGCTTAAGTAATCTGCAAAACTTATGGCTATGGCAGCCGCTGCTACAATTCCGGTAAATGCCATGAAAACGGCCATGGAAAAAGCGGCTTTTGCTCCAAGCCCCTGTTTTATATATTCAAAACTTCCGCCAGAATCGGGAAAGCGGCTTACGAATTCAGCATAAGAAAGACCGGTAAGCAGCGCAACTATGGCAGCAATAATAAAGCTGGCCCATAACATATTCCCACTAAGCCCCGCAGCCTGACCAATAATCGCGTAGATTCCTGCACCAACAATTCCTCCAACTCCAAACATCAAAACATCCCATAATCCCAGCGTTCTCTTCAGTTCCTTTTTTCCCATTTATAAGGTTTTTTGAGTGTAAAACTGATTTGAAATATCTTCTTTTTCTAATACCGAAATGTTCCCTGGAGGATACTTTTTTATCATAGTTTATGGTTGGTTTTCCTACAAGATACTTTTTAGATATTTAAGCGCCATAGGCTTTAACAAGCCCTAAAGAAATTATAACAATTTTTAGATTTTAACCTTAAAAATGGATTTTTAGGCTGGATTTCTGAAAGAATAGTAGATGATTTACAGATCAAAATTCTTTTCAGAAATATCAAAGGTCAATTTTTGTTTTTCGTAACTTTAATAAGACATCAAAAACAGGAAGCAATGAAAAAAGTTCTGATTGCCATAGATTATAACCCCGTTTCAGAAAAGGTGGCCCAGGAAGGCCATAAGCTGGCAAAAAAGCTAGGCGCCGAAGTTTGCCTGCTGCACGTAGTGGCCGATATGGGTTATTACACCACTCAATATCCAACTTTTATGGGCTATGATGGTTATGCCGTGACCGCCGATCTTGCTGTTGCTTCGGAAATGCGGAAATATACCGAAGATTTCCTTGAAACTGCTGCTAAACATTTAAATGATCCTTCGGTGAGTACGCACCTGGCCGAAGGAGATACTCCAGATGCCATTTTAGAATATGCACACCAATGGAATGCAGATCTTATTGTCATGGGCACACATAGCCATTCTACACTTGAAAAGCTTTTCCTGGGAACAGTGGCTTCAAAAGTGCTTGAAAAAACGCATATTCCTGTACATTTGATCCCTGTAAAGAAGTAAACATTCTTATTTCAGAAAGTAAAGATTGTCTAAAAATTTATCAACTGCTAACTATCCGGAAATGGCATTTCCAGCGCAAATTTAAATTGAAAAAGTGTGATAACCCCAGAAATCTCTTCGGGAAAATAGCCTTACTTTTGCAGGATGTCGCAAAAAATCAAAACCCAATCTGAAATTCTCGAAAAGCTGAATATTCTTGAGCTGAATGAAATGCAAAAAGCTACCAAAAAAGCTATTTTGGCGAACCGGGATACCATTCTCCTCTCGCCAACCGGTAGCGGAAAGACGCTCGCATTTTTATTACCGTTGCTAAAGGAACTGCAACCGTCTTATGAGAACGTGCAGGCACTTATTCTTGTTCCTTCCAGGGAGCTGGCGATCCAGATAGAGCAGGTGTTTCGCGAAATGGGTTCAGGATTTAAGGCTAATGCAGTTTACGGCGGTCGAGCATTTTCAAAAGATAAGATTGAACTTCAACACCCGCCTGCCATTCTTATTGGTACGCCGGGAAGGGTCGCAGATCATCTTAGAAGGGAAACCTTTTCTGTAGAAGACCTTCAATTCCTTATTCTGGATGAATTTGATAAATCACTTGAAACCGGATTTGAAGCTGAAATGTCTGAAATTATCCAAAGTCTGCCGCAACTCCAGAAAAGAATTCTTACCTCGGCCACGCAGGGAGTTAAAGTGCCGGAATTCGCCGGAGTTATAGATCCGGAAATTGTTGATTTTCTTGATCAGGGAAAACCCGAACTCCAAATTAAAACCCTCGTTTCCGGTTCCCTTGATAAACTTGACATTCTATTGAAAGTGCTTCGTGAAGCAGGGGACGAGCCGGGAATTATTTTTTGTAATCTAAAAGAAAGCCTGGGCGTGCTCAGCACATTTTTAGAGAAAAATGGTATTGCTCACAGCTGTTTTTTCGGCGGATTAGATCAAAAGGAAAGGGAAAGAGCCCTTATCAAATTCCGGAATGGAACGCATCGCCTTCTTCTTGCGACAGATTTGGCTGCCAGGGGAATCGATGTCCCGGAAATCAAATTTATTATACATTATGAGCTGCCGTTGAAATTTGAAGAATTTACCCACAGGAACGGTCGCACGGCGAGAATGCACAGGAGTGGTACTGCCTACGTTCTTAAGTATGAAAAGCAATCTTTGCCGGAGTTTATAGATCCTATCACTATTGTAGATGAGATTGGCAACGGCAAAAAGCAGGTTCCAAAGAAAACTTCTAATGCAACCCTGTTCATTTCCGGGGGGCGTAAAGACAAGATCTCAAAAGGGGATATTGCCGGTCTTTTCCTGAAGCAGGGAAACCTGCAAAATGAGGAATTGGGAAATATCGAATTAAAACAGGATTGCGCTTTTGTAGCGGTTCCTGCAAATAAAGCCCAGCAACTCATCAAGACTTTAAACAACACCCGTCTCAAAAAGAAGAAAGTACGGATTAGCAGGATCTGATTTTTTTTCCTCAGTACCAGTACAAACATTCTTCTAAAACAGCTCTTTAAATCCTAATATTACACAGTAAAAAACTTCAGTTTAAAAACTGATCACGTTCTTACCAATAGATTTACCAGATTCCTGTAGTTTATGTGCTTCCCGGAAGCTTTCGGGAGTAAGACCTTTAAAAGTTTTATTCAGCGTTGATTTAATAGTACCCCGGTTTAGAAGTACCCCAAGGTTTTCCAGGATTTCGTGTTGTCTTTCCATGTCTTCAGTTTGATAAAGTGCACGGGTAAACATTAATTCCCAGTGAAGGGAAACACTTTTATTCTTAAACTTATTGAGATCAACAGGCTCTTTGGTTTCAACGATCATACAAATGCTACCCTGCGGTTTTATTAATTCGGCCATAGCATCCCAATGAGCATCGGTATCAATAAAATTCAGGATAAAATCTACCTGTTCAAAGCCCTTTTCCTTCATGCTTTTTACAAGGTTCTCATGATTTACCACAACATCAGCGCCATGGTTAAGACACCATTCTTCGGTTTCTTTTCTCGAAGCCGTAGCTATAACTTTTAATTTCGTCAATTTGCTTAGCAGTTGTATTCCTATAGACCCTACACCACCGGCACCACCTATCACCAAAACAGTTTGGTCACGTCCTTCATTTTCCCTAAAATTGAATCTATCAAAAATTGCTTCCCCGGCAGTCAAAGAGGTAAGTGGCATAGCCGCTGCCTCTTCAAAGGAAAGATTTTTTGGTTTATGGCCTACAAGACGCTCGTCCACCACCTGGTATTCGGCATTTGAACCTGATTTTTTCAGGTCACCTGCATAATAGACCTCATCACCTTCTCTAAACAGTTGAACCTTACTACCTACAGCTTCTACAACTCCGGCAGCATCCCAGCCCAATATTTTTGGCTCATCCAGTTCTTTATCTTTAGCTGCACTCTGGCGAACCTTAAAATCTACAGGATTTACAGAAACAGCTTTCACTTTTACAAGAATCTCTTGATCACCGGGTTCTGGTTTTGGAGTTTCAAAAGAAATGAAACTATCCTTTTCTTCTATGGATAATGATTTTTTAATGCCTACAGCCTTCATAAATATTTTATTTTTTTATTTATCAAAATACTAATATTTGCACGAATGATGATGAAGAAAATTATAAACTTATGCTAATGTCTGTTAGACAAACGCAGGAATTCCTTCAGAAAAGGACAAAAAAACTCCGATCTTAACAGACCGGAGTTTTTCTCTTCTGTGTGCAGTAAAGCTATTCTGAACTGTTCATCTCTGTATTCATATCTAAATTCATAATTTCATCCCTGATTTGAGCATGCACCTGCATCATATTTTCATGATCATTTCTCATTTCCTCCTGCTCAGTCTGAATGTTAGCGTGGTTGTTTTTCATTTCATCAATTTGCGCCTTCATTTCATCTGTAGACAAATTACCAAAATTGTCTTTTAATTCCTGGTGCCCCTGCATGAGTTCTTCATGACCGGCAAGCATGGCATCATGTTTTTTTAAAATAACTTCGGTTTGAGCCATACTTTCAAAGAGGGTAGAGTCCTGAACTGCTATAGTATCCAGTTGCGCAGCGAGATCCTCATGATTTCTCTTCATTTCATCATGGGTGTTCAAAAATTGGTTGTGAAGCTGCTGAATGCTGTCGTTTTGAACCATTAACTGGTCATATTCTTCTGTGAAAGAGCTTTTCTCATTGTTGCAGCTTATAAAGGCTATCGCTAAAACTGCAAATAGAAATAATGTCTTTTTCATAACTTTAATTTTTATAATTCTGACTAAATTAACTTTAATAATAAATAAACTTACACAATTTTCTGTTAAATGCTTCCAATTAATTCTACATTAGAACTTCGCTATTAAGAGGCATCAACTCTAATTATTAGAGGAAATAACACATAAATATTCAAAAAGGGTAATCTGGAACATCTTTTCGAATTGTGATTTCAGCAAAATCAGTGCTACTAAAAAATCAATTTATCTTCATTTATACAGCAATATTTTGAATTCCATAAATATCTCATTTTTAACATTTTAAGCTATATGTTATTGATGGTTAATTAATATTTTAGGATCATCAGCAAAGAAATCTATACTTTATTAACCCAAAAAATCTTGTTATGTCTATTTACCTTAAAACAGAAGAAATAAGAGCCTCTTTAGGAGCTATAGTGAAGTTTTATATCCAGGATTGCAAGCAGAAAAAAGAGATTCCGCAGGAACTGGCAGAACTAATAAAGCACAACTTCCTGGCAAAATATGTGAGCTACAATAAAAATGATGAAACTATTGAAATTGGTATTAATATTTCAAAACATAGGGCTGAAATGTATCCTACCATAGAAATATTTACATTTCCGGTCAATTCCGCAGAAAAGTGGCTGGAAAGTTCATTTAAAACAGGAAAAGCAGATCTCGAATTTTACGCAAAAATGATCAACAGAGATATTAGGTTTACGAGGGAAGAAGTGGTTGTTGTATAATAAATCCTATACTAAATATCCAAAAATGGCTTTTTTGACTGAATTTTTGAAGCACCGTTGATCTTCCTTACTTTCTTTTCAGGATAACAGAATAAGTCCTAATTTGGAGGAACCTTATATCTGTAAGTTTATGAAAGGAAATACTGAAGTTCTCCAGGAGCAGCTTAACGAAATGCAGCGCTATATTAAGGACAGGGAAGTTTTGCGACTAAGGGTTTCAAAAGCTTCAGTAGGTTGGCATTTAAGCCATAACCTGAAGGTTTTTAATAATATCTTGGACGCATTAAAGGCTTCCGATCCTGAAAAATACAAAAGCTCCTTCAATTTCCTTAAAATCCTCGTTCTTACTACAGGACACATTCCGCGCGGAAAAGCTAAATCGCCTAAAGCCGTTCTTCCGCCGCAGGAGATTTCCAAAGAACATCTCGAACTGCAGTTAAAGGAGGCCCGGGGCAAACTTGGCTATTTCACAGAAGTAAATAAAAATGCCCATTTTGAACACCCTTATTTCAATAAACTTAACAGGAAGGAAACCAGGAAATTTCTCGCCATTCACACGCGGCACCATCTCAAGATCATAAGAGATATTCTAGGTGCTGAAAAAAAATAGTTCTTTGCATAAGACAGGGTATCAGCAAAAATTCAGCTTACCTTTATTGTCAAGAACTGCTAAACAAAAGCTGCAATTGAAACTTTTCCTGACTTCCTGGTAATAAAAAAGCTACTTAAAAGTACGTTCATCAGCTTCAGCAATTCTGCAGGCCTTTCCGCAGTTAAGAGTGATGTACGCTCCCTAAGTAGCTTATCGTATGATAGGCCGGAATTATCCTTTAAACTGCGGCTCCAGTTTTTCCTTTTTTAAATGTTTTGCAAAAAAGCCCAGCATGGCTTTGTAAAGTTCTATTGAGTTTTCTTCCTTGGCAAAACCGTGGCCTTCGTCATATTTCACCATGTACGGGACATCTACTCCTTTTTCGCGAAGAGAAGAAACGATCTGGTCAGATTCGTCAATGTTCACCCTTGGGTCATTTGCCCCCTGCACCACGAATAACGGCTTTTTGATCTTGTCAATATGATATACAGGAGAAACTTCTTCCATGATCATTTTTTCTTCGGGTATGTTTTCATCGTACCATATTTCCTTCAGGATTGATTCGTATGGCTTCCAGTATGGAGGAATGGTTTGCATAAAGGTGAAAAGATTAGACACTCCCACGTAATCCACACCACAGGCATATAGGTCGGGAGTTTTTGTAAGTCCGCGTAAAACGGCATAGCCACCGTGACTACCACCGTAAATAGCTGCTTTATCTTTGTCTACCCAGCCTTGATCTATCACATATTGAAGTCCGTCCTCCACATCATCCATGGCTTTTCTACCAATTTGCTTAAAACCAGATTCAAGGAACTCTTTTCCATATCCTCCCGAAATCCTGAAGTTTACCTGCAAAGTTGCATAACCTCTGCTGGCAAATAATTGTGCTTCGGGATTGAACCCCCAGGAATCCCTAATGCCCTGCGGCCCTCCATGAGGATTTACAATAACCGGAACTTTTTTACCTTCCAGTGCCTCTTTTGGCAGCGTGATATATCCATGAAGGGTAATCCCATCACGGCTTTGGAAAGTAATTGGCCTCATTTCGGCCATGTCTTCTTCTTTTAACTGTGGCATTAAATTGTACACCAGCTGGAAATCATCTTTTGAAGGATCGTATGAATAATATTCCCCGTACAGTTTGTCACTTTGCACAAAGATCAGGTATTTGCTTTCGTCATCGGTCCTGTCAGCTATAGAATAATTTTTACCCGGGAATTTACTGGTAATGCTGGCATGTAGTTTTTTAAAGTAATTGCTTACCGGTACAATTTCCTGTTTCTCTCCTTCATAAGAATAATAATCAAGTTCGTAATCCCTGTTTCGTGATTGCGAAACGCCGGAGATATCGTAATTCTCATTTGAAAAAAGCTTTTTCAGGATTTTATCTTCTTTCAGGTCATAAAGATATACTTCAGTTTTGTCACTGTCTAGATTGGAGATCACATAAGCTTCATGTGGATTTTCAGGATTGTAGGTGAATTGAGGAGAAAATGTATCTTTCCAGCTGGTTTGTTTTATCAGCTCATAATTTGTTCCGTCCACCGTATAATATAGATCCATATTCACACCATCCCTGAGCCTGGAAAAGCCTCTTAATTTTCCGTCTTTATCAAAGATGTATCCCATGATTGGGTTGGCTACATCTTCGTTTTTATATAATTGCTCAAGCTCTCCACTGTTAATATTGATCTTGTAGGGCTCAAAAACCTGCGGATTATTCTTATTCATAGAAATAATAAGATGATCCTTATCTTCTTTCAGCTGGTTAAGGATGCTCACCTGTACACCATCATACGGAGTTAGTTCTTTTTCATTGCTACCGTCAAGATCTGCAGCGAACAAATGGTAATTCTCATTTCCTCCTTTGTCCATCACGTAAATAAGCCTGGTTTCATTTGCCCAGCCATAGCCTCTTATAAGCTCTTCTTCCTCTTCAATAGCCCGGGTAATTTCTTCTGTTTCCAGATTTTTGACGTACACATGATTCTTTCCATTCTCATCCTTTTCCCTGTAAGAAAGGTATTCCCCATTGGGCGAAAACTGAAAACTCCGGGCTTTTGGTTTAGCAAAATAATCTTCTACCTGGTACTTGTAATTTCCCGAATCCCAGTTGGCAAGTTTTTCCAGTTCTTCGTCTGAAGTAGGAAGCGAAGTATTTCCCGGCAATTTGTTCTCTACCTTATTCAAGACCAGTGGAAATTCCTGCCCACTCTGGAAAAAAGTATCTGTAATGGTTTCTCCTTCAATTGTTCCTGAATAGCGCGCACCAATTTGTGCGTAGCTCATATTTAACTCGTCATTTTCCAGGCTCACCTGGTCCATAGCCAGACCGAAGGCGCCCTGGTTTGGGCTGTCCATCGTAGCAGAATAGGAGTCTTCCTCCTTGGTAATGTGAAATTTTAAGGGCAGTTCCATTCCCTGCACTAATAGTTTTCCTTCCCAGGTTCCTTCAATTTCCTGAGCCTTTGTAGTGGTACTGCTAAATAATATCACCATGAATGCTGTAATCTTTAAAAGTGAATTTTTCATTATTATTCATAATTAAGTTGATAAGCTATAAATCCCAAATTATCTAAAGTGTTTAAAATTAGGATTTTATTTTAATTTTTTTCCTGTTTGCAAAAACTTTTCAATTTTAAAATTTTCTTCTCTCTTTTTCAGAAAAGCCGAAGACAAGAAATTGTTTTGAAGACCAGTTGTACATGGATTCTTCAGCAGCAAATGAGCTTTTAAACATCTCAAGAAAACTTTAAATATATAATGCAGTGTTCATTAATTCACCAGATTACTTAAAATTTTAAGAAAAAGAGGGTTGACTGTGATAAATAAATAAGGTAATTTTCAAAAATATTCTTCCGGTTAATCCAAAAAGATATGGAAAATACACTACCAACCAACCCGCACAGTAGGCTCACAGTCAAGGAAATAAAAAATGAAGTGTTATGTCATTTTTATTTTGAAAAAGGTTTGCTTTTCACTTTTTACAATATGTTGCGGCAGCCAGGAAAACTGGTGTCTGTTTACCTTGATGAAAACCGAAAAAAGGTTTTTAACCCCTTCAGGTATCTGCTGTTTGGAGTTGCCACCAGTACTGTAATTCTTTTGGCACATCCCAGTTTTAAGAATATGATAACGACCATTCATAATGGCAGTTTGGAAGATTACCAGGTTTTGGAACAGCAAACAAATCTTCCACTTTGGGAGCTTATGACCCGTATGCAGGAAATTTATCTGTCATATCAAAACATCATCATCATATTATCCATTCCCTTTGTAAGCTGGGTTACCTGGCTCTACTTTGGAAAAAAGAGGTATAATTATGCCGAAAATATGGCGATCAACTCTTTTGTTTTTGGGACTACTTACTGGATAAGTGCTATCCTTGGCCTCTTGACCTATGGTACAGATTCTGTGATCATCATGTACATGGCCACAACCCTTACCTTTGTGGCAGCCACTTACTGCTACAAAATGATCTTCAAAAATGGCATTTTTAAATCTTTTTTGGGCATTGTATTGGGTTATATTCCTATTCTTCTCATTGGAATCCTGTCACAATTTCTAATTTTCATCGTTTTACTGCTCACCTTATAAAACGTGAGAGAAATAGACTTCAGGTAACAGCAAGAAAATATAATTTTTCAAAAAAGGGCATTTGTTTTATAACTTCTGAAGTTTGATCCAGGTATCGTGCAGAAAGAATTTCACCTGTTCTTGATTTCCGGAGTCGATGACCACCTGCGCATTTTCTTCACCTATTGCGAAGTTGGTAAGCTTCAGGATATCTTCTTCAGATAGTCCCATGCTTTCCCGCATATATTCAGAAAACCGGTTGCGCAAAAATGCAATATTAACTTCTTTATTTTCATAGCGAATGTTCCGCTTGAGCCTCTTAGTTCTTCCGTTTATGGCGTTCAGAATAGGATCAATTTGTAAAGAACCACCCAAAAGACCCAGTAAATGAATAGGCTTGAAATCGCCCGCGGTATGAAGCCTTCTTTCATTAAGCGTTGGCGTTTCAATATCGTGCGGAATAATGCCCAGGCTCACCGCATTAATTTCGGAATATTCATTTAATACGACTTCGTCCAGTTCGTTGGAGCGTTCCTGCATTTCTATAATTAAAGGGATTTCCTGCATTTCCGCATTTGAAAGCATCTTGATATAATCCATCGTGCTTACGTGAGAAAGCACCAGGGTATCACCGGCCATGGCATGAATGCTGAATTCTCCTTTTTCATTGGTGACAGAATATTTCCCGATAGAAACATTCCTAACATGCACATTCTGGACGACCGAATCATTCTTCACTACAACAGCGGTGATGAGTTCTCTTTCCTGCCCGTAAATTGCAAAGGAGAGCATGCCCAAAAGAAAAAAAAGAAGAATTCTCATTTTTGAATTATGTGCAGATAAAAATAGCTTATTTTTTCTCAATGAGAGATCATTCCCAAACTCTTATAATTCCAGAGAACAGGGTTGAAAAAGCGGCTTCAAGCTTCATAGTTTAGTGAAATTCCTATCTTAGATGTGACAATGTATTTTTATGTATAACGAATATCTGGATATTTTATGTGCTATTAGTCTGCTTAGTTCGGAAACTAAAGAAAACTTATCCTTCCACATTTCCCACAAAAAGATTCCTAAAGGGGAGAATTTGCTCAAGAAGGGACAGGTTTGCCGGCATATTTATTTTGTTCAGAAGGGATTTCTAAGGATCTACTACTACAAAGATGGAAAGGACATAACCGAATGGTTTACCAGTGAAAAAAGCTTTTGCTTTAGTATCAGCAGTTATTTTTCGGGCAACCCAAGCCAGCTCATCATAGAAGCCCTGGAAGATTCTGAAGTAATTATGCTCTCAAAGAACGGACTGGAAGAAATGCAAAAAACTAACCTTGAGATCGCTCATTTGATGATCCAGTTTTTTTCCGGATCTCTCATTGCTTCACAAAAGCGCATGGATTCCATCCAGTTTGAATCTGCCAAAAAAAGGTATGAACGTCTTTTACACGATCAACCGGAAATAATTCATAAAGTTCCGCTCCAGAATATCGCCAGTTTTCTAGGCATTACGCAGGAGACACTCAGTAGAATAAGAGCACGGCTGTGAACCCTTTTTTGACATTTGTCAAAGGATTTAATAAGTTTTTTCAGGAGTTTTGAAGGAAACCAAACTATCCAGATTCATGAAAAAAATTATTCTATTTCTCTTTGTAGCTGTTTCTTTTCAGCTGTATGCCCAAAAGAGCGACTCTGAAGTTAAACAAGTAGTTGACGACCTTTCTCTCCAGGAGAAAGTGTATTTCGTCATTGGAACCGGAATGGATATTCCCGGTATGTCACAGGGGGAGGATGCTCCACAGGCGGTTGTGGGAACCACCAAAGACAAAGTGCCGGGAGCCGCCGGCACAAGCTATACCAATAAGCGCCTGCAATTGCCTGCCGTGGTCCTCGCCGATGGACCTGCGGGAATAAGAATTAGTCCCACAAGAGAAAATTCTCCCAATGAAACTTTTTACGCCACTGCCTTTCCTACAGCCTCCAGCCTATCATCTTCCTGGAACGTGGAACTGGCGCATGAGCTGGGAAGTGCTTTTGGAAGGGAAGGGAAGGAGTATGGCGTAGATTTTCTTCTGGCACCGGCCCTCAATATTCACCGGCACCCTTTAGGCGGAAGAAATTTTGAATACTATTCTGAAGATCCTGTGTTGGCAGGGAAGATAACCGCAGGATTTGTCAAGGGTGTACAATCTGAAGGTATTGGCGCAACCATAAAACATTTCGTAGCAAACAATTCTGAAACCAACCGTACCGCATTAAATACCATCCTTAGTGAACGTGCACTGCGGGAGATCTACTTAAAAGGCTTTAAGATCGCCATAGAGGAAAGCCGGCCGTGGGCTGTGATGTCTTCTTACAATAAGATCAACGGCATCTATGCTTCAGAAAATGAAGATCTATTGAATAATCTCCTGCGTGAAGAATGGAATTATGACGGACTGGTCATGACCGACTGGTTTGCCGGAAAAGATCCTGTGGCACAAATGCGTGCCGGAAATGATCTTTTAATGCCGGGAACAAATCAGCAGGCGGCTGCGATCATGGATGCCGTAAAATCTGGTGAGCTGCCTGAAGAAATCCTTGACAGGAATGTCACCCATATCCTGAAACAGTATTACAAGACGCCCTCGTACAATAATTATCAACCTTCCGGTAAGCCAGACCTTGAATTGCATAAAAAGATCGCCCGAAAAGCAGCTTCCGAAGGAATGGTGCTTCTGAAGAATGAAGACGATGCGCTCCCGCTGAAAAAAGATACTAAAATCGCCCTTTTTGGAGTTACCTCTGTAGAGACAATTTCAGGAGGAACGGGCAGTGGTGATGTCAATAAAGCCTACATGGTTTCTGTAACACAGGGCTTGAGTGATGCGGGCTATGAACTGGATGAAGACATGGTAGATTCTTATGACACCTACGTGAAAGAGGAAAGAGCAAAGATTCCACCAAAGCAAATGTTTTTTGAAAAAGATATACTGGTGCCCGAGAAAGTGTGGAGCGCTGAAGAACTTCAAAATATTGCCGAAAACAATGACGTTGCCGTTTTTACCCTTGGAAGAACTTCGGGGGAATTCCAGGATAGAGTAGAGGAGGGAGATTTTAGCCTTACGAATGATGAACAGCAACTTATAAAGAACATCAGCGAGGCTTTTCATGCTCAGAACAAGAAGTTCGTGATTGTTCTTAACATTGGTGGGGTGATCGAGACCCAAAGCTGGAAAGATGCTGCAGATGCCATCCTCTTGTCCTGGCAACCCGGGCAGGAAGCGGGAAATGCCATTGCAGATGTACTTTCCGGGCAGGAAAATCCTTCCGGGAAACTTCCGGTCACTTTTCCTGTGAAACTTAGCGATGTGGCTTCAAATAAAAATTTTCCCGGGACAGTATTGGATCCTTCAGCTCCAAAACCCCAAAACCCTTTAGCTGGAGTTCCTTCTGAAGAAGTTTATGAAGAAGGAATCTATGTTGGCTATCGCTTTTTTGACAGCTTTAATATCCCTACTTCTTATTCTTTCGGCCACGGACTCTCCTATACCAGTTTTGAGTACACTAATCTCGACCTTAGCCGCCGGGGAGACAAAATAACCCTCCGTTTTTCAGTAAAAAATTCCGGAGATAAGGCCGGCAAGGAAGTGGTGCAGTTATATGTTGAAAGCCCTGAAGGTACAGTCGAAAAGCCTAAAAAGGAACTGAAAGCTTTTACAAAAACAAGAATTCTGGCTCCCGGCGAAAAGCAACAGCTGGAGCTGGTAGTGAACGTTGACGAACTTGGATATTATGATACTCCTTCACATTCCTGGAAACGTGACGGCGGCAATTACAACTTCATTGTGGCAAGTGATCTAAATACTGCGGAATTACAGGAGGAAATTGTGTTGGAGCAAAAAACCATCATGCAAACCCAGGATCTTTTCACTCCTGAAAAAGCAATTAATGAGCTCAACCGGAAGTAATTCAATCCTGAAAAAATGTTTTGTATACCATTCAAAAATGACATTTTTGGATGGTATTTTTTTGTTATTAATATTCGCCTTTACGATTTAAAGAAATGGAAAAGCTACAGTACAAACCCGTTTCTTAAAAGTTGTTTCAAATTTCCTATTTTAGAGGCTCCGGGAAACAGAACCCGTACTTTTATGACAGAACTGCCTGCACACCCAACTCCCACAAAACGAATTGCGGCAATAGACCTGGGAACAAATTCTTTTCATGCCGTCATGGTAGATATTTATCCCGATGGCAGTTTTCGCACTATTGATAAACTTAAGGAAATGGTCATTCTTGCTGAAACCGGAATGGACAACCACTTAAGTGAAGCCGCAATGGACAGGGGAGTGGAAGCTTTAAAAAGAATCAAGTTCCTTTGTGATAGCCATGAGGTAGAGCAAATTCTCGCCTACGCCACAAGTGCCATTCGCGAGGCAGACAATGGCGGGGATTTTATTCAGCGTACCATTGATGAAGTTGGGATCAAAGCCCGTGCAATATCGGGTAAAATGGAAGCCGAACTCATTGGGCTGGCGGTGCGGCATAGTATCGCCCTGAACCAGGAAAATGTACTCATGGTGGACATTGGCGGCGGAAGCGTGGAATTCATTCTTGGGAACAGGGAAAAATTCCAGTACGTTACCAGTTTGAAACTGGGAGTGGCGCGAATGTCGGCTAAATTTGTAAAGGAAGACCCTATTAGCAAAGAAGAGAAAAAGACCCTGAAAAAGCATTTTGAGAAAGAACTGAAAGAACTTCGCGAAGTACTTCAAAAACATCCTGTCACCACTATAATCGGCTCTTCCGGAACTATGGAGAACATTGCGGCCATGATCGCCGACAGGAACTCAATTTCTGCAAGCAGGTCTTTGAATGAACTGGTTTTCAGCAATACAGAATTTGAATCTTTTTACAAGAAGTTTATTAAACTGAACAAAAAGGAACGCGCGAAGGAAAAGGCGCTGGAAGAGAAGAGGGTAGATATTATCAACCCAGGAATGGTCCTGCTAAAGTATCTTATTGATGAGTTTCATATTGAACATGTGAAGATTTCTGAAGCAGCCCTGCGGGACGGGATGATCCTTAATTTCATCAATGCACAAAAGAACCAGCCAGGGCCTGAACCTGTCACCACTTTCCCCGATCCCCGCAGAAAAAGCGTTTATGAACTCCTGCGTAAATGTCACTGGCACAAGCAGCATTCCATGCATGTAACAAAAATGGCCCTGAAACTTTTTGACGCTCTTAATAAAGATCTTGAGCTTTCGGCCCAGGATCGCGAGTTACTGGAATACGCCGGACTTATGCACGATATAGGTTATCATATTTCACACCGGAAACATCACAAGCACGCCTTGTATCTCATCAGGAATTCAGATTTGCGCGGGTTTCGGGAAGATGAAATCAATCTTATGGCTAATGTTGCGAGATACCATCGCAGGTCAACGCCACATAAGCGGCACCCGGCTTATAAAGAACTCGACAAATCCCTGCGGAAGCGTGTCAAAAAATTATCAGGTATCTTACGGGTGGCCGACGGGCTGGATCGCAGCCATTACCAGAATGTACGTGAGCTGGAGATCATAAAAGAGGAAGAAAAGATCCTTCTTCGCATTAGCACCGAGAGTGATCCTGAACTGGAAATTTGGGGCGCAATGCGCAAATGCAGTTTGTTTGAGAAAATGACCGGAAAAAAGCTTGAAATTATTGCACTAAGAGAGCAGTTAAATCAGGGAACAGCAGAATAGAAGGCTGCTACAGGTTACAACAACCTAAAGAGATATAAATGTAATATTACATTTATCAGAAAATAATATATAAAATTGCATTTATAAGTACGTTGCCAAATATTAAAAAAAAAGCTTGTTGAACAGTTACGGACCTTTAATATTAATATTATGAAAAAAGTATTTCTCCTATTATTGACAGTTGCATTTTCTGTAAGTTGCTCAAATGATGATGATATATCTTCCGATCAGATTGAGGGAGAATGGAAATTAATACGAGCTGAATTTTACGGACTGGAAGGAGGTAGTTCATCACAGGGGTCTTTGGATTATTCCGATCAGAATATTACTTATGATTTTCGACAAAATGGTGTATTAAAGGTGACTGGAGGGGAAAATGCCGGATACCCAGCTGGGGAATACCAGGACTTTTTCGGAGAAGATCATTTGGGCGGTTCATCTGATCCTAAAATCTTACTGGTGAGAATAAATAATTCTAAATGGACATACAATTTCACAAATGGACAAATGAGGTTAGGTATGTCATACGTTGACGGTCCTGACTTAATATTTGAGAAGAAATAAACATTTGCCAACAACAGTAACCGTTGCGCAAGTCAAGAATTTTTGGATTCCTGATTAAATAAGCCGCTTTAAGCGGTTTTTCTTTTATAGATTCGGTTGGCTGTGAGCAAAATTCAGGTTCCTTAAAATTAAACTGTGGGCTCCCTGTAATAGTTTTTTGAACTCACCACCATAATTCAGAAAATAAAGGATGTCCAGCCGCATGGCGCAGTGGTTCATAACGCCACGATCCGTAGTGATGTTTTCCAAATATTCCACCAACCAGATCTTAAAAAAGACCACCGGGTCGATACTTTTTTTGTCCGCTCTCCCCATAAAACTTCCGGGTAAGGGGATAAAGAAACTTCAGGTTCAGGGCATCTTTTAACCTTCTGTAAAAATTTTCTTCTGAGATCCTGTCACTTAAACGGAAGAAAGTGAAGAGTTTTTCCTGATAAATTTTCTTGCCTTGCATGCAGTAAATTAACACTTTTGGCTAACTTGTGCAACAGGTACAATATATAAGAACAATGCTTATTTCAGTCTCAATAAGAAAGGTCCGTGCTCGCGTGCGGCGCCTGATTTTCCTGCGGAAAATCAGGCTCACCCGCAGCACTGTTTTTATACGAGACATTGTAAACAATTGCTCCGACTGAACCAACTACTATACTCTTGATTGGATTAAGAATTGATTTGCTATGAAAAAGAATTTTTTATTGACTGCTTTTTGTAGTTTACTATTCATTTCCTGTTCCAAAGATGATGAGAATTCACCCAACGAACTCACCTGCGACTCTGTTGCAGAAGTTATTGCAGAAGAAAATTTCAATGAAATCAATACATCTAATTACACCGTATCTGAAATTCAACTGAACGGGAATTGTTTAAAAGTAACTGTCAGCTCAAGCGGTTGCGACTCTGAAACTTGGGAAATGAATTTGTTTAGTGTGGACGCTTTTTATACAGTTTTTCCGTTACAGAGGTCTGTTAAAATAGAATTGATTAACAATCAAGATTGTTTAGCGGTTTTTCAAAAAACTGTTTCTTTCGACTTAACGCCGTTTCAGCTGGACGGACAAAATGAATTACCGCTAAATATAGAAGGTTGGAACGAACAAATAATTTATAATTATTGAATTAACCTCTTTAAGAAACAGGAATTCGGCTACCAGAAATTGAATCTTTTGTTCTCTGAAAAGGGACACTTCTCTTTGGTGGAGCCTACCAGGCAAATATCCACAGAAGCTTTCATAAAGCTCTGGAAAAAACAAAATATAATAAATGATTGCAAATTATAAATTTCAGAAGTGTGTAATATCTATGGCTTTTCTCCTTTTATGGAGCAGCTGTGAGAGTACAAAAGATGAAAATTCCAACATTACTGTTACGCTGGAAAGAACTGATAAAAGTCTGGAATATTACGACAATCGTCAATCTCAGCTCTTACTATTGTCAATGAAAGATGTCTACCCTGAATTTTACAAGCAAAATCTTGAAAAACTGAAAGGAATTCCCAATTTGGACAGTTTTCAGGTTGTTACGGAGAATTTGCACAAAGGGTACTATCGAACTGCTCTTTTTCCTCATGAATACGACCAAAAAGGCCTGAGAGATTCATTAAAAATGACCAACGAGTACTCTGAAGCACATATCAACATTATTTCAGGCTTTAAAAGTGGAAAACAAGTTCTTATTCTGGATAGTAATAACAACAATGACTTTAGTGATGAAGAAATATTCGTCTACGATAACAAATTTCGCTTCTTTGAAAGTAATAATCCTAATATAAACGATAATCTGGCAAAAGTGGATTCTATTACACCAGTCGAGCTAGAGTACAAACTGGATATTTCTAACTCTAAACAAATTAGAAGAAAAATCCAGGTTTATCCATTTTCGAACCACTTTTACACGCAATTACTAAGGAAAAAAGATTTAAAGGATTATGCAATAGGCTTGCGTTTAAAAGACTACTGGACCGGTGAACTGTCTTTAAAAAATGTGGATTATTCGTTTACTATTCAGGGAGCAAATAATAAATCAAGTAGCGTTTCCATAAAACCAAAAAAGATAAATTACAAAGCTACAGATCAAATTTTCAATAAAAACTTTAGTTACAAAGTCAAGGATACTGTTCAATTGGCAGAGGAACTGTTTATCATTGATAGCCTGGAGTCAGATTTTTCGGAAATCCATTTGTCCAGAATATTAAACCAAAAGCCCTTTTTTGGAAGTAGAATGGGAAATACGGTAAAAGATTTTCAGCTACAGAATTTAAATGGCAATAACTTTACGATCTCAGAAGTGAATTCAAAAAAAGAATTCACACTATTGGATTTTTGGGGTACCTGGTGCGCTCCCTGCAAAGAACTAACCCCAGATTTAGTAAGCTTATCAAATCAGCATTCCGAAAAATTAAATATAATTGGCATTGCTTCAGATGAAAATGTTGAAAATGTCAAAAAATACACCCTTGAGAACAAAATGGAATGGTTTCACGCATTTGAAGAGTTAAAGAAGGGGAGGAGAGGAATAAAAAATGGACTGCAAATTAATAGCTATCCTACGTTCATATTGCTTGACAAAAACAGTAAAATAATCTATAGAGGGGGGTCCGGTTCATTAAAGGCTATTGAAGATATAATAGAAAGGTAATAATGACCTTTGCTTGCTTTGTTTTGTTAACCGGCAGGATTCTGACTCTTTTTAAAATGCTTTCCCATCATTTGAATTAAAAAATATTCTTCATTTCATAAATCAGAACTGTATTACTGAAAAATTAATATGTATTTTTAAAAAAATAAAAAATATTCTTATATTAAGATCATATTCACGAATAAATTTTTAATTTCATATGGTATATTCAACGCTGGTAAATTTGCAAATTTACAAATGAACAGGAAAGGCTGCCTTTGAAAGTTCACCACGTAATGAATTTAATAATCACAACAACTTTTTTAATTATGAATGAGCTATTTACTAATTTATCTTTCGGACTTTTTTTTTGGCAATTATTCTTAATTGCGACTGTAGCACTTTGGATTTACTGCCTAATTGATATTTTGAAAAATGAATTTGAGCAAAATGACAAAATTATCTGGCTCTTAGTTGTTATACTACTTCCTGTTTTAGGTTCAATATTGTATTTATTTATCGGAAAAGCCAAAAAAGTAAGGCTAGACTAGCATTACCGCCTGGACCAGTTTATATCTTGAAACGTTTGGCAGTTTTTACAGCTGCTATTTACTAAATCACTCGAATGTAATCTAAGCAGCATAGACTAATTGAAATAACTTGCCGCGAACTATTTCCTGAACATTGAAGTGTCGAAAACCATTAACTTCTGTTTTTTGAACATCTTCATAATAATTCATACTTATACAATTTTTTCGATTTCTACGCAACCTTTTGCTTTTTTGAAGTCATAAAAGTATACAGTTGAATGTATAATAAATTGTTCTGTCATGGAATTAGCTTATAAAAAGATACTTCTGAAATCATGTTTGATATATCTTTTCATACCAGTAAGTTGCGAAAAGGTAGAAAATCTTGAACTCCATCTGGATTCGATAGATTCTAATGAATATTATTCAGAAGAAATCATTCCGGGTAATTTCCTAATGATCTATGGAAAATGGAGACTATATGATGTTTCCGGCGGATATAGTGGAGAAGGCTACAACCCGGATTACGATTATATGGAAATCAAGAATATAGGTATTTATGGTCTAGTGAGAAGTGACAGTCTTTTTGAATACGGTAAAATACAGCTTCGATCTTCTGAAAACTATCCTGAAGACTATTTACCTGTAGCATTAACACCTGACTTTTATGGTTCAAAAGAAGCTAAAATGAATCCTCGCGAGCGATTTCTATATTTAAAAGGAAAAGATTCGTTAAATATGATTTCACCCTGTTGTGACAGGTATAATTATCATTACATAAGAGTAAGGTAAGAACTTTCATAAAAAGTCTAAGACCATTTACAATGAATAATCTTGAAAAGGGTATTGTTTTTATTTCCATCTTTTCCTTATTTTTAATTGTGATCATAAGTTGTGAAAAAGATGATGAGATATTTTACCAGTCTTTCATTGAAAAACAATGGATATATGAAGGAAGTTTAGAAGGAATTGAAATTTACAGAGCCGGGAATTTGGCAGATTTTCCACCAAGCTGGTACAGACAAATCTTTTATTTTGGTAAAAATAATATATGTGAATACAGCATCTTAGCTCCAGATGATGGTCAATACATGGCAAAAGGTAAATGGAAGTATAATGAAATTTCGAAGATTATTAGAATATCCAATTCGGATTCTAAACCCTTGTATGAATTCGAAGTCATTAACATTAGTGACGGCGTTATGAAATTAAGAGCTCTTAATTAGACTAGCGGCTTTGAAAACTATTCAAATACTCATCTTGATTTGTCCGTTGCTGGCCTGGACCCAAAAAGTCTATAATTCACCGGTCACTCAAACCTGGCCGTCGATTTTTAAATCAAATTATCAGGAGATCAACAGGACAATAGCTTTTGAGGAAAATGCAATAATTCTAGGCACCGAAAATTTCAAAGGAAAAGAATTTGAAACGCTATACATTCGGAAAATCGAACGTACAGATGAGGAGATCATATATACATGTAGAACATCAGGTAATAAAAGTGCAACGGTTATAATTCCTGCTGTTGAGACGGTGAACCGGATAGATTTGTTTAAAGCTTCCTCAAAAACCGGAGAAGAAATCCAGTACAGATTTCATATATTCTAAAAAATTCACCTTCCACAATTGAACTATAATTTATATTATGTAAAATAGAATATTCTGAAACCTGGGGATGTATAATAAGTTTGATCTCTAAAAAATGCCTCCTTAATCCCCTTATCTTGATATTCAGGTGTTCCCTCTACTTTAAAGCTTGAAATATGTGATTAAAATATGTCCGGTAGATCTGCTATTTTTCATCACTCGGCGTTCTCTCTCTAATTTCTCCCTGGTAACTAATGGCCTGGCGCTGCGAACTGGTTACAGAAGTGCGGGCCTTACCATTTCCGTACAAGGTAACTGTAAAATTAAGGTCCTCATTTTCCTGTTCCCCTCCAAAATTCAGCAAAATCCTGTTTCCATTCTTAGCTGTAACAACTTCAAGATCTTCGGCTACACCTTCGTATTTTATGCCACCTTCCTTACCATAGCCGCCACCGCTGTGGCGCACTCCAAAATAAGGCAGAAAAATATCCACGCTGTCTCCCTTAAATCGAATGTAGTTGGGATTACCTATAAGATTTATATTACCGCCGCCTAAAGGATAAGCCCAGTCATTCTGGATCTCAAAGTTTCTGCTTGCTATAAGACTTTGAAGTTCATCCATATTCTTAACTGCTTCGGCATTCTTTGTAGTTCCGCACGATACCGCAAAGAAAAATATCAGCATAATGACCATAAATGTACTTTTCATGCCATTATTCCGCAGTGATTTCAATGCTCTCAAATGTCTCATATATCAACTTTTTTACTGTTATACTTTTCTACATCAATTTTTAAACCAGAATAATTTCTGATTTTTTGTTTATGAAAAAAGAAAACCCTTTAAAAAGGTCATTTTTAAAGGGTTTTCTACTGAAGTTTACCATTAATTATTTAATTTGCTTACGCTCATTTCCTGTAACCGTATTTTCATCAACTGAATCTACTTCTTCGTTACTGAGCTGTTCCTTAAATTCATTAATAATTCCACCTTTTAACAGAATCTGGATCTGCCGGTCACTCAGGGAATGTTTGGTTTCAAATTCTACAGGCTCTGCACCTTTTTCGGCTTTTTGAACCCTCACTCTTATATTCTTACGGTTTCTTACATCTTCCGTAAGGTTGGTAAAACTCACCACATCCCCCTGCTCTATCTTGTCGTAATCGTCAATATTAATAAAGTCGAGAGGTAAAATTCCAAAATTCACCAAGTTTTGCCATGCAATTCTTGCGTAAGAATTGGCGATCACCGCTACCTGTCCAAGATATTTAGGTGCCAGTGCGGCGTGTTCCCGGCTGGACCCCTGCGCATAATTGTCTTTGGCTACCACAATATGGCCCCCAAAATCTTTTTTTGCCTGCTGGGCACGATCATAAAAAGAATCATCAATTACAGAATAGGAGAATTTACTAATTTCGGGTAAATTACTTCTGAAAGGCAGTACTTCTGCCCCTGCCCGCAAGATTTCATCTGTAGATATGTTATCGCCCATTTTAAGCAAAACGGGAACATCATAAGAATCCTGTAAAGGATCTATTGTAGGTAATGTTTTAATATTCGGACCTTTTTTAAGCTCCACGTTTTCATTGTCTTCCGGAGGCGCAACCAGCATCATCGTATTGATCAATTCCTTCTCGGGATACTCGTACTTTGGATATTTCATATCGTACAACTTCTCAAGGTCCCTTGGATCTGTAATTTTACCTGTTAATGCAGAAGCTGCCGCCGTTTCTGGGCTGCACAAATGCACCCTGTCATCTTCGGTACCGGAACGGCTTGGGAAATTCCTTGGCATCGTTCTCAAACTAATTGTACCTGAAGCCGGTGCCTGTCCCATTCCTATACAACCCATACAACCTGACTGGTGAAACCTTGCTCCTGCAGCTATAAGCTTTTCAAACCCTTTGTTGGCGATCAAATTCTGAATTACCTGCCTGGAGGTTGGGTTAATATCAAAAGAAACTTCCTCCCGCGTAGATTTACCGTCTACAATAGCGCCTGCAACCCAAAAATCACGTACCCCTGGATTAGCCGAAGAACCTATTACCACCTGCCCTATTTCCTGTCCTGCCACTTCGCTTACCGGCACAACATTCCCGGGGCTTGTTGGCAGAGCGATGAGAGGAACAAGATCGTCGAGGATGATTTCATCCTCCAGGTCATAAGTACAACCTTCATCGGGAAGTAATTCTACCCAATCTTCTTCCCTGTGTTGTGATCTTAAATATTTTTTTGTTTCCTCATCACTGGGAAATACAGTAGTGGTAGCTCCAAGTTCTGCACCCATGTTTGCGATAACATGCCTGTCCATGGCACTTAGTTCTTTAAGTCCCTCCCCATAATATTCTATTACTTTTCCAACTCCACCTTTTACATCATAACGTCTCAGCATTTCCAGGATCACATCTTTCGCGCTTACCCAATCCGGCATTTTTCCGGTTAGTTTCACTCCCATCACCTGCGGCATTTTCACGAAATAAGGTTGTCCTGCAATGGCTGCGGCAACGTCCAGTCCTCCTGTTCCAATTGCGAGCATTCCAAGCGAACCTGCAGAAGGCGTATGACTGTCTGATCCTACCATGGTTTTTCCCGGTTTCCCAAATCGTTCCATATGCACCGGGTGACTCACACCATTTCCAGGGCGGCTATACCAAATCCCGAATCTTTGTGATGCCGAGAGTAAAAAAGCGTGATCATCGGCATTTTTAAAATCTGTTTGCAAAAGGTTGTGATCTACATACTGTACCGCAACCTCAGTCTTGGCCCTGTCCAGTCCCATAGCTTCCAGTTCAAGCTGTACAAGGGTTCCTGTAGCATCCTGAAGCAAGGCCTGGTCTATTTTAATCCCAATTTCCTTACCGGGAGTCATTTCTCCCTTGACGAGATGTTCTTTAATTAATTTTTGTGTGACATTTAATTTTGACATAGTTGGTACATTTTCTCTTCAAATTAGAAATTTTCAAGTGATTAGTAGACGGGTTTAACAATATCTTATACGTTGATGCAGCAGAAAACATGTATTTTAAAAATTCAGAAATTTTTTCAAAAATCAAAACTCAAAAATAGCGTATGAATCCATTTTTAAGAAAGGCAGTGATTGGAGGAATTTTTGCCGCTCTTCTCGTAGGCGTGGGTACTTATACTATTGGATTGGTCACAGGATCTGAAGCGATGCACCTTTTTTCCACAACGCTTTCCAGGTTTAAAACGCTTTGTAATACAGTCATTCTTTCCTCATCCACCATTCTTGCATTAATGCTTACTCTCTTAAGCCTTAGCCGCTCCGCAAATACAAAGCTAAATCACGAACATTATCACCGTGTACTTACTCTTGCAAAGGTTGTAAGTATTCTCATTGTAGTTGCAGTGATGGCGCTGCTGTTACTTAATCTTCCTGTAGATGATAATTCGCAGGTGCCAGATTCCTGGTACAGGATAATCTATTATCTCAGTCTTGGCCTGGCCGCAATTATTGGCGGCGGATTTGTCGCTGTAATTTCAATGCTCTATAGTACCATAGCAAACGTAATTCTTATCATTGGGTACAATAAGGAAAATCACCCTTTGGTGCAAGGAGAGGAGGCCAGGAAGCAGAGTGACCAGCAGCATAAAAAGAATTCTTAAGGTTAATAAAAAGTACCGGTTTCAAATCAATTCCTTTGTATTTATTATGCCCGCGAAAATCTATTGCGGTAAAATTTCTGCTGAACAAGCTTTAAAATGTCATTTTAGAATACCTGTAAACCCTTCTGATGCAAAAAAAACCTGAAGCAATGCTCCAGGTTTCTCTTTTACTTATTTTAATCATGCTATAGATTCGGATTTCCGCCACCGGGATAATCTGTAGAACCAAGTCGTAGAATGATATCTTTTTGCTGACCTTCAGAAAGATTAAAACCGGGTTTTCCTTTATATGGAAACAGGAAACTAAATTCTTCCATGTAAGATCTCCAGCTTTCTGCAAGACTAAACTTTTTATTCTCGCTTTTTATCTCCGGAAGTCGGAATCCTTCCTTGTCAGAGTCATAATCGGCACCCTCGGCTGAACATCCCGAAAAGACCATTCCTTCGTTGATTTCACTGTGAATTACAACCGCTTCTCCTGAAACTGCAGGAAAATCACGAACTGAAAGTGAAAAATGACCGAAAATCTTATTCTTGTTGTTGATATCCTTCACTTCAAAATCAGAATTCTTGTTGTTGATAGGGTGCGTAAAAATAGGTGCGCCGCCTGCATCTTCAGAAACAGTTTTAAGAGATGCGTAAGAATTGTCAAGGGCTGCTTTGTGAGTGACGAGAATTGCTTTGATCTTATAACCTTCTTCCACAAGATGTTTCACTCCTTTTTGTGCTCCCTTCCCCACCGTATCAATGAGGATCATATCCTGCCGGTTTAAATGCCTTATTGCATATCCCTGGCTTCCATCGTCCATTTTAATCACAAAAGTATCTGGAACAAGGTTCACAAACTTTCCGGTTTCGGTTTGCTTGATAAATTCAGCTGACTCTCGGTTTATAACCTCTTTCTTATCTACGGTCTTCATTTAAATCTGTTTTTGAGTTCATTTTAAATATACAATCACAGCAAAATCCTTCCAAAGCTTTTAGGAGTGTTTAACGGGTATTTAGGAGTTCGTTAACGCCAGCGAAAAAGCAGCGTAAGAGCCGTGGCCACTAAAGGAGAAAGAGGTAGAAAGTTTTTGATTATGAAGTGTCAAAAAAGGGATTCCGAAGGCACTTTTTTGAAGCTGAACATCAACCGAATTCTGCTTTAATTCTTCAGAAACCAATTTAAAAAAAGTATGCTTCATCTCTTTAGAAGAAGCCTTAAAAATGCCATTTTTGAATACTGTTTCTGAATCTTTTACAGCCGTGGTGTGAATTGCTTCTGAAGTAATTCTGGAAGTAGTAAAATAAGAATTACCTTCGATTTTTACCTCTCCCGAAGCCTCCTCTTCAGAAAATTCTGAAAGACCACAGTGTAAAATCTGCCAGTTTAGCCTTCTGTCAAGCCCAAAATGTCTTTGATGTGCCTTGTAAGCAGCTTCTTTCATACTCCATAACAGCCAAACGGTCTCATCTTCTCTTCCAGAAGCATGAATGAACTCCCGCTCCCCTTTTAAAAAAACCTTTTCAAGCCATCCTTTCCGCTTCCAGTTGCTTTGAATTGTCGCGAGCTGCAGGTCAACCACATCATTTCCAATCATGCTCCTGCCCTTTTCTCTTTGATGATCGCAACGGCATCTTTCACGGTCAACATATTGTCCATAGAATCATTGTCTATGGCAATATCAAATTCATCCTCCACATCAAGCACGATATCCACAAGGTTGGCCGAATTTATCTCGAGATCATTCAAAAAATCTGTATTTAAGCTAAAATTTTGAAAAGCAGGTTCATTTTGAACGTAAGGCGAAACGATCTTTTTAAGGCAGTGCACTATTTCATTGGTTTCCATTAGCTGTGGCAATTTTTTGAAGTTATATGTGATTCTAAAATAAGGTTTTTTAAGTTGATTTTATAATGCTTCAGCAGATTTCCAGATACTTTATAATGCCCTAAAGAGAACAACGGCATTTACATCTCCAAATCCAAAACTGGCTTTTGCAATTGTTGTAAGCTTAAGCTCCTGCGTCTTTTCCGGAACGTTTTTTCGGCCTATAAGCTTCAGAATCTCCGGATGAAGATCTTCAGAATTTAAATTTCCGAAGAAAAACTCCTTTTTCAGCTGCAGCACACTTGCCACACATTCAATGCTCCCGGCGGCGCTCAGGCAATGTCCTGTCATTCCCTTTAGAGAATTAATAAGTGGGAAATTCTCTCCTTTTCTACCCAACGCCTGACTCCAGTTTTCAATTTCTGTTGGATCCATAGCCGTAGCCGTTAGATGCCCGTTAATACCGTCGATTTCGGCTGACTTTAATCCTGTTTCTTCCAGTGCTTTTCTTATACATCGCTGCACAGCTTCGGAATTTGGAGCGGTCATACTGCCGCCGCCGGTTTGTCCGCCGCTGTTGATATGACCGCCCAAAACTTCGGCGTAAATGCTGGCGCCTCTTTCCTGCGCGCTTTCCATATCTTCCAGGAGCAATGCTCCTGCCCCACTTCCGGGGACAAATCCTGAAGCCGACTCGCTCATGGGCCGCGAAGCTGTTTCAGGGTTTTGGTTATACTTGTGCGGCAGAATTCTCATGGCGTCAAATCCACCCCATATGTATGGACCGGAATCCCCGCAACTTCCCGCCAGAATTCTTTTTGCCTTTCCGGCTTTTATGCGGTCGTAGGCCATTAAAACAGCTTCTGTCCCTGTAGTACAGGCAGATGAGTTGGTGGTGACCAGGTTGCCGCAGCCAAGCATGGTGTTGAGATAAGCGCTAACGCCGCTGGCCATGGTTTGCAGCACGCTGGTACTGCCAAGCCTTCGGGTTTTCCCGTCGTCAATCAAATGAATGGCTTCCCTGAATTTATCGGCTCCTAGAAGTCCGGTGCCAAAAATGATTCCGCTGTCAAAATCGGGTTCTTCAGGATTTTTTGCGGGTAAGCCTGCATCTTTCCAGGCATCGACGCCGGCAATGGTACCGTAGACAATTCCGCTGCAGTTAAGTCCGCGCAATTGCAAGGGCGAAAAATACTGCTCCAGCATTTCCTGCGTGACCTGGGGTTCACCGGCGATCTGGCAACTGAATTTCAACTCCTTTAATTTCTCCTGAAATCTTATCCCGCTTTTTCCCTTACGAATGGCCTGTTCAAATTCTTCCAAACCAATACCGTTTGGTGCGGCAACCCCCATTCCTGTAATGACAACTCTTCTACTCATTTTCCCTGATCATTCCCGAAATTTCTCCCCTGCAAACCAGTTTTTCGGCTGCATTGAACATTTTCACCTTACACTTGAGTTTATTAAACCTGAAAAACTGCTTTTCTGAAACCACCTTTACCTTTTCCCCGGGATAGACCGGAAGGTAAAAATCAACATCAGATTTTGTCAATGCCACTTTCCCAGATTCCCTGAACTTCCCGCCCAGTAAAAAAATCCCCAGGCAAACAACTCCTATCTGCGCCATACATTCTGTAAGAATCACTCCGGGCGTAACGGGAAAAATTTTGAAATGCCCCTCATAGAAAAAAGAATTCTGCGGAAAAGTATAGGTGCCTGTTATGCCATTTTCAGAAACTTCTTTTAGCTCGTCAACAAACAAGAAAGGTTTTGAATACGGTAAAAGAGAAATTATTTCTGAAGAATTTATTGTCATAAAAGTTCTGGAGTCTAAGTTTTCTATTTCTAAAGGTTTGCGTTCAATTATTTGATATGTTCTCCCCCATTCACCGGAATGATGGCACCGGTGATCCAGCTGGCTTCGTCCTTACTTAGCAGGTAAACCACATTTCCAACATCTGCCGGGGTGGTTAACCTTTTAAAAGGGTTTCTTTTGACCGCATGTTCATGAAGCGTTTCATATCCCGGGATCATCTGAAAGGATCGTGTAAAAGTCATTCCCGCCTGTATACAATTCGCCCGGATTCCCTTTGGCGCAAATTCCAATGCCATGCTCCTGGTAATCGCTTCCAAGGCCACTTTAGCTGCAGAAACTGCCGCATAATTCTTCCAGGCCTTGGAATTTCCTTCACTCGTAAACGACAGAATTCGCGCATCTTTGGCAAAAAGCCCCGCGTTAAACAGGATCTTTGACCAGTCATAAAGTGTGATGGCCATAGCGTCTATGGTTTGATGGAAATCATCATTCTGCAAAGTGGGTTCCTCGCCAAACATGGGTTTTAAATTCCCTTTTGCGATGCTGTGAAGCAGGGTCCTTAGTTTTCCTTTCTCTCCAAGGATGGTGGTGATCTCTGCTACCATTTCCTCCCGTCTTTCCTTTCTTGTAGCATCCACGTTGAAGGTATGCAGGCTCACTCCCTGCTTCCTTATCTCATCAAAGGACTCTTCAATTTCGGGAAGATTTTCCCTGCGATCGCGATGGATCACGATAATGTTCATACCGTGGGCTGCAAGCTTTTTTGCCGAAGCCAGTCCCAGTCCACTGCTCCCGCCAAGAATGAGCGCCCAGTAATTCTTGTTTTCAAATTCCCTTACCATTGTAACAATACCCTTTGTGCAGAAAATCCGGGGCCAAAGCTCAGCATGAGCCCCTGCTCCCCTTTTTCTACCGGTTTATCAAAATATCTTTCCAGTACATAAAGAACGGTTGCACTGCTCATATTTCCGTACAACCTCAAAACTTCTTTAGTTTCATCTATATTCTTCCCTAAGTTACCAAAAAGATCTTCAACCGTTTGCACGATTTTTTTTCCGCCGGGGTGAAAGATGAAACGATCTACCTTCTCAATACTGCTGTTATGTTTTTCAAGAAATGGATGAATAATTTTCGGAAAGTGGTCTGAAATTTTCTTCGGAACTTCGGGGTCCAGGATCATTTTAAGTCCGTTGTCCACAAGGTCAAATCCCATCATATGGGTCGCCTCATAAAAATGGTACATTCCGTCTCCCAGGATCTCAGGTCCTTCAGCCTCTTCTTCCGAAGAAAGCAGCGCACAGGCCGCTCCATCTCCAAAAATTGCAGCACTTACCATATTTGCCATGGAAAAATCGTCCAGCTGCAGCGTAGCCGTAGGACTTTCTACCGCAATTACGGCAGCCCTTTTTCCGGGGTTGGATTTCAGGAAATTTTTCGCATAAATAATTCCCGAAATTCCTGCCGCACAACCCATCTCGGTCACCGGTAGCCGTACCACATCCTGTTTTAGCTGTAATTCATTAATGAGGTAAGCATCGAGCGACGGGATCATGATGCCGGTACAACTTACGGTAATGATATAATCAATAGATTCGGCTTGCCATTTGGCTTTTTCAAGTGCCTTTTGCAATACCTGTTTCCCCAGTTTCTTAGTTTCGCGGGCATAGATCCTGTTCTTCTGCTCAAAAGAAGTAGCCGTAAAAACTTCCGAAGGTTCCATGATCGAATACCTTTTGTCTACGGCAGCTCCTTCAAATATCTTGATGACTTTACGCCGAAAACGCTCTTCCTGTCCGCTAAGCCAGGTTTCCACGTATGGGATCACCTGTTTTGTTTCCCTGGAATACTGCGGAAGTTGTTTTGCGACAGTCGTTATTTTTACACTCATAGATTTGGTTAAGCTGTTTTTTCCTGAGGCTTTATAAGAATCCACTGGTATCGAAAAGCCCATTTCCAGCGAATCTTTTGATGTTTTACAATCAGGTTTTCTGAAAATTTCTCCAGATCTTTTTTCCTGAACCCTCTCAAAATGGAAGTAAGACCATCTTCACGGGCAATGGGGTTGTGAATGAAAACCGCACAAAACGCCTGAAAAAGGTAATATGCGGCCCTGCTTCGCTGCAGGTCATTTATCACAACTCCAAGGCGGGCAGACTTCAGGAAAACTTCCAGAAGATGCTTTATCCTTACATCTTCAAAATGATGAAGTGTAAGGGTACACAACACAATATCGTACTTTTTTTCTGCAAAAGATGTAGAAAAAATGTTAAGGGCTTCAAACTTTATTTCAGGATAACTTTGGGAAAGATCTTCAGCGATTTCAATAGCATAGGGATTTGCATCAATACCTAAAAGCTCCAGTTGAAGATTGTTTTTTCTTCCGTAGTTGGCGATTTCCCGTAGAATGGTACCATTTCCGCAGCCTACATCTACTATTTTTACAGGAGCTTCAGGTTTGGTTTCAGAAATGACCTTTTTAATACCTTCAATCGTGATCTTATTTCCACCAAGCCATTTATTCACCTTGTCCAGGTCTTTTAATGTTTTAGCAAGTTCAGGACCTTTAAGTTCAAAATCATCCATGACTTCGCTCTCACGGGTTCGGTATTTCGTGTTTACCAGTTTCATATTGCTAAGTTTCCGTGGGTTCTTTTAATTATATGCGGCAGCAAAAATGGCATTTTTGACACCAGACTTTGAGAAACTTCTGCAAGGGAAGGATTAAGAAGGATCTTCTGAAGATATTTCCCTGTTATCAGCCTGCTGCTGAAGGTTTTATGCCACTTTTGAGCATATTCCTTCTCCATCTTCTCACGATCAAAAGTGGATGAGTTTAAGTGTTTAATCACTGCTTCGGAAGCTAATTTAGCACTGTGTATCGCCATCGCCATCCCGTTCCCGCACAGCGGATGTAATAATCCCGCAGCGTCTCCCAGCATCAGGATGTGATCTTTGACGGTCTCCTTTCTGCTGAAAGAAATTTGCGCAATCGTAAGCGGTTTCACAAAAAGGGGTTTTGAAGTGCCGAAAAAGGCATCCAGCAACGGATTTTTCCGAAGTACTTTTTCATTAAAAACGTCAGGATCTTTATATTTTTTGAAGCTCTCAAAAGTTGCCAGGTAACAGACATTTACAGCGCCCGTTTCCGTTTTTGAAAGTCCGCAGTAGCCGCCGTTAAAATTATGGAGGCCAACAGTGTTTTCAGGAAAATCTGGTGACTCATAATGCCCTTTGACAGCCAGCCACGGCGCCTGTGCATTAAAAAATGGTCTTTCCAGCTTCTTATCGAGGACAGATCTTTTTCCGAAGGCCCCCAGAACTACCGGTGCCTCATAATTATTGCCTGCCGAAGTTGAAACCTGCATTTTGTCCTGAGAATATTGCACAGAAACCACATTTTGGGGTACTATATTCACACCACATTTCCGGGCTTCCTGAAACAGGTAATGATCAAAGCAAAACCGGCTCAATCCCACTCCTCCCAGGGGCAAATCTGTTTCCAGCATCTTACCGCGGGCCGTACTAAACTGAAGACGGGAGATTTCCACTGGTTCTAATTGATTTAAAGAAAGGCCCAGCTGTTCAAAATAAGGTTCTATTTCGCGGGAAACGTATTCCCCGCAAACCTTGTGGTGCGGAAATTCATCCTTTTCAAAAAGTGTCACCGAAATGCCCTTTTTCGCCAGGTGGATAGCAGCTGTTAAACCCGCCAGTCCTCCTCCAACAATAATAACAGATCTATTCTTCAACATTTTTAAGATTCAGCAATAAAAAAACCCGGAAGAGCACCCGGGTTTTCACACTTAAAGCCTGAAAGACTAGTTTTGAGCCTGTCTCTCGGCCTCCTCGATTAATTCCTCATTTGCAACAATGGCAAGCTCTACTCTCCTGTTCTTGGATCTTCCTTCTACGGTAGAGTTGTCATACTTCGGCTGACTTTCGCCATACCATTTTGTTTCTATACGTCCTTTTGAAACCCCACCTTCATTTACAAGATAGTTAGTAACAGCCTGCGCCCTGTTCTTAGACAGCGTAAGGTTATAGGCATCACCACCTGTACTGTCTGTATGTCCTTCTACTAAAATATTGGTGTCTGGATATTCCTGTAGAATATTTGCCAGAGAATTTAATGCCTGTTCAGATTGTTGGTTGATGTTATATCGTTCGGTATCAAAATATACACCGCTGGTTTCATCAAATGTGACATTAATCCCCTCACCTACACGTTCAACTTCTGCACCCGGAATTTCCTGTTCGATTTGTTGCGCCTGCTTGTCCATTCGGTTACCAATATAAGCACCCGCAGCACCTCCAACAACACCACCTATTATGGCACCAAGGGCAGTATTACCGTCACCAACATTGTTTCCAACCACACCGCCTATTACTGCTCCTCCCGAAGCACCAATGACAGTTCCTTTTTGTTTATTATTTGCATTTCTAGTCGCGTCACAACCTACTAAAAGGATTGCTGCAAAAAGTACCGCGAACATTCTGTTTGCTATTGTTTTCATCTTTTTCTCTTTCTTTTATTCTTTAGTAAAATCCATTCTTATCGTAAAAGGCTCTCCTTCAAATTGTATGGTATGCTCCCAAACCATTTGATCACCTGTTAAGGTAACAAGATCAATTCGATAGCCTTCATTCCCTCTCGTAGATTCATGTTCCTCATTTGTAGGCTTCAACATGAAATCATAGTTCCCTGTTTCTTTATCTACCTCATTAATAGACCAGATGAAGAACCTCGTATTAGAATTGCACTGCGACTTCACCGGTACGTAAGAGCCGGTGTTATTATTAGAGATGAAATTCCACTGACTGCTCTCCAGGCAGGCTGCAGAAGTATCATCAAAAAGTTGAACATTGAAATTACCTGTGCTTCCGGGATATGTAATACTCGTGAGAAGCCAATCACCTTTAAAGGTTATGCGGGCTTCCCGGACTTTTCCCGAACCACAGGAGGCCAGGAACAAAAGGGCGACCAGCAAGCTTAGAATCTTTTTCATTGAGGGCGTTTTAGGGGTTAAAAAATCCGGTAAAAGCATAAAATTTTTCGTGCTCATACCGGACAATTCTTCCGAAATTATCTTCTGAATAATCTGCTTATTAGAGCGATCACAAGAAGAACAAGGAATATGTAAAAAATGATCTTTGCAATATCTGCAGCACCTTCAGCAATTCCACCGAACCCGAAAATGGCTGCTACCAAAGCAATAATTAAAAAGATAATGATTAAACGTATCATGGTTAAAGTTTTAATTGATTAGTTAATCTAAATTACATTTCGCATTCCCGCCCAACAAATTATTATTAATATTTTAACAGGATACACCTAAGGGAATTATAAAAAACCAAAAGAAACTAAAAATTATTCTCAATACGCTAACAAATCCTTTAAAGCAGCTTCAAATCTTTCCTTTGGAAGGTACTGTTTCTCAAGCTCTGAATTAAAAGGAACGGGAGTTTCCAGACTTCCCACCCGCTTCACCGGTGCATCCAGGAATTCAAAGCAGTTTTCAGAGATCAGCGCAGCAATATCTGATGCAATTCCTCCAAAAAGGCTGTCCTCCTGCAGAATAATGACTTTTCCGGTTCTCCTCACCGATTTATATATTGCCTCCTTGTCCAATGGTTGTAAAGTTCTTAGATCCAGTAAATCTGCATCAATTTTAGTGTATTCCTCCAGGACATCTAATACCCAGTGTACTCCCGCGCCGTAACTAATAATTGTTACATCTTTTCCTTCTCTTAGAAGGACGGCTTGCCCCAATGGAAGCGTGTAGTAACTAGAAGGTACTTGCTGTCTTACACTTCGATACAAGGCCTTATGTTCGAAAAACAAAACAGGGTTAGGATCATTAATTGCAGTGTTAAGTAAACCTTTGGCGTCATAAGGAAATGCGGGGTAAATAACTTTCAATCCAGGCGTTTTTGTAAACCAGGCTTCGTTTGTCTGGCTGTGAAAAGGCCCCGCACCAACTCCGCCACCACAAGGCATTCTTATGACAACATCGGCATTTTGGTTCCAGCGGTAATGCACTTTTGCAAGATAATTTACAATAGGATTGAACCCTGAAGCTGCAAAATCTGAGAATTGCATCTCAACGACCGCCTTCATACCTTTAATTGATAATCCCATGGCAGCTTCCGCAATGCCCGACTCACAAATGGGCGTATTCCGCACTCTTTCCCTGCCAAATTCCTCTACAAAACCTTCGGTGATCTTAAAAACTCCGCCGTATTCTGCTATATCCTGCCCCATGATTACCAGGTTGTCGTGTCGCTCCATGGACTGCCTTAAACCCTGGGAAACGGCATCAATAAACCGAATATTCTCTGATTTTGAATCAGATGTAATATCCTTGTAATCAAAATATTCAAAAATGTCATTTAGCTCAGTGGTTTCATCAGCTTCAATGGGAGGTTCATCAGAGGCTTTTTGCAGGTGTGTATCAATTTCAGCTTTTATTTCCTGCCTTAAATTTTCATCCTCTTCCGAAGTAATGATACCTTCAGAAAGAAGATATCTTCGGAAATTATCTATAGGATCTTTTTTAGCCCACTGCTCCATAAGCTCATTCGGCACATACTTAGTACCGCTCGCTTCTTCATGGCCCCGCATCCTGAAGGTTTTGAATTCCAGCAATACAGGCCTCGGGTTTTGTCTCATATCACGTGCGAGGGAAGAAACCTTTTCAAATACTTCCACGATGTTGTTTCCATCTATAATATGACCTTCCATACCGTAGCCTTTGGCGCGATCTGCAAGATGTTCACAGTTGAATTGTTCCGAAACCGGTGTGGAAAGCCCATAGCCATTATTCTCTATGCAAAACAACACAGGCAGTTGCCAGACTGAAGCAACATTTAGTGCTTCATGAAAATCGCCTTCACTGGTACCGCCCTCACCGGTAAAAACAGCAGTAATTTTCTTTTCATTTTTGAGTTTATGTGCCAAAGCAATTCCATTAGCAACCCCTAATTGAGGCCCCAAATGTGAGATCATGCCCACAATTTTAAATTCCTGCGTTCCGAAGTGAAAACTGCGATCTCTTCCTTTGGTGAATCCTGCTGCTTTGCCCTGCCATTGGGAAAAAAGCCGGTATAAAGGGATATTTCTTCCGGTAAAGACACCAAGGTTTCTATGCATGGGAAGAATATATTCATCTTCCTGCATCGCTGAGGTAACGCCAACGGCAATGGCTTCCTGGCCAATTCCACTAAACCATTTTGAGATTTTTCCCTGCCGAAGCAGGATGAGCATTTTTTCTTCTATTAATCTTGGTTTAAGCATGGCGCTGTAAAGATGTTTCAGCTCCTCATGATCTAAATTTGTGGGTTGGAAGCTGAGCGCCTGATCCTGAGACATTCTCATTTGCATAAGCATCAATTGTTTCTCAAATGTACTTAAAATTGAAGGTTTCTTTACTAAGAAAAGTATAAACAGCCTTTCACTCTATGGAATTTATTTAACTTTGTGAAGATAATTACATTTATTCATCTTATGGAAATGAAGAATATTCCCAGCGTGGACCTGGCCGATTTTTTGTCAGACGATCCACAGCGCAAACAAAAATTTGTAAACGAAATAGGCAAGGCCTATGAAGAAATAGGTTTTGTGGCTTTAAAAAATCACTTTTTGAGCGAAAACCTTGTAGATGAACTCTACAAGGAAGTAAAAGCATTTTTTGACTTGCCACTGGAGACCAAAAAAAAGTATGAAATTGAAGGGCTTGCAGGACAACGCGGGTATATATCCTTCGGAAAAGAGCATGCTAAAGGAAAAAAAGAAGGAGACTTAAAGGAATTCTGGCATTTTGGACAGGAGCCTTCTGAAGATGCAAACCTAACCGAAGAATACCCTGAAAACGTTCAGGTGGAAGAGCTGAAGGATTTCAATCATGTAGGGATGGAAGCCTACAGAATGCTGGAGAAAACAGGCATTTTTGTGCTACGTGCACTGGCTCTTTACATTGGTGTTGATGAACACTATTTTGACCATTGGGCAAGCAACGGAAACAGTATTTTAAGGCCTATCCACTACCCTCCTATCACTGAAGAACCCAAAGGGGCTGTACGCGCCGGGGCTCATGGAGATATTAACCTTATCACGCTCCTAATGGGTGCCTCCACCGGTGGGCTGCAGGTTTTGCGTAAGGACGGGGAATGGATCGATGCCATACCAAATGAAGATGAACTGGTGATCAACGTAGGAGATATGCTGGAAAGGCATACCAACAATAAATTGCGTTCCACAATTCACCGTGTGATTAACCCTCCAAAAGAAGAATGGTCAAAACCAAGATATTCTATCCCATTTTTCATGCACCCAAGAAGTGAAATGCCATTGAACTGCATGGAAGAATGTATAGATGAAAACAATGAAAAAGCATATCCAGATATCACTGCAGGTGAATTTCTACACCAGCGACTGGTAGAAATTGGTCTTAAAAAGTAACCGTCATGGGTAAAAAGAAAATGGGGCTTGAAGATTTGGGCGGATTTGTTTTCTCTACTGATGAAGATTTTGATCTCGATCAGGATTCAGGAGAACAACAGGAAACTCCCGCACCTTCTAACCAGTATCTTGAAGCCCATTACAGCTCTAAAGGAAGAGCCGGCAAAACCGTTACAGTTATAACAGGTTTTGTTGGTACTGAAGAGGATCTTAATTCCCTGGGAAAACAACTGAAAAAGAAATGCGGAGTCGGCGGCTCTGTAAAGGATGGAGAAATTCTCATTCAGGGAGATGTAAGAGATAAAATAATGACTTTTTTAAAGCAAAAAGGTTATAACGTAAAACGTGTTGGAGGTTGACCTTCAGCACGTTTTTATTTGATGTGCCATGGAAGAAAAGAAGTTACTGCATATTACAAACGGTGATGATCTTACAGATAAACTTCAGGAACTAAAGATTCCCGGAGATGTCATTGTTTGGAGAGAGATGCTCTGTGAAGGCCCTACAGTTCAGGAAGTTGGCAATGAAAATTTTTTAAGGATCCGGAAGAACTTCTTATGGGAAAATTATAAGATTTCCGAAGAAGAATACCAGGATAAATTCATTGATGAACTTGATAAACTCGCGGCCATTAATGGTTATGACGAAGTGATCTTGTGGTTTGAATTTGACCTGTTCTCACATATGAATATGCTTGCGGTAATTAGCTTTCTCAAACAAAACCGAAAGAAAAATCCGCTTTACCTTGTCTGCAGCGGAAGGCTTAAAGGTGAGCACGAGCTTGCTCCCCTGTCTGAACTTTCCATCAAACAGCTACAACGTCATTACGACTGTAAAATCCCTCTTACAGAAGATGATCTTCACATGGCCGAGCTTATTTGGGAACTTTATTGTAGTAAGAACCCGATGCGCCTCAAATCAAAAATCAAGAAAACATCCAACTTTGAATATCTATCCAGTTGTATTCGGGCACATATTGAACGTTTTCCAAATGCCAAATCGGGTCTAAATTCATTAGAAATAAACGTTTTGAAACTCATTCAAAAGCACGAAATAACTTCTCTTCATCACCTGCTGGGATATGCTTTACAGTACCAGGGATATTACGGTTATGGCGATATACAAATGAAAAGGGTGATAGAAAAATTAAAGCTTTTCTATACCGAAAACGGCAGCGAAGTAAAGCTAAATGAAGCCGGGCAACAGGCTATTTCGGCTTCCAAAAATTATTACCAGGACCTCAAAGATAATGAAGACTACGGCGGAGTGGGAAAATATGATTTTCTATATGATCCCGATTCCCACAACCTACTAAAATTATAATATGAATAGCTTAGCAGCTTCAGAATTAATTCTAAATAACGATGGTAGTATTTATCATCTCAATTTACTTCCCGAAAACTTAGCCGATACGGTTATCGTAGTTGGCGACCCCGAAAGAGTTGAAAAAGTCACCAGGTACTTTGATAAAGTAGAGGTAGTGGTTCGAAAAAGAGAATTTCATACCCAAACCGGCTTTTATAAAGGAAAAAGAATTACCGTGATCTCTACAGGGATTGGTACAGACAATATTGATATAGTACTTAACGAACTGGACGCGCTTGTAAATATTGATTTTGAAGAACGTAAGATTAAGGAGCAGCATACCAGCCTTGACATTGTAAGGATTGGAACATCAGGCTCCATACAGCCAGAAATTCCTGTAGATGCGTTTCTATTAAGTGAGCTGGCAGTAGGTTTTGATTCTTTGCTACACTTCTACAAAAGCGAAGAAATTCAGGTTCAGGATTTTAATCGCGCCATTAAGGAGCACCTTCAGTTGAGTAAAGAAAAAAGTACGCCCTACGTGGTTGCATGCGACACAGACCTTTCAAAAAAGTTGTTTTCAGCTAACATTTTTAAAGGGTTTACCGGAACGAACGAAGGTTTTTACGGCCCACAGGGAAGGGTGCTTCGCTTAGCATTACAGGACGAAAATTTGAATGAAAAACTGGCCAGTTTTTCATTTCAGGATAAGAAAGTTACCAATCTCGAGATGGAAACCTCTGCCATTTATGGACTTTCTGCACTTTTAGGGCATCGTGCCGTCTCTATGAATGCTATTATTGCCAATCGTGCCACCGGAACTTTTAGTAAAGACGCGGCAGAGACCATAGACAAGCTTATTAAGTACACTCTGGACAAGCTCGCTTCCTAAATTTCATTTAACACAAAATTAGATTCAGGAGTACAGCGTCTTTGTATTTTTGACTAAATGACAATCTATGTTAAAGCCTGAAGAAATACAACTAAGGCATCGCGATCTAAATTGGTTAAGTTTTAACGGCAGAGTATTACAGGAGGCGAAAGATAAGCGTAACCCGCTGTATGAAAGAATAAAATTTCTTGCTATTTTCTCCATGAACCTTGATGAATATTTCAGGGTAAGGGTTTCGCAGTTACGGCAAATGAAGAGGATCAAAAAAAGCCTTCGCAAGCAACTTGCCTTAAAACCGAATAAAAAAGTAAAAGAAATCCTTCAAAAGGTTCGAGTTCAGCAGCAGGAATTCGGGCGCATTTTCTATGAAGAGATAATTCCTGAACTTGAAGAAAATGGAATTTTCCTGGTCAAATATGGTGAGTTCAATGCTTCAGAAAAAAAGTTTGCAAAAGCTTATTTTGAAAAAGCTTCCTGCCATATGGAATCCAAAATCATTTTCTTCCAGAACTCAGATAAACTTTTTCTTGAAAATAATGTGCTTTACCTGCTTGTCACTTTTAAAAATTCCGAAGATTTTGGCGTGATTAATTTACCTGTAGACCAGTGTGGCCGGTTCATCGCTCTTAAAACAGAAAATGGAAAGAACAGGTTCACTTTCCTAGATGATCTCGTGAAATCACAAATTAAAGCCATTTTTCCTGAAAAAGACATTAAAGGAATTTATGAAATTAAACTCTCCCGGGACGCCGAATTATATATTGATGATGAACTGGAAGGCGCTTTAGCTGAAAAGATCTATGAATCGCTGGAACAACGAACACAGGGTCAACCTACGCGTTTGCTCTATGACTCTCAAATGCCTCCCGAAGATCAAAAGAAACTTAGAAACCTGCTCAATCTTGGAAAAATAGATATGATGCCGGGAGGAGAATATCATAATTTCAGTGATTTCTTTTCCTTTCCAGATCCCACAAAAAATCCTGAATTACATTTCAAACCTTTGCCACCTGTAAAGCACAAGGTCCTGGAGCACGCTCCCAATTATTTTGAGGCTATTGCCAAAAAGGATCTTGCTCTTCATTTTCCATACATGTCCTTTGATTATGTGGAAAGGTTTATTGAGCAAGCAGCTTCTGATGCCCAGGTTGAATCGATCAAAATTTCAATTTACAGGGTCGCAGAAGAATCAGATTTAACGACCACTCTTTTAAAGGCTCTCAAAAATGGCAAAATACTCACTGTTTTTATTGAAGCCAAAGCCCGCTTTGATGAGAAGAATAATATAGACTGGGGAAGGAAATTTGAAGATGCAGGTGCCAAAGTAATCTACAGTTACCCTAAAATCAAAGTGCATTCAAAAATCCTTCTTGTTACCAGGAAAGAAGGAGAAGGACTTCAAGATTACGCTTATGTTGGCACGGGCAATTTTAACAGCAAAACCTCCAAAATTTACTGTGACCACGCGATTTTCACAGCACGCGAGACGGTTACAAGAGAACTTTCGCGCGTATTTAATGTTCTGGAAGGTGAACTTATTATTCCGCGGGCAAAAAGATTACTTATTTCGCCATTTTCGACGCGAAAGACTTTTAACGATATGATCGTTCGGGAAACTGAAAATGCCCAACAGGGAAAAAAAGCGGGAATTACGGCAAAAATGAACAGTCTCGAGGACAGGGAAATTATCGAATTGTTATACAAGGCCAGCAACGCCGGAGTGAAAATAAGATTGCTCGTTAGAGGTTTCACCTGTCTCGTTCCAGGTATTGAAGGAATGAGTGAGAATATTTACATTACCAGCATCGTCGACCGCTACCTGGAACATGGCAGAATTTACCTTTTTGAGAACAACGGAAATCCTGAGGTCTACTTTGGAAGTGCCGACTGGATGACACGTAATCTTGACCGAAGAATTGAGGTAATCACACCTGTTTATGACCAGGATATAGCAGCAGAATTTATAGATATTCTTCAGTTACAACTGCAGGACAATGTAAAAGCCCGTATCCAGGATGCTTCTGAAGAAAATGAGTATGTAACCGCAGCTCCCGGGGAAAAGAAAATCCGCTCCCAATATGCCATTTATGAATACCTGAAAGAAAAACACGAAAAATGAAAAAACTAAAAGTTGGAGGAGTTCCAGAACATTTTAATCTTCCGTGGCACCTGGCAATAGAGAACGAAGATTTCAAGAATGCAGGACTGGAAGTATCATGGAAGGATTTTCCCGATGGCACCGGTGCAATGTGCACCGCTTTCAGGAATAACGAGATTGACGTTGCCGTGATTTTAACCGAAGGAATCATCAAGGATATCATTGCGGGAAACTCAACTAAAATTGTTCAGGAATACATTGGCAGTCCTCTTGTTTGGGGAATTCACGTTGCTGCAGAATCTGAATACAACGAAATTGAAGATCTCAAAAATGCCAAAGTAGCGATAAGTCGGTTCGGTTCGGGTTCCCATTTGATGGCTTACATAAATGCTAAAAGGCTGGGCTGGAATCCTGCTGATCTTGAGTTTGAAGTGGTAGGCGATATAAATGGTGCCATAAATGCTTTAGAGACAGGAAAAGCAGGTTATTTTATGTGGGAACATTTTACTACAAAACCTTTGGTGGACAACGGCACCTTCCGCAGGCTGGGTGACTGCCCTACTCCATGGCCCTGTTTTGTTATTGCGGTACGGGAAGAGGTTTTGAAAAATGATTCTGAAGCAGTGAATAGAATGCTTGAGGTTCTTAATAATATGACCAAAAATTTCAGAAGTATTCCCGAAATTGAAAAGCAGCTTGCGAAGAGGTATCAGCAAAAAGAAGAAGACATAAAAGAATGGCTAAAAATTACCCGCTGGAGCAGTGAAATAATTTCTGCAGAAGAATTGCACCGCGCCCAGGAACAACTTTTTGAACTGGACCTTATACCCCAAAAAGTGGATAATTCCGCTCTTGTTCATAAATTTCAGGTATAAAGCCTAATTTGCATTTAAAATCATCAAAAATGAAAAAGATTTATTTCAGTGCCATATGTTTCCTTTTTACTTCAGGTCTGTTTGCCCAGCAAAACGGTTATTATGAAGAACCAACAGCGCGCGAAACCGCACAAAATGAACTGAGTGCAAACGCTTTTAATGTATTGATTTTTGGCGCTCTGGATCTGGGATATGAGCGGATTCTTTCAGATCACAATTCAATTGCAATAGATCTCTTCACCAAACTACTCAATAAAAATGAGGGGGAGGATTTTGATCTTTCTGAAGCATACGCCAAGGATTTCTCGCTTACCACAAAATTCAAGTTTTTCTTTACAGAGGATAATACAGCCTGGGGCTTTTATGCTGAAGGCTTTGGAATGCTATCAAGCGGAGAGAACAAGAAAAAAGTAGAAATGACGGATCCTGAAGGCGAAACCTATACCGAAGAAATGTACCTTGACTACACCGATTTTGCCATTGGCGTAGGCGCAGGATACAAATATGTTGCAAAACAGGGTTTTGTCATAGATCTTTCCTTTGGCCTTGGAAGAAATCTTTTTCATAAAGATTCCCCAGATCTTGTTATCCTGCCGGCTGTAAATGTTGGCTACAGGTTCTAAAAATGATGTTTTCGCATTCGTTTTTTACCAGTCTATAGGTGCTTTACCATTTGCAACCAGGTATTCATTGGCCTTACTAAAATGCTTGTTACCAAACCAGTGACCTCTGTTTGCCGCTAAAGGAGAAGGATGTCCACTGGTAAGCACCAAATGTTTAGAGTTATCCACTTTTGCGCCTTTCTTTTTGGCAGGACCGCCCCACAACAAGAAAACCAGTCCTTCTTTTTCATCAGATAATTTTTGGATCACAGCATCAGTAAATTTCTCCCAACCCCTGCCCTGGTGAGATCCTGCCTGCGCAGATCTAACCGTTAGCGTGGCGTTTAGCATTAAAACTCCCTGCTTTGCCCAGCGCTCCAGGTTGCCTGTTGCCGGAATGGGTTTTCCAAGATCCTCTTTGATTTCTTTAAATATATTGACCAGCGATGGCGGTATTTTCACCTGTGGCTGTACAGAGAAACAAAGTCCATGGGCCTGCCCGTAACCGTGGTATGGATCTTGCCCAATAATTACCACTTTTGTTTCGTCAAATGGAGAAAGGTCAAATGCTTTAAATATGTTAGAAGCCCTGGGGAAACATTGTGTAGTAGCGTATTCGTCCTTTACAAAATTTGCAAGTTCCTTAAAATAGGGCTTTTCAAACTCATCATTTAACTTTAATTTCCAATTCGATTCAATAGAGACCTCCATAATAATATTTAAATTTGCTGCACCCCAAAAGTAGGGAAAATCACATATGATTAAAATTACACAGAAAACACTTTCAGATCTTGAATTTCCATCAGTTTGCGAGCAGGTAAGCGAATATACCATCACGGCTCCGGGAAAAGTCAAAGCCCTGGAAATTTCCCCTTTTTCAACACCTCAGGAAACCATATTTTCTCTAAATCAAACCAATGAATATGTTTCTTCTTTTCAGCAGGAAAGCCGTATCCCGAATCATGGTTTTGATTCCATAGACAACGAGATCAAACTGCTAAAAATTGAGGATACCATGCTGGAGGCTTCCAGCTTCAGGAAGATTAGTTCTATTTCTGAAACAGTCAATACTCAAATTAAATTCTTTCAGAAGTTTGAGGAGCTGTACCCTGCTCTTCACGAAACCACTTCAGAAGTTGAATTTACCACCATTATTGTTGAAAAGATCCAGAAGGTCATCGATCGCTTTGGTGAAGTTAAAGATGACGCTTCTCCCCTGCTCCAGGAACTACGACGAAAAATAAACCAGGTGAAGGGAAGCATCAATTCCAGTTTTGGAAGCGCTCTCACCCATTATAACAATCTTGGTTATCTCGATGAAATACGGGAAACCGTTGTAGAGAACGTTCGTGTCCTTGCTGTCTCGGCCATGCACCGCAGAAAGGTAAAAGGCGGAATTTTAGGCAATTCCAAGACGGGAAGCATTGTTTATATTCAGCCGGAAGCCACTTATACTTATACCCGGGAACTGAACAACCTGGAATACGAGGAAAAAGAGGAAATTAAAAGAATCCTGAAGGAGCTTACAAATTTCATAAGACCCTTCCGCCCGCTTTTGCAGGAATATCAGGAGCTACTAAGTGATATAGATGTGGTTGCAGCAAAAGCAAAGTATGCAATTGAGCTGAATGCAATTCTTCCAAAAATAGTAAAAGAGAGAGAGATTCAGTTAAAGGATGCTTATCACCCGCTGCTGCTTCTGAATAACCGAAAAGAGAAGAAGAAAACATATCCGCAGAGCATTGATCTTGATAAAGAAAAGCGGATCATTGTAATTTCCGGTCCCAATGCCGGCGGAAAAAGTATTACTTTGAAAACGGTGGGCCTTTTACAGGTGATGCTGCAAAGCGGAATGCTTTTACCGGTGCATGAGTACAGCCGCATGTGTCTTTTCATGAAAATCCTCACAGATATTGGCGATAATCAATCTATTGAAAATCATTTGAGCACCTATAGTTACCGACTGAAGAACATGAATTATTTTCTTCGGAAATGTGACGATAAAACCCTCTTTTTGATAGATGAGTTTGGTACCGGAAGTGATCCCGAGCTGGGAGGTGCGCTAGCAGAAACATTCCTCGAGGTATTTTATGAAAAAGAATCCTTCGGAATATTGACCACTCATTATGCCAACCTCAAAATGCTGGCGAACGAACTGCCGCATATCACAAATGCAAATATGCTGTTTGATTCCCGCACGCTGGAGCCCCTTTTTAAGCTGCACATGGGGGAAGCCGGAAGTTCCTTTACGTTTGAAGTAGCCCAGAAAAACGGCATTCCCTATAGTTTGATCAACAGGTCAAAAAAGAAAGTAGAAAGAGGTAAAATAAGGTTTGATAAGAGTATTGCAAACCTTCAGAAGGAGCGGTCTAAACTTCAGAAAACCACCACTTCATTAAAAACGAAAGAGCAGAAAGCGGAAACCGAAAAGAAAAAGCTGGAAGAGACGAATGCACGAATTCAGCAGAAGCTGGAAGGATTTCAGGAGTTGTATGACAGCAATCAACGGCTCATTTATCTTGGAAACAAGATCAACGATATCAGCGAAAAGTACTTCTCCAATAAGCGTAAAAAAGAGCTTATTGCCGAATTTCTGAAGATCGTGGAAGTCGAAAATTCGAAACGCAAGAAGCAAACTGCCCAGCAGAAAAAAGCGGAGAAAGCCAGACAGGAAAAACTTCAGAAAGAAGCCGAGAAGAAAGTGAAAGTAATTCGCGAGAAGAAAAAAGAAAAAAAGAAAGCAGAAGAAAAAGTAGAAGAAGCAAAGCCGAAACCTATTTTAAAAGTAGGAGACAGAGTGCGTTTACAGGATGGAAAAGCAGTTGGTTCTATTGACAGCATTGAAAAAGGCAATGCCAAAGTTAATTACGGAATTTTTACCACCTCTGTATCTGTCGATCAACTGGAATTGGTGCAGCGAAAAAAATAAAAGAAAAAGAAAAATGATAAATTTCCCAAAGGACAAAAAGATCATCCTCTTTGACGGAGTATGCAATTTGTGCAATAAAACCATCCAAACCATCATTGAGAGAGATACAGAAGATAAATTCAGGTTTGCGCCGCTTCAAAGCGATATTGGCCTTCAAATCGTCAATGAACGCGGCATAGATACCGAAGCGCTAGATTCTGTTGTACTTATAGAACCCGGCGTTGCATATTATGAAAAATCTACGGCAGCTATAGAAATCGCTAAACACCTTAAGGGATATCGCTGGTTAAAATTTGCAAAACCCGTACCTCAGGGATTACGTGACAGTATATATGATCTCATTGCTCGTAACCGTTACAAATGGTGGGGCAAGAAAAACAGTTGTATGATTCCCACTCCCGAGCTGGAGGCTTTGTTTCTGAAATAGTCTCTACAGAAAGACTATTTTTCAATCCATTCTAGAGCTTCCTGCTTTTCAGAAATTTCAAAATACTTGATTTCTGCGGAAGTAAAAGGTTTCATGAGTTGGGTTAACCATTCTTCCCATTTTTTAGCACCAACCATTGCTACTTTTTCAAGATTATTGGTGTTTTTGAAATCAAATTTCAGGTCCTTCCAGGCCGCTTCCGGTTCCCAGCCTTCAAATTTGTCCATTTCAAAATACCAGCGTATGTTCTGGTGTTCCGCCACCTTTTGACGCAGCACCGGCAAAAGCTGGTCGTAATCTTCTTTGTTGAGCTTACCCACTGCTTTGGTGGATACAACATCATCTCTTGTTCCTTCTAATATCTGAATCATAGCTTTTTTCTTTTAAATTAGCTTAGTTTCAGAAATAAAGAAAATTTTTCAGCTGCTCTAACAAAACTTTAGTGTGGCAGCAGCCAGCTTTGTTATAGAAACATTAAAAGCCGGTACTATTTTAAATTGCTTAGCATGAAAACCAGTTTTTCATTGGTATTCTTATTTTGATGAAAAGAATCTGTATAGAATTTATTCTTCTTTGCCAGTCCTAAATCCTGAAGTTTACTAATTAATTGCGAGTCTTCAATAGAAACTTTTCCCGATAATAAAATACCCAGATCTTTTCCTGAAGAATAATAATCATAAATCCTTTTGAGTCCGCTTAAATAGAGATAATCTTTTGTAAAGCCTCCTCCTCTGTGAGCTCTAAGTGTGATGGACCAGGCCCTTTCCTTATCAAGTTTATACTGGCTGTATAAAAGATCAAACGTATCGCTGAAGGAATATCCTTTAATAAGACTATCTGCCGCCAGGACGCGATAAGCCAGCTCCTTCATTCTCTTTAGGCTTAAACTGTCAGACATGTATTCGCTGAAAACGGCCAGCCCGTCCTGGGTGAGATTGTTATTTGAAAATCCGTGGGAGAAAATGCGCAACGGCTGAATTTCGGCATTGAACGTAGTTAGCATATGAACCCCTATCTCGTGATTAGCAAGAATCTTTAGATCATTGTCACTATACTTCCTGTTTTTCTTTAAAACAAGCGTTTTAGAGGCGTTTAAGGCCATGGCAGCGGCCGTAATGCTATTGGTCTGCTTGATCTTAAAATTAAATGTATATTTCTCTCCAAAGGCATGAAAAAACGCCTGCGCCTGATCTGCATTGTACCGAGGTACCATTTCCTCGGCGTCTTCCTCTTTGTGAAAATGCAGGATAAATTTGGCATTTTTGACATCCCGTTCTTTGGGAGTGCCAAATACCCGCAGCGAATTGTAAAAGAATTTTTTGTCCTGTCCTACCGTAGCAATACACTGCACCAACCCCGAATATTCATAAATGGTATCGTGATACAGCTTTCTGATATCTTCATCTTGAATATCTTCCAGCCGCTGACTGTAGAACTGCCGCTGAAGCTGAAAAGGATTAAATTTTATTTTTCTGTACTTAAAAACAGGATCTTCTGTAAACTTTGAAGTAAAAAACCGCTTTTTTTCCTGTTCAATATTCAGCGGATTGAGATAGTTCAAAAGATCAATATCCCGAATCAAACTATCAAGGTTTTTGTCTATTTCAAATAAACTCGCAAATTCTCTATGTACTTCCTGATGCTGCATTTTTATTGAGTGTAAGAGGTCCTTCAGAAAAAATAATGGCAAATACAGTAAAATAATATGTGCCCCACAAGTTTTGAGGAAGGAAAAAATTAAAGATATTTAATTAGTGCTTTTGGAATAGCAGCGTCAAAATCCGGGGCAGGCATTTACGGTCATTATTATCGAAATGTTCTTTTACTTCCAATAATCTAAACCCATTGCTTTTAGCTGCTTCAAGATAATCTGAAAGATGATGTGTGAAACATGTAAGTACCTGCTCACCTTCCGCAGTATTGAACCGGGCTTTACTTCCGGAGTATTGTTTGAAAGGATGTAGCTCCCCAATGTACAGATATCCCTTTGAAATGAGATTTTCCGAAGCTTTTTTGAAAAAAAGGTTCAAATCTTCTATATGTTCAAGAACGAGACTACAGCTAATAAGGTGGTAAAATGTAGATGCAAAATGCCATTTTTGGGTAATATCTGCTTTCCTGAAATGCACTTTTTCAGAAGAAACTTTTTTACGCGCTTTGGAAAGCATTTCTTCGGAAAAGTCAATGGCAGTTAATTTGTCAACTTTTTCAATCAGCCATGCTGTGTTTTTTCCGGTGCCGCAGCCAATCTCAAGACAGGAACTAAATTGAATGTTTTCGAGGCAGGATCTAATTGCAAAAGCTTCCAGGTCGCGGGTTTTGTTGAGGCTGGAATCATATTGCGCCGCCCAAAGATTGTATGCCTTCTGAATATTCATATGAATAATGATTTCCTACTGTAAAAGAGTAAAAACAAAACAGGTTTTACTATTACGTTTAATTCTGTAAAAAAAAACTGATCCGGAAATTTTAAAGCAAGTTAGCAATATCTCGCTTTCTTAAATCCCGGATCAGTTTCTATAAATTAGGCTGAAAATGTTTTTTTAAAGCTTATTCTTTTCCTTTTACCTGGTTAAGATTGTCATCCCAATCCTTTACATGAGGCTCACCAAGTTTGTCTACAGATTTTGCGACCATCATGGAAACTGCAGCATCACCGGTAATATTCACGGTAGTTCGGCACATATCCAGCGGCCGGTCTACTGCAAAGATAAGGGCAAGTCCTGCTTCGGGGATCCCGGCCTGTGCCAGTACTATCACCAGCATCACCATTCCTGCTCCCGGCACTGCAGCCGAACCAATGGAAGCAAGTGTTGCGGTGGCTATAATACCCAGCTGTGCACCAAAAGAAAGATCCATTCCAAAAGCCTGAGCAATGAAGACTGCAGCTACAGCCTGGTAAAGACTCGTACCGTCCATGTTAATGGTTGCACCAATTGGGAGTACAAAACTGGTTACTTCCTCGTGTACCCCGAGATGTTCTTCTGTTCTTTCCATCGTCACCGGAAGCGTTGCCGCACTTGAACTGGTTGAAAAACCGAGCAACTGGGCAGGTGCAATTCCGTTAATGAAGAATGACGGTGTTCTTCCCGTAAAGATCCAAACGAGTAGTATGTAGACACCAATCATTAACAATAGTCCGATGATTACCGTAATTCCGTACATCGCAAGAGCCGCAAATAAATCGGCACTTGGGGACTCCACCACCAGCGCTGCAAGTAATGCGAACACGCCGTAGGGAGCTGTGAGCATGATAAGGTCGATCAATTTTAGAATGACTTCATTAAAACCATCAAAAAAAGCTTTTACCGGTCGGGCAGTTTCTTCAGGAATAAGGATAAGTCCCAGTCCGAAGAATATTGCAAAGAAAATAACCTGCAGCATGTTGGCATTGTCCCCAGCAGCCGCAAAAATGTTGCTTGGTACAATATCTTCCAGCGCCTGCAGTGGCCCTGCTTCTTTTTGGCGTTGTGCATCGGCGATCCTTGTGTTGGCATCGCCTTCATAGTTTGTAATTAATTCGGTACGGGTTTCTTCGGAAATAGCACTTCCGGGACGAATTAGATTTACGACTCCCAAACCAATAGAAACCGCCACCACTGTAGTACAGATGTAGATAAGAATCGTTCTTGTTCCCATCTGGGACAGCTTGGAAATATCCTTTAAATCTGAAATACCTTTGATAAGGGAAGCCAGGATTAAAGGAACTGCAATAAGTTTTAAGGCATTGATAAAAATATTTCCAAAAGGTTTGATCCAGTCGCTAATAAATTCTGCTCCCCAGGAAAAGTTGGTCATTAGGAGCGCAAAAATTACCCCCGCGGCCATCCCGAGAAGTATCTGCCAATGCAGTGCAAGTTTTTTCATGTATAGTAATTCTGTTAGAAAATTAAATTTTTGACATTTTATTTAGAAGAAAAAAATCGGCTAAGACGAGTGCAGCCATAGCCTCTACGATAGGTACGGCACGCGGTACTACACAAGGATCGTGTCTTCCTTTTCCCTGCATTTCCACTTTTTCTCCTTTTGCATCTATGGTATCCTGTTTTTGCATAATGGTCGCTACAGGTTTAAAGGCCACTCTAAAGTAAATATCCATTCCGTTAGAGATGCCGCCCTGTATTCCACCGCTATAGTTTGTTTTCGTACTTCCGTCCTCGTTGAAAAGGTCATTATGTTCACTTCCTTTAAGAGCAGAACCACTAAAGCCGCTGCCGTATTCAAACCCTTTTACTGCATTGATCGACAGCATGGCTTTTCCTAGCTGGGCGTGCAATTTATCAAAAACTGGTTCTCCCAATCCTGCAGGAACATTTTCGATAACGCATTCCACCACACCACCCACAGTGTCTCCCTGAGAACGGATGTCCCGAATGTAAGCTTCCATTTTTTCTGCAGTAGCAGGATCAGGACAGCGTACCGGGTTGTTTTCAATATTGCTGAAATTTAGTTCGTGATATTTCTTGTTAAGCTGAATATCACCAACTGCCGAGGTGTAGGCCGTAATTTTTATTGCAGAAATCACCTGTTTTGCAACAGCGCCCGCTACTACCCTACAGGCAGTTTCACGAGCCGATGAGCGCCCACCGCCGCGATAGTCACGGTTCCCATACTTTTTGTCGTATGTATAATCTGCGTGCGATGGACGGTAGGTATCCTTAATATGGGAATAATCTTTGGATTTTTGGTTTGAATTCTCAATAATAAAACCAATGGGTGTCCCTGTAGTTTTTCCTTCAAAAATACCAGAAAGGAATTTAACCGTATCAGGTTCTTTTCGTTGAGTGACAATGGCCGACTGGCCCGGTTTTCTCCGGTCCATATCCCGTTGAATGAGGTCAAGGTCCAGTTGAATTCCTGCAGGACAACCGTCTATAGTGCCACCTATTGCCGCGCCATGAGATTCGCCAAAGGTGCTGAGTTTAAAAAGAGTCCCGAAGGAATTTCCTGCCATAAAAGTGATTTTGAGCAAATGTAATTTTTTAACCTAATATTTAAAAATATAGGTTGTTATTCTTTAGTCGAGCAAGGCCGCGGCCATGATTTCGACAGGATGAATCGCCGTTCTTCCTGTCCCGTCCTTGATTTGATGACGGCAACTGGTTCCCGGTGCGGCAATGACAACTTCAGCCGGTGCCTTTCGCACTGCGGGGAAAAGCGTTTGTTCTCCTATTGCCATACTCACCTCATAATGCTCTTTTTCATATCCAAAAGAGCCCGCCATTCCGCAGCAGCCAGAAGGAATGATCGTCACCTCAAAGTTCTCCGGAAGGTTGAGCATGGCAAAAGTATTTTCAATATTTGAAAGGGCTTTTTGGTGACAATGGCCGTGCAGCTTGATCTTTTTCTTTTCTGAAGTAAAAGAAGCTGATGTAATATTACCGGCAATAATCTCCTTTTTTATAAACTCATCTATTAAAAAGGTATTTTTCGCTAACTTTTCTGCTGTCGGTTTATCGTCGGCCAGTCGTAAATATTCATCCCGAAAGGTCAAAATAGCCGATGGTTCTATTCCCAGCAGCGGAGTCTCTTCAGAAATGACATTTTTGAAGAGGTTTATGTTTTTATTGGCCAGTTTCTTTGCCTGTTCAAGAAAACCTTTGGAAATAAAGGTCCTCCCGCTCTCCGGATGTTCAATTAGCTCCACATCATAGTTTAAACCTTCCAATAGTTTGATCGCGGCAATACCAATTTCAGATTCCAGGTAGTTCGTGAACTCATCATTGAACAGGTAAACCTTTCTTCCTGAAACCGAAGCCTTTTTCGCCCTTTTTGAATGGTAAGCAGTCAGTGTTTTTTTTGAAAGCTGTGGCATATTTCGTTCAGGAGCGATTCCCAGGGATTTCTTCAGAAGCCGCGAACTGGTTTTATTGCTGAAAATACCATTTGTAAGCCCCGGAAGAATTCCGCCCATTTTATTCAGCTTAGTATTATAAGCGAAAGTTTTGGTTCTAAGTGAACTGCCATTGGATTTTTGATATTGAAATTCAAATTCAGATTTGTAAGCTGCCATATCAACGCCCGAAGGGCATTCGCTCTTGCAGCCTTTACAGCTAATGCAAAGATCGAGTACTCTTTTTATTTCTTTATGGTCAAAACGATTCTTCTTTTCACTGTTGGTAAGAAATTCCCGTAAAGTATTTGCCCTGGCGCGCGTGGTATCTTTTTCATTTCGGGTTGCGCGGTAACTGGGACACATGGTGCCGCCTGCTTCTGCGGGTTTCCTGCAGTCACCGCTACCGTTGCAATTTTCGGCTGCACGAAGAATCCCCATAGAATCTGAAAAATCCATTAAAGTGGTAATTTCAGGCTCATTTCTTCCCGGCTCATATCTTAGGTGTTCATCCATAGGAACGGCCGAAATGATCTTACCGGGATTCAGAATATTTTTAGGATCAAACGTGGCTTTTACGTGTCTCAGAATTTCATAATTTTCAGAACCTATCATTTGTTCGATGAACTCTGCCCGCAAGCGTCCGTCGCCGTGTTCCCCACTCATGGAACCGCCGTATTTTTTCACCAGTTTGGCGACATCTTCTGTAATTTTCCTAAAAAGCACTACATCCTCTTCACTTTTAAGGTTTAGGATTGGCCTTAGATGAAGTTCGCCTGCCCCGGCGTGGGCATAGTACACCGCGTTTTGATTATAACCTCGCATTATTGCTGAAAAGTCATTGATATAATCTGCGAGGTCTTCAACAGCGACCGCGGTATCTTCAATACACGCAACAGATTTTTTGTCGCCAACCATATTTCCCAATAGACCAAGTCCTGCCTTTCTAAGCTCCAGTGCCATATTAATGGCTTCGCCCCGTAAAACAGGAAGCGCATAACATAAACCTGAATCTTGAAGGGTTTTTAAAAGTTCGGCCGTTTGTTCTGTGAGATCATTTTCATCATTGGATCTTAGTTCAAGCATTAGGATTGCCGCGGGATCTTCCTCTATAAAAAAGCGGTTTTCCCGGTATTTTATACTGTTTTTAGTGCAGTCCAGGATCACCTTATCCATCATCTCACAGGTGAAAAGAGAATGCCGCATTGCAGGAACCACGGCCTGCAGGCATTTTTCTACCGATTCGAAATGTGCTGCGATCATCACCGCTTCCTTCGGCGGAAGATCGTCTAATTGCAGGGTAAGTTCTGTCGTGAATGCAAGCGTACCTTCACTTCCCGTAAGAAGTTTGCATAAGTTCAGTTTTTCTTGAGAATTTGAAAAAACTTCAGATTGAATGATTTCATCTATTGCATAACCTGTACTTCGCCGATGAATTTCAGGTTTGGGAAAATTTTCTTTGATCTGCTGCTGAACTTCTTTAGGTGAAAGTTCTTTATAAAGATCCCGATAGATGGTTCCTTCTAGCGTATCAAGCTGCAGTTTTTCCTGAAACTCTTGTGTTGTGATTTCAGAAAAAGCCGCTTCACTACCATCACTCAGGATTGTTTTGAGACTTAAAACTTTATCACGCGTCACCCCAAATTTGATGGAAGTGGTTCCACTGGAATTATTCCCCGCCATTCCTCCCACCATACATCGATTTGAGGTAGAGGTGTTGGGGCCAAAGAAAAGACCGTAGGGCTGCAAATATCTGTTGAGATCATCCCGTATCACCCCGGGTTGCAGCGTCACTGTTTTAGCTTCTTTATTTACAGATATGATTTTAGTGAAATATTTGGAAACATCTACAATGATTCCCTCTCCTACTACCTGGCCAGCAAGCGAAGTACCGGCCGTTCGCGGAATAAGTGAAGTATGATTTTCTTCTGCAAAATTGATGAGCTTCTTAATGTCCCCTGCAGTCTTGGGATAGGCCACTGCAGCGGGAAGTTTCCTGTACACCGAAGCATCTGTAGCATAGATACTTCGCCAAAGGTCATCATAAAAAAGTTCGCCTTCCAGCTGTATAGCCAGATTTTTCAATGGAAGTTGCATTTTAAGAACAAGGTATGGTTAGCAATGAAATGTTAAGAATTAACAATAGATTAGCAGGAACAGTATTTTCCACTTCTTAAGATAAACTAATTTTGTGTGAAACTAAATAAAAGAAACGATATGAAGAAATTACTTTTGCTTGCGATTTGCATCCTTGGTTCAACTGTACAACTACAGGCACAGGAAATAGCCGAAAATGCTCTTGGTTTGAGGTTTGGAGGAAGTAATGGCGTTGGCACTGAAATTACTTATCAAAGAGGACTTTCTGAAAACAACAGGTTAGAAATTGACCTTGGCTGGAACAACCGCGAAGATGTGGATGCTTTCCGCCTAACCGGTTTGTACCACTGGGTGTGGCAGCTGGAAGACAGGTTCAACTGGTATGCCGGTGTGGGTGCAGGGCTAGGATCTGTAGACTACGCGGGTGGTAGTGAGGTTTTCTTAAGTGCCGCGGGAAATGTGGGAATTGAATATGATTTTGATTTTCCACTTCTAATATCCCTGGATTTTAGGCCGGAAATTGGACTGGCAAATTACTACGGCGATGATCTTGGATTTGACATTGCACTTGCGATCAAATATCAGTTCTAAAAAACAACTCTCTATAGTATTTAAAAAGGGGGATTTTTGTCCCCTTTTTTATTTTGCTTCTAAAGCTTTTTTGTAAACCTGTTCGTATAAAGGAAGTACGGTAAGAATATCAAAGTTACAGGCCTGTTTCTGGGCATTGTCCTTGAAATTCTCAAGAACTTTATCATCCTTCAATATCTTTACTGCATTCCTGGCCATGTCTTCCACATCACCAACGTCACTTAAATAACCTGAATAGCCATGAATATTCACCTCGGGAATTCCGCCGGTATTGGTTGAAATAACCGGCACCCGGTTCACCATTGCTTCGAGAGCAGCAAGGCCAAAGCTTTCGCTTTTCGATGGAAGAAGGAAAAGATCTGAAAAACACAAGATTTTATCTACTTCATTGGAATTTCCGAGGAAAATTACCTTGTCTTCAATTCCCAGTTCCATTACAAGCTCTTCTGCGGGTTCCTTTTCAGGTCCCTGGCCCACCATGATAAGTCTCGATTTTACCTGCTTCTGAATGTTGTAAAAAATTCGAACCACATCTTCAATACGCTTCACTGTCCTGAAGTTACTAACATGGCTAATGATCTTTTCGTCTTCCGCAGCCATTAATGACCGCTGACAATCTGTAAACGAATTTTTGTATTTCATGATATCGATGAAATTCGGCACGACCTCAATCTCTTTCTTCACATCGAAAAGTCGCAGCGTATCGGCCTTTAAGCTCTGGGAGACCGACGTCACCACGTCACTGTTATTAATGCTAAAAGTCACCGCAGGTTTGTAAAACGGATGATTCCCAACCAACGTAATGTCTGTCCCGTGGAGCGTAGTAACCATGGGAATATGAATACCTTCCTCGGCCAGCATTTGTTTCGCCATAAATCCTGCATAAGCATGTGGAATCGCATAATGCACATGTAAAACTTCAATTTTATGAAGCTTTACCATATTCACGAGTTTACTACTAAGTGCCAGCTCGTATGGCTGATAGTGAAAAAGAGGATATTCGGGAACGTCTACTTCATGAAAATGTATATTAGAGGAGAGCTGCTCCAGCCGCACCGGCTGCTTATAAGTGATAAAATGTACTTCGTGCCCTCGTTTGGAAAGCGCCATTCCTAACTCTGTAGCCACTACTCCACTACCTCCAAAGGTAGGATAACATACTATGGCAATTCTCATGCTTTATTGATCTATAGCTTCGTAAATTACTTCCTGGATCTTTGTTCGAATACCCTCCCGAATAAGCTTTTTATTCGTTGCTGAAGGATGAATACGATTCGATAAAAATACGTAAACAATTTCTTCCTCAGGGTCTGCCCAGGTTAAAGTTCCTGTAAATCCGCTATGACCAAAGCTTTTCATTGAGACACAGCCACAGGTAGGGCCATATTTATCCAATTGCGGTTTATCAAAACCTACTCCCCTTCTAACGTCTTCTTTGCAGTAGTAACAGGTATTGAACTTGTTGATGGTTTGTTCTTTAAAATATTCTTTGCCGCCATAAGAACCACCGTTCAAATACATTTGCATGATCTTCGCCACGTCATTTGCATTACTAAAAATACCTGCATGCCCCCCAATTCCTCCCAGGATAGCAGCTCCTTCATCATGAACATAGCCCTGCAACAGTTGTTTTCTCCAAAGTTTATCATTTTCCGTAGGTACTATTTGTTCTTTGGGAAAATGCAGTAGGGGTAAATATGTGGTATAATTTGCACCAAGGGAATTATAAAAGTGGTCTTTTACAAGATATGCCAGCGAGGTACCATATATTCCTTCCAGAAACTCCTTCAGAAGATAATAAGGCAAATCACTATACCTGTACTCCAGGTTCCTTTGCAGGTCACTTTCACGAATTACCTTTACAATAGAATCCCGAAGGTCATTTCTTATGTATAAGCCTTCTGCAACCGTGGTATTAAAGCCGGGTGTGTCCTCATGTCGGTAATACTGAAGGGAAGGCTGATTGGTTTCGGGATCGAACGTTTGCCTGTGGAATGGGATCCAGGGCTTTAACCGGGCATAGTGAGAAAGCATCTGCTTCAGGCTTATTTTTTCTTTATCTGAATGCCGGAGCTGCGGAAGCATTTCCGAAAGCAAAGTATTTAGATCCAGCTCATCCTCTTCCACAAGCTCCATGACCAGTGGAAGCGTCCCCAGAATCTTTGTAAGGGAAGCAATATCGTAAACATCTGTCGCCTTAACAGGGTTTTCTTTCTCGTACGTGTGATAGCCAGCATTGCGCTCAAAGATCACTTTTCCTTTTCTAGCCACCAGCACCTGCACTCCGGGTGACATTTTTTGTTCAATGGTTTCCCGGATGAGAGAATCAATTTTTGCCAGTTTATAGGAATTCATCCCAACACTCTCGGGCAGGCCATATGCGAGTCGCTCCAGGTTTTCTGTTCGAAAACCTGTTCCTTGCGGGAATTTTTTGCCTGCACTTACCGGCAGCGCTCCTTTGGCTTCAATGGCACCAAATAGAAGCTGCGCCGCTTTCTGTTGCGCTACTGCACTATTTTGATAAGCCACCATAATACCCTCAAAATTTGAATTAGATTCTAAATCAAGCAATGCATATGGCCGCGTGAAAATGTTCAGAATAACCTTATTTTTACGGGCTACTTCATAAAGCCATACAAGTTCTTTTTCTGAAAATTGATATGAACTCCAGGGGGAATCATTAGATTTATGATAACCAAGGATGACGAGGTTGTAATTCTCAAGTTTATCATTTAATTCATTCAAATGTTCGGCTTCTACATAATCGACCTGGGTGTATCGACTCAGCTGATCATAAAATTCCTCTCCACTGGCATCTCCAAAATGTACATATGCGATCTTTTTCTTCTCCAGTTCCCGAACCGGAATAAGAGCCCTGTCATTTTTGATCACCGTAAGCGCATTCTCTATAAGTTTATGCTCCAGAACATCATTTGTAATGCTATTAAGTTCGCCATACAAATAACTTTCGCTTACAGGCTTGTAATGGTTCAGCCCAACTTTATATTTTGAAAAAAGGATCTTTCTTACCGAGTGTCTAAGACGTTCTTCTGTTATTGCCCCGTTGTTATAAGCTTCAATAATTCTGGAACTTGCTTTTGGAACATCTTCGGACATAAGCAGAATATCATTTCCGGCTAAAAAAGCAGCCAGATCAATTTCTCCGGGTTCATTGTAATTCGAAACTCCTCTCATGTTAAGAGCATCTGTGATCACCAATCCTTTAAAATTCAGATATTCTTTTAAAACATCGTTTACAATTGCTTTAGATAACGAAGATGGCAGGTTCCTATCTTTCTCGAGCGCAGGTACATTAAGATGCCCAACCATTACTCCGGAAAGTCCTTCCTCTATTAATTTTCTGTAAGGGTATAATTCAATACTGTCAATCCTTTTTTTCTCAAAACCAATAGTGGGAAGTGTTTTATGAGAATCGGAATCTGTATCACCATGGCCGGGAAAATGTTTTGCACTTGCCAATACATTCTCCCGCTGCATTCCCTTCATAAATGCCAGCGCTTTTTGAGTAACATTCTCGCGGTCTTCTCCAAATGAACGATTTCCAATAATGGGATTATCGGGATTTGTATTTATATCTACCACAGGTGCAAAGTTCATGTGTACACCCAGCCTTTTTGCGTGCCTGGCAATGGCTGCACCTGTTTCTTCCACCAATTTCTCATCCCGAATGGCGCCTAAAGTCATATTCCACGGAAAAGCAAAGGTAGAATCCAGACGCATAGCAAGGCCCCACTCTGCATCCATTCCCACAAGCAGCGGAGTTTTTGCTATTTCCTGATATTTATTGGAAAGTTTTGCCTGCCGCAGCGGGCCACCTTTTGAAAACACGAGTCCGCCAATATGATACTCCTCAATGAGCTTCCTGATTTTTGCAGTATCTGCCTGGTTTTCTTCGGAATATGCAGCAACCATGAACAACTGCCCCACTTTTTCTTCCAGGGACATTTGGTTATAGATACTGTCTACCCACTCCTTTTGCAGCTCAAAATCCACTGCAATCAGCGGATTGGCATTTTGCTGTCCAAAAGATTTTCCGAAGAATATAAAAAATAAAAGAAGTAAACCGGAGATCGAAAATTTTGGGGATGTCATTAATTTAAAAAGCGGTTGTGCCAGCTCTCTGAGGCTGGAACTTCCCAATCCTCAAGATATTCGGCCTTGTTATTTACCAGGTTATTAAAAACAATCGTTTTGGGAGAAACGGCACGATCTTTTGCCATTTTTCGGAAATCTGTAAGTGACTTATAGGCAACGAATTCCCCCTGTTTGTAGGATACGTTCATCTTATCTAATAAGTCTACATCATACTCTTTTTCAAGCTGTTGAATAAAGTTAACTGAAGCATCAATTGAGCATCCAGTCGCGGCATTTACCTTTTGATCAAGGGCAATAACAATAAAGCGATTATACCTTACTTCGTAGGAAGCATTCAGGTTTGCCCCGTGCGCCGTCCATTGCTCCAGAAAATCTTCAAGTTTTGTAGTGATCTCCTGAAGTTCCTGTTCTGAAAAGGAACGATTAGCCTGATATATCCAGATACGGGAAGAATCTGGCAGATTTTTAAAAGGGACTAACATTTATGTGAATTTAAATTTTTACAAAATTAATTCTTTGGAGCTGTGTCTCAAAAATAGTACCGTTAAAGTTGCAGCCATACTATAAAAGAAAAACCCCTGCAACAACAGGGGCTTCAAAAATGTGCTCTAGAATGGCTTTTTTAGAGATCCTGTGCGCTGGCGATCATCTCTGCAATGTCCATCACAGCAATATCATCTTCTTTGTCTTTGCTCTTAACGCCATCGGTCATCATAGTATTGCAAAAAGGGCATCCGGCAGCAATGACTTCGGGTTGCACCTCAAGCGCCTGCTCAGTACGTTCTGTGTTCACGTCTTTATTACCTGGTTCGGGTTCCTTGAACATTTGAGCTCCTCCTGCACCGCAGCACATGGCATTTCTTTTACATCTTCTCATTTCGACCAGTTCCACTTCCAGCTTTCTCAGCAGGTCACGTGGTGCTTCGTAGACGCCATTTCCGCGTCCCAAATAGCAAGGATCGTGAAAAGTGATCTTCTTGCCTTTGAATTTACCGCCTTCCACAGTAAGCCTGCCTTCATCGAGCAGAGATTTCAAAAAGGTGGTATGGTGCATCACTTCATAATTCCCTCCCAGACCGGGATATTCGTTCTTTATAATATTAAAACAATGGGGACAGGTAGTTACTACTTTTTTGATCTCATAACCATTGAGAACTTCAATATTTGCAGCTGCCTGCATTTGATATAAAAATTCATTTCCGGCGCGTTTTGCAGGGTCACCGGTACAACTTTCTTCAGTTCCCAAAACCGCAAAATCTACATTTGCATTGTTGAGCAGCCGTACAAAGGCTTTGGTGATCTTTTTTGCCCTGTCGTCAAAACTTCCGGAGCATCCCACCCAGAAAAGGACTTCAGGTTTTTTACCTTCAGCCATATATTCTGCCATTGTGGGAACTTTAATATTTTCTGCCATTTTGTAAGCTTTTTGCTTTGAATTTTATTATTCTGAAAAAAATCAACTTCTGAAAGAAAGTACTTCAGAAATGTCATTTTTGGAACGTCTAGTTTTCGTTCGCCCAGTTAAGACGATCCATTTGATTGTAAGGCCATGGTGCCCCATTGTTCTCAATGTTGCCCATAGCATTATTAAGATCTGCCGGGCCTGCGCTTTGTTCCATCATTAAATAACGTCGCATTTCAACAATTATTGACATTGGATCTATACCCACAGGACAGGCTTCCACGCATGCCTGGCAAGTAGTACATGCCCAAAGTTCTTCCCGTAGAATGTAATCATCGAGTAATTGTTTCCCGTCATCCTGGTAACTTCCGTTCTTATTGATGTTCTCTCCTACTTCTTCAAGTCGGTCGCGCGTGTCCATCATGATCTTTCTTGGTGAAAGCAGTTTCCCGGTATTATTCGCAGGACATTCAGAAGTACATCTACCGCACTCTGTACAGGTGTAGGCATTCAACAACTGAACCCTGTTTAGATCAAAAACATCTGAAGCTCCAAATTTCCCGGGTTCTCCTTCTTCCGCAGATTCTTGCTCTGCAGGTGCCGCAAAAGGATCGGCGTCGGGATCCATCATTAATTGCACTTCTTTAGTCACAGCATCAATGTTATCAAACTCTGCCTGAGGTTTTAATTTTGAGTAATAAACATTCGGAAATGCCAGCAGAATATGCAAATGTTTTGAATAGTACAGGTAATTTAAAAAGAAAAGGATTCCAAGGATATGCAGCCACCATGCTGCTCTTTCAATGATTACTAACGTAGATACACTGAGACCATCAAAAAGAGGTAAAAGCACCTGACTTACCGGAAAATAACCCGCAATTTCTCCTTCATCGGCAATGGCATAGTGCTCTGCACCTATAAGCTGCAACTGAAGATCTGCCCCGTTCATGATGAAAAAAAGCATCATAAGTGCCATTTCAAAGTACAAAATGTAATTTGCATCGTTCTTTGGCCAGGAGGTTAATTCCCTGGACATGAACCTGTAGATATTCGAAATGTTCCTCCGGGTCCAGAAAATGATCACTCCCAGTAATACCAGCAGTGCAAGAATTTCAAGCGTAGCAATTAAAAAGCTGTAGAACCCACCAGTAAAAAACAATACTCTATGGGTTCCAAAAATGCCATCAATAACGATTTCGAGAACCTCGATGTTGATAATAATAAATCCAAGGTAAACGATGATATGTACAATCCCTGAAACAGGACGGCGCACCATTTTATACTGGCCAATGGCGATCTTCCCCATTTTTTTCCAGCGTGCCGCAGGATTATCCGTACGGTCTACTTCTCTTCCAAGTTTGATATTCCTAACGAGGCGGCGAACGTTTCTCGCAAAAAAACCTATTCCAAAAAGGAGGGCTATTACGAAAGCGACTTGTGCAAAAATCTGCATATAATGGTTGGTTGTTGTTTATTCTTCTTCCCCGGGTGGTGAATAAGGGCCGGGATTCTTTCCAAAGATAGAAAAGTGTACGTAGCGTTTTGGATTAAGTTTTACATCCTGTATTAATTGATCGAGCTGCCGTGTCGCTTTTTCCAGGTTATTGTAAACGCTTGGATCGTTAATCAATTTGGCTGCCGTTCCTTCACCGTTATTGATTTTATCTGCGACATTTTCAAAACTGGCAACTGCATGCTCAAGGTCATTCACTATTGCCGCGATGTCAACTTGAGTTAAGGTATCTGAGAAATTATTCAAATTTGTAGACATTTCGTCCAGATTAGTAAATGTTCGATCCAATTTTCCTGAATTCTCATCGAGAATACCATTGATCGATTGAGCAGATCCTCTTAAAGAATTGGCGGTTATGCTAATGTCCTCAAAAGTCTGTCTAATATTATTTCGAGTATCTGAATTTAATACCTGATTAAAGGCTGAGATAAGGGAGTCTGCATTTACAATTGCGTCTTCCACCTTCTCCTGAAGCGGAGTAAGACGGTCATTAACCAGTTCAAGCAGCCCTTCTTCTATCTGGCTTGGGAGGGTATCTCCTGATTGTGCGAGATTTCCCGGCTCATATTCCGGCAGGATTGCCAGGCTCTTACCGCCTATAAACCCTCCACCATATATTTGAGCAATACTATTTTCAGAAAACGGAAATTCATTATCCACACTAAAGGTTACAACTAATTGTCCTGAAGTATTTAAAAATCCAATTTCCTGCACACTTCCTACTCTTAAGCCGTTAATAGTAACAGCAGATGAAGGTGTGAGTCCTTCTACATCATTATACACAGCATAAAATGTTCTGCTGGAACTGAGTAAATTTTGTCCTTTTAGAAAACTGTATCCAAATATTAATAGAATAACAGCAGTAATTGCCAGGAGAGCAGTTTTAACCTCTTTAGTAAATTTCACGAATATCCCTTCTTTTTTTTGTGGAAGCACAAATTTAGAAATAAATATAGAAAAGTAACGTCAAATCACTTTTGTTTTAACGCGTCATTAACGCTAATCTTAGCTCCATTCTTAAAAGCAACGATATAACTGGTACGATATCCTTTGCTTTTAGCATTCTCATGCAGTTCCTGAATTTTCAGATAGCTTGAGGTTGCACCATAATAATATTTAAATAGCTTTCCTTCTTTGTTTCTAGTAATTTCAGTAAGGCCTTTAAAATTTTTTGGAGCAGGATCTAATTTACGGCTGCTTGCAGCCAGCTGAACCTTAAATGTTATTCCGTCGTAGATTTGCGCAGGAGCCTCTTTAGTAGATGTTAATATATTAATGTCAGAACCGGGTGAAAGATCCTCCAGCACGTCAAGGTTGAGGCTGTTCTTGTAATTGTTAACCGCCTTTACAACGGCATCAGAAATTTTATCCTGACCTGACCGACTGTTCAGATAGGCTCCTTCTTCATTATTTGATAGAAACCCTGTTTCAATAAGTACGCTGGGCATATAAGTTTGGCGTAACACGAGGAAACCGGCCTGCTTGACACCGCGGTTCTTTCTGCGAAGATCATTTGTAAATTTTTTCTGAATAAAATCTGCCAAAAGTATGCTTTGGTCCAAATACTCTTCCTGCATTAGCGTAAGGCCAATATAAGATTCTGGGGAATTGGGATTAAATCCGTCGTAGGTAGCTTCATAATTTTCCTCCAGAAAGATTACAGAGTTTTCCCGCATTGCCACCTGCAGGTTATCTTCATTTCTGTGCAGTCCCAAAACAAAAGTTTCGGTTCCCGAAGCCTGTGAATTGTGAGCATTACAATGGACGGAGATAAAAAGATCTGCATCTGCATCATTGGCAATTTCAGCACGGCCAGCGAGAGTGACGAAAACATCTGTCTTACGGGTGTAGATCACTTCCACATCTGGCAGTTTTTCCAGTTCCGCTCCAATTTTAAGAACAATACTCAGCGCAATATCCTTTTCAAAATAGCCATTCCCCCGGTTACCCGGGTCATCTCCGCCATGACCTGCATCCAGTACAACTACAAATTTCTCTCTGGCAAAAGGATTTTTTTCTGCAGCAAAACCGGTACAGAAAATTCCTGTGAACAATAAGACTAAAAGTGCTAGTAGGTTCGTTCTCATACAGAAGTAACGCTTCTTTAGGATTGATATTTTATTTTTCTTTAAACCGAAAAGGTAGCTTAAAAAATATATGTAATTTTGGAACTCCAAAAAATGAGCCACACGTTACAAAATTAGCACATATAGCATTGCGAACAAATATACTTTATACTCTTTCCTGCTGTATTTTTCTACTGTTGAGCTGCATCAATGCAACAGCACAGGAAATAGAAGAAAATGAAGGAATTCGCATTCCTGCAGAAAGAGCTCCCGTAACACCTATTTTAGATTCTATTAGAATCCAGGCTCCTATCCCGGTGATCAATCCAGTGGGAGCTAACGCTGTGGCAACAGATACTGTTCGCCCCCAAAACCAGCTGCTTACAGATCGGGTAGTTTATACCGCCCAGGAGTATATGCGACTAAGCCCAAAAGAAAACAGGATGTATCTCTATGACAATGCAGAGATTACGTATGGTGATATCAACATAACCGCAGGACTTATTATTCTGGACAACGAAAAAAATGAGGTGTATGCTTACGGTATTTCCGATTCTACAGGGGTCTACACCCAAACACCGGTTTTTACGCAAGCCCAAAGCGTAGTGCGGCCAGATTCTATCCGGTTTAATTTTGATACTGAAAAAGCACTCGTTTTTAAGTCCAGAACAGAACAAGGAGAATTTAAAGTTTTAGGCGAAGTAACCAAGCGGCAAAACGATTCTGTGTATTACATGAAGAACGTGAAATTTACTACTTCTGAAGATGCAGAAAACCCGGATTATTATTTCTTTGCACGGCGTATTAAATTTGTTCCCGATAAAAAGATTGTTTCAGGATTGGTCAACATGTACATTGCCGATGTTCCAACTCCTTTAGGACTTCCCTTTGGTTACTTTCCAATGACCGATGAAGAGACCTCTGGTTTTGTTATTCCTACTTTTGGAGAAGACAATAACCGGGGCTACTTTTTGCAGGGTGGAGGTTATTACTTTGCTCTAAGCGAGTATATGGACCTGCTAGCCCTGGGAGATTATTACACCAATGGAAGCTATGGCCTGCGGCTGGAATCTTCTTATGCAGTACGCTACAGGTTTAGAGGAAATCTTAGCTTTAGATATGAAAGGATTATAAACAGTGAACGGGGATTCCCAGATTTTGCAGAAACCACTATCTACAACCTGCAATGGCAGCACAGCCAGGATTCCAAAGCTAATCCTTCCTCCAGGTTTTCAGCTTCGGTCAACCTGGGAAGTAGCGACTATTACCAGGCTTCTACCAACCAGAGCAACGCCGGTAGCAGGCTTACCAATACCTTAAGCTCGTCAATCTCCTATTCCAAAACTTTTAATACGGTCCCACAGGTGAACCTTAGCATTGCAGCGACACATAGACAAAATACCAACACTCAGCAAATTAACATGACCCTTCCAACAGTGCAGGCGAGTGTTGACAGAATATTCCCTTTTGAGCCGGCTGTAGGAAGCAAAAGCGGAATTATTGAAAATATTAACCTGCAGTACAACTTTAGAGGAGAAAACCAATTTAACACGACAGATTCCCTGTTCTTTAAGCCCGAGATGTTTGAAGATGCTATTCTTGGAGCGCAGCATAGCATACCAATAAGCACTAACTTTAAAGTGCTGGATTACCTAAGTGTCAGCGCCAACTCTACATTTACTGAAAATTGGGTTTTTAAAACCTACGAACGTTCTTACGACGAAAACCTACAAAGAGAGATTGTAGATACCATTAATGGTTTTGATGCTTATAGAACGTACAATTTCAGCACCGGAGTAGGAACTACAATATACGGGACCGTAAACTTTGACCCCGGGAGCAAGATACAGGCTATAAGACATACAATACGCCCTCAAATAAGCTACAACTATAATCCCGGCTTTGATTACTATTATGACAATTATGTAATTCCTGAAGCACCCGGGCGGGAAGAAAGAGAAGTCATCTACTCACGGTTTCAAAATACACTTTATGGAGCACCGGGAAGGTTCTTCTCGAGCTCTGTCGGTTTATCGCTTAGCAACAATTTTGAAGCGAAAGTGCGGGATTCCGTCGGGGCAGAACCTCGAAAAGTAGTCCTTCTAAATAACCTCAACGTTAGCACCGCCTACAACCTCGCCAGTGATTCTTTAAAACTGGCACCAATAAGTATCCGGGGAAGTATTCCTGTAATTCAGAACAAATTAGCCATTAACTTCGGAACAAATCTTGACATTTACGCCCTTAACAATAACAACAGGAGAATTGATAAGCTCAATATTAACAACGGCGGAAGCCTTTTTAGAATGACCAACGCCAATGTAAGCTTCGGGTATTCCTTTGCCAGCACCGATTTTGAAGGCGGAAGTGAAAACCCTAACCGAATGAATAACGAAACCTACCGTAATGGTGGCAGGCCTGATGATCTCTTCGGAAAAGGTATGGAAACCGATGGTACCTTCTATGACGAACATGAAGATGAAAATGAAGAGGACGAAACCGAAATTGAAAGTGAACTCTACAACTATAAAATCCCCTGGAATATAAGGCTGCAATATGCCATGAACTACAGCAATAATGCACGACAAAATGATATTACCTCACATTCTTTGATGTTCTCGGGTGATGTGGAGCTTTCTCCAAACTGGACCGTAGGAGCTTCCTCGGGTTATGATTTTGTAAACAACGGCTTTACGCTCACACAGCTTCGATTCTCAAGAGATCTCCAAAGCTGGCGAATGAGTTTTAACTGGACTCCTTTTGGAGTTTACGAACAATGGAATTTCTTTATCGGGATCAAATCTAACCTGTTGAGGGATATTAAGTACGATAAACGAAGACAAAGAGACCGTCAACTATAAACCAAACGATATGAAGAAGATCATTAAAACCGAAAACGCACCGGCTCCAATTGGCCCATACAACCAGGCTATTTTAACCGGTGACACTTTATATATTTCCGGGCAAATCGCAATAAACCCGGTAGATAATCAACTGGTGATGGGTTCTATAAAAGAGGAAACTGAGCAGGTTTTCAGAAATTTAAAAGCCATACTTCAGGCTGCGGAAATGAGCTTTGAAAATGTCATTAAAAGCTCCATTTTTATTAGTGACATGAACAATTTCTCAAGTATTAATGAGGTTTACGCAAAGTATTTTAACGAGGAAACAGCGCCGGCAAGGGAAACTGTTGAAGTTGCTAACCTTCCGAAGTTTGTAAATGTTGAAATCAGCATGATTGCCGTGAAATAATTACTTCTGAAAAATGGCCTGTAGAAAGTGCTTCTAAAATGGCATTTTTGGCAGGTCATTCTTTGAAGATTTCAAGTTACCTCCCGTTCTCTCCTGGAAATCTTATATAATCTGGTGCTAAACTTTTCTGAACTTCCACCTCTTCCTCTTCTTTGCGAACGGGGCTTTGTTCGGCATCTGTGATCTTCCTGATCAATTCCCTGAAGGTATCAAAATCCACCTGGTAAGATAGCCCTACTCCCTGTGTAAAGCCGAGTTCTTCACCAAAATACTGGATGTTATTTTCCCTGTTAAAGATCTTGGCTCTCAGGTTTCCTTCTTCGTTCAGAAGAAATTCAATTTCAATGTTTCCTACTATTACTGTTTCTGTCACACCTCCAACCGGCACTCCCACCTGGCCGTTGATCAAAACCCGTTCACTTATCTGTGTGGAAAGTGTCACACCAAACCTGTCGGCAGTGGTTTGCTCAGGAGTACGGGCTCCCTGTTCGTAATTCAATCCAACCTGAAACACACCGCTGTCATCAGAAAGAAGGCTGTTAAAGAAACCTGAAGCACTTTCAAAAAGGTTTCCTGCCACCGCGGTCCCACTATTCCCTGCCAGCACATTGGGCGTATAAAACTGCCCCAGTGTGATAAGAGAAAATGCCTGAATATCTTTTGTTGTACCTGTTTCAACCCTGTATTCCAGTTCTGAACTTACTGCCGAAGTAGCATTAGGATATTCAAGATCAAAAGTAATATCTGGCTGTAAAAGCTCTCCCTGTAGGTTTATGACCACATCTACAGGAATCCTGCGGCTTATGGAAGGGTTATCCAGGATGATCGCGGGGTTTGCATGGGCCTCGTACACAGCGCTTATATTAAGATCTGCCTGCGCAGGGTTACCGCTCCAGTTAATACTCCCACCCGGCCTTACGTCAAAACGCTTCTGCAACGCTCCATAGTTAAAAATATATTCCCCGCTGTTGGCGATAAAATCTCCCCACATTTTGAATTTACCAAGGGTATTTATTTCAATGAGTAAGGTTCCCGCACCTTTCCCACGAAGGATACTCCCATCCAAATCGAGTTCAACGAGGGCATCATTTGTGACATCAAGATCAAAATTAAGCTCCAGTCCTTTTACTTCTTCTATTTCTATTTCACCGCCGGCGAGGCGTGCTGCTTTTTCTTCAGGGCTCAAAAAGTGAATAAAAGAGTTGTCTCCCACGGTCTCTGTATCAGAAATAGGAATTTTAAACACTGTTCCACTTTCGGTGGCGCCAATGACGTCAATAACAAGTTCATCCGTTGGGCCGTAAATAGCTGCGTTACCACTTATAAAAGCCGTTCCGTAGTAAAGAGCATCTTCGCTTTGGTCTGTATCGAGCACCAGAAGTCTGTCTGTAGAAATGTTTAGGCCCAGGTTCCAGTCAGAAAAGTTTTGATGAGAAATAGTACCATCGAGGATACCGGTTGTTCCATACTGTGTGTCGGTCATCTGTATCTCTTCAAAGATGAATTGCTGCTCAGAAAGATTGACCACACTGTTTTCTTCAAAGTCCAGGTCTACATTGAGATAAGGAATGCGAAGCCCTGCATCCTGCAGCAGCAAGCTTCCGGAAATATCCGGATTCTTATAATTTCCGGTAACATCTGCATTTCCTGAAACCATGCCTCGAATGTTATCTAGCGCAACTCCGCCAAGTGGACTAAAAGCCGAGAGATCAAAGTTCCGCAGGGAAACATCCAGGTCAATTTCAGGAGTTTGACGATCTACAACAATTTCCCCAATAGCCGATAAAGATTCCAGGCCTTCATTTTGAAGTGTAGTATTAATATTATAAAATGTGAGATCCTCGTTCCCCATCACGTCAAGAAATAAATTCCCCAGCCTTTCATCGTTTACTTCAATATCCTGGATGGTAAGAGAAGTATTAGGATAATATGCCCTGTCCCTTTGCAGCAAATTAAGTGTGCCATCCACAATCCCGCCTAAAGCAAGATTATTAATATTGGGAGTGATCTTACTGAGATTTACCTTATCAAACTGCATTTTTATATCCTTATAAGTAGAATCCCGTATTTGACCATTAAGGCGTATTTCCTCATCCTGGTGACTCAAAACAAGCGAATCGATACGTATGTCCTGAAGTCCGTTTCTTAAGATCACCCTATTGGAGCGGTTGCTGTCTTCATTCAAATACCAAACGCTTTCTTTAAATTTAATATCAGACCTTTGAATTCCCACTACGGAATTATTTTCCTCATTTATAGTGTGATAAAGGTTTAAATTGTAAATATCATCATCTTTTGGCCCTCCCCTAAATTCTGAGCGCACGAACAAGGTGTCGTTCATTGTCACATTAATCAGGTTGAAATCTGAAAGATTATAAACCCCGGTTGCCACACTGTCTACTTCAATAAAGGTGTTAAAAAGAGGGTTAGTATTGTCTACCTGCACGTTCACCTGTTGAAGCATGTTGTTGAAGGCGTTAATTTCAGGGGAACGAAATGTAAGCCTAAAATCAGATTCATCTGACTCTACCCTGCCTCGAATAAATGTGTTTGGCGCAAGGGTGATTTCAGGAAAAAAAACTTCCACAATTTTATTGTAGATATCAAAATCAAATTCCAGGTATTGATTTGTGGTAAGCTTGTTTGGTTGGTAATTCGTATAAAGGCTCCCAACGGCATTTTCAAAAAGAGCCTGCACCTGGTTTACATCAAAATCCCCTACTATTGTCCCATTAATCACATCGGGAGAATTGACTTCAATGGTCCTCACAGGTCCATCAAAGCTGGAAGTGATCCTGAGGTCGTCAAAATAGTAAAGATCGTTCTCATTTCTATAGGACGTATTTAGCAATAGTAATGCTC